>OBJZ01000032.1_pt1 | contig 211201 bp, 175 predicted proteins | sample 1481641 | NCBI WGS metagenome assembly OBJZ01 (sample SAMN02364493, study PRJEB22542) | human gut metagenome | isolation source: fecal sample | host: premature infant | place: USA: Chicago, IL | collected 2012-01 | reverse complement strand
AAACAAAAACAAGCATCAACAAAACAAACACACTATCGAGTTCACAAACAACACCTACATACGGTCAAGAACTTTTAAGAAAGCCCTCTAGCGTAGTAAAACCACTAACACCAGAACCTCTCGGCTCCACCATCAGCGGCGAGAATTAAATATACTCACCTTCCCACTCGAGGTCAAACTTTGGCAGGGTGAGCATCGACACATCGAATCAAAAGCGCTTATTTCCAACGAAAACGACTCCTCCGGGTCGCGACCGTTCCACGGTCTCCACTCACAGTGAAGTGCGTGGAACATGCGGCGGCCGCCCTCGTCAATCCTGATGCACGATCAACGAAAGCGGCCACGCGCGCTTGCACTGTACTCAGCGAGTACCCAGGTGCTCCTGGTTCGGAATGTCCACGGTGGGAAGATCACGAACAGCCTGGCGAACCGCCTTGGACACGGCCACCGGCACGCGGTCATCAAAGACACCGGGAATGATGTAGCTGGGCGAAAGCTCGTCATCCGAAATGACGGATGCGATCGCCACGGCGGCAACCCTCAGGACTTCCGTCGTAATCTGGGAGACCTTCGCATCAAGCAACCCGCGGAACAGCCCTGGGAAAGCCAGCACGTTGTTGATCTGGTTAGCGTAATCGGAACGCCCCGTCGCAACGATGCGTGCGTATCGAGCGGCATCGAGCGGGTCAACCTCGGGTGTCGGGTTGGCAAGCGCGAAGACAATCGCGTCATCAGCCATCGTCGCCACATCTTCGCCGGTAATCAGGCCGCCGTGTGAGACACCGATAAACACATCAGCATCGCGCAGACCATCCTTAAGGTTGCCGGTCACCCGACGCGGGTTCGTATGCTCAGCAAGCCAGCGACGCGAAGCATGCATGCCTTCAACGTTATCCGCACACAGCGCTCCAGTGCGGCCATACCCCACGATATCCTTTGCTCCCTGAGCCATCAGGAGACGGATAATCGCTGACCCGGCGGCACCCACACCCGACACAACGATGCGGACCTCGTCAATCTTCTTGTCCACCAGCTTGAGCGCATTGAGCAAAGCTGCCAGGACAACAATCGCGGTGCCGTGCTGATCGTCGTGGAAAACCGGAATATCAAGTTCCTCGCGCAGGCGTTCCTCAATCTCGAAGCAGCGAGGTGCTGAAATGTCCTCCAGGTTGATGCCCGCATAGGCCGGTGCGATCGCCTTGATAATCGAGATGATTTCCTCGGTGTCCTTTGTGTCGAGGACGACTGGCCACGCGTCCACACCACCGAACTGTTTGAACAGGACCGCCTTGCCCTCCATCACTGGAAGCGCAGCAGCAGGACCAATGTCTCCCAGCCCCAGCACAGCCGTCCCGTCTGAAACGACGGCCACCGTATTGGACTTCAAGGTCAACAGGTGGGCTTTTTCCGGCATGTCGTGAATGGCAGTGCATACACGAGCCACACCCGGGGTATAGATGCGCGACAAGTCGTCGCGGTTACGCAGCGGGACGCGCGGAGCGATGGCGATTTTTCCGCCGATATGAGCGAGGAAGGTCTGATCTGACACGGCTGCAGTATGAATGCCAGGCAGGGCGTCGAGGGTAGCTTCCACTTCGCGTCGATGGTTTGAATCACGCATATCGCAAGTCAGATCAATGGTCATATGGCCGCGATCTGAATCCGCGACATCGAATCCCTTCACCTGGGCACCTGTGGCGGTCACCGTATCGATGATGGTGGCGATGGACGCTTGTGATTCATCAAATTCAAGCCTGTAGGAGGCGGTATATGACGGAGAAGTACGCATACAAACAATCATTCCTCAAAAGCGTAATGTTCACGCGGTATGTCAGTTCGTTCGTTTTGTATCGTACAAGCCTTTCGGAACGACGGTGTTAACGATCGCACTATGTGGACATGTGCTCGCATGAGCCATGTTTCGTCCGCCGCTCATCTGCCTTCATCAGCTGTTTGAAGGGCAGACAACAAGAAGGTGGCGGCAGAGCCTGCCAGCTCCGCCGCCACCTCACATTCCCACTCCAGGGGTTGAAATCGGTCGGGTTTTACTCCTCGACACCCACCATTTCCATGATGAGTACACGCACGCGCGCAGCGTCGGCCTGGCCTCGAGTCGCCTTCATCACTGCTCCGACCAGGGCGCCAGCGGCCTTCACTTTGCCACCCTTGATCTTCTCAACGACGTCGGGATTGGCGTCAAGTGCTTCCTGAACGGCAGACGTCAGTGCGCCCTCGTCACTGACCACCTCAAGGCCACGCGCCTGCACGACCTGCTCGGGATCGCCCTCGCCGGCCAGGACACCTTCGAGGACCTGGCGGGCAAGCTTATCGGTCAGGCGTCCATCGTCAACGAGCTTCTGAAGCTGCGCAATCTGCTCGGGTTCGACCGTCAGATCCTCCAACGCAACCTCATTTTGCTTCGCCGTGCGTGCCAGCTCACCCATCCACCACTTGCGTGCAGCGGCAGGTGAGGCACCGGCCTCAACAGTGCTTTCGATCAGCTCAAGCGCTCCGGCATTGACGACGTCGCGCATTTCCTTATCCGAATAAGACCACTCGGTGCGCAGGCGCCGACGCTTCGCTACCGGCAATTCAGGCAGCTCGGCGCGCAACTGCTCGACCCATTCGCGCGACGGAGCAAGCGGAACCAGGTCTGGTTCAGGGAAGTAGCGGTAGTCTTCCGCATCAGACTTCTCGCGGCCTGACGAGGTCGACCCGTCCTCCTCGTGGAAGTGGCGCGTTTCCTGGATGACTGTGCCCCCCGCCGACAGGATCGCAGCGTGGCGCTGAATTTCGAATCGGACAGCGCGCTCGATACCGCGGAAAGAGTTCACGTTCTTCGTCTCTGAGCGCGTGCCGAGCGGCGCATCGGGGCTGGGACGCAGCGACACGTTAATGTCGGCGCGCACGTTTCCGCGTTCCATTCGAGCTTCCGAGACTTCCAGCGTGCGGAAAATGTCACGCAGTGAGCGCACGTATGCTGCGGCAACCTCCGGAGCGCGTTCGCCGGCGCCTTCGATTGGACGCGTGACGATCTCAACCAAGGGCACGCCGGCGCGGTTGTAGTCCACCAGCGAGTGGTCGGCACCGTGGATACGGCCGTCCGCGCCGCCGACGTGGGTGTTCTTGCCAGCGTCTTCTTCCATGTGGGCACGTTCGATGGTGACGCGGAACATTTCGCCGTCTTCGAGTTCGACGTCGACATAACCGTCGTGCGCGATCGGCTCATCGTACTGCGAAGTCTGGAATGCCTTCGTCAGATCCGGGTAGAAGTAGTTCTTTCGGGCAAAACGGCAGTACTCCGCGATTTCACAGTTCAGTGCCAGGCCAATCTTGATGGCGTATTCAACAGCCTTGTGGTTGACGACCGGCAAGGAACCTGGCAATCCGAGGGACACTGGCGTAACAAAGGTGTTCGGGTCGCCACCGAACGCGTTGGGCGCAGCGTCAAACATCTTGGTCTTCGTGCCCAGCTCGACGTGAACCTCGATACCGAGAACAGGGTCGAACTGTTTGACCGCGTCTTCATAATCCATGAGGTCTTCCATCATTCGCTCACCTTCCAGTCGGCAGCCGGGCATCTGCCCGCAACATCATCGCTGAGCAGTTCAACAAGCGCTGCCACCTCGTACATCTTCTGATCATGACGTGCCGGTGCAATCACCTGGAATCCGACGGGCAGATTCTGTTCGGTCACGGCATTCGGAATCGTCATTGCGGGGACGCCTGCAAGGTTGGCCGGAATGGTGGCAATGTCGTTGAGGTACATCGCCATGGGGTCGTTGATCTTTCCACCCATCTCGAAGGCGACGGTCGGCGCGGTCGGCGAGACGAGGACGTCGACCTGTTCGAAGACGCGCGCAAAATCGCGCTGCACGAGGGTGCGGACTTTCTGCGCGGATCCGTAATACGCGTCGTAGTAACCGGCCGACAGGACGTGAGTGCCCAGAATGATGCGGCGTTTGACCTCATCACCGAAACCAGCCTCGCGGGTAGCAGCCATGACGCGTTCGGCTGTGACATTACCTTCGGCGGGTTCAACACGGATGCCGTAGCGCATGCCGTCAAAACGTGCCAGGTTCGAGGATGCCTCGGCCGGCATGATCAGGTAGTAGGCCGCGAGCGCGTATGCAAAGCTCGGGCAGGACACTTCGATGACTTCAGCGCCTGCGTTCTTGAGAGCCTCCACACTGGCGTTGAACGCGTCGAGCACTGCGGGTTCATACCCCTCGCCGGACAGTTCCGTCACGACGCCGATCTTCAGTCCGGCAATGCTGCCCCGGTCTGCCACGGCGCGCACACTGTCAGCAAGGGGCGGCACCGGGTCAGTCAAGGATGTGGAATCGTGTGGGTCGTGACCACCGATGAGTTCCTGCAAGGCGGCAGCGTCCGCAACTGTGCGGGTGACAGGCCCGATCTGATCGAGCGACGAGGCCATCGCAACCAGACCGTAACGTGAAACCGCACCGTAGGTGGGCTTTGCCCCCACAGTTCCCGTCACTGCACCTGGCTGACGGATCGACCCGCCAGTATCGGAGCCGAGGGCGAGCGGCACCATGAACGCTGAGACAGCGGCAGCTGACCCGCCGCCGGATCCGCCGGGGATACGGCCAAGATCCCACGGGTTTCCTGTTGCGCCATATGCGGAGTGCTCAGTTGAGGATCCCATGGCAAATTCGTCCATGTTGGTCTTGCCGACGATCGGCAGGCCGGCCTCGTGAATCTTTTCGACGACCGTTGCGTCGTACGGTGGCAGCCATCCCTCGAGGATCCTGGAGGCACAGGTGGTGGGCATGCCACGTACGACCATGTTGTCTTTCACTGCGATGGGGACGCCTGCAAGGCGATGGAGCTTCTCCCCCGCTGCGCGGCGCTCGTCAACGCGACGAGCTGTTTCGAGGGCACCTTCGCGGTCAATATGCAGGAAGGCGTTGACGTGTTCATTCAGAGCGTCGATCCGGTCCAAGCATGCTGTCGTCAGTTCAACGGATGTGATCTGACCTGCCTCGAGCATGTCGGCGAGTTCGAGTGCGGATTTCTTGAGCAGGTCGTTCATCAGTCCTCCTCGAGAATCTGCGGGACGAGGAACATTCCGCGGTCCTGAGCCGGTGCCTGCGCCAGGACCTCATCACGGTCGAGGGTGGGGCCGACTTCGTCTTCGCGCCACACATTCGCCAACGGAATGGGGTGCGACGTTGCGGGAACGTCAGGGGTGGCAACTTCGGACACTTGTGCAACGGATGTAGCGATGACGTCAAGTTCACCGGCGAAGCGCTCGATTTCTTCTTGCGTCAGCGCAATCCTGGCCAGCCCGGCGACGCGGGCGACTTCTTCAGTACTGATGCGTGACATGATGCCAATTCTATGTGGCACGAAGCAGATATTCGACCCAGCGGGCCCGAAGGCACGTGTCTGACATGTATAAGTTCTCAAATTGTCGGGAAGGAATTAGGCTAACGGCATGGCAGTTGCACGGAAGTGGCGTTTAAACCACCAGACGGGGTGGAAGATTCTCAAAGGTGTCGGTATCGGGCTGCTCGTTGCGCAAGCTGCTGCCGTCGTCACGGTTCATGCCGTTGACCGAGTCCGAATCGCACGTATTCCCGGTGGCCGTCACGGCTTCCCCACTTTGCCCCCCAGCGATGTCCAAATCGATTCGAACGTTGTGCGGACCTACACCGAGGGCGAGTCGCTTTATACCGACATGCTGGACGCGATCAACGAGGCTCGTGAGTCGATTTGCTTTGAGACCTACATCTGGGCGGCCGACGAGATTGGACGCGCCTTCAAGGATGCACTCTATGCCGCTGCTGATCGAGGCGTTCAGGTCTACATCGTTTACGACGGTTTCGGAGTGCTGAATCAGAATCCACTGTTCAAGATTTTCCCCAGGCACCCGAACCTGTTCCACCGGCGTATCCCTGAGATTCGTTCCGGCCTGTTCACGCTTAATTTGCGCAAGACAGGGCGTGATCACCGCAAGATTCTCGTCACCGACGGGAAGTACGGCTTCGTTGGCGGTTACAACATTGGTGAGCGTTTCGGCGTCGAATGGCGAGATACTCACGTTCGTATCACCGGTCCGGCGGTGATGGAGCTGGCGGACGGGTTCGCTGAATTCTGGAATCATTTCAAGCGGCCGTGGCAGCCGGCTCTACCTGACGGCGGGGTTAAGGACTGGTTCCCACCCATCAGTGCCGAATTCAATCTGCCCTCACGATTACTGTTCCCCGTGCGGGGCCTGTACCTGGATGCCATTGACCGCGCGCGTGACCAGATCCTGATCACCACTGCTTACTTCATTCCCGATAAGGAAATTTTGCACAACCTGGTTGCGGCTGCGCAGCGAGGCGTGCGCGTGAAGGTGCTGATCCCTGAATATTCCAACCACATCATGGCGGACTGGGTTGCGCGCCCCTACTACGGAGAGCTGCTGCGCAACGGTATTGAAATCTGGCTGTATCAGCACGCCATGATCCACTCCAAGACCATGACGATTGATTCGCGCTGGTCAACGATTGGTACTGCCAACATTGATCGCCTGTCGATGCAGGGCAATTTTGAAGTCAATCTGCAGTTCCGTTCCACCGCTTTGGCAGAGCGCATGGAAGAGATCTTCGCCAAAGACCTCACGACGTCCAGGCAGCTGACGCTAGAAGAGTGGGAGAGACGAGGCCTGCCCACCCGCATCATTGAGCGGCTCCTCCACCCCTTCGAGTGGGTCGTCTGAGTCGACTGAAGCAGCGTGTGCCTCGTCAGGCTGCGCGTCAGTTTCTTCGAGGACACTCATACCGCGTGCCAGCAGTTCGTCGAAGCGGGACTGGTCAAGAATCGGGACGCCGAGTTCTTCGGCTTTCGCCACTTTTGACCCGGCCCCAGGGCCTGCCACAACCAGTGACGTTTTCTTGCTGACCGAGCTGGTTGCCTGCCCGCCCCGATCCGTGATGGCTTCCTTCGCGCTGTCACGCGTGTACCCTTCCACCGATCCGGAGACGACGATCGTCAGCCCTTCCAGCGTGGCTGCGTGAGTGGATGCGGATCCACCCTCGTCACTGTCGTGCATGCGCACCCCTGAGGCTGCCCACCGGCGCACAATCTCCTGATTGTCAGGCTGTGCGAACCAGTCACCAATCGCGCGCGCAATGATCGGGCCTACCCCGTCGATTGCGCTGAGTTGTTCTTCAGTGGCCGAGGAAATCGCCTCCATCGAGGGCATTGCCGCTGTCAGTTCCCTGGCGACCGTGGGGCCGACGTGGCGAATCGACAGTGCAACCAGCACGCGCCACAGTGGCTGAGTGCGTGCCTGCCTGTCCATGAGTTCGAGCATCTGCGTCAGCGTGTCACGAGGGCGAGACTCCGCCGGTTCGCGGAACTTGATCTTCACCTTGTTTTCTGACCGCGTCCTGGTGACCCACAGCTGTGTCCAGAAGAAGTGGACGTACGCCCAGTCCTCGCTGGAAGGTACCTGGCGCCAGATCATCACATCTTTCACATCATCGGCGGTGAGCGTAAAGATTTCGCTTTCAGAGGTGACAACCGGGTCCTGAGCGGATGGCAGCATCGCATTTGCCGCTTCCATCTGCTCACCGTGACTTAAGTGGTCAACGTCGGTGAGCACAATGTGCGTGCCGTCTTCGAGCACGACTCGATGCCCCGCAATCAGCGCCGCCGCGACCTCGTCACGATAGTTCTCAGGCTGCGTCAGCGCGAGGGCGGCCTCAGCTCCCAGATGCTCGATGTCCAATGCGGACCGTGACGCAATATGTTCAATGCGTTCAGTCAGCTGCGCCGGGCACAGCGCGCGATTCAGACAGCGCAGGTCCGCATCGCCTTCAGACTCGGCCCTGAGCGTACTGCCGCACGACGGACACTCGGTCGGCATGACGAATTCCCGCTCAGTTCCATCCCGTTCGTCCACCACCGGTCCAACAATTTCAGGGATGACATCTCCCGCTTTGCGCACAATCACCAGGTCACCGATCAACACTCCCTTGCGCGCCACCTCGCCCGCGTTGTGCAATGTCGCTCTCTGCACATGCGAGCCGGACACGAACACCTTATCCATCACCGCGTAGGGCGTGACGCGACCCGTGCGTCCAACCTGGACGTGGATGTCGAGCAGGCGCGTCGTGACTTCCTGAGGTGGGAACTTGTAGGCAATCGCCCATCGCGGCACGCGCGAGGTGGCCCCCATCTGGCGCTGAAGCCCCTGATCGTCAACTTTGATCACGACGCCGTCGATCTCATGATCCAGTCCGGCACGCTGATCACCCAGCTCGTCAATGCGTTGAGCAATCTCGTCATAGGAATGCACCAGCCGCGTGTGAGGCGACACCGGGATTCCCCACTGTTGGAACAGCTCGTACCAGCCGAACAGGTGTGTAGGGGCGGTGAAAGACTCACCAGCCTCGATAGCGCCAATGCCGTGCGCCAACAGAGCGAGCGAGCGCTGCGCAGTGATCGCCGGATCTTTTTGCCGAAGTGATCCGGCTGCAGCATTGCGTGGGTTGGCAAAAGGTGCCGGAGGCTTGTGGGGCTGACGACTCAGTTCTCCAGCACGGTACTGCTCAAGTTTTTCCGCGTACTCGTTGTGCGCGCGAGCGCGCTGCTCGTTAATCTGTGCAAAGTCTTCCAACGGCATGTAGATCTCGCCGCGAATTTCCAGCATTTCAGGGTGCGGACCGCCGGACAGGACATGCGGAATGGATGAAATAGTGCGCACATTCGCGGTCACATCTTCACCCACGCGCCCATCACCCCTAGTTGCCGCCTGGATGAGGAACCCGTTTCGATACAGCAGCGACACTGCCAGGCCGTCGATTTTAACTTCCGTCGTCATCGCGGTACTCGCAGAGCCAACCTCGTCAATCGTGCGCTGCCACCACGAGCGCAGTTCGTCCAGGGAGAAGACGTCCTCGAGCGACATCATGGGTTCTGCATGCTCGACCGGCGCGAATGCTTCGCTGCGTGTCCCACCGACCGTGGCCGTAGGCGAGTCAGGTCCTGATAGCTGCGGGTAGGTGCGCTCTATGTCCTCCAGCTGGCGGAAGAGGGTGTCGTAGTCCGCGTCGCTCAGTTGAGGCGCATCCTTGTCGTAGTAGTCGTGGCGTGCCTGCTCGATCCGTTCAACCAGGTCGACCCACTGCTCGCGTGCCGACGGTGGGACGCTCTGATCGGACTGGGGGCTCTGCGAGATGCTGGGCGGCTGAGCTGCGGGGGTGCCCGCGGTGGCGGCATGCTGATCTTCCATACGACTATTGTTCCACTGTTCGCGTTCCGGCTGGTCGACGAGGGCGACCTGTGGATGTCTGGGCGCGAATTGCGCGAATCGACGTAGGTGCTGTGGAGGGCGACTGTTATCCACAGGGCGTACGCGTGTTACTGCCTGTCCACATTCCAGGTCATCTGAGTGGAGGCGCGGCGGTGAGGACATCACCATGTTGACATGACGACGTTGACACTTCCTATGCTTCGCGAACGAGAGGACGCACCCGCACGCGCGGCGAAATTCACCCGCGCTGAAATAGCGCCGGCCGGAGAGGACGACACTGCGGCTGCCGCTCACCCGTTAAAGACAGCTTTTCATCTGGCGTGCGTGAGTGGTCCGGATGTGGGACTGGTGGTGCCGATCGAAGCCTGTACGCTGATTGGCAGAGCAGATGGGCACGGTCTGACCTCGCAACATTTGTCCCGCACGCACGCTTTTCTTGAGGAACACGGTGCCGTCGCCCGCTCACTTACACGACGAGTGCGATCAGATCACGTACCCCGATGGCCCTGGCTGCGCCGCGAGCGCGCACAACTGTCCATCACCGATTGCGACTCCACCAACGGAACACGTGTGGCGCGGCGCCTCCCCCTCGTCGGCATGCTTCCGCGGCGCTTTTCTCGACAAGTCGGCGCACGTGCGCTGCCCCTATCAGTGGGGCATCGTATTTTCGCTGGTGGAAACGTATTCGAGGTGCGTGCCAGGCCTCTCAACTCCTCCTGGCCACAGCCTGACCCCGTTCGCAATCGGTTCGTGCGATGGGGCATCATCCCCATGCTGCTGTTCATCCCCATGATGGTGTGGCGCCTGTCCATGTGGGGAGGTGCTGCGCGTGGGTGGCTGGTCGGCGCATTGGGTGTGGCGATGGCGCTGGCGGCAGGAATATTCGTGCTTCGCTTACTCAGGCGTCGGAGATTCTGGAGGCACTACGACGCAGCCTCCCTCGCCGTCGCGCTCAGCGCACTGCCTCGCGGCGATTCGCACTCATCTTCGGCGCCGTTTTCGTCTCCAGACAAACACAGCGGCAGCGGGGATCGTACGTTGCCAGATGCACTTCCTGTGTGGCCCGGCATGCCTGGAAAATCTCCTGCACTGGAGCTGAATCTGAGCGAGATATACGGCTCGTCACCTGCACCTGTTTCCCTCGTTTCAGGGCCCCGACGCGCGCCGATGCGTCGGGGCCATTCGCGCCGAACTGGAGAGCGAGCGCGGGTGCGTGTCGTCGGTTTCATTGGGGAGCACGCTGTGTCGGGTGCCTACTGGTGGGCAGCTCAAATCGCTGCCCGACTGGGCGGCGCCCGCATCATCAATCCAGATAGTCACGCGCGCCGCATCGGTTCGCCCGCAATCGACATTCACATTGTCCGCGGGTCCGCCTGCGTGGCATGTGCAGATAGAGGCGTATCCGAACTGAGACGTGCTGGAGATGGTCGGCACGTGGTACATATTGGTGTCGGAGCAGGATATGCAGATTTACCCGAATGGTGTGACCACATCATTCGCCCGAACCACGTCCTCGTAACTGACCGATGGTGGGATACGTGCACCGAGTCCGCTGATGAAGGCACCCGCAACAGTGTTCCGGACTCGGTAACATGGGAGGACCTTGCTCAGTGGGAGCCGGACGAATCGCACTCTCAGTGCCTGCGCGTACCCATCGGACACGACGGACACCGACTCGTCAGCATTGACCTTGTCTCAGACGGTCCTCACGCGTTGCTTGCCGGCACAACGGGATCTGGAAAATCGGAAGCGCTGACGACGTGGCTGGCGCAGATGTGTGAACGCTTCAGCCCGCGCCAGGTGCAACTCGTCCTCATTGACTACAAGGGAGGAGCCACATTCACGCCATTGACGCGATTGCCCCACACCCGCCAGGTCCTGACAGACCTGGAGCCTGATGCCACGAGTCGGGCGATTCGAGGACTGTCATCGCTCCTGCGAGAACGCGAACGCGACCTTGCGCGCCTCGGCTTTCCCGACATTCGCCGCTGGCATGAGGCTCATTGCCGAGGTGCGGCGCCCGAACCTCCCGCGCGCATCATTATCGCGATCGATGAGTTCCGGGTCCTCGCTGATTCGCATCCCGACACTTTGGATGCGCTGGTCAGGCTGGCTGCCCAGGGACGCTCCCTGGGATTGCATCTCATTGCTGCGACCCAGCGCCCGTCAGGGGCGATCACGCCGGCCATGCGCTCCAACATTGACATTCGCATCGCATTGCGCTGTGCCACCGAGGCAGATTCGCTCGATGCGATCGGCACCCCGGCAGCTGCTTCACTTCCTCGTCACCCTGGTCGTGCGCTTATCAATGGTGGGACGCACATACAGTTTGCGTACTGTGGTGACATAGAGCGGGTGGTTCGGCGCGTGCGCGACAGGTGGGGGCGTGAAAATGACTGCCCGCCGCTATGGGCGCCCGAGCTTCCCTCGCCCCTTTCATGGCACGAGGTTGACACCACCTACCTTAGCCAGGTGGCAGTACGTGGATGCAGCGGGGAGGCTGATCGGCGCATTGCGATTGGGGTGGCTGATGGGATCGATATCGGACGCCATTACAGCGTGCTCTTTGAGGATGGGCATATCCGCTTGGAAGGGCCTCACTATCGCAGCGCTGATCTGGCGCAGTGTGCACAGGCGCTGGGCGTGAGGATCGGGCAAGCTCGCGGGATACCAATCCACTTGTGTGACAGCACATCGCTGGCCGGCCACGCGATGAGCACGCAGCTGTTTGCTTCCCGTCTCTCACTCGATGATGCAGGCGCCGTTACGCACCTGCTCACCGGCATTGCGGCACACGGCCCATCCGTCCTGATCGTCACCGATGTTCCCGACATGATGCGATCGTTGGACCGCGTGCTGTCAGCGGGCACGACACACACTGTGTGGAGTGAGTGCTTGTCGCAGGCTCGTGCCAGCGGTATCACCATCGTTGCCGCAACTCCGGGTGAGTTTGGCACCGGGGGAAGCTGCAGTTCTGCTTTTTCTACCCGTTTTGTCGCAGCCCATTCGTCAGATGAAGCGCTGCGCGCAGGACTTGGTGTGCGCACACCGCTCACTCGCCACGATGGCCATTTCATTCTTGCCTCTCTTCCGTCACGTATCCGCTCCTCATGCAACGGAGGAATCGGTGAACCTGTTGACCTGACAGGGGTGTTATGTGCACTCCCCCACGCGATCCCCACCAATGCCGAGCGCGACACACATGCAGCCTCTGTCACTGAGAGTGCGGAGCCGTGGACGGTGCTGTCTTTGAATGCCCCTCTTTCAATGTTGCGGACTCGCCCTGACACAGCATTGTCGACAGAAGGGGCCGAGCTGACAGAAGGAGATAAGGCGGAGGGCAAGGCGCGGCGAGCAGATAGGACAGCTCCAGCAGGGAACGGGGAGCCCGCTGCGCCATGTCTGGGCTGGGTAGGAGCCTCACTTGAGTCACTCTCTTATCCGCACGGGTCGTGCGTGCTGATCGGTGATGATCTGGAGGATGCGCGCCGCATTCTCGAGACGCACTGGCATATGGTGTCAGGCCCACGCGATTGCCGGCCAGGCTTTGATCCAGCCCAGATCACGCTGCTTGGATCTCATCAGTGGACACAACTACGCTCACACGCGCATGACACAGTGATCGCGCTGGATCCGTCACCTGATTTGGTTCGAGCATTGGCACAGGTCGCGCGCAGCGTTCCTGTCGCCGTTCGTGCGGAGCGGTGGGGAGCTCACAATGGGATCATTATGCATGCAGGACGAGTTGAGCGCTTCCGTCTCAACACAGCCCTTCTTCAGGAAAGATCCAGACCTTTCGATTCCTAAGGCACACTGGCTTCGGTCATCCGCAGGCGTTCGAGACACGCGCGTCACACTGGTCTTCTCCACATTTTCATCCCCTCACACCGCCGCGCGTAAATCCTCGTGACTATTGACACATGCGTGAAACGGGAGTTGGGCCCTTTTCCCCTTGCCCTTCGGTGATGATTCGTCGACAATTGATCAAGTTATCGACAAGTTATACGTTAAGCGTCGAGTTGTTTAACAAAACGTTAACGGAAATGGAGTTTGAGGGAAGATGGACTGGCGGAGTAAAGCAGCCTGCTTAAGTGTTGACCCGGAGCTGTTTTTCCCAATCGGCAATACTGGTCCAGCCCTGACACAAGCTGCGGAAGCCAAAGCTGTATGCCATAACTGCCCTGTTGAGACCGTGTGTCTGCAGTGGGCAATGGACAACAACCAGGATTCCGGAGTGTGGGGCGGTCTGAGCGAAGAAGAGCGCCGCTCAATGAAACGCCGCGCCGCACGTGCACGCCGCGCTTCCTGAAACTCCTCACTGACTTCAACGCGTAGCCGGGTTCACCACGAACTCGGCTACGCGTTTATTCAGTGCACGAACACTGCCCTCACATGCCCATTCCACCGAGCACACCTCTGCATCACTCCACGCGTAGACGCAGCGTGACAACTGTGCCCGATTCTTCTCCCGGTTCCCACTCGATCGTGCCTCCCAGTTCCCCTCGAACCATTTGCCGCACAATCTGCGTGCCCAAGCCGCTGAGTGGAGTACCTGGCTCAAATCCTACGCCGTTATCAATCACGCGAACCGTCATACGTTTGTCGTTGTCGTGGTCGCGCTGCGCATCGATGCGTATCACGCCGTCTCGCCCTGCCAGACCATGCTCGACAGAATTGGCAACAAGCTCGTTGAGCACTGTGGCCAGGGCTTGAGCCTGATCCGCGCTGATCACGCCAAATTTACCCGTCGTAATAACCTCAACAGAATGGTCCGTTGAGGCAACCGCGCCAGACAGGCGCAACACGGAGCGGGCGACCTCGTCAAAATCAACTTCCTCATCGACCGTGTGCGACAACGCCTGGTGAACTGTGGCGATGGACTGCACTCGGCGTTCGGCCTCTTTGAGGGCATCCTTGACTTCCTGCGAATCAGAGCGGCGGGCCTGCAGTCGCAGCAGGGCCGACACGGTTTGCAGATTGTTCTTGACGCGGTGGTGAATCTCCCGAATCGTGGCATCTTTCGTCATCAGCTCTTCTTCACGCCGACGCATCTCAGACACGTCGCGTGTCAAGATGACCGCCCCCAGACGATGACGCCCATTGGTCAGAGGCAATGCGCGCATATTGACTGTCGAGGCGTGCGCCGAGATCTCCACGCGCCACGCTGCCCGCCCCATCACAACGACAGCCAGTGTTTCCTCAACAAGCGCGTCATTGGATATAACGTCTGTGATGTCTTCGGCCAGCACGCGCCCAATGACCGAGTGTCGAATCCCCAGGCGCCTCAGGCATGAGCTCGCATTAGGAGTCAGCTCCTGAACCGTGCCGTCACCATCAATGAGAATCACGCCATCCATAACGCGTGGCACGCCGTGCGCAAGAACTGTTGGTGTAGACGTGTAGGGATACTCACCGCGCGCACACATCTCCAGCAGGATTCGCGAGGCATTCTGCGTCCAGGCACCCATCCCGACGGTCGGGCGCGGTGAGGCCAGGTTCGATTCGCACGTCACGACCGCAATGACTGAGCCTCCGTGACTGATCGGGACGCACACCTCCGTCATGGAGTAGGTGCCGGCCCAGCGCGTCCCTGACGGCTCCACAATCGAGTTGGTCTCCATTGCCTGGCGCAGGTTTGCTTCGCGCGCGGCCGGTAGATACAGGCCGATAATGTCATCGAGGTGCACCGTCGTAGCGGTCGATGGCCTGCAGTGCGCAACAGCAATGAAACGCCCGTCATCGGTGGGAAGCCACAAGACAAGGTCGGCAGCAGCCAAATCGGCCAGAACCTGCCAATCTGCAAGCAAGAGGTGGAGCCAGTCAAGATCCTGCTCCGCGAGGACACGCGAGGAAGCCTGTCCGGCGAGTTGCATCAGGGAACGCATGGCACCACTGTAGTGGTATGGAGGCCATTATGGGTGCCTCGAACACGCAAACCGGAGCGGAGAAACTATGCGAATTAACGAAACCTACGCCTACCCCCTGGGTTTTGACAAGGTCAACGCGATGTATGCAGATCCCGCGTTCACTTACGCGCGTCTGGATCAGCCCGGAGTGACTGACCCTCAGGCCAATGTGCATTCCACCGCCGATGGAGGCCTCCTTATTGAAGCCTCGTGCACACTTGACGTCAATCAGCTTCCCCCGGCGGCGCAGCGGTTCCTCAAGAAGTCACCCGCCATCACTATGAAGGAGCAGTGGGAGCCGATCAGCGGTCGCGAACGGGTGGGATCGACCATGCTGACCGTCGAAGGCGTGAACGCGAGCGGCCACTTCACCTCGAAACTTTCCGGCAATGACGCGCAAGCTGTGCGCCAGATGGACGGCGAATTTACCGTCAAGATTCCACTGGTGGGTAAGACGATCGAGAATATGGCAATGAAGCAGATCTCCCGGATCTTCGAGGCTGAGGTCGGCCTGGCTGAGAAATGGAACCAGGATCAGGCCCGTTAGGAATCGGCACGACCTCACCGATAAAGGGTGACGACGAGGCGCGCTTGCCTGACCCGGCAAGGCTCAGTCCGGCCAGGACCTAAGGGAAATCACCTCTGCATGTTCGCCCTTGGAAATGAACGAGGGCGAAAGAAGGTCCTCCTCGAACAAGAGTGAAACAATATAGCTATGGATACACATACGACGGCACCGGCTGCCGAGGGCGGCCCAACTGAGTCACTGTTCATTGAGCGCACTGGGAAAAGGCAATACGTTGCGCGCAACCATCGCGACGCGGCCGTGAATATCGGAGACGGACCGGGAGAGTTCACTCCTGGTGAGCTCTTGAAGATCGCCGTGGCAGCATGCAATGCGATGTCGTCCGATTCGCGTCTGAGCTCCGTGCTTGGTGACGACTTCCAGCAGTTCACCGGCGTTTCCGCGGTCTCCAACAAAGAGGAGAACCGCTACGAATCGTTCCAGGTTGAATTGGTGCAGGACCTGTCAGCCTTGAGCGATGAGGATCGCGCTGACCTGATCGAACGAGCCACGCGCGCTATTCACAAGAACTGTACGGTGGGCCATACGGTTGAACAGTCGGCCACCTATTCGGCAACTTTCACATCAGAGAAAATGTAACGATATGTCACCTCGTTTTTCAGATTCTGAGCGCTCACGCATGCCGCTGTCTCTGCCGGAAAGTGTGTGGCAGAAGGCGCTGAACGTTCCTCACGCAACCAGTTTAAAGGCGGCGCGCAAGCTGCGTGAACAGTTCCCTGACCTTGCTCCAGGCGAGCTGGTTCAGCTCGCCACCCGCTCGTACCTGCGGCGCATCGGGATGGAGTCAGGTGCTGTAGGTGCGGCGGCGGCCTACCCTGGTGCCGGCACCGCAGTTTCTGCAGCAGCATCGGGCGCTCAGCTTGCCGCCTTCGTGTCAGAGTCTGCTCACTACGCGATGACTGTGGCGCACCTGTATGGCATTGATCTGAGGGATCCCGCCAAGCGCACGGCACTGGTTCTGGCCGCCTTGACTGGGCGGGAAGGTGCGGAAATGATTACGGCGCAGGTCGGGATCCAGACTTTGGCCTGGTTCCGCAACTCGTTCCTGTCGATTCGCACGGGCACCGCCCAGCAGTTCAACCGTCTGTTGTCCAAGTGGCTGCGCAAGAAGGCAGTTTCGAAAGCTGCAACCACAACACTGGGACGCCTGCTGCCCTTCGGTGTGGGAGCTGTTGTGGGCTGGCAGTTGGGCCGCTCGATGGCCAAGTCTGTCGTTGAGGGCGTGCAGACAGCGCTGGGACCCGCACCTTCGGAAAACGTTGAAGACGTTGTGATCGATGTGCAGCCGGTTGAGGATCCTGCCGCAGATGATGAACTGTACGAGGCGATCGTCCTACCTGATGAGGAATAATACGATCAAGCCAAATGAAGAAGTGAGCGACGATTGATGACTCAGACATCTGAAGGGCGTGAGACACGTGTGGGCGCGGATCGCCAGTACGAGGATTTGCTGACGCGCGTCATGAACGAAGGCGTTTCCAAGGCTGACCGCACCGGCACAGGCACCCGCTCCGTTTTCGGCGCGCAGCTGCGCTATCCCCTGTCCCAGGGGTTCCCACTGATTACGACGAAACGCGTCCACATGAAGTCGGTTGTGGGTGAGCTCTTATGGTTCCTGCGAGGCGATTCGAATGTGAAGTGGCTGCAGGATCACGGTATCCGCATCTGGAACGAGTGGGCCGACGATCAGGGGGATTTGGGACCTGTTTACGGTGTCCAGTGGCGCTCGTGGCATGCGGAGGGGGGCCGAACCTTCGACCAGATTTCGCACGTCATAGACACCTTGCGCACAAATCCGGACTCACGACGCATGATCGTGTCCGCGTGGAACGTGGGCGACCTGGAGTATATGGCGTTGGAACCGTGCCACGCTCTTTTCCAGCTCTACGTGGCCGATGGGCGTCTCAGCCTGCAGCTGTATCAGCGCAGCGCGGATCTGTTCCTGGGCGTCCCCTTCAATATCGCCTCATATTCCCTGTTGACACATATGTTTGCCCAGCAGGCTGGGCTTGAAGTGGGCGACTTCATCTGGACGGGTGGAGATTGCCACATTTACAACAATCACGTCGACCAGGTCACCGAGCAGCTCTCACGGGATCCGTATCCGTTCCCGACGCTCACGTTGGATCAGGCACCCTCGTTGTTCGAGTATGACTTTGATGATGTGCACATCGACAATTATCAGCACCATCCGACGATCAAGGCATCAGTCGCCGTATGAGCACACTTGTGGCGCGCCCCAATTTCACGCTGGCGTCGATTTGGGCGCAGGATCGAAACGGCATCTTGGGAACTGGCACATCGATGCTGTGGCATGTTCCGGCTGATTTTGCGCATTTCAAACAGATGACGCTGGGCTACCCGATCATCATGGGGCGCTCTTCCTACGAGGCTCTGGGCGGTCAGCCATTGCCTGGACGCACCAACATCGTCATGACGCGCCAGCGCGACTACGAGACCCCCGGGGCACTGGTCGTTGCCAACCTGGATGAGGCGCTCGAGGTCGCAACCGCTCACCTGGCGGATCACCGTGACCAGCGAGCAGCCATCACCGCCAGCACTGCGACGACACCCGACATGGATAGGGACCCAGCTCCCGTGGTGTGGATTACCGGCGGGGCGCAGATCTATGAGCAGACGATGGATCGGGTGGATGAACTGGTCGTAACAGACCTTGATCTGGATGTGCGCCCGCTCAGCGGGCAGAACACGCCGCTGGTGTACGCGCCGCACGTCGATCCCGAGCATTGGCACGTGGATCCTGATCGGTCCGATTCGTCGTGGCGAGACGTGTCAGGTGACGCTCGGTGGAGAATCACGACATTTGTTCGCCCTTCTCACCGCTGAGCTGATCACTGATCCGCAAGCTGCGCGCTTTCTTCTCTACTGGTTCGATGTGCGCGATGACATGTGATTCATCCAATTGGGACATTTTGCGGGCACTGACCAGCACCCGCGTTTCCAACGAGCCGACGAATCTGTTCCACCGTTCAGTCAGATCATCAATCGTCTTTCGAACAAGCTCAGCATGGTCTGCGAGGGTGCACAAGCGCGAATACAGTTCGCTGGCCAGAGCGTAGAACTCGCGAACCTGCGCAACGGCTGATTCTTCGCGCCACGTATATGCCACTGCCTTCAGGCACGCCCACAGCGCGCTGGGAGACGCCAAAGCCACACCTCGCGAAAAGGCGTATTCCAGCAGCTGCGGATCTTCGCGCAGCGCGGCTGACAGCAGCGACTCCAGCGGGATGAAGGCGATGACCAGGTCAGGTGACTGCTCGTACCTCTTCCAATACTCTTTCTTCGACAGTGTGTCCACGTGGGACCGCACGGCTCGAACATGCTGGGCAAGCAGTTTCTTCTTCTGTTCTGCTTCTCTCTCCCCTGCCGAGTCGGGAATATCGCATGCCTTCATGTACGCGTCGAAGGGCACTTTGGAGTCGATGACCAATGTGCGCCCTTGCGGCAAGTGCACCACCATGTCGGGCCGCTGACGCCCCGATGCCTCTCCGCTGTTTCGCTCACAGCGCTGCGTGTCCTGTTCGTCGAAATCAACGTGTTCCATCAGGCCACACATGTCAACGAGGCGTCGCAGCTGGATCTCGCCCCACTGGCCGCGCACAGACGTCGAACCCATGACGTCATGCAGCTGAGAGGTGGTCACCCGTAATTGCTCGCCGATCGTGGTCGATGCTTCAAGCTGCGCGCGGATAACCCCGTACTCCTCAGCTCTGGATCGTTCCATCGCCGACATCGAATGCGTCATTTTCGTCAACATGTCGCTGACAGGTACCAGCGCCTCCATAATCCGTGCGCGTTCTTTTTGCTGCCCCAGGCTGCGTTGAGCCTGATCTGCCAGGCGGTCTTCATATTCCACGCGCATGCGCTCGGATCGTTCGCGCTCATCGGCGAGCTGTTCATGCGCCTCTTCCAGGCGCTGACGAAGCTGGTCATGAACGGCTCGTGTCTGCTCACCACGCATATCACGCTCATGTTCAGCCTGCGATACGCGTATACGCAGCGAATCGAGCGCACGCCCCGCCCCCAGGTTGACCCCGGCAAACCACCCTGAAACGAGGCCCACCACCAGTGCGAGAAGGGGTACCACAACCATCCATATATTCATGGCTTCACTGTACGAACCACCGTGTGCATCTGGAGCCCATAGGTCTCTCACCAGCCACTCCGCACTCAAATGGGACCAAGGACCCAGCAGACAACCCTCATAATGACCTGGCTCACATTCTTCCAATCGTCGTGTGACATTGGCCGCATTGTTTGCGAACGGGGTGAGCAACAAATGTCTAGGGTGACAAGTACAGCAATGATGCTCTACCTGTAAATCGAGGACCGATGACACGCATCACTCATACCCCCATATGGCCTCCCCTCACTTCACTTCGCTCGCGTCACAGCGCCGTGTGCTCCGTCTCGCCCACGCCGCCGCGCTCGCGCCGTACATTCCTGGGTGCGCTGGGTGCATTGCCGTTCGCACTGCTGCTGTGCGGATTCGCCAGACCCCTTCCCGCCGTCGAAGACCCGTCATCAAACGTGCACGGCGGTGAAGCAAACCTCGTGCTCCCTGACCTGTCACAAGTCACTGTCATCGGTGGATTTTCGGGACAGACTCTGCTGATTATCGGCCTGATCGTCTGCCTGCTTGGACTGGGATTCGGCCTCGCCACCTACGTGCAGCTCAAGAAGATGCCGGTACACGCCTCCATGTTGGAGGTCGCGGAGCTGATCTACGCAACATGCCAGGCCTACCTGAAGAAACAGGGACGTTTCCTGCTGATTCTGTGGGTCTTCATCACCGCAGTTATCGTCATCTACTACAAGGTTCTGGTCGGCTTCCCGTGGGGGAAGATGCTCATTGTGGTCGCATTTTCGCTTCTGGGAATGGCTGGCTCCTACTCCGTGGCGTGGTTCGGTATCCGCGTCAACACGTTCGCCAACGCGCGCACCGCCTACGCCTCCTTGCGGGGCAAACCGCTGCCGATCCATAAAATCCCCATGAAGTCCGGCATGTCGATTGGAATGGTCCTCATTTCCCTCGAACTTCTGATGATGCTGATCATCCTGTTGTTCCTGCCCAATGACGTCGCAGGCGCCTGCTTCATCGGCTTCGCCATCGGTGAGTCTCTGGGAGCCTCGGCCCTGCGTATAGCCGGCGGCATCTTCACAAAGATTGCCGACATCGGCGCGGATCTGATGAAGATCGTGTTCAAAATTGACGAGGACGACCCGCGCAACCCCGGTGTTATCGCTGACTGCACGGGCGATAATGCAGGCGACTCGGTAGGACCGTCCGCTGATGGTTTTGAAACCTACGGTGTGACAGGCGTGGCTCTGGTGACGTTCATTATCCTGGCCGTCAATGACCCCGTCCTTCAGGCAACGCTGCTGGTGTGGGTGTTCTCCGTGCGTGTCGCCATGATTCTGGCTTCGGCTCTTGCCTACGCGATCAACGCGCGCATCGTGGCGTCGCGATACAGCGATGCCACAACAATGAACTTTGAGGCCCCGTTGAGCTCGCTGGTGTGGTTCACCTCGATTATCTGCATCGCTGCAACGTACCTGATGTCGTGGCTGGTCCTCGCACCGCAAGGCGGCGCCCTGTGGATCGAACTGGCCACGATCGTCACGTGCGGCACGTTGGCTGGCGCACTCATCCCCGAACTGGTAAAAGTCTTCACCTCCACAAAGTCGCGCCACGTGCGCGAAACGGTGAAGAGTTCACGCCAGGGCGGAGCATCGCTGAACATTCTGTCAGGCGTGGTCGCCGGCAACTTTTCCGCCTACTGGCTGGGCATCACGATTGTTGGCCTGATGGGTGGCGCGTTCCTGATTTCCGAGGTCACGTTGGGCGACTACATGCTGGCACCTGCTGTCTTCGCCTTTGGCCTGGTGGCCTTCGGTTTCCTGGGAATGGGGCCAGTGACGATCGCAGTCGACTCGTACGGCCCTGTGACCGACAACGCGCAATCTGTCTACGAGCTTTCCCGCATTGAAGCAATCGACGGAATTGATGAGGAAGTTCAGCGCTCCGACGGTTTCGCCCCGCAGTGGGATAACGCCAAACTCATGCTGGAAGAAAACGACGGCGCGGGTAACACCTTCAAAGCCACTGCGAAGCCGGTCCTCATCGGCACCGCTGTCGTGGGCGCGACGACGATGATTTTCTCGATCATCATCGGTTTGACGAATCGCCTCGAAGAAGGTCTGAACTATCTGTCGATCCTGCACGCTCCGTTCCTGCTGGGCCTGATTATGGGTGGGGCGGTGATCTTCTGGTTCTCCGGCGCATCGATTCAGGCAGTCACCACAGGTGCCTACCGTGCCGTCGAGTTCATTAAGACGTCCATCAAACTGGACGATGACACGGAACGAGCCTCCGAAAAGGATTCGACCCGCGTAGTGGAGATCTGCACACAGTACGCGCAACAAGGCATGTTGACGATTTTCCTGGCGGTTTTCTTCGCCACTCTGTCATTCGCATTCGTTGAGCCGTACTTCTTCATCGGCTACCTCATTTCGATCGCCATCTTCGGCCTGTACCAGGCTATTTACATGGCGAACGCGGGTGGTGCATGGGATAACGCGAAGAAGATTGTCGAGGTCGACCTGCACGCCAAGGGAACCGCTCTGCATGACGCGACGATCGTGGGTGACACGGTCGGCGACCCGTTCAAGGACACGTCCTCCGTTGCCCTGAATCCGATCATCAAGTTCACCACGCTGTTCGGTCTGCTGGCAGTGGAACTGGCAGTGTCACTGACTGGACAGGGATTGAGCGCCCTCGTCTACACGCTGGCCGTCATTTTCGCACTGGTGTCCGCGTTCTTCGTCTACCGCTCCTTCTACCACATGCGCATACAGGCGCCGATGGAGGATCCGGCCGACGGCGAGGACTCCCCCGCTGATTCCCCTGCATCTCAGATTGGAGCACAGCAATGAGAATTGCCATCAAACGCGATGCGACCCTCATTGACGAGGGCGGCCGAGTCACCGGTCATGACGCCGGTGCCACTTTGGTGAGGCGACTCCTGCGCATCTTCCCCGATTCCAGCATCATCGGCCCTGTGGCACGGCGCTGCAAGGGTTTCACCGTGATGCCGCTCGAATCAATCAATCCCGATGACACGGTCATCATCAATATGGATGTGGTGGACTCACTGGGCACATGGAACACCGTCTACCATGCCTCGGGCGGCAATATTCCGAAGATCATGAACTTCGTGTGGTTCCCGGTTAACACGCTTGAACAGCACGTCCAGGTGAGTGCCCTCGCGTTGTCGTGCGCTCTGTTCCCCACGTTCGCAAACTCGGAACGCACAGCGGTTGAAGTACGTGAAGTCGTGGAGCGGTGGACCGTTCAACCGTTAGCTCAGAAGGCTGAGTTGTCGTGGGTGAACCTGGGATTCCGCCTGGAGCATGTGCAGCCGCGTCACGAACCTGACACGCCCGTGGTGTTGTATCCGGCAATCTACCTTGCCAACCGCAAGCGCCCTGACATGTTCATGGATATTGTGTCCGCCGTGCAGGAAGACACGGATCTGCGTGTGGAGATGCGACTGCACGAGTCGCACCTGGTTTCTGAGAAGGCGATGGAGTATTCACAGCTGCCGTGGATCTGGGTGGGGCCGCTGACTGCCTCGCGCGCGTCATACTGGCAGGCGCTGTCGCACACGACGGCGTTTGTGGCGACCGCCAGCGAGGAATCCTACGGCCTGTCCTATGTGGAGGCGATGGGTGCCGGAGCGATCGGTATTTTCCCGGATCTTCCGTGGGCCAGGGCTTTGCTGCCGGACGGGTATCCCTTCATGTATCCCGATGGTGACGAGGATGCGGCCGCTGACTTGCTGCGCCGGGCATTGACGGAAACTGATCGGTGTCGTGCGCAGCTCGATGAGCTTGTGTCGGGCAGCTTCGTGTCGTGGATCCACGACCGTCACAGTGATGACGCGTTCGACCGTGAGATACTCGCCGCGGTCAAGGAGTGGTTCAGCTGATCACAGGCTAGTGCAGGAAGTTGAGGAAATTCGTCCACAGATCATCCCACGAGTAGAAGAAAACCTCGGAGTTATTGACCAAGAGGAGCGCTACAAGCGCCCCGAGTATGCAGGTGAGTGCCGCGAGGAAAAAGTCCGTCACAGCGCGCCGCACCCGTCCGGTACGCATCCTCATACGCACACGCATCAGGGATGTCGCCATGGCAATCCCCCACGCGCTAAAGCTCCCGATCAGCGGCACAGTTTGGGTGATCTGCCACCATGGCGGGGCTGTCGGAGCGTCCGACTGCACTTCCCTACCGCTCCACCATTTCAACGCTGAGGGCAGATCCTCGCGCCATGTTGTCCAGCCGTGGGCTCCCTCGGACTTCATGACCGATACGAAGGTATCGTTAGGTTGTGTGCGCGCCAGTTTCTGCAAGGCAGTGCCAAAAGTCATGGCATCCCTGTCCGCATATGCGCCCATCGCGAGGACTCTGAGGGGCACATCATGCGGCTGAGCGAGCAAGTGTGAAATGGTGAATGCGTCCCTTGTCGCCTGATCGGCATTTTTCAGAGCGCCTAATTCTGGAGTATCGTACCCGCCCATCGCCACAGCTGCCCCAAAGACGTCACGGTGGCGCACATGTATAACAGGCGCACAGTATGCGCCTGATGAAAATCCGCCTACGGCCCAATGGTCGGGATCATACGGAATACTTGGGAATGCTGCGCGGATCGCTGGGACTAGATCAGTGACAACGAAGGTTTCAGTTTTGGGGTGCCCGTCAACGTCAACGCAGTCCGGCTCTGCCCCACCCATTGACAGGTCAGGGAAGATCAGCAGCGTTGGAGGAATCTCGCCTCGTTCGACCAGTGGTGCTATGCGTTCGGTGAGTTCGAGTGACTGAACTGTGCCAATCGCTGTTCCCACGTACCCGTGATAAAGCACGATGGCCCGCGAAAGCGGGATAGGCGTGTCGGCGCTGTCACTCTGGGAGGCAGTAGGTATCGCTCCGACCGGAGCGTAGCCGGGTGGCGCCCAGACGGCAACTTCGCGCGTCAAGCCGGACTGCGCGCCGCTCAGCGTTCCTCGCCATACGTGCAGCTGCGCGTCGTAGGCGAGTTCCGGTGGATCGACGCGTTGGTCCTGTTCGCCTTGTCTGGGTGGCGCAAACGCTGATACGCGAGTGTCGCCTGCACCGAGCGCATTCTTGACCAATCCCACAACCTCAGAAGGAGTACGAAGGAATGACATGGTGCGGTTGGCCAGCAAAGCGAATGTGGTGCACATGAGAGTCGTCGTAATGCACAGGGCGATAAAAGCTGTCATCTGGCGTCTGAGGATACGTATGAACGACGTGCGCGCTCCCTCGCGATTGGGCGAAAGATGTCCGGCAGGGCGCAAAAGCGTGGACGTGCCAATAAGTGCGCACAGCGCCAGTACTCCGGCAAATAGGACGACCCAACCACTCATGAGATTCACAGGCTCAGTGTGCACTACTTACCTGTGAGAATGCCGTAAAGCGCGACTCGCCTCGCGAAATCAGCGCGAAGAGCGGGCCTTCCTTCAAGAATGCAATGCGCGATCGTGGTTTATACGCCACGATAGACATATGAGTACTCACGTAGATTTTTGGTTCGATGCAACATGCCCGTGGACGTGGATCACGTCTCGCTGGGTCGAAGAAGTGGCTCGCGCACGCGATTTTGAAGTGACATGGCACCCGTTCTCTCTGGCGATTCTGAATGAAGGCAAGGACATTGATGCGGAGTATCGTGCACATGTCGAGCAGGGGCGCGGCCTGTCGTTATTGTTTCAGAAGGTCGCGGACACTCACGGCAGTGAGGCTGTAGCCTCCCTCTACACCGAGGTAGGTACGCGCCTGCATAATCAGTCAAAAGAGTTGGGAAGTGATGTCATCGCCGACGCGGTGAAGGCAGCCGGATTTCCCGAGGCTATCACCAACGGTGTGGAGTCATCGGACGAGGCACTGCGTTCCTCTGTAGCGCACGCGTTGGAGTTGGTCGGTGACGAGGTTGGCGTTCCCATCATCGCGTTTGACGGTGTCGCGTTCTTTGGGCCGGTGATCTCTCCTGCTCCGCATGGTCAGGCGGCACTGGATCTTTGGGACGGCTGCGTTGCTCTGGCACGTACGCCCGGATTTTTCGAGTTGAAGCGCACGCGCACAACCGGCCCGCAGTTCGACTGATCTGATTCTCACCTGGCGCAGTGCGCTAACAGCCGCCCTGCCAGATGAGGTAGCCGTCAGGAGAAGTGGCCGCGGAATCCCCCCTGAGGTATACCGTTATCGCCCGGAGTGTTTTACTGTATTTCAAATGATCGTTGTAACAACAAATGACATTCCCGGGTACCGAATCGATGCGGTTCTGGGAGAAGTGATGGGCCTGACGGTTCGCTCCGCGAGTATAGGCCAGACCTTTACTGCTTCGTTCCGCACCATCGGCGGAGGCGAAATCCCGGAGTACACCCGCATCATGATCGACTCGCGCGAACAGGTGATGTCACGCATGGTGGATCAGGCTGCCCGCAGAGGAGCCAACGCGGTCATCGCGATGCGCTTCGACACCGGCGAGCTTGCCGAGCAAATGACGGAGGTTTGCGTGTATGGAACGGCAGTTGTTGTCTCACCGATTCCTCAGGGCCAAGCCGGTGCCACACTGCAGTCCATGGATCAGACCCGAGGTGCCCGCCGGTAAGTCGCCTACCGCTGGATCGGAATCGACTACTGCCCACGCAAACACCAACGCGGCCTTTCAAGGTGCGTCTAGGGTAGGCAAACGCCTTGGATTTTGCCAGATCGTCAACGGGTCAAGGTCATTGACCCCTCCGATCGTCAACCGGTCAAGGTAGAAGCGCCATCGACGCACTACTGCGGCGGAACTGACATCGACTTTTCCGCGCTATCATGCGATTCTCGAATGGTGAGACAGCCCGCAACGGCTCTCTTACCTTGACTGGTTGACGCTCTCGTTCGAGGTTGACGCTTTCGCTCATCGGCGGCGGGTAAGGAAACGGCGATGGTTGGAAAGAAAAACGGCAAAGAAAACGGGAAAGAAAAACTCTTGATCAGCGCTCGTGCTGATCAAGAGTCTCGATTGGTAGCGGGGGAAGGATTTGAACCTCCGACCTCCGGGTTATGAGCCCGGCGAGCTACCGAACTGCTCCACCCCGCGTCTGTATTTCCTTGTGTCTTCTACTGTAATAGGGCGCTTCCAGCCCGGCAAGAGCTGCAGCGGTGAGATGCATCATGACAGGACTGCGCATCTGTCAACTGCCTCACCTTCCAGGAAGTCTTGTGGCAGCGCACAAGATGTCGAGCAAGAAGAAGACATGGCGTCAGATATGCCAGTGGCGGCTCGCTTCAGGTCTGACAACCTTCCTGCAAGCCGCCACTGGTGCGTGCCTTCCGCTACGGGTTCGACTGTCCGGCCTACCGGTCAGGCAGGTCAGCCCGCGCGATTACCTCCCTAGCCGTTTCCACCCCCGTCATCGCTTTGCGAGTCTCCGGTCAGACTGTTCGTCGCGCCCGACTGAGCGCCATCGGCTCCTCCCAGTCCCGGCACCGCAGCACCGCTGACGTCCTCACCCATCTCAGCTTGAGCGTTCAACGCGTTCGTCAGCGCAGTGTCCAGCTTCTTCTGAGCCGTACCGTAGGCAGCCCAATCACCGGCCTTCATCGCCGCATCGGCTTCTTGCATGGCTTGGGATGCCTGAACAAGCGCAGCATTGAGTTTCTCCTGCGCACTTTGAACAGCGGGAGAAGTGGAGTCTCCCTCGTCGCCCGAACTTCCAACCTCGTCAGCAACTGTCGCCGCTGAATCACCACCAAAGGTCTGATCGAGCGATTCCTGCAGCGTGGGCGCAAACCCGACCTGGTTACCGAACGCTGTCAGCACCATGCGCAGCACCGGATACGAGGCCGTGCCCTTACCTTGAACGTAGACAGGCTGGACGTACAGCAAACCGCCGCCAACAGGCAGTGTCAGCAGGTTGCCGCGGATAACCGTCGAATCCGACTGGTTCAGCAGGTTCAACTGCGAACCGATCTGCTGGTTCGAGTCATAGGCGTTCTGAACCTGACCGGGGCCAGGCACCGTCAGGTCAGACGGCAACGCGATCAGTCGAAGCTTGCCGTACCCCTCACGCACCTTGCCCGGCTCGTTGCCCGTCTCCGAATCAACCGCAAGGAAGCCTGCCATAGCTTCACGCTTGGACGCACCGCCCGGCACGAATACCGATGTCAGCGAGAACTCTGCGCTTTCCTGCCCAGGCATCTGCATGGTCAGGTAGTACGGCGGTTGCGGGATCTGAGGAGTGGACTGTCCGGGCTGCTGGATACCCTCCACACCCTGCTGCTGAGCGCTCGCCAGCGCGGCCGTTGACGTTTCCTGCGCCAGCCTCCATAGGTCACCACCGGTGTAGTACTGGGCAGCCTCGGTCACGTGGTACGAGGTCAACAGGTCGCGCTGCACCTTGAACAGATCCTCCGGGTAGCGCAGGTGCGCCATCAGATCACCGGAAATCTCAGACAACGGCTCCACTGTGTTCGGGTAGACACCCATCCAGGTCTTCAAAACCGGATCCTCGTTGTCCCACTGGAACAGGCGCACATGCCCGTCATATGCGTCGACAACAGCCTTGACGGAGTTACGCATGTAGTTGACCGTGTTACCGGCGCTGACGAACTGGCTGGCGTCGGAGGACAGCGAATCCACTGTCGACTGATCCAGCTGCTGGTGCGCCGAATACGGGTAGGCGTTTGACGTTGTGTACGCGTCAACGACCCACACCAGACGCTTCGGCGTAGACGGATCATCGTCCATGTCGACAACTGCCGGATAAGGCTTTTGCTCCAGCGTCAGGTACGGCGCAACCTTGGCCACACGAGTCAGCGGATCACGATCGTACAGAATCTGTGACTGCGAGTTGGTTTGCGAGGAGAAGAAAATGTCGTAGGACCCGAACTTGATCGAGTACAGCAGCTTGTTCCACAGGTTACCGACCGAGGGGCCGCCATCGCCCTGGAAGGTGTAGCGCACCTGGCCGGACGCCGCCGTGTCATCGGGGTAGTCCAGTTCCTGCGGCTCAGCGCCTTCAGGTGCGCCCACAATCGAATAGTTCGGAGACGAGGGCGAGAAGTAGATGCGCGGTTCGTAGTCTCCCATTTCACCTTCAGATGGAATGGACTTTTCCCAGTAGGCGGGCAGGCCATCCGTGGTGACCTGGTTACCGTATGCGGCCACAACACCGAACCCGTGCGTGTAGACCGTATGGCGGTTCACCCATGTTTGCTGCTCAGATGACAGGCCCTCAAGATTGAGCTCACGCATGGCGATTACCGTGTCGCGGCGCTCGCCGTCAACCACGTAACGGTCCACGGCCATGCCCGATCCGAAGTCGTAGTACGGGCGCGACTGCTGCAGCTGGGTGACGGTGGGGGTGATGACCTGCGGGTCCAGGAGTCGGATCTGCGAGGTTGATTCCGTGTCCTCGCGCAACTGCCCGGGCGCAGCGGTGGTGCGCGCCTCGTAGCTTTGGAACTCGAGGTCGTTCAACCCGTAGGCTTCCAGCGTCGCATCGATGTTGTGCTGAATGTAGGGAGCCTCTGCGTTTCGGGCGTTCGGCGTGACGTAGAGGCGCTGAATCAGAGCCGGGTACGCCATCCCGATGACGAGGGCGGACACCACTGTGACCACCACCCCCGTCAGGGGCAGACGCCACGTTCCCTTGAATGCGGCGACCAGGAAGAGGACTGCCACCAGCACGGAAATAACGGCGAGGATGGACTGGGCGGGCAACTGAGCGTTGATGTCGGTGTAGAGCGCGCCGTCGGTTGGCTCACCAATCTTGGTCAGCAGACCGTAGCGACCCAGCCAGTAGTTCAGGCCGAAAAGCAAGGAGATGATTGCTGCCATGACACCGAGGTGGATGCGTGCGGATTTTGTGGCATGCGGGCGCGGGCTCAGGGCTAACGAGCCGTACAGGTAGTGCACGATCACCGCGGCGATCAGCGACCAGATTGTCACTGACATGAAGAATGAGACGATTGCCTGGAAGAAAGGCAGCGTGAAAACGAAGAACGAGTTGTCGATTCCGAAGATCGGCTCAGACTTGCCGAAGGGCTGACGTTTGAAGAACATCAGGAACGTGTCCCACTGCGAGGACAGGCGTCCGGCGTTGATGAGCGCGATGAGCGCCGGGACTCCCCAGAAAACGAGTTTGCGCATCGGTTCGATGGTGTCGCGATAGTGCCGCAGGTTGGCTCCCTCGTCACCTCGACTGGAATCGCTGCGGTGACGGTACGCAATCTGAACCGCCGCCGAGATCGCAGCGAAGATGATGGCGAAACCGAGGACGAACAGGCCCGCCATCGTTCCCCACCGGGTCCACAGGATGCGCGTAGACTTCATCTGGCTGAACCAGAGGATCTCCGTCCAAAATGATGACGCAGCGTAGACGATCACAAAAATGGCAGCCAGGATCGCGAGAGTCGTCGCCAGCGGACCGAAGCGCCTCTTACCGGATGATGAGCTGTGGGAGCCGCCACCTGAGCCGCGTCCACCGCCTGAACCGCGACCGCCGCCGTCTCCTGATCCGGAGTCGCCTGAACCGTCATCACCGTCTTCGGCACGCTGACGGAAGGGGCCTGTCCCCTTGAATCGTCCGGCTGCTGAGCCGGCTTGCTGGCCGAAAAGCGCAGACAGGATCTCGCTGGTATCAAATGGCCCGTTTCCGTCCGAAGGCTTCGAATCACCGGAGCTGGACCTGCTAGTCGGGAAGGCGCTCACCGCGTCATCCTCTCTTACTCGATTTCCGCATGTGCTGTCCATTCTACCGTTATTAGGCGCCTCAAGCTTGGTCGTTCCTCGCATCCGGGCCGCCCTCGTGCCACGATAAGACCATGACTGAAGCTGAACGTGACCGTGACCTGTCTCCTGCTCAACGCGCCCTCGCGGCGTGTGTGCGTGAAATTGAGCGGGCTGCTGCGCGCCTGGGGTGGGACCGCCCGCCGATGCTGTACGCCCTGGTCCCCACGCGTCAGCTTATAGATGAACCCGCCATGCCAGCTGACGTGGTCGAGCAGCTCAAGAGTGGGTGGGATGGTTCCTCTGAACACCTGTCTGCCATCGCTCAGGAGCCGCTCGACTCTGACGATCTGGAATCGGTGCTGGCACAGTTGGCATGGCCGCGCTCCGTTGCGGGCGCTGCTCTGAGCGTTGAACGCATCGTGGTGCCCCCTGAGGTGGAGGCTGCGGCGCCTGATGATCCCGATGAGGCGTTGGCGTTCATCGCGGAGCACCCGTCTCGCACGGAGGTGCGCCTGGTCGTCGGTGCGATGCGAACGGGGCTGACGTGGTCTGCGGTGCGCACGCGTACCTTCGACACGGATGAAGCGGTTGCGGTGGGTGAGGATCTGGTTCCGGGCCTGTCGCAGGCACTGCTCGCGTCCCTGAGTGACGACGGTCAGGATTGACGAGGGGACCTGCGCAGCTCGTCATGTTGTGGCGTGTCACGGCGCCTACAGCGAAGTGACGAGGGAACCTGTGCGCTGTTACCTGGCTTCGCAGGTGGGCAACGAATCCGTTGTTCCAGCCGCAATTGCTGTGACGGCGGTGAGCGCATCGTCGAACGTATCCACGCGCGTCACGTTCAGTCCGTCGGGAATATGCCCCACTACCTCGTCACAGTTGGTGCCGGGGGCCAGGAACCACTGAGCACCGTCGTTGTTCGCGCCCACCATTTTCTGCTGGATGCCGCCGATTGGCTCCACCTGGCCGTCAAATGACAAGGCTCCGGTGCCGGCGATTGTCACTCCCCCGGTCAGGTCTCCCGGGGTCAGCCGGTCATAGATTCCCAGTGCAAACATCATTCCTGCCGAAGGACCGCCCACATCCTGAAGCGTGATGTCGATATCGAGTGGGAGCTGCGGATGAACAGACAGGTACACACCCAGCAGCGATGACGAGGTGGCTTCTTCAGAGTCAGGATCCGGCAGCGCTTTCTTGCTGGATACGATCGGGATATCGATCGTTTTCCCGTTACGCACAACCGTGAGCGTCATCTGCGAGTCGGGCGGAACAGTCCGCATCAGCGCAAACGGGACAGCTCCCGAATCAACTGGATGCACTGTGCCATCTGGCGTGGTGATGGATTCGATCTGGTCACCTTGCTCCACCTTGCCTACAGCGTCTGATCCGGGAACGGCGCCCTCAACTTGCACGTCAGCGGGCACGTCCCATCCCAGATGCTCGAGGGCAACCACGGACGCTGCTGATTCCGATGATTTCATCTGCATTTGAGCGGCTTCCTTGGCCTCTTCGCTGGTCACGTCCGGAGGGAAAATCTCCCGGTACGGAATGATTTCGTCGTGACCGGAGAACCATGCCCGAATCAGATCGAGCGTTGCCAGACTGTTGCCTGGTCCGCCGCGTTGAAGGACCGTGACCATACGTAACTGCCCGGTCCGGTCACCGTCGTCTTGTTCAGTTTCGTGCACGGGATCCAGTTCGACAGGTTTGCCCGTTTTCGGATCATTCCCACTGATTTGAATGGTAGGGGCGCCCTCGTGAGTTCCCAGAATGTTGATTGTGGGCCCGGGGGCATTGACCACATAGGGCACCGGGATCAGGGTGATGAGGGCGCACACGATCGGAAAGACGATGCCCGGCACTATCCACCACAGGTTTCGCAGCAGACCGTGGCGTTTCTTGCCGGTTGCAGCCGGCTGCCGGTTCTCGTCGTTTTCAGCATCTGCAGCTGTCACTTCACGCGCAGTGTTCGCCGCCTCGGCGCTGTCTTTCAGTGTTTCTTCGGGCTGGTTTCCTGTACTGCCCGGTGTCGTCTCAAAGTCGGCAGATGAGTGATCGCGATGAATGTGCACGATCCAATCGTGACATATTGTCAGGCGCCCGGCATCAGTCGATACGTCGCTCCTGTGCTTTTCCGCTGACAGCGCACGCATCGCGCCCGTGTTCCGCTGGGGCATCTGAACGAGTAGGCTCAGGGCATGAGCGATGAAACTGACCGCCCGGATGACTCTGCCCCCGACCCGTTGGAAGAAATTTTGCGCCGCCTGCTTGGTGAAGATGCCGGCGAGGAGGCCGCACGTGCTATGCGTGAGCAGGGGTTTGACTCATCGAAGATGCCGTCTTTCATGAGTAACCCTGGCCAGCTGCAGGCGATGATGAGTCAGTTCAACGCGCTGATGAACACGACGTCAGGCCCAGTCAATTGGTCAGTTGCCTCCGATCTGGCACGTCAGAGCACTTTTGGCCAGTCCCCCAACGTGACGGCAGCTGAAGCTGCGCAGGCACGTGAAGCGATGACGGTTGCCGACTTGTGGCTTGACCCGGTGACGTCTTTTACGCACCGCGGTGGCGACAGGCAGGCATGGACACGCGTCGACTGGATTGATCACACGCTCGACATGTGGAAACGCATGTGCGAACCGGTCGCGTCGAATGTATCTCGCGCACTGGTCGAAGCCATGCAGGAACAGTTCGGTGATTCGCAGATGATGGCACAGCTCCACATGCCCGGAATGCCCGAAGGAATTGGAGAGCTGGCCGGGCGTACCAGTGAGATGATGCCGAAACTGGCGGCGATGGTCTTCGCCATGCAGATCGGTCAGGCACTGGGAGGCTTGGCCGGCGAAGCACTGAGTTCAACCGATGTGGGTATTCCATTGGCGGGCCTGGATCAGACCGCACTCGTCGTTGGCAATATTCACGAATTCACCAAGGATCTGGAAATGCCGCGTGAGGAAGTCCAGCAGTTCCTCGCCGTGCGCGAATGCGCTCACCAGCGTCTTTTCGCATCCGTTCCGTGGCTTGGTTCCGATCTTGTACGCGCGGTGGAAAAGTACTCTGCTGAGATTGCGATCGACACGGACGCGATCGCTGACGCGGCTCGCAACATCGATCCGGCGGACCCGTCATCCTTTAGCACGTCGATGACTGATCAGATTTTTGCCACAGAGCCAACTGAGCGTCAGACCGAAGCACTCGAGCGCCTGGAAACGCTGCTGGCATTGGTCGAAGGCTGGGTGGAGGTGACCACTGCCCGCGCCGTCGCTCCGTATCTGCCTCATGCGGATCGCCTGCGTGAATTGATGCGTCGCCGGCGCGCAACGGGTGGTCCCGCCGAGCAGATGTTAGGGTCGCTGATCGGCCTGACCATGCGTCCGCGTCGCGCGCGCGGTGCAGCGAAGCTGTTCACTATCGTTGAGCAGGCTCAGGGCACCGAGGCGCGCGAAGCACTGTGGCACCACCCTGACATGATTCCGACCGCTCAGGATCTTGACGAGCCGACCGAGTTCCTGGATCGGCGTGCCCGCGAGCGCGAGGAATCGGCTGACATTGATGAAGCGTTGAGCGCCATGTTGGATGGCACGCTCGGTTGGGCGGAGGGCCTGAGCCCGAGTGACGATCCGGAGATGGATTCGTTGCGCGAAGCCGGTGTGATCCCCGACGATCAGCCTGATTCAGACGGCCAGGCGGATACCGGCGCATCCGACGAGGCCAGCACGTCCGACGAGGCCGACCGCCCTGACGACGCTGACACTTCTGACCCGACGAATCCTGACGACTCCGACTCACGCGACTAGCCGCCGCCCCGCAGTTATCCACAGATCTCGCACTGCTGCTGACTTCAGGCATGCATGGGCGTCACAATCTGGACTGGCACTACCGGTGACCGTCCCGACCATGAGGACACCATGACATGCGAGGAGACAGTATGCGCATCACCCCAGGAACAGCGGTCCTTTGGCGCGACCCGATGACCGTTCAGATCGGTTCAGATCCATCCGAGTGCGTCGTGTTCACCCAGGTCACATCCGCGCAACGTGAATGGCTCGTGCAGGCCGCATCCTCCTCACCTGAGGACCCTCCTGTCCGCATGCTGCCGCACGCGCTTCCTCTTGTCTCCCGCTTGCGCGCGGCTCATCTCATTGACGAGGGGGAGACATCCGCCATGCGTGAAGGGATCTGCATTGACGGGCTTGACGCCCTGAGCGTGCGCCTCGTTGAACTGCTGATACGCAGCGGTTTTTCACGTTTTGAGTTTCGTGATCCGCGACCATCGATCGGGAAGTTCGCTGATCTGATGCCCGCCGACACGTTCGCAACGTGCCGCGCGTACGCTGCAGGCGAGATGATCCGAGCGCGTTTTCCACACGTGTTTGTCGGTTCCCTGTCGCGCAGTGATCTGACGGTGGTGTCTCGGCCACGAACACTTGACCTGGCCGCGTGCGGGTTCTTACTGGCTGATGACCAGCAGCACCTGGTGATGACGCGCCATGAACGCTCCGTAGTCATCGGACCGTTGGTGATACCTGGGCACACCCCGTGCGCGCAGTGTGCGGCACTGGCTTTAGTTGATACTGATGCGTCGTGGCCGCTGCTGGCCACGCAGATGGAACAGTGGCCGGTTGGCCCCTTGCCACCGGCATGTGAGTGTCAGGCAGCGTTGTGTGCGGCCACGGCCGTCGCCCGAACGCTGGGGTACTCGGTACTTGGTGAGTCCGAAATGTGCGGGCCAGATGCCTTAACCGCGCATGTTGATTCCGACGGGCAGGTGAGGCTCAGTGCGATCGCACCACATGAGCGCTGCGGGTGCGGGGCTTACGGCACACCCTTTGAAGACGCCGTTCCATCCCACGAGCCGGTCACTATCCGCGCCTATTCGTGAATCTGCTCTGGAGCCGCGCCCGGCAAGATACGTGGTGAAGTGCCAGATCGTGTGGTCGACCAGGATCCGCGCCCACTGTCGGTTTCTTGCTTATTTCGAGGCCCCGTCAGACTCCGCGTCGTCCAGACCGCGCAGAATAGCCAGAATCTGAGGACCATAGGCATCAAGTTTGACAGGACCCACGCCTCGGATGACTCCAAGCTGACGCAGCGTCTTGGGACGAGCCGACGCAATGTCACGCAGCGTGGAATCGACAAAGACGGTAAATGCTGGTTTCGACTGGGCGTGGGCCTGTTCAAGACGCCAGTGTTTAAGCGCTTCGAATGCTGCCACTGCCTGCGGCCCGAACTCGTGTTCAAAGGCTTCCATATCGTCAGCCTTGCGGCGTGGCTGAGATGATCGCGCACGTGAACGGGAGGCGCTGCGCGCGGATTTATCTTCCCTAGGCCAGATACCATCGAGCAACGATGTGCGTGACCTGTTCTTATGGCTGCGGCCAGTGCCACGGGAACGCGACCACGACACTTCGAGGCGATCACGCGCACGCGTCAACCCAACATAGAGCAAGCGTCGTTCTTCTTCCCGTGCCTGCGCAGTAGCGGCCAGTGAGATCGGCAGCAACCCTTCGCTGGCACCGACCAGGAACACGTTGTCCCACTCCAGTCCTTTCGCTGCATGCAGCGTGGACAGCGTCACGCCATCGACTGTGGGGGCAGCTTGAGCAACAGAGCGTTCCCCCAACTCATCGACGAATTTGGGCAACGTCAGGTGGGCGCGTTCTTCAGCAAGGCTGACCAGCGCATTGAGGTTGTCCCACCGTTCACGTTCAGCACCGGCATTTTGTGGAGCATCCGGGCTCCACCCCACCAGGGCGAGCTGTTCTTTGACCGTATCAACCAGTCCGGTGTCGCCACCTGCGTCCACAGAATCAGGGGCGTGCGCCCCGTCTGCGCCGTCATCTGCTCCGTCGGTAAAGTCTTCACCGTCGTGACGGCGCTGCGCGGTTGCCTCGCGCCGCAGAACCAGCATGGCGCGTTTGACTTCTTCACGTTCGAAGAAGCGCTTGCCGCCCTGGACAACGAATGACAATCCGGCCTGCGACAAGGCCGTTTCAAAAACTTCTGACTGCGAGTTCGTGCGGTACAGGATCGCACACGAATGCAAGGAGGCATCACGGGACTTGACCAGCGCTGCGATGCGCTGCGCGACACCAGCAGCTTCCTCCATGTCGTCGCTATACGTCCGAAACGCCACTGCCGCACCGGATGGTCGCTGCGACACCAGGCGGACGGCGCCGGCCATCGCACCTGTCGAGGGACGGGCCCCTGAGCCGTCACCCGAAGCACCACTTGCTGCGGTGCCTGCACTGAGTCGCGACCTGCCAGCCCGTTCCATCACTCGGTTCGCTATCGACACAATCTGAGGGGTTGAGCGGTAATCACGGGTCAGTTCCACTACGCGCGTCCCTGGATGACGCTGCGCAAACCTGGCCAAATAGGATGCGTCTGCCCCGGCAAAGGAATAGATCGTCTGAGCGACATCACCGACCACGCACACGTCATGGCGCTCCCCCAGCCACAGGTCCAGGAGGCGCTGCTGCAGCGCGGACACGTCCTGGTACTCATCGACCACAAAATTGCGGTATTGAGAGCGGATATGCCGGGCAATATCCTCACGTGTTTCCATCAGGCCGCACATCAAAATCAGCACGTCCTCAAAGTCGATGACGGCGCGATCCATTTTCGCTTCCTCGTAAGCGTCAAACAGGCGAGCGAACTCTGAGTGCTCCAGGCCTGCCGGGGGGATACGTCCCTGTCTGCGCGCCACTGGCGCATAGCGTTCGGCATCTACGATGGAGACTTTTGACCATTCAATTTCTGCCGCCAGGTCACGAACCGTGGTCTTGTCCGCCCTGATCCCACAGCGCGCGGCAGCTGACGCAACCAGTGATGCCTTGTGTTCGATCAAGTCCGGGCGCCTACCGCCAAACCCTGTTTCCCAAAAATACGTCAGTTGGCGCAGCGCAGCGGAATGGAAAGTGCGCGCCTGAGCCGCAGCCACGCCCAGATCCCGCAGTCGCTGACGCATCTCGGCTGCAGCGCGCTGTGTGAAGGTTACGGCCAGGACGCTCACCGGATCGTACGCGCCGGTAGCCGCACCGTATGCGATGCGGTACGTGATTGCGCGAGTTTTCCCTGTTCCTGCCCCCGCGAGGACAGCCATCGGGCCGCGTACCTGTTGGGCAACGCGCCGCTGATCCTCATCGAGGGCGTCCAGAAGCCGCTCCGCTTCCATCATGCTGTCTGTCATAGAGGCATTGTCTCAGTGGGCACGTGCATCTGCGGACCGTGTGCCCTGCTGCAGATGCAGGTACGGGCCACCAAACCACTGTTCGATCAGCCCGTGTGCAATCGCCGTCGGCCCTGATGCGATGATCCGACCATCGCGCAGACACTGAGCGAACTCGTCGCGCGAATAGAACGCGGCATTCGTTATTTCGGAACCATCGGGACGCACGTCCGGCTCACTGTCGTGCCCGCCCGTGACATGAGCGGTGAATCCCAGCATCAGCGAGCGCGGAAATGGCCACGGCTGCGCACCCTGATATCGAACCTGCCTCACATCCAGTCCGACTTCTTCACGCACTTCACGCGCCACTGCACGTTCGGGTGCCTCACCCGCTTCCATGAAGCCGGCGATCAACGAGTAGTACCCCGTCTTCCATCCTGAATTGTGTGCCAGGAGCAATCGCTCATCGTCATCAACGATGGCGACGATCACTGCCGGATCCTGACGCGGGTATTCGATGTGATCGCACTGACTGCATGTGACGGTCCAGCCGCAGCCTGTGGGCCGCACCGCTGCGCCGCATCGGGCACAAAAGCTGGTGGCGGCGCGCCAGAACAGCAGGGCGCTTGCGGCGGTTGTCATGGCACTGTCATCGTCACTCAGCAGGTGCCCGACGCGGCGCACGCTGTGCCAACTCAGATCGCAAATGCCCTCTGATTGCCCACTCTCGCCGAGCGTTTCTTCAAGAGCATCTTCCTGTCCTGTGGGCAGTGCAATGGCGATGTAGGCAACCCCGTTGCCAGTGCGTCCGATCAGGGCAGCGTCGCCCTCGTCAATGGGGAAAGAGAAGAGGGACGCGCACGAGGCAGGCACGCTGAAGACGTGAAGTCCGTCACCTGATGGGATGAGTCCGACAGATCCTGTCGAATCGAGGAAGAAGAGACGAATATTGCTGACTTCCCCGTCGACAAGGCCGTGAAATGCGGCAGGACCGTCGTCCAGAATCTGCGAGATGGTGGATTTTTCGCGCATCGTCGTCATCGCGTCGAGTGCGCCGCGCGCCAGTGGAAGATCGAGTTCCATAATGACCACAGTAACGGTTCGCACTACCGTGGTCACTATGACACTTGAAAATAATGAAGAAACTCGCGCCGACGGGCGCGCACTCGACCAGCTTCGTTCCGTTCGCATGACCCGCGGATGGTCCGGGACCGGTGAAGGCTCCGTACTGATCGAATCAGGCAACACCCGCGTCCTGTGCGTGGCATCCCTGACTGCCGGCGTCCCGCGCTGGCGGAAGGACTCCGGCCTGGGCTGGGTGACCGGCGAATACGCGATGCTGCCGCGCGCAACGTCGGACCGCAGTCAGCGTGAATCTGTCAAAGGCAAGATTTCGGGGCGCACTCAGGAGATTTCCCGGCTCATCGGTCGCTCACTGCGCGCAGTGGTGGATATGGCAGCCCTCGGTGAGAACACGATCGTGCTGGATTGCGACGTGCTGCGCGCCGACGGTGGCACCCGCACCGCATCTGTGACCGGCGCATGGGTTGCGCTGGCCGATGCTGTCAGGTGGGGAACTGAAAACGGCCTCATTCATCCACAGGCGTCCGCTCCCGTGCTGTCCGACTCAGTCAGCGCCATTTCAGTGGGAATCATCGACGGCGTTCCCATGCTGGACCTGCCGTACGAGGAAGACGTGCGCGCCCAGACTGACATGAACGTCGTGCAAACCGGTTCCGGTAAATTCGTCGAAGTTCAGGGCACCGCTGAGCACGCCCTCTTTGACCGGGAGGAGCTCGGGCAGCTGCTCGACCTGGCCACCGCCGGCAATGCGACGCTACATAACCTGCAGCAGCGCGCACTGGAAGCCGAGGTCGGCACAACCGTCTCGTTGGAGGATTGAGATGAACGAGGGCGACGCGCTGGCCACACCAGTCCTGGCATTTGCCACGTCGAACGCGCATAAGATCTCAGAGCTGCGCGCAATCCTGGATCCGTTCGTGCCGGGAGTTCACGACGGATACATCGTGACGCTGGCGCAGGCCGGCGCAGATGAACCTGTCGAAGACGGCATCACCTTTGAGGACAATGCGCTGATCAAGGCGCGTCACCTGTGTGAACTGACCGGCCTGCCCACTATCGCTGACGATTCAGGAATCACGGTGGACGTGCTGGGCGGGGCGCCCGGGATTTTCTCAGCGCGCTGGAGTGGACATCACGGTGATGACGCGGCGAATCTGGACTTGCTGCTCGCTCAGATTGCGGATGTGCCCGATCGGCATCGCGGTGCCGCATTCGTGTCAGCGGCAGTGCTCGTCACACCTGATGGGCAGACTTTTGTGGAACGCGGCGAGGTGCACGGCCACCTGCTGCGCGAACGCCACGGCAGCGGCGGATTCGGCTACGACCCGATTTTTGTTCCCGACGGCTTCGACTGCACAACCGCCCAGATGAGCCCCGAGGACAAGAATGCGATCAGTCACCGCGGCATTGCGTTTCGTGCGCTCGCCCCGCACGTGGCACGCGTACTGGCGTCCTAGGTTCTGAAGAAACTGGCCTCAGCCGCAGGCTCACTGCCCACAGCCGCAGGCTGGTCGCCTCAGATTTCGAACACGTCACCAGCGCGAGCGATCTGCGCCTCCCCCTGCCAGGTCTGGCGCAGTTCACTCATCACCGTGTCGACCGGGGTCCACGGCTGAATGTGAGTGAGCACCACTCGCCTGACACCGGCCTGCGTGGCGACCTCGCCCGCACGTACACCCGACATGTGGATGCCGCGCGTCGTGTCAGCCTCGGTGAATCCGGCTTCGCTGAGCAGCAGGTCGACACCGCGCGCACCCTCAATAATCGTGTCGCACTGGTCGGTGTCGCCGGTAAAGAACATGGTGGCGCCACCCTCGTCCTCAATGCGCACGCCGAAGGCTTCGACGGTATGTTGAGCAGTGCTGGGCGTGATGGTCAGGGGACCCACGTTGAAGGGAACGCCCGGGCGCATCCGGTAGAACTCGAATTCATCGGTGTACGTCTCCGCCGGGTCACACCCGTCAATCTGGCGCACCCGTTCAGGCAGTTGTTCTGAACCTGCCAGCAGGAGTGTGCCGCAGCCTCGTCCCGGCCCCCACCTGCGGTGCACGTGCAGGGAAATCACGTCGCCCATGTGGTCGGCGTGGCAGTGCGAAAAGATCACTGCGTCCAGGTCTGCCGGGTCAATGACGCGCCAGAGCTGCCCGAAGGCACCCGGCCCCATCTCCAATGCAATATTCCACGTTCGCGTCGTGCCGTCCTCACGTGTTTCCTGCGTCTGCAGCAGGTAGCAGGACGCAGGTGAGTGCGGGCCGGACATTGAACCGGTGCATCCGATGATGGTCAGCGTCATTGACATGTCATCACTCTTTCCGTGGTGTGTCGGGTGCGGCATCCGGAGGCGTTCCGTCTCGCGCAAGCCGTGCATCGGCGGTAGATGCAGGACCGTGAATGTTATGAGCCGAGCGCACTTCCGGTCCCAGGAATCGGCGCGCGAGGTGTTCGAACGTCTCAGGAGCTCCCGTTGTCAGGAATTCGTGGGCAGGCTCGGTGAGCACCGACTGCTCTGTGCTGGCCTGTTCGGGGATGGGAGCGGTCATGTCGCGCTCCACCAGCAGTTTGTACGTGTCGTTGGCCGTTGCTTCCGACGAAGTGACGAGGGCGACGTCCTCACCCATCGTCTGGCTGATGATGCCAGTCAACAGCGGGTAGTGCGTACACCCCAGGATGACGGTGTCGACGTCGGCGTCGATCAGTGGTGCCAGGTAGTCGCGTGCGACGGCCTCGAGCTCCGGCCCGGTGGTCATGCCTGCTTCGACGAATTCCACGAAGCGGGGGCATGCGGCTGAAAAGACGGATACGTCCGGAACTGCTGCGAGCGCCTGGTTGTAAGCCTGGGATTGGATGGTTGCGGAGGTGCCGATGATGCCGATTCGGCGGTTGTGGGTGGCACGGATCGCTGAGCGCGCGGCCGGTGTGATCACTTCGATGACCGGGATTCCCTGCTGCGCCGTGTAGCGTTCACGGGCATCTGACAGCGCTGCTGCGGTCGCCGTATTGCAGGCGATGACCAGTGCTTTCACGCCGCGTTCGACCAGTTCATCCAGGCAGGTCAACGCGAGCTGGCGGACCTGTGCGATTGGGCGCGGACCGTACGGCGTGTGGGCTGTGTCCCCCAGATAGACGATGCGTTCGTGAGGGAGCTTGTCCATGACGGCGCGGGCGACCGTCAAGCCGCCTAAACCTGAGTCAAAGATCCCTATCGGAGCACTGTCCATGTTTGGAGACTAATGCGACCAGGCCTCCGCGCGCACCGCTGTCAGTAGTGAATCCTGCCACCACGTGACCATCATGTACATTCCGGCACTCATCGTTGCCTCGCTGCGCGGCTGCTCCAGGTCACATGCGTGCGCAAGCTCAGCGACTTTATTCTCCGCTTCACGTGAGTCAATACCCAGTTCACCCGCCAGAGCCAGTCGCACGTCATTGAGGGCAGCGAGCCAGTCCCACACTTCCTGGTGGGTGACCATTATCACCACCGTGTCTGTGCCGATTGCAGACGAGAGTTCGGTGTGGATCCGCCGCAGTCGCGCCGCTTTTTCCGCACGCAGGAAGTCTTCGGTCAAGGCTCGCAGATTCGCCGCCTCCGGTGGGTCGTCGCTCATGGGAGGGAGCAGGCTCCCCAGTGCCGGGTCGTGTGGCTCGTCGCGCGTGGTTTCCACTTCGGTGGCGGCGAGCACGAAGGTGGACAGTTCGCCCGGCTCGTCGAGGACGACCAGTATTTCTTCAATGAGCTGGCGCAACAGGTGCAGAAACTGCGTCGACACGTTGCAGACGTATCCGGCTTCCTGCAGTGCGAACGCAGTGATCATGTGAGTTGCTCCAGCGTGGCGTGCAGGCCGTATCCGTGCATGGCCAGCACATCAGCTTCCATGCGTTCTCTGATTCCAGTTGACACGACGGCCCGGCCGAATGTGTGGATCTGCGCAGTCAGTTCGTCGGCAGCGTGACGCGAGTATCCGAAGTGTCGAATCAGCACTTCTACCACGTAGTCGTTCAGGTTCACCACGTCATCCCACACCACGGTTTGCCACTGTGCCAATGGGCATGACGAGGCATCCTCGCGCGGCTGATCAGGAACCGCACGGTCGTGAAACGACGTTGTCATAGACCTCCCGCTCATGCTCCTAAGCGTATGGCCCCGCAGGTTTAGCCGTGCCGTTTTGACGCAGTGCATTTTCGCGCGCGCCGCTTCTGGCCATTCACACTCATTTCATGGCGCTCCCACTGGCCTTTTGAGTGGCAAGCAGATTGCCGGCGAGTGGGTCTTTCCGGTGAGAAGAGAGTAGATTGAGGGTATGCCTGCTTCACCTTCAACTGCTCTGTTAACAGACATGTATGAGCTGACCATGCTGGACGCTGCGATGAAGCGCGGAACCGCGTCCCGCAAAGTGGTCTTCGAACTGTTCGGTCGTCGCCTGCCAGCAACCCGCCGTTTCGGTGTCGTTGCGGGCACCGGCCGCATCCTCGAGGCGCTGGAGCGTTTCGAATTCACCGACCAGCAAATCGACTGGCTCCACGATCAGAAAATCGTGTCCGACGACGCGCTGGATTATCTCAGAGACTTCCGTTTCGGCGGCACGATCGACGGCTACCAGGAAGGCGAATGCTATTTCGCCGGATCGCCACTGCTGACCGTGGAGGGCTCCTTCGCAGAATGTGTGCTGCTGGAAACGCTGCTGTTGTCGGTCCTCAACCATGACTGTGCGATCGCATCTGCGGCATCCCGCATGACGATCGCAGCTCACGGCCGTCCCTGCCTGGATATGGGTGCGCGCCGCACCCATGAACGCGCCGCCGTTTCAGCTGCCCGCTCCGCAGTGATCGGCGGATTTGCCGGCACCTCGGATCTGGAAGCAGGTATCCGCTACGGCATTCCGACTATCGGCACGTCCGCTCACGCGTTCACGCTGCTCCATGACAGCGAGCGCGAAGCTTTCGACGCGCAGATCGATCTGCTTGGCGCCTCGACCACGCTGCTGGTTGACACCTATGACATTCCGCAAGGGGTCGTCAACGCTGTTGAGGCTGCCCGCGCAGTGGGTCAGGAGCTCGGGTGCGTGCGCATCGATTCCGGTGACCTGGTGGCGCAGGCGTTCACGGTGCGCGGCCAGCTTGATTCACTGGGCGCCACATCCACGAAGATCACCGTCACGTCCGACCTCGACGAGTATGCGATAGCCGCCCTGGGCGCGGCACCCGTGGACTCCTACGGCGTGGGCACTCGCCTGGTGACCGGGTCCAAGGTTCCGACCGCGGCGCTGGTGTACAAGATGGTGGCTCGTGAAGATTCGGACGGCGTCATGCAGCCCGTTGCCAAGAAATCGCAGTCCAAGAGCACGGTCGGTGGCCGCAAGTACGCCGGCCGCCTCTACGACGAGGAAGGCTACGCCTACGAGGAACTCCTGGTCACGGCTTCGACACGGAAGGCTGCCGAAGAAGAGCTGACGAAGCAGAAGGCGCGCCCTCTGCAGATCCCGCTGGTTGTCGACGGTGAGATTCGCAGTGAACTGTGGAGCATCGATGCGCTTAAGCAGGCACGCGACCATCACTTGAAATCACGCAACGAGCTGCCTTACCAGGCGTGGCGACTGTCTGAAGGTGAAGCTGCAGTCTCCACGCGCTACGTGGAGCTGGACTGATCTCAGTTGTCGCCGGCGGTGGTGGACGTCACCCGTGCGCCCTCTGATGGCGTAGCAGCAGCGACACCGTCGTCACCGGACACGAGCTTGAGGCCGATGACGCACGCGATGATTCCGCACAGTAACAGGATGCGGACCACGCGCACAGGTTCTGCACCGCTGAGCATTGCCCACAGCGCAGTCGTGCCTGCACCAATCCCGACCCACACCGCGTAGCCGGTGCCCACGGGGATTTCTTTGAGCGCCCACCCCAGGCCGCCCATCGAGATCGCAGCTCCGAGGATAAACACGATGATGGGCACCACCTTGGTGAACCCTTCAGACTTGGACAGCGCGGTCGCCCACACTGCCTCAAAAACGCCGGAGAGAACAAGAACGAGCCAATGCATGATGCAGCCCCTTTCAATTGGGGCCGTCCCCACGTGATCACCGCATCCGGGTCGTCCCAAAGCGCTGGGCACCTTTATGCGCGCCCTACGAACCAGCCTCTCAAAAGAGCGATACGTGCGTCAATCTGCGCGGTGGTTGCCCGCGCGACCTCCGGTCCGCCGCAACGCTGACGCAGTTGTGAATGGATGAGCGCATGTGAATCGCCTGAGCGGCGTGACCACTGGCCGACCAGACGTGACAGCTCCTTGCGTTTCGCGGCGCGCGCCCGGTGATCCGAGATCCCTGCATTTGCGTCGCGCAGGTTCTTCGCATCGCTCTGACGGCGCTGGGTCTTGATCTGCTCCGCCTGCCTGGCTTTGAGCAGCGTCGTCACCTGGTCGGCATCGAGCAGACCGGGAATCCCCAGGTATTCCTGCTCCTCGATCGATCCGACCTCAGCGCCTGATCCCCACGACGATCCTTCGAACAAGACTGCGTCGAACTCGGCATCCCCGCCGAGTGCTTCGAACGTTCCGGTCAGTTCCGAACTCGCATTTTCCACCTTGTTGGCCTGTGCCATCAGCAGGTCTTCCGCACTGGTGTCCATCACGGTCGGGTCGTCCGGTCCGTGGTGCGGTTTGTCGAGGGCGTGGTCGCGTTCCACTTCCATCTGCCCTGCCAGATCCAGCAGCGGCACTACGGAAGGGATAAAGACGGTGGATGTTTCGCCTCGTCGTCTGGCTCGAACAAAACGGCCGACAGCCTGCGCGAAGAACAGCGAGGTCGAGGTGTTTGTGGCGTACACGCCGACTGACAGTCGCGGCACGTCTACCCCTTCAGACACCATGCGCACAGCAACCATCCATCGGTCAGTGGATTCGCGGAAGTGATCGATACGATCGGAGGCGTCCGCATCATCGGAGAGCACGACAGTGGCCGGCTTTCCTGTGATGGCGCGCAGGCGCTGCGCGTAGGCGCGTGCCGCCGACTGGTCGGAGGCGATCACCAGTCCGCCAGCGTCGGGAATTGCGCGCCGCACCTGTGACAGGCGCTGATCGGCTGCCTGCAGGACAGCGGAGATCCACTCCCCTTTCGGATCCAAGGCGGTGCGCCATGCCTGCTTCATGATGTCCTTGGTGGAATGCTCCCCCAGTCGGGCGTGGTACTCATCGCCGGCGCTGGTGCGCCATGCCATGTCACCGGAATAGGACATGAACAGGACCGGTCGCACGACACCGTCATGCAGCGCATCTCCGTACCCGTAGGTGAAGTCGGCCTGTGAGCGGCGGATACCGTCACTCCCCTCGACGTATCGCACAAACGGGATGGGAGAGGAGTCCGAGCGGAAGGGGGTGCCGGTCAGGGACAGGCGCCTGGTTGCTTCCCCGAATGCGACCCCGATGCCGTCACCCCATGACAGCGCGTCGCCGGCGTGGTGGATTTCATCCAAGATCACCAGCGTGCGAAATGCACGGGTACGTGAGGCGTGGACGTGCGGGTTTGCAGCGACCTGAGCGTAGGTCACCGCCACGCCGTCGAAATGTGAGCCTGCACGTCCCTGGGAGTTTGAGAAAGCAGGATCAATGTGGATACCGACGCGCGCCGCCGCGTCGGCCCACTGGGTTTTCAGGTGTTCGGTCGGGCAGACCACGGTGATTTTCGAGACGACACCTGCGCCCATCAGTTCGACCGCTACGCGCAGCGCGAATGTCGTTTTTCCGGCTCCGGGTGTGGCGACAGCAAGGAAGTCCCGAGGTTGGGCGTTCAGGTACTGCTCGAGTGCGGCTGCCTGCCAAGCACGCAGACTTCCAGCGGTGCCCCACGCGGCGCGAGCCGGGAAAGCAGGTGGAAGTTGGGCCGCCGCGGAAACCGATGGTGAAGCGGAGGAATGTCCCTGGTCTTTCACTTGCCGGAACCGCCCCGCCCTCCGTTTGAAAATGGCCAGTTTCCGCCGTTCTTGCCCATTTGATCGCGCAGCTTCCTGCAGGTCGGGCACACCGGGTACTGTGAGGCCTCACGCGAGGGGATCCACACTTTCCCGCACAGTGCCACCACCGGCTGTCCGGTAATCAGCGAGGAGGATACGCGGTCCTTTCGCACAAAGTGTGCGAACCGATCACCATCACCGGGGTCTTTTTCCTTCTCTTTGACCTCGGTGCGTTCCAACAGGCCGGTGCTGGTCGACGGACCTGCACCACCGCCGGCAGGACTGCCAGGATCTGCCGGGCTTACGGGTTCGCCTGGGTCTGTCACTGTTTCGGCCACTGCTTCGACGTCACACATACCTTCATTGTAAGTGGGACGGCTCAGGCCCTCGACCTGATTCGGGCCGAGAGCCTGAGTGTGAAAAGTCTCGCCGCCGCGATCATGGTACGGCAGCTGTGAAGCAGGTCAGTGGCGCGATGCCCACTCCGCTTCGTACAGTTCCACCATCTCCAACTGAGAGGCTGCCGCTTCGTCCAGCAGCACAGTCACTGCGGGGTGGAACTGGATAATGGTGGCAGGCCAGCGCGCCGACACGCCGCCTTCGATCAGTTCCTTCACAGCCTCGGCCTTGTTTTCACCTGTGGCGATCATAAGCAGCTGACGGGCCTCCATAATCGTTCCCAGTCCCTGCGTGATGCAGTGGGTGGGCACCTGCTCCAAGTCGCCGTCGAAGAAACGTGCGTTGTCCTGACGGGTCTGGCGTGACAGTGCGCCCGAGTGAGTGCGTGATGAGAGGGATCCGCCGGGCTCGTTGAATCCGATGTGTCCGTCTGATCCGATTCCCAGGATCTGCAGGTCAACGCCTCCTGCTTCGCGGATCCGCGCATCGTATGCTGCAGCGGCTTCATCCAGGGTGTTGCCGTCGCGTTCGTCAGGTACATTGAGGCCGCCTTTGGGCAGGTCGATGTGGTCGACGATGTTCTCGCACAGGAAACGCCAGTAGGACTGCGGGTGTTCGCGCGGAACTCCGACGTACTCATCAAGCTGGAAGAACTGTCCCTTGGCGAATGAAAGTGTGCCCGTCTGGTGACGCGCGACGAGTTCGCGGTACAGCGGCACGGGTGATGATCCTGTCGCAGTGCCCAGCACTGCGGTGGGCTTGTCTGCGTACAGTTTTTCGATCAGGTCTGCACCCAGGGATCCGATTTCTTCCTCGCTCGAGGCGACGTGGATCAGCATTCCAACTCCTTCGTAGTTGTGTGTCATTGACGAGGGCGACGCAACGCCCTGACAAATGGGTCACCCCTCATTGTAGAAGTTCGCCCACGTCCCGGCCTGTGCCAATGGGCCCGGGGCCGTGACGTGGTTCGAATGTCACAGATGGAGGAATTCACGCAGCTGCTCGCACGTGACTTCGGCTTCTTCCCTGGTCGGCATCTCGCAGAAGATACGCAGCAGCGGCTCGGTGCCGGAGAAGCGAGCGATGATCCACCCCTGGTCGAAGTAGACCTTGCAGCCGTCCTTGTAGGACACTGACTCAACTGGCCTGGTGAATTCAGGCAGTTTCTTGTCTTCCATCAGTGTCTTGAGGATTTCGAGCTTGCGTTCGGGTGCGAATGCAAAGTCGGTTTCCGCCATATAGTGCGGCGGGAACTGTCCGGTGATTTCGTGGTAGATCTGGCTCATGGGCTTGCCGATCACGGCGATCATCTCGACCAGCAGTGCGGCCGCATAGATGCCGTCCTTGCCGTGGATGTGTCCACGCACGGTGATGCCGCCGGAGGATTCACCACCCAGGATCGCATCTGTTTCCAGCATCTTCGAGGACACCCATTTGAATCCGACGGGCACCTCGTAGCAGGTCTCACCGAACTTTGCGGCCACTTCGTCCAGCAGTGAGGTTGTGGCGACGTTACGCACCACCGGACCTTTCCATCCCTTGTATTTGAGCAGGTAGTAGTACAGCAGGACGAGCAGCTGGTTCGGGTGCAGGAATTCACCCTGGTCATCGATTACGCCGATACGGTCGGCGTCGCCGTCGGTAGCCAGTCCCAGCGCACAGTTGTTGTCCAGAACGTACTGTGTCAGAGCGTCCAGCGTGGCTTTCGTCGGCGCCGGCATGCGTCCGCCGAACAGTGTGTCGTGGCGGTCATGGATCGTGTCCACTTCGCAGCGCGCGGTCATCAGAATCGTCTGCAGCGAGGTGCGCGAGACGCCATACATTGGGTCGAGGGCGATATGCAGGTTCGCTTCACGGATCGCCTGCATGTCGATCTGTTCGCAAATCGAGTCGATATATCCATTGAAGGGGTTAATTTCAGTGATGGCGCCACTGTCCAGCCCAGCCTGGTAGGTGACCGAGGGGATCTGTTCTTCCCCTGCGCCTTCAATGGCTTCCATGCGGCGTTCGATGTCAGCGGTGACATCTTCGTTGGCATCCTTGCCGCCCTCGGTAAAGACCTTGATGCCGTTGTAGATGGCGGGGTTGTGGGAGGCGGTGATCGCCATACCGTAGGGCAGTCCCTGATTCTTGACCGTCCACATGATCATGGGTGTGGGGGCCTGCGTGATGCGGATGACCTGGCAGGTGATTCCTTCACCGGCAAATACTTCTGCTGCCCACGTGGCGGCCAGATCCGACAGGAATCGCCTGTCGTAGCCGATGACCAGGCCTTTTTCTGCGTTGTTTTCGTCTTTAATGCGGCTTGCCAGCGCTGCACACAGGAGGCGAACGTTGTGGCGTGTGAACTCGTCACCGATAATCGCGCGCCAGCCACCTGTACCGAAATGAATTCGTGACATCATGTCCTCTTGAATTGAACGGACAGACACTGCAGGGACACCCTCGTCAATTCGATGGCCGCCCTGCGGTCGTTCCATCATTGTCAGTGAGTGACACAGTCTACCCTCCTCGTCTTGACACTTCAATGAATCTTGCCCACCTTCGTTTTTCCACGCATCATTGCCGAGGCAGTCCTGCGCTACCTTCTGTGATCCCACTAGACTGGAACCGGCACTTTGCTGGAAGGTTTGATCACGCCTCGACGTCCACAGGAGGATGACATGGCACAGGCACATCACAAGGCGGTTATTTTGGCGCGCGGTCTCGGCTCGCGCATGCGGAAAGATTCTGGGGACACGCAGCTGTCGGCTGAGCAAAAGCGCGCAGCTGATTCCGGTGTCAAAGCCATGATTTCGGTGGGGCGTCCTTTCCTCGACCACGTCATGAGCGCCCTGGCCGACGCCGGTTTCACTGATATTTGCCTGGTGATCGGCCCTGAGCACGACATGATTCGCGACTACTACGATTCGGTGGACAAGCAGCGCATCACCGTCAGCTACGCGATCCAGGACAAACCGCTCGGCACGGCGAACGCGGTGCTCTCTGCTGAGGATTTCGCGGCCGGTGAGCCGATCCTGGTGCTCAACTCGGATAATTTCTATCCCGTTGATGCTCTGCTCCAGCTCGCACAGGTCGACGGGTCGGGTCTTGCCGGTTTCACGCGCGAGGCAATGGTGGAGCGTTCGAACATTGCAGCCGACCGTATTGCGGCTTTCGCGCTGGCCACGGCCGATGCGGACGGCAACCTCGATGAGCTGGTGGAAAAGCCCGATGCAGCCACGATTGAGCGCCTGGGTGAGGGTGCGTTGATTTCGATGAACTGCTGGAAGTGTTCGCCGGCCATCTTCGAGGCAGCCCGCACGATCAAGCCGTCTGCTCGCGGTGAGTATGAGATCACCGATGCTGTTCGTCAAGCCATTGCCGATGGTGATTCTTACGCGGTGATTCGCTGTGATGAGGGCGTGCTGGATATGTCGAATCGTGGCGATATCGCCTCGGTGGCGGCAGCGCTGGAGAATCACGAGGTCCGCCTGTGACTTCCTGGTTTGTTCCCGGCCGCCTGGAAGTGTTCGGCAAGCACACGGATTACGCCGGTGGTCATTCCATCGTCGCGGCAGTTGATCGCGGCATTCGCGTCACGTTGGACGAGAGGGACTTGCCGGACGGTGGCATTTCAGCTCAGACGACCGCGCTGCCGGATCGCGTTGAGGTTGGTGCAGGTGCGGCGAGCACTCTTCCTGCCGGCCACTGGGGTCACTACGTTCAGGCGGTGGTGGATCGCCTGACACTCAATTTCGGCCAGCTCAAACCTGCGCACCTGAGCTTTGATTCCGATCTGCCGTTGGCCTCCGGAATGAGTTCGTCGTCTGCGCTGGTCGTGGCGTCGGCGCTGGCTTTGATTGATCACAACGATCTGCGTGAGCGTGAGGAGTGGAAGGCGAACATTCACTCGCGCGCCGATGAGGCCGGATACTACTCGTGCTGCGAGAACGGTTTATCGTTCGGGTCGTTGGAAGGTGTGCGTGGCGTGGGCACTTTCGGTGGCTCCCAGGATCACACCGCCATGATGTGTTGCCACGACGGTCAGCTCACTGAGTTTTCGTTTTGCCCGATCCAGGAGCACCGCTCGGTGGCACTCGACGACACGTGGACGTTCGTCGTGGCGGTCAGCGGTGTCCTGGCGGAAAAGACGGGCAGTGCGCGCGATTCGTACAACGCGCTGTCGGCTCGGATTGCGGCAATTGTGACGCAGTGGAACAAGGCGACCGGGCGCGCAGATGCCAGCCTGGCTGACGCGTTGGCGTCCTCCGGAGATGCGGTGGAGCAGATGCGCCGCATGCTTGCTGACGAGCCGGACCTGCTTACGCGACTGGATGCGTTTATCCGCGAATCGACCGTTTTGGTGCCGCAGGCGCTCGATGCGCTGGATGCCGGTGATATCGATGCGTTTGGCGCTGCCGCTGATGAGTCGCATCGCAATGCGGATGAGAATCTGGGCAACCAGGTTCCTCAGACGAATGATCTGCAGCGCCGTGCCCGCGAACTGGGTGCGCCGGCGGCGTCGGCATTCGGTGCCGGCTTTGGCGGGTCAGTGTGGGCGCTCGTGGAGCGCAGCGGTGTTGACGATTTCGCGAACGCCTGGCTGGAGAATTACAGGCGCGCATATCCTGATGCCGGATCACGCGCCTCAATCGTGCCGGTGCGGCCGGGAGATGCTGCGCGGCGCGCAGACGAATAGGGCGCCAACAGCACAGCGACAGACGCTGAGACGAGTGTGGGGCAGGTATCGCGTGCGATACCTGCCCCACACTCGTATGAAGTGGCAACAGTGTTGCCGATCATGCCACCGTCAACGTGGCATCATCTTCACTTGTTCGAAACAGCCTTCTTCAGGGTCGAACCGGCCGAGATCTTCACGCCGTAGCCAGCGGGGATCTGGATTTCTTCACCCGTGCGGGGGTTGCGGCCGGTGCGGGCGGCGCGCTCAACGCGCTCCACTGACATGAGGCCGGTGACCTTGACCGGCTCACCCTTGGACAGTGAGTCGATCAGAACGTCCTGGAATGCTGCCAGTGCGGCATCGGCTTGGACCTTGGTGAGGTTGGCGCGCTCAGCAATGGCGGCAACCAGTTCGGTACGGTTGACAGACATGTATATATCTCCTCTTGCAGTTCATTGGGGGTCACTGGACATGACCACTGAGAAAACCCTAAACAGTCCAACGGCCTTTTGTCAGGTTCAACACCACTTTTTGGCGATTTTCGTGGCGAATCTCAGTTTTTTGCGCCGCTTTTGGCTTTTAAACGGCGCAGCGGAGGCGTTTTGGCACCCTCAAGCACTCGTCCGGGCACCCTCGTCACTCGGCGTAAACCTGCAGAGGGTGCCCCGGCAGCGCGCTTTAGAGGCCTTCCGCCAGTCGGTAATAGACCTGATTCCAGCGCACGTGATCGGCGAAGGAACGTGCCGTCGTGTCCTCGTCGATGACAAGCAATTCCATCTGAGCCATAACAGCGAACATCTGCCACGTCTCGACGTCAATCTGCGTGGACATCGCCGTGTGGTGCGCTCCGCCGGCAGTGAGCCATGCTTCAACCGAAGTGTACAGGTCAGGCTTCGGCTTCCACATTGCCCGGGCAACCGGCAACTTCGGCATGTCATGCGGCGGCTCGATGACGTCAACAGCATTGGCAGTGAGGCGGAAGCGGTCACGCATATCGGCCAGTGACACCACGACTCCTGGCCGCGCATCAGCATTGAACACGAGGCGCACAGGGTCTTCACGATCCCCGATGCTGAGTGGGTGTATTTCGAGGCGCGGGCGCGACTGAGTCAACGACGGGCACACTTCCAGCATGTGCGCACCCAGGATCATTTCTTCGCCTTGGACAAGGTTATAGGTGTAGTCCTCCATCAAGGAGGCACCGCCCGGCAGACCTTCACCCATCACTTTGGCGATGCGCACAAGGACAGCTGTTTTCCAGTCGCCCTCGGCACCGAATCCATACCCGTCGGCTGTCAGGCGTTGCACGGCCAGACCGGGCAGCTGCCGAAGGGCTCCAAGGTCTTCGAAGTTCGTGGTAAATGCGCAGGCTCCGCGCGCTTCAAGGAATGAGCGCATCGCAATTTCCTGACGGGCGGCATACCGCAATGAGTCGTGGCGTTCACCGTCTTTCTTCAGTTCAGGTGCGATGTCATACAGTTCGTCGTACTCGTCAAGGAGGGTGTCGATGTCAGCGTCACTGACCGCTTCCACTGCTTCGACAAGATCGTTGACTCCCCACGTGTCCACAGATACTCCCAGTCGGCGCTCAGCCTCGGTCTTATCCCCTTCGGTCACCGCGACGTTGCGCATGTTGTCACCGAAGCGCACAACGCGCAGCTCGTGAGCGGCAGCCCACCCTGCTGCGGCACGGATCCAGCGTGAGACTTTTCGAGCGACGTTCGGGTTGGATGCGTGGCCCACGACGGTGGCGCGTGCGACGCCCAGGCGCGCCAAGATGTAGCCGTATTCACGGTCTCCGTGAGCTGCCTGGTTGAGGTTCATGAAGTCCATGTCGATGCTGTCCCAGGGGATCTCCACGTCGGCCTGGGTGGCCAGATGCAGCATTGGCTTCGTGAGGACTTCGAGGCCGCGGATCCACATTTTTGCCGGTGAGAACGTGTGCATCCACGTGATGACACCGAGCACCGAGTCATCACCGGAGGCGTCCAGCATGGCGCGGCGAATCGAGTCGGAATCCTTGAGCACCGGCTTCCACACAATTGGTGCAGGCATCAGCCCGGATTCGTTCAGCAGCGTCACGACCTGTTGCGACTGGTCGGCTACCTGCTTGAGGGTGTCTTCTCCGTAAAGGTCCTGGCTTCCGGTGAAGAACCAGACTTCGCGTGAGTCATAGAAACTCGTCATGAGTATTGTTCCTTAGTTTCATGATGTTGTGGTCAGTGCCTGCGCGTGCGGCTGGCCGACCTTGCTACTTGCTGTGTTGCCCATACACGTTTTGATAGCGCGCGTAGAGACTGTCGATTTTGTCCTGAGGGATCGAAATCGGCTCGCCCAGCTGTCTGGCAATGTGGACGGTTCGCGCCACTTCTTCAACCATCGCTGCGGCTTTGACTGCGGCGCGCCCATCTTTGCCGATCGTGAAGGGCCCGTGGTTCTGCATCAGCACTGCCGGGCTGCGAGAATCCTTCAAGGTATCCACAATTCCGCGCCCGATCGAGTCATCTCCGATCAATGCGAACGGGCCAACAGGAACGGGGCCGCCGAATTCGTCGCCCATCATGGTCAGCACGCACGGTATTTCTTCGCCGCGCGCTGCCCACGCGGTCGCGTAGGTGGAATGGGTATGCACGACGCCGCCTACTTCAGGCATGTGCCGGTAGACATAGGCGTGAGCTGACGTATCGGACGAGGGGGATCCTTCACCCAGGATCAGGTTTCCTTCCAGGTCACACACCACCATCGCGTCAGCGTCCAGCTCGTCATAGGACACTCCCGACGGCTTGATGACGAGCAGGTCCTGGGAGCCATCTTCGGCTTCTCCTCTGATTCGCTGCGACACGTTCCCTGCCGTCCATACGATCAGCCCCCATTTGGGCAGTTCCGCATGAAGTTCAGCGACGAGGGCACGCGTCTTGGCTACACGGCTGGTCAGCTCAGCGCTCCACGTGTCCGGGTTTCGCACGTCCATTGAGTCCTCCACATCAGCATTCGTCTCGGTCGTAGTGTGAGCGCCGAGGGCGACTCGCCCACCTGATCATGCGTTGATCAGACATCGGCTTCGATGTCCTCCCCAGCACGCCACCACGCCGTTTCTGCTTTGTTTGATCCGATGAGGTTAACGTTAACACACTGTGTCCAGGGATGGAACCTTTTTCACGCAATCAATTTTCCAGATGCCACGCGACGAAGCGCGCCTCGTTCCCCTCGTCAATGCGCAGAAAGAGGCGGGGCGGCGGAGGAGGCGCGCACGACCAACTCAGGAGTGAGCAGCGTGGGCGCATCTGGGGCCCGGCCTTCCAACGCGTGCATCATGACGGTGACGACCGCCTCTCCCAGCCCGCGAAAATCCTGACGCACCGTGGTCAGCGGTGGCATGAAGTAGCGTGCGCCCGGCTCATCATCGAACCCGACCACCGACACGTCGCCCGGCACCGTTATGCCCGCACTGGTGAACGCGTTGATCAGGCCCAGCGCAAGCGGGTCATTTGCCGCAAAAACAGCGGTGGGTAAGGTGCCGTTCGCGATCGCTGTGCCAACCTCGAATCCGACAGAGGCTTCCCACCCTCGCGTGGAATAGACACAGGGCGTTAGCCCGTGGCGAGCCATCACGTCACGATAAGCCTTTTCGCGCCCCTGAGCTTCGAACCAGTCGGACGGGCCTGCCAGGTGGGTGATCGCCGTGTGCCCGTGGCTGACCAGATGCTCAACCGCCAGGCGTGCCCCCTCATACTGGTCAACCGCGACCGGTACGACGCCCAGGGATTCTGCTGTGCTAGCCGACGTCACTGCCACCACGGGAACAGACACGCGGATCGTTCCCAGATCCTCCGCAATGTCTTCGATGGGAGCCAAAATAACGATGCCTTCAACTGCCAGGCCGAGCATGTGGTCGATCGCGTCGCCCAGCGTGTCAGGTGTACACGAATCAATCGGCGCCACGGCGAGGAAATAGCCGGCCCGGCTGGCGGCGAGCTCAATGGACACCAGCATGGACGTCGGGCCGTAGTGCGTTGATGTGGTGGTGATCAGGCCGAGGGTTCCGGAGCGGCGTGTCACGAGTGCGCGAGCCACAGAATTGCGGCGGTATCCCAACTGTTCAATGGCATCGAGAACCCGCTGACGTGTATCTGGTGCGACTTTTCCACTGGCATTGAGGACTCGGGAGACGGTCTGATGCGACACCCCTGCCGCTGCCGCCACATCCATCATCGAGGGAGGTCGAGCAGAGTGATGCGCTATCACAACCACAGTCCTTTCTGTGAACAGATGACGCGACGCAATGTGCATGAAATCAGGAACGCGCGAGGCACAATACCGGATGGTGCACGGTGCAGGTCGAGCGTTCCCGTATCAGTAGTGTCTCACGAAATGGCGCAGATGTGAGCGTTCATATCGCTATTTGACTTCGAAATTACGCGCATGGGAGAATCTGCCTCTTTTCTCTTGCGCACGAGGCCTGGTAATGAGAAAGTAAACGTGTACCAATTCACATAACAAAGGAGGTTCGCTATGTCAGATCTGGAGAACACTTTCGACAAGGCTGCCGGTAAGGTCAAGGAAACTGCTGGAGATGTCAGCGGCGACAAGGATCTCGAGGCTGAAGGCAAGGTTCAGAACGCCGAAGGCAAGGCCAAGGACGTTCTGGAAAACGCCTCCGAAAAGATCAAGGGAGCTGCCGAGGATGCCGCTGCTGGCGCTCGCGCTCTGGCCGATCGCGCAAAGGACGCACTTAGCGGCGACAAGGGCGAGTGAGTTCACTTCTCACTTTCCCAATAAGGTCGCGCCGGGTGGCCCGTTGAGGTTCGACCGGGCGTGTGCCTGCTGAAAGTGTCGTGGGGCCTGCAGTCAGTAGACTGCGGGCCCCACGTTTATCAGGTCACGTGCCTGTCCGGAAGCACTGCCGCTGCCGGCGCAAGCCGCGCGAGCATCACCTCGCCCCTCGCGAGCGTTATTTTGCGGCAACGGTCTCCAGTTCAGGATCCGGCTGGTGCGTGATGCGGTTACGCAGATCGCGGCGCACGATTTCAATGGACCACATCCACACGATGTGCCCGAAGAACTCTGAGAAGTGCTCAGCGAAGGGCTGCTCCCACGGGGCGGGCACAATGCCGATGGCGGGCATCAAAATGACATGGAAAACGACGTACACGACGATGCCGAATGCTGCGCCCTGCCACAGAGTGACCTGCTTGCAGACCTCAGCGAGCAGGCAGTACAGCAGTGCGAAGAAGATCGCGAACGAGAAGTGAATGATGAAGGAGTAGATCGGAAGCTCGTTGCCGTTATAGATCACCGACGTGTGGGACATGTCGGGTGACATTCCGAGCATTTCGAGTGTGGATTGCGGAGGATTGGTTGCATTGCGTTCAGGTGTGCGTGGTGGGAACGGAACTTCCCAGCCGAATTTCACGATGGCGGAGAAGAGGCCGGCAATCAGTCCGACGAGCGCCGCAACCTTGTAGTTACGCTGCTCTGGTTTTGTGGTCAACATGTACCCTCACATTTAGGCTGTTTCCAGGCGCGAAGGTTCACTGCGATCCGGTGACCACTATGCAGCGAATGCTCAGTAGCCTCCAGCCTCGCTGCGAATCTTGCGGGGCACGTGATGTCACGTGCTCAGCGATTATTATTCACCCTCACCAGTCATAATGACAAAATCTGCCCGCGCTCGGTTCAGCTTGTGCCGTGTGCTGTGGCCCGCTCACCCTCGTTCCTCATTGACGAGGGCGGCGCCACCACTCACGAGGCACCAATGATTACTGCAGTGCGGCGTTGATCTGTGCGCGCAGCTTTTCTTTAAGACTGGGCGCAGCCCACGAAATGTCTACTGCGTTGAGGCTGAGCTGGGCGAGGAACGCGTGGTCGACCTCGGACTCGTTAGCCAGGAGCTGGAAGTTTTCCGCAATGTAGCCGCCGAAGTAGGCGGGGTCATCTGAGTTGACAGTGACCTTGACGCCCCTGTCGGCCAGTTCCTTGATCAGCGGGACTTTGGAGCCGTCGGATACCCACGTATTCGACACAGGGCAGCATGTCAGGCCGATGTTGCTGTCCACCAGATACTGCACGAGTTCCGGGTCTTCGATAACGTTCGTTCCGTGATCGATGCGGTCAACCTTGATGGTGTCGATAAGCTGGCGGATGTGGTCAATGGAGTGGGCGATATCCACGTCGGCGTGCATGGTGAGCAGGAAGCCTTCGCGACGCGCGCGGGCGAACACCTCGGTGAACTTGTCTGGCGCATTTCCCGTTTCATCTGAGTCCAGCCCCACGCCGATGATCCAGTCCTTGTATGGCAGGGCTTCGAGCAGTGTTGCCATCGCGTATTCGGCCTGGAAGTCGCGCAGGAAGCACATGATGAGCGCGGATTGGATGCCCAGGGTGGACTCAGCTTCGAGCTGGGCGCGGTGCAGCCCGCTGATGACGGTGTGGAAGTCAATGCCGCGGCAGGTATGCGCCTGCGGGTCGAAGAACATTTCCACGTAACGCACGTTCTGTTCGGCGGCTCTTGTCAGGTATGCCAGGGCGAGGTCGTAGAAGTCTTCACTGGTGCGCAGCACGTTCATGCCGTCGTAGTAGGAGGCGAGGAATGAGGCCAGGTCGGTAAAGGCGTAGGACTGCCTCACTTCGTCCGGCGTGGATTCTTTCAGGGTGATTCCGTTGCGCTCGGCCAGTGCGAACTTGAGTTCGGGTTCGAGCGTGCCCTCGATATGCAGGTGCAGCTCGACTTTGGGCAGGTTGCGAACAAACGGCGAAATTTCCATGGCACTCTTCCTTCGGTGAACGTGCGGGATGCTTGCAGCATGTCTGCCCGCAGAATATCTGTCCGCTCGGCGTCCTCGCAATACACGCCTCGACGATAGCAGGGCCAAATATCCGATTCGTGTCAGTTACGGAGGCATTTTAAGAATCGGCTGCGCAACGCAGAAGGGTTTTCTGCTGGCCAGAAAACGATGGCGCCGCCAGCGTGAGATCCCATTCGTCACTGCGCTCACGCAGAGCGCTGACATCGTCGTTCTCAATCGATTCCACTGTCAGGACGTGGTAGGTGTAGACCGCTCCAGTGACGTCCGTAAAGTAAAGGGCATCTCCGTCCGGAATCTGCGTGAGATCGCGGAATATTCCAGTCGTATTGGAGGCTTCGATGACGAGGTTGCCGTCTGCAGCATTTCCGTATGTGGCAATGGGTTCTTCGGCCGCTTCGTCCGCGGGACTGAGTACGGGAAATCTCCTGTCAAGCCGTGGAATGTCAAGTATTCCAACGTAGTCGTCACGACCTACGCTGACACTTGACAGGGGTTTGGAGGGCCCTGTTCCCACGATTGCTGGGTGACGCTGCGTCGGCATCTGCTGCTCGATGGCTGACACTGTTCCGTCGAAAGAGCGGGGTTCGCGTCGTCCACTCATCAGCATTGTGAGGACAAGAGCAAGACCAACCAGACACACGACGATCCCAACGATACGCACTGAAGTGCCCAGGCGAATTCGCGGTACTGCCCTTTGCATATCTTTTCGCAGCTGAGCGTCGCCTTCCACGTTCTGATCCCCCATCATCCGTCATCTCTGCGGAGCTTTCATTGTTTCACGTGGGTCAGATGATGTTCTGCTCTCCTGCCTCATTCCTCCAGATAGCGGCGCCTCTGACGCATTGCCATTGCGGCTGCTGTTCCCACTACCAGAATCATTCCCGCCACCGTGTACATCAGAGTTCCGCTTCCACCAGTTTGTGGGATCTCATATGGCTTGTAGTTCTTCACCAGCATTTGCTCAGAGACTTGTCCAGCTCCGGGCTTGGTCACAACACGGCCGTCCCAGCTAAGGTTGTAGCCTTCCGGCGCTTTCAGCTCACTGACAAAATACTCATCGCCGGCGAGGTTGGCGAATTCCACCAAACCATTGTCGTCTGAGATTGCGCTACGCGTCAGGAAATAGGTCGTACCATTCTTAACCGTAGTGGACGGCACATTTGCGCCGACCTTGGTCTGAAGCGCCTGGAAGTCATCTGTGCCCATCGCCTCCGACTTTTCTGGGGAGTAGAGGCCGAAGATGGCGCCTGGAAGCGGGTCTGTGCACTCAGCGTTTTCGGCGCACGTATCACCGTCAACTTTTCTGAGTGTCAACTGCCACCTGTCGAGTCTGTTGACCGCCATGAAGTGCATCGACCTGGTCGCGTCGTAGACGAATTCTTGCTGGCCGGTAGTCTCAACTGGCGTCTGCCCAGTCGTGTCTACAAATTTCGTCAGCGTAGCTCCAGCTCCGTCGTCAATCTCCGCGATGTGGTACTTGCCGCCCGCGCTCCAGACCCACGGCTCACCGCTCTCGACCCATTGGCCGTTCGCGTAGCTGTATTTGTGTTGCGGAGCTATCTCAATTGGCTCTGACTCGGAAGTTCCCTTGGCAATCGGAACCGTCACCACTGCGAAATTGCGGTTTTGTGCGGTGAGGACATCCCCGATGGTCTTTCCATCGGCCAGATCCGCATCTGTTATCGGATCTCCGCTATAGACCACGAAGCGATAGCTAGTATCGACAGCGGCAGTTGCAGGTTGTCCCTCGGCATCAACCACGGACTTTCGCAAGGTGATGCTATTGGGAACCTGAACCCCAACTTTTTTCGGGATAGCCTGCAGGACCATGTCCTGAGTGCCGGGCGCTACATAGCTGTAGCCGAAAGTGTTGTAGCCAATGGCTCCCCTGGCCGGATTCTCGCCCGCGGCGATCTTGGCATCGAACCGCACTCGAAGCTTCGTCTTCCCAGGCATGAGTTGTTCACTGCCGTCGCGGGTGTCAAAACTGATTCGCAATGCGCGTGAGCTGGGTTTTTGCAATCCCCATGCGTCGCTGGATGCTCCCGCCCAATCTGTCGCATCGAAGGAGGTCTTGTCTGAGAACTCCGCCTTATAGCGTGAAGGATCAATGAGAGTCCATTCACCTGTCTCTGTTTGTGCTTCCACCACAAGATTCGGACTACTCGCAAAGTCAACCTTGAAATCACTCAATCGATCTGGACCCACCCCGAAGGTATATTTATCTTCAGGTTGTGGCAGATTGTTGATGATCGTCATCTTCTGAAGGGCATCGTCCCTATTGTTTTCGACCTCCATGGTGTAGGTGAAGAGGCTCGACTGCTTCGGCAGCGTAATAAAGTCCGGCGATTGCCCCGAGGTCACCTTGTTCTCTGGATTGTCCTTTTCCTCAACAGATTCAACCGATGATGTGTAGGCATCCTGCGCAATCGGAATAGACGCATCCGCCTGGATTGCGGGCACGTCCGGCACTGACGCCCACTTACAGAGCCTTCCAGTGGTCGTGCTGTAGCAGTAATTGCCAGCCTTCGTCGTGTCCGGTTGGGAAGGGTAGTTTTTGTTTGACTCTGTCGGCTGGGCATACTTCATATCGTGGGTTGTCGGCGAGCCGCGTTTAACGTCCGCAGGGTCGAACGTGTCCACCGGAAGAGTGACGTAGCCGCTGTTGTAGACCACGTGATAGCTGCCCGCCTTCTTCGGGTTCGTGGAACTCACACTCATACGCATGAACTCGCCCGGCGCAAGCGGGTACCCTTTATTTGCGTAAGAACGGCCGGGGGCGTTTAGAGTCTGTGAACTTTCGATCACTCGCACATTGAGACGTAGCTTTGTGGCAGTCCGTGGGTTTCCGTCCCCATCGTTCACCTGTTGCTCAACGGTATCAAGCCACACATGCGCAATCGCGTTACCCGAACGCAGCGCTAGTGGTTCACCATTTACTTCAATTCTCTCAACGCGTCCCCAAGCGGGAGTTTTTGCAGTTATTTGCGCCGACTGCGGGGTGCCATCGGCGGCGTAGGTCCACTCTTTGAAAGTAATAGGCGAAGTAGCCAAAGCGTCAGAGGAGTACTCCGTGGAGAACTCATTCTGTGATTTCTCCAGGACCACTGCACCCGTGAACACATAGCCCTCGTCGAGCACATCCGAAATGACGTAGTCCTCGATCACCTGGTCGGAATCGTTATGCGCGGTGATCGCCCACTCGAGAGTATCCGCATATCCAGCGTAGGCAGGATTTGCAGTTCTTTGCCCGTCGGGTCCGGTCTTAGCAACCACGGACTTAGTCACTCCAGGAACTACGGATCCGCGTACATGATCGACACCCGAAGTGAGCCACTGGGTATTGTCGTCTCCGCCTACGAATCCGGAGGAGTTGGCCGTCGCTGTATCAATGATGGAGCGGTCACCGTCGTTGAGCGGATTGTTCGCAAACGGCTTGGAGGTGATGCTCACGTCAGGATTGGTTTTCACCCCGGTACCGGCGAAATCGTCAAAAGGCATAGCCAGGCCGTTATGCGCCGTTGGCTGCGTGAGCGACTTTTCGCCCGCGATGGCATAGTACTCGAAAGCAATGGTCTCACCCGAGTTGAGATAGTACTTGCCTCGTGACTCGTCATAGTTCAGGTCCGACCCCTCAAGAGAATTATCGAAACTGAACGTGATGTGGGTTGGATCAACGGGATTGATCGTGGCGTGGACGCTGGCTCTCTTCACCGATGATTCAGTATTGGTCAGCGTCACCGGAACACTGCCCGGCGTGGTCTGCCAGTTCGTGTACTGAATAAAGTCCCCCGAAAACCACGGTCTTTCAGGCGGCTGCGTTTTCCCGCCTGGAAGCACTTTCAGTTTCACTACGGGCTGGGTGGTTTTCGGCGGACGCCAGCCAAACCCCAATGCTCCCTCGTTATCAAAAACAATCACGTCCGACGAACAGGGATGGGAACTGTCACGAGATCTGATTTCGCATCCCTCTTGGGAGACCCGAAGCCCTTCGTCACCGATTCCGGATCCGAATATGAAACCTTCGGGGAGTTTGTCCTGCACATCGTTGAGGTAGAGGCGCGATTCGCCGTCGTTGTGGATAACGCCGTAATATTGCGCGTACTTCACCTGCTTCGTCGCGGTACCTATGGTGCTGTTCTGGTAGAACACGCGTCCATTCAGCCCCGTATCTGGAACCAGAACTGGACCGGAGACGGATGCTGAGCCACTGCTGCCATCGGCATCATGCCATTCAGTCGATACCCCATTCGGTGTAATCCTGCCGGTAGCCACGGTACCCTTTTGAAGTTCTGCACGCGATTCACCTGCAAGATAGTGACTCACCTGAGACTGCGCGTCTTTCACATGCCAGGTATTGAACAGCGACTGGTTCCCGTAGGCCGAGCGATACGCATTCCACTGTTCGCCGGCAGGGAACTTCACCGTCACGTACATATAGGCTGTCTTCGTTAAGGAAATTTTGACATCTTCTGGCCACACGATGAACTGCTGGGTGGGATCCACTTCGCCGTTGGCGGGATTGGCGTTGGTGATCTGCCAGGCGTTCAGATCCCCAGACTCTACGGTCAGCCCATTGTGCTGCGGGATCTCGATACTGACCAGGTCTTTGGTCCACGGCTCTTCGACGAGGCGCTTAGGCAATGCGTCGTAAATGTCTTTTCCAGTGAGCTGGAAGGGTTCCGTTCCCAGACGGGAAAGACCTAACCGATACGTCACGCTGGTACCTGGAGCCAGAGCACTCGCCGATGCCGTTTCGTCCTGGTCCGGAGTTTCACCCCGCTTCGTCACAATACGCTTTTCCGAGGAGAGAGCAGACAGATCCATCTCCGTCTTATCGGTGACTCGAGTATCAGGGGGCATAATCCCGCCGATGTTGATCGCTCCAGGATTGCCTGGCACCGTCGGTTCGAATCCCGTGCGTTCAGGCGCCGTCAAAGTCCGATATGAGACTGTGACAGTGGACGGGCTAGCAAAGTCCTGCGAATTCATATACCAGTAGGTATTTGTCTGCAGACCCTTCTTATCGGCAAGCTGAGTGACTTCGATGCGATCAGCAACGAATGTTTTCTCCGTTACCACTCCTGCGGCGTTCTTTTCCCGGGCAGAGAACACTACTCCCGTGTAAGTTCCTGGTTTGTCGAGAACGTAGTAGGTTGAGCCGTCACGTGTGATGGTTGTGATCCCGTTGGTTCCAGCAAGATGCGAGTTGGCATTTGTAGCCGGGACGAGCAGTACTTGGGAACCGGACAGTGCGTCAACCATTGGCAAGGCGTTGTAGTCCGCTTTGCCGCCTCTTCGCTCGACAGTCAACTGGTAGTCCACGATTGTTCCCGCAGTGATGACGTGTCCGGACTGCTCGACCTTGGTGTTGTTGATATACGCGGCCTTATTGAAAGAAAAGTCCTTTTCTACAGTGACTTTATCGGGTACGTCTTTTCCTTCGATATTCACCGTGTTTGTTGTTGCCGCCTCGTCAGGGTCGGCCTTCGTCATCGACTGGTCCTTAACGGTCGCGCGGACCGCGAGCTTGTATTCCTGACCGCCGTTTACCGTCGGAATTTCCCAGGTGAGGGTGTAGAGGGTATTTTCGCCAACGACCAATTGTTTCAATGCGGCGTTGAGAGCTTCCGGAGTTCCAACCACGTCTTGCGTATTCCCACCCTCACGCATGACGGCAAACTTACCTGCCGAAGTCTTGGTGATAGTAAGGTTGGCTGGTTCTGCCTGTGTGCACTCGAGCTGGCTGTCCGGCGTAGTTCCTTTTCCAGAGGTACTCGTGTGCTGAGCAATGGTAGCTGTACACCATTTGGCGTCTGTGACCTTGATACTCGGAGCTGGTTCTGAGTTGAGCATCTGTGCCATTTGCAAGGGACTGACATAGTACCCCCTGGGCAGGGCATCGATGATTTTGCCCTGGTCCGCGCGCCCTTCATTGACTTTCCAGGGTGAGGTTCCCTCGTTCTTCACGTTGATCGTGAACTCTACCGGGTCGCCACTGCGATAGGTGGCGTTCGGTTGATCGTGGGTCTTGGTTACCGAGGGTTTCGCTCCGTCCGGTTTGACCGGCGTCTCAATAGTCTTGTTCAGTGTCACCGCCGGCGTATGGGAGTAATTCACCTTGAGATCGAAACTGTTTGTAAAATTGAAGGTGACATCTTCTGGCGGTACGTATGGACCTTGAGTCGCGCGATCCCACCCCTGTGGCTCCTTGACGAGGAAGAAATCGTCGGCGAACTTGATGGCGAGGTACGTTCCGGCGGTTACCGGCGTATATGAGAACGAAATCTTTCGCCCGTCAGGGCTCACTTTGAATGTGTGGGTATTCCACGCATTTCCGTCAAACCCATTCGAGGCATCAACGCCGAATACGGGGCGTTCCACCCCGTTGACAGTGACGGTTTTGTAAAAGAAGTGGGTGTTGTTGCCTCCAGTCGCATTCCACCCCTCACGCTTGTCGTAGTCGCCAATCTTCTGCTGCCAGTAACCGGCGTTTTGCAGCTGTGGGAGTACTTCTGGATTAATCTCGATGTTTTCGGGCAAGGTCAGGGTGTCGGTGTACACCAGCTTGCCTGATATCGGATCCTGTCCTACCTTGCTGCTACCCGCAGTAAGCGTCGCGTCTTCCACCTGGTAACGCAGTCCCCTGATGTAGAAACGGCCACTCTTCGGGTTGAAGGCGACTGACGGATCGACGGGTGCGCCCCAGGCCTCTATTTCCCTCTTCCACGTGTTGGCAGCCTTGCTCGCGTCTCGCAACTCTTTGTGAGCCTCAAGTTCGTGACGCTCGGTATCCCAGGTAGCAGAGTGGATTCCGCATGAAGGTGCGGTATCTGCACTCGGCGCAGGGGCAGTGCCTGAGGGCTGATCGATCTCTTCTGCCCAGATGCTCACTGCACCACCCGGAGAGGCAGGTGAATCGTACTTCACCTTTACTGGAAGAGAGAAGGCGTCGCCAATATTCGACCCCGCCACTTCGATGTAATAGAAATTCTCTGAGTTCGGAACCTTGTTGAAGGTATAGGGATTAGTGTTCGGAGCGGTTTGATAATAAGTGGTGCCGACCTCAAGCTTCGCTGAGGCTGCTCCTGCCAATACGTAGCCCATTTTTGGTCCATCGGCTTTAGTCGCGCTCGTTCCCTGAGATTCAGTGTTTTGGAACTGGAAGTAAACACGGTACGTCTTGTTCGGATCTGCGGCAGTGTTGGAAATACCGATGGTTTGACTGAAAGTTTCTCCTGTGAAACGTCGACTTACACCTCCGTCCAGTGCCGGATCTTTGATAGTCTCTTCGCCGTTCCCGCCGTTTTCGTAATCGGTCTTTACCTCGATATCCCCGGTTTTCAGGCTCGTCAGCACAGATGAGGCTGGATCAGCGGGGCAGCCTTCCGGAACCGCTCCTGCCAGCGGGCCGCTCAATGAAGATGCTTGAACACCCAGTCCCAGCATGGTCAGCAGCAGCGTCAATGATCCGATCACCGCCAGATAGCGGCGCCATCCTTGCAGGCTTTCCACTTTAGCCACGATTCGTAGCCTCCATCTGTGAAGAACGACGTTGGTGCTGTTTCACTCCAGCCACAGTGCCAACACCCATGAGAAGCACGGCGCCAGCTATACGCCACGTTTCGCTCGTGCTTCCTGTATGCGATAGCGGCTTATGTGGTCGCGACGGAGGTGGAGTGGGACTGGTGTTGGTCACGATATACGTTTCTCCCACTCGGGTATTGCTCGTCACGTAAGAGGTTCCTTGGAGATTCTCCATTCGCTCTGAGACTGTCCATTGATGTCCTCCTTCGTCGCTCCACGAATATACCCACCCGTTAGCAGCGGATAGTGTGACAACTTCAAACAACTCGCCGTCGCGTAACAGGTCAACGGTAATTTGCGAAGGGCGCTCAGCCTTGTTCCCACCGTCATTCCAATGCTTAGTGATCTTGTATTCGACCCCGTGCGTTGGGCGCGGTTCCTTATCAGTCTTGGCTTCAGATGTCACGTCATAGTTGATTTGCCCGCCCTCATCAACTGTCGGAACTGCGATCAGACTTGGGGCAAATGTGTATGTCCATGTTGCGGTCGTTACCGGTGTTGTGAGCACCAGGTATATCCCGACGTGCACGTCATGGAAAGCTGCAGTTCCGGATTGATCGATAGTGGAGATCGCATCGGGTTGGACATTGTTTGCCTGAAGATATGCGGCGAGGGCGTCTGCCAATCCGGCCCAGTCAGTCGGTTGTGCCGAAGTTGAGGTATGAGTAACGGCCTGGTTCCAGCCAACTGCTGCAGCGTATGGAGAAATGTCTGGGACAGCCGGGTAACCAGCAGCCATCTCCGCTATCCGGTATGCACGTACCTGAACAGATTCGGGCGCAACGTTGTCGTGAACCAAGGTTGGATAGTGCATGGAAAGCGAGCCTGGCGTATCCGGATCGACCTGTGAAAAATCAATCGCGAAAAGCGGCGCAGGATCTGCAGCTGCCGTCGCAGGAAGCATCGAGACAGCCGCCATGCACACACTGGCGAAAAGAGCGTATAACGCTCTCCGGAATTTAGCCGGATATGTCATCTGCTCACGCCTTTCACTTGCGAGATCGCTTATGTTGGTACGTGACACTTCTACGGGTGGAGTGTCTTCCAAAGCCGAATATGAATATTCCGAAAAGAATGACGAAAATCGGTACCGATACAACGGAGGAAACCAGGATCGGATCCACTGTCACGGCATCTGCTGCGACGTAGTCCTGCTCGCCTCCCTCGACTCGGTGCCCTCGTACAAGAAGTCGGTGCGTGTTGATCGCGTACGGAGTACACGTGACAAGGGTGACGTAGTCTCGGTCTGGATCGATACTGAGAGTATTGATTTCCTGTGGCTCAACAACTCTGATCTGGTCAACTTCGTATGTGAGCGAACGGTCGAGGACATGCAGGACAAACCTGTCGCCCTCCACGAGCTGATCAAGATCAGTGAAGAGTCGTGCCGTAGGAAGTCCCCTGTGCCCGGACAGTGCAACGTGCGTTCCGGGGCCACCACCTGGAAGAGATGTTCCCGGAATGTGGCCGACGCCCGCCTGCAAAACCGCATCGTCAACCGTGTGATAGATCGGAAGACTCACTCGAAGTTTCTTGATTTCCAGATGTCCCATCATCGAGTCATCAGTCACGTTCAATAGTGACTTGTAGTAGTCCAATTGTTCGCGGGAAGGATGCATTCGTGAACGGTTTTTGAGCAAATCCTTGTTGTAACTATCAACGGCCTGCCATTGAGCATCGAAATCTTCCTGGCTCATTCCTGCGACAGCTTCATCGTATTGCGCGATTGCACGGCCTTGATGAAGAGTGTTGATGTAGTTACTGATTGCCGGATACAGCAGAATGACCAATCCGGACAGGAACGCGAAAACCAGAAGTACATCTACGAGTTTGCCCCGTGCACGCTTGTTTTTCGTTGAGTTTTCCTGGTCGGGACCATTTGAATGCGTGAGTCGCTCCCCTTTTGATTTCGCACGTCGGGTGCCCGGAGTTTTCTCCGAGCACCGCGACGTACGAGATGCAGTCATCTGTCAAGAACGATGACTTATGCCTTGCGGCGGCGGTAGATGATACCGATGCCAGCAGCGACCATCAATCCCACACCAAGAACCGTGAAGATCACGGTGCCCATGCCACCGGTGGTAGGCAGGTCCGAACCTGAGGTGTTCTCGATGTCCAGTTTGACGGTGGCGTCATTAACTGTGCCGGGGGCGGCATTTCCGCCTCCGGGCGTAATGTTCAGTTCGGTGAGCTGGCCCTGCCCCTGGTTGTCTTCAGAGTGAGTGGCGGTAATCGTGAACTGGAAGTATGCATCATCACCTGACGGCAGGTTGTATCCGGTAGGAGCTGCGGTCTCACGAAGGAAGTACGTATCGGCATCCAGGCCCTTGATCGTCCATGCTTCGCTTGCGGCTACGGTGAATTCAGTGCCACCGTCACCATCTACCCACCCAGTAATCTTATTGTCGACAATTGTTGCCGACTTCAATTTATCTGAGCTGTACAGACGGAACTTCGCACCGTCCAGCTTGATCGAGGGATCTTTCGAGTCAACCTTTGTTGTGTCCAACTTGTAGGTAAAAACCCATGTGTGATCTTCAGGCGTCTCACCATCGCCGTCACCGTCGTTGACATTCTTCTGATAAATCACCTTCGACCTGTTGCCGTTGCCCTTATTGTCGATCCGCGCGTTCTCATTGACGGTTGCTGAATAAGTGACGACTACCTTCGAATCAGCACTCAGGGTCGCGCCTGCAGCCTTCGCTGCGGCTTTCAGATCAGCAAAAGAGATCTTGAAGGTGGTACCGCCCTGGTAGTGTCCGCTCTGGTCAGCTGCCGGGTTGGGGCCACTCACTGTATAGCTGCTTGCAGCCACATCTTTCCCGTCGATTGTGACCTTGATGTCGTCGTTGAACGTCAGTCCCTTGGACAGCGTGTCTTCGAAAGCGTAACGGTAAGTGGTGAAGTCAGCGACGTTCGATGGCATCGTACCAGTCAGCGTGAATGGAACTTTCTCTCCGATCTCGTAGTCAGCGGTCTCGCCCTTGGCTTGGGTTGAATCCTCGGTGACTTGCTTGTCGCTTGTCGGAACAGAGCTCTTGGACTGGACAGTCACGTCGTTGACGACCTGCAGAATTGGCGAGGTGAGAGCTGATGCGCTGCTATCTGTATCTTTGATCAGGTAGTAGCCCGGTGCGACTTTCACTGATGTATAGGTGAAAGGAGCTTCGTTACCGGACTTCGTGAAGGTATCAGCTGGATCCTTTACATGGTCAGTCGCGATCTTCGAAAACTCAGTGACCTCTCCTGCCGAGGCTGTGGCAAGCATATTGGCAACTTCAGCAGCAGTACTGGTAGCTGAGATTCCCTTGGCACTAAATGTGGAGTTAGCTGCCAGCGCGGCAAGCAGGCCCTGCTGATCAACTTGAGCTCCCCACGTGATTGCGGTCAGTTCATTGCTGCCTGCCTTGGGATCACCAGCAAAAATCTGGTAGGCGCCATATGTGTGATCGCCTTCTTGAGAAGTGACTGTAATGGTGTGACCATTTTCCTGGGGCACAGCGTGAGTTGCTGTGCTCGCAAGATTCATTATGCAAAGCGCGAGTGCAAGAACGGCGACGAGTGCGAGAACAACACTCCCACCCCTAACTCGCTTACCTGACGGTAAAGTTTCCATTTTTCCTCCGAAGAACGTGAAGTAGGGACATTGACAGTGTAGCAACGAAAATCCTGAAGCATCTATCACTTCGGCTCGCTTAGCCACCAAATGTCTGCACAGTCGCCCCCGAAAAGACGGAACTAGCACATTTCAAAGCATAAATATCTGCTCAGCAGGACTTTCGTCACTCTGCAGGTCCCCCGAAACGATGGAGTGGCCATACTGTTAACAACGCCTTCCCCAGAATCTGCTCCTGGGACACAGTGCCGATGACGTTCGAACGACTGTCCACAGAGACGCTTCGGTGGTCCCCTAAAACGAAGAACCTACCTTCCGGCACCTGGTAAGGAAAGTCGATTTCTGAACCGCTTATAGAAATTCCTTGTATATAGTCTTCATCAAGTTTCATATCGTTAACAATCACCGTGCCGTCATCGTGAATGTCTACCCAGTCTCCCGGCAGACCTATCACACGCTTCAGCAGCACCTTATTGTTGTAATAAAACGCCATGATGTCTCCACGCTTGAAGTGGGACGAATGACTTGCCACGACAAGGTCCCCGTCACTAAACGTCGGCTCCATCGATGTGCCACGTATTTGCAGAACTGAAATAAAAAATGTCGAGATCAGCACGCACACTGCAGCTACGACAACTATCACTTCCAACGCACGTAGGACGAAGCGAGTCTTACGCGAGTAAAAAAAGTCTCGCAAGGATTTCCTGGTCTCCGGGCGACCTTGAGCAGGCTCGTCATCGTATGGCATCTGGGCCGTATTCTCCATTGCGTTCTCCGCTTCGCGTGTACTTCAATGCCCCAATGGTACGTCGCAAGGGCTCAGCGGAAAAAGCTCCGTCATTCTCTGCAGGGCGTGTGGTATACGTGGATGGTGAATTTTTGGACTCACTTCACGCGCCTGCTGCCTGGCGTGCTATACGCCTGTACAGTCGCAGGTATTGCCTGGCTGATCAACCTGTTCGTGCCATTGCTGTCTTCGATGCTGGTGGCGATCCTCCTCGGTGTTGCCGTGCGCAACACGAAACTGATTCCATCGATCTGCGAGCCGGGCATCGCCTTTTCAGCCAAGACTGTTCTGCGCGCCGGAGTGGTGCTGCTGGGCTTCCGCCTCTCACTACCCGCCATCGCGGCTCTGGGGGCCGGAACGATTGCCACGATCATCTGTGCCGTCGCGGTGACAATGGTGGCGGGGTATCTGCTGACCTACTTCATGCATGTCAGCCATGCGACCGGCATTCTGACAACATCGGGCACCGCAATCTGTGGAGCCTCCGCAGTTGCCGGCATCTCCCCCGTTGTTTCTGCGCGCAGTCATGAGGACGCCGATGATGCCGTGGCCACCGCCATTGCATGTGTAACGGTTTTCGGAACAGTCGCCCTCGTCGCTTTGCCGACGGCTGCCCACGCGCTGAACCTGACGCCCACGCAGGCCGCCGTGTGGCTGGGGGCGTCCATTCACGAGGTCGGCCAAGTTGTCGCGGCTGCGAATATTTACGACCCTTCCGTTTCTGACCTGGCAACGGCCGCCAAGCTTGGCCGCGTGGTATGCCTGGCAGTCGTGGTCGCAGTGGTGGGCATTGTGGAGCGCCGCGTGGTGCAGGTGCGCCATGAGCATGCGCACAAGGCAAGCTCGAGTACGCGCCCGCCTCTGGTTCCAGGGTTCGTCGTCGGATTCCTCATCGCCGTCGTCGTGGCCTCCCTGTTTACAGGCGTACCCGCTGCGAGCAGCGTTTTCAGCACCCTGGGCGGCACGGTGGCCACGTTGTTGCTGACAGTGGCGATGGGCGCGATGGGTGCGGGTGTGAACCTGCGGAACGTGATTCAGTCAGGCGGGCGTGCGCTTGTGCTCGGCGTGATCCTCAGTGCGTTGATCGCGGCTGTTTCGCTGGGGTGTGTGATCCTTCTGGTTGACTGACGGCGGCATTCCTGCTGGAGTGCCACAGCTTGTCTGGGCAGTAACATTGCGGAACACAATCGAGAACGCTTCAGTGATACAGAAAAAGCGGCTACCGCACGTGTTCTGCGCAGCGTGAACAAAGCCACCCAACCGGCTCCTGTAAGAAGGCAAGAGGGACTGCTGCCGTGTTCGCTGGCTGTTTCTATCGTCGCCATCCGCGCACACCTCACCGCACGGTCTCGTCTGAGAAGACGCCACTATCGAATCAATAGTGTTGTCGTCTTGCTCGCCAGGTGAAGACTTATCGGCTGAGGTCAGATCGTGCCAGGAATTATGGGGGGTAACGCGTTGAGGGTCCATAGGTACGCGAAGGTCCCGTTTTCAACGAGGATGTAGATGCCAAGTCCGATGAATACGATCGGTACAATGATTCTCTCGTATTTTTCGACGGTCTCGCCGATAGCCGGTACGGAAGCCAGGCGCTGCGACAGCACGCATAGCCCCAGAATCCCCAGAGCGAAGACTGCAACGATAATCAGAATCTGGATGACGGTTTTTCCCGTGAAATAGGGGACGTAGATTCCGACGTTGTCTCCGCCCATTGCGAGTGTGAGACCGGCGAAAGCAAGGATTGTCGAGCCTTTCTTGCTCAGTTGTTCTTCTATCTCATCCTCGTCCACGTCCTCATCGACCAGAACCGCTCGTATGCCAAGTGCGATCGGAATGAGGCCCAGCAGACCGATCATCCATTCTTGTGGGATGAAGTTGAGAAACCAAGCCGCAACAAGGCTGACTGCCACGAGGATTCCGGTGCCAAGGTACTGCCCGAAATAAACTGATTTGCGGTGCTGTTTTCCCTGGGTGGCGAACAGGATAGTCAAAATGAACAGGTAGTCGATTGATGTCGACACGAATACCAGTGCGGCTGAAAGGATAATGTCCACAGCTTGCTCCTTCCATCTCGGGTTCGCTTGCAGCTGATGATGTGTTCGGATGGCCTACGGATAACGGAGCGAGCGCTGGGCCAGTGCGTGGGCCCGCGATCACCTACGTAGTCGCCTGTACGTACAGGTCGAACAAGTGCGCGACGATCTTCCGCTCGTCACCGTCAAAGTCCACACCATACGCAGCTTCAACCGCTGCATCAAGTTCGTGATGGGCGCGGGTCAGCGCCGGGTACAGCCACGCATTGTCTGGATCGTACAGGTCAGCCAATGCTGCGCCCTGGTATTGATCCCGCGCATCAAGAACCGCCTGCTTTTCAGCCGCCGGTTCAACTTTCAGAAAGTCGTTCTTCTCGCGTTCCCACATCAAAAGATTGCCGCCATCAGCAGGCTTGAATCCTTGTGCCATGGGCACCACATCGCACAATGGCTTGCTACGTCGCTCGATAAAGACATTTGCAGCGTCAACAAGATACCCATTGATATTGTCAACCGATCGTGAGACGCCCTCGTCAATTTCCTGAACGTCAAAAAGCACCTTGTTTTTCCGCGCAACATAGCTGAAGCCGACGATGACGACGTGGACATGTGCCTGATCACTCGCCTCGTTGCCCCACACAAATGATCGATGCGCAAAGTTGATGGTGATTCCGCGTTCGAAGAGCGGTCGCCACAATGGCGCCACCTGCTGACCCTGGCAGATCGAATTCGTGGAAACAAAGGCAGCCTCGATCGAGGTCCCCTCCATGTAATCCGCCGCTTTGCGGTACCAACCAGCGACATAATCCAACAAACCGTGCTGCTTCATGCCGTCAAAGACCAGCTCCATATCTGCTCGCTGCTGAGCAGACTTGTTCGAGTAGCCGATGAAAGGCGGATTCCCCATCACAAAGCTGCATCGCTGAGCAGGCAGAACGCTCTGCCAGTCCATAGTCAGCGCATTGCCTTCGTGAATGGACGCCGAATCTCGCAACGGGAGGTCGTCGATCTCACGCAAAATGATCGTCTCGGACTCAATGTTTGCCTGCAGCTCCGCAATCCACAAGGCCGTGCGCGCAACAGACACCGCGAAGTCGTTGATCTCAATCCCGTAAAACTGGTGCAGCGACACTTTGACCGGACTGTCTCCAAACTCCTCAAAGTCGAACATCGTCTGGTTACGAAGCAGCTCGCCTATAACGACGTTCTCCAAGCGCCGCAGCTCAATGTAGGTTTCCGTCAGAAAGTTGCCGCTGCCGCACGCTGGATCATACACGCCGTTCACCTTGGTTTTACCCACCAAAGTTAGGCGCGCAAGCAGTTCAGAAACGTCCTGCGGGGTGAAGAACTCGCCACCCGACTTGCCTGCTGAAGATGCGTACATTGTCATCAAGAACTCGTAAGCATCCCCAAACATGTCAATCGAGTGAGAGCTGAAATCACCAAGTGGTAGATTCCCAATCTCATTCAAAATCCGCACCAGCTTCGCATTACGAGCCGCCACGGTATTACCAAGCTTCGCGCTGTTCACATCCAAGTCATCGAACAAGCCTTTAATGTCGCCCTCTGACTGGGAGCCAACAGCTGAACCCTCAATATTGCGAAAACCTGCTCAAGCCGCTCATTCAAATCCGGGTCAGAAGCCGCGTTCTTGCGCACGTTCTCAAAAAGTTCGGAAGGGCGAATAAAAAAGCCTAGTTCTGCAACCGAACTATCGCGACCATACTCGGCTAGATCATCGGGAAGTTGAACGTAGTCAAAATCGGGATCCGTCTCGCGCTCCAGCCGGTTCACGTGTTGAACAAAACGTTCGGAAATGAAGCGGTAAAACAGCATGCCGAGCACGTACTGTTTGAAATCCCAGCCATCTACCGACCCGCGTAGATCATTAGCAATACGCCAGGTAGTCCGATGTAGCTCTTGTCTTTGAGCCTCACTACCCACAATAAACTCCCGATACCACTAACCAGTTTAAACGCCGCAACGGGCCACTTTCATAAGGATAACGAGAGAGTAGGACAAAGATTGCGCGCAACATGCACTAAAGCAGTTTGGCCGGCCACACCCCCTTGAATACTCCTTAAAGTCAACGCGCAGAAGCGGGCGGTCGGGCACGCGGCCTCATCCAGTTCTACGGCGCGGGGCACGCCGGTAGGTTCGCCGGACGCCTCGTCCAGGTGCAGAACCTACCGCGTAACTATCTGCCTGACCTCGACGCGCTCGAACTGCTCTACGACTCCGTGCCAGACACCCTGAGCCAGTTGATCCGTGCCACGTTCATCCCCAACGCCGGATGCCGGTTCATCGTCGCTGACTACTTCGCGATTGAAGCCCGTGTCATCGCCTGGCTCGCCGGAGAAGCATGAACCCTGGCAGCGTTTGAACAAGGCAAGGATCTGTACTGCGAGACCGCGTCGCGCATGTTCGGCGTCCCCGTCGAAAAACATGGCATCAACGCTGAGCTGCGCCAGGTGCTCGATATCGGCGTACGAGCCTTGAGTTCCGGCGTCAACGATCCGACTACGGTCTTCCGCACCACCGGGCAGTGCTAAACCAGCCTTCGAGACCTGGTTGAGAACCCGATCTACCCGCAGGTTAAGCGCGACGAGAACGGCAGGCTACTGGTCTGGGCGGTCGCGAGGGAACTCGAGGAGATAATTGACGACTTCTGCGGCGAGATACGTCGCAATGGTTCCGACGAACCCCTAGTAGTGATCTCGCTGCTGCAGGTTCTCGAATCGGTTTATAGCGTCGCCGACCAAAAACATCAAGCGCTTCGTTGTCAAGCAGCAGAAGCGAATCATTGCGGCTGCTGAGAAACATATCGAGGACCCGGTCGACCTAGAAAGTGTGAAGAAGGCAGCCTGGGAGAAGGATCTGCTGAAGGATCCCTCGCCAGAAAGCGGCGTCTAAAGATAAAAGCTGCCCCTCCGAGTCGAAGTGCGGAGGAGCAGCTTCATGGAGCCAAGGCTCCAATTATGTTGCTGGAAAGGTTTAGCAGGCGGCAATCTCTTCCCGCAGCTGATGCTTGAGCGTCGGGGTGGCCCACGAAATATCCACCGCATTCAGGCAGAGTTGCTTGAGGAAGTCCTCGTCTGCGTCCAACTCATCGGCAACTAGCTGCAGATTCTCGCCGATGTAGCCGCCGAAATATGCAGGGTCGTCGGAATTGATGCAGATCTTAATTCCCTTGTCAGATAACTGCTTGATCAGCTGAGTCTTGGAGCCGTCCGAAACCCAGGTGTTGGAAATCGGGCAGCTGGTCAGGCCGATCTTGTTGTCCACCAGATACTGCACATAGTCGGGGTTCTCGCTGACGTTAGTGCCGTGGTCGATGCGGTCAACCTTGATCTCCTCGATCAGCTGGCGGATGTGCTCGATCGAGTTCTTAATGTCGACGTCGGCGTGCATAGTCAGCAGGAAGCCCTCCTCACGAGCGCGAGCGAAGACCTCGGCGAACTTCTCAGGCGCGTTGCCAGTCTCGTCGGAGTCCAGCCCGACACCGATGATCCAGTGCTTGTAATCCAGGGCCTGGGTCAGCGTGGCCATCGCGTACTCGGCCTGGAAGTCGCGCAGGAAGCACATGATCAGAGCCGACTTGATGCCCAACTTCTTCTCGGCCTCGACCTGAGCGCGGTGCAGGCCATGGATGACGGTGTGGAACGAGACGCCACGGCAGGTGTGCGCCTGGGGGTCGAAGAACATTTCCACGTAGCGCACGTTCTGCTCGGCTGCCTTGCTCAGGTATGCCATGGCTAGGTCGTAAAAATCCTCGGCGGTCAGCAGCACGTTCATGCCGTCGTAGTACGCAGCCAGGAAGGACGCCAGATCGTCGAAATCGTATGATTCGCGAACCTGCTCGGGGGTTTCCTCGGCGAGCTTGATGCCATTGCGCTCGGCGAGCTTGAACTTCAGCTCCGGCTCGAGCGTGCCCTCGATGTGTAGGTGCAGCTCTACCTTGGGCAGTTTCTGAACGAAGGGTGAAATCTTCACTTTGACTCCTAGTTGCTGGAAATTACGGGATCGGTGACGACGAACTTGACGCAGTCGATCAGGCCCAGATCGGTGATCGCCCACTCCGGGATTGCGGTGATCGACAGGAACAACAGCTGGCCGAATGGCGACGGCAGGTCGCTGCCCAACTCATCGCGGGCGATGCGATCCATCTCCTGTTCGGCAGCGGCCATCTCCTCAGCTGGAATGTCAGCTACGATGCCGGCTACCGGCAGTGGCAGCCTGCCGATGACGTCGCCATCGGCAACAGCCACCTGGCCACCTCCAAGCCTAGTCACCTCGTTGATGGCGAGGGCCATGTCTGCCGCATTGGTTCCGGCCACCACGACGTTGTTGTCATCTGGCGAGTTGGAGGTCGCGATCGCACCCTTCTTGATACCGAAACCGTTGATGAAGGCAACCGGCAGGTTGTCGGTCTTGCCGTAGCGCTCGGCGACGGCAACCATGATTGCGTCCTTTTCGATGCAGGGCTGAACCACGCCGTCGACGATGTCCAGCTCGATCTCCGCGCCGGGACGGCGGAAGGCCACGTCCTTGCTGAGCACTATCGCCTGAACGACTGCCTTGGAGCCCTCGGCCTCGACCTTGATGCGGCTTGCGTCCACTTCCTTCAGCTTGAAGGTGTCGGCGACAACCGAGGTGCGCTCGGGCGCCACCGGAGCTACGACCGACTTGCCGTTCTCGGCGACGATGCGGCCAGCGGTCATCACGCGTGCGGGTCGGAAGTCATTCAGGTCGTCCACGAACAGGATGTCGGCGAAGCGGCCGGGTGCGATCGAGCCGATCTTGTGATCGAGCTTGTACATGCGGGCGGTGTTGATCGAGCCCATCTGAATTGCCTGCATCGGGGTCACGCCGCACTCGATGGCCAGGCGAACCACGTAGTCGAGATGGCCACGGCCAAGCACATCGCTCGAGGTTATGTCGTCGGTGCAGAAACCGACACGGTCGCTCGGGGCGCCCATCTCGGTGACCAGCTTGATGTTCTCGCGCAGCATCGGGGCCGCGGTAGACTCCCTGATGATGATGTCGATGCCGTTGCGCATCTTCTCCAGCTCTTCCTCAGGCGAGTATGACTCGTGACATAGGACAACCCCGGAAGAGGCGTATCCAGCCACCCTGCGGGCGTCCACCAGAGGCGCGCAGCCGAAGGCGTGCAGTCGGTTCTTCTCCGCAATGTCCATCGCGGCCAGAACGTCCTCGTCACCGTCCTCAACCATCTCCTGAACCGTCTCCCACAGGCCGACGCACTCGTGCATCTCCTGGGCTATCTTGTGGTCCTCGGCCTTGAACGCATAACCGACGTTGGACTCGGGGATGGTGTAGGGCGCCTTAGCCGGTGCTCCCCACCAGACGTGTACCGACGAGTCGGCGACCTCCGCCAGGAACTCCTTCACGCCGTCAATGCCTGCGGCGACCAACACCTGATCGAGTCCGGAGATGACCGAGGTGGTGCCATAACGTGCGACCATGTCGGCGAGCATCGTCACAGAGAGCTTCGAGCACTCGATGTGCATGTGGCCGTCGATCAGACCCGGGGTCAGGTAGCGGCCCTCGGCGTCGATGATCTCGGTATCGGGGCCCTTCTGCGCAGACACGTCGCCGACGGCAGCCACACGGCCGTCCGCGATGGCCACGTCTGCTGGATAGATTTCGCCAGTTAGGACATTAACCAGCTTGCCGTTTTCGATGATTTTGTCAGCATGTGCCCTGCCGTAGGCCACATCCATTACGTGCCGGTTAGGCATTTCTACTCCTTAGCTTTGCGGGCGCGCGGTCACGCGATCCCTAAATTCTTCTTCTTATTGGTGATTGTGAGTGCTATGAACAGGAGGCCGCTGACCACTATCCCGGCGGGAATCGCCAAGTCAGGGGCATATTCCGGGTGTTGCGGCGAGATCGCAGCTGCAATCGGGCCGATGAAATATCCGGTGTTGGCAAATAGCGCGGAACCGATCATTCCGGCAATCAGCGAGACGAATCCGGGCAGCTTCACGCCCCCGACACCCCAGTAGACCCCGCCCTTGTCGTTCATCAAGCCAGCCAGATCGTAATTGCCGCGTCTCATAACCCAATCGACGAGATAGATCGTGATCCAAGGTGCTAGCCAGACGCTCAGCGAACCGACGAAGGCGCTCAGCAGCGCGTAGAACGACGACTGGGCGACCGCGAAGATAGTGATCAAGATGCAAATTATCGAGTCAGTGACGACAACCATCGGGCGCTTTGCCGGGATGCCGGCGGTCTGCAGGTTAAGTGACGACGAATAAAGGTTGGTGCCGTTTTGTACCATCAGGCCGAAGCCCACTAGAAGCAGAAACGGCACAGAGAACCCCGCAGGCAAGATCGCGGGAACGGCTAGCGGGTCGGAGAGGTCAACGTCGGGGCCGACTGCGACCGTAGCCATGGCGGCGCCTAGGCTCTGCAGCAAGAGGTAGGGCACGAAACCGCCCAGCGCGGCCCAGGTGCTAACCGATAACGGGCTGGTTTCTTCGGGCAAATATCGTGAGAAGTTCGAGCCGGAGCATGCCCAACTCAGGCCGCCGGAGACCACTACTAGACTGATCGCGCTGATCATCGCGTTGATGTCGGCGCCTACCTCGCCCGTCGCGATGTTTACCTTGGGCAGGATCAGCACTGCCAGGATTACGAACGCGCAGGCGAAAATGATTGTGGCGAATTTCTGCGCTGCCATCAGGAAGTTGTAGCCGATCAGCGGCAGCAGCATTTGGATAAGGCCGAGCACCACGATGAGCACGACCTGCGTAACGCCCGAGATATCGACGCCGAAAATGCCTAGTAGCGCGGCAATCGCGTAATAAACGAGCACCAGACCGGCAGCTTCGAAGCCGAGCAGCATCAGCCACGAGAACAGGCCATTTGCTCGTCCGCCTCGAGGACCCAGGCTAGAGCGGCTGATCGTCATGTTGGTCGTGCCGGTCTTGGGGCCCTGCAACGAGGCCAGCGCCAGCAACGGGTAGGCGATTAGGTTGCCGATGACGATCGCCGCGATAGCCTGCCAGAAACTGAGGCCGAAAAGAATCACCAGCAGCGCGCCGTAAGAGACGGTGAAGATGTTCGTGGTTGTACCGGCCCAGAGGAAGAATAAGTCGATGGCTTTTCCGTGCCGACGATTTGGTGGGACGAGATCAATGCCCTGTTGATCGATACCTGAAGAGGTTTCAAGAGCCGCTGGATCTGACAAATCGTCTCCTTAGTTTTCAAGGTGCCCAGCCGAACTGGGTTAGGATCCGATCCAGAGTTTATAGAACTGACTAGGCCGATTCAACTTGCTGTTAAGCGATTTCTGGTTTAACGCCGTCCCTAAAGAAATAGAGCTGTCACACGTTCCCGCCGGCGAACTTAACCTCTACCTCGTAGTCGGCCTTGTCCGTGCCCACGAGCACCGCCTTAACGTGGGACTTCAGCAGCCTCGCGGTGTGCTCCTCTGATTTCTGCAGCGGACCTCCCTTGATCGCTTCGTCCCTGTTCTTATCAGTCTCGGCGCTGAGAAAATCTGTCACGTCGTCCACCGAGACCTGGTTTAGCGGGTTGAACGACTGGTCATAAATCTCGACACTGGCCGGGTCTATCGACTCGCCCAGAACGTCGGCCGCGTGCGCGTCGTAAACGCTCCTGGTTGGCCGCACCCTTCCACACAGCAAATCTTCAACCTAATACTTCATTCTCTCGGAACTGAACCAACGACCTCCCATTTGAACCACTCACGCCCCCAGCGCGACTGTGCTGCGATTTTGTATCCAAGTCGGGTTGAAACCTTCAAAGAAAGTTAACGAACCCAGTTTCTCGTGGAACATGCGCAGCCGGTTGTCTTGTTGACGCTCAGTAAGCCCATCTGCAGTCAGAAACGTGTCGAGCTCGCTGCGAAGATCGTCAAGGAACAGAGGATCAATGACCTCGTGGATGTTTTCCGGACTGGTATAGTGCATACTGCCGAAACGACGAGTTTCAGGGTTCAAGGTCGATTCAAAAACCCCACCGAAAATGGTCGGTGAAATCTGCGACCAATCTGTATCCTGCGCCGCCTCGTTCAGCAGAAGGGAGCGGATCGATTCAGTGAAATTCGGTATTTCCACGTTCCCCTTGAACAGACCACCGTTGACATAGGGGAAAGCCCGCAGACGATCCGACAGGTACGGATCGCGGTCAGGAACCGGCGTATCGAGCACCTTAAACAACTCGAGGAGAGCCGAACGCAGCTGCTGTGCATCGAAAGAGGACAGATACCGGTAGAACGCGTCCTTCTCGAACAGTCCCGCATCCTCAGCGAACAGGCAGAACACGATTCGAACACACAGCACGTTGAGCGCGTGTTAAGCCTGCGTGGTTTTCGGATCGATATATTGCTCCAGCAACGCAGCACGGAGCTTTCCAACCAACGCCCCCGCATCAATCGAGGCAGCTTTCTCGCGGCTGGAGCGAAGCGAATCCGGGTCAGTAAGGCCAAAGACTTCTTGACGAACACTTCGATGCAGGGGCTGGATCACCTGCGCAGATTATTCTTCCCAGGAAAACATCGACGATGCCATGGCCGTCCTCGACGGCCGCGTCTACATCCACGCCACCCTCAGCGACGCTTCAGATTCGAGGGAAGCCGAGTCGACTGTTGCAAAGATTCGTGACGAACTGCATGCGCTCTTAGACTCCGTGCTCGTCGGCGGCATTACCGCCACGGACATCGACACCAACCTGACTGGCGAACGTGACCTGCGCGTCATCATCCCCCTCGCGCTCGTCGTTGTGTGGGTGATTCTGGCCATCCTGCTGCGCGCATTGTTGCTCCCCACCATCCTCATCGCCGCAACAGTGATCTCCTTCGGCACTGCCCTGGGTACAGCCTCGCTTGCGTGCAACCACGTGCTGAAGTTCCCCGGCGCCGACCCATCCGTAGCACTGTGTGGCTTCTTATTCCTGGTTGCGCTTGGCATCGACTACACAATCTTCCTCATGACGCGTGCCCGCGAGGAGGCCCATCACATCGGAACACGCCCAGGAATCCTCAAGGCGCTGACGGTGACAGGCGGCGCCATTACGTCGGCGGCACCGTGCTCGCCGCGACGTTCTCCGCGCTCGTCGTCATCCCGTTGATGTTCATGATCCAGCTGGCGTTCATCGTCGCGTACGGCGTGCTCAAAGACACGCTCATCGTCCGAACGCTGCTGATCCCAGGCTTGGTGCTCAACATCGGCCCTCAGATCTGGTGGCCATGGCAGAAGCTGGCCGAGGCTGGTCCGGAACGAGCAAGCTGGATCCCACGCTCAATCTCAATAATGAGGACAAGACATTCACCAGACAAAACCCTTATCAGTTCGACGAAGTCGATACTTTAACCACTGACACCAAAAACCTCTACATCACAGGTGGAATCGTCAGGCTAAGGGCGCAGTGGGCCATCGCTCCGAAGGTCGTAGCGAAAGACCTGGCGATTACCGTCGGTGACACGCTCGATCCCCAGTCGTTGCTCGTGTCTGCCACCGACTACAAGGGCCGCGACCTGAAAGATGACGTCAAGATTGAGGGCGCCCCGGCTAACTCCAGCAAGGCTGGTACTTTCCCGCTGACCTTCACGGTCACCGATGAATTTGGTGTGAAGAGCAATACTGCTACGGCAAACCTGGTCATTAACCCGACTCTTGAGGTTGCTGATAAGACCATTGAGTTCGGTGGGGACTTCGACACCCTCGTCACGAACTCCGCTGGCGGGAACGTTACGCTCGACCCGAATTCGAAGTACGACGTGAACAAGCCTGGAACCTACGACCTGACCTACACGGTCACCAGCGAGGATGGGACTACCAGCGTCACGAAGACTGCTCGCCTGACAGTGAAGAATCCCCCGGCGAAGCTTGCCGTTAAGGACGTTACGATTTGGGAGGGTGAGCCCTTCAAACTTGCGGACATGATCACCAAAGAGGGGACCGACAGTACCCCGGTTCCTGATTTGAACGCCGAGTTCAATTCAGCTGTCGCTGGCACATATCCGGTTGAAGTCACCGTTACCAATGCCGACGGCGTTGAGACCAAAGAGACCGCGAACTTGATCGTCAAGAAGCGCATCGCGGAAGTGAAGCCCGCGCCGACACTGGAGCTGAAGGATCTGGAGATCTGGGAAGGCGACCAGATCGACCTGTCCTCCATGGTTTCCAAGGCAACCGGAGGTAAGACACTGGCCAATCCAGACTCGAAGTTTGACGCCAACAAGGCTGGCGAGTATCAGATTGAGTTCACGGCTACCGACCAAAATGGTGCCACGGTCACCAAGACTGCGAAACTCATGGTGAAGCCACGACCGGAAGAGCCGAAGGTCGAATGCGCCATCCCCGACGCTGAGGGTGCTAACGGTAAGTACTCGATCAGCTCGACTGGCAAGCCCGGACTGGCAGCCACTGGTTCGAACGCAACAGGAGCCGGAATTGCGGCACTGTTCGCACTGGCTGGTGGTGCGGCGCTCGTACGCCGCAGGAAGCACTAACCGGAGGTAACACGAAAGTGGGGTCCGATTCGTCGGGCCCCACTTTTGTTACGCCTGAAAATATCATACCGAGTTGTGCCAGTGAGAAGCCACGCGCAGTGGCTCTACACGCCGAGGACGACGTTCGTCCACAGCGTCAACAGCCTGTCGTTATCAACAGCGGTCACCATGTTAACCTGTCTTGGCTTGGCAAGGAATTCCTCGTCGCCGCGGGTGCCCTCGCCCAATCCCCCATCGCAGGCCTCCAGCAGTTTGCCCCTGGGGTCGCGTGCCAGCATAAAGCGGCCTGCCTCCTCCTCGACAATCTCCGGGCACAGCATCTGGGCGATGACCACCATGTCGTGTACCCACATGCCGTCCACCGGCCGCGTGCGCGTGCTGTATTCGATCCACGGACTCAGCCATGCATCAATGGCTTCGGCCCGCTCACGCTGCTCGGGCAGGTCGCCGGCACGTTGCCTGACCTGTTCCCACCGCTCGCGCGAAAGCTGCGTCGTGCGCGTGACATCGAGTGGCACAACTGTCAGGTCGATTCCAGAGGCGAACACGATGGAGGCCGCCAGCGGGTCGATCGCAAAGTTCGTGTCGACAAGGTCGCCGTACCCCTGGCATCCGCCCATCATGCGGATCTCTGCCACATGGCGGGCAGCTTCCGGCTCGAACCGGATCAGTGCTCCAATGTCGGTCAGCGGCCCGAGGGCAGCGATTGTGACCGGGCCGCCGTGTACGTGCGACATGACATCGTGAGCCAGCCGTGCCGCCACTTCCTGCACGGACTCGCACGGATCAGACGCATCCTGCTGTGCCGACTCCCCTTGCGCGGGGTATTCCTCCCCTTGCCACAGACGCGCAACGTCAGGCGCGCGACGGGGCGTTTCCATCTTGTCCCGCCAGGCTCCGCGTGACACATATGTGTCGAGGGGAACGTCGCATCCTGTGAGGATCGGGGTGCTCACCCCGAATGCCTGCGCCAACCGATGCGCCGCCTGCGCGCCTTCCGCGGCGCTGACGTTTCCAAAGACCGTCCACACCGACGCCAGATCCAGCTGGGGGCTGGACCACGCTAAGCACAGTGCCAGCGCGTCGTCGACGTTCGCACCTGGAATGCCGTTGCCGGGGTCGCAGTCAATGATGAGTGGCATCAATAGAACCTGAAACTTTCGTGAAGTGAGAGTGAGGAGCGGGCTAACAGCTGGCCCGCTCTACGAAGTATGTTGTCGGAACGATGGTGGCGGCCGCGCCTGACCCCAGCAGCGAGGTGGCGATCTGAGCTGACAGATCAGCCATATCCACGTGGATTCCCGACAGTGCCGGCACACAGTATTCGGCATGCGCAGTGATGTGCATGGCCACCACACTGATGTCGTCGGGGATACGCACGCCCAGTGATGCCAGGCGCGCCATGAGCCCTACTGCCTGCATCTCATTGGACACGACCACCCCGTCACAGCCCAGGTTCACAAAGTGTTCGGCCATCTGCCAGCCGCCCTCGTACGTGTAGGGGGCACTCAGGTGGTGGGGGTGATCTTCGGGATTGCCGTCTGAACCGTCGTCGAGGGCATCGAACCAGCCTCGGCTGCGTTCGGCAGAGTTGATGCGTCCGCGCGGCCCGCCCAGGTGCCCGATGGTCCTGCAGCCGCGTTTCTTGAGTTCGCGCGTCAGATCTGCGGCGCTTCCTCGTTCGTCTTCCAGGACGCTGATACGCTGCCCTGCAACTTCGCCAGTGTCTGTCGGAGTGCACGCATTGGCGAATACCACCGGCCGCGCGAAGTCTTTCAGCAGGTGAGCAGGCGGCGGCTGATCAACCGAGTACCACACCAGGCCAGCGACCTGCTGGCTCATCATAGTCTCGATGATGTCTTCTTCTCGCTTGAGGCAGTCGTGTGAATCAGCGACCAGCAGCGAATACCCATGATCGTAGAACTCGTCTTCGATGCTTTGGAGCATGTGCGCCAGGAACGGGTTCGCCAGGTCAGGGACAACCACTCCGAAAGTGGTGCCTTTGCCTGTCAGCAGTGCCCTGGCCGCGTTGTTCGGACGGTAGCCGGTCTGCTTAATCGCTTCCAGCACACGTTTGCGGGTTTCGGGAGCAACGGGGCGCGAACCGTTGTTGATCACGTAGCTCACGACTGCTGTTGACGTGCCCGCCAGCTTGGCAACGTCGTTCTGGGTAGCTCTTTTCGCCATATCGATGTCTGCTTGGGGTCAGGGCGTCCTCGTCGCGCTAAAGCAAAGATAGAAAACCGGCATCGTGCATGAAGGCGATTTTCTGTCCTTCACTTTAGCATCGTGGCCTAGATGGCATCTTCGATCAGTGTGAGGTCGCGGCCTCGAGTCTCCGGTGCGAAGAACGTGGTGATGAAGCCGATTCCAGCGGTGACCATGAAGTAGATGGCCAGCGGGATCCACGAGCCGGTCGCAGCCAGCAGTGCTGACGCGACCATCGGAGCGGTTCCGCCTGACAGGATGGATCCCAGTTCCTTGGCAATCGCCATTGTTGAGTAGCGGTGGCCGACGCCGAACAGTTCGACGCCGTAGGCAGCCTGCACGCCGAAGATTCCGAGGGAACCCAGACACATGCCGACCACGATGACTGCTCCGACAACGAGGGCGTCGCGCGATTCCATGAGGAAGAATGCGGGCACGCCGTAGATGACGAGCAGGGCGCAGAAGACGCGATAGGTGATGCGTCGTCCGAACCTGTCGGACAACCAGCCAGACAGTGGGATGACAGCAAAACCGAGGATTGACGCAATCAGCACTGCGGTCGTGGGGACGGACTTGTTCATGCCCAGCGCGTTGACGGTGTAGCCGACCAGAAATCCCTGAGCCATGTAGGACGGGCCGTTTTCACCGATGCGCAGACCCAGCATGACCAGGAAGGCTTTCCACCCGAAGGTCGACTTGGCGGGCTCGTTTTCCGCCCTGTCGAGGTCGGCCAGTTCGCGTGCTTTCTTCTCCTGATAGGTCTTGAAGACGGGGCTTTCATCCATCGAGCGGCGAAGGAACAGTGCAAATGCTGCGACCAGCACAGAGCACAGGAACGGGATTCGCCATCCCCAGGAAATGACCTGTTCGTGCGGCAGCAGCAGGACCAGCAGCCACACGATCGAGGCGAGCAGCGTGCCGCTGTTGGAGCCGACACCGATCAGCGAGGCGACCAGGCCGCGGTGGCGGGTGGGTGCATATTCGGCCAGCATGACTGCGCCGCCGGAAAGTTCGGCACCTGCACCGAATCCCTGGCAGATGCGCAGCAGGGCGAGCAGGATCGGCGCCCAGATTCCGATGGAGGCGTATGTGGGCAGAAGGCCGATTCCCGAGGTTGCGATACCCATGAGGGCGACGGTGAAGACAAGGATTTTCTTCCTGCCGACGCGATCACCGAGCCGTCCCAGCACGAATGCGCCCACGGGGCGGGCCAGGAAGCCGACCGCGTAGGTGATGAACGCGGAGAGCAATGCGATGATCTTGGTTTGTTCAGGGAAGAAGACATCGCTGAAGACCAGGCCTGCTGCCATTCCATACAGTGCGAAGTCGACGTATTCCATCGTCGTGCCCAGCCAGATTGACACGATTGCGGACCAGAAAGATTTACGTCCGTGGGTGCTTTCGAAGTGTTGATCGGCTATTTGATTGCGATGCTTGATGTGCGGCATCTGCCCTCCCCTGTTTCACAGGTTCACCATTGAATTATGCGTGACGCATTCTATACGTATAGATACGAGGGTGCAAAACACTCTGGTCACTCGAAACGCCTCACTAAACGGAGGGAATCCAGGCGCATACTGAATTGGCCTGAGTTTTGAGAGCGGCGTGTTAGGCAGCCTTGAAGGCTGCGTGTTGAAAATGGTTGGTGTATCTCTCACCGGGTGGGATGTCCCCAATCGATGAATACAACCTGTCGGTATTGCACCAGTGGACCCAGCCGATAATCGCGGTCTCCCTTCTTGCCTGTTGGCCCAGGCAGCAACTTCAACGTGAATCAACTCGGACTTGTACCGCCCAATGACTGACTCCATCAGCCCATCGTCGTAGGCATCCCCAATGGCACCGATTGAGCCATCCATCCCGTGGCGTTGCAGCAGGTCGCGCAGATCAGTCAAGGTGTACTGACTACCCGCATCGGAGTGATGTATGACCCCAGCAGACTTAAAGAACGAGTCCTGACACTTCCGTGTGGCCAACGCCTGCCTCAAGGCACATGCGACCAGACTGTTATCCGTCTGGATGTCGACGACTGCAAGGGTTTCTCTGGTGCACACGTCCTCAACAGAACTGACGCACACCCAACCCTGCAAGGTAGAAACGTAGGTGAAATCCGCCGCCCGCCACTGATCGGAGTGCGTTGCGACTTCTTCCGGCGCACGCTTGATTCCCAGGATGTTCATCAGTCGTTGTACCTGGTCACGGCCAATCCACCATCCAGCGCGCAGGAATACTTTCCAGAGTTTGCGCCTGCCACATAAACGCGCCTCGCCTTCACCCACAGCGTGTACAGCTTGTGGGCAGCATACGCTTCCTCGAGTTCGGCCTGTGTGGGGGGCAACCCGGCTGATGTAACGGTAGTAGGTTGCTGGCGAAATGTCGTATTCGTGCTCGTTGAACACGTGGCACATCCGCTCGATGGAATACAAGTGCCGGTGAATATGCAGAAAATTCACAATCACTTGAGCGCGGTAACGCTCCGCCTAGGCAAAAAAGCTGACGTCAGCTTCAAGATCTCGTCGGCTTCCTCAAGCCGGGCATTTTCCTCGCGTAGCTTGTTAAGTTCGGCATCTTTATCCGCCTCACTGGCTGCTACTTCCAGCGCCTCGGCCTGTTCAGCCTTTCTCATCCAGTTGCGCAACGTGGATGCTTCGATTCCCATCTTTGCTTCCACAACACGAATAGCTGCCGGCTTCGACGAGGCACCGCCAGCAAGGATATCAAAGCATATCTTCACCGACCGCTCCCTGGTCTCCTGGTCATAAGCACTGATAGCTATAGAAAAACCTTGCTAGGTATAGCATGCCCTCTCACAAACCCAGTCTGATTTACACCAGTTATAGGGAATGCAGATCCCATCGATAAGGATCTGGCCCATATATCTCGCCTGCAACTTGCGCTTTAGGTACTCGAACTTCCCAGCATCAGGCCGTTTTAGTGACAAGAGAGGTTTTAATTATCACGAGTTCCGTAATAAAATATCCTTCTAGCAGCAGTTTTATAAACAAGTCAGCTTGCGTTTTAGAGGTAATGTCAGTACGTGATTTAACTGCCAGGCACCCCAAACCGGTCGATCACAAGTGCTCGTCGAACAATAATTCAAAGCTTCATACCCCTCATCAAACCCCAATAACAACGCATTAATACTCATAATTCGGGTATGATCCCCAAACCACGAGTGACGGTGGTTAATTAAGCTCACGAAGCAATCTCTTACTACAAGAACCTTGGGAAATTTTGCTTTGCAGAGAGCAGAAGCAGTTCCTTACTTCGATATTTACAAGTTCCTTGAAAATAGCGAAGCCGCCCATATTCACTGCTCATATGGGCGGCTTACGCTACTTTAACTTCTCAGTTTTAGTCCTTTCTGACTTTCTTCCTACCAGCAGCAATCAGTAATCCGCCGGCTGCAAGAATCATCGCTGCGACTTGATACGGCATCCCAGCATATCCAGTTTTCGAGAGCTTTCCAGACTTGCGAGATTCAGACGCTTTAACGGCGTCATCGCCGTTCTTGTTGCTCCCACCATTCGGGTTATCAACCTGGACCTTCTTCCACACAGCCTTCACGACCGTGTCACCATTAACAGTAATCTCAGTGCCCGGCGCCACTTCCTGACCATCAACTTCCCAAGCCTTAAATTCCTGAGAGTCATCCGGAGCAGTAAAACCATTAGGCAACACCGTGTACTTACTGCCCTTATCCACAGTCGCACCATCCATACTGCCGCTACCACCATTACCGTCGTAGCTAACAGAAACCTGGACCTTCTTCCACACAGCCTTCACGACCGTGTCACCATTAACAGTAATCTCGGTGCCCGGCGCCACTTCCTGACCATCAACTTCCCAAGCCTTAAATTCCTGGGAGTCATCCGGAGCAGTAAAACCATTAGGCAACACCGTGTACTTACTGCCCTTGTTTAAAGTCTTGCCATCCATATCACCGACTCCGCCGTTACGATCATAGCTAACAGTGGCAGTTTCAAGTATCTTGCTGGCCGGTTCTGATTCAAGCGGCTGTTCTTCAGTGGGAATTAATCCGCCATTATCTTTTGCTTTTGCCGTGACAGTTCCACCAACTTCGATGTCTTCAACTTTCAGAGTAATCACACCGGTGTTCGCATCAACCGTTGCACCATCTGATGTCCACGTGGTCTTACCGGAAGTTTCGTCTACGGTTCGAGTTGCAGTGACGGTTTTTTCCGCTCCTGAAGCATCCTTATAGGTGACGGTGTAGGACGCCAAGTCGGTATCATCACCCGGGTTTTCATAGGCTGGCGGGTTAATAGTTACCTCACCCTTATCCGTATCTACCGCAATCGCAGGAGATTTCGGCGCGATATTTTTTACCAGATCTTTGGCAGGGATTTTAGTGACTTTGGATCCATCATTTACTTTATAGGTTCCATCAGGATTTTTTACATATATCGGATTGCCGTCATTATCCCAATCAGTTTCCACATCATTAGGGCTGATTATTGTAACGTTTCCGTCTTTATCAAACTCGATAAACGCAGGATCGGTTACAAATCCAGTTCCATCGGGAAGTTTAGATACGCCATTTACCGTATTGGCATCTCGAATAGCTTTATCGATGGCTTGTTTATCGGCATCCGTTAATTTGTGAGGATCTCTCACGGCGACTTTGTCGGGGGTTGTTATTATCGGCTCAGACTTCGCGCAAGAACGGAATTTATGTGGCTCTTTGACAACGATACCGAACTCTGTTCCGAGTTTTAAATCGTTAACCTTATCCGTGATTGGGAAAGTAACTTTTTTGCCGTCAACGGTTACTGCTTGAGACATCTCTTGTGAGTTAGATTTGTCCACTATACAGCTTCCATTTTGGGAAAAATTCCTGTCCTCTCCGTCGGTAAATTGTTTGACAAAACTAAATTTTGTTCCTTGGGCAACTTCTTTAGCAAAGGTAACGATAATCTGTCCGTCTGTCACCTGGACTTTTCCTATTATCGGAGCCACAGATGTTTCCGTTACCTGTTTGATTAATACGTCCGGAGCTTCAATTTTCCCGGAGGTTGATCCATCGGTATAGGTCACTTCATAGTAGGCATGGTCCGTGTAATCGATAGAGAATTTAATTTTGTCAAGGTTAAAGTCGTTCGCAATGTCCGGATTAGCTTTCTTCAGCATTTCAATAGCTTCTGCTTGCTCATCCTTATTTACAAGGTTAGCGTCCGGGTGTTCAATCCAGATTTCTCCTACCGGCATTTTGATCTTGTCTTTATTCGAGAATGCCATTGATGGCTCAGCATTTGCGGTCACCACACCAGATGTAGCGCCACCCAAGGTTTGATAGGCAGTGACGGTATCACCTGGTGCAACTTTAACGCCGTGAGGCAGACTTACCGTCCAAGCAGTTCCACTTCTAGGGGTAACAGAAACAGTGGCTTTTTCGTTACCATCCATACCTTTTAAAGTCACATATACAGTCGACCTTTTAACCTTTCCACCAACTTTTTCTCGTTGTACATTAGCGCCGGAAATAGTTGTGGCGTCGTAAAAGACCTTGCCAATGGTCGGTGCCGGTAAAGTTGATTGACGCACGGGTTGATCGACAGTCTCCGGCCCGATCTCTAGACCATCGCCAGACTGGGTATCAGTTACAACTTCTGGAGTGCTTACCGGCGTCGGACTGACGCTTTGCCCGTCATCCCAGGAGCTACTCTGTAGATCCTCGGCATGAGCCATAGAGGGGCTTGATAGCGCGAAACCCAAAGCGCAAACCAAGGTTACGATCAGTAATTCCATAAGAAGATGAACCGGTTTAAGCAGCGCTCCACCGGCAGGCGTTGCAAAAGAACCGGGCTTGTCCTTGAGGTTGCGCATTAGATCTTCCTGTCCACTGTGCTAGTTGAGCCTATTTTCCTTAAAAGTACCATCACTTCATCCAGAAAACCAGCCCGTTAAGCTCAGGCGGGTAGTTACAGCTACAGGAATACAGCTAAACACATAAAGCAAATTAGCTAGAATTCTATTAAGCATATTTAGCTATAGAAATTGCTACACTTAATTAATTGTTTTTAGTAATCAATCATCCATTAGCGGTGATTTGGAATGAATGTCTACGAAAAAACGCGACAAACTTTTATTGCTTAATTTAGAAGATCTGGCTTCAGGCAGTTACTCTATGACCACTCTAGGTTATAGAGTCCAGCCTGTAAAACCGCAAAGTTTTAGCGACTCGCACACATTCGGCGGATAAACATATTTTTTGTAGCTTGCTTCTCGGAGCCTTCCGGCCTCCTAGAAATCTGACAAAATGTGCCGAGCCAACGATAAGTCAAATACCTAGCCAGGAAGACTTCCTAAACCAATAAAGCTGCCCTTACAAGGCGAAACGTCACGTCTTAAGGCATAAAAAATAGGACGTTCACTTTGTACCAAAATGAACGTCCTAATAGTGGAGATGGGGGGAATCGAACCCCCGTCCGACAGCCGCCCCCGAGGTCTTCTCCGGGTGCAGTTTGCCAAAAGATTTTCGACCCGCCTCTACTGACAAACCAGATGAGGCAAGCTTAGTCAGCTAAGTGTTGACGACCGCCCACTGACAAGGCGCCCATCCAGTGGCTCCCTAAACGACGCCAGGATCCGGGCTGGGAGCATCACCCGGGCTGACGGACTAAAGGCTCTCAAGCCGCAATATCAGGCGGCGAGAACGTAGTCGGTGCGATTCTGTTCGGCACCTATTGGTTTGCACGCATCGTTGACGAGATGAGCATGCGTCCTCGACCCGCTTCCCCTCGATTGACGACCACCGTCGAAACCGATCATCCCCTATGTAATTCACAAACCCGTCGCCGCGCCACTTTCGCAGCTTCACCAGCGCCGGACGTTTCAGTATAGCGAGCAGTCGGTACACTTTCAATAGCCAGTTGAAGCCAGCAAGGCCGGCCACCCTCGTCAGTGACGAGCCTGCTTCACGTAGCGCCGCATCGCACGCTCAGCTTCACGCTTATCCTGAGCCTCGCGCAACGCCTGACGCTTGTCCCACTCCTGCTTGCCCTGGGCAAGCGCAATCTCAACCTTGACGCGCCCGCGCACAAAATACAGTTCCAACGGCACAATCGTCATACCTTTGGCCTGGCTGCGCTGTTCCAGACGTGCAATCTCATCACGATGCAGCAGGAGCTTGCGCTTACGGGTCGGCGTGTGATTGTTCCAGGAACCCTGCGAATACATGGGAATATTCGCCTGATAGAGCCACGCTTCCCCATCGCGCGCTTCCACCCACGCATCAACCAGCGACGCGCGTCCCATCCGCAGCGCCTTGACCTCGGTCCCGGACAGGACAAGACCGGCCTCAAACGACTCATCTATCGAATAGTCATGCAGCGCCTTCTTGTTGCGTGCAATCATCTTCTTCGCGTCAGAACCTTCCTTGCGCTTCTGCGCCTCGCTCAGTTTCGGTTTCTTCCAGTCCTTCGGCATGTCCCCTCCTCCCAGGATTGACGAGGGTACCCTCCAGCACCGCTCACTCAGCAGCCACCCATTCTACAGGAAATCGGTCGGATCAACGTCCACACCGTCCTGCATCAACGACAGGTGCAGGTGACATCCGGTCGCATACCCCGTCGCACCGGTATATCCCACAACGGTCGAACGGTCCACGTGAGCACCCACCGGCACAGCGAAACTCGACAGGTGCACGTGCGCAGAAACCCACGAATGACCGTTAATCATGCCGTGGTTGATGTACAGCACGTTGCCGCCGGCCGTCTCCTGCTGAGCAGCCACCACCGTCCCCGGAGCAATCGGATACTGGGGAGAACCACACGGAGCAGCAAAGTCAGTTCCGTTGTGATACCTGTCCACACCCAGAATCGGGTGGTGACGCCACCCAAAGGGAGAAGTGATCTGCAGCGGAATATGCAGCGGAGAGGTGAACATGGATCCAGCAGGCGCGAAGTTGCCTGACGTGGCTGCCTGCTGAGCTGCTGCGGCGCGGTTAGCGGCATCGATCTCAGCAAGTTTGGCACTCATCGCGTCAAATTCTTCCTGCCACTTGGTCAACTGGCTCTGAGCCGTCTTCTTCTGGCTCTCCCATTCTTTCTTCTTCTGATCGCGATCCGACTTCATCGCCGTCAATTCGCTCAGATGTTTATCGGCTTCTTCCTTGGAGGTGCGCGCCTGCTCGGATGCCTGGCGTGCTGTCTGTTCAAGGTTTGCGATCCGCTCCGTGACAGCTTCCTGACGCTGCGCCTGGTTTTCCTGGCGAGCCTTCAACGCCAGAGCCTCATTGAGCGCACGGGTGTGCGAACGCGTCAACGTGTCAGCCGCAGCTGCACGATCCCCGATTTCTCCCGTCCCCTGCGAGGTCAGAGCCAGCAGTTCAGGGCTGGACATGTCGCCGCGATACATTTCACGGGCGAGGGCACCGATCGCCTGGTTGGCTTCGTCTTGCTGCTTTTCAGCTTCATCAATTTCCCGAGCGATACGGCTCTGCTCAGCTTCAGCACTGTCGAGCTGGTCAAGCGCCAACTGGTGCTGGCGGTCAGCCGCCTCGAACGCCTGCTGCGCTGACTTCAACTGAGCTTCAGCCCCCGGGATCTGACCGTTGAGACGTTCCAGATCCACATACACCTGCGCCAGTGACGAATCAATTCCCTCAAGCTGACTGGTCAGCTCATCAATATGCTGAGCCGAGTCCGCCTGCTTGCGAGCCACCGAGTCGCGATCATCATCACCGTCAGCTGCGGGCATCAGCACTGCAGGTGATGGCGCGGCCTGCGCTGGGGCTGCCAACGCGTCGCCATCAGCGCGGCCGGCGATGCCCAGAGCACTGATAAACGCAACCGTTGTTCCCACAGCGAGGACGGCACGGCGGCGGCGCCCTCGAACCTGACGAACCTGACTCATCGCACCCTCGCTTTAAACCTTCGTGTACTTTGCCAGCGAGAATGCCGACGCGACTACCGCCAGCAGCAGCGCTGCCACAACCAGCACCGGAGTCATAATCCACACTTCGCGCATGCCGACAAAGCTTGTCCACTTGAACGCCGGAGCGATCCACCCGCCGATCACAAACTTCACACCCAGGAAGAGCGACCCGACAGCAAGCAGCGCACCAGTCAGAGCGGCCAGTGCGCCCTCGATCATGAAGGGAGCCTGAATGAACAGCGAGGACGCACCGACAAGTCGCATAATCGACGTCTCACGTTCCCTGCTCATCGCGGACAGGCGGATCGTCGTTGTGATCAGCAAGATGGCCGCCACAATCATGACGCCGGCCAGCCCCAGTGACATCAGCTTGGCTTTGTCGATCACGGAGAAGAGCGGCTCCACAATTTCGCGCTGATCCTTGACCTGCGCCACGCCGGGAGTGCCGGAGAATTCTTCCTTGATGATCGAATACTGCTGTGGGTCAACCAGGCGCACGCGGAACGAAATCGGCATCATGTCCACCGTGGTCCACTGCGTAATCGGGTTCTCCCCCATGATTTTCTGGAAGTTCTCGAACGCTTCTTCCTTCGATTCTTCGTACACGTCCTTGATCAGTGAGGCCAGTTCACCGGACGTCAGCTTGGTACGCACCGCGTCAATCTGGTCGCCGGTGGCTTCCTCGGCGTTACACGAGGGGATCTCATCGCCCTGTGCGCACATGTAGATCGACACTTCGATCTTGTCGTACCAGTCGGACTTCATGCGGTTGACCTGCATCTGCGCCAGGCCGGCCACGCCGACGAACAGCAGTGACACGAAGGTGACGATGATGACGGCCACCGACATCGCGCGATTACGGGTCAGGCCTTTGCCGACCTCGGAAAAGATAAAGCGTAGTTTCATCCCTCGATTACCTTGCTGCTCCGTAGACACCACGGGACTGATCGCGCACCACTGTGCCGTCCTGAAGCTCGATGACGCGTTTACGCATCTGGTTGACGATGTCGGCGTCGTGCGTGGCCATCACAACAGTGGTGCCGTTGCGGTTAATGCGGTCAAGCAGGCGCATGATGCCCAGCGACGTATCCGGGTCAAGGTTGCCGGTCGGCTCGTCAGCCAGCAACAGGGACGGCCGATTCACCATTGCGCGCGCGATCGCCACGCGCTGTTCCTCACCGCCGGACAGTTCGTGAGGCAGGCGTTTTTCCTTACCCGACAGTCCCACCAGTTCCAGCACGTCCGGTACAGCCGTCTGGATCGCGTGCTTGGGTTTTCCGATGACCTGCATGGCCAGGGCGACGTTCTCATACACGGTCTTGGATTCGAGCAGCCGGAAGTCCTGGAAGACCGTTCCAATCTGGCGGCGCAGTTTCGGCACGGCCCAGCGTGTCAGTTCACCAACATCGTGCCCCAAAACCCACACATGCCCCGAAGTGGCGATATTTTCTCGCATCACCAGCTGCAGGAACGTCGACTTGCCGGAACCTGATTTGCCCACCAGGAAGACAAATTCTTCGCGCTCAACCTCAAGGGACACATCGTCGAGGGCGGGGCGCGCACCCGGCTTGTACACCATGGTGACGTGGTCAAATCGAATCATGAACAGAACGCCGTTTTCATCAGACAACAGATCATTGTCAGACTATGGGCATTCGCCCTCATGGCCGGCGTGCGACACGCGGACGCGCGCATTCTGCGCGCGTCACCACCTCACATCAGGCCGATTCAGCTTCGTTCTGCTGGTTCTTGCGCCAGCGGATCCCTGCGTTAATGAAATCGTCAATACCGCCGTCGAACACGTCCTGCGGGTTCCCTGATTCGAACTCGGTGCGCAGATCCTTGACCATCTGATAGGGCTGCAGGACATAGGAGCGCATCTGGTCACCCCACGAGGCTTTCACGTCGCCAGCCAGTTCCTTCTTCTTGGCCTGCTCTTCCTCGTGACGCAACACCAGCAGACGTGACTGCAACACACGCAGGGCTGCCGCGCGGTTCTGGATCTGAGACTTCTCATCCTGCATCGACACAACAATGCCGGTCGGCACGTGGGTCATACGGACAGCCGAATCCGTCGTGTTCACGGACTGGCCACCAGGCCCCGACGAGCGGAAGACGTCAACTTTCAGATCCGACTCAGGAATATCAATGTGGTCCGTTGACTCAATCAGCGGGATCACCTCGACGGCGGCAAAAGATGTCTGGCGTCGGCCCTGATTGTCGAACGGGCTGATGCGCACGAGACGGTGCGTACCGGCCTCCACTGACAAGGTGCCATACGCGTAGGGTGCCTGCACCTCGAAGGTAGCGGACTTAATTCCGGCTTCTTCCGCGTACGAGGTATCCATCACTTTAGTGGGATAGCCGTGGCGCTCCGCCCAGCGCAGGTACATCCGCATGAGGATTTCGGCAAAGTCGGCGGCATCCACACCGCCGGCACCTGAACGAATGGTGACCACGGCGTTGCGCTCGTCGTATTCACCATCCAGCAATGTGCGGATTTCCAACGATGACAGGTCATCACGGATTGCCTGCAGATCATTTTCCGCTTCATCCAGCAGATCGCCCGACTCATCGGAATCTTCACCTGCCAGCTCCACCATCGCTTCGAGGTCGTCAATACGCTCTTCCATGGTGGTGAGGCGTTCGAGTTCATTTTGCGCATGCGACAGTGCAGTGGTCACTTCCTGCGCATGTTCCACGTCATCCCACAGGTCAGGTGCGGCCGCCTGCCTGGACAAGTCAGCAATCGTGGATCGCAGCTTATCCGGCTGGGAGACAGCCAGAATATTCTCCATAGTGGTGCGCAGTGCTGGTATTTCTTCAGAAAACTCGATGGTCACCCTCCCACTGTAAACGATCGAGGGCAGCGATCAGGACTCCCCTGCTGTTATACATCTGACCCACCGCCGATAAGCGGCCGACCGTGCGATGCCTCAACGTTTCATGTCACACCAACGTTTATTTGACCACTTCTTTACTTTGCGGCGCGTGGCAGGAGGCCGCTCGATTTTTCAATGGCGACTGGAAAACCGCATGTTGGCGCGCGACTCCCTCGTTCATCGCATAAGAAAACCCCTACCCACACGCACGGCACCTCAGGGGTAAAAGACGTCCTTATTGTGCACCCTCGGCACCGATATGGGAATACCTTGAAGTAAAAATAACCAAATAATGGAAAGGTAGTCGGCAAAGTCTTCCGCGTCTGCCACAATTTTTCCATGACCGATTTAGACCTTTCTCGCTTAAGCGATTCCCTGCAGTCACAGTTCCACGCGCTCCAGGAGCGCAACCCGTCAGAACCGGAGTTCCTGCAAGCCGTCTACGAAGTGTTCCTGTCACTGGGACGCCTCGAAGGCAGCCGTCCTGACGATGACCGTTACTCCATCATCACGCGCCTGTGCGAACCTGAACGCCAGATCATGTTCCGCGTTCCGTGGGTAGATGATGACAACAACGTGCGCTTCAATCGCGGCTACCGCGTTGAGTTCAACTCGGCGCTTGGCCCCTACAAGGGTGGCCTGCGTTTCCACCCCTCCGTCAACCTGTCGATCATCAAGTTCCTCGGCTTCGAACAGATCTTCAAGAACTCCCTGACCGGCCTGGGAATCGGCGGCGGCAAGGGCGGTTCCGACTTCGACCCCAAGGGCAAGTCAGACGGCGAGATCATGCGTTTCTGCCAGTCCTTCATGACTGAGCTGTACCGCCACATCGGTGAAAACACCGACGTCCCCGCGGGCGACATCGGTGTGGGCGGGCGCGAAATCGGCTACCTGTTCGGACAGTACAAGCGCATCACGAACCGTTACGACGCGGGTGTGCTGACCGGCAAGGGCATCACCTGGGGAGGCTCCGAGGTGCGCACCGAGGCAACGGGTTACGGCCTGGTGTACTTCACCGACGAGATGCTCAAGGCGCAGGGCGAATCCCTCGACTCCAAGTGCGTGACTGTGTCCGGTTCCGGAAACGTCGCACTGTACGCCATCCAGAAGGCACAACAGCTCGGCGCTCACGTGGTAACCGCTTCCGATTCGTCCGGTTACGTGCTGGACGAGGACGGCATCGACTTCGAACTGCTCCAACAGATCAAAGAGGTCGAGCGCGGCCGCATCAAGGAGTACGCCGATCGGCGTCCTTCCGCAAAGTTCGTTGAAGGTGCAAAGCCGTGGGAGGTTGCCTGTGATGTGGCACTTCCGTGCGCGACGCAAAATGAACTGGACGAGGCGAACGCACGCCAGCTCATTGACAACGGTGTGCATCTTGTTGCTGAGGGTGCGAACATGCCGACCACTCCGGAGGCGACCGACCTGTTCCACGATAACCGTGTCCTGTTTGCTCCTGGAAAGGCATCGAACGCTGGTGGCGTGGCGACCTCAGCTCTGGAGATGGAGCAGAACGCTGCTCGTCATCCATGGACCTTTGAGCATGCCGACAACCGTCTCCACGAGATCATGGCGACCATTCATGACAACTGCTTGAGTGCTGCCAATGAGTACGGCGCGGAAGCTGACTACCAGACTGGCGCGAACCTGGCTGGCTACCTGAAGGTGGCTGACGCCATGCTGGCGATGGGTGTCATCTGATTGACTCATCACGAGTAATCTGACAGGCGCCGCAGCGGATCTCACACTGCTGCGGCGCCTGTATGTTCAGACCGTGCGCGCCGATGAGGACTGCGTCATGGCGGGCGCGGCAACGCCTTGCAGGACGGGCGGCAGCAACGGCAATGTGGCATGTGTGCGCACGGTGACCTGAATGACGTTTTCTCCGACCGTCAGATCCGTTATGTCTACGCCCTGCCCCACTGCGCACGTGGTCGTTAACAGGCGCTCCAGGGTCCTGAAGGCTTCCTGCCTCGCCCCGCTTTCAGATGGCGCTGCGAGTTCGGCGCCACCTTCGCCGTAGTAGTTCTCCGCAGACAGTACTGCTGCGCCTGCTGCAGAGATTCGATCAGCGCAGCTCAGGAGCGCACGTTGTTGAAGGTGAACGGACGTGATAACCACGCCGACTGCTACGGCCAGCAACGCCACTGTGACCAGCCCGATGAGCAAAACAGTGATCCGGCCGTCCTCGCTGTGCGGCTGATGCGCAGCGCTCCGGTATCGGTTCCTATTCAATGCGCACCCCCTCGATGACTGCCTGCGTCGTCGAGGAGACGGGGAAAACTCCGCGAGCGCCGATCCACGATGGGATCAAGGGCAGCGGAACAGTTGTGGAGACTGTGACCGTCAGAAGGGCGCCGCTGGTGGAACATGACGGGTCGCAGCGCGTCGTGACTGATTCTGGAGCAGGCAGCCCAAAATCTGCGAAGGTGACGTGCGCCTGCTGTGATGCAAATTCAGTGCGCTGCGGATCCGCCGACAGGAGCCGTGCGGCTTCACGGGAGGCTGATTCACTTGCGAACGCTGCCGCCTGCACTGATGCAAGGGTGACAACGATGTACAGCGCGGGGATGACCAGCACAACCATCATCATGATGAATTCGACGATGGCGTTCCCGTCTTCACGTATGTCTCGCGCGGCCCTGGTGTCCCTCACGATTCGGTTCCTTCTGCCTGGGCGGTCGGCTCACCGTCTTCCACCAGTGAGCGTCCGTGCACGGTGAGCCAGTTGGGTGGGCCCCACGTGAGGAACACAGGCATCGTTGTGCGTACTGTCACGACGAGGGCGTCCTGCCCCTGCCACTGCTGGTGGGATGTCGAAATGTCACGGGGACGTCCCTGCCCCAAAGAATCATCGAGCAGGTCGCCGGTTCGCTGGATGGCATCTGCGTCGACCGCGCCGACCAGGGCTCCTCGGCGTGCTCCCTCACTGGCGGCAGAGATCGCCAGGTTACGAGTGTGCAGGGCGAACGCGGTTTGCAGGATGATCAGGAAGACGATGACGACCAGTGTCTGCATCATGGCGTGTGCAACCACCTCTGAGCCTTCTTCGCTCCAATGCGTCCGCTCCTGCGTTGTCATGGTGGCCTTACCCGAAGTTGACGGAAGACAATGCCTGTTCCAGCATGTTTTGCAGTTGCGGACCGGCGATCGCCCATATTCCGATGACGAGGGCGACGGTCATGAGCGTGATGAGGACCCATCCGGGCACGTCGCCGCGTTCCCCCTCGTCAGGCTGTGTCGGCAGGTGGATGAACCTGTCTGTCAGTGTTGCGATCCATAGGAAGAAAGTGTGCATCGGGTTTCTCTCTTTTCTGTCGGTGCGGTGGTGGTGTGGTATTGGGATACGCATGTCACGGTCCGATCTGGAGGGCAAGCAGCCCGGGGTACAGTGCGAACAGGACAGTGATGGGCAGGATCAGGAAGACGATCGGGAACAGCATGGCGATCTCTTTCCTGCCACCTTGTTCCATGAGTCGTTGCCGAGTTACTTCGCGGATGTCGCGCGCCTGGTCGTGCAGGGTCTGAGCCAGTGGCGCTCCGCGTTCGATGGCGGTAACAAGGGTCTGACACAATCGTGACAAGTTGGGTGAATCATTGCGGGCGGCAAGGTCGGTCAGTGCCCGCGTGGTGGCACGGCCCATCCGTATCTGAGTGACCGTGTGGTTCAGTTCGCGGGCCAAGTGTGACTGGGAGATTCCCGCCACACGCGACAAGGCTGCCGGCACCGATTCACCGGCACCGATTGCCAGTGCGAGCAGCTCAGAGGCGTCAGGGACACTACTGTCCAGTTGACGCTGTCGATGCCTGGCCTGCACACTCAGGAGCTGGTCCCACAGTGCGGCCCCCGTCAATGCACCCACCGCCAGAGCACATATGAGTGACATGATTCCTGCAGGGGTGCGGTGAATCAGCGGGATGATCGCAACTGCGGCCAGGAGCATTAGGCAGGTTGCCGCAATGAACTGGTGCAGGCGAAAAGTGGCGAGCTCCCTGCCCGAGCCGAGCAGTTCCAGGCGGCGAACAACGCTGGTGGATGTGGAGCCAATTGCGTCCATTACGCGTGCGAGCCACTGCGCCGCCAGTGAACGTACCCGACTGCCCGGCATATCGGAAGGCCACGTGGTGTCCGAGCGCTGGCTCCACACGCGCATGGCGAGCAGATTGTTGCGGGCACGGATGGCAATCGCCAGCTGCCATATTCCAATACCCAGAGTCATCCCTATCGCGACAGCCGCCCACGTCATCCCATTCATCGCAGGGTCCGCCGTTCCGTTTCCAGTTTGCCGATCTGCTTCATTACGAAGTACGCGACGACCGAGACCAGTGCCCCCACACTGAGGATCACCACGCCTTGTGGAGTGGAAAACGCGCTGGCGGCCTGGGCCTGTGCGGAGATCAACACCAGCACGATCCACGGGGCTGCCACTCCCAGCCTGGCTGCGTTAACTGTCCATGACTGGCGCGCTTCGAGTTCTCCGCGGATGCGTGCATCTTCACGCAGCATGACTCCCAGGTCTCGCAGCAGGACCGCCAGGTCTGATCCGCCGACATCGCGTGCCAGGCGTAACGCTTCGATAATGCGGTCTGCCACCGGGTCGGCGAGCCGGTTTTTCAGTCCCGTCAGCGCATGGTCGAATCTGCCGTCAGCGCGGTACTCCGTACTGAACGTGAGGAAATAGGGACGCAAGATTCGCGGTCCGCGCTCACCGCAGTCGATGAGCAGTTCGGGCAGGGAAGCACCCGATCGGATACCTGCCACCAGTTGATCCACCACATCGGGCCACGCCGCTCGAGTCTGCCTGGTCACGCGCGCAGCGCGACCCACGATCACCATGGTGGGAACGGGTGCGATCATCAGTGCGACCACGATGGCCACGGTCCATGTGCGTGTGTAGGCCAGCACGCCCAGGAAGACACCACTTATGATCGCCAGCGTGACCAGGACGTGCGTGCTGCGGGTCAGGGAGGAAATTCCGGACCTGATCAGGGTGTCGTTCCACGCCTGCCACCAGTTCGGTGACCACCTCGGCAATTGAGGTGTGCCGACGAAGGCCAGGAGGATGCAGTTCACACCGATCCCCAGGACGATTCCGATCAGTGTGGCGCTCATGACGGCCCACCCGTCAGCAGGGCACTCAGATCATGGTGGGCCAGAGCGAAGCGTTCATGCGCGTCAAGGGCGCCTCGGCCTCGCACCCACGTGGCACCGTCATAGCGCCACAGATCTGCTGATTCGATGCGCATCTCCTCGACCCGGCCGGGCACGGCGAGCACCTCGGACACAACGCGTGTGCCGTCGTGGTTGCGTTCAACGTGGCACACGATGTCAACGCTGTGCGCAAGCGTGGGGACAACGAACTGAGGGGTGACGTTTTCGCCGGCGAGCAAGGGGAGCATGGACAGTTTCGACAGTGCTTCGCGGGCCGAGTTGGCATGCACGGTCGCCATTCCTGGAACACCCGCGTTGAGTGCGAGCAGCAGGTCGAGCGCTTCTGGACCGCGCACCTCTCCGACGATGAGCGTTTCGGGGCGCATTCGCAGTGATTCACGCACCAGGTCACGCAGCGTGATTTCGCCTGTGCCTTCCATCGAGCTGGGGCGTGTCTGCATCGCAATGCAGTCGCGAGCCGGCAATGCGAGTTCGAAAACTTCTTCACAACTGATGACGCGGCGCGCGCCCGGGATTTCTCCGCATAGTGCGCGCAGGAGTGTTGTCTTTCCTGCCTGGGTGGCGCCCGACACGACGATGGATAAGCCACTGTCCACGGCGGCGGAAAGGAATTCAGCAACATAGTCGGGCAGCATGGCCACATTGACGAGGTCGCGCAGCGAGCGGGCACGTTGAATGTGTTTGCGAATGTTGACTGACCAGTGCTGGCCGGTCACGGGAGGGATCACGACGTGCAGGCGTTCCCCGCCGGCCAGCATTGCATCCACGAAGGGTGCTGACAGGTCAAGGCGCCGGCCCGAATGGTGCAGCATTCGTTCCACGAGGTCTCGCACCTGCTGGTCGGACAGGATCAATGTGGTCAGCTCGGGTTGGCCGTTTCGCGCGATGAAGATGCGCGAGGGGTCGTTGATCCACACTTCTTCAACCTCTGGATCGTCCAGATACCGCTGGAGGGGGCCAAAGCCGATAACCTCGGCCAGCAGGTTTTCTGTGTGCTCGTGGATTTCGTCGGGGGTGAGCGGCCCGAGCATCTGCGTGACGGTTTCCTCGGCCAGCTGCCGGGCGCGTTGGGTGTGCGTGAAAGGGTCGATGCCGCGGGATGCGAGTGCGCTGCGCAGCTGTGTGGCTGTATCGGGCGTGCTCGCCATCGTGCCGTTCCTTTCGCGTTGCAGTGGGCTGTCCTTGTGATTACTGTCACCGAACGTAGCAAAGTAGCATCCCGATGGGAACCCTTTCTACTGAACTGTGGATAACTTCGGGTGGGGGTTTGGGTACCGGTGAGCGTTCGGTGCGCCAGTGACCTGCAGTTTTTCCCAAACGGGGCGTGAAACACCATTAATGAAGCGGCTCGAAGTGTGGACAGGCCATGTACCGTAAGAGGGTGAGTACACCACGAACACCTCTTGAATTGGCTGCGTTGGCGACCGCGGCGGTACCCGGCCTTTCTGTTGCGGCTTTACGTGAGCCTCAATTCAGTGACGAGGTTGTCTCCATGACCGGCATTGTCGATGATCAGGGGAACCGCTGGACCGTGGTGTGTCCGCATGAAGATGTGGGCGGTGTGGATTTGAGGGCACAGTGGGCGGTCCTTGCCCGTCTGGCGTCTGCTCACGATGCGGGTGAGGTCGGTTTTGATGTGCCGCGTCCTGCTGGTATTGCCCGCACCCGCGAGGGCGTGTCGGTGATGGTGCATCAGGATCTTGCGGGCCGTTTCATGGGTGATGAGGACTTCGATCAGTCGGGTATTTTGCCGGCCTCGCTGGCCCGATCAATCGCCAGCTTGCATAACCTGCCTGTCTCAACGTATTCGGATGTGAATGTTCCGCAGTATTCGGCCTCTGAGTGCCGTGACCGCCACCGTGCTGTCCTCCAGGAAGTATTGGCAGCTGTGACGGTTCCTGCGAATCTTGTGCGCCGCTGGCGAGCTGCCTTAGATGATGACGCTTTGTGGCGTTTCCGCCCGTGCCCTGTTCACGGCGATCTGCATGTGCAGTCGGTGAAGGTCGCAGATGGGATCGTGCTGTCCATCAGTGGTTTTTCCTCTGCGCACGTGGGTGATCCGGCGATCGACGTGGCGTGGATTTTGTCTCAGGCGTCTGATGGTTTCCTTGAAACGTTCCAGTCGTCGTATTCGATGACGAGGATGGCGACGGACTTGCACCTGGTGACGCGCGCTCAGTTGCTGTCTGAATTGGCAATCGTGCGCTGGCTGTCTCACGGGCTTCATGCCGAGGACAAGGAGATCGTTCGCGACGCGTCGCAGATGTTGACGGATCTGTCGCTCGACGTGGGCGATAACCTGCTGACGGAGCATGAGCTCGCGCCTGAACCCAAGGATGAGAATGCCCCCGCGGATGAACCTGAGCCTGCCGCAGAGCCCGCCGCGCCAACCTGGACTGCTTCGCCTGAGAACGTGACGGAGCCGGTGTCGATGGACGAGGTGGAGTCCGTCATTGACCGGCATGCCGATGGTGATCCGACTCGCACTCCCCCACAGTTTTCCTGAAGCGACGCGCAGGCGCGCTCTATGCTGGCGACTGCGTGAACACTGCCTGCAACGCGGTTTCCAGGTCGTTGATCGGTGAGTCATATTCGCGCACGATTGCGTCCAGAGCTTCCCTGGAATACATGCGCTGATCTGCTGGAACGGAAGGATTACCACCCAGGTAGACGATGCGGGCATGAATGTCGTCCGGGTCTGTTCCGCTTCGCTGCGCCCATGCGGCGGTGTAGAGGCGCAACTGAGTCAGATGCGCCTGCGCGGTGAGCGCTCCGCTTGGATTGCGCGTCGGGGCGCGACCTGTTTTCCAGTCGATGATCACTGTCCGGCCGTCGGCATCTTCGAACACAGCGTCGAAGCGGCCGGGAATACTCAAGGAGCCGATCCGCACCGAAAAGGGTTCTTCTACCGCGATCGGCTTTCCTGTATTGACAATGGGGAGGGTGTTGAAAATGCCTTTCATTGCGTCAAAGCGCCTGTGTTGCGCCGAGCTAAGCGTCTCTTCGCCGGGAATGTGCTCATCCCACAGTTCACCTGAGACCATGCGCAGCTGGCGTTCGACCCATGAGTGGAACAGTGTCCCCAGGGTCGCGGCGTCGCTGGGTTCGCGCGGTATGGGCCGACGCAAGTCGCGCGCATACTCATCTGGACTGCTCAGCAGTCGTGTCACCGAGGTTGCCGGAATGCGGCTCAGTGGCACAACAAGCGCATCGTCGTGTTTGCGCAGCAGATGCTCGTCGAGAAGGACGCGCGTATCGGCGGCCAGCGGGTGCGGGGTGCGCGCCAGATGCGTGTCACCATCGGTCGCCTCACCGCTATGCCGTGTCATCGCATCCTGCACTGCGTGAGCCACCTGCGTCATGCGTTGGCGCGATACGTCAGGAGGTGCCGGAAAGAGCGGTGAGTCTTGCGCGGCCAGGAGCTGTGCGACTTCTTCAGGTTCAGGTTGAGGCGCGATCGCACGTTCAGGGTCAGCAGCCGTCAGCCCAGCTTCAAGTGGTTCCATCAGATAGCGCGAGGGAAAGTGCAATTTCGCTGACGATGCCACCCATGCACCGGTCAGCAGCATCTGATGGCGTGCCCTGGTCAATGCGACGTATGCGAGACGGCGCTCTTCGCGCTCCGTCTGGCAGCCCATTTCAGGCCGATAGGTCTGCGAAATCCAGTTGTTGAACGCTGACTGAGGTGTTCGCCCCTCCCCTTCACCGATCGTCAAGGCCGGTAGGTAGTCGGCATCGCCTCGCAACGGGTAGGGAATCTCGCTGATTCGCTCCAACCATCCGCTCGCTCCGGGCGGGTCATCGCGCCACGTCACTGAGTTCGAGCGGTGAGAAGGGAAAATCCCATCCCCCAGTCCGTAGACAACCACACTGTCCCATTCCAGACCTTTCGCCCCGTGGATGGTGAGAATCTGCACCGCATCGGGATCCGGGTCGGTGTGCGGCCCGGCAAGGCCACGTTCTTCCTGTTCGGCCACATCCAGCCACGCAAGGAATGCGCGCATCGACGGATCGGGGGCATCTTTCTCAAAGTTTCGGGCCACATCCACGAACGTATCCAGCGCTTCGCGTCCGTCGTTGGGCATGGGGTCGGCAATAGCATCGGTTGCCACTCCCAGTATCGAGATGGCACGTTCCACCTGATCTGTCACCGGATGCCCGGACCATTCACGGATGGCACGCAGTTTGCTGGACAGGACCTCGACGCGCGCCACTGCTGCTGCAGAGATCGCAGGGGAAGCATCATCGCCACGCCAGTGCGCGGGCGGTGGCGTATCGAGAGCGTCGAGAAGGTAGGTCAGGGGATGGTCTCCTGGCGTACGCGTATTTCGCGCCCTGGCCCACTTGCCGAGCACCTGCAGATCCGAGGCTCCCAGGTCGAGGTTCGTCACCAGCCGCAGCGCTGCCGGCGAGTCGCTCACATCAACACTTAATCGCAATGCTGCCCGCACATCTGAGACTGCAGGTTGTTGAAGCAGTCCTCCTAAACCAATCACCTGGGTAGGAATGTCATGTGCCCGAAGTGTTTTTTCCACTGCGATAAAATCGGAGGTTCGCCTGCACAGCACCGCCGCGCTTGACCATCTGGAGCCTCGGCGTTGGCGGTGCTTCGCAAGGAAGCGGGCCACTGTTTCGGCCTGGTCCTGGGTGCTGGTCTCGAAGGCGACGTCCACAACTCCGTCGTGGGCGCGCTCACGCGCAGCCTGAACCGCCTGTTCGAGGCGCTGCTGTTCAGCAACGGGAGCCGCTTCGCGTCGCGCGCGCTCCAAGTCAGCCGTCAGTGTTTGTTCGAGCGTTTTGAGTTGCGGTATGTCGGAATCCTCACGCAACGGCTTGGACACGTGGTTGGCGACATCGAGGATCATACGGTCGTTTCGGAACGCTGTCGAGAGGTACTGTGTTTGCTCGGCGTGAGGAGTATCCGAACAGAAGCGGTCCAGGAATGATTTCAGTGATCCGGCTGATGCACCACGCCACGAGTAGATGGACTGATTGGGGTCCCCTACCGCTGTCACTGGGTGATCGTGGAACAGTGCCGCCAGAAACTTCATCTGGATGACGGAGGTGTCCTGAAATTCGTCCAGAAACACAGCGTGATAGTCGGCTCTCAATTGGTCGCGCACAGCGGGCGCGCTGTGGGCGAGCCGGTTGGCCAAGATCAGCAGGTCGGAAAAGTCGACGACTCGTTCACTGCGTTTGCGTTCAGAGAAGGCGTCGATCAGGTCGAGGAGGCGCAGCCGCAGGTCATTGGTGTCCACCATGTTTTTGAGCACGCCGGTCAGCTTGCCAATTTCCCGCAGCGTCGTTCCAAATTCGTCGAGGAATACGCGCATCTCATCAATGCTCATTGCGTGTTCAGCGATTTGACCCGCAAGACCCAGTGCGCTGTCCACAAGGCTGGATACGCTCTTGTCGCTTCCCAGATCGCGTGGCCACATCTCAACAATGTCGGTCATCATCTGGACTGCGCCTGCCTGTCCGATCAGACGCTGGTTCGGGTCGATACCCAGACGCATCCCGTGGTCGTGGACGATTTGCTGTGCGAAGGAGTGGTATGTCATACATACCGGGTCCTCAGTGGTGCTGATGCCGTCGCAGTGCTGGCTCAGTGTGCTCAGGCGCGCTCGAAGCCGCTGACCGAGTTCAGCGGCTGCTTTGCGTGAGAAGGTCAATCCGAGGATCTGGTCGGGGGATAGTCCTCGCGCAGCGACCATGTGCAGCACTCGCATCGACATGGTCTCGGTCTTGCCTGACCCAGCGCCGGCAACAACGAGGAGCGGCTCCATGTCAGCTTCAATGACGCGTTGTTGTTCAGCGGTGGGAACTGGCAGGCCCGTCAGTTCCGCGATGCGCCGGGCTGTCATCTCAGGATGGGTCAGCGTCTGCGTAGTCATGGCAGTGTCCTCCGTCCTTCATCTTTGGCAGGGCAACTCTGAGCGAAACGGCAAAAACGGCATGCATCTTCTGACGGTGTTGCCGGATAGTGTGGGCCGCGCGCCATCTGTCCCCACTGCTTCATCTGGTCGCACCATTGAGTGAACTGTTCGGAGTCCATTGCTGACTGTTCGCGCGTCGCGACGTTTTTCGTTCCGAGGTACACCAGGCGGGCTCCAGTCATTTCATATCCTGCGGCTGTCAGCGCCACCTGGTAGGACGCGAGCTGAGGATGTTCCTGAGCCGCGGTCTTTGATACGGCGCTCTTGCCTGTTTTCAGGTCCGCCACGCGTATCTTCCCGTCCACATGCTCAATCCGGTCAATGCGCCCGCTCACGATGACATCACCGATAGTGGCGTGAATGGATTGTTCGACCTCTACCGGACCGGGCACTCCCTCCATATATGCGGCAAGGTTCTCGATGATGTGTTCAGCCTGCGCGATCTGCTGGCGTCCTGCCAGTGTGTTCGCATCGAAGTCCAGCAGGTCATATGCGGCGCGCAACTCGCTCATCATGACATCGAGTGGTCCATGCGGGTGACGCTGAGCAATGGCATGGATGAGGGAGCCCAATTCCTGGGCGGCACCCGGCGCCTGATCAGCGCCGATCGACGTGAAGAACCATTTGAGCGGGCAATCGCGGATGTCCTGGATTTTCGAGGGTGACAGGCGCACCGTTTTCGAGCCGGTAACCTCAGAGGTCGTCACCCCGCCTGTCCCCATCCAGTAGCGCGGGTTCGCATAGCTGATGCCGCTGCGTGCCAGCACCGCAAGCAGTTCGATGGCCTGTTCGCTCTCTTTTCCATCCTGAGCTGCAAGATGGCGCAGGTGCGCGACGTGACCAGCCATGTTGAGGGGCGCAGGTACGCGTTCAACAATCAAGTCTCCATCTTCGGTGCGCGGTGCGTGACTGTATCGAGCAATCAGGTCCACGAAAGACGAGGGAGCTTCGTCCTCATTCAGCACAGCATAAACCTGCACGCGTCGCGTAGCTCTGGACAAAGCGGCGGCGAACAGACGGCGTTCATCTTCCATGATCTGGTGGCGCGCCAACCGCGTGGAGGGATCAGGGTCAGCCTGCCCGATCAGGTCGGAACGCAGCACTCGGTCACGCACCGTCATGTTGGGCCACTGACCGTCCTGCACGCCCACGATGTGCACGAGCTTCCATTCGCGCCCCATCGCGGCTGCCGGTGTCAGTACTTCAATTCCCCGAGGACGAATCCCTGCCTGCGCGATCGTATCGGTTGGTACGTCATCACCGAGCAGCTGCTGCGCGAAAGCTCCTGCCCGTGCGCCTGGCTCACGCTGCTCGTAGACATCGGCAACTTTGAACAGTGCCAGGACCGCGTCGAGCTGATCGTCGTACCATGCGGCATCCGTTCCTCCAGCAATGGCGCCATTGCGCCATCGGGTCGCCACTGAGTGCTCCTCACCCAGTTCACTGCTGCTGTTCCACAGGCGCCACAGTGCCACGCCGGGTGTCAGTTGTGCGGCATCTTGGGCCGCTTTCCACATCAGGTGAGCTGTGAGCAGTTCACCCCTGATGCGCGACACGGCCTCCTGCGCTGCTTCGTCGTCATTCTTAAGCGTGTCGAGGATCTGCGGCGAAGCGATGAGATCAGCGATGCTCACCTCCTGGACGCGGACATCAGTGTCGTCGCCATCATCTGCACTGCCTGCACCTTCGTCCCGGCACTGCCGGTTCAGCGCTCGCAGAACTCGCGACACGTCAAGAGGATCGACCTGAATGTAGGGCGAGTCGATCAGGTGCGTCAGCAAATCCTCCGCATCTTCCGGATCGGCACAGATCAGCTCAAGCAGAATCCGGGTTGCTGGCTCTGCGGAGAATGTGAAGGCGCGCTGACCACCAGCAACGGGGACTGAGCCTTGCATCAGCTGACGCCTGACCTGTTCAACGATGCTGCTGGAGCGCGCGATGATGACCTGGTCCGTCCAGTCCATCCCCTCATGCAGAAAAGCATGGCGCACGGCCCGCGCGCACTGCGCTCCCATCTGAGCATCAGTTGCAACGACGTGCAGATGCACATCATCTGTCGCCGGCGTATCGTCTTCCTGCCCATCCGATACACCCAATGCCTGAGCTTCTGTCAATCGGTGCGCAGCCGAGGCCTGCACGCCGATTCGTTCAACTGCGTCGTAGACCATGTGGCGCAGTACAGGTGTGCCGCGCCGGTTGGCACCCAGCTGCATCAGGGGAACGCCCAGGCGGCGCGCCAAGCGCGCGTCCAGATGGGGTTCGCCCCCTCGGTAAGACGCCACAGCAACATCGGGAGCGGCAAATGCCACGATCCTGGTGCCACTGCGTGCACACGCGCTGAGCAGTTCAACAGTCGAGGGGGTGCAGTCCTGCAGATCATCCACCACGATCACATCAGGTATGGGAGCATCTGTACTCACCCCCACGCGCGCGGCATCACGATCCCACCCATCGATCACCTGAGCCGCCACACGCTGTATGCGCGACATGTCAGCCAGCATTGTACCGCGCGTTTCCACAGCGAAGTCAGGGCCCCCCTCGTACACCTGCAGAAGCTGCCCGCACGCCACCCACTCGTCTGCACCGCGCTCACGTCCAATTCGTTCCAGTTCCTCACCGCTGATACCTGCTTCACCGGCGCGAGCGAAAAGGTTGCGTACTTCCATGCGGAAGGCCGCCATGTCACGCATCTGTTCAGGCAAGAATTCCGGCCAGTTAATGCCGGGACGCGTCATCAGGTCCGCTATGAGTTGATCTTCTGCCGCTCCGGTGACCAGTTGAATGGGACCGAGTGGATCCGCGCGCACGGTGCGCCACGTGGAGACAACCTGATAGGCGCAGCCGGCCGGCGTTCGCACGGGGCGAACAGTGTGCGGTGCGAGCGCTTCCACACGGGGTTGAAGCCAGTCCGCCCGGTTGCGATCCGGCACGAGCATCATCACGCTGTCTGACCTGTTCACAGCCTGGTGGACAACAGCCAGTGCGCACGTCGTCCGCCCCGATCCAGGCATGGAGCGCACCACAGCATGCTGCCCGGCGGCAACCGCATCGCACACTGCGCGTTGATACTGATCCAGCTGAGGAACAGCACCGTGATCTGGCTGTTCAAGCGCGATAATCGGAGTCGTGGTGATGTCCATGTCCCAATAGTGACATCCTGCACGTGCATTTGCGTTCGATCCGGTACGTGAGGTGCAGCGTTGCTAGGGTGAGATTCAGGATATGGCCCGCTCAGAAAGGAGTTTCACATGAAAATAGCAATCGGAGTGCAAGGCGCTGCCCGCGAACTTCAACTTGACGTGGACATGGACGAGGAAGACCTGGTCGCCCTCGTCAAGCAGACAGCCGCAGACTCGACCGCCCTCGACCTGTCTGACCGGCGGGGACAGCGCATCATCGTACCGGCAGCATCCCTGGCATACGTGTCGATCGCCTCAGAACAGCCTCGCCGAGTAGGCTTCGCCGTCAGCTAGAGATGAACCACCTCAGGGCTTGAGGTTAATGCGCTCCATGCGTTCACCGTGACGCCGGGTGACCTCGGCGGAAATGGCATCAGCCGTGTCGCCGTCTTTCGCCAGATTCGGATGCGTGAACAGCGTGGCGCGAGCCAGACCGAGCACCTCGCCCGCCACGCGCCTGGCCCACAAGGACAACCGTGCGGCCAGCTGCCCGTCCTGTACAGTCAGCGGCGCGAGGTGTTCTTCCACCCACGCGCCCTGACCCAGATCCCACGACTCCGACACGTCATCAAACAGCTTGTGGCACACGGCGACTTCGCGCATCAGGTCACTCAGGATACCCAGCGTGACGTACGTTTTGACGGAGCGTTCCCACCACTGACTGGGCCGGGTGCGCATGTCAATGTCGTCAAACATGCCTGAATACTCGTCGGCAAGCTCGGCCAGATCCAGCCCGCGGTGACGCGCCCAGACTCCCATCTGTGTGAAGAACTGGAACGCGCGATCCGCCATTTCCATGTGAGCGATATGGGCGTCGATGGTGGGCGCCTGGTCACCGTCCTTGGCCAGACGGGTCATGGCCGCCAGCGCGCCGTACGCGAAAAAACCGAGCGCTTCACTGGTGGCGTGTGAAGGAGTTTCGTAGACACGTTGCATGGCTCCAGCCTAGCGCGATCACAGCCGTGAGACGTGATAACCCTCACCGCCTGCACATTCATACGGCCGACACGGATATCATGGAGACGAACATACGGTTGACCGGTCGCTTTGACTCAACACGACACCGTCAGATACCGACTGAACCGCGGAGCTTTCACCTTGGTGAAATCTTTGCCGCGTCCGTGCACATTCAACGGCGCCCGACATGAGGCGTGTATGTGCCCAGTGATAATGCGCGATCGGCTTCCCCTCGTGTGTGAGTGCATCGCATTCACACCTGACCTCGGGCAACGTCCCGAAGATGGAGATAGCAGGATCGTGACTGATTCCTTGACAGATAACGAAGCGCAGCCTCAGGACGAGTCACCCTCGTCAGTGACCTACTCAGCCGGGGTGGTGCGCCTGGGTGACATTGCCGACGGAACATTCGACGCTCACGCCGGCGAAGCAGTCCCGGACATCACTGACGAGGACGGCTCCACGTCGCACCTCGATGAACGCTCATTCGCAGATTTCGGCGTGTGCGATCCGATCGTGCAGGCGTTGGAGGAGCGTTCCATTACCCACCCGTTCCCGATTCAGGCACTCACCTTGCCGGTGGCGCTGGACGGGCATGACATCATCGGCCAGGCGAAAACCGGTACCGGCAAGACGCTGGGTTTTGGGATCCCACTGCTTCAGGAGCTGGTGGTGCCCTCGAGCCCGGAGTATGCGGATCTGCTTAATCCTGACTGCCCGCAGGCACTGGTTGTGCTCCCCACGCGCGAGCTGTCCAAGCAGGTGGCGGCTGATCTGCGCGTCGCCGGATCGAAACTGGGTGTGCGCATCACGGAGATTTATGGTGGCGTAGCGTTCGAGCCGCAGATCGATTCGCTGGAACGCGGCACTGACGTCGTTGTGGGAACTCCCGGTCGTCTGATCGACCTGCTCAAGCGGCGCGTGCTCAAGCTCAACGGCGTGAAGACAGTGGTCCTTGACGAAGCCGACGAGATGCTGGATCTGGGCTTTTTGCCCGATGTGGAAACTTTGCTGGCACGCGTTCCGGCTACGCGCCACACGATGCTGTTCTCAGCGACGATGCCTGGCCCGGTAGTGGCGCTGGCTCGCCGCTTCATGTCCCAGCCGACCCACATCCGCGCGCAGGACCCGGAGGATCAGGGCGCCACGGTGCGCACAGTCAAGCAGGTCATTTACCGCGTGCACGCGATGAACAAGGTGGAAGTCATCAGCCGTATTCTGCAGGCACGAGGGCGAGGCCGCACCATTATTTTCTGCCGCACCAAGAGGACGGCAGCGCGCCTGGGCGAGGATCTGACGCATCGCGGTTTTGCTGTTGGTTCGCTGCACGGTGACCTGGGTCAGGGTGCGCGCGAGCGGGCAATGCGGGCGTTCCGTAACGGCAAGATCGACGTGCTGGTGGCCACCGACGTGGCGGCACGCGGCATCGACGTTGACGACGTGACACATGTGGTCAACTACCAGTGCCCTGAAGACGAGAAAATCTACCTGCATCGCATTGGACGCACCGGCCGTGCAGGCGCATCCGGCACCGCTGTCACATTCGTGGACTGGGATGATGTGCCGCGCTGGTCACTGATCTCGAAAGCGTTGGGGCTGGGCGTGCCAGACCCCCTTGAGACGTACCACACGTCGGATCACTTGTACACGGATTTGGATATCCCGACCGATGTCACCGACCGTTTGCCGCGTTCACAGCGCACGCGCGCGGGTCTGCAAGCCGAGAAGGTGGAGGATCTGGGAGAAACCGGTCGCGGGCATCACGGTCCGAGACGCGGATCAGGGCATGGTTCGGGTCGAGGATCCGGGCGTCGAGGCGGTGGGCGTCGCTCCTCTGGCCGCCGTAAGGGCGCAGCGTCGCAGGACGGTGGATCTGAGGAGACACCGCGTCGTCAACGTACGCGTGTGCGTCGCCGCAAGAGTGACTCTGGATCTGCCAAGGGTGAGGGCACTCAGGGCACTCGCCGCCGTGTACGCCGCCGTTCCAGTGGTTCCGAGGCTGCTGAGTAAGTCGGCACCACCTGAAGTTTCACGCATACAGATGCCCAAGGCTAACGAATCGGCCTTGGGCATCGGTGTCAAAGTCGTCTTAGCGGGACTGGCTGGACCATCCCTTTCTCAGGCATGGCGAGGGCGCGCATCCACCCTCGAACGCCTATATCCTGCGCTGCGTGAACCTGGCTGCAAACCAACGCGCCGTGGGTGGAACCAGCGTCAGCACTACGATGACAATCACGATTCCAAGCTGGCCCAGTTTGATCGCCCAGCGACCAAGGTGATACTCCTGCAGCAAAACCGCGTAGCTGAAAACGGACAGCAGCTCCCATCCGATCGTCATGATCCCTGCAACCAGCATCAGGATCCGGGTCATTCGCATGGTGACGAGGAGTGCACCGAGCAGCAGCAGGACACACAGGCCGATAATGACAAGGTCGATAACCACTGCAACCATCGTGAGGTCCTCGCCATTGTCTGTCATCTGCGGCAACGCTGTGAGTGCGTCGTTGATAGCTCTGACAGAGCTGAAGATGGAATAGATCAACGTGAGGATGAGCAGCGCCCACACCGTCCCTGGCCGACGATTCGGCTCCACCTGGCCACCAACAGGTCGCACCGGGTCCGACATTGGTACCTCCACATCCACGCTACACTGACCTTCATACTTTCTCACAGGCCCGCCTCCCTCGACAAGCAGACGAGGGAGGCGGGCTGCCTGGCAATCCGCTAGCGAACGGATGTGCGCCGATCCGCGTGACGCCGCGCGAGGACAAGCAGCACCACTGCCAGAACAACCGCCCACAGGACGTATCCAAGCCCCAACACCTCAGGCGATGCTGCGTCAAACTGCACCAGTTTGACGAAGCTGGGCCACATTCCTTCCATGACGATGTCACCTGCCCCGGGATCTTCCATACGCACTCCGATCGGAATGAACAGCATGAACAGCGCGGCTCCGACTTCATAAACAACGTATGTGCAGAACAGGCCGAGGACCGGTGCGCCCCATCTGAGCGACCAGAGCTTTTCGTCAGAACTGATTGTGATCACCGACCATACGATCACCAGTGAGCAGACTAACTGGAGGAGCACGCTTGCGATTACCAGTATGACCGCATTGGTCCACGCCTGCTGAAGAATCTGGTCAATGACGTAGCGCGCAGCTTCGGCGCCGACGTAATACAGGACGGCAAGCAGCGTGAACACGGCGGTCACGATCAGTGACAGCACGCCGACGATAAATGCGTACAGGAGTTTTCCACTCAAAAGTGTTGATGTGCGCACCGGAATGGTCTGCGTGAATGAGCCCTGTCGCCCATACATTGATGTCCAGTAGTTGAGGATGCATATCAGCGCCTGCACTGCAAGCAGCCCGCCGATTGCCACCACTGCGAGTACCAGGGAAATTTCCTTCAACACCGGAATTTTCAGCGCATCTGCGCCGATAGCTGTGCCCAGCAGCAATGCTGCCACGACAGGCATGACGCACAGCTGGCGCCACGTTGCTTTGGCGTCATAGCGGATAATTGTCCAGATCATCGTGCATACACCTTTCTAAACAGAGTGTCGAGGTCCGTGCCGTGTTCTTCTCGCAGATCATCAACGTGTCCCGCCAGCAGGATCTTCCCCTGGCGCATGAAGATTGCGTAGTCAATGATCGGCTCGATGTCGCGGATCAGGTGTGTGGACAGGATCATGAGGGCGTCGGGGTCAAAACCTGTGAGCACGCCGCGCATGATAATGTCGCGCGCCGCCGGGTCAACCCCTGATATCGGCTCATCGAGCAGGTGGACTTTTGCCCGTCTGGACATGGTGAGTGCCACTTGCGCCTTTTCGCGCATACCTTTTGACATCTCTCGGAAGCGTTTGTTGTGTGGCAGTTCGAAGAAATCGATCATCTCAGAAGCCTGAGCGCGGTCGAAGTCGTCGAAGAAGTCGGCGTACATGCTGATCGCCTCATCGGCTGTCAGGCTGGTTGGCAGCGCCGATTCGTCCGGCAGGTAGGAGGTGATGGCTTTGGACTGCGGGCCGGGCGCATGGCCGTGGATGGCGACGTTCCCCTCGTAACCGGACAGTATTCCTGCCAGGATTTTCAGAAGTGTCGTTTTCCCGGACCCGTTGTCCCCCATCAGGCCAACGATCTGCCCGGGCTCAATGGCGAAAGATATATCGTTGAGCGCCGGCCATTGTCCGTATTTTTTGGTCAGGTGCGCAACCTCAATTGCGTGCGTTGTCATGAGGATCCTTTGCGTGTTTCTGTTCATTGCCGAGGGCGACTGTGTCAGGTCCATACGTATTCCACTGGGAATTGATCAGCTCAGTGATCGCGTTCTTGTCACATCCAAGTGCTTTCATCTGTGCGATGAATTCAGCTGTTATCTGGTGTGCAAGGTTGTCGCGATGCTGCTTGATCACGTCCTGGTCGTCTGTCACAAAGCGTCCGGCAGTGCGATTCGATTGTGTCAGGCCGTCCTCGTCAGCACGGGTGAGTGCTCGTTGGACGGTGTTCGGATTGACTGTGAATTCTGCGGCCAGTTCTCTGACGCTCGGTACTTTTTCTCCGGGCTTCCACTGGCCGGAAACAATACGCTGCGTAAACTCTTCGACCAGTTGGATCCAGATTGGCCGAGAATCTCCGCTCATTTGCATGTCTCCCTCCCTCCATCTGTATCACTGTATTAATACAGTAACACAGTTTGGATGGGGGTGGCAATAGTCGATCTCTGAAATCCGACGGGCTCCAGATGCACACGGGTGCTGTCATACTTCGGACATGAGCACATTGCCCTTCACTGCTGAAGATATTCAGGCGTGCGCCGGTGCCGCAGTTTTCCACCGGGCGCTCCAGTACACGGAGTTCGTCATGGACATCCGGGTCATGGAAAACTGCGCGTGCGCACAGGTACGGGGAACCCGTGTATACGACGTGAGGCTGGAGTGGGACGACGACGGTTTCCTGTCCGGCACCTGCACGTGTCCTCACTGCCAGGAAGGAAACTTCTGCAAACACCTGAGTGCGCTGGGAATGGTGCTGTTGAGACAGGACTACAGTGCAGACGGTGCGTCCCCCGTCAGTTTTACAGCTCACGAGCAGCCTCTTGACAGAGCACAACTTGCCGAGAGCTTCATCGAGAGGGCTGATCACGAGACGCTTCAGCACTATGTCAAAACGGCAGCGTCTGATCTTCCCCCACTGCAGCACGTTCTTGCTGCGGCATGGAGCTTCACCTTCGGTTCATACGATCAGATGTTTGAGCTTGTTCAGGAAAACTATCGCGCAATCTTCGCCCAGCACGGGATACCAACATGGAGCGACCTCGCGGCACAAAAAGATGCTATCGCCGCTCTGAGCGTACACATGAGGATGCTCATTGACCGCGGTTTCACTGTAGGGCTTGAATCGATCTGCCACCGGGTGCTGGCTGACTTCAAGAGACTGCGCGGAACTGATCCGGGAGACGCGGATCGCCAGTGGACAGCTCCTTTACAGACTGCATTTGAAACACTGTTGATTCGGGTGTGGGTTGACAAGCTGCCGGCACAGGAAGCTGGTCAGCGAACTGCTCAGTTTATGACCGATAACTGTCAGTGGTTCGATGCCAGGCCTGAAGATTATCTTCCTGCCCTGGGCGACCAGGCAAAGGTGGCTTTCCTAGCTTATCTGGAGGAGCAAACAAGAAAGAAAGCAACGATTAACTGCACCGAAAACAGGCTGCTCCGCGAGGTTGGGCGTTTCCTGAAGGACGTTTCCATATTGCGCCAATGCGCCACGCAGGGAGATCGCTTCGCCTACCGACAGTTCCTGGCTGACATTGAGGACTTGAACCAACCGGATCTGGCGGCGGACGTTGTCATCCGTGCCCACCGTGCAGATGCAATCACCACTGATTCGGAAGAATCTTTCTCTCCTTTCCGCATTCCTATCGACGATGCTGCCGAAGTCTGCCTGGCGGCGCACCGAACACGCACAGCACTCGCATTCTTATGGCCGGCATTCAAAGCGGATCCAACGCCACAGTTCCAGGCACTCCTGCTGCGTTGCGGTGAAACCACGCGAAAGCATCAAAGAATCCTCAGGCAAATCAACCGCTGGATTGAGCGCCAGCATTGGGCGTCAGGAGATACCCCGGTCGCCCTTGCGCTTGCCGCAGGAGATCATGAGCGAGCATGGAAGTATGCGCACCGTTGGGGCGTTGAAAAACAGTGGAAACGGCTCTGCGTGTGGATCAAACAGCCTCGGCCGCTCGACGCTGTTCGTTTGGCATCTCAGCGTGTGGAACGTACACGGTGGACCATGAGAGGGAAGTATTCATTCGAGTCCACACTCGAGCTCCTGTGCAGCTTCGCTCGGCACTGGCAAGAAGACTACCCCGATCAGCCGATCATCCAGACGCTATCGCAGGAACTGCGCTACTACTTCGGCACCGACGAAATGCTGCAATCAGTTTGCGCTGAAGACGACGAGGACGAAGATGACGACTGATCGGTGCTCAAACAGAGCGTTGCTACAACCCCGCGTTACGCACAAAAGTGAAGATCGCTGTCATCACCATCTGTGTGGCAATCGCCGCCAGCAGCAAACCGGCGATCTTCGTCAGGATCATGATGCCACCCTGGCCCAGGAATTTGGCCAGCTCAACGGAAAAACGCATCGTCAGCCAAATCACCACGTGCATCAGCACGACAGCCAGGGCAACTGCCACCCACCCGGAGATCGTCTTACCGGAATTCGTCACCGCCACCATGACGGCAACGATTGCGCCCGGACCGGCCAGGAGGGGTGTGCCCAGCGGAACCAGCGCGACGTTGACATTGCGATCCCCGGTGTCAGGTTCGTCCTGGTCTTTTTCCGTCAGCAACTCCATCGCCACCAGGAACAACAGGAAACCGCCCGACAGCTGCAGCGATTCAGTGGAAATCTCCAGGAACTGCAGAATGTACTGTCCGATCGCAGCGAACAGCAAGATCACACCCAGCGAGGTGACCGTGGCCTGCACTGCGGCGCGCCTCTGGTCGGCCGCCGAATAGCGCCCTGTGAGCGACAAGAACACCGGGACCGTCCCGATCGGGTCCATGATGACAAACAGCTTCGTAAACGTCGTGGCGAGCAAACCGATATTGAGGATCTCAGCGACGTTCACGGGCGTACGACCTCCAGGCTGGCTTGTTCTTCCACTGCCCGATAAACATACTCTGATGTCAGATTTTCTCCAAGCTGGTTCGGCTTTCCCTGGCCGTGATAGTCCGACGATCCTGTCACATGCAGTCCCAGCCGATCCGCGATGCGCTCCACTTCCTCACGAGCAGCAGCGTCGTGGTCGCGGTGGTCACGTTCCAGACCGAATAAACCGGCTTCCGCCATGTCAGCAATGACGTCTTCGCTCAGGATTCGCTGCCTCGCCCTCGCCCTCGGATGTGCCAGAACGGGGACACCGCCCGCGCGACGAATCAGACGAACGGTATCAACCGGGTCAGGAGCCCAGTAGTGCACGTAGTACTTCAGTGACGGATGCATGGCGCCGTCAAATGCAGCCCCGCGATCAGAGAACACACCTGCCTCGACCAATGCGTCAGCAATGTGAGGGCGCCCCACCGGCACGTTCTCGCCCCGCGTCTGCGCAACGACAGCGTCCCACGTGATCGGAAAGTCTGCCGACAGGTTCTGCACAATCTTGCGTGCCCGTTCCTCGCGCGATTCCCGCGAGCGCCGCATCGTCTCAACCAGCTCAGGGAACGAGGGGTCAGGCATGTACGCCAGCACGTGAGCACTGATCCCGTTCGACGCTGTGGACATTTCAATGCCACGCATGAGCGCCACCCCGGTGCGCTCCACCATCGCCGCCGCATCCTCCCATCCGGCGGTCGTGTCGTGATCAGTCAGCCCCACCACGTCCAGGCCCACGCGGGATGCAGCCATCATGAGTTGAGCGGGAGTGTCCGTCCCATCCGAGCAGGCTGAGTGAGTATGCGGGTCAATGCGGATCATGTATGTACCGTATCGGCACACGCGCGCTAAGGAAAACTGGCGGGCTCAGCGCAGCATTGATCGCTGAAAGTGAGAACATAGAAGCATGAGTGAGAACGAAACCGAAACTGAACAATCAACTGATCAAACGATGGCTGACCGCGGCAATACGCGCTCGCGCCGTCCCACCTCAGAGGCGTTCCGCGCTTTCATCGGCTCAAACTGGGGTCCTCGTCCCAGTGACCCGCCCGAACGAGGCGGAGCAGCGGACTGCCTGGCAGCCCGGCACCAACTTGCCGGAGCACCCTTTGCCGGACAGCGCCTGGTTATTCCAGCCGGCACCTACAAGGTACGTTCCAATGACTGCGACTACCGTTTCCGCCCGCATTCAGCGTTCGCGCACCTGTCCGGCCTGGGTGGGGAAAAAGAGCCTGACACCGTCCTCGTCCTCGACCCCATTGACGAGGGTGACGCGTCGGGCGCTACCCATGAAGCTGTCCTGTACTTCAAGCCGCGCGCCTCACGATCCTCAGAGGAGTTCTACGCTGATTCACGCTACGGCGAATTCTGGGTGGGAGCGCGCCCGTCGATCGCTGAGATGGAAGCAATGACCGGCCTCAAGTGCGCACATATCGACACGCTGCGCGACGCGCTGGCTAAAGATGCCGGCCAGGTTCAGCTGCGCATCGTGCCCGGTGTTGATGGGAACGTGGAAGCAATGGTTAACGAAGTGCGCCAGCAGGCGGGGCTACCCGTCGGCGGGGACGCACTGCCCGATGATGAGAAGCTCCAGGAGCATCTGTCTGAGATCCGCCTCAAGAAGGATGAATACGAGCTGTCGGAACTGCGCCACGCGGTTGAGGTCACCAAACAGGGTTTTGATGACATTATCCGCAGCCTGCCTCGCGCAGTCGGACACCGCCGTGGGGAGCGCGTCATTGAAGGTGCATTCGGTGCTGTCGCCCGCGAAGAGGGCAACGGCCTGGGCTATGAAACAATCGCCGCTTCCGGTAATCACGCAAACACTCTGCACTGGATTGACAATGACGGTCCCGTTCGCGAGGGCGACCTGGTTCTGGTCGACGCCGGCATCGAAGTCGACTCCCTCTACACCGCCGACATCACCCGAACACTGCCTGTCAACGGCACCTTCACCGAACCGCAGAAGAAGGTCTACCAGGCTGTGCTCGATGCGTGTGAAGCAGCCTTGAAGCGTGCAGGGCAACCGAACACCCGTTTCCGCGATATTCATGACGCGGCGATGGAGGTACTGGCGGATCGCCTCGAGCAGTGGGGCATTCTGCCGGTCAGCGCGAAGGAGTCACTGTCCAGTGAAGGCCAGCAGCACCGCCGGTGGATGCCGCACGGCACGTCTCACCACCTGGGTCTCGACGTGCATGACTGCGCGCAGGCTCGTCGCGAGCTGTATCAGGATGCGCTGCTGGAGCCAGGTATGACCTTCACCATTGAGCCGGGACTGTACTTCCGTGCCGACGACCTCGCTGTTCCCGAGGAGCTGCGCGGAATCGGCGTGCGTATTGAAGATGACGTGCAGGTCAACGCTGATGGTTCAGTGACCCGCATTTCCGAGGACATTCCCCGCACCATCGACGATGTCGAAGCGTGGATTGCCGAGGTGCAGGCCAGCGGCAAGTAACCGCTGACCGTTCGCACGAAGGCGGGGGCTACTGCTGAGCGGTGTCCCCGCCTTCTTTGCTGGGCGCCGCCCACGGGTCGACCGATTCATTCCGTGGAGCCTCGTCCGCCTGTTCCTGGTCTTGCTCGCGCTGTCCTTCTTCTAGGCGCACACCAAAACGTGGCTGTTCATCAGCACGTGAGCCGTACTCAGTCGGACCAGTCGGTTCCGGGCGCTGCCTGCGCTGACGGATCGGCTGGATCAGGTTGCCACGCGTATTTTGCAGCAACTTGTAGGCCTCTTCGATCTGCGCCGCTGCCAGCACCGCGTAGCGTGAGGCTACGGTCTGTGAATGCGACGTGAAATCTCGACGCGACCCTGTCAGCGCGTAGAACAGCACCGACATGATGACACCGATCAGTGCGCCACCACCCAGCGACAGCAGCATGAACGGCAACATGTTGCTTTGGAGTGAAAAGGACATCAGCAGCCCGATGAACGCGCCCCACAATGCGCCCGACGCAGCGCCCGACGCGGCGACCTTCCCGGTCGTCAGCTTGCCGGTCACACGCTCCACCATGTGCAGGTCCGTGCCGACAATCGTGATGAACTGAACATCGAATCCCTGATCACTCAGATAGTCAACCGCATCTGACGCTTCCATATAGGTCTTGTATGAGCCAACCTCTGTACCGGATGGCATTGTTGGCGCAAGGAGCGCCGAACCGTGGCGGCGTGCCATTTTTAATCCTCTTTCACATCACACCATAAAGTTTTCCTACGCCTCGTGAAACCTCACATCACCTGACGCGTATGAATTCAGCCTAGACTGATTGTGTGAATACTGCTGCTCCAACCACCGTGACGCCCGGACGTCGCCGCATCTTCGTCGCCAAGCTTGCCGGCACAGGCGTTTTTGACCCGTTGGGTGAAAAAGTTGGCACCATCCATGACGTCGTCGTGGCCATGCGACTCAAGACCCCGGCGAACGTCATCGGCTTCGTCATCGAGGTCGGACCGCGTCGCAGGATCTTCCTGCCTTTCACTCGCGTCACCTCCATCGAATCCGGAGCTGTTATCATCACGGGCCTGCTGAATCTGCGCCGCTTCAATCAGCGGCCAGCTGAAGCACTCGTCATTTCCCAGCTCTTCGACCGCATCATCACAATGAACGATGGCAGCGGCGAAGCTAAAATCCTCGACGTGGCGATGGAGCAGCGTCGCCCTCGTGACTGGGTGCTCACCAAACTGCACGTCCAGCGTCAGCGCCTCAACACGTTGGGATTCCGCCGCGGAGGCGAAACCCTGACCGTCGATATTCCACAAACCACCGGACTCTTCATTGCCGACTCCGACCAGACCGCCACCGCACTCATCCAATACACCGAGGACATGAAGGCAGCTGACCTGGCGGACTTCCTGCATGACCTGCCCGCTGACCGCCAGCTCGCGGTCGCTCAGGAGCTGCCTGAACACCGACTGGCCGACGTGCTCGAAGAACTCGGTGATGATGACCGCGTGCAAATCGTGTCCGCATTGGAGACTGGACGCGCCGCCGACATCCTCGACGAAATGCAGCCTGACGACGCGGCCGACCTGATCTCTGAGCTGCCTGATCCGATTGCGCAATCCCTGCTGGCTCGGATGGGTCCCGAAGAAGCACAGGACGTGCGAAGGCTGCTGACCTATGCCGAATCAACGGCCGGCTCGCTGATGACCACCGAGCCCGTCATCCTCGGCCCTGACGCAACCGTGGCGCAGATGCTGGCCGCTGTGCGACGCACTGACCTGCCCGCATCGCTGGCATCCATCGTGTGTGTCACGCGCCCACCCCAGGAAACACCGACCGGCCCGTTCCTGGGGGTTGTGCACATCCAGCGCGCACTGCGTGAACCACCCCAAACACTGCTGGGAACGATCCTCGATGATGACATTGAGGCCGTCTCCCCCACCGTTCACATCGCGACGGTCACTCGTCTGATGGCAACGTACAACCTGTCTCTGGTGCCCGTCACCGACGAGGACGACGTTCTTCTGGGCGCTGTCTCCGTTGACGACGTCCTGGACGCGTTGCTGCCGACCGACTGGCGTGACTTTGATGATGACGTGACCGACAAGTTGATGGCAAGGAGCATCGATGGCTGACCGTTTGGACACACCCGCTGACCGCCGCCGCAGGCTCCCGCGCATCAACCTCGAATCGGAAGGAATGGGGCGCGCAGCCGAACGCCTCGCGCGTTTTTCCGGCACCCCGCAGTTCATCGTCTATCTGACGGTGTTCGTCGCCCTGTGGATCGGCTGGAACACTCTGGCGCCCGACAGGCTCCAATTCGACAAGGCAGAACTTGGTTTCACCGCACTGACGCTGATGCTGTCACTGCAGGCATCGTACTCGGCACCTCTGATCCTGCTGGCGCAGAACCGTCAGGACGACCGTGACCGCGTACAGGCCGAGCAGGACCGGCAGCGCGCCGAACGCAACCTGACGGACACGGAATACCTCACGCGCGAGATCGCCGGTTTGCGTTTGAGCCTGCAGGATATGGCCACCCGCGACTTCGTACGCTCCGAACTTCGTGACATGCTCGACGAACTCCAGGAAGGCAACGGAACCGACGAGGCGTCCCTACGCGCCCGGATCCGCGCCGAACTGGAAGACGAAGTCCGCCAGGAAGTGACCCAACAGGTCCGCGCCGAACTGGCTGGGCAGAAGGACGACTAGCATTATCCGTCCCCGTGTGGCGTGACCCACCTGGCGAGTTTGTGTCGGCCAAGTACGATGGATTACATGTCTGAAACGTCCATTGAACACGCTGTCCACTCCGCTCTTGAAACGGTGATGGATCCGGAACTACACCGCCCGGTCACCGACCTCAACATGATCGACGAGGTCCGTATCGACGGGACCACCGCTCATATCGGTGTCCTGCTGACCACTGCGGGCTGTCCCCTCCACGAGACGATCACGCGCGACATCAAGGCTGCGGTGGGTGCCGTTGACGGTATCGAAACCGTCGAGGTCACGATGGGCGTCATGAATGACGAGCAAAAGAAAGCTTTACGTGAAAAGCTCAACGGCGGGAAGGCCGAACGCGAGATCCTCTTCAACAAGCCCGATTCACTCACCCGCATCATTGCGGTCACATCCGGCAAGGGCGGGGTTGGCAAGTCGTCCATGACGGCGAACCTAGCCGGAGCAATGGCGTCCGCCGGCCTGAAAGTTGGCGTCCTCGACGCTGACATTTATGGCTTCTCCATTCCGCGCATGATGGGCGTGGTTCATGAGCCGCAGGTTCTGGACGGCATGATCATTCCGCCGATCGGTGCCGGCGACGTCAAGGTCGTCTCAATCGGCATGTTTGTTCCGGACGGCCAGGCCGTCGTGTGGCGCGGACCGATGCTGCACCGCGCACTCCAGCAGTTCCTCGCGGACGTATTCTGGGGTGACCTGGACGTTCTGCTCATCGATATGCCTCCCGGCACCGGTGATGTGGCAATCTCCATCGCACAACTGCTGCCAACCTCTGAAATCCTGGTCGTCACCACTCCGCAGGTTGCGGCGGCAGAGGTTGCGGAACGTGCCGGCTCCATCGCAGCGCAGACCCAGCAGCACGTCCTCGGCGTCATCGAGAACATGTCCTACCTGGTCCAGCCGGACGGATCGCACCTCGAAGTGTTCGGCACCGGCGGCGGTGAATCCGTATCGGCACGCCTGAGTGCACAACTCGGATACGACGTGCCGCTCCTGGCCCAGATTCCGCTCGACATTCACTTGCGCGAGGGCGGCGACTCCGGCTCCCCCATCGTCCTGAGTGGCGAAGGTGACGCAGCAACCGTCTTGAAAACGGTGGGCGCGCTGCTGGGACAGCGCAAGCGCGGACTGGCCGGAATGCACCTGAACGTGACACCTGCACAGGGAGGGCGCCTCGGATAGCGCGGCACGTGAAATCACCAGCCGCCGTTCAATCAAGGTAGGCTTGAGGACAACGTGAATGATTCATGTGGGTGTGGGAGGACGTCGTGACATCAGATAAAGCGCAAACCTGGGTTTTTTCAGAAGAATACGTCAGCGAATCTGAGACCATTCGGCGCGCGCGCGACGTTGCCATCGAGCTGGGAGCTGAGCCTATTTCAACAGGTGTCGGCGCAACGCTGCGGATGCTTGCCTCGTGCACCGGAGCGAAAGCTGTCCTGGAAATCGGCACGGGTGCAGGTGTGTCAGGCCTGTGGATGCTTGAGGGGATTCCGACCAACGGTGTGCTCACCACAATTGACGTGGAACCTGAATTCCATCGTCATGCCCGCCGCGCATTTGAATCGGCCGGCCGGGGTTCCGGCCACACACGCCTGATCTCTGGCAGGGCGCTTGATGTACTGCCCCGCATGGCAGCCGGTGCCTACGACATGATCGTCATTGACGCTGACGTGAAGGAAACGCCTGAATACCTCGACCATGCGCTGCGCATCCTCCGCCCAGGCGGCACAGCGGTGGTGGTACACGCATTGTGGCATGACCGAGTCGCAGATCCGGCCCGCCGTGACGAGGAAACCGTTGTCATGCGTGAAGTGATTCGCGTGATGGGTGAAACGGAGGATTTCGTCACCTCGCTGCTTCCGGTCGGTGACGGCGTCCTGGTTGCTGTCAAAGCCTGACCGGGCATAAACGAAGGGTCTCACCATGCATCTGCCGCACGATGAGACCCCTTGGTCCAGCTACACGTCACACAGCCTGTGACAGTGCCTCGGAGAGGTCTTTCGCCTCCTCAGGCGTGAGCTCGATGACCAGCCGTCCGCCACCTTCACTGGGAATACGCATCACAATGCCGCGCCCTTCTTTGGTGGCCTCGAGGGGACCGTCACCAGTCCGAGGTTTCATGGCTGCCATGTCTCACGCTCCTTGGTATGGTTTTCACTGCTGCCGACACGCAATCTGCGCTTGGCAGTGGACACATCCATTCTACCGTGACTGCCGCAAAATGGGATGCGCACAGGCGAAATTACGCTGAAAAATCACTCTTTCGTGCGTTCACGAATGATGGCGACAGCTTCACGCGGATCGTCAACGAGCGTGAACAGGTCCGGGTCACCGGGCGAAATCGCACCGTGAGTCACCATTGTGGAACGTACCCACTCGACCAGCCCACCCCAGTAGTCTGACCCGATCAAGACCAACGGAAATGCCTGGACCTTGCCGGTCTGCACCAGCGTGACCGCTTCGAACAGTTCATCCATCGTGCCAAAACCACCGGGCATGACGATGAATCCACACGAATACTTCACGAACATGGTCTTACGGGCGAAGAAGTAGCGGAAGTTGATCCCCATGTTCACCCACTGGTTCATTGCCTGCTCCATCGGCAGCTCAATGCCCAGGCCGACGGAAGCCCCGCCCGCTTCAAAAGCACCTTTGTTCGCCGCCGCCATCGCCCCCGGACCACCGCCGGTGATGACGGCATATCCCGATTCGACCAGCAGTCGGCCAATCATCTGCGCGTATTCCCAATACGGATCGTCTTCCTGCGTGCGCGCCGAACCGAAGACCGACACAGCCGGCCCCAGCTCGCTCAGCGCTCCGAACCCTTCAACGAACTCCGCCTGGATCCTCAGCACGCGCCACGGGTCTTCATGCACCCAGTCAGTGTCTTTCTGTGGCCGCAGCAAGCGCGTTTCCGAGGTTTCCTTCGGTATCTGGTTTCCTCGCAGCATAACGGGGCCGCGCATATAGGTGCGTTTGTGGGGATGGTTTTCCTGACTTTCCATCAACCTCTCCTTGGTGTGATCGGCATGTCAGCGACGTTGCCCGATTGTTTACAGAAAAATAATAGGTCCTCGTTGTAGCGTTATCCTCATGACCCGATCTGACGTTCACACTCACGGCACCTGCGACGACTCTACCGACCCCACACCTGGTGAACTTGCGCGGCACGCAGCGGACACCATTGCGCGCCGCTCCGGCATCGACCACCACGACATTGCGCTCGTGCTGGGATCAGGATGGGGCGGAGCAGCCGACCTGATCGGTGAAACAATCAGCGAAATCCCTGCAGCAGAAGTGCCGGGCTTCTTTGCTCCCGCAGTGGCTGGCCACGTTCCCGTCATGCGCTCAATTCGGGTGCACGGATCTGACACAGTCGCCCTCGTCCTGGGTTCACGAACGCACTACTACGAAGGCAAAGGAGTGCGAGCGGTTGCCCACGGGATGAGGACAGCAGCGGCCGCAGGAGCTCGCACCGTCGTCCTGACCAACGGGTGTGGAGGGCTGAACCCACAGTGGAGCCCCGGCCAGGCGGTTCTGATCCGCGACCATATCAATCTCACCGGCGCTTCCCCGCTGGAGGGCGCTACATTTGTCGACCTGACCGACCTGTATTCGCAGCGTCTGCGCACTGTCGCTCACACGATTGACCCGACCTTGCCTGAAGGCGTGTATGTCCAGTTCCCCGGCCCACACTATGAAACCCCCGCCGAAGTGAAGATGGCAGGGATCCTGGGCGGCGACCTGGTGGGCATGTCCACCACGCTCGAGGCGATAGCGGCGCGCGAAGCCGGCATGGAGATCCTCGGCATCTCACTCATGACGAATCTGGCAGCAGGAATCTCACCTGAACCCCTCTCGCATGCCGAGGTGATCGCAGCCGGTCAGGAGGCCGCTCCCAGAATTGCGCGCCTCTTGGCTGATATCGTTCAGGCAATCGCAACTGATGCTGAGTGATAGCGGAAGGACTGACAGTGACACACATGGATATCGACGTTGAAGCTGTTCGCCGGTGGATTGACGACGATCCTGACGAGGCGACCGCACGCGAGCTGACGGATCTGCTTGAGCAGTCCGCCACTAGCGAGGATGCGCGCATTGAACTGGCCGACCGTTTCAAGGGCCTCCTCGAATTCGGAACAGCCGGGCTGCGCGGCCATCTCGGAGGCGGGCCGAACAGAATGAACCGCGCTGTCGTCATTCGCGCTGCAGCCGGCCTCATGGAGGTTCTCAAGCGCCATGCGGGCCCGGACTTTTCGATCGTCATCGGCTGCGATGCCCGATATGGGTCGCGCCAGTTCGCCCTCGATACGGCGGGGGTTGCAACCGCAGCCGGCGGCACTGCCTACGTCCTGCCGCTCGCCATGCCCACGCCCCTCACAGCGTTCGCATTGCGCCACCTGGAAGCCGATGCGGCAGTGATGGTGACGGCCTCGCACAACCCGGCCGAAGATAACGGTTACAAGGTCTACCTGGGTGGGCGCGTGGTCACAGATTCTGGTCAGGGCTCTCAGATCGTCCCACCTTTCGATGCGGAAATTTTCGAGGCGATCCAGGCCGTCACCTCTGTTCGTGACGTTCCGCGCGCCCAGTCAGGCTGGCATGAACTCGACGACTCAATCGTGGAAGCCTATCTGGATCGAGTCACCTCACTGGTGACGGGCGGGCCAGAAAATGCGCAGCTACGCATCGTTTTGACCTCCATGCACGGTGTGGGCGGAGCAACGATGAGTGAAGCACTGCGCCGGCGCGGCTTTTCCGATGTTCACGTCGTTGCCCAGCAGCAGGATCCTGATCCGGATTTCCCGACCGTGCGTTTCCCCAATCCTGAAGAGCCGGGGGCACTGGACCTGGCGATGCAGCTGGCGCGCGACGTTAATGCCGACATCATCCTGGCGAACGATCCAGATGCTGATCGCTGCAGCGCCGCGCTTCCCGATCCCTCCATCGAGGGTGGCTGGAGGCAGTTGACCGGAGATCAGGTAGGCGCACTGCTCGGACTGCGGGCAGTCACGCAGGCACGTGGCGGCGAGGGCAACCCGACCGTTGCCAACTCGATTGTGTCCTCACGTCTGCTGTCGCGCATCGCGCAGACGCACGGCGTGACACACCGTGTCACACTGACCGGTTTCAAGTGGATTTCCCGCGTACCGAACCTGGTCTTCGGTTATGAAGAAGCTTTGGGATACTGCGTCGATCCGGGGTATGTGCGCGACAAGGACGGCATTTCAGCGTGCCTGCAGTTGGCGCGCTTTGCAGCAGAACGCAAGGCTGACGGTTCTTCTCTTCGGGCAGTTCTCGATGAGCTGGCCTGTGAGTTCGGCCTGTATGCGACCTCTCCCCTGACTATCCGTGTCGATGACCTGGCCACAATTACGACCGGTATGGCGAATCTGCGCGAGCGCGGTGTGGATTCGCTGGCCGGCTCCCCCGTCATCGAGACAACAGACCTGACGAACGGCTCTGAGCAGCTCGATCTGCCCGGTACGGATGCGCTTATTTTCCGCACCGAATCCGATGACCGCGTGGTGGCTCGCCCCTCGGGCACTGAGCCGAAGTTGAAGTGCTACTGCGAGGTTGTGATCCCTGTTTCGGATGGGAATGTGGACGCGGCCCGAACACAAGCCGCCGAGCGCCTCAAGCGGGTCAAAACTGACCTGCGCGCAGCGCTCGGCGTGTAGCGCACCCTAGTCGTCCAGGCCGTCCAGCACGGCCGCCGAGGAGGACAGGCCAAGCCGGGATGCGCCTGCTTCGATCATGGCAAGCGCGCTCTGAGCGTCGCGAATTCCGCCCGATGCCTTGACTCCCAGGCGGTCCCCCACGGTCTGACGCATGAGTTCAACGGCGTGGACCGAGGCACCACCTGAGGGGTGGAAACCGGTGGACGTCTTGACGAAGTCCGCTCCGGCAGCTTCTGCCTGCTTGCAGGTCTCCACGATTTCCTCATCGGTCAGGACGGCTGATTCGATGATGACTTTCAAAACCGAGTCGGGGCATGCTGCACGCACGGCCGCAATGTCGGCGCGCACACCATCCCAGTCTGCCTGCTTGACCAGCGCAAGGTTCACGACCATGTCAATCTCGTCAGCACCGTCACGAACGGCTTGAGCAGCTTCAGCAGCTTTTACCTCGGCCTTGTGCGCGCCGGAAGGGAATCCGCACACGCACGCCACGTGGAGTCCTTCAGGGGCGTCGATGGGCAGCATCGACGGTGACACGCACACGGAGTAGGTGTCCAGTTCCTGAGCCTGTGCAATCAGCGCGCGCACGTCCTGGTCGGTTGATTCCGGTTTGAGCAATGTGTGGTCGATCATCTGTGCGACGTCGGATCGAGTGGTCATGGTGTCTCCTTTTCAGTAGGTCAGGGCGCTACCACAAGGCTGGGCAGCGTCCAGTTTCCAAATTCTTGCCGAGGGTGCCCAGCGCGAGCCTGTGTGAACACGCTGGGAGAAGTAATGATGACTTTCCCGCTGGATGGCTCGAAAACCACCCACTGCGAGTCAGTGGATTCCGCTGCGAGCACGGCGATGACGTGCCGAGGGATGAGGCGGTGCGCCCCCACGTAGACGAAAGCATCGATTCCGCTGTTGACTGCCCGTTGAACCCGGTCAGCACCCCCGCATTCCCATGGCGTCCAACCGTAGCGCACTCCTACCGCGCTTGATGCCAGTGAAGCCAGTGCCCACGGCGAGGTGCCTAAGGCCTGTGGCCACGGGATCCCCACCCGCGCGGCCTGAGCGTGCAGCGCAACCTGGATCCGGTCAACAGCATCGCGCCGAGCATTCAGATAGGCGTGCTGCGGTCCGCCCGCCCGCGCGGCAACCGCTGCAAGCGCAGCGATCCCGCACGTTGTGCCGTCAACCTGATGCGGCATGACTGCGGGAAGTGGCCGAGGGCGCGCGGTGTTCACTGAGGATCCACTCGATCCAGCACGACGGAGTCAGCACCGCCGCGGCGCTCAGGGCCAATCGCGATGGCTCCCGACAGGGCTTCACGCGCCCGCTCGATTCGCTCAGGTGTCTGCGTGTGCAGCGTCAACAGAGGCTGTCCCTTCGTGACGGCCTCACCCGGTTTGGCGTGGATTTCGATGCCTGCTTCCGCCTGCACGGCATCTTCCTTGCGTGCGCGGCCAGCCCCCAGGCGCCACGAGGCCACACCGATCGAGAGTGCATCCATCGCGGTGACATATCCGGAAGCTTCGGCAGCAATGACTTCCGTGTGCTGGGCAGCCGGCAGCGCAGCGTCAGGATCCCCGCCCTGGCCTGCGACCATTTCACGCCACTTGTCCATCGCGCGGCCATCAGCGAGCGCTTCAGCCGGGTCAACGTCTCCTCGTCCAGCCTGACGCAGCATTTCGCGTGCCAGAGCAACGGTCAGTTCCACCACGTCAGAGGGTCCGCCACCGGCCAGGACCTCCACAGCTTCACGCACTTCCAGCGCGTTGCCGACAGTACGTCCCAGCGGCGTGGACATGTCGGTGAGCAGCGCACAGATCGACAGACCTGCATCTGAACCAAGGTCCACCATCGTGCGTGCCAGTTCGCGCGCATGGTCAATGTCTTTCATGAAGGCACCGGAGCCGACCTTCACGTCCAGCACCAGTGAGCTGGTGCCTTCAGCAATCTTCTTCGACATAATCGACGATGCGATCAGCGGAATACAGTCAACGGTTCCGGTCGTGTCACGCAGCGCGTACAGCTTGCGGTCAGCGGGAGCCAACCCGGACCCTGCCGCGCAGATCACTGCCCCAACCGTATCCAGCATGTGCATGATTTCGTCATTGCTCAGGTTCGCGCGCCACCCGGGGATCGATTCCATCTTGTCCAGGGTTCCGCCGGTGTGCCCCAGGCCGCGCCCGGACAGCTGCGGCACGGCCACGTCATACACCGCGACGAGAGGTGCCAGCGGCAGCGTGATCTTGTCACCGACACCGCCGGTGGAGTGCTTGTCACTGGTGGGGCGCGTCAGGCTGGAAAAGTCCATCCGTTCCCCGGAGCTCATCATGGCCTGCGTCCAGCGCTCAATTTCACGGCGCTGCATCCCGTTGATGAAAATCGCCATCGCCAGCGCCGACATTTGCTCATCGGCAACGACGCCTCGCGTGTAGGCATCGATCACCCAGTCGATCTGCTGGTTGTCCAGCTCACCTCCGTCACGCTTGGTTGAGATGATGTCGACAACGTCAAACTGTTCAATGCTCATTGCTTCCTCCGTTCTCAGGGTCTTCACCTGTCACTTCACGCACATTCCACGGGCCAAAGCCGCGCGGCAGTACCTCGTCCATCCGCATCAGGCCGCCAGGCATGGCGAGCATCAGGTCAGGGCCGCCATGTTCGAACAGGATCTGTCGGCACCGTCCGCACGGAGCGGTCGCCTCCTGGTGGGCATTGACGCACGCGAACGCGACCAGGTGCCCTCCACCTGTGTTGATCAGTTCAGATATCACGCCACATTCAGCGCACAGTGTCACACCGTACCCGGCGTTCTCAACGTTGCATCCCGACACGATTCGACCATCGTCGACGAGGGCGGCCGCGCCCACCGGATAGTGCGAATACGGGCAATAGGCTCGCTGCATGGCACTGACGGCTGCCTGGTGAAGGTCAGCCCACGTCTGGTCTGTGATCTCCATAGTTCTCCCTTGCAGTTCCGTTTCTACTTTACGGGTAGGGAACGCCTTCTGCGGCTGGCGCGCGCACACGACCTACGAAGCCTGCAATCGCCAGAATCGTCACCACATAGGGGATCATCAGCATGATCTGTGACGGCATGGGTGATCCGATAATGGACAGCGTGTAGCCCAGGTTCATGGCGAAACCGAACAGCAGTGCTGCGGCCACTCCGCCGATCGGGGTCCAGCCGCCCAGAATCATGGCGGCCAGGGCGATGTAGCCGTTGCCCGATGCCATGTCCTTGGCGAATGCCAGGCCGTGCCCGATGGTGAAGAACGCACCGCCCAGGCCGGCCAGAGCGCCACCCAGGATCGCATTGTTGATGCGTGTCCTCATCACGTTGATGCCCACTGTGTCGGCCGCCTGCGGGTGCTCGCCGCACGCCCGCATACGCAGGCCCCATCGTGAGTGGAACAGCATGAACTGCAGCACTCCAACCACAACGTACATCGTGTACACCAAGATGGTCTGCTGGAACAGCACCGGGCCGATCAGGGGGATCCTGGACAGGATCGGAATCGAAATGACCGGCAGTGATACACCGGAGTTAAAGGCTTCGCGCGACTCCGCTGACACATTCAGCACCGTGGAGTAGAAGAAGCTGGTCAATCCCAATACCAGCACGTTCAGCACAACACCGACAATGATCTGGTCGACGCGGTATTTCAGTCCGAACAGCACCAGGAGCAGTGACACCAGCATGCCGGCGATCGGCGCGGCAATCAGGCCCACCCATGCGTTCCTGGCCAGCGAGGCGACGACCGCGCCGAGGAACGCTCCGAAAAGCAGCTGACCTTCAATGGCGATGTTGATGGTTCCGGAGCGCTCCCCCACTGTTCCGGCCATTGCGCCGAAAATCAATGGGACTGACAGGGTCAGTGCGCCCGCCAGCAATGTGACGATCGGGATGACGGTGTCGCGCCCCGCTCCAGCCCAGGTCAGGAACACGAGAATGAACAGTACGCCGACGATTGCATGCATCCACAGCGGAGTGCTCACGCGGCGCTGCCGCTGCATGAATGCGACGGCTGTCAGGGCTGCCAGAATCAGCGTGGCCACGATGGCGAAAGGCCGTGCAGGAACAGAGAAGTCCGGGATCGCCACGAAGTCCGAGGACCGTCCCAGCGCAAAGCGCGTGGAACTGTGGCAATAGAACGCCAACAGTGCGCTCAGTACCGCCGCCAGCGCGTAGGAAACAACAACTTTCACCGGCAGTGCGGGCTGCACAGACTGTGTAGTCGCTGTGGTGCTCATGCTGCCACCTCTTTCTTCGCGATACGGGAATGCGGCAGCGGTTCAGGCAAACGGAAAATCGCGCGAACCAGTGGCGGCGCGGCAATGAACAACACGATCGTGGACTGGATGACCAGGACAATGTCGATCGGAGTCTGCGTCGCAGTCTGCATAATCGCACCGCCCGCTTTCAGCGCGCCGAACAGCAATCCAGCCAGCACCGTACCCAGTGGGCGTGACTTGCCCAGCAGCGCCACGGTGATCGCGTCAAAACCGATTGATGCGGCAATGCCGGTGGTCAGATAGCGTTCAGTGCCCAGAGCCGGGGCCGAACCAGCCAGACCGCACAGCGCACCAGAAACAATCATGACCAGCGTCGTCACTTTTTCAACGGAGATACCCGCTGTGCGTGCCGCCGCAGGATTCAGGCCCGTCGCGCGGAATTCGAACCCGATCGTTGAACGCTCCAGCAGCCACCACACGAACAGTGCAGCCGCCAGAGCAGCAATGAATCCGAAGTGCACACGGAAGGAATCTCCCAGCAGCCTGGGGTACATCGCTGTTTCGAGGACCGGCATGGATTTCGGGTTCGTGTTCCCCTCACCAATGAACGAGGGCCGGGTCAGGACGTACCCGATCAGCAAACCGGCGATCGAGTTGAGCATGATCGTCGTGATGACTTCGTTCGCGCCGGTCTTCGCTTTCAGGATGCCGGCAATTCCGGACCACAGTGCACCGCCGAGGGCGGCTCCGCACATGGCTGCCAGCAAGTGAATCACGGGTGGCAGGTGCCAGGCGAATCCCACGTAGCTGCCGAAGATTGCACCGAGCACGACCTGCCCCTGCGCACCGATGTTGAACAGGCCTGCCCGGAATCCCACTGCCACACCCAGGCCCGCAAAGATCAGGGGAACCGAGTTGGTGAGGGTTTCGGTGATCGGCCGCCACATGCGTGCTGTGCTGGACGCTTTCCAGTCAAAGACTGCGCCGCGCAGCATCGCCTCGTAGGCGTCGCCCACTGCGGACCACAATGCGGCGAACGTGTCGACGGGGCGTGCGAAGAAATACCCGGCCGCTGTCTGAACGTTTGGGTTTGAAATGGCGATCAGCACTGATCCGACGACGAGTGCCACGACAACGGCCAGAACCGATACGAGCCAGGAGCCCGACATGACGCGTCGGATGAGGGAAGCCTGCGCACCGGAGCGGTCGGACACGTCTGGTGTTTCCTGTGCCTCTTTCACTGCTCCTCCTTTTCAGCCTGCTCGTCGGCAGCGCCCAGAATTGTTTCATGGTGAGCGGCCTGGCTGCGAGCTTCGTCGGCGGGCACACCCGCCATCATCAGTCCCAGCACGTCGCGCGGTGTATCGGCGGGGACGATGCCGACGATTCGTCCGCGATACATCACGGCGATCCGGTCAGCCAGCGCGACAACCTCGTCCAGTTCACTGGAGATGATCAGCACCGCGGTTCCTTCGTCACGCTCAGCAACAATGCGGCGGTGGACGAACTCGATCGATCCGACGTCCAGGCCGCGGGTCGGCTGCGAGGCCACCAGAAGGTCCAGGTCGCGCGAAATTTCACGTGCCAGCACGACCTTTTGCTGATTGCCGCCCGACAGAGTGGAGATCGGGTCAGAAACGTCGGTGACACGAATGTCGTACTCGTCAACTTTTTCGAGCGCGTTGGCGCGCACTTTCTTCGGATTTAACGACGGACCTGCGCCAAACTGCGCACTGTTCGAAATATCCAGGATGAGATTTTCGGCAATCGAGAAGCCTGCGATCATGCCGTCGGTCGAGCGATCCTCGGGCACGAACCCCATGCCGTGATGGATGCGCTGGCGCACACTCATCGGGGAGAGCTGCGCTCCTGACATTGTCATCGTCCCGGACGTCGGTGTTTCCAGTCCGAGCAGGCATTCAGCCAGTTCGGTCTGACCATTGCCCTGCACGCCGGCCACCGCCAGAATCTCTCCGCTGCGAATACTCAACGTCACATCATCGAGTGCAACTGCGCCCGCCGCATCAACCAGCGACAGTCCGTCCACATCCAGCACAACCTCGCCAGGTAAGGCCGGGCCTTTTTCCACCGTCAGATTCACGTCGCGGCCCACCATCATCGAGGCCAGCTCGTTCTCGCTTGAATCCGGAGCAGCTTCACCAACCACTTTTCCGCGCCGGATCACCGTGATGCGGTCCGCGATTGCGCGCACTTCGCGCAGCTTATGCGTGATGAAAACGATGGATGTGCCGTCCTCTTTCAGTCCGCGCATAATCTCAATAAGTTCATCGGTTTCCTGCGGGGTGAGCACGGCAGTCGGCTCATCGAGGATCAGCACTTTAGCTTCACGCGAGAGTGCCTTGATGATCTCCACGCGCTGCTGAGCTCCCACAGGCAGGTCTTCGATTCGTGCTTTCGGATTCACGTCGAATCCGAATCGGGCTGAGATTTCAGTCACCTTACGGGCGGCGGCGACCTCGTCGATCACTCCAAACGTGCCGGTGGGTTCGTAGCCCAGGGCCACGGATTCGGCAACGGTGAATACGGGGACGAGCATAAAGTGCTGGTGCACCATGCCGATTCCGGCTGCCACAGCGTCGCCGGGGCCTTTAAAGTGGACGGGTTCCCCGTCGATGAGGATTTCACCGGCATCTGGTTGGTACAGGCCGTACAGCACATTCATCAACGTTGATTTACCTGCGCCGTTTTCACCCAGCAGGGCGTGAATCTGACCAGGTTCAACGGTCAGATCAATATGGTCATTGGCGACGAGGGGCCCGAAAACCTTAGTGATGCCTCGTAGTTCGAGTTTCACTCGCTGACTCTTTTCTGAAAGAACGAAGATGCCGTCGCCACCTCATATTCGGTTGCGACGGCATCTTCATCATTCGGTCGGTGTTACACGCTCACAGAGAGCGCATCACTTTGCCGGGTCGTACTGCGTGGACACATCCAGTGATCCGTCCACAATCTGCTGCTTCAGCTCTTCGACCTTGTCCTTGAGCTCCTGAGAAACCTGGGAGTCCATGTCGTAGAACGGAGCCATCGCCACGCCCTTGTTCTTCAGGTTGCCGATGTATGGCGTGGAGGAGAAGTTGCCGTCCTTCGCGTCCTTGACAGTGTCGAACACGGCATTTCCGATTTCCTTGACGACGGACGTGAAGATGGCTGGATCGCCCACTGATTCGTGACCGTCAGCGTCAACCCACACTGCCTTCAGTTCGCTCTTGTTCGGTGCTGCGTTGATGGCTGACAGGGTGCCTGAGCCGATTGGGCCGGCAACCGGCATGATGATGTCGGCGCCCTGAGAGATGAATCCTTCAGTCAGAGTCTGTCCCTTATCGATTGAGGAGAAGTCGCCCACGAATGAACCGGTCTTCTTCTCGGTGTCCCACCCCAGAACCTGGATGGCGCTGCCGTTGTCTTCGTTGTACTTCTCAACGCCCTTGGCGAAGCCTTCCATGAAGATCTGGACGGTCGGAATTTCCATGCCGCCGTAGGTTGCGACTGTGCCGCTCGTGGTGGTGCCGGCTGCAACATATCCGGCGAGGAACGCTGCCTCAGCCGTGTTGAAGATGAGCGGGCGGCCGTTTTCCAGTTCGATCGGGTTCTGCTGTGCGTCCTGGAACTGCGAGTCAACGAGTGCGAACTGGATATCCGGGTTGGCCTGTGCTGCCTCAGCCATGGTGATAGCCAGCTTGTATCCAACGCCGACGATCAGCGTGCATCCGTCCTGGATCATGGCGTCAACGTTGGTCTGGTAGTCACCGTCTGACGTTGATTCCGCGAACTTGACTTCCACGCCCAGTTCCTGGCCAGCGCGATCCATGCCTTCCTTACCGGATTCGTTGAAGGAGCGGTCGTCGAAGCCGCCCTCGTCAGAGACCATACAGGCCTTGACTTCACTGGAACCCGCTGCCTGACCGGACTGGCCGCCGGCTCCTGATGCCGGTTCGGTTGATCCGCTTGATGCTTCGGGTGCTGCGCCGCATCCTGCGAGCGCGAGCGCTGCGATCGCTGCAACAGCGCCTAGTTTGAAGCTCTTCGTCATAGTCTTCCTCTCACGAATATGGCATGTCCTCGGTGGACATGTCGTCGCTGCAGAATCCTCATAACGATAGCGCAAATCGTAAGGGCGTTTGGGCAAAATTACGGATTCTTGATCTAGATCATGTCCAGACGTCCGTTTTCACGCGCCAGCTCCACAACATGAGATACGTCCTGAGCGCGGTCATTGCTGACCACCAGAATCGCATCGTCCTGAACGACGACGGTCATGTTGTCCACCCCGACCAGCGCAATCATCTGATCGGTCGACGAGTGCACGCTGGTGCCCGGCGCATCAACGCGTACGACCGATCGCTCCGATTGGCCGAACGTGTTGAGCGAGGGATAGTCCCCCACGTCAGTCCACCCCAGATCCTGCGAAGGCACCACCGCGACGCGTCCGCGCGCGGCGAGCGGCTCGGCCAGGGCGTAGTCAATGGCGATCGATTCAATGGACTCCCATAGTTCTTCGCGCTCGTTCGGGTCGGTGTCAGGGTCCACGATCGCGTTCAAGGCGCGGTCCATCTGTGGATTCTCATGGGCGAGGGCGTCCCTGAGCGTGCCCGCCCGCACGATGAATATTCCAGCGTTCCACAGGTAGCCGTCCGTCACGTATCGCCGGGCGGTTGACTCGTTGGGCTTTTCCACGAATTCGCTGACTGCATAGGCGCCGCTGGCTCCCCCAAGTGCAGGCCCGGGATGGATATATCCGTACGCGGTCGATGGCGAGGTGGGCGCAATGCCAATCGTTGTCAGGTAACCGCTGCGGGCTGCCTGAACTGCCCGCCCGATCGCCTGGTGCAGCTGATCGGGGTGCGCGATGGCATGGTCAGCTGCAAATGAGCCGACAATCGCGTCCTGCCCAAAACGCCTGAGAATGGAGTAGGTTGCCCACCCGATCGCTGCCATCGAATTGCGTGGAGCCGGTTCCGCAAGGATTGTGCACTCGTCGTGCAGCTGGGCGGCGACAGCGTCACGATGCCTGGCGCCGGTGACGACCGTGATGGACCGGGAGACAGGCGTCAGCCTCGTCACTGTCTCCTGCAGCATGGAGCAGCCGCTGCCCGTCAGGTCGAGCAGGAATTTCGGGCGGTTTCGGCGCGACAGTGGCCACAGGCGTGTACCTGAGCCTCCAGCCGGAATAATCGCGTGAATGGTCGGGGCGATATGGGTCGTCATGGCTCCAGAATATGCATAAACCTCCGGCCGCTCCACGGCGACCGGAGGCTTATGACCAGAGAGTCGGGTCTTACTCTTCTTCAGATGCTTCCTCAGCGGCTTCAGCGGCTTCTGCGCCTTCAGATTCGCCTTCTGCAGCTGCTTCAGGTTCAGGAATTTCGTTTTCCTGAATCTCGGCGACCGACAGAATGTCAACCTCTTCGTCGGTGACCAAATCAACGTTCTCAGGCAACTTCAGGTCGCCTGCGTGGATCACCAGGCCGTCCTCGGCGCCCTCGATGTCGACCTCGATGAACTCGGGGATCGAGGTAGCAGGCGCAGCCACCATGACCTGGAAGGTTTCGACGGTGTGCGTCAGGCCGGCCTGCGGCTCGCCCACGACGGAGATCGGAACCTCAACATCAACCTTTTCGCCGGCCTTCACGGCCAGCAGGTCGACGTGCAGGATGTTGCGTGACACGGGGTGACGCTGGACGTCCTTCACTAATGTCAGGTAGGTTTCACCATCGACCGACAGTTCAACGACTGCGTTCGGGTTAGAACGCACAATCAAAAACGTTTCGTGCGAGGGCAGTCCCAGATGCATCGTGTCGGAACCGTGTCCGTACATGACTGCGGGGATCACGCCGTCACGACGTGCGCGGCGTGCTGCACCCTTACCAAAGTCATTGCGCAGCTGCGCATCAAGATGATTTTCACTCATTGAAGCCTCCATTTTTCAGTCGTTTCTTCGCCGACGACACCAACAAGGCTTCTCTCTGCGCGCGGGCGCACCGCAGGTAAAAGCTTCGTCGATCACGGTACCGCAGATATGCGACGCCCTCGCCGGAGCAACGACACATAGCCTAGCCCGAAAGGGGCGCTCTATGCGACCCCGTCGAACAGTGATGTGACCGATCCGTCTTCGAAGACCTCTTTAATGGCGCGAGCCAGCAGAGGCGCAATCGACAGGATCGTCAGCTTGTCAAAACGCTTCTCCCCAGTGATGGGCAACGTGTCAGTGACGACCACTTCAGTTGCTCCACACTCAGAGAGGCGCTGGGTTGCCGGGTGAGACAGGACGCCGTGCGTTGCCGCCACGAGCACTGACTTCGCACCGGCCTTGTACAGTACCTTGACCGCTTCAGCAATCGTGCCGCCCGTGTCGATCAGGTCATCAACCAGCACGCAGTCACGCCCGTCGACTTCACCCACCACGCGGTTGGCGACCGCGACGTTGGGGCGAGTAGTGTCACGGGTCTTGTGAATGAATGCCAGCGGGCAGTTCCCCATCTTCGCAGCCCACTTCTCAGCCACGCGAATGCGGCCGGCGTCCGGCGACACGACAGTGGCGTGCGACAGGTTCACGCGTCCGCGCACGTAGTCGACCAGCACGGGCATGGCCCACAGGTGATCAACAGGACCGTCGAAGAAGCCCTGTTCCTGCGAGGCGTGCAGATCCACGCTCATCACGCGGTCAGCTCCGGCTGTCTTGTACAGATCGGCCACGAGGCGAGCGGAGATCGGTTCACGACCCTGATGTTTCTTATCCTGACGTGCATAGGGGTAAAACGGTGAAACAGCGGTGATGCGCTTGGCTGACGCGCGCTTGGCGGCATCAATCATGATGAGCTGTTCCATCAGCCACTTGTTAATAGGGGTGGTGTGCGACTGCAGCACGAAGACGTCGGCTCCACGCACAGATTCGTTGAATCGAACGTAGATCTCTCCGTTGGCAAAATCGTAGGCAGTGGTCGCAGAGACACCGCAGCCCAGATGCTCACCTACCTGATTTGCAAGATCGACGTGTGCCCGTCCTGATACAAGCACGAGTCGTTTTTCACCACTGGCGACCAAGCCACTCATACGGTTGTCCTCCCCTTCAACCTGCCGCTACACGGATGCGGCGTCTCTTATGCTATAGGTTCATCCCCCTGATCCGTGAGTTGATGTGGCGTGCTTTACTCGATACAGGCCCCTCAAGGCTATTTCGGGATCGATTAGCGCAGTTGTTCCGGTGTCGTGCAGGCACGAGATTATTTCGGGGAACGCGACCCCCAGAGAGGATGACGTAAAACCGTTTTTCGTTGCTATAGTGCAACTTTGCTCAGTACATTGAGCTCCGCCCCCAGGATTCGAACCTAGACTAAGGGCACCAAAAACCCCTGTGCTGCCGTTACACCAAGGCGGATAGACCACCCGATTATGTCACAGTCGCGCGAAGAATCAGAAGCTTAAAGTGTGGAGCTCAACACGTTCTAGAGTACTGCTATGGCAGAAAAACGAGTCCGGATGAGCGGCGTGGCGCGACGTGAGCAACTCATTGAAGTCGGTCGCGCCCTCTTTGCAAAGAAAGGTTTCGACGGTACGTCCATGGAGGAGGCAGCCGCGCAGGCAGGCGTCTCCAAACCAGTCGTCTACGAGCACTTTGGCGGAAAAGAAGGTCTGTATGCGGTGATCGTGGACCGTGAGGTGCAGTCCCTTGTCTCCGCGATCCAGACGTCGCTGGAATCGTCCACGCATCCGCGTGAGATCCTCGAGGCGGCCGCACTGACACTGCTGGATTACATTGAATCGAATACGGATGGCTTCCGCGTCCTCGTGCGCGATACACCCAACGACCGTACATCCAGTTCTTTCTCATCGGTGCTCGGCGATGTTGCGATGCGGGTGGAATACCTTGTGGCCGAACAGTTCGAACGCTCGAATATGGAACCGGGGTGGGCACCGCTGTATGCGCAGATGCTTGTCGGTTTGATCGCGCAGGTCGGGCAGTGGTGGCTCGAAGATCGCTCCATGCCGAAGGAAGTTGTGGCAGCACACGCCGTCAACCTGGTGTGGTACGGGCTGCGCAACCTCAAGACTGATCCGTCATTGCGTATGCATTCTGCGTGAGCCCCCCTCGCGAAAGTATCTCGAAAACAAGTATCTTGGTGTCATGAGAAAAACGCAGCGAGACGAGGTCGATGCGATCGTTCAGGGGTGGGCACGTCAACGCCCGGACACTGACCCCTCCCCCATGCTTGTGCTCTCGCGCGTAGCCAGACTGGCGCGCCATCTGGATCTCAAGCGGCGCGAGGCATTCGCCCAACACGATCTTGACCCGTGGGAATTCGACGTGCTCTCCTCCCTGCGCCGCGCCGGAAAGCCGTATTCGATGACGCCCGGGCACCTCATGGACGAACTGCTCGTCACCTCCGGGACAATGACGAACCGTATTGACCGCCTCGAACGTCGCCACCTTGTAACGCGTTCACCGGCTCCGGATGACCGGCGCGCCGTCCTCGTCACCCTGACCCCCACCGGCAAGAAGCACGTTGATGCGGCGCTGATCTCCCTGCTCGAATGTGAAAAGCAGATTCTGGCGCCGCTTTCCCGAGGCGATCAGGACGATCTTGCTGACCTGCTCAGAATTATCCTCGCATCTTACGAAACGAAGTACTAGCCTAAAAGTAGCGTCCGACCACTACCGCGAGGGGACTTATGACTGACCAACCACCGGCACTCGCATTCGATCACCTGGTCAAGGTGTACGGCAATCTCGTCGCAGTAGGCGACCTGAGCCTGAATATTCCCGCCGGCTCGTTCTATGGAATCGTCGGCCCCAACGGTGCAGGCAAAACCACAACCCTGACGATGGCGACCGGCCTGTTGCGTCCAGATGAAGGAACAGCCTACGTCCACGGCGTTGACATGTGGGCCAATCCAACCGAGGCTAAGAAACTTCTCGGAGTAATGCCTGACGGCATGCATTTGCTGGACCGCCTCTCCGGCCCGGATTTCCTGACCTACGTGGCCTTGCTGCGCGGGATGGACACTGACACCGCGCGCTCGCGTACCCAGGACCTGCTCGAAGCCCTGGATCTGACTGAAACGTCTGACAAAATGATCGGCGATTATTCGGCCGGCATGACCAAGAAGATCGCGTTGGGCGCATCCTTGATCCACTCCCCCAGCGTCCTGGTTCTGGACGAGCCGTTCGAATCGGTCGACCCAGTTTCGGCCGCCAATATCCGTGAGATTCTCAAATCGTTCGTGCGCCAGGGCGGCACAGTTGTGCTGTCCAGTCACGTAATGTCAACCGTGCAGAAACTGTGCAGCCACGTTGCGATCATCCATCACGGTCAGGTCGTAATTTCCGGCACGACTGACGAGGTAGCTGCAGGCGGTGACCTCGAAGAGCGCTTCACTCAGATCGTCGGAGGCCGCATCACTCACGAAGGGCTGTCATGGTTGCACTCCTAATGCGGATGAAAGCGAAGCTGACGTGGAACTCGATGAAGCGTCAGACAGCCTTCCTCGTCCTGTCAATCCTGGGGGCCCTGGGCATCGCCGGCTACGTCGGAATGATTGCCGTCGGAGCCGTGTTTTCCATCTTCGAGGGCTACGCCGACCTGGCCAGCGTCATGTTCACTTTGATCAGTGCCTTAGCTGTGCTGGCATGGGTGATAGCTCCTGCGCTTATGGCATCGGCTGACAACACGTTGGATCCGGTTCGCCTCGCACCGTTTGCCGCACCTTCACGGCGTTTCGCGATCGGCATGATTGCCGCAGCTTTCGTGGGATTCGCCGGCATTGGCACTGCGTTATTTCTTCTGATTCCCTTCGTCGCCTGGATTGTCTCCGGCCATGTGGTGGTGGCGCTCGTCAGTGTGATCAGCGCCTGCTTGGCACTTGCCATATCGCTGGTGTGGTCACGTGCCGTGACGACGTGGATGAGCGTTCAGATGACGGCTTCCACCCGTAGGCGCGATCTACAGGGCGTCATCGCAACGGTCGCGCTGTTTCTCTTCGTCACGCCTCTGGGTCTGTACGTCAATGCCGGAATCGACAACTTCAACGCCGCTTTCGTCACCCGACTCGGTACGATCGTCGGCTGGACACCGATGGGCGCCCCGTTCGCGATCAGTCAATCCGTCTATGAAGGCAACTACCTTGTTGCCCTCGCGCGGCTGGCCATTTCACTGGTCACTTTGTGGGCAGGATGGAAGCTGTGGCAGTACGTACTCCCCTTCGCCATGAATGGCAAGGCACGGCCAGTCAGTGCTGAGGCCCGTCAGGCGATTGCAGAGGGACGCCACTTGATCGATCCCACGCAGGCTGCTCCCTCGGCGCGCGCTGACCAGCGCTCCTTCAAGCATGTCGATCCGTGGTTGCGTCTGGGTTTGCCACGGGCAGCGGCCGCGCTGGCGGCCCGCACCAGTCACGAGTTTATCCGCGATCCGCGTCTGCTCTCACAGCTGATCGCGGTCGGCGTCCTGCCCGTGCTGGGTATCGCAATTTCGTTTATGGGGTCGAATTCGGACTTCAGCTTTGGCAACACGTTCGCCATTTTCTTCACGCTCTTTGGTGCGATGCTCTTCGGCGGTGTCGTCGCGACCCTGATGGCATGGGATTCAACGGCGAACTGGCTGAGCATCACTGCTGGAATACGCGGACGCGACGAGCGTCTGGGTCGTCTTGTGGGCGCGTTACCCTCAGCGATCAGCCTCTTCGCCGTTGTCATGGCACTGCTGGCTTTCGCCGCGGGGATTCAAGGGCGTTCGCTCATCTACCTCGCAGTCACCACGGTGCTCCTGTTCTGCGCGACTGCCGGCGCAGGCCAGATCCTGCATGCACGCTGGCTCTACCCTGTTCCCCCGCCCGGCACGAACCCGATATCGACAAAATCCACCGGCAGCTTCACTGCCACGATGCTGGTGCAGTTCGCCCAGTGGCTCGCGGCTCTTGTGGCGTCTTTGCCGGCCTCAGTCGTTCTGCTACTCGGCTTCTTCGGTATCCTGCCAGATTGGATCGGCTACATCGTTGCCCCAGTCTGGTCGCTGGTATGTCTGGTCGTCGGCGTCATCGTGGGCGGTCGCATGTGGGATCGCCACGCAGTGACGCTTCTGCAGCAGATCAAGGCCTGGCCAGGCCACGCGAAGGCGGCCTGATCGGAATCCACGCGCACGATCCCACCATTTACGCAGGTAAGAGGCCATTTATCCTGCTCTTCGAACCCCACACTCACATCATCTCGATTGATATGGGGATTCTGGGGTCTCCTCACCAGCGCATTTTGACGTACCATATGTGCCGATATGGCACATCTTCTCGGCGCAGACAACCTGCATATGGAATACCCCACGACCGTCGTCCTTGATCAGGTCACCGTCGGAGTTGACGAGGGCGACCGAATCGGCGTGGTGGGTCGCAACGGAGACGGCAAATCCACACTCTTGCGGCTACTGACCCGCCAGATCACACCTGACAGCGGTCGCGTCACTCATCGTCGCGACCTGCGCCTGGGATACCTCAGCCAGTCTGATCGTCTGAATCCGTCTCACACCGTCAAAGAAGCACTAGTGGGAGATCGCCCGGAGTATGAGTGGGCGTCCGACGCGAATATCCGATCCATTATTTCTGGACTGGCTTCGGATATCGCATGGGATTCCCTCGTCGGTGATCTTTCAGGTGGACAGCGCCGACGCGTCGATCTTGCGCGCCTGCTTGTGGGCGAGTGGGATGTGCTGATTCTGGATGAACCAACGAACCACCTGGACATCGAGGCGGTCGCGTGGCTGGCTGACCATCTCAAGTACCGGTGGAGTCCGCGCGACGGCGCGCTCATCGTTGTGACGCACGATCGGTGGTTCCTTGATGAGGTGTGCACCCGCATGTGGGAGGTGCATGACACAACGGTTGAACCGTTCGAAGGCGGATACGCAGCGTACGTCCTGCAGCGTGTGGAACGTGACCGGATCGCGGCTGCGACCGAAGCGAAGCGCCATAACCTGATGCGCAAGGAACTTGCCTGGTTGCGTCGCGGAGCGCCGGCGCGCACGTCCAAGCCGAAGTTCCGTATCGAAGCGGCGAATGAGCTGATCGCTGACGTACCGCAGGTGCGCAACCCGATTGAACTGCAGCGGCTATCTGTGGCACGCCTGGGCAAACAGGTGGTGGATCTGCTGGACGTGTCGGTTTCGTTTGATACGAACGAGATTCTGCGCGACGTGACGTGGAGGATCGCACCCGGAGAGCGCAGCGCTATCCTCGGCCCGAACGGTGCGGGTAAGTCAACCCTGCTCAACGTCATCAGCGGTGCGCTTAAGCCGACGTCGGGGCGAGTACGTCAGGGTAAGACTGTTCGTATCGGAGTGCTCGACCAGCAGTTTTCGCAGCTGGATGAGATCTCGGGTGACCGCGTGCGCGAAGTGCTTGGCCGCACCAGAACAACGTTCGTCGTGGACGGTAAGGACACCACTCCAGCGCAGATGCTGGAGCGCCTCGGATTTCGCCACGAGCATCTGTCAGCGCGCGTCGGAGAACTGTCGGGCGGGCAGAAACGCAGGCTGCAGATTCTGCTCGTCCTGCTTGACCAACCCAATGTCATGATTCTGGACGAGCCGACCAACGACGTCGATGCCGATATGCTGACCGCCCTGGAGGACGTCCTCGACACGTGGCCGGGCACGCTGCTGGTTGTGTCGCACGATCGGTACCTGATTGAGCGCGTCACCGACCAGCAATACGCCATCATTGACGGTACGTTCCGCCATCTGCCCGGTGGGGTCGAGCAGTACCTGAAGATCCAGGGCCAGACTGAGCCCGCGGAACCATCACCTCCTGAGGAGGAAACCGAGAATTCCGGCGCTCGCGCCTACGCTGCACAAAAAGAGCTGTCAGCGCTGGAGCGAAAGATGGACCGCCTGACACGCCAGGACGAGGATCTGAAAGCGCAGATGGCAGACCATGATCAGACTGACTACGTCGGACTGCAGGATCTTGCCGACAAGGCGCGCTCCGTCCAGGACGAGGTTGACGAACTCGAGGCACAGTGGCTGGAGCTGTCCGAAAAGCTCGAGGGCTAGGCGTAACTATTCGTTATCTTCCATGATCCGCACACCTTGCACGTTAGGCAGATCCGCGAGGGTGGCGAGCGTGGAAGCCTGGTCGACCACGACCCGCGAATGCATTCTGATGTAAGCGGTCAGTGTCTCGGAGGAGCGACTGGTGGAGGTGCTGACGTTTTCCACGCTCCACCCTTCGCGTGCCAGCTCGGACAGGATGCTTCGGAGGACGCCCTCACCTTGCGGGTACGAGACACACAGGATGTTTTCGTCTTCACTGCCCTTGCGTCGGAACAGCCGTGCGAAGGGTGAGAGCACCCAGATGACCACGAAGTGGAATACGGTTCCTGCCAGTGCAAGCCACCACAGGCCCGCTCCGCATGCCATACCGATCGCCGCAGTTTCCCAGATCGTTGCTGCGGTCGTAAGTCCGCGGATTGCCCCATGGCGTGTCAGGATGATTCCGGCTCCTAGGAAACCGATTCCGGAAACAACCTGGGCAGCGACCCGTGATGGATCCACCCGCACGATTCCCTCGCTCAGCACGTCACTGAATCCATACTTGGAAATCAGCATCATGAGCGCCGCTGTCATACCGACGATGGCTTGGGTACGTATGCCCGCGCTTTTCCCGAGGATCTGGCGTTCCAGACCGATGATCGCAGACAGCACCAACGCTGCCAGCAGAAGAAGTATCTGAGTTAATTCACCTGATAAATGCATTTTCATCACTTTAAATAAAAAACTGCTAGTGGCTCGAAAGTATACGTACCTTCTTGGTGGTTTTGATGGACCGTCACAACTGCAGCATGGTCGAGAGCCATGGTATAGAAAAGCGATTGGGACGAGCGGTGACGATATTCCACAGTATTGATCTTGTCGATCTGATCGACAAGATCACGGGAATCAGCATCAGCGATCCCGTATGCCAAAGTCAGGTGAGCCCGTGGTACACCCGAAAAGTGAGCGGCCTCATCACCAAGGACATCAATTGCGCATTGACGCACCCCCTCGACGAAGTGATTCCACGCCGTGGTGGGTCGCGAATAGCACACTACTGAATCTTCAGTGACCTCAGGTAACTGGAACTCCAGGTTTGGGCATCGCCACTGCGCGAAGTGCCGTCTGATCGCTTGACCGAGCAAAGGAATTTTCTTTCTTATTTCCCCATCATCGGCAAAATACGGCAGTCGCTGGACCGTAGCATGCAGAGAGTCCCGTGGCTGCACTGCACAGATGCTGCTTTCTGTCAGTACCTGAAGGTATGGCGCAACCAGATGGGTAAAATTCCGCTCCGGCAAGGCGTAAATATGAAGTTGTCCAGAGGGATTGTCCCAGTTTTCTGGTGCTTTTGCGAAAAAATCGCGCATCTTTTCCTACTTATCTGTCAATGATTGCGTCGCCACACCTGCGACGGAGTCCAGCGAATCGGAAGATGGTGTTGCCCAGGATGCCAGCAGCGCCCTGTCTCGGGTGCCAGCGTGGCGACACCCGCACGATTCACCAAAAACAATGTCGAAGCCACTGGCGAAGGATCGTGGCTGGCGGTTCAACGACGTATCCGAAAGGATGTGGAATGCAAGCTCAGCCATCTCTCCCCAGGGCTGTCGAACAGCAGTCAACGACGGCACGGAATAGCCCGTATCCGATGACCCATTGAGAGCAACCAAAGCGAGATCCGTCGGAATGCGTATATGCAGATCCGAGCACGCGGCCATCACTCCTAGAGCCTGCCGTTCATTGCCTGCCACAACTGCTTGGGGAACGTGCCCCTGCGCGTACTTATCAGTGAGCCATTGATATCCGGCTATTCTCGAGTAGGCGCACCATGAGATGTGCGGTGATGACAGATCGCTGCCAATCGCATTGCACCACCCTTGGGCCCGAACGAATGAATTCTCCATTCCCTCGGGCCCGGTCATCATATCGATGTGATCGTACCCATGTCGGAGCAGATGAGTGGTCAGCTCGAAAACTGCCCGAGTTTCATCAATTCTGACTGACGGGCATTTCGAATCCGAATCTGCATATGTGAGAACCACTGCGGGAATGCCGGTTCCGTCAAACACGTCGAGGGCAAGTTTCTCAACCGTTCCCATATAGATCACGCCATCCACTTGCTGTCCAATCAGGGACTGCAGGAGTCGACGTTCCCTCTCAGGGTCATCAGCGGAGTCACCGACGATGATCAATTTTCCCTGCTCGAGCGCCTTCGCCTGAAATGCGTGCGCAATTTCTGCAATGAACGGGTTCGTGATATTAGGAAGAACAAGCCCATAGTTGCCGCTCTTTCCAGAGGCCAGAATACGCGCCGCATGATTAGGCGAATATCCCAGCTTGTCGATCGCGGCAAGCACTCGCTTGCGGGTTTCTTCAGCAACGGGCCGAGGGCCATTGTTCACTGTGTATGTCACAACAGCTACTGATGTCCCTGCCTCGCGGGCAACATCCTCGCGAGTCGGCCTCTTGCTTTTCATCTGCCTCTCCACGCCGTGTGGCAACGCGTCTTACACGTTACGGGTCTTCCACCCATTATTGGCCAATTCCTCGAGTTCTTCGAGAGACTTGCCTTTGGTTTCAGGAGCTAAGAAGTAAGACACAATCAACCCCACTACCGCTACCCCCGCGAAGAGCCACGTTGAGCGCGACATTCCCCAGTTTTCCACCATCACGGGGAACACTGTGACGCCCAAGATCGCGCCGATACGGCTGATAGATCCCGCAAAACCAGTACCGGATGCACGCAGACGGGTCGGGAACAGCTCGTTTGGATAGACCATGTCCAGCACGCCGGGACCTAGGTTCGCCAGAAGGATAGCTCCTGACAGCAGGAAGATAAGCAGGCCAATTGATGGGTTATCAGTCAGCGCCAGTGCCACGAGGACGACGATCATACCGGCGAAGCACCATAGAATCTGCGGACGGCGACCGATCTTTTCGACCGTGTACATGCCAATGCCGGCGCCGGCAACACCCAGCAATGCGATGATCGACGAACCAATGTAAGCCAAGATGGTGTTCCCCTGAGTGAACGGTTCCAGAATTGACGGAGTGTACATCTGAATGCCATAGAAGGACACGGCAAAGGCAAACCAGAATGTGCAGCAGAAAATGGTTGAACGAATCATATTGGGGCTGAAGAGCTCCCACCACGTCCCATACACGCGCGACTTAGACTGCATCGACTCCTGTGCGGACTCTGCTAGCGTGTCATTTTCGTCGAAGTAGGCACCCTGAATGGCTGTGATCTCACGCATCACACTGTTAGCTTCCTCGATCCGCCCGTGTTCACGCAGCCAGCGAGGCGATTCAGGAACTTTGTGACGCAGAACCAACGTAATTGCCGCCAGAACGGCACCCAATCCCAGCATCCATCGCCATGCGGATTCCCCTAGCGGATGCATGGCAATGCCTGTCATGTACGCGCAGAAAGCTCCCACCTGCCAGAACAATGACATGAGGATGATGAAGCGTCCACGACGCTTGGGAGCAGTGAATTCAGCGGTAATGGACGATGAGATTGGGTAATCCGCACCAATGAACAGACCCAACAGGAAACGTGTTGCGATTAGCTGCCACGCATTTTGCGTCAACGCTGCCAACAGGGCGAAAATCACGAATCCGCTCAGGTCAATCATGTACATCTTGCGCCGACCCAAGGAGTCAGCCAGTTTTCCGCCGAACATCATGCCAAGGAACATGCCGACGATCGCAGAAGCAGCGACGATGCCTTCAATTCCTCCGGAAATTTCCCACTGTCGTTTCAAACCTGGCAGGGCCACTGCAATGACGGATACATCGAATCCATCAAGGAACATTCCTGCACCTGAAAGTACCGCAACCTGACGTTGGAACTTCGATCCTGACGCAGCCGGTGCGGCGTCTGCTCGAGTACTCATTTACATCTCCTCATTGAGCGAAGAAGCAGAACTATTGACGCGCATTGTCTACGCGCGTAGCTAAAGAGTATAACTCGTTCTCAGCAGGGTCAAATCTCCCCAGTTCGCGCCCGTTAGACACAAAACCGGCGCCGGGGAGTTCCTCGGCGCCGGCCTCGTACAAGCTCTCTTACTTCTTGTTGGAGAAGTCGTTCAGCTCGTACTGTTCGGCAGCGTTTTCAGGTGTGATCGGGGTGGTTTCGAGGACCTGCCTGGCCTCGACCGGCTCGCCCTTGATCATCGCCAAAATGGTGTCGACTGTTTCCCTGGCACCTGTCGGATAGATGAAGGTACCTGCAAGCTGGCCTTCCTGAACGGCTCGAATGCCACCGTCAGGAATTGCGAGGCCGTCAATACCGATGAACTTGATGTCGTCGGCTTTGCCGGCACCTGCCGCAGCCAGGTAGGCGCCCAGCGCCATTGGGTCATTGTGCGCGTAGACCAGGTCAATGTCTTCACCGGACTGCAGCCACTGCTGCATGATCTTGGTGCCCTCTTCCTTGATCCACTTTGCGTCCTGATCCTTGACGATCTCGATCTTCGGGTTCGCAGCGATTGCGTCACGGAAGCCCTGGTCGCGGTCGATCTGAGGCTGGTTCGAGGTAATGCCTCGCAGCTCGACGACCTTACCGCCATCAGGCAGAAGCTGGAGTGCCAGTTCGCCTGCGGCCTTACCGATTGCCACGTTGTCACCGCCGATGAAGGAGGTGATGCAGTCCGTGTTCACAGCGCGGTCCAGCACGATCACCGGGATACCTGCTTCACATGCCTGCTCAACTGGCGGGGTCAACGGGTCAGACTCGTTAGGCGAGACGATCAGAATGTCAACGCCCTGCTGAATGAACTGCTGGACCTGACTCACCTGACGTGAGGAATCCTGCTGAGCGTCAGCAATCGGCAGCAACTCAAGGTTCGATTCCTGCCCGATGTAATACTCCAGCTGTGCGTTGATCTGCGCACGATATGGCTCAGCGTTGTTGGCCTGTGAGTACCCGATGACGTACTTGTCCTTTTCGGGCAGCAGACGTCCGTCGCTTGCGCCAGCCGCGCTGCTCTGATCAGTTGTGGCACTCGATGCGCCTTCATCTGCCTGTGAGCCGGATGTCGACTGATCGTTGGTTGCGCACGCGCCGAGCGATGCTGCGGCGACCAGGGCACCCGCCAGGAGTACCGGTAGTTTGCGTCGCGTGATTGTCATGAGAGCTCCTTCGCTTTCTTAGTGTTGTGTTTACCTTGGTGTGGACTTCCCCCTCGGCCTACTCCTTCGCGTGTGGCGTCGAGGATGCCTTAACGGGATGCGCGGTTCGTCGTTTCAGGCGAGCCGCAGCGTTGGGAATGAGGTCGGGATGTTGGATCACAACGGCGACCACGAGGATGATGCCTTTAATGATCATCTGCCAGTTGGCACTGAAGTTGTTCAGGCCCAGCACGTTGTCGAGCAGGGTCAGGATCAATGCGCCGATCGACGTTCCGATCACTGTGCCTCGGCCGCCAGCCAGGCTCGCACCACCGATGACGACGGCTGCAATCGCGTCCATCTCATAGGTCATGCCGGCTTGAGGATCTGCTGATGCGTTATAAGCCGCGTTAATCGGACCGGCCAGGCCGCACAGCAAACCAGAGATCATGAAGACAATGACGAGCACTGCTTTGACGTTCACACCCGACAGGCGCGCCGCCGTGGGATTGCCGCCCACCGCGTACACGTGCCGCCCGAACGTCGTGCGTGACAGCAGCAGATGGACGAGGATAATGACCACGATCAGCGCCAGCACAGGGAAATACCCTATTAACGGTATAGGGAACAGGGTTTCGCCTGGCGTCCCCAGCATTCGGAACTGTTGAGATCCCGGAGCCACCTCCCCGCCCGGTCCAATCACATTCGTTCCGATCGACACGTTATGGGAGAACTCGCGGGTAAAGCCTCGTGCGATCGTCATGATGGCCAGCGTCATGACAAACGACTGGATCTTTAAGTACGCGGTGCCGATACCGCTGATGATGCCGAAGAGGGCGCCCACAGCCATTGACGTGGGAACAATCGCGATCACCGGCCAGTTCATTTCCGTCAGCAGCCATGCTGACGTGGTTGAACCGACTGCCATGACTGCGCCCACCGACAGATCGATGCCGCCGGTGATAATGACCAGAGTCATTCCCACCGCCAGGATGCCTCGCGGAGCGAAGTACCCAATGGCGTTCGTCAGGTTTCCTATGTCCGCGAAGCGCCCTCCCTGGCTCCACAGTCCAATCAGGACGATCAGGAGAAGGCCGATATAGCCTTGGGACTGGCTCAACATCAGGAGCCATTTCTTGCGCTGCACGACCGCACCCGATCCGCGCTGCGACTGTGTGCTCATGGGGTTGTTCTCCTTCACTATTTAGCAGTTTCGATGGCGTCGACGGCGGGCGCATCCTCTCTGACTGCCTGCCCTTGAATCGGCATCGCCGCGGTGAGTAGGTCTTCCTGAGTGGCTGTGCCGGCGTCAAATTCAGCGGTGATTTTTCCTTCGCACAACACCACGATTCGGTCGCACATTCCCAGTAATTCGGGAAGCTCTGACGAGACAACGATGAACGACACTCCCTGCGATGCCAGCTGCGCAACAAGTTCGTAAATTTCGGCCTTCGCACCGACATCGATACCGCGTGTCGGCTCGTCGAGCAAGATCACTTCCGGGTTGGTCAGCAGCCATTTTCCGAGGACGACTTTCTGCTGGTTTCCACCCGACAAGGTGCTCATGAACGCATCCATCGACGGGGTCTTCACCCCAAGGGTCTGGACCTGCTCCTCGCTCGCCTTCTTTTCTCGAGTTTTCTTCACCCATCCGCCTATGCCGGCAAAATCCGACAGGGCGGGGAGCGTCATATTGAAGCGCACGGAGTTTTCCAGGATCAGGCTCTGCAGTTTTCGATCTTCACATACCAGGGCAATCCCGGCGTCGATACTGCGTGCGGGCGACCGTTTGTTCAGCGCCTTGCCGTTCAGGGTGACCTGACCGATCATGTCCGAGGATGGGGGTGTTCCAAAAATGGATTCGAGTACTTCTGAGCGACCAGCTCCCATCAGGCCGGCGATTCCCAGCACTTCGCCGGGCTCAACCGACAGCGAGATGTCGTGCAGTGCTGCCCGCGACTCGCGCGCATTGGGCATGAGGGAGAGGTGCTCCACCGTCAGTCTGGCTTCGCCGCCCTCGGCGCGGGCACCGGTTTCCTCGGGACGCTGGTGCAGTTCCGAGATCGGACGACCCACCATCATGTGGATCAGTTCTGATCGACTGACGTCCTTCATCTCGCGTTCACCGATGAACTGTCCATCTCGCAGCACTTCGACCCGGTCAGCAATCTCTTCGAGTTCTTCCAGACGGTGAGAGATGTAGATGATGCCGACTCCCTCGGATGCAAGTGACCTGACAACCTCGAACAGGCGTTCAACTTCAGCATCTGCCAGCGCCGACGTCGGTTCGTCCATGATCAGGATTCGGGTGTTCAGGCTCATCGCCTTTGCCACTTCAATGAGCTGCTGTTCTGCCAGTCGGTATTGACGCACGAACTTTCTAGGATCTAGATCCAGCCCGACTCGCGCCAGCAGATCCCGGGCCGTCGAAATCGTGCGCTGTTTCTTGACCCACCCTCCGGTCGCCTGTTCTCGTCCGAGCCAGATATTGTCTGCCACTGACATGTCGGGGACGAGGTTCAGTTCCTGGTGGATGGTGGAAATCCCCAGCTGTTGTGCGGTGCTGGGGCTATGCAGCGTGACCGGCTCTCCGTCGACCTTGATGTGACCGTCGTAGTCGTTGAAGACTCCAGAGAGCACGTTGATCAGCGTGGACTTGCCTGCTCCGTTTTCTCCCAGCAGTGCCACAACTTCACCGGCGCCCAGGCGCAACGACACATCGTCGAGTGCTCGCACTCCTGAAAAAGATTTCCCGATATGGTGCATTTCGAGCAACGGTACAGTCACGACGCGCCTCCGATTCGCCATTGATGTCAAGCGCCTAGATTGATCTCCACACCGTATACCAGCTGTTTAGACGACTCAACGATTTCACAAGTAACGGTTTAGCGACATTAGTATTACTATAACCTATATATCACATAACATTTACTATGCACAATCGCTTGACACTCATTTTTGCTCCATTTAAGCTGATTTTGCCCGAAAACGAAGTGGCGATGCCGCCACTCGACCCAAGGATCAATGATGAATCGTCTCTCTCGACCGGGAAAGATCGCACTGGCCGCGTCAACAACCCTGCTGCTCAGCATCGGCGGACTCGCCCAGGCAGTGCCACCCGACGAAAATCCCGCAACAGGTTGGCAAACCTACACTGGCATCACTCGCCTTCCGGAACTGAGCACCGGCACGCAGAGCCACCAGTTCTCAAGTTTTGATCGCGAGGGCGGCAACGACCACGACGGATTCAGCGGAAAGTACTCCTGCCTGCGCACCACCGATGAAGGATGCGTGCTGGCAGAAGCCACAGGCGCCGGCGAAATCCAATCCATCTGGTCAACGTGGGATCGTGGCGACGTCACCAAGGCCGGCAACATCATCATCGAACTCGACGGCACAGTCGTTCTCAATGCACCGTTCCAGGACGTGGTTGAAGGTAAAGCCGGCGCACCGTTCATCTATCCGTTCGTTGCCGACAAGATGCAAACCTCCGGTGGCGTGTACATCAAGGTCCCCATGCCATACCGCGAATCCATGCGCGTCACGGTGCAGAACAATCCGTTCTTCTACCACGTGTCGTACCGCTCGTTCGCCACCGCTGACGGCATTTCGACCTTCGATCCCTCCAACGTGCCCACCGACCTGCTCGAACAGACTAAGACTTGGGGTACGCAGCCGCCGGCCTCCCTCGTCAATGAGCCGAACCTGCACGCAGACTTCAGTCTTGCTCCGGGCGAATCCACAACAATCGCGACGCTGGATGAGCCCGGAATGCTCCAGGCTTTCACCCTTGGCCTGCCAGGTCTCAAGGGCGCGCCGGCACCTGAGCGCATGAACGATGACGGTCGCGCAACGAAAGATTCGACCAGCTTCACCGTGGCGATTGATCCCGCGAACGAGGGTGTCACGCTCACGCGCCGTTATGACCCGATTTCACCTGATCAGAAGGCACGTATCCTGGTTGACGGCACGCAGGCCGGCCAGTGGGATGGCACTGAAGGCAAATCAGGGGTGTGGCGCGAAGAATCGGTTGAACTGCCCGCCAACGCCACCGCAGGCAAGTCATCGATCCGCATCACCAACGAGTTCATCTCTGCGGGCAACGACTTCAACGAATTCCGCTACTTCGTCGACTCCAAGGTGGGCGGCGACATGATTCGGACCGATGAAGTCGACGTTGGCGAGGGAACCGACGAATCGCGCGCCTCTGAACAAGCTCACGACTATTCGATCATGAACGAACGTTGGCACGGAGACCGGACCTATGCGCGCGAAAATACAAACCCCGCTGACGCCGAGCAAATCGCGGCGTCCGACGATTTCCTGACGAATACACATATCCAGATCCACGCCGACGGCCAGTTGACCGTCGACGCGCCGATCGGAGAATTCTTCGGTACCGGTCTGGGCCAGGCGCCCATTACCTCGCTGATGTTCAGTGTCGATCCCGAAACAGGGACATATTCGTCGTGGTGGCCGATGCCGTTCGGCAAGACGATGACGATCTCACTGGTCAACAACTCTCAGTACACGCTGAACAACGGTACGTGCGATGTCACATTCAACGCGGATGCGAGTGTGGCCGAGCGTTTGAGCGGACCGGTCCCCTCCCTCGGATATTTCTACGCCACGCACCACGCGGGTCCGACCGAAGACGGGCGCGACTGGGTGTTCCTCTCAACTGAAGGCCAGGGCCGCTTCATGGGAGTCAGCCACACCATGTCCTCGTCACAGGGCGACGGCAACGTTCGCGGCTACCTGGAAGGCGATGAGCGCATCTACGTTGACGGGCTGCGCACCCCACAGTGGCACGGCACCGGCAGTGAAGATTTCTACGAGGGTGGCTGGTATTTCGATTACGGACCGTTCTCCGCATTTACCAACGGTGCGCCACTGGAGAAGATCGCTGGAACGTACGGCTGTGACTATCAGTGCGACTCGGCCTACCGACTGCTGATCGGTGATGCGATCGATTTCCAGAGCTCGATCAGCGCCGGATTGGAGCACGGGCCGGATAATCGCCATCCAGCTGAATACTCTTCGACCGCTTTCTGGTACGGCCACGCGGCTGCGCCTGTACTGACCCTTACTGATTCACTCAACATCACCGACGTGGACAGCGAGGCGGCTCACGCGTACTCAGGTGGCGGCGAACCGCGCTCCCTGACCAGCACATTCGAAGGCAACGATGACACGGTCAGCGTGACCGATTCTCTGCGCGACTCGACTGATCCGATCACTTTCACCGCGGCAGTCAAGAAGTCGAATCAGGGTGTACGCCTGCATCGCATGTCGGACCAGTCGAGCGGCTATCAAAGCGTCGATGTGGCCGTGAACGGCACGCATGTCGGCACGTGGCTGCAGCCCCTGGCCAATCAGACTCATCAGTGGCTGGAGGACACGTTCGAAATCCCCCGCGCCATCACTGAGAACGTCGATAGCATCACGGTTGAGCTGACTCCGCGCGATGGTTCGGCACCGTGGAGTGCTGCGCGCTACGAGGTGTACACGATTGGCGGCGAAGAGGCGGCGACGCCAGTCGAACCGCCGGAACCGGCTGAACCGCCCGCACCGCCTACATCGCCCACGACTGGCGAGCGTCCTCAGGCCGACAAGCCGCCTCGCCTCAGCGCGACCGGCTCGTCTGCACCGATCCTCGCACTCACAGCACTTGGAGCGCTGGGCGCAGGAGCGTGCGTACTGTCAGTTCGCAGACGCCACTGAGCCGTGGGCGGGGCCGCGCGTGGTGATGATCCGATCAACCTGATCAGCCTCACGCCATGCTGCGGCCACGCTGTCAGCGGCGCGTTCGTCGGCAACGAGGGCTGCAACTGTTGGCCCCGATCCGGACAGGATCACCGCGAGCGCGCCGCTTTCGCGTCCGATCTCAATCGTGTCGGCCAGTTCGGGTCGCAGCGTGAACGCGGCCGCTGCCAGGTCGTTATGTAAGTACGGTGCCGCCTCGCGCGCACTGGCGGTGAGTGCGGCGAGCGTCTGTTCGTCTGGCCGGGTGAGTTCGGCCCATTCACCCATCTCATCGCGCCGCCTGAAAACCTCCGGCGTCGATAAACCTTCGTGGGCGGTTGCGCATACCCACAGGTGGTCATGTTCGCTGTCCAGGACCTGCATATGGTCGCCGTGCCCGGTTCCCAGCGCGATTCCGCCGACCAGGCAGGCCGGCACATCCGCGCCCAGCGTGCGGCCGACCGCCTGGAGCTGATCTGCGTCCAGTCCTAATTCCCACAGTTCGTTGCAGGCGACGAGGGTGGCTGCCGCATCCGCTGACCCACCGGCCATTCCACCGGCAATCGGCACGCGCTTATCAACGTGGATCCTCACGCCTGCCGCGGTTGACGCCCACGGGCCGCTTTGCGCCAGGCGCTGCAGGGTACGCGCGGCTCGTGCCGCCAAGTGCCGGTGCGGGTCGAGCTCGTTCATCATGGCGCTTGCCTGACCGTCTACCTCGCCCTCTGGCGTGTACACGGTTGTCGATACCGCGATTCCGGGGGTGCGAGCCGTTGTCACTGTGACGGTTTCACGCAGGTCGAGCGCCTCGAACACGCTGATCAGCGGGTGATATCCGTCTTTTTCCGGCGCGCCGACGCGCAGCAGCATGTTGACTTTGCCCGGGGCGCTGGCCTGAGCTTCACGCATGTGCCTCTCCGTTTCGTGTGGAGGCGTAGGCTCCCTCGGGCGTGAAGGGATCGCGTCTGGCGGCGACGATAAGCCTGCCGAGGTCGACGAACTGGCCGATGGACAGCGTTTCGCCACGAGCCTGCGGGTCGATGCCGGCACGGGTGAGAAGGTCGGCGGCCGCTTCCCCCGATCCCGCCCAGTCACGCAGGGCCGCGCGCAGAGTCTTGCGTCGTTGCCCGAATGCGCGGTCGATCGCATCGAATGTGGCGTCACGCAGGACAGCGTCACCCAACGGCTCATCGCGCCTGGTGAGCCGCACCAGTGCGGAATCAACGTTTGGAATCGGCCAGAACACGGCGCGCCCGATGCTTCCGGCTCGTTCAGCGTGACCGTACCACGCGGCTTTCAGGGAAGGGCCACCATAGGTTCGTGAGCGGGGCCCGGCGACGAGGCGGTCGGCAACCTCAGCCTGCACCATAACCAGGACTTCGCGCAGCGTCTCGAAGCGTTCGAGCAGTCGCAAAAGTACCGGCACAGCCACGTTGTATGGCAGATTGGCGACAAGTTTGGTGGGCGCAGCGTCGCCCAACTCGTCCGGCGTCACTTTCATCGCATCCATACAGGTGACGGTGAGGCGCTCTGTTGCCTCGGGCATGCGGGCCCGAACGGTTTCCGGCAGCGCACGAGCCAGGCGCGGATCAATTTCGACCGCATCGACATGTGCGCCGGTTTCCAGGAGCGCCAGTGTGAGCGACCCCAGTCCCGGCCCGACCTCAAGCACGTGATCATCTCTCCCTACGCCACCTGCTCGCACGATGCGTCGAACGGTTCCGCCGTCATGCACGAAGTTCTGCCCCAGCACTTTGGTCGGGCGAATGTCGAGGGCAGCCGCGATTGCGTGGATCTCGGCAGGTCCCAGCAGCGCGGATCGTTCGTCTGTTTCGTTCACGTCACGAGGGTATCGCGTGAGCGCGGATCAGTACCAACCGACAGAATTGGAATGCCCGAGCGCGCCGCATGGGGTTCCGTAGCGGCCGGCGATGTATCCCAGGCCCCACGTGATCTGCGTGGCCGGATTCGTCTGCCAGTCAGCACCGGCGGATGCCATTTTCGATCCGGGGAGAGCCTGCGGAATACCGTAGGCGCCTGACCAGGCGTTAGCGGCATAGGGGTTCCAGTGCGATTCGCGATCCCACAGTGTCAGCAGGCACTGGAATTCACTGTCTGACCAGCCGCGCTGACTCACCATTTGCTGCGCGATGCCGCGCGGATCTTCGCCCGAGTATGTTCCGGTCGGTGTCGAGCTGATCGTCAGCCCTTCGGCTTCAGCGATGCCGCGAATTTCATCGAGTTCGGCCTGGCTTGAGATGTCACCGGATTTGGCTCGGAATCGTACGGACTTGCGGCCATCTGATTCAGTGCCTTCTTCCAACTGGGCTTTCGGATCGATGCCGGCGGCCAGGAGAGCTTCGGGCGTGACTTTCCTGGTGCCGACGGTGACGATTTCCGGTCGCGGTTCCGCTTTCTTGTCGGCCGACAGCACGGCTGAGTAGGTCACTTCGCCGTCGACTGTTTCCTGCCATACCACAGAGCTGTTGGCACCGTGTGTGCCTTCCTGTTCAACGATGCGTTCGCCTTCGAACAGTGCGTCGGACTTGCGTTCTTCTTTCGAGAAGTTCACCGGGGTGTCTGTGCTGACGCGTCCGCGGGTGACGGGCTGGACGCGCACGGACAGTTCGCCGTTTGCCGATTCGAGGGTGACCCGGTCCAGCGGCGACAGCTTGATTCCGTTGTTTTCAATGACGTGTCGTATGTCCTGGCCTGCCCGGACGGCAACATTCTGGATCACGTTGCCGTTTGTTTCAATGACTGGCAGTGTGCGTGCGCGTGACACGAGCGGTTGAAGTTCGGCTCGCATCGAGGAGCGGCTCGCGCCTATCGCCACGGTGGATCCGTAGGTGTCGGCATCTGCCAGGATCGTGTCAATTGAGCTGGACGTCGACCATACGGTGCGTTCTTCGCCGTCGATCGTCAGGTCGTAGGGTTTGGCCGTGCGCACAACGACATGGTCAACTGACGCGATGTTTTCGCTGGGTGTGGGCGAGATCAGGTCGTGTTCACCGACCTGTACGTCGATGCTGGCGAGCGCGTCGGAGACTGTGCCGCCCCACACGGTGACAGGCTGACTGACTCCGTCGACTTCGAGCATCACTGTGTGACGAGCCTGAGCAATACCACCAACCGCGATGCCGGCTACTGCTAGTGACGCTGCACTTGCTGTGGCAATGATGCGTCGCGGGGTCACGGCAGGCTCCTTCCAATCGGCTGTTCCTACCGTAACCGTTTTGTGACTATTTGTGGAGTCGGACCGGAAAATTGTGGTGAGTTGCGCGCTCAGTACAGGCCGAGGCTTGCCGCGCATGCTGGCCACTGGCCCCATCCAGCTGCCGCCTGCAGTGCCTGAGCGCGGGCAGTTTGCTCAGCTGCCGATGCGTCCGAGGGCAGGCCGGTGCCGCCCATCGATTGCCACGTGGGCAAAGTGAACTGGTACATGCCGTAGAATCCGTTGCCCGTGTTGGTCGCCGGATTTCCGCCGGATTCACACTGAGCCAACGCGGCCCACACGTCCGAACCAGCAGTGGTTGCGGGAGCTGCAGTCGGCGTGGAGGCTGTCGTCCTCTGTTGGGCGGCCGCTTTCTTCGTTCCCACCGCGACGATCTTGCTTTGCGGGTCGGTCTTGCTTGTCGATACGGCTGCCGACACGGCGATTTCTCCGCCGACTTTTTCCTCAAAGTACTTGGTCGTCACCGAGCCGTCTTTGCCTTCCTGAATAACCGACGTCGTTCCTTCAGTCAGGGTGTCGTCTTTTCGCTCTTCAGTTTGGAACGGCACTGCGTCGGTCTGTGTGCGGTAGCCGCGCTCAACTCGTGTCACGATGATCGTGATGGTGCCGCCGCGGTTTTCCAGCTTCACGCGGTCCAACGGGCTTGTTGTGACGCCCAAGCGAGCCAGGATTGAAGCCGTGTCGTCACCGGTTTCGGCAGCTGTGTCAAGGGTCTTGCCGTCTACCTCAACCTTGATGCGTTCGCCGGGCGCTGCCAGCGGCAATGTGGCACGGGCAAAGGAGCGGTCAGCGGCGATGATCGCTGTGCCGTGCTGGGAGAATTCGTCCAGTAAATCGGCCATTGATCCTGCTGTGGACCACAGTTCCACCTGGTTCCCGTCCAGATCCACCGTGTACGGCGATGCAGTCCGTACAACGACGGTGTCACCGTTGGACACTCCCTCGCCCATCGCCGGTGCGACCAGATCGTGAGGGCTGACTTCAACGCCTGCAGCATTGATGACGTCTGAGACGGTGCGGGAGAATCCGCTGACGGGCTGCGAGACTCCGTCGACCTCGAGGGTCACGGTGTTGTGTGCTGCTGCTGCGCCCACTCCGGCCACGCCCACAACTGCGAGCGATGCGGCGGATGCGGCTGCGATAACGGTTCGTCGGCTCGGTGAGAATTCCAAATTCACAAGTGTCCTGAGGTCGTTCGGCTCCGTCGGGCAGACGGACTGACTGGTGCCACACTAATAGGTTTTACCCAAACGTGACATCCGACGTCGCACATCTCACATGCGTCGCGTTTGCTTTTCGCCGTCGCACGTGGTTGCGTCCAGCCCTTATGCCCATGCGCCGTATACGCGCGTCGTGCTGCGCCACAACCGGTCACACGCAGTAGCTTCGTCGACGTTCCATAGCTCGGCAATTGCCCGCACAGTGTGGACAATTGAGTAAGTCGCGTTCGGATGACCGCGCCACGGCACTGCTGTGAGATAGGGCGCATCGGTTTCGACCAGCACGAGTTCGGGCGGAAGTTCGACCAGCGCTTGACGAAGGTGGGCGTTAGCCGGATACGTCATATTGCCGGCAAATGACGCATGCCACCCGTTCTTCGCCAGTTCGCGCGCCATTGCCGCGTCGCCGGAGTAACAGTGAAAGACGATGAGCTGGTCGGCCGTGGCGGTTTCGTTCAGGATCGCGAGTGTGTCTTCATGCGCATCACGATCATGAATTTGCAACGGCAGGCCTGCCGCGGCTGCGAGTCGAATGTGCGCGCGAAATGATTCCGCCTGCGCTTGTTTGCCGGCATCGGCTGTACGGAAGTAGTCGAGTCCGGTTTCACCGACGGCAACGACGACCGGGTCATTCAGACGCCGTTCAACCTCCGTGAGTGCTTCGTCCAGCGGAACGTGGTGCTGTTCAACGTGCGGGACGAGGCCATCTGGCGACGGTTCAGCAATCCCGGCATGCAATGCTGCTTCGTTGGGATGAATCGCAAGCGCCACTCGTATCGCGAGGCCGGGCGCGCCCTCACGCGCAAGCTGCATCGATCCGTGGAAGTCAGGGATTTCGCAGGCAGAGGTGATGAGTCCGCGCACACCGACCTGCTGAGCGCGCTCGAGCTGTTCGTCAAGCGCCAGCCTGATTCCCTCAGCGCGAGGAATCTGTTCCTCATACAGCGGCAGATGAGTGTGGTTGTCGATCACATGACCTTCGAGCGGTTGCGCAGCTGGTGGCCATTCGCGCTTCTTTTTCTTCGACACCGGACCGGTCACTTCCTTCACTGTGGTGACGTGCTTATTCCTCTGAACCGATCCTAACGAACCCGCCGCGTTTGCGGCTCATTCCCCTTGAGGCGGCATATGTCCGCGATAGCGGGTAATTCCGTTGACGACGTCGTACCGGAAGCCGAGTGGAGTTGTCCACTGGTACACACCAGGCTCTGGCTGGTCGAGGTCCCAACCTGCATGCGTTTTTGCACGGTGAACACTTCGCGACAGTGGACCCAGATTCGCCAGATTTGTTTGCCCAGCCGAGCCACCTTCCTCATATGGGACCGTATGGTCCAGGTCGCACGAGGTTGAGGGCGTGTTCGAGTAGGGGAATACCTCGAACGGTTCACGCTGAAGCAGTGCCCTGCGCATCGTCGATGTCGGATCGTGCCGGTCACCGGCAGGCAGCGATGAGTAGTCAAGGACGGGGCGAATCGTGACCCGAGTATGCGCAAGCATGGATGCGAGTTGCGCGACGGGAACAGAACCGCCGTCGTCGATACTCGCGCAGTGCGGCGAATCCGGGTAGATATGAGCAACGATCTCAGCTCTGCGCTCAGTTTTCGCTTCACGTCCATTTAACAGTGCCCCCGCCTGCTCGGGGTTCGCCAGCAAGCCGAGTGCACGCGAGCGCCGCTCATCAACCGACTCATCTGGATGCGAGGCGGCCAGCGCAGATGCCAGACTTGCGACGGTGCGGTCAAGATGGAGGGCATCTGTAACGGCGAGTTGCGCATGCATATAGGCGCTGCCAGCTCCCTCGTCCATGTCGAACACGACGCGTCTGGCACGCTCGGCAAGTTCTGCACGCACTTCGATCATCTGCGGGGCAACGCGGGCGATCAGAAGGTTCACGTGACGGGTGATGCGCCCCTGGTTCCATGAGCCGATCTGTCCGAGCAGTTCATCGAGCGTCGCGCATTGAGATTCGCCGAGTGTGGACGTCAGCGAGTGAACATGGCAGGCCTTCCAGACGGGGATTTCAGCATCCATGACTCGGTCCCACAGTCTCGGGAGGCGGAAGCGGACACCAAGTAGCGAGTAGAGTTCCTGCAATGTTTGAGAGGGTGAGCATCCTAAAGCGGCAGCAAGTTCGAGATGGGCGAACTCGGCAATGAGCGGGGTGCCGCTGCTTGAGCGCGGCACAAGAGCCTGCTCTCCTTTGAGCGCGGCAGTGACCGTCAGAATCGTGTCGATGATCATGCGGGCGCGCTCAGCTTCAGCTTTCCGCCAGCGGGCATCCGCCTCGCGCAGTGCGTTCACCTGCTCGATGGCAGCATCAAGCTCACTGGCGGAACCGCCGCCGTCGGGTGCACCTGCACACACACAAGTATCGAACATGTGTTCTATTGTGAGGGATGGCATGTGCATCTGCGTCCCACGAACACCACTTAACGGGACACAATTTAAGTGATGTGTGTCACATTTGAGCCAGCAGGGCGGCTTCCTATTTTCCGTTCAGCTGCGCGTAGTCAATGCGGCGATCTTTGAAGTGGAACTCCTTGTCGCGGTCATTGATTCCAGGCAGGATATTGACACCCGCACCGATCCAGCAGCCTGAGCCGATGCGAACCGGCATGTTGTACTGGTAGCCCTTTCGGCGAAGCTCCGGGATAATCGGGTGTCCCGCCGCTGAGATGGTGACGTTCGGGCCGAACATCGTGTAGACACCGACGTAAATGTGTGTGTCGTCTACGCAGGTGAAGTTGAAGTTGACGTAGATGTTGCTACCGAAGTTCGCGTAGAACGGAGGCTCGATGTAGCAGTTCTCCCCTATTTCAGCGAACATTTCCTTCATCATCGCCTGGCGTTTGACCTGTTCGGATGGGCGCAGCTGATTAAATTCGTGGAGCCGCTCGAGGCATTTCGTTCTTGCATGACGCTCATCGCGCAGTCTTACTTGTCGTGTCAAAGGCGGCTGGTCTGCGAAACATTCTAGAAAAGTCACTGCCTCTTCGCACAGCTCAATGCCACTAAGACGCCGCCGTGCGGTACAGTGCCTCAAAGAACTGTTCGGCGAAAGGCGCCCGCTCTCATGACTATGAACGCATCGGCTCGTTCGCTCATCGGGCTTGTGACAAGCCAGAACTTACGTTTCGTCATCCCTGTCTATCAACGCCCCTACTCGTGGGACGAGGAGCAATGCGAACAATTGTGGGAAGACGTGTTGTCGGTTGGAAAGCGCCCAGATGATAAGCACTTCACCGGTTCTATTGTGTGGATCCAAGATGGTGTGATGTCGGAGGTGACGCCGCTTCTCTTAATCGACGGTCAGCAGCGAGTCACAACTGTCGTACTCCTCATGATTGCGCTGGCTCGATACGCTAAGAACAACCCTGACGAAAAGCTCAACTTTTCCTACTCTCGGCTGGTCAACAAGGGGTACCTGATAGATGACGACAGGCATGGTGACGAGCGTTACAAGCTGCTTTTGTCTCAGGGCGATCGAGCTACCCTTATCTCGTTGCTCGAGCATTTAGTGGACGAGGACTATCGAGTCGTCAACAACTCATCACGTTTAATTGCCAACTTGGAGTTTTTCGAGCGAAAGCTGGCCGCCCTCGACAATCCGAATACAATATGGGATGGTCTGCAGCGTCTTGAAGTTGTATCGATTTCTCTGGATGCAACTCGCGACAATCCTCAGCTCATTTTCGAATCGATGAACTCGACAGGTAAAGATCTTTCGTCAGCCGACCTGATCCGAAACTTTGTCCTCATGGGATTACCCCGAGGCGAACAAGAAAAGCTCTATCAGAACCACTGGCGGCGTATTGAGCAGACCCTTGGCGAAGACACATACGACAGAGTTTTCGATGAATTCATCAGAAACTATCTGACCATTCTGTATGCGCCTGAACCGCTCACGCGTAAAGATGTGTACCCCATTTTCAAGCGCCACGTCACCGAAAACGGGTTTGCCAAGAAAGGGCGGATGGTCAACCTTCTCAGTGAAATGGAAGACGTTGCTCGCTACTACGCGGCAATCACCTCTGGGACCGAGGAGGACCCCCAGCTCAAAGAGCACTTCGACACAATAGCAACACTGGATATGAGCGTCCTCAATCCGCTCCTCCTGTCGTTTTATCAAGATTACGAGGCAGGAGCCTTCGAAAAAGAAGATTTTATCCGCCTGCTTCGTCTGACCGAAAGTTACGTCTTGAGGCGAGCAATTTGCGATGCTCCCACAAATTCGCTGAATAAGTTCTTTCCCAGCATTATCGGAAATCTCAATAAAGTGCAGGAAGAGGGCGGTGATTACGTCGAAGCCTTCCAATCGTTGCTATACATGGCAGCGGGGACCACGCGGCGTTTTCCAACAGATGACGAGTTTTCGCATGCACTACTCACGCGTGACTCTTACCTCTTCAGAAAGTCTTTCTTCCTGCTGACAAATCTTGAGAATTTCCACCACCCTAAAGATCCTCACGATTTCGCATCCGGCTCATACACAATTGAGCACATCATGCCGCAAAATGCGCTTGCTCATTCTGAATGGCGCCAGGCGCTGGGCGAGGCCCCTGAGGAAGGCTTTGAAGCCCTCGTCAACAACATCGGCAACTTGACTGTCACTGCCTACAATTCCGAACTTTCCGACGGTACCTTTACTGAAAAGAAGGAACGCTGCATCGGCGGTTACGCCAACGAATACATGGCGATCTCAGCAGAACTGAAAGATGCAGAGTCATGGGGTGAAGAGGAGATACGAAACAGAGCAGAAAACCTGACTGCAATTGCGCTCAAGCGCTGGCCAGGCCTTGATGTTTCGCCCGATACAGCCGAGCGATACGTCGCGCGCAAGCAGCCAGACAGACGCGCATGGCGAGTCACGATTCATGACCTCGTATCGGCAGGACTTCTTCATGTCGGCGACGTGCTGGAACCCGGTTCTGATCGTTTCACGCAAACAGTGACACTCACCGATAGGGGCGATTTAATCTTGCGCAACGGTGAGAAGTTCTCGAGCCCATCCTCGGCAGCTAGTCGCGTCATCGCCCTCGAAGGAGGTTCTGGAGGACGAAACGGATGGGACTTTTGGCGTCTGAATGACGGTGGTCCCAAGTTGAGCGAAATTCGCCGACGCTATGACGAGGCAGCGACCACGAGCCACCGCGACGCATCCATGGTGGAATTTTGGAACGGTTTCTATGAATACTGTGCGAATCGTCCTGGCTTTACCGAAGCTTTCCGCGACCCGTCGACACGTGAGCCTAATCGCGATAACTGGGCCTCATTTGGCATTGGTCTGCGAAAGTGCGATTTAACAGCATTAGTACGGTTGAGCGGGCAAGAAGTGGCCGTCCAGCTCCACTTTTCTGACGAAGAAAGCTACAAACCCGTCCTCGCACGGCGATCCGACATCGAGAAAGAACTGGAATTCCTCGAGGGTACGTTTGAGTGGGACGAGGGCGACCTCGACAAGACGACCCGCGTTGTGAACGTTGCACGCCCAGCCGATTTGACTGGTGATTCAGTCAATGAGGTGTACGAATGGCTGGCCACAGGTATGCACGCATTGCGGAAGGTAGCGCATCAATTCATAAAGCGGAATCTAGCCTCGATCTAACCCGCTACTCCCACTCTTTCACGCTCGTTTACTGTTGCGTCATTCCAGTTGACTCCAGTTGGCTCGTCGATTTTGACCGTCATACCACCGAATCCCGCTGCGTGACCTCGCGTAGGCGTTTGGGACAAATCCTGGGACAAAAGCGCGAACTATTTCGAAACCGCGAGCCCGCAGTTTCATTTTTGACCCGGGGACAAGAATGGGCTGGTTTTGAGGCTCAGAAACACCCGAAATGGATGCCAAAAGCAACAATCATCCTCATCGACGCCCGTTTAACGAAGTGAATCGTAGCCAGCGGCTTTATCGTCATGCGTTCCCGCAGGTCAGAAGGGATACACAAGAGCGATGACTGAAAGAATCGTCGCAGGTGGCTTCGTGCATGCCCCTAATCACGCTTCGGAACTGCTCAATAAGGCTGATCGCTTCACTTAGTGAACAAAGGAGCCCTCAGTTGATCGGAGCTCGAAAATCAACGATTCCCCAAGTCAGGTACTCCCATTCCCCTTTTTCCTTATCGAGCTCAGGATACTCGCTCAAAAACCTTTCAACGCCCCTTTCCATGCGCGCAAGCAGGGCAGTTAAGTTGATGTTGATCTTTATGCGGCAATCGCCTTCAATTCCATTCGCCTCTGGTGAGCTGGTGGCTCCATATCCAATGACCAGCTGGCTGTCGTCGTTGAAGACCTGTATATCGATCGAATGGAACGGCGAGTATTTTGCCCCCGCGCCGTCAACAACCGAAGATCCGGTATGGAGCACAGCGTTTCGCAGCTGGCAGAAATCGGATGCGGTGAAGTTGTCTTCCCGCATGAGCGCATTCATCGTTCGCTCGATATGGTCTCGACTTTGCTCGCGAGATCGGTCGATGTCGTCAGCCACAGGGGTGCTAGGAAACCCGAGATACCTCGTACACCAATCTCGCTGACCATCTTTATTGCTAGAGTCGATCAAATTCGAACAGACATCTGGAATGGTGACCAGAACCGTCAGGCATGAGATTAGCAGCCCGGCATCGAACGCCAAGCGAGCCTCCCCGATGAGATTTCTCGGCGAGCGCTCAATAATCCGCGGGGCGCCCTGGGGCGCACCCGCTTCGTTTTCGGAAACAGGAAGCAACAGGTCAAGCTCCAAGCACATCGGTTAACCCTCAATCTCTATGCTCTCGCCGCCACCTTTCGGAACCAGCTTCACAGAGTAATCGAGCTGCGCTGCCGTTTGACACAAGGTCTCCACCTTCATAGTCTTCGACTTTAGGCGCTGGTCTAGCGCCTGCGGGGTGAGACCGAGATCGATAGCAAGGGAGCGTTGGGAGCGGCCTTGCTCCTCGAGTATCGACTTGATGGCTTCTGCGGACCTCATAGCTGCAACATCCCCTGGTAGAAGGTCGACGGGAACATGAATTCGCGTTCTTTTTTCTTTTTGTCGTTGTCGAAACGCACGGCGATTCTGTCACTGCCAATCGAAACGACCTCACCATAGCCAAAGCTCTTGTGGAAGATCTGGGTTCCTTCCTCAATCCTGGAAAGGTCGGCTTCAGTGATAACCGGCTCTTCGGGCTCCAATGCCTTGGGCTCGGACTTTTTCGGATAGCCGGAAAGCCACCAGCCGGCCTTGAAGCTCGTTGCCTTACCGCCTTCCAACTTGTAGGTGAACTGCGCGCCGTTCGCGGCAAGCTCGTTCATGACGACGTCGAGCTCACCGCCGCCGATGGCCCAAAGGCTTCCGCCCTTGGGACGGCGATCGGCGATGCGGACGTTGTGGGACTCGAGGACGTCGATGACCCAGTCCTTCTTGACGGGCGCCTCTCCGAGCGTCGTTGCTTTCGCAGTCGACCTCGAAACGCCCGATGCCGACGGTTTGATCGCGGGACTTACCGCAACAGCAGGCGACGGAGCCTCCACCCCAGCGCCGTTGCCCAGAGTGGAACCGTCGGGGGCCACCATCGACTCCTGCTGCTTCGCGTAGAGGTAGTCGTAATTGGACAGAGACGTGTCGTAGAGGCCGACCTTCTCGCCCTCGTGCTTGTTGATGCCAGTGTAGACAAGGCTCGCATCCTCGTAGCGACGGAACTTGTAGACAGCGTCGTTCATGAGGGCGGAATTGAACACGCCAAGCGAGACGAGCAGGTTGAAGTCCGAGACGTCGAGGCCGGTGACCTTCTTGAACAGCCCCGGCTCCAACTGGGTGATGACGTCGTAGAGCGTCTCCTCGCGGTAGTCGGTGAGGTACATGAAGACCGGGATACGCGTGACGAACTTGATCAGCTTCTTCTGTATCTCCTTGCGCTTGGACTTGAACTCCTTCTCCTTCTTGACTTCCTTTACCGCTTCCGACTTGTTGATAATGGTCTTGATGTCGTCGTTGAGGCTTCGGAAGCCCTCGATGCTCATGAGGGCGTTGATTGCCTCGTCGTTGGCGAGCAGGCGTCGTAGCGTGTCGTTATCGACGTTGACGAGCAGCGCCGACTCCCAGCGCTTGGCGAGAAGCGTCGCGGAGGTCCCCGCCATGGCGATGTCGAGGATCTCGGAGGCGTTGATCTCCTTCATACGGCTGCCGTCGTAGGCGAGCACGGGCAGGAAGCGGATGAAGTCGCCGACCTTCTGCTCGGGGCCCTTCTTCTCTGGGGAGAGCTGCGTGGAGTAGTCGGACACCATGGTGAGGGCGCGGTCGAGCGCGAAGTCGAACACGTAGCACTCGTTCTTGACGATCTGCATGTTCCCGTCGTCGTCCTTGACCGTCCAGGGCGACTGCACGCGAAACGCCGTCTGGAAGTAGGTCTCGGCGCTCTTTACGTTGGAGAGCATGAAGACGCCGGTCCATGGCTTCACCGTGACGCCGGTGGTGAGTTTGCCGCAGGACAGCGTGATGGACTTCGATTCGAGCGGGTCGCGCATCGACTTCTGCACGGGCGGCAGGGCAGCAAGGCCGATGCCCGCGCCCGAGCCTGCGCACACGTTGACGCGCAGATAATGACCGGTGGTTAAATCGCTGATAGAGGCCAAATCCATTGGTGGGATAATGGCCTTAGATTGCATATGGAGAAAGGCAGGGGCGATGGGCTTCTTTGATAAAGGCTTCGACCCAATAAAAGAGGCGCAGAAGACTGCGGCTGCTGCAGGAAAAGGAATCGCAAGCGTTGCCGAACAGGCATCGAATGCCGCTCAAAGCGCCGTCGAGCAGACGGGGCAGGCTATCGGGGACATTGCAGGCAAGGCAAAGGGCGCTGTTCAGAGCATTGGGGATGCGATCAAAGACGTCCCGGAGCCGAAGAGCTTCAAATACAACACTGAGTTTGCCGATGAGCGAAACGTTGACGGATCGCCCCAATCTCAAAGGCTAGCTCCGGAACATATGGCGAAAATGCTTGGAGATGTGGCTGAAGGAGCCGCAAACGCTGCAAGCGTGGCAGCGGCCGGTGCCCAAGGCGCTGTCGCCGCCATCGCAGGTAAAGCGGGGGAAATCGCCGATGGGGTCAGGCAAGGCGTCGAGAATGCAAGGGCGAAAGAACCGGATGAGTACGAGCTCACCGTCATCGAATACAACCAAACCTATACCGATCTGGAATCGGGAGGGATCGAGCTCTACCAGTCTAGGCTGAGGAGCATCGACCTGCTGGACCTCGTTACCGACCTGGTGAACTCGATTGCGAACACGCCGAAGTCGTTCGTGGAAGATATCGAAGAGGTGTCACACAAAAAGCGAAGCTTCAAAGAGTCGGCGTCCTTCGCCCGCGAAGAGCTGGACTCGGCACGGAAATCGGCAGCCAGCGCTGGCGCCGGCGTCGCGGCAGGTATGGCCGTTGCCAGCATCGCCCCATCCGCCGCCATGTGGGTTGCCACAACTTTCGGTACCGCCTCCACGGGCACCGCGATCTCTACGCTATCGGGCGCTGCCGCGACAAATGCGGCGATGGCCTGGCTCGGCGGAGGCGCATTGGCCGCCGGAGGCGGCGGAATGGCCGGTGGCACCGCTTTCCTGACAATGGCGGGCCCCATCGGATGGGGCGTCGCAGGCGCCACGTTGCTGACCTCCATCGCTCTCTTTGTGAAAAAGCAGCACGAGATTGCCAGGGAAAAGCACGAAGAGCTCCTGTCGGTGAAGCGGAACACCGAGGCTCTCAGGGAGACGTCCGCAGCAATCGGGGCACTTAAGATAAAGACCAATACCCTTCGCGAAGAGCTGTCCGGGTCCTTTATGCCCTCATGCCGCATGTACGGCGCCGACTACCTTTCCATCTCCGACGACGAGAAACTGGCCCTGGGTGCCTTGGTAAACAACGCGAAGTCCCTGGGCAGCCTCATCGTCGAGAGGGTGGCCGCCCGGGACGGTGAATAGCCATGAATGCAGAGAAGGTACTCAAGAGCTCCCAGGAGCAGGCCGTCGCCGCATGGATCGGCTTGATCAACCAGATGAGAATCGACGACCTCATCGAGAATCTCAACCGCCAAGACCAGAACCTCGATTCCACAATGGAGTCCATGAACTGGGCGCTCGGGAAGATCGAGGACCTCGTCGTTGCGAACAGGGGCGGCAGCAAGGGCATCCATGGGTTCATCGCCGAGGTGGCCGAATGCGGGTTGGAGAATGCGCAGAGCCTCGTCCATGGCGATAAACCGGTAATGGAATGGGTGAACGACAACGGCCCCGCCGACCTGTTGCGCAACGGCGTCGAGATACAGGTCAAGTTCGTGAACGCCGGCGGCAAGTTCTCCTTGGACGCTGTGGCCGCCCATTTGCAGAAGTACCCTGATTTCCTCGACAAAGACGGCATCTATCAGATCCCGAAGGACCATCTCGACGCGGTGCGCTCCCTGTATGAGATGCCAAAGGAGGATGCAGCCAAACTGGCGTCCTCGACCGGCGGCCCATCCTACTCAACCTGGAAGAGCATCCATGAGTTCTTCGACTCAAGCGGGTTCAGTATCGATGACCTTGAAGCCTCCAAATTCGAGTACTCGGAGGTCCAGAAGAACGCTATCGCCGACAAGATGGCCGAGGAGAAGAGCAGGCTCGCAGACGAGAGCGAGCGGATAAAGAAAGACATCTACGAGGAGCACAAGCCCACGCCCCAAGAGGGCGCGAAAGCCGCAGCGGCTGGCGCCGTTCTGGAAGCGGGAACGGCATTCGTCATTTCAATGAAGCGCCATCTCGGGAACGGAAAGCGTATCGACGACTTGACCCAGGATGACTGGGAGGAAATCGCCAAAGATTCCGGCATGGGACTCGTCAAGGGCGGGGTTCGCGGTGGAGCTGTTTATTGGCTGAACAACTACACGGCCACGCCCTCATCTGTCGCAAGCGCGCTGGTCACTGCGTCATTCGGCGTCGCAGAATGCGCTTACAGGTTCCGCAGCGGCGAGCTGACGGAGATCGAGTTTATAGAACGTTCCGAAATCGCGTGCCTCGATGCGTCCGTGAGCGCATTCTCGAGCTTCGTGGGCCAGGTTATCATTCCGATCCCGATTCTGGGCGCCCTCGTCGGCAACGCCGTAGGGGCGACCGTGTACGAATTGGGAAAGGATTTCTATAACAAACGAGAGGCGGAGCTGCTCGCGCACTATGCCCAGGAGCTGAAGGCCCTCGATACAGAGCTCGAAAGCGAATACGCCGCATACATCAGCGACCTTCGTGAGAATATGATCAAATACATCAGTCTTCTAGAAAAGGCATTCTCCTCGAATTCCGCCATGGCTTTTTCCGGCTCCATTGAGCTGGCGGCAAGCCTTAACGTTCCAGATAGCGAAATCCTGCACATGCGCGAAGAAGTCGATGATTTCTTTCTAAATTAGAATCAGTCAGGTTAAAGAAACAACGGCCGAGCGAAACCCAATCGCTCGGCCGTTTGCCGTCTAGAACGGATGAATCTCCTTGCACTACTATCATGCTCATAACAGCGAATGCTTGCCTAGGCAGGCAAACGGTCATCGTCTACATCACCCACTTGAACACAGCGCGGAACAGCCAGACGAAAAAGCCCAGCGTGACCTTAAGCGCCGCCTTGAGGAACTTACCAAGCCTCTTCATCGACGTCACCCCAATCTTCCTTGACCTTGCGGGCGCCATCCTCGGCGCTCTCTTCCTTCTCTTGCGCGAGCAGCCTCGCCAGCTCGTCCGGCACGCCCGGGACCTCCGCCCTCCCCAGCGCGCGCTGCAGGTCCCTTATCTGCGACTTCAGCGGTTTTGAGGGAGGCCCCACGTGCTCGCGGTAGCAGGCGCCGATCGCAGCCGCGTCACACAGGAAGCCCCGCACCCGGGCGAACGCCTCATCGCCGTCGAGCAGGACGCGACGGGCTTGCCCGAGCTCGGCCTCCGAGGCCAGCATGAAGCGCCACCCGCGGGACCTGCGCGCAGCCGGCATGTCGTCCGCAGGCGCGTCGGCGCGCCAGTCGTCGCGCACCTGGTGCCAGTTCGCCGTGAGCCAGAGCCCCCTCTCGGGCTCCTCGCGCATCTCGAGCTCGAACGCGGCGAAATAGACGAGGCCGCTTACGCCGACTGGAAGACCTCTTTCTGATATCTCCCCAGTTAAATTGACGTTTCCTTGCGAACAGCCTCCGGTTCTCCGGAGGCTGTTCCGTTATTCCCGCATGAAATCGGCACCCCGGAAGCTCTGTTAAGGGAATAATTACGTGCCCGAACACAGCAAGATACGCGGCGTTATTCGGCGGCATTCGGGGTCACTGAAACTGCGGAAACCGATTTTCGCGTTTTATTATTCCCGTTTGTTGACCTGGGCAAATGCAATTGACGAGGGTGAATCCACCTCGCAGTTTCAACTTAGTTTCGGCCGCGCGAAATCGCCCCTCGGGGGACCCGAATTGTGAATTATTCCCGCAGGGCCCCATTATTCCCGTACCGCCGAGTGCTCCGCCGTACCGCCCAGTAGGGGCATGCGGGAATAATTGAACCGTTTTCCCAGGTAGGAATGCAAAAAGAAAGCCCTCGAACCAGAGGGGTCGAGGGCTTTTATTCCCACTATTTCGCTGGCGGCTTTGTTCTGAGGCGATGCCGAAACAGCATCAGGTGGTACTCGGCAGCACCAAAACGCGAGTTCAGAAGCCAGTTTCCGCTATTCCCACTCAATCGTTGCCGGCGGCTTGCTGGTCACGTCCAGGACAACGCGGTTGACTTCCGGCACCGCGTTGGTGATGCGGTTGGAGATGCGGGCCAGGACATCGAACGGCAGGCGCGACCAGTCGGCGGTCATAGCATCCTCGCTCGAAACCGGACGAAGGACGATCGGGTGACCGTAGGTGCGGCCATCGCCCTGAACACCAGCCGAGCGGACGTCCGCCAGCAGCACGACGGGCATCTGCCAGACCTCGCTTATTTTCGGATCTGTTCTTCTCAGTCATAGTCAACGCAGTGAACCGCGAATTCGAGGACACCCATCTGCAGTTGTTGCTTATGCTCGCTGATCGTGGGTGCGAGGACACTAAACTACGTCCCTTCCTATATGAGGGTCACGTCGATGGCGCAATCGTCACCTTGCATCACCAGGTGCCGCACCAAATCCAAACTCTCCAAAATGCTCCTATGGTTTTCATCGGCAGACCTACCCAAGCCCCAACCTTTAACTCATGGGTAGACGTAGACAATACTGAGTCTGGACACCTCGGGGCTCGGCGGCTCATCGAAAGGGGTTCTCGCCGTCTGGCAATCATCACCAGCCCGGTAATCCTGGGCAGCGAGTTAGTGGAACGAGTCTCTGGCTAGGCGTCGGCTAATCTCGAAAACCATCCTTATACGCACCTAGAGACAGCTGGAACGTTTCTAATCGGCAGCCCGGTATCAACGGAGCGTGAATGGCGTGACAAAACCAGGAATACGACAGACTCTGCGCCTCGGAACCCTCGACTAACGGGTGAACTTTTTTGATCTACCTAGATTAGTTAACCGAACAGACGGTATTATTCAGTGAGAATGTATTTATTTCTGGCCGACGAATGGCCATCCGCTCACGACCCTGGGGGGAAATAATGGGTGCGACTAGGGAAAGAAAATTGCAAAGCAACGCCGCAATGCCTAAGCGAATCGTTGCTGCATCGTTGTCGCTTATTTTGGCGCTGTTTATGACACCAGCAGCGGCTTTCGCTGAGGATCAAGCCGGGGCGGAGGATGCCACGCCAAGCGCTACCGCGAGGACAACCCTTAGCAGCGCACCAGGGGAAAATGTCGTGGCTGCTTCTCCTCAACCCACCGAGGCGTCAAGCACCCCGACACCAAGCGCCGGCGATTCTGCCGCGTCCCCAACAGCAGAAAACCAAACCCCAGTCTCGTCGACCGCATCTGAGACAACGCTGAAAGCCACTACCGCCAACCAACCGCAATTACGCTCCCCGCAAGGTGTTTCTGAGGTTTGGGTAGATAGCAAAGCGGGCTCAGACGACAATGATGGCAGTCAAACCGCCGCCGTCAAAACTCTTGAGAAAGCGCTTGGTCTAGTATCCGATGGCGGGACGATACATACCGTCGGCGCGTTCACGTCCGGCACTGACCTGGCTATCAACAAGAACGTCACATTCACAGGCTCTGGCAATTTTCTAACCATCACAAGTGGTGCGAAACTAAGCGCCCCAGGCAAGACGGTCACAATGACCGGCTACAACACCGCATTGACCATCCAGGCTGGCGCTGAGCTTAACGATGGCAACTACATCCTCGACCGCAACACCATCGGCTTCGACCTAAAAGGCAAAATTAACGGCACCTCACGCGAGGCTTTAACTATCTCGGCAAAGAACAGCTTGGGGCGAGGGTTTGTCTATAACTCAGACGCCAGGTTCATCAATTGCACGGTGGACGTCCAAGCCACACCCGGAAAAAGCGAACAGTACGCCGGCCTCTACATGACGAATTCCTCGCTTACCACCCGCGGCGTTTGGTATTACTTCGACCCGGACAAGGGCAAAGGCGGGGTACACCTCGACCACTCTGACTTTTATGCTTACAAAGCTACAGGAGTCAGAGCCTACAAAAATACCCTCGCCCTATTGGGCGCGTCTGAGCTAGTCAACGGCTCCACTCTCACTGCCGATGGCTCACGCATCACGGTCTCGGCGAAATTATCGGTGACCGACTCAAAGGTAGTCATCAAGAACAGCACGGACGGCGGCCTGAACGTCAACTACAAGCCTGGCGAGGCGACATTCACCAACTCTGTGCTGGAAACCACCAACATGAAGTATTACCCCTCCTATGGCGCTGGGCAGTCGTCAGGGCCGTGCTCGATCACCTTTACTGGCAATAGCGTGGTCAATACCGACGCCAGCAATAACACTGCTGACAATGGCGGGGCTAACCGTGGCACCGGAAGCTCTTACGTGGTTACCGGCGGGTCATATTTGATTGCCTATAGCCCCGATTTCAACCACGATGTCGTTACGCCAACCAACGGCGACCAAAACGGTAACGAATGGCTTTCGCTATTCACGCTGGCGGACAACACCATTAATACCGTGAACCCGATCAACGCCAACGGCGTCAGGTACAACTATTCGGTAGCGCAGGCCTCCAAAGACGGGCAAAAGCACATTTGGGCGCCAGCCGCCACAGCCACCTTCAAATTGCAAAACGCTAATGCGTCTTTCGCCGACGGCACCACCGCTGACAAGGCGAAATCAACCGTTCGCGGCTACAAACTCGACGATGTGACGGGTAACACTGACCCCGACACACCAACTGACGCTAACGGCGTAAAGTTCCTAGGCTGGTTCTATAAGGACGCGGCAGGCGCAGAGCATACTTTCGATTATGCGAATGCCCAGCTCGATACCAACATCGAGGTTTATGCGAAATGGGACGCAAAAACCGTCATTTACCACAATGGTGCAGGTGAAGAGTACATCCAAAATGTTGACCCCAACGACACCACGGCCACTGCCCTAGCTTTCGACGAAGTCGCCGCCAAGGTCAGCGCCTTTGTACCGGCAGGAAAGACATTCGTAAAGTGGACGACGGCGCCAGACGGCTCTGGTGACGAGGTCGCACCGGGCGCTGGGCTAACATTCGCTGCAGAGACCACCCAAATTGACTTGTACGCCCAATATAAAGACAACGAATACCGGGTCGCTTTCTCGGCTAACGGCGGGATTTTCTCTGAAACAAGCATATTCAAGACAAATCCTGAAGAGTTTACTGTTGAGACCGACGCCAGCGGCGGCGAGATTGCCGTCCTGAAACAGCCAGCTACATACGGGCAGAAGTTCCGCACACTGCTGACTAAGGTGACTTATGGCGACATCACCCCAGCCAAGGCGGACGCCAAGAAATTGGGGTATTTGCTAGCCAACCAGTCTTATTGGAGCAAGGCTGCCGGCGCAGGCGGTTCGGGCGTCCGGTTTGATGACTCCAGCTTCTTTGGCATCAAGATACCTGGCGCAAACCCAGATATTACGGCTGACACCACGTATTACTTGTCTTGGAAAACTGACCCAACAGTGCTCGAGACCAAAGCGGATCTGACGATTGACGCCGATATGTGGGCTGACTCGATTGACGCGACCACCAAGATAAAGCGGGTTTACACGGAGGGCTCGAAGAGCACCTTCGAGATTACCGGAGCCGTTGATCCCGCCGGTATAAAGAACCAAATGACGGGCATAGAAGGGGTCTTCCCAGAGAACGCTAAGACCCCGGACAAGATTGCATTGTCCAGCCTGAGCTCGACGTTCACCGCGTCCATCACTTTCCCGGATGGCGTAGCTATCCCAGCTAACCCCACCGTTGAGATGGCGGGGTTGGGCGATTGCTTCGAGCTTGCAGGCACTAGCGTAACCGGTCAAACAGTGGACGTAACTTTCAAGTTAAAGCCCGGCATCAAAAACTACAAGCAGCTAAAGGATGCCGTCTTTTCGACCGGAGCTGGAAATCGAAACCTGATTACGGCCACCGTCAAAGGTCTAACCTTGGACGCCGCACAGGTGACCAACGGCCAAGAAATCACTGTAACCGGAACTGTCAAAGGCAATTTCAACGCTGTCGCGCAAGGCTCGACAGCCAGTAAAGTGTCTGCTCGTAGCGCTAGGGCGCTCTTTAGGGCTCAGGCAGAAAACCCTGCACCCAGGTTGCATAGATTCACTTTCACCTGGACAGGTGACCAAACCGATACGGCCAAGGACGTTCGCGCCAAGGACGACTCCACAATCCAGCAAACCTTGCTGGTGGTTAAACCTTATGAAGCTGTACTGCCTGGCGACATTCTGGTCGGAAACGACACTGAGAACACTCACGTTTATGACGCTTTTCAAGGCGAGAATATTGATTTCACCGGCACCCTAGGCTCTGAGGTCGTCAAGAATCAGATGAACGCGATTGAGCTCCAATACCCTGGTGTCACAAACTTGTCGAGCATCAACCTTAGCGATGTGGCTTCGACATTTGCCGCCTCTTTCACGATTCCGGACGGCATGACCTTACCCGATAACCTAACCAAAGATACGGTGAAAGCCGAAGGTCTTGCCGACACATTCACTATCTCTGACGTTTCAGTGGAGGGTAAAACCGTCACAGTGACCATGACACTTAAGAGCGGGATTGTGAATTATCAGCAGCTCAAGGACGCCGTCAACAAGATTGACTCGACCATGAAGGTGACGATCCCGGGCGTAACCGTGAATAAGGACGTCTCAGGCGGCACACAGCTGACTGTAAGTGGCGAAGTGTCTGGCACATTCAACGCCCTGGCAACCTCAGCCGCTGGCACACAGCGGGAGTTCTTCTTCAAGTGGATTGGGGAACAAACACCCGAGGGCAAAGACGTGATGGCACCCGCCAACAGCAAGGCTATCCAGTTCACTGTGCAAGTCCCGTCGCCGATAGCTGGCGAGCTGCCCGGCGACATGCTGGTCGGCACCGACACCGAGCATGATGAAGTCATTACCCTGCCTCAAGGTTCCACATTCGACCTGACCGGTGCCCTGCAAGTGACGCCTATTCATGAACAGATGGGCGGAATTGAAGCCTTGTATCCTGAGGTTAATCACGATGAAATCGCTCTGGACGTGAAAGACTTCTCGTTCGTCGCCACGTTCACTATTCCGGATGGCATGAGCCTGCCGGCCAATCTCGACGCCACACAGGTTAGGGTTGCCGATTTCGGTGCTGGCTTCACAGTCAAAGATGTGACAGCTAACGCCCAGACCGTAACCGTCGTCTTCGCACTGACTGACCCCGCCGCCATCAAGACTTATTCCGATCTTGAACAGGTTGTGGACGCCGCCGGCGGTGCGGAAGGTTGGATGAAGATTACCGTCCCTGGAATCATGATTGACGAAGATGCGGACGTTGACGCGAACCTGACCATTGTCGGCACAGTAGAGGGTAGATTCAGCGCGATGGCCACCTCAAAATCTGGCACGCGAAAAGCATTCTCATTCACTTGGGACGCAATCCAGTGGCCGGACGGCAAGGACGCAGTAGCAACTGACGACGACACGATCCAGCTAACCGTCAAGGTCTCCAAAAGCTCTGTGGTACCAAACGAGCCAGGCGAAGAGGGCTCCACAGCGGTGAAGAGAGTGCGTCGCAAAATGCCTAAGACCGGCGCTAGCGGATTGTCAGCAATTCTTGCTTTGGGACTAGCCGCTGCCGCCGGTGCAGGTTTGGCATCCAGAAAAGTACGTGCGCTTAACTAACGCTGCCATTAGCAGAGATTCCACACTCCCGCGTATTCGACATTGCGTACAGTGGCACGTTGCGCACTCCAACGCTTCCGTCATCCCGGGCGGTAGCGCGAAAGGCGCATGCTTCGCGAAATCACGCTGGTACCCCTCTTACAATGCCGGTTTGAATCATACGCACCTCCGCGAGTCCCGCATTCTGCGCGAAGGCGTCAACCGCCGCCGGCATGCCCCCGACCACGTAGTATTGGCGTAACAGCGCCGTAAGTTTTGACACAAACGATTTCACGCTGTCGGTGTTCTCGGAATCCAGTAGCTTCCGCAGAGGGACGTTCCCGGTTGCATCGAAAAAACTCGCGGAAGCTCAACGGGTAAAGGTTCAGCGCATCGCGCCTTACCCACGGGGTAACCGGATCATTTATGAGCTGAGAGATTAAGGAGAGAGCCGGCCGCTGCCACCGCATAATCCGGCGCCTCCGGACTAAAGCGATTAGACCATTTCCGCATATTATTCTTGATGTCTCGCCGGTTACCCCGAATTTGCCAAGATGCCTTTTCAAATGACCGGGATCTATTCCCACTCAACTGTCACAAGGCTAGTTTCCACACGCTAACAGTTTGTCGTCTCGTGCTCGCCCGTGCCGCTGCGTGCTCGCTCGTGGCGTTTCGTTATTGGGGAGTATTTTCACGAAGCGGCTCCAAGGGTGTACTCACCTGTACTCACCACTGAGTACACTTTCTGTACTCAGCCCTCGGGGAGTGATCACGAGACCCTCGGGGAGTAGTCACAGCCGCAGGTCAGTGATGGGGAGTATTACTCATTTTTAAAAGGTGAGTACAAATCAGCAGAATCGTGTACTCGTTTTAGGCTTGGGCGCTCTTAACAAGCGGACGGATCCAACGAAAGGACGAACCCCGCTCGGCTCTTCGCGATACGATGTGTAGCACCTTCGTGCAACGTTCAGGCGAAATGCCCTGCCTGCGACTAGTGGGTAGAGAAGATGTTCACGACGAGGACCCCTGCGACGCACATGACAATGCCCGCGATCATCGGGGCATTGAGCGGCTCCTTGAATGCGAACACCGATATCCCCGTGGCCATGATGATGCCGAGTGCGCCCCACGACGCGTAGGCGACGCTCAGCGGAATGCCCTGCAGCGCCTTCGAGAAGAACCCGAAGCAGAGGCCGTAGAGCGCCAGGCAGCCGATGGACGGACCGAGCTGGCTGAAGCCGTCCGACAGCTTCATGTAGAACGTAGCACCGCATTCAAAGACGACGGCGACCGCCAAAAAGAGGTAGTACATGGGACCCCCAATCCTTTCGATGTTCCATAGCAAAAGCTATGCTAAACTCTCGGGTAACCATAGAGTCAAGGGGCGAAAATGAGATTCCTAAAATCCGGCGAGTTCGCCGAGCTGTGCGGCACGACGAAGAACACGCTCATCCACTACGACCAGATGGGGCTCCTGAAGCCTGCTCGTGTTGCGGAGAGCGGTTACAGGTTGTACCTGGCATCGCAGCGCTACCGGTTCCTGTCGGTGAGGGCTCTGGCGGATTCCGGCATGCCGTTGCAGGAGGTGAAGCGTGTGCTCGAGACCGACGACGCGCGCGCTCTTGCCACGTCGCTCGATGCCACACGCGGCAAGATTGAAGCTCGCATTGCGAGCTTGCGAAAATCCCTCGAGCGTATAGACGAGGTCGCCCGGCAGGCCCGAGCAGCATGCGAGATAGATGCCAGGTCCATCGGGGTCATCAGGCGCCCTGCGCGAAGGATCGCCATGCTCGGCGTCGCCGCAGTCGGCCTCGGCGCCTATCCTGACGACCTGGTCGTGAGACGTGACCTGGAAGTCGCAGCGCTTCTCGCCGAGGCTGGTCTGATGGCAGAGCTCGCACCCTATGGCGGCGTGTGCAGGGAAGCGCCCACTCCTGATCGAGACGTTGCTTACGACGACCTGTTCTACGTGCTGCCGGACGATTCCGCCTATAGCGGCGCGACCGTCGAGCTCGAGGCCGGCGAGTACGTGGTCGCGAGCTACGACGGCCCCTGCTCGGGACTCGGTCGCGCCCACGCTTCGCTCGTCGCCTTCGCGCGCGGTCAGGGACTTCGCGGCGACCTGCCGCGCTACGAGATATCGGCCTTCAAGCTGCTGGACCAGGAGGACAGGTACCGCTGCTCGATAGAGATGAGGGCGCTTGGGATTTAGCGCGACGGTTGCCGAAATGGCCCCAAGAGGCTTCCAAAGGCTTAAAGAACCCCTCTGCCAAGCACAAGTCGACAGAGGGGTTTAGCATGCTTAGCTGGAGAAATATGCCCTTCCGTTACTCCCACTCAATCGTTGCCGGCGGCTTGCTGGTCACATCCAGGACAACACGGTTGACCTCGGGCACCGCGTTGGTGATGCGGTTGGAGATGCGGGCCAGGACATCGAATGGTACGCGCGACCAGTCGGCCGTCATGGCATCCTCGGACGACACGGGGCGCAGCACAATCGGATGGCCATAGGTGCGGCCATCGCCCTGCACGCCAACCGAATGCACATTCGCCAGCAACACCACCGGACACTGCCAGATCTCACGATCCAGCCCGGCAGCGGTCAGCTCTTCACGGGCAATCAGATCCGCGGCGCGCAGAATCTCCAGGCGTTCGCGCGTCACGTCACCAATGATGCGGATTCCCAGGCCAGGACCGGGGAACGGCTGACGCCACACAATGTTCTCCGGCACGCCCAGTTCCAGGCCAATGGCGCGCACCTCGTCCTTGAACAGCGTGCGCAGCGGCTCCACCAGCTCAAAATTCAAGTCCTCCGGCAGTCCACCGACATTGTGGTGCGACTTGATGTTCGCAGCACCCTCGCCACCACCGGATTCAACAACGTCGGGGTACAGCGTGCCCTGTACGAGGAACTTGATCTCCGCGCCCTCTTCACCGGCCTCACGCACCAGTTTCAATTGCGCAGCCTCGAAAGAACGAATGAACTCGCGGCCAATGATCTTGCGTTTTTGCTCCGGGTCGCTCACGCCAGCCAGAGCATTCAGGAAACGCTCCGACTCGTCCACCGTCACCACGCGGATCCCCATCGTGCCCGCGTAATCATGCTCGACCTGCTCACGCTCACCCGCACGCAGCAACCCGTGATCAACAAAAATACACGTCAGCTGATCGCCCACCGCTTTGTGCACCAGCGCGGCAGCAACCGAGGAATCCACGCCCCCGGACAGACCGCAGATCACGCGCGCATCGCCCACCTGCTCACGAATACGCGCCACCTGATCATCAATAATCGACCCGGGAGTCCAATCAGTGCCAATACCCGCACACTCGTGAATGAAGTTCTCAATGAGCTTCTGGCCAAACTCGCTGTGATGCACCTCAGGGTGCCACTGCACACCATAGAGCCGGCGCGACTGATCCTCGAACGCGGCAACAGGTGTTTCCTGCGTGCTGGCCGTCACAGTGAAACCATCCGGCGCCTGCTGCACCGCATCACCGTGACTCATCCACACGGACTGTTCTGCCGGAGTACCAGCAAGCAGCGCGCTGGAGGCGCCCTCGTCAATCGTGAGCGACGTATGGCCGTATTCGCGCGTTCCCGTCTTGCCGACGGTGCCGCCCAAAGCCTTCGCCATGACCTGGAACCCATAGCAAATGCCGAGCACCGGGACGCCTGACGTGAACAGCTCAGTGTCAAACGTTGGCGCGTTGTCCGCGTACACAGATGACGGGCCGCCGGACAGGATCACCGCAGCCGGATCCTTCGCAAGCATCTCGACGGCCGGCATCGTATGCGGCACGATCTCCGAGTACGCAGAGGTCTCACGGACACGACGCGCAATCAGCTGCGCGTACTGGGCGCCAAAGTCAACAACAAGAACAGGACGATTTTCAGTGCTCACAGGCTCATCGTAGCCGTACGGACGACCCATGCGCCACAATCACTGCGTCACCGTCAGCGAACCTGCCAAAGGCGCGTTGGAATCACCACCCACATACAGTTCGATGCGCGTGGCGTCCTGGATCCAGTCCTTCGTGACCGCGCTCCAGTACCGCAGTTGATTGGGGCCGAGGGGGAACGTCACCCTCACAGTCTCACCGGCCGGGATGCTCACACGTGAGAATCCCTTAAGCTCACGCAAAGGCCTCGAGGACGTGCCGTAGCACTGGTGGATGTACAGCTGGGCAACCTCGTCGGCATCCATATCCCCGGTATTCGTGACGTCAACGCTGAGCGTGGCTGTCTCACCGACGCGGATCTGATCACGATCCAAACGCGGATTCGAATACTCAAATGACGCGTAGCTCAAGCCGTATCCGAACGGGTAGAGCGGCGTGCTCGGCTCGTTGAAGTAACGCTCACCTGCGCCTTCGGGCTGGAACGTGCGGTAGTGGTTGTAGACCATCGGCACCTGCCCCACGTTGCGTGGCCATGTGATCGGCAGACGGCCGGCAGGCGAGACATCACCAAACAGCGCGGCTGCCACGGCTGCGCCTGCACGCGTCCCCGGATACCAGATCTGCATGATCGCACCGACGCCCTCATGACTATCAACACAAGTCAGGTCCAGCGGACGGGCCGACATACACAGGACAACGAGGGGGGTTCCCGTCTCTGCCAGACGCTGAAGCTGCTCCAGTTGGCGCCCCTGGAGTTCCAAGGTGGACACGGAGGCCTTCTCACCGATCTGGTTCTGATGCTGGCCGATCACCACGACCGCAACATCGCTGCGTGCAGCAAGTTCCACGGCGGCGTTAATGTGCGCATCATCATCCCAGTCCTCGGGGGTGCGATCCACGACCGTATCATTATCGTCGAACATCGAGGGATACAGGCGCTCCCCTACTCCCGCGCCAGGTTCAAACTCAACGTTCACATCCTGACCGGCGCGCTGGCGAATACCGTCCAGGATCGTCACTGTTTCATCGGTGTCGTACTTGAAGCACCATGGGCCCAGTGGGTCTCGCCGTGCATTGGCCAGCTCACCGATCACTGCGATGGAAGACGTCTTGTCTGCCTTGAGCGGCAGCGTGGAGTGTTCGTTCTTCAGCAGCACGAATGTGCGTTCAGCAGCGTGCTGTGCTGCGTCGCGATGCTCAGGTGTGGACAGGGTTGCGGCAGCGTCTCCCTCGTCAACGTAGGGATGTTCAAACAGGCCAAGGTCGAACTTGGCGCGCAGTACGCGACGGACAGCTTCATCCAGCACCTCCATCGAGACACGTCCGTCCTCTACCGCTTCGGGCAGGTGCTCGTATGCGGCCTCGAACATCGCCATTTCCATATCAAGACCGGCGTTGACGGCTCGCGCGCCCGCATCGGGCAGGTCCTTGGCGAAGTGTTGGACGGTGAGCGAGTGGACAGCGTTCGCGTCAGACACAACGAACCCCTTGAAGCCGAATTCGTCGCGAAGCGTGTCGGTCAGCAACCACTTGTTGCCCGAGGCAGGCACGCCGTTCAGATCCATGTACGCGCTCATGATATTGCGTGCGCCAGCGGCAACAGCGTCACGGAAGGGAGGCAGATACACGTTGTGAAGTTCCGAATCGGACAGGTCGACGTCTTCGTAGTCGCGGCCGCCGCGAGCCGCACCGTAGCCGGCAAAGTGCTTGGGACCGGCAAGGATGGCGTCACCTGGCACAGCGTCGTCCGCACCCGCACCGCCCTGGAAGCCTGCCACCTGTCCGGCAGCCATCGCACCACCCAGGTAGGGATCTTCACCTGCTCCTTCAATGATGCGACCCCATCGCGGGTCGCGTGCAATGTCGACCATCGGTGCAAATGCCCAGTGAATACCGACTGAACGCGCCTCGCGTGCTGCGATGCGCTGGGCGGCCGAGGCACTGTCAGGATCCCAGCTTGCTGCCATTGCCAGTGGCACCGGGAAGATGGTACGCAAACCGTGGATGACGTCGTAGCCGAAGATCAATGGGATTCCGAAACGATGGTGCTCAATCGCCAGTTTCTGCAGCCGGTTCGTCTCAGAGGCTTCGTTGACGAACAGGAGTGATCCTACTCGCCCCGCTTTAATCGCTTTTTCCACCATCGCGCGTTGGGCTGTGTTCGCATCATCTCCGTCAGCGGGCGCGCCGTCCTGCTGGTTCAACGCCATAGCGAGGTAGAAGTACTGGGTCAGTTGTCCGGCTTTTTCTTCAACCGTCAGGCGTCCCAGCAGGTCGTCGACGCGTTCAGTGGTCGACAAAGCAGCATCTTGGAATGGGTAAGCAGCGTCAGTCATCATTGTCCTTTCACGGCAGTTAACACCCTAATATTACAGTCGGTAAATTAGAACATCAAGGCCGTTCTCTTCTTGTTATCGCATTGTCGAACGCAGTTCATCTTTCTGCGTCATGCTACGTCGTATGAACGACCCCCCAACCGTGCCTGATGCGCCTCTTATTCCGCGAACCGCCCGCCATTGCCGGACCTGAACGCATGGTCATCGACGTGAATACAGGCGAGTTCGCGGCAGGGCAACGCTGAGCGATCTACTGACAACCCTGGTCGCGCGCCCATTGCGTTGCCGCGTTCACCGCTTGAGCCGGTTCCATCGTCACATCCGGTGCGATCGGATCTTCCGCGTGAGTCGTTCCCATGCGGTCTTTCGTCACGCCGACTGTGACCACAAGCTGCTTTCCTCCATACAGCGGGAACGGTGTATTGACCGTGGCATATCCTGCGGTCGGCTGGCCAAACACGCGCGTATTCGGTACGCCTTTAAAAGCGAGCAAAGCCTGCTCACCGGAGCTGCCAGTGTGTTCACCGGTGACAATCGCGACCGGCACCTCTGACTTTTCCGTGATGTCAACGGTCGTGGGCCTTCCGCCGCCGCTGACCTTCCCGCTCTCCAACATGACGGCGCTTTCGCCTCCGCCCGTAACAAAGTAGGACACGGGACCGTCAGGAATCAGTGGCGAGATACCGGCAATCATCGGCCCCATGTCGCCACCACCGTTTTCACTGAGGTCAATCACCGCCGCGCACACATTCGCTCCGGACACAGCTTGCGCAATAGTTTGCGCGTACTCGCTGCCCTGGTCGGGTGTGCCCATAAACGCGGGCATATGAACAGTCACGACACCGTCGTTTTCTTCCACGCTCGGCGCTTCGTACTCGTCGACGGCTTCTTGCGCTTCGTCCGCCGTCATGAGGAATGAGTGCTTCGTTCCCGCAATTTTGACGGCATCGGACAGGACAGCGTCGACCTCGTCAATGCTGGTGGCTTCGCTGATTGCCTGTTCGACTCGTGGGCGCTCATCCTGCCAGGCTTCGGACGATGCGTTGATTCCCTGGTCAAGATGGCCGAGGGCGACTTCACCGTAGCGCTGTGGACTGGGCTCAGTCAGCCAAATACCGAAGTTGGGTCCCCACCTGACGACAGCGACTCCAAGCATCGCAGCGGCGACAACAATCAGTGCCACCAGGGCGATGATGATTCGTTTGGCAACCGTGGACATGGACTAAGCTCCTCACGTTGACGTGTCGGTCTGCGTTCCATTATGAGGAGGCAGGCCCATGCGTGCGAAGACAGCCCCATCTACATTGCGGGGTAGAGCTGACTCTACCCCGCATATGCAGATCGTTGAGCGCCTGTCAGTGCGCGAAGTGACGGGTTCCCGTCATGTACATCGTGATGCCAGCGGCCTGTGCCGCTTCGATCGACTCGTTGTCGCGGATCGATCCACCGGGCTGAACGACAGCTTTCACGCCGGCATCGATCAGCACCTGGAGGCCGTCAGCAAACGGGAAGAATGCGTCCGAGGCGGCAACGGCACCTTCGGAGCGACGCTCCGGCTCGTCAGCGACCACATCAGCCGTGCGTGCACCGCCCGCCGAATCCACCTTGTCAGCAGCGGCGTCACCTGTTGTGCGACCACCCAGCGTGTTCGCGCGTTCGACCGCCAGACGGCAGGAGTCCACGCGGTTGACCTGCCCCATGCCAACCCCGACGCTTGCTCCGTCGTGAACCAGCAGGATTGAGTTCGACCGCACGGCTCGCACGGTGCGCCATGCGAACTCCAGGTCCCGCAGTGTTGCCTCATCGGCCGGCTCGCCTGCCGCCAAAGTCCAGTTCGCCGGATCGTCACCGTCAGCGTCAATGTCGTCGCGTTCCTGCACCAGCAGTCCCCCGGAAATCTGCTTAAACTCCAGGGCTCCGCGTACCGGTGGCACTACCTGCAGGATTCGCAGGTTCTTCTTCGTTTCCAGTACTTCCAGTGCGCCTTCGGCGTAGGAGGGCGCCAGGACGACCTCGGTAAAGATCGGTTTGATCTGCCTTGCCAGTTCGACGCTGACCTCACGGTTGACTGCGATCACTCCGCCGAATGCTGACACAGGATCGCATGCATGCGCCTTGCGGTGTGCTTCCGCCACATCTGCGCCAATGGCGATCCCACACGGGTTCGCGTGCTTGATGATGGCCACGCACGGCTCGTCATGGTCAAATGCTGCGCGCAGTGCTGCGTCACCATCGGTGTAGTTGTTGTAGCTCATCGCTTTGCCATGCAGTTGGCGCGCGTTCGCGATGCCAGGCAGCAGGTCCTGGGTCGTGTCGTCGCCGTCCTGTTCATCGCCTGGCTCGTCAAACTCAACGTCAACTTCGCCCTCGCCCATCAGCTCGACGATGTCGCCGTATACGGCGGCATCCTGATGCGGGTTTTCGCCATAACGCAAGGTGTGGAGGCGTTCGAAAGCAGAGACCAGCACCGGTGGCCACTGTGCGTCATCAACGTCATCGGCTTCAGCCGACTCGTCAACATCAAGGTCAGCATCCAGTTCGTCTTCGAACCAGTCAGCGATGGCGGCGTCGTAATCTGCTGTGTGACGGAATGCGGCCGCTGCCAGTTCGCGACGCTCCTCCAGAGTGAATCCCTCAGAGCGTGCAGCGTCGATCACCGCGTCGTATTGCTCCGGGTTGGTAGCAATGGCAACGGAGGGATGGTTCTTCGCAGCAGCGCGCACCATCGACGGGCCGCCGATGTCAATCTGCTCAACACATTCGTCGAATCCTGCGCCCGAGTCAACCGTGTCCTCAAATGGGTACAGATTGCATACCACCAGGTCGAATGCTGCGATCCCCAGGTCTTCGAGCTGCTGGCGGTGATCGGCTTTGCGCTGATCAGCGAGAATGCCGGCATGGATCTTCGGATGCAGCGTCTTGACGCGGCCTTCCAGCACCTCGGGGAAACCAGTCACGTCTTCCACGGGCGTCACAGGAATCTTCGCGTCACGGATTTTTTGTGCAGTTGAACCGGTGGACACGATTTCGACGCCAGCATCAGCGAGTGCGCGAGCCAGGTCAACCAGGCCGGTCTTGTCGTAAACGGAGATCAGTGCTCTGCGGATCGGGCGGACATCAACGGGTTCGAGGTTATCCAAACGGACTGACAATTCTTCCTCCAAGGGGGTTCAAGGTCGGTCCTCAGCGCCCAGGCGGGCGGCGCCGTGCGAGGCTGCTTCAGCCGCTTCCCGGTGGTCCTCCACCCTCGCCAGTTGCGGCCTCTTTTAGTGTACGAGGGCGGCGCCGGATATGCGACTAGCTGTGATCTTTCAGATCTTCGTCACTGTTGTCAGTATTGTCTGACACGGCGATGGGTTCCGTGGGCGCAGCGCTGGCTTTGAGTGCTTCCATGCGGGCATCCGGAGCACGCGGAGGAGCGGGCAGTTCTTCTGTCGCCTCTTCTTCCAGCGCCGTTTCCTCTTCCTCCGGCGTCTCTTCGCCGGCTTCATTCAGGTCAGGAGCTGGAAGGGGCGTCTCCCTCGTCGATGACTGGGCGCGATTCTCCTTCCATGCGGCAATACGCGCCTTCGTCCACGCCGTCAAAGCTGCGGCCGCTCGGCGCACCCACGCGATCGTGGTCGGATGTGCTGCCAGGGACACCGCGAGCGCGACCATGCACACTTCCAGTACGACGAACAGCACGCTCCACCACACGCGCGGGCCAACGACACTCAGACGGGTCGACCCCAACGACATGCGCGACGAGGCAAGCCATGCTGCGATGACGAGCGCAGTGATCACGGTGGCCACTCCCATCGCAGCCGCCTGCTTCCACAGGTGCGTCATACGATGCCGCCACGCCGCCCATGCGCCCAGCAGGATTCCCACTCCCACCAGCGCCCAGGCCACCCAGTGGCCCGGAGCTGTCTGTGGGACGGCCGCAAGGATCGGGATCGCCGGAATCGGCGCAACAGGCGCGTTCGCCGCTGAATGGAGGGTGTCGGCACCCACGTAGAAACCAGGCCCCGCGATCCACGCCAGTGCGCATGCCATGATCGACGGAGCAAACAAGGCCTGAACAATGTTGATGATGACCGTGTCCTTGGTCGAAGCAAAGAGCAGTTCGTGGATACCGGAGATACGCTGAAGAGAAACAAGGATTGACACGGCGCTCATGATCAGGCTGAACAGCACTGTCAGTGCCACGGCAACGCGACCAAGGCGCAGCCCTGACCACAGCCATGTCAACGATTCGCGCCGTTCAGATGAAATCGTGGGCCATGTCCACGTGTGTCGAGCAGCAACTACCGCCCAGGTCGCTGCCAGAAGCGGAATGACGAGCGCACCGGGCAGTGCGCGCCACACGTTGATGTGAGCCGAGGACGCTCCAGCTGTAATGAGCGCCGTGACTGCAAACGTGGGGACAGCCATCCACTGCGCGGCGGCAGGAAAATCCCGTCCCGGCAGCAGAAGAACACGCAAAATGATGATCAGCAGCGCTCCGAGCAGTGTCGGAATGGCGAGGATGTCGCTCTGCCCCACCGTGATCGGCGCTCCCAGCGTCGCAGCCCAGAGGTCACCACCCACTGCCCGAGCATCGTCCCAGCTGGTCGACGCCAGCCAGGGGTTCTGCGAGACGAACCAGTACCCCACCAGCGTCACGACCATCATGAACGCCCATCCGATCAGGGCCGCCTCAATGCCGGCCAGGCCGGAGCGTGCCCACCCGTCAGGCAGTGCGATGCGGATCGTGCGTCGCCGCACGGCGGTGCGAGTGGTGTGAGGTTCCTCGTCGTGCACCTGAGGTGCCGATTCATCGGTTCCGTCAAGGTCGAGGCGTTCAGTTTCTTTTTCCGAATTATCCAATTCGGGTTCATCATCACTGTCTGCCTCATCGTGAGCCGGCACAAAAATCAGCGACGCACCGGCTTCACGGTCTTCCTCCTCAAGCCACGCGCCAACCACCTCGGTTGGGATCTCATCAGCGGACAGGTCCGCTTCTGCGCGCTGCCTGTCAGGGCGCTGCGATGGGGAAGAGTCAGGTGAGTGCGTCATCGTTCTTCATCGTCTCGCATCCGCGCCCACACATGGAGGTGCACCGCCGACCATGAGAAAGTTCATTCACGATCAGCGGTGCACGACCGGATGTTATTTCTGCAGAATCTCGCGAGCGATGATGGCAGTTTGGGAAGGTGTACGACCCACCCGCACGCCGACAGCCTCGAGTGCTTCAGCCTTCGCCGCGGCCGTGCCGGAGGATCCGGACACAATCGCGCCGGCATGCCCCATCGTCTTGCCTTCCGGAGCCGTGAAGCCGGCAACGTAGGCCACCACCGGTTTGGTCATGTGTTCGGAAATCCACTGAGCTGCGCGCTCTTCCGCGTCGCCACCGATTTCACCGATCATGACGACCAGTTCGGTGTCGGGGTCATTTTCAAAGGCTTCGAGCGCGTCAATGTGCGAAGTGCCGATGACCGGATCACCACCGATTCCCAGGCAGGTGGTAAAGCCGATGTCACGCAGTTCGAACATCATCTGGTAGGTCAGTGTGCCTGACTTCGATACCAGTCCCAGCCGTCCCCGGCCGGTGATGTCTGCCGGGGTGATGCCGACGTTCGACTGTCCGGGGCTGATAATGCCTGGGCAGTTCGGTCCGATCACGCGCACGCCCGCTTCACGTGCGCGGGCCACGAACTCCGTGGAGTCAGCGACCGGGATGCCTTCGGTGATGACCACGACCGTCTCCACGCGGGCATCGACAGCTTCGAGTACAGCGTCTTTCGCAAATGCCGGCGGCACGAAAATGGCGGATACTGTGGCACCCGTTTCCTTCACTGCTTCTGCAACCGTTCCAAACACAGGGATGTCGACAGGGCCGTCGGTGACCTGGTCAGCCATCGGCCCGTATCCCTGGACATCGAATGTCACGGACTGTCCAGCTTTGCGTGGGTTGACGCCGCCGACAATGGCGGTGCCCGAGTTGAGCATGCGCTGGGTGTGCTTGCGTCCCTCTGATCCGGTCATGCCCTGGACGATGACGCGTGAGTGTGAGTCAAGAAAAATCGACATGAGAAGTCTCCTTGTGCTTCCAGGTTTCAGGCCAGCGAGGCGGCCGGATCGGATGTGTCTTCAGGGTCGGGCTCGACGCCGGCAGCCAGCTGCGCCACCATGCGGGCTGCTCCGTCCATGGTGTGTGCCATGTGGACCAACGGGTGACTGGCTTGCTGGAGGATTTCGCGTCCCTCATCAACGCGGTTTCCGTCAAGGCGCACCACCAACGGCTTCGTGGCGTTGTCACCGAGGATCGACAGTGCTTCAACGATACCTTGCGCCACCTGGTCGCATGCAGTGATCCCACCGAACACGTTGACGAACACGGCGCGCACCTGTTCGTCTCCGAGGATGACATCCAGGCCTTTCGCCATGACATCTGCTGATGCTCCGCCACCGATGTCCAGGAAGTTTGCGGGCTTGACACCGTATTCCTCGCCTGCGAGCGCAACAACGTCGAGGGTGGACATCACCAAGCCGGCACCGTTACCGATGATGCCGACTTCGCCCTGCAGCCGCACATAATTCAAGCCCGCCGCTTTCGCCATTGCTTCGCGAGGGTCTTCAGCTGCAGTATCGATGAACTGTTCATGCTCGGCATGACGGAAGCGCGCGTTGTCATCGAGCGTGACTTTGCCGTCCAGCGCGATGACATCGCCTTCTGGTGTCAGGACGAGCGGGTTGACTTCCACCAGCGTGGCATCTTCGCCGTGATAGGTGTCCCAGAGCTTGACAAGGATCGGCACGATCTTTTCGAGCGTGTCGCCCTCGAATCCTGCTTGAGTCAGGATGTCGCGCGCAACGTCCTCGTCAATGCCGCGCTGCGCATCCAGGGGAACGCGGGCCAGTGCTTCGGGGCGCTCCTTGGCGAGGGTTTCAATGTCCATGCCGCCTTCACGTGAACACATCGCCAGGTGCTGACGGTTCGCACGATCGAGCAAGATTGAGAAGTAATATTCCTCGGCAATATCGCATCCGGCGGTGATCATCACCGTATTGACGGTATGCCCCTTAATGTCCATGCCGAGAATCTTGCTGGCATGTTCGCGGGCCTCGTCGCCGCTGCGAGCCAGTTTGACGCCACCGGCTTTCCCGCGGCCGCCCGTTTTCACCTGCGCTTTCACGACGAGAAGGTCAGCGTTCAACGTGTGCGCAGCGTCAACTGCCTGATCAGCCTCGGTGATGACGATACCCGGCAGGATTGGCACGTCATGCGATTTGAACAGTTCCTTCGTCTGGTACTCGTATAGGTCCACGCCTGTCTCCTTTTCAGTATTCGCACGATCTTCTTCGACGCCACAAATTACCTTGACATCGAGACATCGCCTTCAGACTACCGTGAAGGAGGCCTTCAGTCCTACCCTTTGGACAAAATTCCTATGAAATCTTCGTCAGCGGAGCCATTCGGATCAGCAGATTCTTCGTCCGGCCGGCAAAGTCAATACGCGCCACGGCCCGCGCCCCACTGTTTTCCACGCTCAGCACGGTGCCACGTCCGAACGTCGCATGCTCGACCACGTCACCGGTCTTCAGTACCAGCGACGTCGTGTCCGAGGGAGGCTCCGCCTGTTGAGCCGGTGGAACTCCCATTCGGACAGCGCGCCGACCCGCAAGGCGAAAAGCAGCGCTCCTCAGATTTGAATGCCCTGACCCGAATGCCGGTGCCGCATCAGCGTCACCGTACCGGTCGGTGCGTTGTCGGTGCACCTGACGCAGGCGTTCTGTCGATGTCATGGAGGAGCGCTCATCGATCAGCTCGGGCGGAATGTCATCCAGGAAGCGTGAGGGCGGAAATTCCTGCGGTGTGCCCCAGGCGGAACGCTGCCCCGCCCTCGTCAGGTACAGGCGTGAGCGGGCTCGCGTGATCGCCACATACGCGAGGCGGCGTTCCTCTTCAAGTTCAGCTTCTTCGCCCAGGGAGCGCTGGTGCGGGAAGATGCCATCCTCCATACCGGTGACGAAAACAACGGGAAATTCCAGGCCCTTAGCGGTGTGAACGGTCATCAGCGTCAGAAAGCCGCCACGCTCCTCATCGGACGGCACCTGATCGGAGTCAGCCACCAGTGAGACGCGTTCGAGGTAGTCGAGCAGCGTTCCTTCCGGTTCACTTTGACGGAACGTCGTGGCAGCAGTGTGCAGTTCAGCCAGGTTCTCCACGCGCGATGCATCCTGAGGGTCATCTGAGCGCTTGAGTTCGGCAAGGTAGCCGGAATGGTCAAGGATCTCGTCGAGAATATCGGCTGGCGGCGCGCCGGCCCTGTCCAGTGCGCGTGCGGCTTCAAGCAGTCCCCAGAAACCTGCGACAGATGCAGATGCCCGCGGGGTGAGCCCCTGAACCGACGGGACAGGGTCGCCGGCAGTTTCCCCTGCTGACGTTTCTTCTGTTTCAGGGATCTCGATCCCTTCCCCTTCACCAGCGGGACTGCCTGCGTGGACCCAGACGTGTCGGATCGCTTCACCCAGCGAGACGTTATACAGGTCTGCGTGCGCCAGCAATGCACCCTCGGCGCGCGCACCGATGCCGCGGCGCGGAGTGTTGAGGATCCGCCGCAGCGACACCGTGTCGTCGGGGTTGACCACGGCCTGCAGATAGGCGATCGCATCCTTGATTTCCTTGCGTTCGTAGAAGCGCGTGCCACCCACCAGGCGGTAGGCGATTCCCTGTTGGACCAGGAGTTCTTCCAAGGCACGTGATTGCGCGTTCGTGCGATAAAACACCGCGATGTCACCCTCGTCAATTCCCTGGTCGTGCAGGCGACGGATTTCTTTGATGAGGAAACGCGCTTCGTCATATTCGCTGTCCAGTGCGGCCACCACGATCGGCGCCCCGTCACCGTGAGCGGTCCACAGATTCTTCGGGCGGCGGCCCTGATTGCGGGCAATGACGGCGTTGGCTGCGGACAAAATGTTCTGCGTGGATCGGTAGTTCTGTTCCAGCAAGATCGTGCGGGCACCGGGAAAATCGCGCTCGAATTCTTCGATATTGCGGATCGTGGCGCCGCGAAACGCGTAGATCGACTGGTCCGAATCACCCACAACTGTCAGCTCCGCGCTGTCGACACCGTCATCGCCACTGCCGGTGAGCAGTCGAACCAGCACATATTGCGCGTGGTTCGTGTCCTGGTATTCGTCGACCAGGATGTGACGGAAACGTCGGTGGTAGTGCTCAGCGACGGCGGGTTTGTCGCGCAGCAGGGTTACTGTGCGCGAAATCAGATCATCAAAATCGAGGGCATTAGCCTGGCGCAGTCGTTTGTCGTATTCGACATACGCTTCCGCCACGACCTGCGAGATCGGATCGTTGGGCGCATTCGCCTCGAACTGGGCGGGAGCGACCAGCTCATTCTTCAGGTCAGAGATTCGTGCGGCCACCATTTTCGGCGTGAAGCGTTTGACATCGACGTTGGCGGCTTTGAGCACCATCTGTATCAGGCGCTGCGAATCTTGCGCATCGTAAATCGTGAACGTTGATGTCAAGTCTGCCGCAGCGTGTTCCTTGCGCAGGATCCGCACACACGCCGAGTGGAATGTGGACACCCACATGGATCTTGCCGCAGACCCAATCAGGTTCGCTACGCGTTCACGCATCTCAGCTGCCGCTTTGTTCGTGAAGGTGATCGCCAGGATTTCACTGGGGCGTGCCCGCCCCGTTTCCAGCAGGCAGGCAATGCGATGGGTCAGCACACGCGTCTTACCTGACCCGGCACCAGCCAGAATCAAAAGCGGACCGCCCTCGTGGGTGACGGCGTCGCGTTGCTGATCGTTCAGCCCGTCCAGCAGCGCATCGACATCTGTGTCATTGACGAGGGCGGCGTCAGGCTCCGTTGTCGCCTGGGTGAATCCCAGGTCCGGAAGGGCGATACGTGGCCGTCTGGTTGAAAAATAACGCTGATTCATCGACTCCACTGTAGGGCATCGCACGGGCATTTCCGTACCCGCGCGATGCCCAGGGCGGATGTGACAGCGATCTTAGGCGCGGTGGCGACGCATCGTCAGCGCAGCTCCCACGCCGGCAAGGACCAGGGCAGCAATCGCAACTGAATCGGTGGCACCTGTCCGCGCGATCTTACCGGTCTGAGGGGCACCTGCTGGCGCCTTTCCCTCCTCGACGGGACGCTGGGCGGCCGGGCAGGAGACGCGCACAACCAGGCCATTGGCCGCTGTGACAACATCACCGGCATCGGTCGACACGGTCAGTGGCAGCTCGACTACCTGTCCGGGGGTCGCCGAGCAGTCAGCCTGAGCAGTCAGTTCAACCTGAGCCTGACCTGCACCATCAGTGGTGATGATGCTGGCCTCCGTATTGGCCTGAGGTTCGACCAGTGAGTTATTCACCTTGGCGGTTGCCTTCTGGCTTCCTGCACTCACGGTGACCGTGTCGGTGATTCCCGGGCCTTCACTGAAGGACAGTCCACGCAGGTCGATCGAGATAACCGAGTTGTTCGGCACCGCCTCACCTGACAGTGACAGGCCGACTGATCCTTTAAGTGCTCGAGGGGCCAGTTCCCCCTCGTGAGCCTTGAGGTACTCATTGAAGTAATCCCTGTCGAGTCCCTGTGAAATGACCGGTTCACCGCCGCTGGTCAGGGCGTCGAAGCTGTCACCGCCACTGAGCAGGAACGTCACCGACCCCACCGTGTAGGAGGCGGACTCGTTGATCGGAGCTCCGTTGACGACGACGGATGTGATGCGCTCACCGTACGGTTTGGCGGGATCATAGGTGTAGGAGACATTGGAGGAAAGGCCAAGCTTGAGCATCGGGCGGGAGTTTTGCGAATTGAGGTTGGTCTTCCACTGTTGTTCAAGTGCCTGCTTAATGTCAGAGCCTTTGAGGGTCACGTATCCAATCTGGTTCGAAAATGGCATGACCGCGAATGTGGAGGCGTAGGTGATTTCGCCCTTGTCATTGGCCTGAAGATCGGCTCGCAGGCCACCGGCGTTGATCATTCCGATGTCCACGGGTTTGCCGTCAGGGGTGGTCACGGCGTGACGCATTGCGTCTGCAGCCAGACCTCCCAGTGTTGATTCGATGCCACGGTTGGATCCGGGGCCGGCCGACTCTCCCTCGGCCTTGTCGAAGACTCCGCGTGAGAACTTCGCGTTGGGAGCGATTGTGGCAACAACGCTCTGGCCTTTTTCTTTCGCCATCTTCTCAGCGTTGGTGACGACGTCCTTGATGTCAGGATCCTCGCCGCACTGCGCGATTTCGCTGGCGGGGATCAAGTCTGCGCTGGATTCAACAACTGTGTTCTTCGCGGTGTCGTACTGGATGCGCAGCACGCCGAGGTTGTCGGTGTACGAGCCGGAAGCCACCGCTGAGAGCTTGTTACCTTCGGCTCCGTCCACCATGTCGAAGTCGTATGGCACGTGCGTGTCACCACCCATGAGGCCGTCGACATTCTTCCCCATCTTCGGGAAGTTGTTCTTCACGTCGTCGTCAAGCATGGCGATCACAACGTCGGCCTGTCCGCTCGACTTGAGGGAACCTGCCAGGTCGTTGACAGCCGCAATGGGGTCGTCAAATGTCAGGCCCTCAGTGGTTTTGGGTGAGAGCTTGTAGGGAACGTCCTGCGCTATCGCACCAATGAAAGCGACCTTGACACCGGAGGGCGTGCTCACAATCTTCGTGTCACCCAGGTAGGGTACTTCTTCGCCCTGATCATTACGGTAGGTGCCCATCCCTTTGACATTGGCTGCCAGGTAGGGGAACTGAGCCTGGACGAACTGGTCGGCAGCTGAACCGTCAACCCGCTGCTTGAAGACCTCCTGGCCCATGTCGAGTTCGTGGTTGCCGATCGTCGAGGCATCCGGGCGCAAAAGGTTGAGAGCTTCAATTGTGGGATTATCGTTCAACGAGCCGCTGACGTAGGGGCTTGCTCCGATGTTGTCGCCCAGCAGCGTAAACGTCGAGTTTGTGTTGGCTGCACGGGCCTGGTCAAGGTAACAGCCAACAGCGGCAAGACCGGCTTCGGTCACATTCCCGTCCTTCGATACCTGGGAGATATGACCGTGAACGTCTGTAAGCTTGTACAGATCAAGAGTCACAATATTGTTCTGCCTGGCGGCTCGCTCCGATGTAGGCGACGCCGGTGCTGGTGCTGGTGAGTCAGAAGAAGCCGACATGGGCTCAGCATCTGACTGCGCCGTGTCGGCCTGTGCGGCTACTCCGAAGCCTAAAGTTACAAACGTGCCGGCTGCAATTCCTGCAGCCACGCGACGACGATACGTGGTATTCACCATTGCTCCTTTACGCGGTCACTAGGTGCGTGCACATCGTAACAAGATGACCTACATCACTCCAAGGGGGCAATTGAAGTTGACATTCTCTGAAGTCCGTAGTTTAAGTCACACCATTGAAAGATCGAATACCCCGCTGTAGCCTCTAAGTATGAATCTGGTAGTAGACACCGCTGAGGCGCATAAGGCTGCCAGCGAGGCACATTCAACCGCCGCAAGTATCCGCAGCGTCACGCTCAACGCACCACAGGGAACGGGGCGTTCGGACGCTGCCTGTTCATCCTTCACAACAGCGTTGCAGGAAAGCATCGCCGCAGCAGGCAAGCAGGTCGAGACATTCGCGTCGGGCATGGACACGGCGATCAAGACGTTTGTCCACGTTGATACCACACACCAAGGCCGATTTTCCTCAACCTACACGCAGCAGCCCTAAGGGAATGAGACTGAGATGGCAATTGACACCAGCGTCGAAGCTGATCCGTCGCAGATAGATTCATCTGTCGCATCGCTGAACGCAGCAAAAGACTCACTGGATGACTACGTCGATAACCTTTCGGACGTTCGTCGCTCCACCAGTGATGCTCTGGAGGGCGAAACACATGACGCGTCTGTCAACAAGATCAGCACAGCGATAGATTCTCTGCTCGAGTGCGCAAATTCCCTGGGCAGATTCACAACAGCACTGACAACGTTTTCTGGCACTATCAGAGGAATTCGCAACGATTTTGCTCAAGCACGAAGCACAGCATCCGGCAATGGTCTGATCGTCACGGGCGACGTGATCAACGAACCAACTCCGCCCGTTGGCGACCCCAGTCCCGCTGAAATTGCTGAGTACAACAGGAAAGTCACGGCGTACAACGCCGCGGGTGAAACTGCTTACCAACTGCGTCAAAGTGAGCAGGAAGCGCACGAGACAATGGATAGTGCGTGCGAAGACCAACTCAATTTCCTCGAAGAGCTCATTAAGAGCCTTTTCCCACCAGGTCTTGGGTTGGCTCTGGCACCTTGGGCTTTCTCGCGCGCCAAGAACCTTGGTAAAGCCGCACAGTGGCTGCCGATGGACTCAAGATTCCGTTTCGCGCCACGCGGGGCAGGTGGCAAGTTCGTCTCCCCCAAGAGCATGGGCACGTTCGAGCGGCTTTCATCCATGACCAAAGCGAAGAACTGGGTGGCAAAATCGGGTCAGGCAGGAAGTACCGCTGCGAAGATTTCGAAGGGCGCCTCGAAAATTCTTTCGCATCCTGCCACCAAGTGGGTCGGCAGGGGCATGAATGTCCTCAGTGCCGGACTGAAGGGGTACGAGCAATATCAAGCCGATGCCCATAATCCTCAGATGGGTGAAGGCGAGCGTATCGCGCGTGCCGGTACGCGCGCCGCTGTCAGTGGTGTCAGCAGCTGGGCTGGAGCTACGGCTGGCGCGAAGATCGGCGGTATGATCGGAACTTTTGGTGGACCCGTTGGAATTCTCGCGGGCAGCCTCATCGGCGGTGCAATCGGAGGGCTTGCGGCATCGAATTTTGGGGATGCGGTGGGAGACAGTGCACTGTCACTGGTCTCCAAACTATTCCACTGAACTCATGAGTGACGACGGGCTATTTGAAAGGAGGATCCTGGCTTGATTGCCTTGGGATGTATTTTTGGGATCCTGATGGCTGTGATGTGGGCTTTAGCTATGTTCACTGACACATGGCCAGGGCGTTTTTTCCGCAAGCAGGCGCAGTGGCTTGGTTCTAAGAACTCAATAGCCCTTGGCGAGCCTTCGATCGCTCTTTTCTTCTTCGCTGGTTCTATAGTTCTGGCACTCACAGGCAATCTGCCAGATAGTCAACTTTCCAAACCGCTATCCGCACTCATGCTGGCATTGATTTTTATTCCCATGATTGGCGTCATTCTCAGTTTCTTTAACTTCAATCTTCCCAAACAGATGTATCCCGAATGGCACGAAAAACAGCGCGCTCTGAAAGCCTCGCGCGTGGATCACAGCACTGAGTCCGGTACCGATGCTCAAAGGAGCGATGCACAATGAGTGGCATGACATCTGATAGCTCGACAACAGTTCACGGGCATTTCGTCAGTGCCCTCCTTCCAGAGGGGTGGACGCAGTTGGAGCCAGACAATCTGATGGGTTCACAGTCTCAGGGAAATGGCTCGGCAATCGACTGCATCGCTGCGCAGACGCAGAACAGCCCCGGTGGCGTATACGCACCGAACCTGGTCGTCACCGTCGCGTCGGTTCCCACCGACCTGGGCAACCTGGAGTGGCGAGACACCACCACGCACTCATTGATCGACGAAATCCCAGGGTTCGTGCTCCTGGACCTGTCTGAAGTCGCCACGCAGAAATGGAAGGGTTTCGCGCGCCTGGGGTGCTACATCCTCGATGACGAATCCATCACGATACGTCAGTTCACGTGGCTCGATCCAGACCAGCCGCGCGGTTACACGGCAACACTGTCGTGCGCAACCCGCGACTACGGCGCACACTACGAACTTTTCGAAAACGTTGGCGCAAGCCTCGAGGCGATGCCGACCGCGCCAACCGACCACTCACGCGAAGGATAGTTTCATGGCAACTGTGCAGGCTACCGCTGGAGGACCCGTCCTCGTCATCTCGGAAGACGAATGGAACGAACTGACATCCTTCATCATCAATGGCGAGCCACTGTCAGATCCGGTTCATCGTTCACTGGTGGACGCTCATATCCTTGACGATTCGAGCGACCCGACCCCCACAGCTCTGGAGGCACTTAGCGCAGCATACTCGGTGCGCTCACGATTCCAGGCTCTCGACGTTCGCCCCCATTCAGCCCAGGTCGTTGAAGCGTGGATCAGTTCCAGATCAACAACGATCGCCAAGCACAGCAACGACGGCGTTCACCTCTACGCTCTGCCCCCGGAAGAGGTCCCATCCGTTTTCGGACAATTCCTCGACCTTATGCCTCGTCCCTCTGTTCACGAGGGGCCAATTCTGATGAGTGTGGAGCTGCTGGAAGGGCTGTACTCGGCAGACGGCGCCCGGTGCGACCAGGTGCTGCAAGCTGCTGCTCAGGCTGGAGGGGATGACAGCATGCTGGCTCGCGAAATCCAGTCTGGCCAGTGGACTCTGAACTTGCTGACAACTGACGCACTTGCCGCAATGAACGACAACGGGGAGGACCTCAGCGCCGCAGGAGTGCGCCAATGGGAAACAACAGACATGATCATCACGCTGGGTGTCCCCTCGTGTCTGTATGCCATTGTCGTCGTGCCTGAGGAGGCACAGGCCGAGCTTGGCCTGTCGGAGCCCGCACTTTTCGTGGACCCCACCACTGCCCCACCCGTGTGGGCAACCATCACGCAGTGGCTTTTCGCATAACCACTGGTCAGATCAGGTGACGCTGAGCCGCCCACCGGGTCAGTTCATTACGGTTCGACAACTGCAGTTTGCGCAACACCGCTGACACGTGTGTCTCGACAGTTTTCACCGAGATAAACAGCTCGGCTGCAACTTCCTTGTACGTGTAGCCACGCGCAATCAAGCGCATGACTTCCTGCTCGCGCGCTGAAAGCAGATCCAGTTCGTCCTCGTGGGCCGCCACCTCACGCGTGCCGAACGCGTCAAGCACGAAACCTGCCAGGCGGGGCGAAAATGCCGCGTCCCCGCTCGCAACGCGTTTAATGGCTTCCAGCAGGTCGCCAGGTGAAATCGACTTTGTGACATATCCGCGAGCGCCTGCTCTGATCACGCTCACCACATCCTCGGGCGAATCTGACACCGACAGCGCCAGGAAGCGCACCTGCGGGATATCTGCGCAACGCGCCACGACTTCCGCGCCACCACCACCCTGCCCGCCCGGCAAGTGGACATCCAGCAGTGCCACGTCAGGCTGCAGATCACGGCAGGCCGCAACAGCGCCGTCCACATCAGCGGCCTGGCCCACCACGGTCAGGTCAGCGCCCGATTCTTCCAGTTCGGAGCGCACACCTGCTCTCACCAGAGGATGGTCATCGATGACGACGATGCGAATACTCACCAGTTCTTCCCTCTCAGTTTTCAGTGGTCTCCGAGGGCGCAGGGTCGCCCTCGTCGATGGGGACATTCATGTGGATCTCGGTACCAGATGACAGGCGACGGATCGTCACCGTGCCGCCAACCCGGTCGATTCTGCCGATGATGGAGTGCCGGATGCCGTGGCGGTCGTCGGGGATTGTGTCCAGGTCGAAGCCCTCGCCCTGATCTTTCACGTAGACATCAAGGCTGATTGAGCCGACTTCCGCGTAGATGGTGACCGGTGGGCGACCATGACGCACAGCGTTCGTGGCGGCCTCGGTGGTGGCGGCAACCAGGGCGAGGGCCTGAACGGTGGGCACGCAATCTCCCACGCTTACGACCTCGATCGGGACGCCGTAGCGGGATTCGACGTTCTCAACGGATTCGCGAAGAGCTGCGGCAAAGGAGTCGGACACTTCGTGGTGACCCGTGTACAGCCAGGATCGCAGTTCGCGTTCCTGGCGCAGCGCCAATGCTGAGACGCGGGTCGGATCCTGGGCGTGAGCGCGTATCAGTGTCAGAGTCTGCAGGACTGAATCGTGCAGGTGAGCGGCAATATCTGCGCGTTCGGCGTCGCGCACCTGCTGTTCACGTGTCGCTGACAGGTTCGTTGAGGCTCGCAGCCACAGCGGAGCAACCGCGAAGATCAGTCCACCGATCAGCACCACGCCGACGAACAGGGAGCGAGTCACCAGGAAACGTGACGTGCTGCCGAAGAACAGGGCGAAAATGCCGAGCAGGAAGAATGCGACGCCGGCGGCGATCAGTACGATGTTCAGCGCGCTGAGTTTCTTGCGACGCGAGGCGCTCTGGCTCCACACCAGTGCCAGTCCGACGATGGAGGCGAGTATGGCAGGGATGTCAACGGCCTGGGCGACGTTGAGTGCCACGAGGATCGCCAGAACAGTGGCAAGGCCGATCGCGATCAGTCCGGCGGCAAGCAGCTGGGCGGATACGCCTTTGGATCGGGCTGAAAAGGTCGATCGCGTCAAAGGGGTGGCGAGCGCGCCATCTGATCGGCTTGTGCGCCTGCCGCGGTCCACCTGCATGGTGACGGCGAACCAGACGTACAGGAGAATGCCGATTCCCACCGTGCACAACAACAGGCAGATCGCGCGGACGATCCATACATGTAATCCGATATGGACGCTGATGCCGGAGCAGACGCCGGCCAGGATCGGACGCGGCATGGCCTGTGAGGAATGTGTGGCGCGGATCAGCGGTGGACGTGAGGAGTCATGGCGGGCAGGCGGAATCCACCCGTTGTCGCGCTCACGATTGGCTGCTGTCACTGTTCTATCTTGGCATCAAAACCGCTCCGGACCGTGATTCTCAGCTTCTTTTCAGGGGGGAATCAGGGCTCTCCCCGATGGATGTGAACGACTCAGTCTGCCACAGTAGTTTTCATGAGTTATTCAGCAGGCACACCCTTCACCGATCCCGGGTCCTCATCGTTTTTCGATTCCATCCGTCGGTCAGGCTGGTTTCGCGGTGAGGATCGCCTGGTCGGAGGCGTATGTGCCGGCATGTCTGCGCGCACTGGCTGGAATCTGGCATTCGTGCGAGCAATGGCGATTGTTCTGGGATTGCTGTGTTCCGTTTTCATCTTGCCTGCCTATGGACTGGCGTGGGCTTTCCTGCCTGAGTACCGCGACGGCCGTATTCATTGTGAACAGCTGATCCGATTCGGCACATTCGATGTGGGGTTTGCGGGCGCACTGGTGACAACTCTGGTCGGACTGGCTTCCAGTGCTGCAGTGCCGTGGATCTACCCACTCGTCATTCTTGGCGCGATCATCCTGATCATCATGGCGATTGCCGGTGCGGTGCAGTACACGCGTAACCATCAGAAAGGCGCGCTACCACATGTGCCACCATCCAGCTATGTCCCCGCCAGCGCTCCTCGGCCTGTGAGTGCGCCAACACCATCTCCTGCCACCGGCACGCCGAACAATCCGTGGACGGTGCCACCTGCGCAGCGACCGGCCTCGCCTTCTGTGCCGATGCCGGCGAACCTGGCCATTACCGGCCTCATTGTCCTTGCTCTTGCAGCAGCGTGCGCGTTGGTCGTTCAGGAAGGTCTGGGCGGCGTGGATGCGGTACGCGTGTTCGTGGTTCTGACAGCGAGCGTTCTCGTGGGGCTCGGCATAGTCCTTGCGTTCACGGCTTTTCGAGGGCGTCGCGCGCCATGGCTGATCTGCCTGTCCGTTCTTGTGGCAGTATGCTCTCCACTTGTGCTGGCTGTGGGCTACTCCGAATACGAGCAGGAGCAATACCTGCAGACCCTAGAGAGCGAAGAACCGGGTATGGCAGAGGCAGACACGGCCGTGACATACGACTGGACTGCGACGCAGTTATCGGACACCGGTTCATTCACTCTGGATCTTTCGCAGGCACCGGCAGATGTGCTCAAAACGATCCGTCTGGACGATATTGGTGGCGATGTGACGATCGTGATGCGTCAAAATCAGCCGGTGGGGTTTCATTTGTACAGCTCGGTCGGTCTGATCCGCTCGGACTACTGGCTGGATGCACAAGGAGGCCGGGTATCCAGCCCATGGATTCCGGAAGTGCAGTTCGTGTCAGAGGAACTGGCATTCCGCAATGATTTTTGGTCTCCTCAGCACGGGATCAACCTGGAAATCACCAATGTGTACGGCAGCGTCACCATCATCGAGTCTGCGCCTGCAGATATCCCCAGTGACACGATCCAGAGCGGCAATCTGTCTCAAAGCGGCGCACAGTCAGGAGACACTGCTCAATCATCTTCACGCAGCAATGGATAAGGATGCAGCAATGAGCGACGAATCAACACCAGAGAAGACCGACACTGAGGCGCTGCCCGACAGCGCGGACTGGCGCTCTGCCGAGCAAGGCGAAAATCCTGCGGCACCCGCGTTGCCGCCCCCGCCACCTCCATCCGTCAACGTTGGGCAGCTCATCTGGGCGGCAATCATCATCATGGCAGGAGTCCTCGTGTTCATCGTGGGAATTCATTCCACGGTCAACATGTCAATCCTGCTCATCGGATCACTGATCCTGCTGGGCCTGGGACTGATCGTCGCGGCAGTAGTCACGGCACGTAAAGAGGGCCGCTAGCTACGCGGCACTGTCAGGCCTGAGCCCGCTCCAGCTCCTCGTCGACAATGGCGTCGTCAAGCTTACGGAAGACGGGCGCGGGTTTGGCGATCGGACGGCCGACCTCAATATCATGGCGCTTCCACTCAGGAACATGCGTGTAGTCGCCGGTCAGAATCGGGTAGCGTCGCGGTGAGCCATCCTCGTTCGTCACGTCCAGATCTTCAACCTCATCGATGCGCGGCATGGGGGCGATGGTGCCCTCGCCGCCCATCACGGTGTCCACGTCGTTGGCTGAGTGCGGCAGGAACGGGCTGAGCATAATGTTCAGGTCGCTCACCACCTGCGCCAGTGTCCACAAGATTGTTGCCAGACGAGGGCGCTCCTCCTCGGCCTTCAACTTGAACGGCGCCTGATCAGTCACGTACTTGTTCGCCAGGCCGACTAGGTGCATTGCCTGGCCCAGCGCGGCTTTCTGATGATGCGTGCGGATCAGGGAGCCGACCTCATCAAAGCCGGCTTCAACTGCGTCCAGCAATGCGCGGTCATCGTCGGTGAGTTCTCCGGGCTGCGGGATTTCACCAAAGCGCTTGTGGATCATCGATGCGGTGCGGTTGACCAGGTTGCCCCACCCTGCCACCAGCTCCGAATTGGTTCGGCGCACGAACTCCGTCCACGTGAAGTCCGCGTCGGATGTTTCCGGGCCGGCCGCGCTGATGAAATAACGCAGCGCGTCAGGCTGGTAGCGGCTGAGCATGTCTCGCACGTAGATGACAATGCCGCGTGAGGAGGCAAACTTCTTGCCTTCCATGGTGAGGAACTCAGACGAGACCACTTCTGTGGGCAGGTTCAAATGCCCGAGGTCACCCGGCTCGCCACCCTTCGCACCTTCACCGTTGTATCCGAGCAGTTCAGCCGGCCAGATCTGCGAGTGGAAGACAATGTTGTCCTTGCCCATGAAGTAGTAGGACAGCGCCTCCGGGTCGTTCCACCATTTGCGCCACGCGTCAGGATCGCCGCTTCGGCGCGCCCACTCGATCGATGCGGACAGGTAGCCGACGACCGCGTCAAACCAGACGTACAGGCGCTTGGAGGGCTGATCTTCCCACCCTGGAACCGGGATTCCCCAGTCAATGTCGCGAGTCATGGCACGCGGCCGGATTTCCTTGAGGAAGTTCTGAGAGAACTTGATGACGTTCGGACGCCACGTGCCGGACTCTTCACGCTCATCCAGCCACTTCGACAACGCAGCGGCCAGGGAGGGCAAGTCGAGGAAGTAGTGGTCCGTGGAGACGAACTCGGGTGTCTCACCGTTAATGCGTGAATGCGGGTCGATCAGGTCTGTCGGGTCAAGCTGGTTGCCGCAGTTGTCGCACTGGTCGCCACGCGCTCCCTCGGCCCCACACAGTGGGCACGTGCCCTCGATGTAACGGTCCGGCAAGGTGCGTCCCGTCGAGGGAGAGATTGCGCCTCGCGTGGTTTCCACCAGCATGTAGCCGTTGTCTCGGACAACCTCGAACATGGCGCGCACGACGTTGTAGTGGTTGCCGGTGGTGGTGCGGGTAAACAGGTCGTAGGACAGGCCCAGTGCCTGCAGGTCTTCGACAATCAGGCGGTTATTGCGGTCGGCAAGTTCGCGGGCGGTGACGTGTTCCTGGTCAGCCGCCACCAGGATCGGTGTGCCGTGCTCGTCTGTTCCCGACACCATCAGGACGTCGTGCCCCGCCATTCGCATATAGCGGGAGAACACGTCAGAGGGAACACCGAAACCAGCAACATGACCAATGTGGCGCGGCCCGTTAGCGTAGGGCCACGCGACGGCAGACAGAATACGACTCATACCCTTAGCCTAGACTGATTTTCCGCCTGTGAGGAACGGGCCGGGGCCGGTCGTGACCTAAAGCCCATCCGACAGGCGAGTCAGTTCGTCAATCTCCTCCTGGCTCAACTCCACGGAGCTGGCCTGCATGATGCCTTCGAGCTGCCCGAGGTTACGTGCCGAGGCGAGCGGTGCGGCAATGGTGGGCTGCGCGATCAGCCAGGCAAGGGCGACGGCAGCCGGTGCCGCATCCTTATCGCGGGCAATGCGCGTCACCGCGTCAACCACGTCGAATGCCTGGTCGGACACGTACGGAGCCACCATTCCGGCTCGGTCGCCTTCCAGCTTGTCGCCGCGGTGATACTTACCGGTCAGGAAACCGGAAGCCAGCGAGAAATAAGGGAAGACGCCCAGGTTCCATTCGCGTGCAATGTCAAGGCGCTCTGATTCAAATTCGGCTCGGTGGACGACATTGAAGTGCGGCTGCAGGGCGATCGGCATGTGGTAGTCATATTCGCACGCGCTTCATGCCTGTCGGTTCGCACTTTCGCTGCCGTACATCTACAGTTAAGACCAACCCACAAAGGTGCACATATGCACCGAATCATGAGGAGGAACCGTGTCCCGCGCGCTCATCATCGTCGATGTCCAACCGACATTCTGCGAAGGCGGTGAACTCGGAGTCGAGGGCGGCAACGCGGTTGCGCAGCGTATCGCCGTTTTTGTGAGCAGCCACCCGGATACGTACGACCTCATTGCGACCACCCAGGACTGGCACATTGACCCAGGTGCGCATTTTTCCGACGAGCCGGATTTCGTCGACTCGTGGCCGCCTCACGGTGTTGCCGGCACACCGAATGCGGAAGTCCACCAGGCACTCAGTGATGTTCCCGTCGACATTGCCGTCAAGAAGGGCCAGTACGAGGCTGCTTATTCAGGGTTCGAGGGTGTCGCAGACGATGGCACCACCCTGGCCGACGCACTTCACCACGCGGGGATCACTGACGTGGATGTGGTGGGACTGGCTGAGTCTCATTGCGTGTGCGATACGGCAATCGATGCGGTTCGTGAGCAGTTCACGGTTCGCGTGTTTTCAGATTTGACGGCGCCGGTGAGCGAAGAGCTTGGTGTCAAGGCTCGTGAACGCATGAACGACGAGGGCGTGCAGCAGCTCGCATCCACTGCTGCGACGTTCTAGCCGCGCCGCCGCACAGCCTCCTACCGAGCTTTCAGCGCTTCCCGGTACAGGTCATTGCGGCGCGCACCCGTTGCTTGCGCGACCTGAGCGGCAGCGTCTTTCAGGCGCATACCTTCGTCAACAAGGGCGAGGACGGCCTGCACATGGTCCCGTGCGTTCACGCTCTGAGTGGCGCCTTGAACGACAATGGTGATCTCACCGAGCACGTCGCCCTGCGTAGCGTCGACCAGTTCCGCCAGGGTTCCGCGCATGATTTCTTCGTGCACTTTGGTCAGCTCTCGGCACACGACCGCGCGCCTGGCGCCACCGAAGTGCTCAGACATCAACGACAGCGTGGCATGAACCCGGCGCGGTGATTCGAAGAAAATCAGAGTATGCGGGTCGCGTGCCAGTTCCTTGAGGGTGCGCTCAGCTTCTCCCTGTTTGCGTGGCAGGAATCCTTCAAAGGCGAAGCGGTCTGATGGCAGACCCGACACAGCGAGGGCCGTTACTGGAGCGGAAGGGCCTGGCAGGGCGGTGACGCGTACTCCCTCGTCAATAGCTCCGTGAACGATGCGATAGCCCGGATCGGAGACTGTCGGCATGCCGGCATCGGAGACGACGAGGATGCGTGCACCTGATTTTGCCTGGCTGATGAGTGCGCCCGCGCGCTCGCCCTCGTTGTGGTCGTGGAGGGCGACGATGGATCCTGCAATGTGGATACCGAGGCGCGAGGCCAATGCACGGACTCGGCGCGTGTCTTCGGCGGCAATGACATCTGCCTGCTGGAGGGCTGCGCACAGCCGAGGCGACGCGTCGTTGACATCACCGATCGGTGTTGCGGCCACAATAATGCACGAAGCTGGTAGGGACTGGTTCTCATTCACGAGACCATTGTGCCCTACCAGCTCGAATTACGACGTGAAGTCCTTACTTGGCTTCTGCCTGGGGATCTTCGGCACCAGCTTCGTCCTTGTTGCCGATCTTGCTGGAGATCGCGTCGCGCGCTGAGTCGATCTTATCGTCGTACTTGTGGTCGGTGGCGTTCTTGGCTGATTCCGACACGTTGTTCAGCACATCGTCTGCCTTGCCGGAGTTCTGCACCGCGTCGGTCGCCTTGTTCTTCAGATCGTCAAAGTTCATGTCTGTCTCCATTCGTTGTCGGTGGCCTTAATGCCGATCTCATAATAGCCACTCGCCGCGGCGTATGTGATGTGAAACATGAAATGTTGGTTGACTGGGTATCCGGTCGGTCAGCCCCGCTGGGTGTGCGGGCTTGCGTGTGCGCGTAAAAAGGGGGGGTGGGGTACGTGCCTGTCTCCAGGCCTGTACCCCACCCCCAACTCACGG
>OBJZ01000031.1_pt1 | contig 221414 bp, 192 predicted proteins | sample 1481641 | NCBI WGS metagenome assembly OBJZ01 (sample SAMN02364493, study PRJEB22542) | human gut metagenome | isolation source: fecal sample | host: premature infant | place: USA: Chicago, IL | collected 2012-01 | reverse complement strand
TAATTCTGACTCTTTCATTTACATCTGACATTCGTCTGATGCGTGATTTAAATTTTGTTATCCTTTTAAATCAAAAGAATTTTAAGGTTATGTTATTGCTATTTAATTTACTTGGTTCATATCTGTCAGCTATCGCCGACTTATATATAGTACCATGCTTTTTTTATCGTGTCAAATATTTTTTATAAAAAAATAAGAATGTTTTAAACATTCCTATTTTTAGTCTATTTATAGCTATTTTACACCTCAGGTACATCTAATAAATTCACATGGCAATAGCCATTTGGATTCTTTTTTAGATAATCTTGGTGATATTCTTCTGCTTTTATATAATTTTTAATCTCTTCTACTTCTATTTGAATCTTTTTATCTTCGTCTTTTTGTTTATCTTCAATAAAACTTTCTACTTCTTCTAAAGTGTTCTTATCTGTCGCATATATTCCTGTTCTATACTGCCTACCTGTATCTGCTCCTTGTTTATCAATTGAGAATGGATCTATTATATAGTAGAAGTACTCGAGGAGTTTACTAAGACTTGTCAAGCTATCATCGTAAGTAACCTTTACTGTTTCTGCATGGTCTGTGTTTTTTAGATTTTCATAGAAAGTATCTGTAGTTTTTCCATTTGCATAACCTGCTTCTGTTTCTACTACTCCTTCTATATTTTTAAAGTAAGCATCTACTCCCCAAAAACAACCACCAGCTAAATATATGGTTTGTTTCATTTTTTTCTCCTAAAATAATTTGTATAATTTGTTCTCTTTGTGCTTCTTCTTCTAAAGTTTTTCATATTAGTAGAAAATGATGTCGATAGTAGTACCCCAAAGGCTATTGCTCCTGCTAGAGCCATAGCTTTAAATAATGTCAGTAGGACTAGTGTGTTTTCGTTGTTTATAAAATATTTCATAGTATTAAATATAGCTTCTCCTGGGCATAGGTTGATGATTCCTGGAACTATAAATATTACCGCTGGATATCTAAAAGCCTTCGCACAATACTCAGATATAAAAGCTATAACGAAAGCTGATAAAAAGGTCCCCATATAAGCTGAGCCTGTTTTTATCGTTACTGACTTATATATTAGCCAGCCTATTCCCGCATTTAATCCTGATATTATCATTGGTTTTTTTGGAGTCTGAAATACTAGACAAAATCCTATAGCACATATAAATGAAATTATAAATTGACTAATATAAAACATTTATCCTCCTTACATTATATAAGTTACAATGGTAATTGGCATAGCTACGCCTAGTGCCAAGGCTGTCGATATGAGTATCGCAGTAGTTGCTCCAGTTAGTCCACTAGTCACATCTCCACTCATAAGGTCTCTCATAGCATTTGTAAGGGTTATTCCTGGCAAAAATGCCATCATTGATGCTATCACAATTTTATCTACTTCTATTGTAGGTATAAATTGTTTAAAGCTAAGAGTAATGATACTTACGACTAAGCCCGCTATGAAATTTACTAAGAAAAATCCAAATTTAGCTTCTTGGAATATATTACTTATTATATAAGAGACAAGTCCTACAAAAAAAGCAATAAGTACATCTGGAAAGTGTCCTCCAAGTAGCAATAGGAAAGCTCCTGAAGATATAGCAGATCCTGCAACCTGCATCCACATCGGCTGACCTGGATCGTTTTTTATATGCTGTAGTTCTTTCCATGCCTCTTGAAGAGTATAATCTCCTCTAACAAAATTTCTGGAGAAACTATTCACTTTATTTATAAAGTATAAATTGTGTGTTCTCGCTTTTACCCTCCTTATATTTGTATGGATTTCATCCTTATAAGAGAAGGATATTATTATGACGTTGGCTGCCGAATAAACATCTACGTCTTTGATATTTTCTTTACTCCTAATTATTCTTTCTACTGTATCCTCAACCCTATAAATCTCTGCACCATTGGCAAGCATGATAGCTCCAGCATTTGAAGCTATTTCTGATAGGATAACAGCACTATCTTGACTTGTTATTATATCTGTTGTCATCGCACCTACCTATAGTTAGTTTTGTATTTGTTTATATTTTCTTCTGTCAAAAATTCATAAGCATCGTTTACTTCTTGGAACTTTTCAGTTGCGTTTGGATCCTTGTTTATATCTGGATGGTATTTCTTAGCTAATTTTCTGTAGTTTAGTTTCACTTGGTAAATATCAGTGTTATAGTCAAGCTCTAGTGTATCGCAGGATTTTTCGTATTTTTCCTTAAAGCCTATATCCCTACTTTGTCCATAGCCTTGGGAATAACCTTGTTGGTTGTAACCTTGCCAGTTGCCTTGATTATAATTTGTATAGGTAAATCCCCTAAACATCTCCTCAAATCTTCTGTTCATTTCCTCTTGCCTAGCTCTAGCTTCTTGTTCAGCTTGCCATCTTCTAGCTTGTTCTCTCTCGTATTTGTACTTATTTGAATAATCTGACAAAGATTCGTATCCAACTTTTTTACCTGTTATTAGAGAATCTGCTCTATCATACATCCATTCAGTTAAAGTGTAGTTTCCGTATTTTAACATAGAAATAAACTTAGGTCCCAAGATTGGTATTATCAAAATTATAAATATTACCGTCCACCATTTTCTAGGAATAGCAAGTGCTATTACTGGAAAAAAGAAAAATGTTGAACAACCAAAGACAAATATCAAAAGCAATAATTGCCTTATACTTTCAAACATCATTGTTATTACATTCATTAAATTTATTAAAAAGTTAAATATACTACCCAAAATCGTGGCTAATATATGTAAAACTTTACCGAAAAATTTCCCCATATTATCTCCTATTCTTATATATAGATTATACATTAATACAGGTTAAATTCATCAAGATTAAGAAAAGTTTGCAAAATAAAAGACAGGATTTAACCTGCCTTTTAAAATTTATCCAAAAAGCTCTTCATTGTTAGAATTGTATAGATTATAATACACTCCTTTTTTAGCTAGAAGTTCTTTGTGACTTCCTCTTTCTGCTATTCCATCGTAGGTTAATACTAATATTTCATCTGCGTTTATTATTGTAGAAAGTCTGTGGGCTATAGTAAGAGTTGTTCTGCCCTTACTTAGTTTTTCAAGAGATGTTTGGACTATTGCCTCGCTCTTGTTATCTAGGGCACTTGTTGCCTCATCTAATATTAGGATTGGTGGATTCTTTAGGAAAACTCTAGCTATAGATATTCTTTGTTTCTGTCCACCTGATAGCTTGACTCCTCTTTCTCCAATATAGGTGTCGAATCCTTCTGGTAAATCTTTGATAAATTCAGTTGCTCCAGCAAGCTCAGCTGCTTTTATTATCTCTTCATCTGTCGCATCTTCCTTGCCGTATCTGATATTATCCTTGACAGTTCCACTAAATAAATATACATCTTGTTGGACTATACCTATATTATCTCTCAATGAGTCTATAGTTAGATTTTTGATATTATCATTATCTATTCTAATCTCACCTCTATCTACATCATAAAATCTTGGAATAAGCTTAGAGATTGTGGTTTTCCCTGCTCCTGATGGTCCAACTAGGGCGATATTTTCTCCTACATTTATAGTAAAGGACATATCATCAAGTACATAAGGATCTTCTTCGCTTGTGTCTGGATATTTGAAATATACATTGTCAAATTCAATCTTTCCTTTGACATCTTTTAGTTGTCTAGATTCTTTACTATCAAATATATCTCTTTCAAGATTCATGATTTGAACAAATCTTTCAATACCTGTGGTTCCCTTTTCATAAGTATCTGTAAAGTTTATTAGTCTTTCAATGGTTGCAACTAACATGTTCAAATACATGGTAAAGGCAATTAAATCTCCTGCGCTTATATATCCATTTATTACAAATACACCACCTACAAGTATCAAGACTGCATACATTATTCCTGAAAATGCATCCTTGACCATGAAATATTTTGCCATATTGAAATATTGGTCTTTCTTAATATCGGCAAACTTTTCGTTTTCTCTACCAAACTTTTCCTTTTCTATATGCTCGTTTGCAAAGGACTTAACTACTGAAATACCTAGAAGTGTATCTTCTATACCAGAATTTATAGCACCTATTTGCTTTCTGGTATTCATTGTCGCAAGCCTAAATTTTGCTCTTGATTTTCTAGAAACTATATACATTACAGGAATTAGAATGTATATAATAAGTGAAAGTTTCCAATTTATATTAAGAAGTACCACAAAGGAGACCAAAAGCTTGATAGCTCCTACCAAAAATTCCTCTGGAACATGGTGGGAAAACTCTGTAATTTCGTTAAGATCTGTCGTCATCCTAGTCATAAGTTGACCGATTTTTGCCTCATTGAAAAATTCGGTATCCATACTTAATAGATGATTGAATACATCTCCTCTCATATCTCTTTCAATCTTAGCTCCCATAATATGACCGAATGATTGCATTATATATCTTGAAACGACCTCTATAAATTTAGTTGCTACATAAACTATTGCAACTTTTACTACTCTACTTACATCTAGGAGGCCAAGCTGAGCCCAATCTGTAAGATAGGATAGCAATAGAGGAAGGATAAGTTGGCTGACTGTTGTAAGTGCAGCAGAAATCAAATCTATAGTTAGTATTTTCTTATAAGGTTTGTAGTAAGGGATAAATCTCTTGAGCAAATACTTATTCGAAAATTCTCTCTTATTCTTTTGCATTTTTCCTCCTTTTTTATTAACTAAGATATACTCTACTATTTAACTAAGGTTTTTCACCTATATTGTAAATGATCTTGCTATTTGATAATATTATATTAGGAGGAAGTATGGCACGAATTATTGAAAAAACAAACTTAAATGATACTACGATTAAATTTGTAGTCAATGCACCAGCTATTGCAAAAAAAGCCTTGCCTGGACAATTTATCATTCTAAGACTAGATGAAAAAGGTGAAAGAGTTCCTTTTACAATCTCAGAAACAGACGATGAGAATGTTACAATCATAGTTCAAGTCGTAGGTGGTACAACTATGAGAATGAATGAACTAAAGGCAGGAGATGGATTCTTAGATTTTGTAGGACCTTTGGGTAAACCTACTGACCTCGACGATCTCAAAGGAAAAAATGTTTGTGTAGTTGGCGGTGGACTTGGAACTGCAATTGCCTATCCCCAAGCCAAATACCTTCACAAAATCGGAGCCAATGTCGATGTAATAATGGGTTTTAAAAATAAAGACCTAATTATATTAAAAGATGAACTAGAAGAATCTTCTGATAACTTGTACATAACAACAGACGACGGTTCTTTCGGCAAACAAGGATTTGTAACCCAAGTTCTTGAAGAAAATATAAATAATGGCAAAGATTATGACCATGTTCTAGCTATTGGACCTGCTATAATGATGAAAAATGTAGTCAAGGTTACCAAGGAAAGTAACATACCAACAACAGTTAGTATGAATTCAATCATGGTTGACGGAACTGGTATGTGCGGATGTTGTAGGCTAACAGTTGGCGGTGAAATGAAATTTGCCTGTGTAGATGGTCCTGACTTCGATGGTTTCTTAGTAGACTTTGATGAAGCTATGAATAGGTCAAGAAACTATTCCACAGAAGAAAGAGAACATATCTGCAATATAACTGGGGAGGTTAGAAATGGCAAAATTTAATATGGCTAAAACAAAAGTTCCTATGCCAGAACAAGATCCAAAAGTAAGAAACAAGAATTTCGATGAAGTTAGCCTTGGATACACTTTAGAAATGGCAAAAGAAGAAGCCTCACGCTGTATCAATTGCAAAAACCAACCTTGCGTATCAGGTTGCCCTGTAGGAGTACAAATCCCAGATTTTATCCAGTTGATATTAGAAGATGATCTAGATAAAGCATATGAAAAAATAGCCGAAACAAACAACCTTCCTGCTATATGCGGTAGAGTTTGTCCTCAAGAAAACCAATGTGAAGGCAAATGCACCAGAGGAATAAAAGATGAACCTGTAGGAATTGGTAGGCTAGAAAGATTTGTAGCTGATTATAGAAATAACAAAAAATACAATAAACCTGTCGAAGTGACAAGCCAAGGCAAAAAAGTAGCTGTAGTTGGAGCTGGCCCATCAGGTCTATCTGCTGCGGCAGATTTAGCCAAACTTGGTTATAAAGTCGTAATATTTGACGCCTTCCATACAGCAGGCGGAGTTTTAATGTATGGGATTCCAGAATTTAGACTTCCTAAAACCTTAGTTCAAAAAGAACTAAAAAATGTCATAGGTCTAGGTGTAAAACTTCAAACTAACACAATAATTGGTAGAACCCTATCGCTAGAAGATTTATTCGACCAAGGTTATGAAGCCATCTACCTATCAACAGGTGCAGGACTTCCACGATTTTTAAATATTCCTGGAGAAAATCTAAACGGGGTATATTCTGCCAATGAATTTCTAACAAGAATGAATTTAATGAAAGCATACAAATTCCCTGAATATGACACTCCTGTCCACATAGGAAGAAAGGTATGTGTTGTTGGAGGTGGAAATGTTGCAATGGATGCCGCAAGATCTGCCAAAAGAATGGGAGCTGATGTAACAGTTGTCTACAGACGTAGTTTTGATGAAATGCCAGCAAGAGCTGAAGAAAGCCACCACGCCATAGAAGAAGAAATTAACTTCATGAATTTATCCAATCCTGTAGAAATAATCGGAGAAAATGGTTGGGTAAAACAAGTTAAGCTTGAGAAGATGAAACTCGGTGAAGCTGATGCTTCCGGAAGGAGAAGACCTATCCCAACTGGTGAATATGATACTGTAGACTTTGATTCTGTTATAATATCTATTGGTCAATCACCAAACCCACTCATAAAGCAAACCAACTCAGACATATCAACCGAAGACTGGGGTGGAATTATAATAGATGATACAACAATGACTACCAAAGATGGAGTCTTCGCAGGTGGAGATGCAGTAAGCGGTGCTGCAACTGTAATCCTCGCCATGGGAGCCGGAAAGAAAGCTGCCAAAAATATTGATAAATATCTTAAAAATAAGTAAGTAAAAAGAGATCCAAGCAAGGATCTCTTTTTTAGTAAATAGATTATTTTATTTTTTCAATAATTCTAGATCTTGTTTCAAATTCATCACTTGTTCCTGTGATTGAATTATTTTCTTTTGCCATTTTTGACATTTGATCTAAGATTAGACTAACTTCATCAATGTCTCCTGTTTTATTTGAAAGCTCATCGATTCCTTTTGTCTTATAATCTGCTAGACCGTTTTTGAACTCTTCAAAAGATGCCATATATTGATCGCTACCATTTTTTAACTCACCAGTAGATGATCCTAACTTATTGATACCTTGATCTAATTCTCTTAGACCATTTGCCATTGGGTTGATAGCTTTTTCATTTATATCTCCTAGTGAAGATAATGCTTTTGATCTTTCTTGGAATTCTAATAATCCATTATAAAGTTCGTTTGAGCCTTCTTGTAGAGAGCTTGAGTTTCCATCAAGTTCAGCTATAGCTTGTGCCAATTGTTCAACACCAGCACGGTTTTGACTTGCTCCTTCTTTTAGCTTGCCAGATCCTGCCTTAAGTTTTCCAGTTGCTTCATCGAGCATGCCGATTGTTTCTCCTAATTTAGCTAGGTCTGTATTGTCAAAACCTTGGCTAATCTTGTCAATTCCTTGAGAAAGTCCAGCTGATGCTTGACTCATTTTTTCACTTGATGCACTTATTTTAGTGCTAATCTCACTTGCACCAGCGCTTGCATTAGATATAGCTGAGTTTAGTTCAATAGCCCCCTTGCTTATTTCTCCAAGACCGCCAGTTATTGCTTCTTGTGAGCCTTGATCCAGATATATATTTTGACTTTCAGCATATAGATTATTTTTTATAGCTTCTAGACTTTGAATTTGAGCATCATTGATGCCTTCTTCATTATTACTAGCAAGCTCTGCTATAACTGCGTCAATAGCAGCGGCTTGGGCTTCAACGTTTGCTGCACTTTCATTCATGTTTGGAGCATTTTGAGCCACATCAATTAGGTTTGTTACGCCATTGCTTAAATCTTGTGAAGATTGTTCAATTTGACCAAGTCCTGCACTTAAATTATTTGCACCCTCTTGTAATGGAGCCATGCCTGCTGATAAGTCATCAAGTCCTATCTTTAGAGAGCCTAGAGACTCTGTTAGTTTAGATAAATCATTTTTCCCACTAGACATACCAACTTTTTCTTTTAGAGTTGAAGTTGCTTGGTCTAATCTAGCTAGTCCGCTATCTAATTCGCTTGCTCCACTTTCGAGACTAGCACTTGCATCAGTTAGCTTTGGCATGCTAGCATTGATTTGATTGACACCACCTGTATATTGGTTTATACCAGAATTTAGTGAGGATCCACCTTCGCTAAGCATATCAATAGCAGTTGTCATTTGACCAACTTGATCTGGAAGTCCTGCAAAAGCACTAGCTAATCTATCAAAAGATGAAACAATCTTTCCTGATCCGTCTTGAAGTTGTACTGCTCCATCACTAAGCTTTCCAATACCATCGTTTAATTTCTTGCCACCATCATCTAGCTTGTTGCTTGCATCAACTAGCTTTCCTGCATTTTCTTCTAATTCATTTACACCATTTTTCAAATCATCTAGAGAAGAAATATTAGCAGAATCTTGGAACAATTCATTAGTTATAACTGCGTATACTTCGCTTGGCTTGTAGTCTTTGACGTCCATTTCCATATCTATCTTGTCTTTGAAACTATCAAGTTTGTCATCATCTACAACACCGGAGAAGTTTTCCCTCATACCTGGAGTCAAGATTCCTGCAACTATTTCATTTTTACCATCTTTTATGATTCTGCCATCATCTGTTGTTATATTAGTAACTTTATCTGTGTCAAAGTTTATTTCAGATAATACTAGGTATGGTGAGAAAATTTTCTTCTTTTCTCCATTGACATCAACTATGCCAGATGTCTTATTTACTGCAGAAATTTCAATCTTTAGGTGACCTGATTTTCCCTCAAGATCTTTTGCTGTTATTTCTTTTCCATCCAAGAAATATTTTATGCTAATATCAACTGGTAGGTCTTTGTCGGTCTCACCTTGATAAAATACATCCTTATCGTCGACGTTCCAATCAATATCACCATCTTTAGTTTTGATTGTTTCGTCAGTCTTTAGGTTTTTGATATCTTTTAGGTTTGATTTATCTTTAACCTTGATGCTTCCATCTGAATTTATCCAGATTGATGCTGTTTTATTTAATATTTCGTTTGCTTCTTTAGTTACATATACTGTTTCATTTTTCTTAACTTCACCATCAGCGAAGGCAACGCTTGTAACTAACATTGAGCCAGCAAGAGCTAGAGATACGCTTTTTACTAATTTGTTTTTCATATTTACCTCCTAATTTAATCCTTTTGTAGTTTTCTTGATCAATGGAAATGCTATGCTAATTACAACTGGTAGGAAGAATATAATAGATAACATACTGATTATAGCTCCCCTAGCTAGGAACATACATATAGTTGATACAATTTCCATCTTTGAATATATACCTACACCAACAGTCGCTGCCATGAATGATAGAGCAGAAGTAACTATTGATTTTGAAGTTTCCTTTACTGTTAATCTAAGTGCCTCATTTACATCCTGTTTCTCTTTATATTCTACGAGGAACCTATCCATCATAAGTATAGAATAGTCTATAGTTGATCCCAATTGAACTACACCAATGATTATTGATGTTACAAAAGGAATAGTTTGACCTAAGTAAAATGGTATTCCCATATTTATTTGAATAGCAAGTTCTATAACTGCTATTAGAATTAGTGGAATTCCAATTGACTTAAATACAATTGCAATTATTACAAATACTACTAATATAGATGCTATGTTTACCATCTTAAAGTCTCTATCTGATATTGTAGTCAAATCTTTTGTTAGAACTGCCTCTCCAGTTAGATAACCTTCAGGATCGTGGTCTTTTACTATTTTTTCTATCTTATTAACTTGATCGTTAACTTCGTCAGATGCTGTTTGATACTCGGAGTTTAACATAATCATTTGATAGCCATTTTTGTTGAAATTTTCCTTTAACTTATCTGGAATTACACTATCAGGTATTGTCAATCCAGTGAGTGAATCAAGACCTAACACACTATTTACACCGTCAACATCTTCTAGATCGCTTACTAAACCATTAACATTTTGCTTGCTTAAATCATCTTTTACTACTATGAAATGTGTTGAAGCCATGTTATAGTCATTTTTCATTTTATTTAAAGCAACTATTGAATCCAAATCTTCTGGTAATGACCTATCCAAGTTATAATACAAATCTGTAGATCTCGCTCCATATATAGCAGGTATGAAAAGTAATAAAAATACTACAAACAATGATTTTTTGTGACCCAAAACAAAGTTTGAAGTTTTTTCAAACTTAGGTAACAATACCTTGTGATTAAATCTTGCAACAAGTTTTTCTGCAATAAGAATCAATGGTGGCAATACGACTACTGTTGAAATAAGTCCCAAAAGCACACCCTTGCTCATTACAAGTCCAATATCCTTACCAAGGCTTAATCTCATTATTATAAGAACGATAAACCCTGCAAATGTTGTAAGTGATGAAGCAAATATTGAAGATACTGTCTTTTGGATGGCAATATCCATAGCCTCGTTTTTAGATTCGTGGCTCTTCTTTTCCTCAACATATCTATGGTATAAGAATATTGAATAATCAGTAGTAACAGCTAGTTGTAAAACAGCCGCAATTGCCTTAGTTATATAGGAAATCTCACCTAAGAAAATATTAGTACCGAAATTATACAAAATCGCATATCCAATATTTAGCAAAAGTAAGAAAGGTATGATTGTAGATTCATTGGTTAAACTTAAAACTATTAGAGCAAGGACAACTGCCAAAGCAACATAGATTGGTGTCTCCTTATCTATAAGATCTTTTGTATCCTTAACCAAAGAAGACATACCACTTAAAAATTTCTCCTTAGACTCGATAGCCTTAATCTCATCTATTGCCTCCATTGTCTTAAATGATGATGAAGACTCACTAAACTTTACCATAAGCATAGTAGAATCTTCTGCATAAAAGACATCTCTAATCTCATCTGGCAAGAACTCTTTTGGTACCGTATTACCAACTATATATGTTTTTGAAATAACATCTTCTACACCATCAATCTCAAGTATCTGATTTTTTAACTTATCAGCGTCATAATCATCGCCCTTTAAAATCAACATACCAGTTGCGGCATTCTTAAAATCCTTATCTAGGATTTGTTGACCTTGAGTACTCTCAAGATCTTGTGGCAAATATGACAAGATATCATAGTTCACACCAGTATTTTTGTAACCTAGCCATGCAGGTATAAGTAATAAAGTCATTACAAATAAAACAAGTCTAGGACGGTGTGATATAAACTTTGTTATCTTTTTCATTTAATCTCTCCTGTTCTATTAAACATTTTTCTTACATTAGCATATAAAACCGCCTTCATTTCATCAATTGATAAAATTGACTCATCCATGATTGCACTCTTACAAGTAGACATCACAATCTCCAGTGTCAATGAGAGGATATATAGTTTCTGTGACTCGGTATAGCTATTAGTAAAAAGATTCTCATATTTGCTAAGGATAAACTTAAGTCCCGAATCAGCTTCCTTTAGCCTTGAATCATTTTCTATCTTTGTATATAAAGCCCATGTAATATTTCTGCTAACAAGATCAAGTTCAAATGGATTTGCTATAAGATAATCAATTATGTAATCCAAAAATGAAATATACCTTTCAATAGGATCCTTATCTAAACACATGGCCTCTGCCTTGATAATGACATCCATAGCAATATTTAATACCATCTTTTCCTCAAGATCTTTCTTGTCAGTGTAATAAAGATAGAAAGTTCCAAGTCCCAAATGAGCTTTACTCATAATATCTCTTACAGAGGTTTTCTCAGCTCCCTTCGACTTAAAAACTTTAAGAGCTGCATCCATTATGATTTCACCCTTATCCTTTTTTAAACTAATATCCATAATCTCCTCCTTTCTGAAATGAACTTCGTTCATCAAATGCTACATTCATATAGTACAAGCAGAGTGAACGCAGTTCAACCAGATTCATAAAGATTTTTATATAAATTCTAACCATTTTCATAAAAATATGTGCGAAATTAGGCAAAACAATAAAATTGCCCAAATAAAAAACCGCTAATTAATTAGCGGCGGTCTTACTATCGAATAAATAAGTATCCTTCGATTTAGGCTGTACTTCATTGTTTTCAATAATTTTATCATGAACTTTTTTAATTGACTCTTCATCTGGAATCATCATATATAGACTTACGTCTGGCATAAGATAAGAAGTATAATCTCCTGATCCTTCTCCCTTTAGATATTGACTCTTTATTTCCCAACTTTCTCCCAAACTGAGCTGCCTATTAGCAAGCTCTATTAGTTTACTAGAAGGAATATCAGTATTTATTGACTCTAGAGCAATATCAGAAACTTTACTAAAATTAATAAGCATATCATAGCTTAACATCTTTTTAATAATCCCAGTTAATACTCTAGAATGGTTCCTACTTCTATCAAAATCACCTTCATCAAGATTATATCTTTCTCTAGAATAAGCAAGAGCCATTTCTCCATCCATTTCAATCTCGCCTTCAGGAAAAAAATAGTCTGTAAATGACGATTCGAAAGCAGTTGGGTTATAGACTTTGATTTCACCTAGAACATCAATTAAATCTGTTAAACTTGTAAAATTAACCTTTCCATAATAGTCAATCTCAATATCCAGCAATTTTTCTATGCTTTTTATCGATGAATCCACCCCAAACAAACCCGCATGGGTCAGCTTATCAGATTTTGTCTCATCACCACCTAGAAAAACATATGTATCTCTTGGTATTGTGGTAATAAGTATAGTATTTTTACTAGGATTTACACTCAAAATCATATTAACATCTGATCTCGATACTGTAGATAGACTTCCGTAGGTATCTATCCCTGATAAGTAAATATTAAATGGTTTATTTTCCATAACTATATTATTCTTATTTTTAACTTCAGAGTCATTTTCAATGGTCACTGACCCAATAATTTTAGTCTTTTTTGAAAAATCTGGATAAGCTTCTTCAAGTACAGGTCTATATGACTCGTTTAAAAGCATAACTTTATTTTTTCCATTTAAAAGAGACCTATACGCCTTCTGGTAATTTATCAAATCATTAGTAGCTAGATTGATATTATATGTATCCTTGTACTCTTCTATTGCTTTTTTGACACTAATCGTATCGAAAGATTCAGCTGTAGCTATTTTTTGATTTCCAACTTCATCTATACTATTTATTTTAGAATCAGAACTTACTAATAAAGACATCTCATTAAATGAACTATTATCTTTATTATTTATCTCTTCAATAGTTTTAGTAGACTTATTGGCATAAACTACAAATGTAATTTGTCCAAAAATTAAAAAAGCTATCAGAACTATAGAAATAAATTTAACTGATTTAGACTTGTGTTTATTTGATATTATAATCCCTAGACTCACAAGAAGAATAGCTGCAAGTAACAATAGCAAGCTTGTTCTAATAATATGTGGGAATATCTTAAACTTTATTAAATAGTATGAAAATATAGAATATATAATGATTGATGTTATCGTAAGTATTAAGCTTATAGTTTTTTGTGTATTATTCATTATATATATCCTTAATTTTAAAATTGTACTCTATTATAAAACTAACCTTCAAAATATTTGTTCTCTTGCCAAGAATACTTAAAAAGAGTTTATATTGTATCCAAATTTCTAATATCTTTATATGCCATAGCTATAGATAGAGTATATATGAACATAAAAATTGCTATAGTTATTGGTGATAGTGTTTGAGATACAAAGTGCGTGAAGCTTCCTCTTGGCGCCCACAAAATAAATGGAATTATAAATAGCTTATATCCATTTGATATATAGTTGTTTTTACTTAACTCTGATATTTTATGTATATGGAGATTGAAAAAGAGACTTTATTAAGTCCCTTTATATATCAATTTCTAACCTAATAAATAACACAAGTTTATCTCATAGATGCTCGACAAAATCACTATAGTTATTAGACAAGTCAAATTTTTCTTCCCAAACTTTTCTTGAGTTATATCTCATTTTATCGTATCTGTCTTTTGGTATATCTTTTATTTTTAAGATTGTTTTTGCTAAATCCTCTTCTGTTATGTCTTTACCGACTAGAAATCCATTGAAACCGTCAATTACAGCTTCAGATGTCCCACCTACATCTGTTGCTATTATTGGTAAACCGACTGATTCTGCTTCCATTATAGATACTGGCAATCCTTCAGATTCACTTATGTTTACAAATACTGATAGGTTACTTTTACTTATTATGTCTAAATATTTTTCATTATCACAAAATCCTACAAAATCGACATTTATATTTGATTTATATTTGTTTGTAATATCTTTTATTTCTTCATAATATGCTGTATCACCATCTCCATAATGTACCCAGTTGATTTTTGTATCAATGTACAAAAGGGATTTAGCTAATAAATCTAGTCTTTTAATTCTAGCTATTCTTGAACAAGTTAATATTGTAAAATCACTATTATTTACATTCTCATTTAATTGAACATTTCTTGTTCCGAGTCGATATAGTGATGTTTTATTTTTTAAAACTTCATAATTATCATTTAAATAATTCATACCATCTAATGAAATACAGCATATCTCATCAATATTTTCATATAAATATTGTCTAAATGGTAGATAATTTTCCTTGTTTCTAAATTCAAAAATATCTTGGGCATGCGCTCTTGAAATTACTTTCGCATTTTTATATATTTTCTTTAATTTACAAAGTGCCAAACTAGAAAAACCCACTCTATAACTATATAAAGTTATTTTTTCATCTTCTTTTATACCTAAACTATCTATTTTCTTTCTCATATTATCATATACAAGAGAACTCTTTGCTGCAAATAGCATTAAGCTTTTAAACGAATTATATGAAAGCTTATTATTCTTTACAAGGTATTTAAAATCATTAAATGTTAATTTGTTAAATACACCCTTCAATAAGTGTTTTAATCTGTCTATGTTTGATTTGTACTGAATATCAAGTTTTCCTATCTCAAAATTATCTGGTATGTCCATTCGTGAATTGCTATAAACATGACCCCTTACTGTAAACAAGATTGGTCTATCTATAGATTTGTAATATTTAACTTCCTCATTTAAATATATCTCATCTTGCATAAAATCTGAGACTAAGATTAGTGTCATTACATATCCTTTTCTACTAAACAAAGTATTAATTATCTAATGTATCAATCACTCTTCTATACTCTTCATATCTACCTATTTGCAAAGGCATTTGAGTTATATCAGGATCTGAAGAACAATTTCCTTCTATAATTGATACTTCACCGTTATCTAAAATAGCTATATCCCATCCAACATATCTCGTTTGATTTGATACTTTTGCAGCTTCTTTTACAGTTTCTATTACTTTATTCCAATTAGGAATTTTAAATCCAAGAAGCTTTTTCTTACTTAGTGGATGATATTCATAGTGATTGTTACTTTTATCAATAGCTTTGCTAACAACTTCACCACTAGAAACATCAACTTTCATTGCTAAACCATGTTTATGAAAATTATCCGTTGATTTATTACCATTCCCCATTCTAAGAACAGCATCCATAATTTTAACATCAGTATTAGTTTTTATAGTTACAACTCTAATTGTATTAACAGACGTTGGATTAAAATCTGACATCTCTTTGTTCTGTATAATTGATTCTTCTATTATATACGATTTGCCATGTAAGTTTTCATAGAACTTTCTTTTATCTTTAATGTCAGAATTTTCATACTTTTCTATACCATTTCCACCACTACCTTTATTTTTTTTAATAAAAAAATGTGCGTGATCTGATATAAATTGTGAAAACTCATCATAACTTGATCTATCTATATCAAGCCAATCTCTTTTAAGAAATTTATCAAACTTTGTATTAAATTTAATCTTATCATCAAATAAGTCTACATTCAAAGATCCATTACAATCTTTGATTATTTCTTTCCAAGTTCTACCTACTATAAACTTTTTTCTTTCTGAATAAGGTTTCTTATAAAAATTGTACTGAAAATAGTCATTTATTCCCGATCCCAAGATAATAACTGAAAGTGAAAAGTCTACAAATATTTTAAAACTTTCCCATCCAGAAGTTTTTCCTATAAAAGTTCTTTTTAGAAGTTTATACTTATCTAGGCGATTTTTTATGTAAGATTTTATGCCTTCATCTTCAATGTAACCCGTTAATTTTATATCATCATTATTTGTCAAATCAGTCTCCACCTTTACAAATATAATACTTTTCCAAGATCTTTCGAATTATCATAAACAAATTTCGCTAACAAGACATCGACATAACTCATACCCACTGAGTTAAAATATATTAAACTGTCATCGCTTGTTCTTCCGGATTTATTTCCTACAATAATTTCCGATAAATCTGCATATATATTGCTGTCATCAATTATTCCATCACGATACATTTTGCTTAATGTTTGAGACCCTCTATGCTTTACTGCTTGCCATTCATCGCATACAATTTTTGATGACATCAATGCAACTTTGTACTCATCTTCATAACCGCCAACATGTACATAGAAATTTGCTTGATCTATCCAATCTGCTTTTAATACAGGCTCTTGACCTGAAATTGCAGTTACTATTACGTCACTACCTTTAATTGCTTTTTCAGAATCATTTCCACAATTAATAAATTGTACATCAGGATATTCTGTTGAAAAATCATCTATAAACTTTTCACATGTTTTTTCAGTTCTTGATGAAACTCTACATACTTTAATATCAGGATATATTAACTTGAATAATTCAAAGTGCATCTTAGCTTCTTCACCTGCACCTATAAATCCTATGCTCGAATTATTTTCTATTGACAAATATTTAGAAGCTAAAACTGCAACTCCAGCAGTTCTATATTTAGTTAACCAAGTACTAGACATTATTGAAATAGGTTTACCTGTTTCGATTTCAGATATTATTGTCACTCCACTAACATTTTCAATATTTTTTTTGTAATTTGTTGGAAAAACAGATACCCATTTTACACCACATATTTTTTCATCTATTAGAGTTGATGGCATACAATTTATTCTGTTTGAGCTTTCTTTATCGAATATTTGAGAAGTTTTTTCTGGAAGTATTACTCTTTCTTTTTCCCTAGCTATAAAAGATTCTTTAATTATATCTAATCCTTTAGCCCAGTTATTCTTCATTATTTCTCGCACTTCATCTTCTGAAATAATCTTAACTTTATTCACCTTTGTTCCCCTAATTTTTACTTATCTTAAATATATTATATCCAACATATTTCTTCCCATCTCATCTTCAATTATAAGGTTTTTGCCAATGTAATTTATAAAATCTAATAAATCTTCCTTATTATCTCCCACTAAATGCATATATCCAAATACCTGGTGAGTAGTTCCTGTAGCCTCAATTATATCACCTACAATGTGTGATTGGATGAAAGCATGGACATAATCATTTTTTAATATCTCGTCCAATCCTTTTATTGCACTTATCCTTCCTTCTTTTATTTGAATTGGTAAAATACAATAAATACTATCTTTATTTTCAGTAACTAATTTACTATTAGCAAAGTTTTCATATAGAGGCTTTCCAGTTGCTAGGTAATTTATTAATAGATGCATTTGATTGATTCCGTAGAAATACTCAACTGGATAATATGTTAATGAACCACCATATCTGTATCCTATCTCATTTAAATAAAATCCATTATCATCATAAAAAATCTCAATCCATATAGGACCATACTCAATACCTAATCCTTCGAGCATGTTTATTATGCCTTCATTTACCTCATCTATAAATTTATTAGTAAGTTTAGATGGCACAAATTGGATTGACATTACTGGTGCTGAATTCTTGTTTATCTTCTTCGACTCTTTATCTGTCAAACCACAAAATATAACTTTACCATTTTGAGCTGTATAATGAGCTATTAAACTATTCTCAAACTCCATTTTCTTCTCTATGAGAACTTCACCCTTTTTTGACGATTTTTTAGCAAAGTTATAACCTTTTATCAGAGTTTTCTCGTCATTGCAAATAGTGATACCTGTTGAACCATTATTGTCAGTAGGTTTTGTAACAACTGGATACTCAATATCTTTTGTTTGGTCCTTATCCTTTATATCAGTAACCTTATATGTTGGTGTTACTGGCAATCCATATTCTATACATGTATTTTTAAATATTAACTTATTTGTAGCAAGTTCCCACTGTGACTTTTCACAATATTTAGGAATACCGGTTCTCTCTGAAACTTCTATAGACACAGGAATATTTACCTCACTTGCACCAGGATAGATGCCGTCTATATTTTCTCTTTTCACAAGACTAACTATTGATTCAATATCTGTTGTATCTATAGAGAATTCCTTATCTGCAATTTGTTTTACTACACATTCTTCTTTGGGTCTCCTATCAATTGCTATTATTTCAGCACCTCTAGACTTTGCATATTGAGCTGCCTCATAAAAGTAATTGGATGCTCCCAAAAATAAAATTTTTTTTCCTTTTAAACTAAACATAAAACCCTCACTCTAATTAGTATTTATATTTTCTTGAAATAAAACTGATTTAATAGTTTGTAAGACTATCTTAGAATCTAGCAAGAAACTTATATTGTTAACATAATATAGATCTTTTATCAGTTTTTCATCCTGACTAATGGAATTTCTAAAATAAGCTTGACTATATCCTGTAACACCTGGTCTAATTGATAGTCTTTCTTTTTCTTTATCATTCATGTCATTATAGTTTTTACTTGGTTGATTTGGTCTGGGACCTATCCAACTCATATCACCTTTTAATATATTAAAGATTTGTGGTAATTCATCTATAGATGCTTTTCTCATTATTTTCCCAATTTTAGTGACTCTTGGATCATCAGAGCTATTAAAAGTTGAATTGTCCTTATTTCTAATGTCTGGAGCATTCATTTTCATAGAGCGTAATTTATACATGCCAAATACTGATCCATTACGTCCTCTTCTATTAGCTATGTAGAATATATCTCCCCTGTCTTCTGCAAATATTAATATTCCAAAAATCAAGCAAACGACAAGCACAAAAGGTAATACTACAAGAGCTAACAATATGTCTAATATTCTTTTTATATATTTTTTATATACCATGTAACACTTTCTTTCTACAATCAATATCCTTTGTACAGCAAGAATTCATTTTTTATATTATATAGTGTGATTTCAATCTATATGTCTAAATATATTAATTATTCTTTTTAATCTTATTCTTAATAGATGTAAGCAATCGTTCAAATTCTGGAACTTTAGTAAAACTAATTATAGCAAAATATAGTAACCCTCCAAATCCAACCGAAATAATTAAACTCAAGGTTTCTGGTATTCTAACTATTATATTATTATAGAGAATATCAGCTAAAATAACCATTACAACTGAGGATAATAATATCTTTAATAAAGAGATTAAATTTTCTTTAATCTGGAAAGACCCAAATTTTCTAATAAATGATAATGTCATCATTAAAGTAGCTATTATTGATGAAATACTTGTAGCATAAGCTAAGCCGTACAGACCAAATATTTTAGAAAGTATAAAATTCAAAGCAATATTAATAGATTGTTGAATAACAACAATTATTACAGGAGTTTTTGAATTACCTACAGAATAAAAAGAATTTGTAAGTATTCTATTAAATGCGTCAAATATTATACTAGGAGCGTATGAAACAAGTAAACCAGCAACTATAAAAGTATCATCAGGTGTAAAAGCATTTCTCTCAAAGGCTAACTTAATTATCGGATTTGAAAATGTCATCATTCCGAATGTAAATGGAAGAACTAATATCATAGAAAATATAATAGCCCTAATAGTAGACTTCTTCATTCCATTAATGTTATTCTCTTGGCCAAGTTTAGCTATCTCAGGAAAACTTACTGTAGCTACAGACATTGTAACCACACCAGTTATAAAATTTAACATTGTTTTCGCATAAAATATTTTAGATACACTAGCTACTCCAAAAAGAGCAGATGCCATAGAGTTATCAAATATAAGAGAAATTTGATTTGCTGCACTTGATATCATGATTGGAAGGAGAATAGCCAATAAGTATCTAACATTCTGATCTTTAATATCAAAAACTTTTTTATATTTAAAGCCTAGTTTTTTACTAGAAAAAGGAAATCTTATATATTGCAAAACCATAGCTAAAAAAGTACCCGATATAAGATAATATGAATTATTGTACTTATTTGCGAAAAGTATCGAGCAAACAATTATAATATTATATATTATTCCAACAGCAGCTGGATCAACAAAATTACCCTTAATATTTAAATATCCACCTATAACGGAACTTACTAAAATTACCAATATTACTGGAGATAATATTCTAGTAAAATTTGTAGCAAGTCTTAGAGAATCTCCACTTAAATCTGGAGAAAAAATTAGCGATAGTGGCTTAGAAAATATTATGATTAATATTGTTGATATTGCACCATATACCAACAATATATTTATCAGATTTGAAGTAAAACTATTAGCCTGATCTTCTCCCTTTTCATTTCTTACCTTATTGTAAACTGGAATATACGCTGATTTTAAACCAGTTACAACTATTCCAGTCATTATTAATGGTATAGTCATTGCAGTAGTATATATTGATTTTAAATCTCCTGCTCCAATAAATGCAGCCATTACCGATTCCCTAACGAAACCAAATATTTTTGATAAAATGGTAATAATCATTAGTATAATTGTTGTTTGTCCCATTATAGATTCCTACTCTTATATAAAATTCAAACGAAAGCTTTTATCTTGTCATAAGTATATTACTATCAAAATAAATCAGTAGTATACTTAATTCAAATAGCATAAAGGATTATATTATTTTAAAAATTACATAATATATATCAATTTCACATATTGTTATAATATATTAAAAACACCTAAATTGCACAATTATAAATTAAAATTTAGCTCTACTTATATTATTTGCTTTAATATCCCTATAAATCATAGCATACGATAAAGTGAAAATAAATAAAAATGTCATCAACGTAGAAGGAACCAATGTTTGAGAAATGAAATTTGTGAAACTTCCTCTTGGAGCCCATAGAATAAACGGAATAATGAACAGTTTATATCCATTACTTATATATTTATATTCACTTAAATCTGAAATTTTATATATTAAATATCCGTATATAATATTTCCTAAAATTATACCAGGATATGAAAAGTCCTGAAATAATTCAGCAATGTAACATGATCCTGCTCCCCTTCCGGATAAATATGAGTTTATCATTGTGGTGTAAGATAATGAATGCGTAAAGCTACCACCATATAAAGCATGTTCAACATTATTGCCATGGTATACAGGAATATTAAATAATCTTGGCAAAATACCAGTATGCATAAATTCTAATGTATATATTTGCTCAGGTATAAAATCTCTATATGTGTAGGCTTTTTTTACAACCGTGCTTGTTACACCTTGATCATAAAAAAACTTCAACATACCTTCAAATATGTTATTAGATGTAAACCTAAATCCTTGTCTGTACACTTCATAAAAAGATATAAAAAAAGCTAAAAACGGCAGAGATAGTAAAACTATTATTACCATTTTCTTTGTTATCCATACCTCTTCGCTACTATCTCTAAAAAGAAAATAAATCATTAAAAAAAGTAGACCAAGCATAGAGGTAGATCTTTGACCTGTTCCTAAAGATATAATTAAATAAACTATGTACAAAAATAGTGGAAATTTAATTTCTTTCTTCTTTGGAAATGTACCCAAATATATTGCCCAAGAAATTGGCATTATTATTTCAATTTTACTCATAATATATAAAATGAAATTATTTCTTAAATAATCTGAGTAGCCAACATAATACTGAGTAAAACTTGAGTTTTTAACATATATAATAACTGCTACTTTAGAAATTATTGCAAATATATAAGAAAAATAGAAGAATATTAAACTATTTTGCCTTACTGATAATTTGTATAAACTACCAAGTTCAGTTAGCTGTTTCTTAAATGTATCTTTACCTTCCAACCTCTCAGAAAAGAAGTTGAAAGATAAAACTAGTGTAATCAATGATACTATTAAACTGATCCATGTGTGAATCTCTGAATTTCTAGGTAGTGTTTCAACCTTGTATTCCAAAAACTGCTTCACAAAATCACGTCCTATTAGGAAAATAAAGAAAGATACTAAAAATGCAAATAGCATAGCTCTTTTTTTTATTTCTCGTAAACTATAGAACATACATGCTGTCCAAATTATTACTAATATAGAAAATAGTGGATCTACACTGGGTATAGCTACACTTAAAATTATAATTGTAATCATAGTGGTAAATTCTATTATATTTCTTAGAGTAAATTTCATAATAACCAACCTTTTATTTATGGGTATGTATGTACAATTAAAACTTAGCAATTGTCTATAGGATTTTGTTTACGTTATTTGTAATCCTACTCTTCAATTTCTACGACTATCTTATCCAGAGCTTCTTCACAGAATTTTATTGCTTTTGTTGCTGTATCTGCTTGGCTTATTGCGTAGCAGATTCTGTCATTGCTATTTCTAATTTCTGAAGATGTTTCCCCTGGACCGTGGACAATTTTTATTTCTTTTATATTTTGGACTTTTTTAGCTTCATCTACGCCATTTATAGCAATGATTTTTCCTTGTATGCAATCTTTATACCTAATAGCTGAAGCCATGTTTAAAGTTTTTTTCAAAGAAATTTCTTCGCCTAGGGCAATTTTTATGGAGGCTTCTACCATGTTAACTCCTGTAGATAAGGGAACTAGGTGGGTAGTGATATTATCTCCCCCTAGCCTTGCTCCTATTTCTACAATTTTAGGTCCATCTTTAGTCACTTTTATTTCTGTATGAGATGGTCCATCTGTTATTCCAATGGCTTTGGTAGCTTTTTGGGTTAGCTTTTTTATTTCTTCTTTTGTTTCATCTGATAACATAGAAGGTTGGGAGTGACCCATTTCTACAAAATATGGAGCACCTGTGGTTATCTTATCTGTAATCTGAATTACTTCACAATTTCCATCATGAGATATAGATTCTACACTTACTTCTTCGCCTTCCATGTATTCTTCTACTACAAGTGTACCTGCAATTGAGTTTTCCTTGCAATATGAGTAGACTTCTTTCAAGTTATCAGAATCCTTTACTAGTCTTATACCTCTACTGCCTGAGTTATCACTAGGTTTTACTATGCACTTGTAGCCCTTATCCATAATTTTTTTACTAGTCTCTAAGAAGTCTTTATAACTTTCTACTGAAAAATACATTGGAATAGCGACATCGTTGTTTCTTAGTGCATCCCTCATTTTTGATTTGTTAGTTGCATTTATGGCTGTTTTTATATCAATGCCAACTAAACCCAATTCTTCACATACTTTCGCTACAGTCATCATTGGTCTATCACTAGCTAGGGTCATTATCCCATCTATATTATTTCGAGCTTCTTTTAAAACCCCATCAATATCAGTTGTACTTACAACTATTTTCTTATCAGCATATGAAAAACCTTCTGCATTAGGATTCATGTCCACTGCTATTACATATATGCCCATTTTTTTCGCTTGAAGAATAGCAGGTATTTGTAATACACTTGCCCCTAAAATCATTAATTTTTTCATATAAACCTTCTATTAAATATATTTCTCCACGATTTTACAATAATTCTCGATTACATAATCTATTTCTTCATCCGTTAATTTTGTATGAAGTGGTAGAGTTATTGCGTTTTGATAGTGTTTGTATGCATTTGGATAATTGTTAATATCAAATCCTAAGTTTTTGTATGCAGTAAGTAGTGGCAATGGCTTGTAATGAACGTTGCATGCAACGCCTGCTTTTGCCATCTCTTCTATGATTTTATTTCTCTCTTCTTCGCCAATACCTGGAACTCTTGTTATATACAAGTGTCCTGATGAAGAATAATCATCTGTAAAATGATCTAAAGTTTCTACACCTATAGCTCTAAATGCTTTATTATACTTTTCTATGATATCTTTTCTTCTTTTAAGTAGGTCAGGATATCTTCTAACTTGGGCAAGACCAATTGAAGCCAAAACATCTGTCATATTGCACTTATGCCAAGGACCAATAACGTCATATTCCCAAGATCCTAGTTTTGTCTTATTCAAAGCATCTTTTGATTGACCGTGCAAGGATAGAAGTTGATATTGTTTGTAAAGTTTTTCATTGTCTATACCTTCTCTATCTCTCCATGTTGCATAACCACCTTCTGCTGTGGTCAAGTTTTTTACAGCATGAAAAGAGAAGTTTGAAAAGTCAGCTACAGATCCAACTTTTTTGTTCTTATATTCTGCTCCCAAAGCATGAGCTGTATCTGCAATTACTATCGCTCTATCAAAGGCTTTTTGAATATCATTGTTTGCTTTAAACAAGTTCTTTTTATCTTCAACTATTTCAAATATCCTATCGTAATTACAAGGAATACCAGCTAGATCAACTGGTATTATTGCCTTAGTTTTTTCGTTAATTAATGAATCAAGTTTGTCATAGTCCATTTCTAGAGAATCTTCTTGAGTGTCAACCATCACAATTTTTGCGCCTACATGATCTATTACAGATGCTGTTGCTGTATAAGTATATGCTGTAGTAATTACTTCATCACCTTCTCCTATACCTAACACTCTAAGAGTCATTTCAGCTGCAGCAGTTTGAGAGTTTAGACAAACTCCAATATTTGTTCCGGTAAATTTCAAAAGTTCTTTTTCAAGTCTTTTAGTTTTTGGTCCTGTAGTTATCCAGCCTGATTTTAAGGCGTCAACTACTTCTTCAATTTCTTGCTCGCTGATGTCTGGTGGTGAAAATGGTATGTTCATATTTCTCTCCTTTTATTTTTCTTTTCCAATATAGGTATCTATTAAACTTGTAATTATTGAGATTATGTCTATTTCTTCTATATCTTCTTTGTTTATTGCATGGTCAAGGTCTGTAAAGAAATCCTCTCTAGAAAATTCTAATGGTCTACCAACTGATATTCCATCAATCTCGGTATCTTTTAGTTCTTCTTCATCCATCAGTCTTTCTTCGTATAGTTTTTCTCCAGGCCTTAGTCCTGTATAAACTATTGGCATATCTATATCTGGTTTAAGTCCTGATAGTTTTATTAGTTGTCTAGCTAAATCATCAATTTTGACCGGATCTCCCATGTCTAGTACAAATATCTCTCCACCCTTTGCCATTGATCCTGCTTGTAATACTAGTTTTACTGCTTCTTTGATTGTCATGAAGTATCTAATTATCTCAGGGTGCGTTACTGTTACTGGCCCGCCTGATGCAATTTGCTCTTTAAATAATGGAATTACAGAGCCGTTTGATCCTAGCACATTACCAAATCTAACTGCAACAAATTCTGTCTTTTGATTCTTTCCTTCTAGGAGATCTTTAGGGTTTATTGTTATGTTTCTATCTCCATCATGGACGTTTACCTTGGCTAGTTTATCGTATTCTTTGTTTTCTCTTATATCATTTAGAGCTTGGATTATCTTCTCGCAAACTCTTTTGGTAGCTCCCATGATTGATGTTGGGTTTACTGCTTTGTCTGTTGATATTAGTACAAATCTTTTAGCATTGTATATTAGTGATAATAATGCTACTAGGTATGTTCCTCTTACGTTGTTTTTGATTGCCTCTACTGGGCTTACTTCCATTAATGGAACGTGTTTGTGAGCTGCAGCATGGAATACTATGTCTGGTCTATATTTTTCAAATATCATCTTTACCCTGTTGTAGTCTCTTACTGATCCTATTAGGGTGATGAAGTTTAAGTCTTTGTTGTTTCTTTTTAGCTCTTGTTCTATCTCGTAGGCATTGTTTTCGTAAATATCAAATATTATTAGAAGTTTTGGACCGTATTGGGAAATTTGTCTACATAGTTCAGATCCTATTGATCCGCCACCTCCTGTAACGAGTACTACTTGATCGTTTAGGTATTCAAATGTTTCATTTGAAAATATCTTGACTGGATCACGGCCTAGTAGGTCTTCTATTTGAACGTCTTTCATTGTTGACATAGAAATGTTACCTGAAACAAGTTGATATATTCCTGGTAAGACTTTTATTTCACAAGATGTATCATTACAAATTTTTAGTATTTCTCTTTTTTTGTTATCTTCTACAGATGGAAGAGCTACTAATATTTGATCAACTTTATATTTGTTTACTACTTCTTTTATCTTATCCCTACCGCCAAATATGATTGCATCATCTATGTATAGGCCTTTTTTAGATAGGTCATCGTCTATGAAGCCTATTACTCTAATTTCTGTTTGACCTTGTCTATTGGATTTATTTATATCTTCTTTTAGTGTTTGACCTGCAGAGCCTGCTCCTATTATTAGAGCATTTTTAAAGGAAGGATTTCTCCTTAGTGATTTATATTTTCTTTCTAGTAGCATTTTTTCTGCAAATCTTACTGCAACTGTCAATGTATACTGAATCAAAAATCCAAATACAAAATATGATATTGGCATTCTATTAAAGAAAATATTTATTATTAATATGTGGCTTAGAAGTGATAGCAAAACAGCTTTGGTTATGCTAACTAGTTCGTTATATGATACATATTCTAATACCATATTGTATAGTTTTAGTTGAGTGTATATCAAAATACTTATTGCTGTATTTATCAGAGCATATTTTTTGAAAGCATCTAGGTAAAAAATTGGTATCTGTGTAAAATTAAGATCAAACCTAAAATACAAGGCTAAAAAATATGCTAAGTTTATTATTAGAACGTCTAAAACGACGAGCATTATTTTTTTATTTGTTATCTTCTTTGGTATATCCATTGACTAGTTACTCCTCAATTATTGTTTTTTTATCTTTTTTAGAAAACCCTTCTTAAGATATTCTACTTCTTTGATCTTAGAAATGCTTACAAGTCCTAGATATATAAGGCCTGCTAGAATAACTGCTATTAATAAACTTATATTTGATCCTAAATGTGACAGCAAGCTTTTAAAAATAAAATAAGCTGCTAATGACATTATTAAAGATGCAATTACAACCTTTGCCATTGCCACAAGATTGTCTTTATTAGCTAGCTTTCCAAATCTCCTATAAAAAGCAAATATAATCATAAAACTTCCTATGGCATTGGATATAAATGTTGCATAAGCTAGACCATCTATTCCGCTAAATTTAATCATTACAAAATTTAGGATGAAGTTAATAGCTTGTTGGATTAAAACTATTAAAACTGGTACTTTTGACTCACCTATTGAATAAAAGGCATTAGAGAATACTTTTATGACAGAGACAAAGATAATATATGGAGCATATGCTGCCATAAGTGATGAAACTATCATGGTGTCACTCTTAGTAAAGGCATTTCTTTCAAAGGCAAGTTTAATAATTGGACTTGCTAGAACCATCATTCCAAGAGTCGCTGGTATTACAATTAACATTGCAAGGACATTAGACGAAGCTACTTCTTTTTTCATTTCCTCTATCTTTCCTTCTTGGGCAAGCCTTGCAATCATTGGAAATGTCACAGTAGTAATAGTTAGGGTCGCAACGCCAGTTATAAAGCTTAGCATAGTTTTCGCATAGTATATTTGAGATACACTATCCTGACCAAAGTAAGCCGACCCCATGGAATTATCTACTATAATAGACAATTGATCCGCAGCACCTGATATAATGATAGGAACTATCAAAATCAAGAGCTCTTTTATATATTTATCTTTAAAATCTATTATCTTCTTGTATTTAAAGCCTAGTTTTTTCGCAACAAATGGGAACCTAATATACTGAAAAGCATAACCAATCAAAGATCCCACTATCAAAACATAGGGATTATCTAGTTTCCAATATAAAACAGTAGTTACAATTACTATTATATTTAAAATAACTCCTGATGCTATGGGAACAGCAAAGTTTCCCTTGATATTTAGGTATCCTCTAATAACAGAAGAATATAAAAATGTAAATATGGTAAGTCCCATTATCCTTGTGAAATTTGCTGCAAGACTTAAAGCATCTCCTCTTAGTCCTGGTGAAAAAGCTTTGGAAATTGGCCTTGCAAAGATAAAGGCTATAGCAAAGGCAACAAAACCAAATATCATCAATATATTTAACAAGTTATTGGTAAATTCTTGTGCCCTTTCTTCACTTTCTTCGTTTTTTACCTTGTTAAAGATAGGTATGTATCCAGAAACTATCCCACTTATTACAATCCCACTTAGAAAGGTGGGAACTGTAATTGCTGTTGTATATATAGATTTTAGCTCACCTGCTCCAACAAAGGCAGCCATGACTGATTCTCTAACAAATCCTAAGACTTTTGAGAGAATCGTAATTATCATCAATATTATTGTCGTCTGTCCCATAATTATCCTTTATTAGCTTAATTATCGCTAAATTCATTTATGTTTAAATAAAATTAAATTCCTATATGTAAATTCTTAAATTTATAAATATCATCATTATTTTTCCATATATTATGCACTAACTGTTATTATATAGCCATTTTTCTATATAGCAAATATAAATTTTTATCTATTAGTTAGGAATTTAGACAAGTAAAAAGAGACTTGAGCTTTACTCAAATCTCTTTATTATTACATATTTCTAGCTTTATCTAACCATTCTTGATCTAATGGATCACCTGAGAATCTCTTTTTCTTATCTAAACTTGCAAGAGAGTTTAAATCAGATTCGTCTAATTCAATATCGAAAATATCTATGTTTTCTTGTAGTCTTTCCTTGTGAACAGATTTTGGTATAATCATTGTTCCTCTGTCTATATGCCATCTTAGGGCAATTTGTGCTGGAGTTTTATTATACTTATCTGCTAGTTTATTTAGGATTTCTTCTTCTAATATTCCACCTTGAGTTCTAGCAAGAGGACTCCAAGCTTGGTGGGTTATTTTATTTTCCTTTAGAAAATTAATTGTCTCTGGATCTTGTAAGTACAAATGGCTTTCTAGTTGGTCCATAGATGGTTTTACTCCAACTTCAAAAAGTTTTGCTAGTTGCTCAGGCATAAAGTTACATACTGCAATTGATTTTACAATGCCTTGGTCTTTGTAGTCCATGAATACTTTCCACGATTTATCAAAATCTTCTCCAAACCAGTGAAGGTGGATTACGTCTATATAGTCAGTATCAAGTTTTTTAAGTGATTGTTCTATTGATCTTTTTGTCTTGTCAGCTCCAAAGTCTGATGGCCAAACTTTTGTTGCCAACATATATTCACTTCTTTTCTTGGAAGAATTTTTTAGAGCCTTTCCGATAAATTCTTCATTATTATAAAATTTTGCTGTATCTATATATTCATATCCAAAGTCGAGGGCAGCATTTATAACTTCATCCATTGTTTTTTCTTCTTCTATCTTGTATGTCCCAAGTCCCATAGCTGGAACTTTGATTCCGTCATTTAATGTTATATATTTCATGTAAACTCCTTTCCAAATAGTCTCTTCTTATGTTATTGATACCCACAAACATTTTTCTCAAAAGTCTTTTATGGTACAATCATCTTATGAAAACAGTTTTAATTACAGGATCTTCGCGTGGTATCGGGGCGGCTATCGCGAAAAGATTAAATAAACAATATAAAATAGTTATAAATTATAATAATAGTAAAAAAGAAGCCCTAGCTCTCCTAGATGAGCTTAGAAAAACAAATCCCAATGTAATTGCCATAAAAGCAGATGTATCCAAGGAAGATGAAATAAACCAGATGTTTGAAATAGCTGAGAATAATTTTGGATCAGTAGATATCCTTATAAATAATGCTGGTGTTTCTTCATTTTCTCTCATCCAAGATACAAGCTTTGATGAATGGAAAAAAATATTATCAACTAACCTAGATTCTGTTTTTCTGGCTAGTAAAAGAGCAATTCCAAATATGATAAGTAAAAAAGATGGGGTTATTATCAACATGTCATCTATTTGGGGTGAGCTTGGATCTAGTATGGAGGCATCTTATTCTGCATCAAAGGGTGCAATCAATTCTTTTACTAAATCACTGGCAAAAGAGCTTGCCCCAAGTGGTATTAGAGTAAATTCAGTTGCTCCAGGAATTGTAGATACGGATATGATGAGAAATGATTTTTCTAGTAAAGAACTTGAATTACTAAAAGAAGAAGTTGGTCTAGGCCGTTTTGCAAGTGCAGATGAAATCGCAGGACTAATCCATTATCTGATTTCAGATGAGGCAAGTTATATAACAGGAGAGATTATAAATATTAACGGATCATTTTCCTAAAATAAAAAGTCTGGAGATTTTTAATAATTCCAGACTTTTGTATTTATTATTTCATTTCAGAAAATTCTTTGAAGTTGTACCAATAAATCATAGATTTTGTAACCTTTTTACCAAAAGCTTCTTCTATAGCTTCTTTATATATGGATATTTGCCTATCATAAATACCTTCTCTTTTCTTCCTATCCGTCTTAAAATCGATAAGAACAAGGTCATTATCCATCTCAAAAAGCAAATCTATTTGCCCATTGACATAATAATCATCAATTGCCATTAGAAAGGACTCTTCTTTTCTGATATTTTTAGCTTCTTTACTTACTTTCTTTATATATGGATCGTTAAAAAACGCTAAGAGCTTATCTATTTCTACTATATTTTTGGTATCTTTATCAATTTTTCTCTCTTCTATCAATTTATCTAAGGACTTTGATATTTCATTTTCATCGTAGTCTTTAAATTCCAAGGCCTGAAAGGCTTTATGAATTATAGTTCCCTTATCCACTGCCTTATAGATTTTTACATCTTCAATAAAATTAGGCTTTTTAAAATCTGTAGCTATCAAGTCGCTCTCATAAGTAGGTAGGCTATATCCGTCCATGGATGGGTCAAAATCTTTGCTTATTTCAGTAACAGATTTCTTGATGGATTCATTTGTTTCCTCCGTATAAGGATAGGTTTTATCAAAAATCTCCTTAAATTTGCTATAAACTTCAGAGTTTACATAATCATCTTCTAAAAACTCGTTAATATCAGCATTTTTGTACTTATCTATTGGACTTGCTTCTGTAATTATATTTATTTCAGCAAAATCTCCTAACAAGTCAGTTTCGTAATTATCGAAAAGTTCTTCGCTTACTTTGTCAGTTGATAAAATTGCCAATATCCAATCTAGGTAATTGCTCATCTTTAGAAAATCTCTTCTTAAATCAAGCTTATTTATTGTCTTTATGTTTCTATTTCCTGTTATATACAATCTCTCCTCAGCTCTTGTCATTGCAACATAGAGGACTCTCATCTCTTCTTTTTTGTTATTTTCTGTAATTCTATCGAGGATAAGATTTTTCTTTATAGATGGAAATCTCAATTTGTTGTCATAATCAGATAGGTTGATACCAATACCTAAGTCGTCATCAAAGACTATAGCTTGTTTTAAGTCTTGGTTACTAAATTTCTTGCTTGCTTCCGCAAGGATAACTACAGGAAATTCCAGACCCTTTGACTTGTGGATTGTCATAATTCTAACTAGATTTTCATTTTCTGATAAGTCCCTACTTGTCTTCATATCATCAGACCTATACTTACTTAGCTTATCTACATATGATATAAATCCATAAAGTCCGTTGTCGTTTGACCTATCGTAATCATCCATCAAATCTATAAATCCTTCGACGTTTGCTATTCTCTCTTCTGCTCTGTCTCTTGCTAGAAGAAACTTGTAAAAACCAGTTTTTTCAAATAGGTAATTACCAAATTCATATAGATTAACTAGTGACGAAATATATGAAAGATCGGTAAAAATAGTATTGAAATCATTGATTTTAGCTACTAGTTCATCATCATTATCATAGCTTTCAAAGGCCTTTACAAAAGAGTAACTATCACTAGCAAGTCTTATCTTAACCAAATCGTCTTCACTAAAGTTAAATATCTCAGATCTTAGGATTGAAAGTAGAGTCAAATCGTCCTTGGGATTTACCAGATATTTTAGCATATTAATAAAAAAGCTAACTTCAACTGCTCCGAATGAAACCTTGCTTATATCATTAAAAAATGGAATTTCAGCTTTTTTGAAGGCTTCTTCATAGAGATATGATTTTGTTCCTGACCTTAATAAAATAGCTATATCCTTGTAATCATATCCATCACTTACAATCTCTTCTATAAGATCTACCAGATAATCTTCCTCTGCTATATCTTGATCAATTACATTTACATGGACTTTTTTATTTTCTGTCTTAGTGTCTTTGGCAGGATTTAGCCTATGACCTCCATTTTTATAATCTATGTCTGAACTTTCTTTAGTCATCAGTCTATCGAAAATAAAGTTATCAAAATCTAGTATGTCCTTTTCAGACCTGAAATTTTTGTTTAAATTGATTCTTACGGAATTATTACTTTCATCATAAGTTTCTAACTTTTCTAAGAAAAGCCTTGGTTCTGCCCTTCTAAATCCATATATGGATTGTTTGACATCTCCTACAAAAAATAGGTTATCTTCGCCTTTGAGAGCCTCAATTATATAGTTTTGAATCTCGTTAGAATCTTGATACTCATCAAAAAATATATAATCAAAGCTAGATCTTAGTTTCTTACGTGCTTCGTCTATATCGATCAGATCAATAAATTTATGCTCCATATCTGAAAAATCAAGGTAAGACTTTTCTTCCTTTAAGGCTTGGTAGCTAGTCATAAAATCTTTTACCAGTGTGTTTATTTCTGATAAAATCTCAACTTCTTTTTTGACAAAAATCTCAATAGTTTCACTATCAGTATTTTTTACGAACTTACCCATCTCTTTGAGGCTATTTTTGTAATTGTCTCTGGTATTTTTTATAAAGTCATAATCTTCAATATTATCATTTTTGCTTTTTCTAATCGCGCCAAAGGATATTTTTTGGATATTTTTTATAAATCTGTCCCAATCTTTATCTATTAATAGGTCCAAATCATTAATTTTAGAGAAGTCACCAAAAATTAATTCTTGATGTTTATCTCTCATGTCCATATCCAAAGTATATTGGTAATTGTATCTAGCAACCTTTAAAATCTCACTTAGAGTTTTTTTCACTTCATTTTTGAAATCATCTAAACTAAATTGATCCTCACACATTTTGTCTAGCCATATGATAGGTCTAACTTGAGACATTATTTTATCATAGGTCTTATATATGATATCCTTAGCCTTGTCATCATTTTTATTTTCTGAGAAGTTCTTAAGGAAATTCTCAAAGCTAGTATCCATTTTTTCATAAGCTCTACTAAATACATCGTCCATGGCCTCTGCCATAAGAATTGTAGATGTATTGTCTGATATAACCTTAAAACTTGGCGAGAGATTGTCGAAATAATAGAAATTTTCCCTAAGCATATCTGCGCAGAAAGAATGGAGGGTCTTAATCTGTGCGTATTTTAAGTTTTTAATTTGCTCTTTTATGAAACTATAGTCCGCTCTTTCTTTTCCTAGTTCTTCCTCAAGAGCTGCCCTAATCCTATCCTTCATTTCTACTGACGCCTTGTTGGTAAAGGTTACTATGATGAATTTGGATATGTCTTTTTTATCATCTATAACAAGTCTAATAATTCTTGTAACCAAGACGCTTGTCTTCCCTGATCCTGCAGCAGCCGATACTATTATATTTTTATCTCTTGTTGCTATGGCCTCTTTCTGTTTATCAGTAAATTCCATCTTAGACATCTCTTTCACCTCCCAAATCTTTTAGACTCAAGTTATCATCGAACTGTCTAAATCTCAGCTGGTCAATTGTTGGATCAAACTTGCATATCCCCTTATAATCGCACCACTGGCACTCATTTCTATCTTTGCTGTAACTTAGAGGATTAAGTTTAATATCTCCGTCTTTGATATTTCTTATATATTTTGCTACAAGATTTTTAGCAAATTCTTGCAGTTTTTCTGCTTGGATTGGATCTAGAATGTCAGATTTTTTAATATCTATAATAGAAGAATTTTTTAGGCTATCACTATCATTATCTATTAACCTAAAGATTTCTTCATTTATTTTTATTATCAGTCCATTTATCCTAAACTTATCGAGAGTAGATGATTCTATAGCCTCTTTTGAATATCCTTCCTTTAGTGTTGTAATCTCATCTGCCAAAGGCATATAGAAAGATCCAATTGGCACCATAATTTCCTTGTCATTTAAGGATGCTGCCATCATGTAAACTAATAACTGAAGGTCTAATCCGTTTAAGAGATTAACTATTTTAAACTCTTTATTACCAGTTTTATAATCTATTATTCTTACGAAATCATCTGATTTATCAATCCTGTCTATCCTACCTCTTAGGTAATTTTTTCCGTCTATATATACTTCTGGTAGACTTTCCCTATTTTTGTATCCAAAATCTTTTTCAACTGCATATACTTCAAAGTCACCCTTTTTTACCTGATCAATAAGTTTATCTGTATTTCTCTTTCCTGATTTCAATATGTTATTTAAAATAAATTTATTTCGTGGATCGACCCTTCGTGTTTGATCTAGGTTTTTCTCAGTAGCGAGTCTAAAGTTTTCTATTAATATTTCTTCTAAGTTCTTTGGATCTATTGTTTCTATATCTGTATCCTTTAATACTTTTGATATGTCTTCCAACAATTTGTGGACAATATTTCCAACCTCGAGGTGATCTACATCGTATGAATCCTCAATATTTGGCCTAAGTCCATAGTTTACAAAATATTGGTAAGGGCACCTAGAATATCTTTCTATCTCACTTACATTAAAATGATTCTTCTTGTACAGTTTACTGCTTAGATCTTTTGATAGATTATCTTTGTCATTAGTATAAGTTAAGCCCTTTTTTATTAGATCAAAATCATCATTATCCTTTAAATATTTGATAAAAGATTTAGAAATATCATAAGCATCCGGATCTATTTTTTCATTTTTCTTTATCTTTCTAATATTTTCCAGAGCATACTTTCCTATTTTTTCAAAGGAATATTTTTCTATAGAAAGATTTAGATTGTTGCCGTATATCATTGATTCTGGATACATTTTTCCTTTGCCGTCTCTAAAAATATTCATTATAGAATTTAAAACTACAGACTTGTTGATGGCTTCTGATTTTCTATTAGATAGAGAATATGAAAAAAATATCCTATCTGAGATTGTAATTAGCCTATAAAGATTTAGTTTTTCCCTCTCATCCAAATCTTCGTCCATAGCTTTTAAATCTAGGTTCAAATCTTTTAGTTTATCCTTCTCATTTTTTCCAACAATCATATCAGCTGAAGATCCACTTGGGAAAAATACATCATTTAATCCAAGAGCAAAGTTTATTCCTCTATCAGAAATTCTCGCCCTAGAAAAACTTGTAACAATAATATGATCTTTGCTTGGTGGAATAATTCCAACGTTTATATCCCTACAAGTTGCCTCGATTAATCCATATATTTTCCTTAAATTAGATTCCCTTTCACCCATTAGAGCTACTAAATCTTCGAGGATTTCAACAAATTTATCCCACACCTGATCATTTTCCTTAAAATCATCGAGTTTACCTGTAGATTTTAATATTTGTTGGTATTTATTTATACCAATTCTTATGTCTTCGTCATTTAGCACATCAAATATTGCTTTTGCGATTGTTATAGTTTTCTCGTCATTTAAACTTAGAATTGGACTAATTAATTTTAATATTCTTTCTCTTAATTCATTAACTATTTCATATTCTAATATCTTTTCAGTAAGTTTTTCTTCTCTTTTGGGATCATTTTCGTAGAGATTTTCATAAAATTCCTTGTCAAGGATAAAGTATTTATCATCTATAAACATCTTTCCCTTTATCTTCCTATTTCTGATAAAGTTTTGGAAAACTATTATTTTTTTATCAAAATCTTCCGCAAAGCTAAAAAGACCAGATCTTAGAAAATAGTTTAAATCGTCTTGGGAAAAATTATATATTGCTAATCTTAAAATAGCTAAAAAAGTTTTAATTATATGATTGTCAGAAAGTTTCCTACCTGAATCCATAAAAACAGGAAGATCATATCTATTGAAGACTTTTTCTATTTCATTTTTATACTCATCTTCATCTGATATATAAATTCCTATATCCCTATACCTATATCTTTCTTTTTTGACCATGTAATTAATTATCTGAGCACAAGTTTCTACCTCAGTTTTAGTAGAAGTATTTTCTATAAAGCGAATATGAGCTGGTGCTTTATTATATTTTTTGTAATTATATCTTTCAAAGTTATCTACAAGATGAGATAAGTCATCGAGATTTTTCGTATCGTCTAAAACAAGATCTTTCGTTTGGCCAAGCTCTCTTAGCTTATGATAAAGACTTATAGAAGAATCAAAGATTTCTAAATCATTTAGCCTCCTATCATACAGATAGGTCTTGTCCATATTTAATGAAATACTCACTTGGTTTCCCCTCTTTAGGAGGGCATCTACAAAGGAAAGCTTTAGTTCTGACAAGCTATCAAATTTATCAAAATAGAAATTGACTCCATCTAAAAAATCACACTCAGGAAGTTTATCTATTATATATGACAAATTATCCTCAGAATCTATGAATTTATTAGCTATTTCTTTCTCATACTCATCATAGATCATCTTTATTTCTTTAAATTTGATTTTGGTGACAGGATCATCCGATCCTTCAACATCTTTAAAGAAATCTTCATCGAAATTATTATCTTTTATGCTTGATATTAGAGCGGAAATATTATTTACAAAATCAACATTATTATAATTGTTTTTAAACAAAGTCAAATCATCATTTTTATCCTGGAGGATATTCGTAATCAAAAGTAGTTTGGCATTTTTGCTCAAAAATTTCTTGTCACTTTCTCCGATTTTATCTGTGATAAAGCTTTTTAGTGATGAAAAACTTAAAATTTTGGCATCCATTACAGATTTATATGATATATTTTTCATAAAATTGATATCAGTCTCTAAGGTATATTGTTCGGGTACCAAAAGTATAGCTTTTTTCCCTCGTTTTAAATCTTCTTCTATCTTTTTGTAAATGTAAATCGAACTATCCTTGGGAAATTTCGAAATAATTGTATTTATCATGAGATTACCTCCACATAAGATCCAAGGTTCGGCTCATAGGTTACCTTAATCTTTGAATCTATAGCCTCTTTTAACTCATCCACATGAGAAATTAATCCTATAAACTTATCTTCGTAGGCAAGTTTTTCTATTGCGGTGATTGCATTAGTCAAATAATCTTTAGATAAAGTTCCAAATCCTTCATCTATAAACAAAGTGTCAATCTTTATGCCACCATTTTCCATACTAATCTCATCTGAAAGACCCAAGGCAAGAGATAAACTTGCCAAAAAGCTTTCTCCTCCAGACAAAGTCGCAACTGGCCTAAGCTTACCTGTGTTCGCATCTAGGATTTCTATATCAAGGCCTGCTTTACTCCTTAGATCTGTCGCATCTGAATTTCTCACCATAGAAAATTGGTTATCGGTCATATCTAATAGTCTGATGTTGGCAAGTCTTAGAACCTTGTCGAAATAAAATGTTAGTACAAAAGTCTCAAAATCAATTTTTTCTCTGCCAGAAACTTTGCCAAAGCTTCCGTCGGCTAGCTTTGAGAGTTTTGCTAAAGTTTCTGCAGATTTTAAGCTTTTATCATATTCATCTTTAAGATTCGTTATTTTTCCTAAGACTTTTGTAAACATGGTAATTTCCGAGAAAGATTCTGCTTTTTTATCTGATAGGATGGCCTTATCGTTGGCTTTTTCTTCGATCTTTTTATTTATTAATAAAAGATCTTTCTCATCTTCATTTTTATAGATAGCATAATTTTCTAAACTTGTTTTTAACCTATCTATTTTTCTAAAAAATTCCTCAAGTCCATCTTTTTCTTCTTTGATTTTTTCATAAGATGTTAGAGCAAACTCGTAAGTTTTTCTATCCTCGAAGTTTTTATAAAGAATTTCTTCAAATTCCTTTAGATAAAGTTCTGATTTTTGGTCAAGATCTTTTATAGATAACTTTTTATTTTTAATATTTGAATCAAGCTCTCTAAGCTTTAGTTCTAGGTCTTGGTAGGACTTAGTTATTGAATCAATATTTTTACTTAATTTGTCTATTTTTTCTTTTAATTTTTGTTTACTATCTTCTAAATCATTTTTATTTAAACCTTCCATTTTATCCCTTAGGCTTAAATATTTGATTTCATTTTCCTTGGAATCTTCTAGTTTTTCTTCAGTATTTTTGATTTTAAGTGTATTTTCTTCTATTTCTATGTTTGTTTCTTCTATTATCTTCTTGTATGATTTTATATCTTTGGCCTTGGATTTGTATTTTTCTCTTAAGTCTATTAATTTTTCCTCAAGGTCTTTTTTATTGGCATAGTTTTTATCTAGGATAATTTTAATATCAGCAAGTTTCTCATCTGATGATATCTCTTTTCTTATCTTTTCAACTTGAGATTTTCTTAAGGCTAGGGCTTGGTTAATATTTGCAAGTTTTTTTCTAATTTCTCCTAGGTCATAAGAATCCACATCATATTTTTCCAATGGATTTTTGTGGATAGTTTTACAAACAGGACAAACTTTATCTTCATTTAATTTATCTATCATTTTGTTAATAGTATTAAGCTCTTCATTTTCTAAGGCTTTTTTCTCTATATCTTCTTCTCGCTTTTTATCCTCTTCTAGATTATTAATTTCTTTATTAAATTCATCTATTTCTGATATTTTTTTATAATCATCTTCTAATTTTCTAGTGTTTTCTAAGAGAATTTCAAGATTATTACTAATTAGAGTTCCTTTTTCGCTGATTTCTCTTAACATTTCATTAGCTAAATCAAAGATTTTTCTATTATCTTTCTGTTTATCTTCTAAATTTTCTTTATTTTTTAGTAAGCCTTCTAGAGTTTTTCTATCTGTATCTAAACTTTGATACGAATTCTTGTAGGACTCAAAAGCTTCTAACTCAATCAAGGTCTTTTTTGTATTTTCATAAGAAATTTTGATCTCATCCAGGATCTTCTTGTCCGTATCAAGATTTTTGTAGGATTTTTCTAAATCAGCTAGCCTATTTTTTTCTTTACTTTTACTAAGCTCATCTCGTTCTAAGCTCTCCAATAAGTTATTTTTATCTAAAACTGCCTGCTTATATCTTTTTTCATATACAAGAATATTTTGGGCAAGCTCTCCTTTTCTTATTTCTCTTAGTAGCTTTTTATTTTTATCTTCTTCATTAATATATAAATTTAATTCTTTTTCTAGAATTTTGTACTTTTTAACTCCTTCGTTGAAGGTCCTAGTCTCCTCTAGGTTTTGATATAGTTCTTTTAAACTAGCATCTAATTTTTCTTCACTAGATAGAATTTTCTCATAATTATCATCAAGCTTCTTTTTCCCTTGGCCTATATCTTCTATAATCAAATCAAATTCATGAGTTAAGATGTTATCTTTATCTACAAGCTTTTTAACCTCATCACTATAATCTATAGTATTAGATAGCTCTCTATCTATGTAATCCATTTTCGTTAAATAATCTCTAGATGCTTCCTTTAACCTATCTTGAATATCTTTATATTCGTATGTTTTAAATATATCTCCCAAAAGAGCGGCTTTATCAGATGATTTTGCTGAGAGAAACTCTTGAAATTGTCCTTGGGCTAAGAGCATAACTTTTGAAAATTGCTTGTCATCTAACCCTATTATTTTTTTTACAGCAAGATCAGTTTCTCCTTGCTTGTCTGATATAAATTTCTTCTCCCCATCAATTATTTCAAAAAAGCTCACCGCATTTCCAATATTTTGAGCTTTTTTAGTTTTCTTAGCTACTTGTCTTGGTATTCTTTCTATCAGATAAGTCTTATCCTTAACCTCAAATTCTAAGCTTACAAAAGTGTAAGGATCATCTTCTGACAAGAAATCACACCTTAACCTATCGCTTGTTATATTTCTTGCTACTTTTCCATAAAGAGCAAAGCTTATAGCATCAAAAATACTTGTCTTGCCTGATCCTGTATCACCAGAGACTAAGAATATTTTTTTGTCATATAATTTTGAAAAGTCTATATCAACCTTGTCTTTGTAGGTGATAAATCCTCTCATTATAAGTCTTTTTGGTCGCATACAATTATCCTCTTCAAGGTTTCAATTTCGTCATTTGTCATATCTTCATCCATTTTAAATTTATAAAAATCCGTAAAAAGTTCAACAGCATCTTTATTTTCTATATCAATATCTAAGGTATCTTCCCTACTAAAGACTGCTTTGTTAGCATAGCTAATAGAAACTGCTAGGGGAAATTTAGCCTTTAGTTTTGCCATAGCATTTTCAATTGTGTAATCATCCTCTAAGATAAATTTGATATAATTATCGCTTGCCTCACTTTTTAGAATATCTTCAAATTTTCCTCTTCTAACTTCAAAGTCTCTCAAGTTTTTTATAGGAATTTTTTCTATGTCAATATCCTTAGTCAAATCAATTATAGTTACGCTTTTTTCTCCTAATACTTCATCAAAGGAATATTTCATAAAGGTTCCAGAATATCTGATCTTTGGATCGATCACGAAATGTGCTCTATGGAGGTGTCCCAAAGCTACATAGTCAAATTCCATAAATAAATTTGCATCCATTGCATCACTTCCACCAATTGCAAGTGGCTTTTGCCCATCATCATAAATTTCCTCATCGTAAATTCCCATATTAGATGCGTAACAATGACTAACTAATACATTTCTATCCTCATAGGAAATATCATTTATTATATGTCTATAAAGGTCTGTAAAATTCTCTATCTCGCTATCAATTTCTGCCTTAGCTTTTGCTAGGGAAATAAAAGGTATCAGATAAAAGTTAATCTTTCCATATTCATCTTCAAGAACGATTGGCTCTCTTTCAAGTTCACTTACTAGAAAATAATTATTAGACCTATAAAAGTTCTTGTTAATATCAAGCCTCTTGGAAGAATCGTGGTTACCTGCTATTGCTAGAACTTTTTTATCTAGCCTAAAAATAAGCTCATCCAAAAAATCTGAATACAAGCTCAAGGCATCTGAACTAGGGATACTTGTATCAAAAATATCCCCAGCTATGAGAACTACATCTATATCTTTCTTTTCTACTATTTTAACTATCTCTTCTAAGGCATATCTTTGATCTTCAATTAGAGAATAGTTACCAATACTTTTTCCTATATGAAGGTCTGATAAGTGTAATAGTTTCAATTATCTCTCCTAACAAATACCAAATTATCTTCAGTTGAGTTAAAAGGTTCGAATTTGTATCCATCTATTTCAATGTTTTTAATTTCTTCCGGATTAGTAATTTTCTTTATAATTATTTCTCTAAGCATTTTTCCTCGCATCTGTTTGGTCCAAGCGACAACTGACCTGAGTTTGCCATTTTTCTCATCCTTAAAGTCTATGGTGATGAATTTATCATTTTCTTTTAGGTAAGGTTTTATAGTTTTGGCATATTCCTTGCTAGCAAGATTTATAACTGAATCTTCATCTCTAAAAACTTCTTTATAAATATCATCTGCCCAGAACTTGTATAGATCTAATATGTCGTTGTCAAAATAAAGTCTATAGTCCCTTATTCCTGTAAATGGTTTTAGTGCGCCATACAAGGCGGAGATTATATAAATGTGATTGTTTAGATAATCCCTATCTTTGAAATCTCCCATATCAAATTGTTTAAATACGAGTCCATCATAGGAAAAAAGCGCCGGATTAGGCATATCTTTAAAATCAAATTCTTGATAATCAAAATACGCCTTTTCCGTCAGTTTATCATTTGTTTTATTTAAATTTCCTATCTCATTCATAGATAGTTGTCTAATTTTCTTAACTAATTTTTCTGTTTTTTCTGGAAATAATATAGAACTTGTTTCTATGTTATCAAAATGTTTAAATCTTTTTGCTGGTGATATAATAATTTTCATATTTACCTTCCTTATATATCTATTATACTACACTAAAAAAGTAGGCCTAAGCCTACTCTTTCTCGTATATTCATATTATTTTCTAACTAACATTTTTCTTTTAAACATTGTAAATAAACTTACTATTATTAAAACTACTATAGCTACTAAAACTATTGAGCCACCAGGTTTTACTCCGAGATAGAAGCTTGCCGTTATCCCACTAATCATAAATAATATGGATAATATTATCGCTAGTATATAAGACGATTTGTATGATTTTGTTACTAGTAGAGAGGTAGCAACAGGTATAACCATAAGTGATGTTATCATCAAAGCCCCTACTGTCTTTGCAGAAATCGCAACAGTTATTGCTGTCATTAGAGTAAAGATTGAATCTACAAGGTCAGTTTTTACTCCTGATAGCCTAGACATCATTGGATTTATTGAGTTATACAATAAGGCATTGTAAAAATACAAAGAAACTACAACGACTAGAACAAATATAATGCCAACAAGGATTAAATCATCTACGCTAACAGTCGTAATTGATCCAAACATGAAGGATTCAAAACTTGTTCCACCCGGTGTAAAATCTGATAGTACTGCCGCAAGGCCAATTCCAGTTGACATAACAATTGCAGTTGCCATATCGCCATACTGGTCAAACCTTCTTCTAATAATCTCTATTGCAAAGCTCGCAATGATACATATTATAAGTGACGTCCACAAGGGATTTATCCCAAATATTAAACCAATCGCTATACCTGAAAGGGACGAATGGCTAAGTGCATCGCCTATCATAGATGTTTTCCTATTTATCATAACTATTCCTATCATTGGAATAATTATAGATAACATAAGCCCTACAAGAAGGGCTCTTTGCATAAAATCATAACTAAGCATATACAAGTCTCCCTTCTTTTAGGTATACTGTTTTTGTAACGTAATCTTTGATAAGTTCCATTTCATGGCTGATTATTAGAATACTAATTTTGTGATTTATATTCAAATGATAAAGTAAATCTAAAAAATCTTTCTTGTGTTTGGCATCAATTCCTACCGTTGGTTCATCTAAAATTAATATTCGTGGAGTAGATACCAAAGCTCTTGCAATCATAACTCTTTGCTGTTGACCACCGGATAAATTTTTGAAGGGTTTTTTCATAAGATATTCAATAGCCAGGGAGGAAAATACATTTTTTACTTTTTGTCTAGTTTTTTTAGTTGGCATATTGAAAAAGTTAAACTCCTTATAAAGGCCTAGGCTAACGTACTCTTCACAAGTTACAGGGAAGGAAATCTTTGAAGAGTCGTTCACCTGAGGAACATATCCAATTTTTTCATAGTTGTTAAAATCCTCTATATTTTCACCTAAAATCTTAATTTCTCCAGAGTCTTTCTTGATTGCTTTTAGTATTAACTTGATTAGGGTGGACTTGCCAGATCCGTTTTCTCCGCTTATGGCAACGAAATCACCCTCATCGAGATCTAAATTTATATCATCTAATATTAAATTTTCTTCATATCCAAATTTAAGGTTTTTTATTTCTAGTAATCTCATATACTATAATATACTATATTATGACAAGGATTGATATATAGCTTCGAGATTTTCTTTAATCATTTCTTGGTAAGTTTTGTTTGAATCTAGTTCTTCGTCAGTTGCAAATTCTAGAGTACTGATTGGTTTTGCCTCAGCGCCTATTTCATCTGCTAGGGTCTTAGCTGCCTTATCAGATCCACCCATTTCATAAAATACAGTTTTAATCTTTTCATCTTTTGCCATATCTGAAACTTCTTTTAAAACCTTGCTGCCTGCTTCACCAGTTGAAGTCAAACTATTTAGTGGAATTTGTTCTAAGTTAAATTCACGAGCTACATATCCAAAAGCTTGGTGAGGAACAATGAACTTATTGTTTTCTACTTTAGAGAATTTATCCTTGTAATCACTTACAATTTCATCAAGTTCAGTTGCAATCTTTTCATAATTTGCCATGTAATAATCTTTATTAGCTGGATCTATCTCAGATAATTTATCTGCTATAACTTTTGCTTGAGCTTTTCCATTAGCTGGATCTAGCCATGTATGTGGGTCATATTCTCCATGGTGGTGGTGATGATGACCTTCTTCACCTTCTTCATGGTCGTGATCTTCGTGGTCATGATCGGTATCCTCATGGTCTTCTTCATGAGCGTGATCGTGATCTTCGTGGTTTTCTTCATGATCATGATCAGAATCCTCATGATCTTCTTCGTGAGCGTGATCGTGATCTTCATGGTCTTCTTCTGTTGCCTTTATTAAATCAATACCTTCGCTTGTATTTACAAATTCAACATCAGTAGATTCTTTTACCTTTTCTTCCCATTCTTCCATGCCAGCACCATTTGTAAACATCAATTTTGCATTAGATAATTCTGCAATTTCTTTGGCAGATGGTTCAAATCCGTGACTTTCTGTCTTTAGATTAGTAAATGATCTAACTTCAAACTTATCACCTGCGATTTGTTTAGCAAGGTTATATATAGGGAAAAATGATGTGTAAATTACACTTTTTTCATTCTCTTGATTTTTTTCATTTCCCTCTTCTACTTTAGATTCTATTTTTTTAGAATCATCAACATTTTCATTTTCCTTTTTATCTGTGTTTGCTCCACAAGCTGTAAGTGTAACAACTAGAGCAAGAACCGTAAATAAATTTTTTGCTTTCATAATTTCTCCTTTACTTGCAAATTGTTTGCATTTAAGATTATATGCTCATTTTTTTATCTGTCAAATAAAAGTATAATATTATAGAGGTGAGAACGTGGATATAGAAAAACTCATAAAAGATAAGGGAATGAGATTAACTAGACAAAGAAAGATATTAGCAGAAACCTTGGTAAATGAAGGTCATCCTATTTCTGCAGAGGAGATTTTTGATTTAATAAAAGATAAAATTAATATAGATCTATCTACCGTTTATAGAAATTTAAATACCCTAGAAGAAAATGAAATTTTATTAAAAACAACAAATGTCGACGGAATAAGCTACTATCAAGTAAACAATGAAAACCATAAACATTTTATAACTTGTACTATTTGCAACAAAAAGTTTATCCTGGATAATTGCCCAATCCATCCCATAGAAGAAAAAATACAAGAAGACACTGGCTTTATAATAAACGGCCACAATTTCGAATTTACAGGCATTTGCCCTGATTGTCAGAAGAAAATAAAATAAGGAGAATCATGATAAATTCTACTATCTTGACCCACATTTAGTTTTAACTTATGAGGACTTATGTCCTCTTTTATAATTTCCTTTTTTCAAAACCTTATTCTGAAATTATTTCAAATTCAAAAAAATCGGCAAGCTTTTTATAAGCTTTTGCCGATTTTTTCTTATTTTTCTATTTTTCTTACAAATTTTTCTTTATCAAAGGCACCTACAGAATTTGCTACTATTATTGTTCCTGAAGCATCTCCTGATATGTTTATGGCAGATCTCGCCATGTCTAGGATTCTGTCTATACCCATAATCATAGCAATTCCTTCTACTGGAAGTCCTACTGATTGTAGTACCATGGATAGGGTGATTAGTCCTACTGACGGGATACCTGCTGTACCTACTGATGCAATTGTTGCAGTTAGGATAACTGTCGCAAAGTCTGCTGCTGTTAAGTCAATATTATAGGCATTTGCTATAAATACTACTGCAACTCCCTGCATGATTGCAGTTCCATCCATGTTTATGGTCGCTCCTAGAGGAATTGTAAAGGATGATATTTTTCTATCCACTCCCATTTCTTCTAGAGTTTTGATATTTACTGGAACTGTGGCATTACTTGAGGCAGTTGAAAAAGCAAAAGTCATTACTGGAGCAAATTTCTTTAAGAAGTTTATTGGATTTACTCTAGTAAATGCTGCCAATAATACCATATAAACAAGAATTAGTTGAACAGCAAGTCCTCCTAAAACTGTGGCCATATATGATAACATGGATATGATTACATCATAACCTAATGATGCGAAGGTTCTAGTTATTAGGAAAAATACTCCTATTGGTGCAAGTTTCATAACCCACATTGTCATTCCCATCATAAGATCGTTCATTTCTGTTACGACATTTCCTAGGGTCATAAGCCTATCTTCCATAGATGCTATTAATAGACCCACAATAACTGCAAATATTATAATTTGAATCATTTCCCCATTGGCTAATGCTCCAATTGGATTGGTTGGAACGAAATTTAGAATTGTTTTAGATATTGAAAATTCTTCTCCGCTGTCTACTTCAAATTCATTAGCTCCAAGACTTAAATTCATTCCTTTTCCTGGATTTATAACTCTTGCAAGCATTAGAGAAAGAAATATTGCAAGGGCAGTTGTACATATATAAAATGCAACAATCCTAACTCCGACCTTACCCAATGTTTCTGTATCTCCCAGGTTTCTACAGCCATCTGCTATAGAGAAAAACACCAGTGGAACTACTAGCATTTGCATAAGTCTAATAAAAACTTGTCCGATTGTGTAAAATATTCCTTCTATCAAAATATCATCGCGGAAATGGCCTTCTGGCATGAAATAATGTATAAGAATACCAACTACTATTCCTATGATTAACGATATAAATATTTGTTGGGAGAGTCCAAATTTCTTTTTCTTATTTTTTACCATTCAGTCCCTCCTTTTCTATATATTCATGAAGGGCAGATTTCCAGTCATTAAACTTATATCCATTCGTTATGTCTAGGAAATAATTCTCTATTCCCCTAAAGCTTGGCACCATGTCTACCCTACTTTCATCAATAATTTCTTCTATTTCGGCATCAAGACCAAGATAATCTATGACTTCTTGTGCAAAGTCCTTGTGAGAACAATAGCCCTCACATGAAGCATGGTAAGTGCCGTAGTTATTTGTTTTTATTAGTTCTATCAAGAATTTACTGAGCTCAAAGGCAGGTGTTGGTGATGATATCCTATCTTTAGGCATCACAACTTTGCCTTTTTTTGCTTGGTCAATTATGTTTTCAACAAAAGAATTTTCCCTAGAATATAGTCTAGATACTCTTAAAATATAGTAATAGTTTGAGAAATTCCTTACGAATTCTTCTCCCAAGAACTTACTTTTCCCATATACTGTTGTAGGTCTTGGTGTATCTATTTCCTTGTAAGGATTTATGGTATTGCCGTCAAATACATCTCCAGTAGATAGTTGGACAATTTTTGCCTTGTGACGGTTGGCAGCTATGGCTATATTTTTAGCTCCAATAGCATTTAATAAGTATGCCTCGTCTGGGTTTTTCTCACATTCATTTTTCTTAGTCAGACCTGACGCATTTACTATTATAGTTGGTCTAAGTCTTTCTATAAATGTAGACACTTCCTTTTGGTTAGTTATATCAACTTCATTTTTATCTGTCGCTACTATTTCAGCATCAATTGGATCAAGGTATCTGTATATAGTAGATCCTAGTCTACCATGAGATCCTGTTATCCAGATTTTATCTCTAACTCCAAGTATCATAAGTACCTCTTTTCTATTTTGTTTATTGTATTATTATATACTTTTGCGAAATTTTATCAATATTTTGCATTAATTCATCAAAATGAATATGGCATATATATAATTTCTTCAAATAAAAAAAGTTCGACGAATCGAACTTAAATTGGCAGGTCTGGAGGGAATCGAACCCCCATCTTTGGCTTCGGACACCCTTATTTTGCCACTAAACTACAGACCCATTTTTTATTTCTATATTAGAATATCCTATTTTGTTTAGAAACCTAAGTGGCAAGAATGTATTTCCTAGACCACTATCAACATATATTATACCATTTTTATAAGGATAAACTCCCTTATCAAAACTTGGGAAAAATCCTTCGCCTGGACTTACAAGTGCACCTATAATAGGAAATCTCACTTGCCCACCATGAGTATGACCCGAAAATACAAAATCAAAGTCGACATCTTCTTTATCCCTAACATGTTTAGAATAATGACTTAATATAATATTTAATTTGTCCTCATCATTTTTATACTTTTCAAAAGACCTCGTATAAAATGTATTTCCATACAAGTTAATTTTATTATCTTTGATTAGAACTGATTCGTTTTTTAGATATCTAATACCTAGCTTTTCAAGTTCTTCTAGGAAGTAATCGAGATTTGGTCCTATTTCTTCGTGATTACCAGTTATATAGAAAGTTTCTATACCTAAAGCACTTAGGTTTTTTAGAAAAAATAGACTTCTCTCAATCTTCCTATCAGTTCCATAATCAAGAATATCTCCAGTAAGTATGATAAAGTCAGGATCAAATTGTCTTATGTTTTCTATAACTTCTCCTAGATTAGAAAGGACATTTGAGTGAAAATCTGTAATTTGCGTTATCCTAATAGGACTATCTATCTTTGGAGAATGTAAAGTTATCTTTTTTTCCTTAGCATAAAAACATTGCCTATTAATGTAAAAGCCTAGGCCTAGGGCACCAAGCCCCAAGCCAAGAGCAAGATTTCTTTTTCTAATCTTCATCTATTTCACCTAAATAAATATTAGCTGACATATCAGAAGGTATCTTGTAACCTAATCTAGGGGATGTTGATAGTCCTGTAATACTTGGACCATCTACTGCAGTTGCTCTTTTAAACTGACTGCTTGCATATCTTTTATAGTATGATTTAAGCCATTTTTTGATAGTATCTTTCGAATAATCACCTTCAAAGGCAAGGATGGCCTTCTTATAAATATCCTCTGGACTTAGCTTGTAGGCTAGATGGTAATAAATAAAGAAGTCAATTAACTCATAAGGTCCTATTATGTCTTCTGTCTTTTGACTTATAGTTTCTTCGCTCTCGTTTTTAAGCTCAGGTGATATTGGAGTAGCTAATATATCTTCTAATACAGCTTTTAATTTGCTATTTTCTGTATTTTTAGAAACATTTCCTACAATAAATCTAAGGTGAGTTTTAGTTAGGCTTGCATTTAAGGAATAGTTACTCATGTGATCTCCATTAAATGTTGCAAAACCTTGCATTATTTCAGATAAATCTCCTGTTCCTATTACGATTCCTCCATGCATGTTGGCTAAATCAAATAAAACCTGAGTTCTTTCTCTTGCTTGAGCATTTTCATAGGCCACATCTTGTTTTATCCCATCATGGCCAATATCCTTTAGATGAACTTTGACAGCTTCAGATATATTTATCTCGTTTAGCTTAACATCTAGAGCCTCACAAAGTAAGTTTGCATTTGACTTGGTTCTTTTACTCGTTGCAAAGGCTGGCATTGTGTAGGCGTGTATGTTTTCTCTTCCAAAGCCCGCTTTTTTGAAGGCATAGTCAATGAATAAAAGTGCCATTGTAGAGTCAAGTCCACCAGATACACCTATAAATACGTCCTTCACTCCAATCTTTCCCATCCTTGTTAAAAGTCCAGCTGATGCAATATCAAATACATCTCTTACAAACTGATCTTCCTTTTCTTTTCTTGGTATATAAGGAAACTTGTCAAGCTTTATATTTTTATCAGAAAAGTTTGTAAAAGTTATTGGAGAGTCTATATCTATTTCAAAAGATTTAGTATAAACTACACTATCATTATTTGAAACTTCTTGTATCTTGCCGTCATCGCTAATTGCGTTTAATCCTTGATATACAAAGTCTGTAGATGATTCGCCAATACCTGTACCAGTTGAAATATAAACTACATCTTTTGATAAAAACTTGATATCTTCAATAGTTCTTTCAGTTGATAGGACTGTTTTTTCAAAGGCATTAGGATTTAGGATTACATCTGCTCCCAATTCTTTAAAAGTTAAACTTTGAGGGATAGTATTTTTCTCATCCTCACCTATGCTTACTCCTATCTTTAGACCACCGATATTTTCTGGATAAAATGGATTTATTTCGATATTTTCTCCACCAATTGAAAAACCATCAGGAATCATATCGCTAAATACAGTTTTCTCATAATCTTTTAGATTTGTCTTAACATATATATTTAGGATTTCTCCTCTTTTTATTAAAAGACTTATGTTATAGATAAGTCCTGATGATCTAAGCGGTGCTCCTACGGAAATTAATAGGTCAAAATCTTTACTATAGTTTTTTAAATCTACTATAGCTTCTTCCACAGCTTTTATAAGTGAATCTTCCTTATACAAATCATAAAGAGATGCTCCTGTTAATGATAGTTCAGGAAGGGATAAGATATTTACGCCATCACTTTCTGCTTTACTTATTATATTTTTAATTGTCTCTAAGTTTTTTCTAACATCGCCTAGAGCTATTTCAAAATTCGTAGATAAAATTTTTATATTTTTTTTCATAATTACCTCTCTACCTATTATATTGGATAAAGGAGTTTTAGTAAATAATCTAATCTGATATAATTATCTAGAGGTGATATGATGAAAATATATTTAGGATGTGATTTATTTATAGAAGGTCAAAGACTTCAAGCTAAAAAGGTGCAAGATGCCTTGGAAAATGAATTTGGTGATAAGATTGACCTCTATAATCCAGCTGATAACTTGGAAATCAATGATAAATCTGCTGGTTTTGCGAGTGGTGCTGATATACTCTTAGCCGATTATGATAGGCTAAAAAGCTCAAATCTACTAATAGCCTTGATGGATACAACTGATTTGGGTCTTGCAGGTGAAATGGGAATCGCTTTTGAAAGAGGAATCCCAATCTTTCAACTATATACAGATATTAGACTAACTGGAAATGACAGAGATGATAAACTAGCTGAAATAAAAAAAGATGTCTTCCAAAATGATTTTATGTATATAAATAAACTTATAACTGGCCTATCTTATGTAGATAAAGATGGAAATTATTTCGACAAACCAAGAATATATAAAAAATCTGACGATTTGATAGAAGCACTTAAAGAATTTATAAGAGAAAATTTATAATATAAAAGAGACCAACTAAGGTCTCTTTTTTTTACTCAATTATGCATTTTTAATTTCTTCTATTAAAGCTGGTACTACTTTGTGGAAGTCTCCTACTATACCGTAGTCACAGTTATCAAAGAATGCTGCGCTTTCGTCATTGTTGATTACAACAATTGTTCCAGCATCAGGTATTCCTCTTAAGTGTTGCATAGCTCCTGATATACCAACTCCTATATATAGTTTACCAGAGAATTTCTTACCGGATAGACCAATAAATCTGTTTGTTGGGACATATCCTCTAACTTGGGCAGCTGGTCTTGAAGATGAAAGAACAGATCCAGTTTCTTTAGCTAGTTCTTTGATCAATTCTAAGTTTTGTTCTTCTCCAATTCCCATTCCTGCTGCTACAACAGAGTCAGCACTTTCAATCTCACCTTCTAGGTCAACATCTTTCTTATCGAAAGTAAAGCCGTCTTTCTTTAGAGCTTCTACTAGTTTTTTAGCAGCTTCTTTCTCATCGCCCTTAAAGATTTCAAGTTTCCTATCTCCTACTTGAGATTGTTTTTTCTTTGGAGCATCTTTCTTAGCTTCTTTTTTAGCTATTCTTGGGAAAATATATCCTGAGATTACTAGTCTCATGATTTCGTTTGTTCCTTCGTAGATTTGTGTAATCTTAGAGTCTCTGTAGTATCTTTCTACATCTACACCTTTGATAAATCCAGATCCACCATATAGTTGAAGGGCCTTTGATGTAAGTTTTTCTGCCATATCAGATGCATATAGTTTTGCCATAGCTGCATCCATACCGTAAGGTACATGAGCATCTTTTTTCTTAGCTGCATCATATATTAATAGTCTTGCAGCCTTTAGTTCTGTTGCCATATCTGCAAGAATAAATGCGTTGTGTTGCATTCTTGCTACTGCTTCACCAAATTGTTCACGAGCAAGTCCATATTCCTTAGCTGATTCATAAGCTCCTTGAGCAATACCAAGTGCTTGTGATGCAATTCCGATTCTACCACCGTCTAGAATCATCATTGCGTATTTGAAACCCTTACCTTCTTCACCAAGTAGATTTTCTTTTGGAACTTTTACGTCCTTAAAGTGAAGCTCAGCTGTAACTGATGATCTTATACCAAGTTTGTCATATGGTTCTGAGAAAGTAAATCCCTCAAAGTCTTTGTCAACTATAAACATTGAAATACCATGATTACCCTTACCAGGTGTTGTAACCGCTGTTACTAGATAAGTTTGAGCTTCTGGTGCGTTAGTAATGAAAATCTTCTTACCATTTAATACATAATGATCTCCCTTTAGAACAGCTGTAGTTTCTGTTCCTGCTGAGTCAGATCCTGCATTTTCTTCTGTAAGACCGAAGCCACCAATTGATTCACCTGTAAGAAGTGGTCTTAAATATTTTTCCTTTTGTTCTTCATTACCAAACTCGTTTAGTCCCCATGTTCCTAGAGATGTATGTGCTGAACAAATTACACCTACACCACCATCTACTCTTGATAGCTCTTCGACAGCTATAGCGTAATGTTGGTTAGTAAGTCCTGCTCCACCATATTCTTTTGGGAAAGGAATTCCCATAAGTCCCATCTCACCCATTTCCTTAACAATTTCTTTTGGAAATTCTTTGCTTTGGTCTAAGTGAAATGCAATAGGTTTGATTTTTTCTTCTGCAAAACTTCTAACAACTTTTCTAAATTCTTCTAAATCTTCTGGTAGATTGTATCCCATTTTTAATTACTCCTTATATTAATATCGTTCAAATTATTTATTGTAATTGTTTTCATATATTATATACCCAAATAAATTATTTCTAACATACTTTTTTATTTTATTTTAAAAATTAATTTATTTTAGATTATTGTTGATAATAATAATCATTTATATATAATTTATTTTTCCTAATTTACTGGTATAGTAGATATAGTTAAAAAAATAGTTTTCAAAGGAGAAATAATGCACAATATAATAGAAGTTTTAGATAATATTTATTGGGTCGGAGTTAACGACAGAAGAATTGATAGATTCGAAAACATGTTCGAGTTAACTAACGGAGTTTCTTACAGCTCATATGTTATCAAGGATGAAAAAAATGTCCTAATGGATTCTGTAGAGGCTGCCTTTACTAGAAGATATCTTGAAAATGTAAAAGCTGCCCTAGATGGTGAAGAGCTTGACTACATTGTAATAGAACACATGGAGCCAGACCACTGTAGAAACATTGATTTTTGTATGAAAGAATGGCCAAACGCTAAGTTCGTTGGAAATGCAAAAACATTTAAATTCTATGAACAATTCTACAATGATGATTTTAAAGATAGATACTACGAAGTTAAAGACGGCGACGAATTAAATATAGGAAAAAGAAATCTTAAGTTTGTATTTACACCTATGGTTCACTGGCCAGAAGTAATGATGACCTATGAAACAAATGAGGGAATCCTATTTTCTGCTGACGCTTTTGGATCTTTCAATGTTATCGAAGGTCATATCCATGCCAAAGACGTAATGCACAAGGGCGATTGGCTAGATCAAGCTAGAAGATACTACATCAATATTGTAGGTAAGTTTGGCAAGATGGTTCAAAATGCCTTCAAGAAAATCGACGGTCTTCCAATAAATGCTATTCTTCCTCTTCATGGACCAGTTTATACTGACCAAGAATCTATTGAGTTTATCATGGATAAATACAACAAATGGTCAACATTTACTCCAGAAGAAGAAGGTGTAGTTATAGTTTACGCATCAATGTATGGTGATACAGAAGAAGCTGCTGATATCCTAGCTACAAACCTTGCCCAACTTGGAGTAGAAAATATCAAAACTTATGACGTTGCTGACTGGGACGTATCATATCCAATTAGCGATTGTCACAGATTCTCTCACTCAGTATTTGCACCAATCAACTACAACTCAGGTCTATATTACAAGATGGATGCCTTCCTAAGAGAATTAGTTGGAACAGGTTATACAAACAGAAGTGTTTCATTCTTAAACAACTGGTCTTGGGGTGGTAGAAGTTTAGAAATTTCTAAAGAAATTTTATCCGCTGCCAAACTTGATTATGTTGGAGAAGATGTAAAAATTAACTCTGGTGTAAAAATGGAACAAGTAGAACTAATAAAAGAATTAGCTAAAGCAATCAAAGCTGATATGGATAGCAAAAATAACTAATTTAAAAAACCAAGGCTATATAATAAGCCTTGGTTTTTCTTTACATAATTTTCTTAACTAGATTCAATTTCCCATCTTCATAAGGAGGATATTTTATATTAACTTTTAGATTCTTAGGTGTATGCATGATGGACTTTTTGTTGGAGAAATTAACGAATCCATTGTAGCCATGGTATCCGCCCATGCCACTTGCTCCTACTCCTCCAAACTCTAAGTATGGACTTGCAATTTGCATGATACAATCATTTACACAACCATTACCATATTCCATATTATACATAACCTTATCTATCAGTCTCTTATCGTCTGCAAATAGATAAAAAGCTAGTGGCTTTGGAAGTCTTTTTATTTTATATAAAATAGAATTGATATTTTCGTAGGTAATGATTGGAATAATTGGTCCAAATATTTCATCTTCCATAAGTTTATTATCAAAATCAACACCATCGACTATGGTTGGTTCAAGTTTTAGAGTATCCTTATCATAATTACCACCAAAAATAATATCTTGACCATCTAAAAGATCTACAAGTCCCTCGAGGTGACTTGTGTTTATGATAGATCCATAATCTTTTGATAAAAGCGGATTGAGTCCATAAAACTCCACTAGATATTTTTTAAGTTTTTCTATAAATTTTTCTTTGATAGCAAAATCAACAAGAATATAATCAGGAGCTACACAAGTTTGACCTGCGTTTAATGTTTTTCCCCAAGCGATTGACTTAGCAGCATTATCAAGATCAGCTGTCCTATCTACTATACAAGGACTTTTTCCGCCAAGTTCTAATGTAACCTTAGTTAAATTTTCGCTTGCTTTTTTCATTATGTGTTTACCGACTGACTTTCCTCCAGTATAGAAAATATGATCGTAAGTACCTGCTAAAAGCTCTTTGTGACTTACTTTGTCATTATCTACTACATAAATATATTCTTCTGGGAAATGATTGTTAATCATCGTTGTAATCACTTCTGTTGTAGCCAATGTCTTAGAAGAAGTTTTAAGAATTACGGTATTTCCTGAAGCTATAGCAGAAACTACAGGATCAAGAGCTAAAAGTAAAGGATAATTCCAAGGGGCTATTATCAAGTTAACTCCCAAAGGTTCATAAAGAGTATAGGATTTTGCTGGCATAGCCTGGATAGGAGTTTTTTCCCTAATTGGCTTCATCCAGTCAGATAAATTATCTAAGGCAAACTTTATCTCTTCCTTAAGAAAAGATATTTCACTAACATAAGCCTCAAAGTTTGACTTGCCAAGGTCCACCTTTAAACAGGCTAAGATCTCATCTTCATAAAGGTCCACTAAATCTCTTAATTTTTCTAGGTTTTCTTTTCTAAAAGTCTCCGTTTTAGTATAACCAGAGTAGAAAAACTCTCTTTGTCTATCTATTATAGAGTACAAATTGCTCATTATTTCCTCCTATTTTCATATCTTAGGTCTATTTCTATATTTATACCCAATTTAAATATAAAAAACTAGCAGCTTTTAGGGAGGATGCTGCTAGTTTAGGAAAATTTATTTTTTGATTAGTTTTTTATAAAGGGTAAATACCAGCATACCAACTACTGCATTTACTACAATTGCTCCACCTGGTTTTATATCAAATTGGAAGGAGAGAATAATACCCGCCATCATATATATAATTCCTAAGATGATTGTTATAAAAAATGTCTGTTTGTAACTTCTTGATACTATTAGACTCGTTGCAACTGGTAAAACTATTAGACTTGTTACCATCAAGGCTCCTATAATCTTTACTGCTAGGGCAATGGTTACTGCTGCTAGAAATGTAAAGATTGCCTCTATAAGGTTAACCCTCACCCCTGATAGCCTAGCTGTATTTGTATCGATTGATATGGCTAAAAGAGCCGAATACCTGCTTATTGAAAGAATTACTACCAGAACAAAAATAATACTGGTATTTATAAGGTCAAAACTTGTTACAGAAGAAATCGAACCAAATAAATACGATTGAAAGGAATTTCCTCCAGGGGCAAAATCTGAAAGGATAGCCGCTAGACCAAGTCCTGTACTCATAATAACTGCTGTGGCCATATCTCCATATTGGGGGAATTTTTTTCTTATTATTTCAATCATAAAGGCTGCTATTACACAAACTATGGCTGAACCTAAAAGAGGATCAAAACCAAGGATAAGTCCCAAACCTACACCAGTAAGGGCTGTGTGAGATAGGGCATCTCCTATCATAGATGTTTTTCTATTAACCATGACAATTCCAATGATTGGAATCATAATTGATAGGAGGAAACCTACCATAAGAGCCTTTCTCATAAAGGCAAATTCTAACATAATTCTAAGCTCCCTTCATTCATCCTGTACTCCGTTTTATCTATATCAAGCTCTTCAATTTCTTTAAGTTCGTGGGTAATCAAAACTATTGTTATTCCCAGATTTTTTTGTAGGCTTTTTATTGTCTCATAAAATCTTTCCTTATTTTCCTTATCTACACCTGCTGTTGGCTCATCTAGGATAAGAAGGTCAGGATTATTTATCATAGCCCTTGCTATCATTGCTCTTTGGGCTAATCCTCCAGAAAGCTCGTTGACTGGGGTATTTATATATTCTTCCATACCCATATCCTTTAGGACTTGGCAGGCTTTCTGATAATGGCTTTTTTTCGCTATCTTTATAAAGCTAAAGTCTTCATAAAGATTTAATACTACAAGCTCCTTACAGGTTATAGGAAAGGATATCTTATTTACAATATTTATCTGAGGCACATAGCCTATTTTCTTATAAGATTTGTAGGATGATATATCCTTGCCCAATATTTTAATTTCTCCCTTATCTGGCTTAAGCTCACCTAGCATAAGCTTAACTAGGGTCGATTTACCTGATCCATTGCCCCCAACTATCAATACCATTTCTCCACAAGCTACATCAAGCTTGCAGTTTTTTATAACTGGTATATCCTTGTAGGCAAAAGATAGGTCGCTAATTTCAATTGCTTTCACTTTCATCTCCTTTCATTGACTCGTATAGGTTATCCAGGTTCATCCTCATAAGGTCTATATAGTCCATATTATTTTTTTCTTGCTCACTTGTCATAAACTCCATGGAAGCAAGGGGACTTATTTTACCACCTAGTTCTTCAGCCAAGGCCTTGGCTTCTTTTGGATTTTTCCCAAATTCATAAAAGATTGTGTCTATATTTTTATCCTTGGCAAAGTTTACGGCCTTTTTAATTGTTTTAAGGCTTGGACTTTCAAGGCTGGTTAGACCTTGTAGAGGGTATTGGATCAGATCAAAATCCCTTGCTATATATGCGTAAGCATAGTGGATTGTAAGGAATTCTCTTTGGTCTAATTTCTTAAATTTCTCCTTATATTCTGCATCTATATCTGTCAATTGGTCAACGTATTTTAATTTATTTTTCTTATAAATTTTCTCATTTTCTGGATATTTCTCTATCAACTTATCTTGGATAGCATTTAGGTATTTTTTGCCGTTGGTTATAGAAAGCCAAGAATGTGGATCGTAACTTATCTTATCAAAGCCAGATGAAGAGCCTTCCATAAGGGATTCTTCTCTGTTGGTATCCTTTAGAAGATCACCATTTTCATCCATCAGATAATAAGGAAGAAGGTCCTCGCTTATCCTATCTGAGACAAAAATCCATTTGCCAGCCTTAGGCATTTTATAAAATATTTCACCAGATTCATGCCCCATTTCTAGGCCATATACCTTTCCTTCCTTAACATTGATGGTTGATTTTTGAGAAACTAGTTCTCCCTTTTGACTCATTACCTCTTTGGCCTTTTTGACTAGTTCTTCCTGACTTAGACCCTCGTCTTTGATAAAGGCAACTCTCATCATATCTTCGTGGGTGTGGGCAAAGTCAAATTTTTGAACCTTATCTGTCACATCTATCCTTGCCATATATTGAAAATCTCCAATAGCAGCTTGGCCCTTGTAGGTAATAAGGTCCACTGAATCTGAGAGTTTTAAAATATCAAGGTCAGGAAGATTTTCCTTTACGCTATCAAGCCATGGTTCCATATTAGCCCCATTTACAACCAAAAGATCCGCCTTGGCAAGCTTTTTCATATCCTTTGCAGAAGGCTCCCAGAGGTGGGCCTCTTTTTCTTCTGGCATAAATGATTGGACATTTAAGCTATCTCCAGCAATTTTTTTAGTTAAGTCGTTTATAGGATAAAAGGAAGTGTAAACTAAGGGTCTCTTATCCTCTTTTTCATTCTTGCCACAGGCTACGAAAAATATCAGGGCAAAAATAATAAGACCTATTTTTTTGAGTCTTTTCATGAGTCCTCCTTAATAACAAAAAGGGATGAGCTAACCCATCCCCCAGTAAACTTATTCTGTAATCTCATCAATAATTTGTGAATCTGTTGTGTTTGGTTTAACAAATGTAGGGAACCAACCATCTTTTTCTAATAATTCATCTACATCATTTCCATATCTCATGTGAAAATGTGTTAGACTTTCTTCACCATGTATTGGCATCATTAGCAGGTATTTATATTCAGCATCTGGGCTTACTGCTTCAAAGATATCCCATTCTAGCATGTGAGAACCGTGTTTAACTTCTTTTTTGTCTATAAATTTATACTCAACTTCCGAACTTTCTTTGCTAGAATCTTCTGGGAATTCTTGGTAGAATTTTACCTTTTCTCCTTCTATTTCTAAGCCTTTGAAGTCACATGTTCTTTTTTCTAAATAAGCTTTTTTGGCTGTTTCTTGGTCAGTGTTTTCTTTTTCTGCTAATGTTTTAAATGCATCTTGGACCTCTTCTTTATCCAGATATCCTTCCATGGAATTCCACTTTCCTTCCCAATCGCTTAGGCTTACTTTTTCATTTGCTTCTTCTTTTTTAGATTCTTCTTTTACTTCTTCTTTACTTTCTGTATTTTCATTTTGAGAAGCATTAGATTCTTTACTCTCCTCTACTTGTGTTTTGTTGTTAACCTCAGTATCTTTTGCTTGATCATTCCCACAAGCTGCTAGAATTAAACCAAATGATAGGATTGCTGTTAGGGCAATAGTATTTTTCTTTTTCATATTTATCTCCTTAATTTATTATTTTTATGTAGGTAAATCATTATGTTATTCTTATGACTTTCCTTGATAAGTTTATAATAACACTATTTTAATAACTTGTCAAGAATGATTTGCATTATCATTAATTATTATTTTTTTCACTTATTTAGACAAAGAAAAAATCCCGCCTCTTGGCGAGATTTAAATTCTTTATACTTACCTATAGGTTGTCTATAACTTCTTCTACATCAGGAAGTTCGCTTCCTCCATAGACCTTAACCCATTTTACTTTTCCTTCTTCATCGATTATTACATTAGCACGTTTGCTTGCACCGTTTTCTTCGTTGAATAATCCGTATGCCTTAGTTACTTCTGCATATGGGAAGAAGTCTGATACTATTTTTATATCTTTTAGATCAAGGATATCAGCCCATTTTGCTTTAGCTGGGAAAGGATCTACAGAAATTCCTATAACTACAGTATCTCCCTTTTCTTGGATTCTGTCGTAGTTTCTTTCTAGAGATCTCATTTGATCAGTACAAACTGGTGTGTAGGCCAATGGGTGCCAAGAAAGAATTACCTTCTTTCCTTTTAATTCGCTAAGTTTAATATCTTCTTTGTTTTGATCTTTTAGTGTAAAATCTATCGCTTCTTGATTAACTTGAATTGTCATTATTACCTCCTAATTATCTCTGCATAGTATATATACCCAACTATATCAGAAATTTCATAAAATATATTTTAAAGAAATCTTGTAGCAAATTTCACCATGGCAAAAACTGCATTTTCCAGAGCATCTTCATCTAGGTCAAAGAGTGGAGTATGGTGTTCTGCTCCGCTTCCCCTTTCTTCATTTGCAATTCCTACCAAAGAAAATAAAGCTGGTGCAAGCTTTCCGTAAAGTTCAAAGGATTCTGATGCGTACCATTTTATATCTTCCTTGAGATTTTCTCCAAAATAATCTCTTAGTTCTTCCTTCATTATCCTACTTAAATCGCTATCATTTATAACTGGATCGTATTCTGCCTCTAAGGTGTTTACTATAAACTTACAACCATGAGCATTTGCCACTTGACTTCCAACATTTTCTATAAGCTCTAATGCTTTGTCTACTTCTTTTCTATCAAAATATCTCATAGTTCCATCAATTCTCACTTCTTCTGCTATTACATTGTGAGCTTTGCCCCCATGGATAGTTGATAGACCTAGGGTTACAGTTTGGTTTGGATCTAGTCTATTTACAAAAGCTGATGCTAGAGATTGGATTACAGCTGCTTGAGCAAATATTGGACTAATAGCTTTATCTGGTCTTGAGCTATGACCTCCAACTCCTTTAATAGTAAAATCGACCATGGCAAAGCCTGCCATAACAGCTCCAGGATCTAGGGCAATCTCTCCTGTTTTTAAAAATGATGCTAGGTGATTTCCATAGAAAAAATCTATGTTTTCATCCTTTAATTTATCTATCATTTTAAATACACCAATTCCAGTTTCTTCGCCCTCTTCAAATATAAAGATAATCTTACCTTTCAATTTATCTATATTTTTCTTTAGGAGCCTCATAGTTGATAGGAGAATTGCCATGTGCCCGTCATGGCCGCAAGCATGAAAGACTTCCTTATCATCTGATACGACAATTCTTTTTTGTGATAGATTAGTTTCTGACTCACATATTGGAAGGGCATCTATATCTGTTCTTAGACCAATTGTTTTTCCTTCTTTTTTGCTATCGAGGATTGCATAAAAACCTGTGCCTTCTACTTCAACTATAGGTAGGTCTAGTTTTTTAACTTCATCCTTTAAGTAGGCAGATGTTTTATATTCCTTAGATGATACTTCGGCTAGAGTGTGGAGTTTTCTTCTTTGATTAATTAATTTATTTTTATCTTTACTGATTTCTTCTAGTATATACTTATCATTCATTCAATATTCCTTTAGGTATAAAAAAACGACAGTAAAAACTGCCGTTTAAATCTCTCTTTATAAGCTAGCTATAGCTTCGATTTCTAGTAGACCGTCTTTTGGAAGATTTGCTACTTCGAATGCTGATCTAGCTGGTTTGTGATCTGCAAAGAATTCAGCATATACTTCATCAAATGCCTTGAAGTTGTTAATATCGTTTAGATAAACAACACATTTGATAACCTTATCTTTTCCTGAACCAGCTTCTTTAAGGATAGCTTCAACATTTGATAGAGCTTGTTTAGTAGCTGCCTTAATTTCTGTTACTAGCTCACCAGTTTTTGGATCAAGTGGAAGTTGACCTGATGTGAATACTAAGCTGTCTGTTGCGATTCCTTGAACGTATGCACCTACTGCTTTTGGTGCGTCATTTGTATTAATTGATTTCATAAAAAACTCCTTAATCTAAAATGTAACTACATTACACTTTATATTATATCTAATTTTAAGAAAAATACAATTAATTAACCTTCAAATAATCCTCTAATGTTAAATCATTTTCATAAATTTCTTTGGCATTTTCTACACCGACAAATCTAAAGTGCCATGGCATAGCTTTGTGGTTTGTGGAATCTTCCTTCCCCTTTGGATATCTTTCTATAAATCCATACTTGTAAGCATTTTCACTAAGCCACTTGTACTCTTTTGTTGTAGCAAATTTCTCTGAATATTTGTTAGCTTCAGTAAAAAAGTCAAATGCTTGTCCTAGTTGGTGTTCACTTAAACCTGCTGGTTCACTATCTATATCGCCTGCTTTATTCATCTTCTCTTCCAAAGAATAGTCTCTAAAGTCAGAGGCAATTTTGATATCTAGCCCTTGTCTTTGCATATCTTGTCTCATAGTTTCATAGGCTCTCTTAGCTGTCTTATCTACTCCAGGGCTAAAGTCACTTGGAAGTGGATAAGACTCACTAACATAAGCTATACCACTTATTACCTTAACTTGTTTGTCAGAGTCAAGCTCTTCTAGTCCATATTTATTGACATAGTAAAAAGAGTCATCTAATTTGATTTTAGAAAAACCATTTTCTGTGCCATAATAAGCTAAATAATCACCTTCTTCGATAAACTTCTCTGTCTTAGAGTAATCATTTGGATATTGGTAGGCATATTGAGTTTTTGCACATCTAACGTATCTTTGTAAACTTTTTTGATACTTGTCATCTTCTATATTTTTATCTCGGTTTATATCAAGATTTTCAAAGCCCGCCTCTGTAGCAACATGAACAATGTCTCTATATGGGGTTTCTTCAATTTCTTCTTCTTTTTCTTCTATTGCTTGGGCTTGCCTATATTCATAGGGCCTTTGAATCTCAAAATCATCCTGATTGTTAGAAATAAACTTCGCACCTAAAAACAAAGTTAGGGCAAGTCCTGATGATAACAAGATTTTCTTTCTTCTTCTAGCTTTCTGTCTTCTCTTTTTTCTCTTTAGTTCTCTGATACCTCTGTTAGACATAACCTTCCTCTATTTATTTCAATATTTTAGTCAAATCTTTTGGGATAAGCAACCCTTTTCAAACTAGAATAATATATTTCAATTTCCATTATTTGCTTTAGATTGCTAAATTCTTGCTTTAATTATATCATGAATTATGAAAAAAACATAGGGTAAATTTGCCTAAATTCAAAGAATTTGCGTCATTTTTATCATATTTTTATAAAATAATTTAAAATTATAAACTTTTTTATTCTGTATTAGGTATTTAAACAAAATTTAGACTAAAAAAATAATAAAAAAGCAGTCAAGTTTTGACTGCCTTCTACACTTCTTTAGTATAATTTATCTTATATGGACTATCAAGAATTTTTCCTAGTAGATTTTCTGTTGCTACTGTTTTTTTGGACATGAAAATATTTATATCGAGATTATCATCATCACTTTTTAGAAAATTGCTTGCATAGCTTGCTGGATCTATAATATTTGCCTTGTAGGTCAAACTTTTTTCTATACTATCTCTTATTATTGGATAGTGAGTGCATGCCAAAATTATATTTGGTATCTTTTGCTCATTTGCAATTTTTAAATAATCATCTAAGTAAAACTTCAATTTTTCTTCATCTAAAGTCCCAGATTCTATCAAATCGACGAGCTTTGTTGCTGCAACTTCATACACCTTCGCATCTTTGAGTTTTTCTATGTTATTTTTGTAGAAATGACTATTTACAGTTGTCATTGTTCCAAGAACTAAGAAATCACCATCACAGGCTAGACTCGCCCTAAGACCCATATCTGTAATCGGTATAAAATCTTTATTATATTTTTCTTTTAATATATCAGTCGCAAGTACAGAAATTGTATTGCAGGCAATCATGTAATAATCAATGTCATAATTTTCTAGATAATCTACTATATCTTCCGCAAAAGATATTATCTCTTCCTTTTCTCTGCCACCATAAGGAACTCTAAGAGTATCACCAAAATAGAAATAAGATGCTTTATTAGTTTTTACGAGTTCTCTTAAGACAGTTAGGCCCCCAAGACCTGAGTCGAATATTCCTATCCTAGTCATCGACAAGTCCTACCTTTAATACTCTTTGATAGTCATATTTTAAAGTATGATAGGCTTTTTCTAAAGCTTTATCTTCTAAAAATACTGCAAAAATACTCGCACCTGACCCACTTACTAAAGCATTTTCAGCTCCTAAGTCTAATAGTCTATTTCTAATTTTTAATAAATGTGGGAAGTTCTCATAAATTACATCTTCCATTACATTTCTAAAGTCTTTGATAACTTCAGTCTTACCTTCTTCTAGACCTTTTATTATTCTTTCAGTATCAATTGTCCCATAATCTTTTAATCTTTTATAAACAAAGGCAGAAGAAATGGCTGTACCATCATTTATAAGTAGGATTTTCATCTTTAGCTTATTTGAAAAACTGGTTAATTTCTCGCCTATGCCTCTAGCTCTAGCATTTGATTCTAGGAAGAAAAATGGAATATCAGCACCTAGCCTTTTGCCTATATCCATCATTTCGTCTCTTGTCATATTCAAATCCCAAAGTTCATTTAAAGCTTTTATCATCTCAGCAGCATCAGTTGATCCACCTGCAAGACCTGCTGCAACCGGGATATTTTTGATAAGTTTAACATCAACTCCGAAACTTTCTACCCTATCTTTTAATATATCCCACGCCTTATATATTAAATTATCTTTTATATGGCAAATATCGTCTTTGGATGCTATATAGTTAAATCTATTCTCGTCGTTTCTTTTTATAATCAATTCATCAAAAAGATTAATTCTAGTCATAATCGAGTCAATCTCATGATAACCATCTTCTCTTTTTTTTAGAGAATCTAGGGTTAAATTAATCTTCGCATAACATTTTCTTTCCATTGTATACCTCATAAGATATTATAACATAAATGTTTAATTATTTTTATTTTAAATTAAAGTTTTATTTTTAGGTAATTCTATAAACAAAATATATTTTAAAAAATATATAATTCCCACATTTTTCCCACAAACAAAAAAAGAAACGTTGAATAATCAACGCTTCTAATAAATTATTGGTGCGGGATAGAAGACTTGAACTTCCACGACCTTAAAACCGGTCACAAGATCCTTAGTCTTGCGCGTCTGCCAATTCCGCCAATCCCGCTCGTGTATTACCTTTATATAATACACTTCAAATTTATCTTTGTCAAATTTTTATAAGACCATTGATAAGAACTGCTTACTTCTTTCTTCTTTAGGATTTGCGAAGAATTCTTCTGGATTGTGAGATTTTTCTACGATTTCACCCTTATCCATAAGGATTACTTTATTTGAAACTTCTCTTGCAAATCCCATTTCGTGAGTCACAACTACCATGGTCATTCCATCATGAGCAAGCTCTTTCATTAGCTCTAGTACTTCTCCTACCATTTCTGGATCAAGGGCACTTGTTGGCTCATCAAAAAGCATTAGCTTTGGTTTCATCATCAAAGCTCTAGCTATGGCTACCCTTTGTTTTTGACCACCTGATAAGCTTACGGGATAAACGTCCTTTTTACTTCTTAGACCAATTCTTTCTAGAAGTTTCATAGCTTCACTTTCGGCAGCTTTTTTATCCATTTTTCCTCTCATAACTGGAGCAAGGGTTAGATTATCTATGATAGACATATTTGAAAATAGGTTAAAGTTTTGAAATACCATACCTATTTCTTCTCTTAGGCTATCAATATCTATATTTTTATCGTTTATTTTTTTATCTTCAAAATATATTTCACCTGAATCTGGTTTTTCTAGTAGATTTAGACAACGCAGAAATGTTGACTTACCTGAACCTGATGGACCAATTATAGTGATTACATCGGTTTTTTCTACATCTAAATCTATTCCGTTTAGTACCTTTAGATCTTCAAATGATTTTTCTACATTTCTTACTCTAAGCATATAGGTATCCTTTCTCTAGTTTTTTGAATAGTTTTTCCATAATCATTACTATCACTAGGTAGATTATAGCTGCTGAAAAATAAGCTGTTGCAGCATCGAAAGTTTGACTGATTACTATAGATGCTCCCCTTGTTAAATCAGCAAGCCCTATAAATCCAGCTATGGAAGTTTCTTTAAATAATGTAATAATTTCATTTCCTAAGGCTGGTAGGGAATTTTTGATAGCTTGTGGCATAACAACTTTTCTCATTGTTTGAAGATTAGATAGTCCTAGGCTTCGTGCCGCTTCTTTTTCTCCCTTGCTTACAGAATTGATTCCACCTCTAAATAACTCTGCCATATAAGCTGAAGAGTTTAGAGCAAAGGAAATTATCGCAACGAGCATTATATTATCTAAGTTTACCAAAATTACGTTAAACATAATTAAAAGCTGGATTGTAGAAGGTGTACCACGAATAATTGTTACAAAAATTCCGAATATTTTATCTAAAACTTTGATCAATACACCAGAAAATCCACTAACGTCACTTCCCATATCTAGGGCAGCTGACCTTACTAAAGCAATAATAAGTCCTAAAGTAAAGGATATAACAAGTGCTGCTAGGGTTACTACTACTGTCTTTTTTAGACCATCCAATAGATATTTGTAAGCTCCATTATCTAAAATGTTAGCCTTAAATCTTCCCAACAAGCCAAGGTCAGAACTATCTGTATCACTTGCCTCGTATTTTGCCATTATCTTATCTATTTCGCCAGATTCCTTGAGAGCTGCTATTGCCTCGTTCATTTTTTCTAATAATTCTGGATTATTCTTTGATATAGCAATTGCGTATTCTTCCTCAAGATATGGTGTATCAACTATTTCTAAATCTTTATTTGAAGAGGTAAAGTTTTTGGCAGATTGTTCATCAAGGATTACTGCGTCAATCTTTTTACTTTGAAGGGATAGTATGGCATCAGGTACTTTATTAAAAGAAGTTACATTTTCCTCGCCAAAATCGTCTTTGGCTATTGTATCTCCTATTGTTCCAAGCTGAGTTCCTATTTTTTTCTTATCCTTCAAATCTTCTACATCATTAATATCTGAATCTTTCCTTTTAATGATTATTTGAGATGTTTTTGTAAAAGAATCGGTAAAGTTAACAGATTTTTTTCTCTCTTCTGTTACAGTAAAACCAGCAGCTCCACCGTCGATCTTTCCTGATTGAATACTTGCTATGATATTGTTAAAGTCCATATCATGAAGTTTTATTTCAACACCTAAATAATCTCCTATAGCTTTTATTATATCTGGATCGATTCCTACAATTTCATCTCCCTCATAATATTCATATGGTGGAAAATCTGCACTTGTTCCAAGGTCAATCACTCCATCATCTACTATATCTTCGCTGGCAAAGACTCTTACAGGTAAAAACATTGCCAATATAAATACGATAGATAATATCCTATAAAATTTCTTTCTCATATCTCCTCCTTCATTTTTTCTAACTTATCTTTCACTAAAGAAATTTGTCTCATAACTTCTATTTTACTTGGTCCGCCTTTTGATGTCCTCTTATTGACACAATTATTTAAGGCAATTTCTTCATATACATCTTCATCAAATAAGTCTGATTCTTTTTTATAAGTAGCTAAATCTATATCGTCAAGATTAATATTATTAGATATGGCATGTTTTACAAGTCTTGCGGATATATGGTGGGCATCTCTAAAGGCAACTCCTTTTTTCACTAAATAATCTGCAAGGTCTGTCGCATTTAGATAACCTTCCTTAGATGCCGCATACATTTTTTCTTTGTTTACACTTAGACTTTCTATTTGACCTGCCATTATCTTTAGGCAAATTTTTATTGTATCTATACTTTCAAACAAACTTTCTTTATCTTCTTGCATATCCTTGCTGTAGGCAAGAGCTAAGCCTTTCATCATTATCATGCTTTGGTTGCAATTAGCAATAAGTCTTGCTGCTTTTGCCCTTATTAGCTCAGCCATATCTGGATTTTTCTTTTGGGGCATAATAGATGATCCTGTCGAATAATCATCAGATATTTTAACAAAAGAATAAGGAGCTGATGACCAAATTATAAGCTCCTCAGCGAGCCTTGAAAGATGTATAGCTATGATAGAAATAATTGATGCTAGTTCAATCACATAGTCCCTATCACTTACAGCATCCAATGAATTTTCCATAATAGAATCAAAGCCAAGGTCTCTTGCGACCATTTTTCTATCTATATCATAAGTTGTCCCTGCCAGAGCACAAGCTCCAAGTGGTAGCTCGCTTATAGATTCTTTATAATTGTCTAATCTTCTAATATCCCTTAGGCCCATCATGGCATATGCCATTAAGTGATGGGCGAAGGTAATAGGCTGAGCCGCCTGAAGATGAGTATATCCTGGCATTATAGTTTCTGTATTAGATTCTGCTTTATTTACTAAACTTTCAATATATCCTCTTAGATCTTTGCTTATTTTATCTACTTCACTTCTAATATAAAGTTTCAAATCTGTAGTAACTTGGTCGTTTCTAGATCTTGCTGTGTGCATTTTCTTTGCAACAGTTCCGATTTCTTCTATAAGTCTTGCCTCAACATAAGTGTGAATATCCTCATAGGATTGGTCTACTTCTTCTTTTCCTTCTTTTAAGTTGGATTCGATATTCTTTAGTCCGTCTATTATCTGACTAGTTTCTTCTTTGGATATGATTTCTTTAGATCCAAGCATGTTCACATGAGCAATTGATCCTTCTATATCGCAAAATACAAGTCTTTTGTCAACAGATATCGAATCGTTAAACTCTTCTGCTAATTTGTCTATATTTCCTGTAAGCATTCCGCTCCACAACTTCATTTATAGCTCCTAATCTTTCTTTGTTGCCTTTGCATAAGTTTTTGTACTTAAGCCAAATAAGTTTATAAATCCTGTCGCATCTGCTTGGGTGTAAACAGAATCTTCTTCAAAGGTTGCAAGTTCTTCATCAAACAAAGGTTTCTTGGCAAATATTCCAGCTGGATACATATTTCCTTTGTACAATTTTACCTTTACACTTCCACTTGTATTCTCATTTATTTTTTCCATAAATAAATCCATAGCTTCCTTTAGTGGGGTCATCCATTTTCCTTGATAGACGAGATTTGCATAATCTAGGCTCATTTTTTGTTTGTAAGCTAGAGCGTCTGGATGGATTGTAACAGATTGGAGTTTTTCAAGGGCAAAGTACAAAATACTTGCAGCTGGATTTTCATAAACTCCCCTAGATTTCATTCCGACAACCCTTGATTCTACAATATCATCTATGCCTATACCGTGTTCGCCACCGATTTCATTTAGTTTTTTAACCAAATCACTACCCTTGAGCGTTTCTCCATTTAGGGAAATTGGTATTCCTTCTTCAAAACCAAGTTCTATGATCTCTGCCTTATCTAAAGCTTTTTCTGGTGGAGTGACCCATTTTAAAACCTTGTTAAGGTTAGCTTCATTTTCTGGATTTTCTAGGTCAAGTCCCTCGTGAGATAGGTGCCAAATATTTTCATCCATTGAGTAATCATCATCTTTGGCAAAATCTAGCTTGATACCGTGCTCTGTTGCATAAGCTTCTTCTTCGCTACGGCCCTTAATGTCCCAAAACCTCCATGGAGCGAGAACTTTGATTTCTGGATCTAAGGCAGTTATTGATAGCTCAAACCTAATTTGATCATTTCCCTTTCCAGTACAGCCATGCACTATGAGATCAGCATCTTCTTTGTTGTAAATATCTACCAAAACCTTGGCTATAAGTGGCCTTGCAATAGCTGTTCCTAATAGGTAGATATTTTCATACTTGGCACCTGCAAGTAGGGATTTGTAAGCGTAATTTTCTATGAATTCATCTTCTACATTTACATTATAAAATTTGCTTGCTCCAGCAGCTAGGGCCTTTTCCTCTAGCTTATCAGGATTTTTTACTTGTCCTAAATCAACTGATACACATATGACTTCACTTGCTCCATTTTCCTTTAGCCAGAAGCTCAATACTGATGTATCAAGCCCACCAGAATAGGCAAGTATAACTTTGTTCGCTTCTTTTAACATTTGATATTCATTCTTTAACATAATATTCTCCTTATTATAATATTTAATCAATTAATGTTATACGTGCCTTAAGAACTTTGATAATAAAAAAGAGCTCTCATCCCAAAAGGGACGAAAGCTCGTGATACCACCCATATTCATCTATCTCTCACAAGATAGACCTCTTCAAGTACAACCATACTCTAACTCTATAACGGGAGTTCCCGTATAGGTCTCCTTGTATCGACCTATATGCTCTGAGGTTCTTTTCACTAACTATCCGCTTATCCTCTCACACCATCTAGGATTCGCTTGAAGCTTTTAGTTAACTACTCTTCTCTTCAACACATTTACTAACTGAATTAATTGATTGGTTATATTGTACAGGCTAGAATATGTTTGTCAAATATTTTTTATAAATTATTACATAAATAGGCTTGCACATACAACTGATACAACAGTCATAAGTTTAATTAGAATGTTTAGAGATGGACCTGAAGTATCCTTGAATGGATCTCCTACTGTATCTCCAACAACTGAAGCCTTGTGAGCGTCAGATCCTTTTCCATCTTCGCCTGGAAGAGTTTCAATGTATTTTTTAGCATTATCCCAAGCTCCACCTGAGTTTGACATAAAGATTGCCATTAGTACACCTGTAACAAGAGCACCTGCAAGTAGACCACCTAATGAGTATGGTCCGAATACTTTACCAACTATAATTGGAACTATAATTGCAAGTACACCTGGAAGAACCATTTCTTTTAGAGATGCAGTTGTTGAAATATCAATACATCTTGCATAGTCTGGTTCCTTTTCTCCCTTTAGGATTCTTTCATCTGACTTAAATTGTCTTCTAACTTCTTCAATCATCTCTGTTGCTGCTTTTCCTACAGAATTCATAGTAAGAGCAGTAAATAGGAATGGAAGCATAGCTCCGATAAACATACCAGCAACAACCTTAGCATCTAGAATTGAGATTGCACCAAGGTTTAGGGTTTCTGAATAAGTTACAAATAGTGAAAGTGCAGTAAGTGCTGCAGATCCAATAGCAAAACCCTTACCAATAGCTGCTGTTGTATTACCAATTGAGTCTAGCTCATCTGTAATATCTCTAACGTTGCTTGGTAGATAACTCATTTCTGCGATACCACCTGCATTATCTGTGATTGGACCGTAAGCATCAACTGTAACTGTTGTTGCTGTTGTAGAAAGCATACCTACAGCAGATAGAGCAATACCAAATACTCCATTAGCCCAGTAAGCTACCATAATACCAAGAGCAATCAAGATAATTGGGAAAACTGTTGAAAGCATTCCTGTTGAAAGTCCTGCGATAATGTTTGTAGCAACTCCAGTTTTAGATTCATCTGCAATTGCCTTAACGTGTTTATACTTATCTGATGTGTAATATTCTGTCAAAAGTCCAATCAAAATACCAACTACGATACCTACAATAATAGCAAGAGCTGCATTGAAGTTACCAAAGTAAGTAAATGAAAGGATTAGTGCTGCTACTAGTACAATTCCACCTGAAATATAAATTGTATTCATAAGTGATTTTTGTGGATTATTGTGTTTTCCTGTAAGGAATAGGATACTTGAGAAGATACTAGCAAGAATACCAATAGCTACTAGGAAAAATGTAAATTTCATTCCTGCTTTACCACTTGCAATAATACCAAGTGTAATAGCAGAAATAATTGCACCTGAGTATGACTCAAATAAGTCAGCACCCATTCCTGCAACATCACCTACGTTATCACCAACGTTATCAGCGATTACTGCTGGGTTTCTAGGGTCATCTTCTGGAATACCTGCTTCTACTTTACCAACAAGGTCAGCTCCAAGGTCAGCAGCTTTTGTATAGATACCACCACCAACTCTAGCAAATAGAGCAACTGAAGAAGCACCTAGAGAATATCCCATTAGGATTGCTGGATCTTTGAATATAAAGTAAGTTATCATAATTCCTAAGAATCCAAGACCTGTTACAGCAAATCCCATTACTGATCCACCAGAAAATGCTACATTTAATGCACCATCGCTACCTTTTTCAAGGGCCATGTTAGCACATCTTGCGTTAGCTGCAGTTGAAACTCTCATTCCAATATAACCTGCTAGCATTGAAAATACTGATCCTAATATATAGCAAATCATAACCTTAACATTTAAGAAAATTGCTATTAGGATTGATACAACAACGACAAATATTGCAATGTACTTATATTCACGGCTGATAAATGTCATAGCGCCGTCTTTAATATGTCCAGCAATTTCTGTCATTCTTTTATTACCAGATGACACTGGCATAATTTTTGATTTGATTGTAAAACCCATGAAAAGTAATGCTAGGATTGCTACAATCAAAGCTAAAATTTCTACGAACATAAATTTCCTCCTTATTTATTCACCTATTTATCTTATTATAAAAAAGTGTTTTTGACAACTTTTTAGATTAAAATTTGTAAACTGGCACAAAATTCAAATTTTATAATAAAAAAGGATACTTAAGTGAGTATCCCTTAATATTGCTTATTGAAAATTATTTATATTTAATCTATTATTATCTTAGTTTTCTTCGTATGGTAATAATGCAACTTGACGAGCACGTTTGATAGCACGTGTTACTTCTCTTTGGTGTTTTGCATTAAGACCAGTTACTCTTCTAGGTAAGATCTTACCTCTATCTGTAACGAATCTTTTTAAAGTTTCAATATCTTTATAATCGATAACTTTTGATGGATCTTTTACAAATGGATCTACCTTTTTTCTTGGTCTGAATCTTCTTCCTGCCATTGTAATTCCTTTCTCAATTTTTAGAATGGAATTCTTCCATCGTCTTCTATTTCAGTAAAGTCATCATCAAAGAAATCATCATCCCCACCGAAACCATCTTGGTTTTGATTGTTTTGTGGGTAGTTGTTAACTTGTGAATAGTCGTTTTTATAGATGTCTTGATTGTCGTAAGGATTAGAATTATTGTAAGATGATCCGCCCATATTGTCGGATTTTCCACCTAAAAATTCTACACTATCCCCTACAACATCTGTTGTATAGATTGTTTTACCTGTTTCTTTATCAACGTAGCTTCCTGATTGGAGTCTACCATCTATAGCGCATTGACTTCCTTTTCTTAAATATCTACTAGCATTTTCTCCTTGTCTTCCCCAAACGGTGATTCTGAAGAAATCTGCTGTTGGACGATTTTGAGATTCCATTTCTTGTCTTTTATCTCTGCTAAGTCTCTTATCTACTGCCAATGTGAATGTACACACTGGTTGTTGGGATTGAGTGTATCTTAACTCTGGATCCCTAGTCAATCTTCCGATAAGGGTAACTTTGTTCATTAATTAGTCCTCTTTTCTTATAACCATGTATCTGATTATAGAATCTGAAAGTCTAAGTCTTCTTTCAAATTCTTTGATATGGTCTGGGTTAGAATCGAAGTCTACGATGTAATAATAACCATCTTTTAGGTCATTAATTTCGTAAGCTAGTTTTCTTTTACCCCAATCATCAACGTTAGTTACTTCACCATCTTGACCGATGATTTCTTTAAATCTATCAAGAAGATTTTCTCTTTCACTATCGTTCATATCAGCTTTGAAAATCAATACTGCTTCGTACTTATTCATTTTTTCACCTCCCTATGGTCTTTGACCCCGTTAAATCCTCACGGAGTAGAGATTATTTACCTATGTATAATACTATATGACATATGCAATGTCAAGGATTTTATTTGACTTTTATAATATTTTACTTTTATTTTGAAGTGTAGATCGCATTTGCAATCGCTCTTGACATAACCATACTTGCTAACGCTCCTACTATTGTAACATCAGCTTTGACCTTGTTTGTTGCTAGGGCAAATATAGTGTCTCCATCAAACATAGTATGGACTGGATTAATTGATCTTGCGTATCCGTCATGAGTCATCTGACAAATTTTAGTAAGCTCTGTCTTATTAAAACTTGCATTGGTTGCAACAAGACCTATAGTTGTATTTTTACCTTCTACTTCAGAAAAACTTTTGGCAATATTTTCTATATTATCCATAGTAGAAAGCATCTTGCCATCTATCATTGGTCCTGCAATCTGTTTACCTTTTTCATAATCAAAAATATCTCCAAAGGCATTTACAGCAACTATAGCTGAAACTGTCAGATCTCCAAGGGTCATTGAAGCTTGTCCAAGACCAGATTTAAAGGCCTTATCCATGCCCATTGCTTTTCCAACTGTAGCTCCAGTTCCAGCTCCTATTATTCCACATTCCTTGTTATCATAGCTTGCATTTTTATAGGCTAGTTTCGCCATTTTTGCATTTGGTCTTGCCTTGGGATTTTTGTAGGCAAGATCAAATAAAACAGCCTGACTTACTATTGGAACTATGCCGCAGCCAACATCAAAACCTCTCCCATCTTTTTCTAATTCTTCCATAAGGCCACTTGCTGCATCTAGTCCATAGGCAGACCCACCAGATAGAATAATTCCATTTACTTCACTTACTTGATTGATTGGATTTAGTAGGTCAGTTTCCCTAGTTCCTGGAGCTGACCCTCTCACTTCAACTGCTGCTGTGTTGTTTGGATCGGGAATAATTACGCTAAGACCTGTTCCACCTTCAAAATCAGATGCGTGACCTAGCTTTATTCCTTTAACATCTGTCAAATATCCCGGATAAATCAATGTATGTCCTCATTTCTATAAGTATCCATCATAGATCCAAAAACTTCCGCACTTGATGGTGGTGTATATGAAATTGCATTGGCACCAGCATTTATAGTATCAAGAATTTGCTCGCCAGTTTTTCCACCAGTTGCAATTATTGGAAATTCGTCTCCTATGTTTTTTCTAATCTCTCTAACCAAATCAGCTGTGTATTTTCCACCTGAAACATTTAAGATTTGTGCTCCTGCTTCTATCTTTCCTTTATAGTCATTTTCAAAGCTTACAACTGATGCAATTACTGGAATATCAACAAAATCAGCTATTGCCTTTATATCTTCGTTTGGCATAGGAGAGTTTACTACAACTCCATAGGCACCAGATAGCTCTGCTTCTATGGCTATATATTTTGATCTTATTCCTTGGGTAGTTCCTCCACCAACACCTATGAAACATGGCACATTAGATACATCCATGATTGACCTAGCTATGGTGTTTTGTGGGGTGTATGGGTAGACTGCCATTATAGAATCTGCATTAGAATTTCTAATAATTGCAAGATCTGTAGTAAAGAGCAATGATTTTATTCTTTTTTCAAAAATCATTATCCCACTTGCCTTGTATATTTCTTCTGGAACTTTTATAAAAGATTTTCTAAGTTTGGAGTAAACTTGGGGAATGTACTTTTTCTCTGTCATTTTATCCTCCGACTATGTATTTTAATAATTTTAAGTAGGTAACATACTGCTAGCATATATTTTACAGGCTGTAAATTTTTTTACAATAAAAAACCCATCAATTCAAAATATGAATATCAGGGTTTAATTTTTATTTATTCTTAACTATTGAATACTTCTCTATTTAGTTTTCCTTCGCTTGCTGCTACAATTACAGCTGAAGAGTTTGCTGCAACAACATTTGTAGATGTACGTCCCATATCAGCAAGAGATGAGATTGGTGCAAGTAAAACTACCATCTCAAGAGGAAGACCCATAGCTGCAAATACAGCAGTTGTTGCTATTGTAGCTGTTCCTGGCACTCCTACTGTTCCTAGTGAAACAAGTAGAGCAATTAGGACAAGTTTTACATAATCAAAACCTGCAAAATCTAGTCCCATAATATTTATTGTAAGAACAGCATTCATAACAGGCCAAAATCCTGCACAACCTGGCATACCCATAGTTGCACCTGCTGGAGCAACGAATGAAGAAATTTCTTCTGATACACCTTGGGTATTTTCAAGATTGTCAATATTTACTGGAAGTGAACCCATAGATGATTGAGTTGTAAATCCTACTACTTGAACAGGCCAAGCATTTTTGAAATATTTAATAGGATTTACCTTGGCAAATATTGAAACTAGTGCTCCTGTTGTAATAAATGAATGGAAAGCACTTGCTACATAATTTAGCACAAGAATTAGTAATAATGGTTTAACTGCCTCTACATCAATCTCTGAAACAGCATTAGCCATTAGTGATAAAACTGCAAAAGGTGTAAAGCTTGTAATCATACTTGTAAGTTTATAGATAATCTCTGCAAAAGAATCTATAAATTCTTTAAAGGCAACAACTTTACCTTCTTCGTCATTATCAATCAATTTTAGTGCTGCAACTCCAATAAATATTGAAAAGATAATAATTGGAACAACCATACCATCAGCTGCGTTAGCGATAATATTTGATGGGAAGAAATTAGTTATAGTTTCAGCAACAGTTGGCACTTCTCTAACCTCGCTTGCTTTTGGTAGTGGAATATTCGCACCCTTTCCTATACCAAAGCTAACTGCAAGGATAAGACCAATTGTAGACCCTAATACATTGTGTAAACTTAATATACCAACAGTCTTTAGACCTATTGATTTAAGCTTACCCAAAGATCCTGTGTTTAGCATTGTTCTTATAATTGTAGCAAATAACAATGGTATTACCATAGTTTGAAGAAGTCTAATATAGATATTTCCGAATATCGCTACATATTCTGTAGATCCAGCGAAGAAATAGCCTAAAACTAGACCTATAATAGCCGCAAAAATAACCCTCTTTCCAAATGAAACTTTTTTATCAGCCATTTTCTTGAGGACATAATATAGGGCTATTGTTATCAATAACGAAATAATTTTCATATTCCCTCCTATATTTTTGTTAGCTATATCATACTATTTTTATAGGAATGGAAAAGGCGTTTTTTTCTTTTTATTATAATTACCCAATATTTCTAATTATTTTCTGACAAAAATTAATCCTTCATATGATCTTAGTAATAAATTTTTAACTATGGTTCTCTTTCCATAATTTCCTAGGAGAAGTTTATACTCACTGTAATTTGAAACATACATGGAAATATTTACTAAAATCTCCTTCTGAGTTAAGTTTCCTATAAATAAAAACTTATTATTTCCTATTTTAAGGCTATAGGAATAGATATCCTTATCCTTTTTTATTATCTCATAAAATTCTTTTCTAGGTAGAGTAGAGAATTTATCTTTTATATCATAAATCTTCCCTAAATATTCTTTTATAGATCCAATCGGTCCTTCTATATCGAGATACGGATATGTATCCTCTATATATAAAGGTGAATCTATGAGAGCAAGGCTTGTTAAAATGAGACTTTCTTTTATAAAAGATCTATTATCTTGTCTGTTTTTAATTCTACCTATCTTATAAGAAATACTGCCATCATTTTTGTATGTATTTTTTAACAAATCTCTAGATTTTTCATCAAAAATATTTATTGGTCTATTTATATAGGAAAAATCAAAGTCACTATCACCAGTTAGAATTTCGTACAAGTTAAGCTTTTTATCTGACAAATCACATAAACTAAGGACTTCCTTGTTAAGACTTCTCAAGTTCTTATTTATAAGTCTACTTGTCTCTATTATTTTCTTGTCGTTGGTATTATTTTTCACCAAATAATCCATTTCACCAAAATCAAAGGCTCGTATTCCTCTTTTTACCAAAAAGTTTAGAAAAGAAAAAGATGCTTTTTGCATTTTAGGCTCGTCAAAACTTTCATTTTTATAATTTACCCCTAAAAGATTTTTAGAAACTTCTATGAGATTTACTTCAATCATTAGTAGTAAATTATCTGAAGCAAACTTTTTATTTAAAGAAAATAAGTCTTCAAGATATTTCTCATTTAGGTTACTAGCTAGCCTTATTTTTACAGTATCAATAGGCATATTTTTGTATAAATCTATCTTTTCGTATATTTTATTCAATTGTTTTGTATCTTCCTCAAGAATGAGTAAAGCCTGTATTTTCCTCATAAGTCTAATGTACATTTTATGGAAAGTATTGGCAAATGGGGTATAAATTATCTATTGTAGAAAAGAGGTTTTATGCTAACTTTAAAAGATATTACAAAAATTTATAAAACTGGAGATTTCGAACAGAAAGCTCTAGATAAAGTAAATATTTCCTTTAGGGAAAATGAATTTGTTTCTATACTTGGTAGGTCTGGTGGTGGCAAGACAACCCTCCTTAATATAATAGGTGGTCTTGATAAATACACATCAGGAGATCTACTTATAGATGGAAAGTCTACCAAAAACTTTAAGGATTCAGATTGGGACTACTATAGAAATGTTTCGGTTGGATTTATCTTCCAATCTTACAACCTAATCAGTCATCAAACTATCCTATCTAATGTCGAACTTGCCCTAACTCTTTCAGGTGTCAAGAAAGAAGATAGGAAAAAAAGAGCAATCGAGGCCTTGGATAAGGTAGGACTTAAAGATCACATCTATAAAAAACCAGCTGAACTTTCAGGTGGGCAAATGCAAAGGGTCGCTATAGCTCGTGCCCTAGTCAACAATCCTGAGATAGTTCTAGCAGATGAGCCAACAGGTGCTCTTGATACTAATACTTCTAAACAAATCATGGAATTGTTAAAAGAGATTGCCAAGGACAGACTTGTAATAATGGTAACTCACAATCCAGAACTTGCAGAAAAATATTCAACTAGGATTGTAAAGATTAGAGATGGACAGATTCTAGATGATTCTGATCCCTTTGATGTCAATGAAAATGTAGAAAATTTCAAAACTAAGAAGCTTTCACTAAGACTTTCTCAAGCTTTGAACCTTTCCTTTAATAATTTGTTGACTAAAAAGGCAAGGACAATCCTAACTGCCTTTGCAGGCTCTATTGGAATTATTGGAATTGCCTTAGTTATTTCAATATCGAATGGTGCCAATGATTTTATAGAAGAATCACAAAAAAACGCCCTAAAATCATACCCCATTCAGATACAAAAAGAGTCTTTAAACCTAGAAAATCTAATGACTCCACCAGATAAGAGTGATAAAACAAATACCACTAATAAGGTTATGACAAATAATATGATTCTTGAGAGAAGAAGTGAACTACAAACTTCCTATAGTGAAAACAACCTCACTCCTTTTAAGAAATATATAGAAGAAAATAAGGATAAACTGGAAAATGAAATTGGAGGAAACTTCATAACTTATTCCTACGATACTAACTTTGACATTTTCACTAAAGATCCTAATGGCCAACTGATTAATACAGATGGATCAGACTTTGAAGAACAAGAGGATAACTTCATGCAAAATCTCCTAAAACCTCAAGGATCTAACAAAAACTTCTCTGAAATAATATCAGATGAAAATGGCAATGTGTCAAAAATGATAACCGATGATTATGAACTAGTAGAAGGAACATGGCCAAAAGAAGCCACTGACCTAGTCTTATTTACTGATTACAATAACGAGGTTCTAACATCAAAGCTATATGAGATAGGTCTTCTTCCTAGTAAGGACTACAAAGAAATCTTAAATAAATTAGATAACAACGAAAAAGTTGACTTAAAAGATTTGGATATAGATCCTAAAAATATAATAGGTCATGAATATAAAATCTTAACTCCTTCTGACTATTATCAAAAAGATGGAGATAATTTCATAGATATTTCAAATGACGAAGCTAAGAAAAACGAGCTTATTAAAAATGCTATAACAGGTAAGATTGTCGGTATTGCAAGGCAAAAGACAAACGATGAAAATCAAATCGTAGATTCTCCTCTTGGATATTCAAAATCTCTGACAGATCTTCTTATAAAACATGTAGGAGATTCAGACATTGCCCAAGCTCAGTTAAATAATAAGGATAAAAATATCCTCAATAATCTTCCTTTTAAGGCAAATAGTGACGAGGAAAAGATAAACTTAGCTAAATCATACCTAGAAAATATCCCAGAAAATGAAAAGCTAAAAGTAAACACCTACCTAATGAGAAATAAGCCAGAGCTAATGGAAGAACTCCAAGAAGAAAGTAAGAAACTCCAAGCTCAAAACCCTATGGCACTTGCAAATAAGGATAAAAGCCCAAATCAAGCATCTGATAATGCTCTTATAGATTACGCCATAAAGAAAAATGATAAAACCTTATTTTTAGATATCTATGGAGAGTTTCTAAGCGATTTATCCTATAAGAAAAACTTGGAGAAATTTGGTCTAGTATCAAAAGATGCACCATCAAATATATCTATATATGTAGAAAATTTTGAAAATAGGGATAAGATAAAAGACTTCATCAATCAATATAACGATGGCAAATCTGAGAACGAGAAAATCGCCTATACAGATTATATAGGTCTAATATCATCGTCAATTACTCAGATAATATCAGCTATCTCCTATCTATTGATTGCCTTTGTAGGTGTTAGCCTTGTAGTTTCATCTATAATGATTGGGATTATAACATATATTTCAGTACTAGAAAGAGTAAAGGAAATTGGTATCCTAAGATCTATCGGTGCTAGCAAAAAAGACATAAGAAAAGTCTTCCTATCAGAAACATTTATCATAGGACTATTATCAGGACTAATCGGTATAGGAGCAACTACACTAGTAAACATTCCAATCTCAAACTTAATCCAAAAGATGAGCGGTATAGATAATATTTACTCAACTCTTCCTCCTAAAGCGGGATTGATATTAGTATTAATATCAGTAGGTCTAACTTTAATAGCAGGAATAATCCCATCATCAATCGCAGCTAAAAAAGACCCAGTAAGAGCCTTAGCTCAAGAATAAAATAAAGCTGGTAGAAAACTACCAGCTTTTAAATTGTTTATATTTACCTATACTCTTTTTATAAAAGCAAGACTTTCATATGGAGCAAGTTTAATTATTTTTTCTATTTTCTTTTCCCCATAGTTGCCTAAAAGATAGGTGAATTTATCGTAATCTTCTAGGATTTTTTCTAAGTTTACTTCTACATAATCACTAGAGAAGTTGTTCATATTTATTAGGACTTCTCCCTCATATTCTCTAATATAGGCAAAGATTTTATCATCATCTTCTAGAATTGGAAAATACAAACCATCTGAGATTATATTTTCATCTTTTCTTAGTTCAATCAATTTCCTATAGTAGAAATACACTGAACTTCTATCTGCCATGGCTTTTTTAGTGTTGATAGTTCTATAATTATCATTTACAGCAATCCATGGTTTTCCACTAGTAAAGCCAGCATTTTCTGTATCATCCCATTGCATAGGGGTTCTGGAGTTATCTCTAGATTTTTTCTTTATTATATTTAAGGCTTCAGCTTCACTTTTTCCACTTTCAAGAAGTTTCTTGTAGGCGTTATGACTTTCTATATCCTTATAATCGTCAATTGCTTTAAAGTCAGGATCTGTCATTCCTATTTCTTCACCTTGGTAGATGTAAGGAGTTCCCCTCATCATGTGAATTGTTTGAGCAAGCATGGTAGCAGTTTCATAAGGGAAGTTTTCTACATCACCAAACCTATTATTTGCTCTTGGTTGGTCGTGATTGTTCCAAAATAGAGCATTCCAACCACCGCCTTCTTGCATTTCTACTTGCCATTTGTTTAAGGTATCTTTTAGCTTAGAAAAATCAAACCTGCCATCTGTCCACTTGTCGCCATTTTCATAGTCTACCTTCAAATGGTGGAAGTTAAAGACCATGGATAGTTCGTCTCCCTCAGCAGATGAATACATGATAGAATTTTCTATATTGGTAGAGCTCATTTCCCCAACTGTTATTATTTCTGGATTTTTGCCAAAGGTATGATTGTTTAACTCCCTAATCCATTTGTGAACTATTGGTGTATCTGTGTATAATTTTTTCTCTTCACTCTCTATACCCGTAGAATCTTCAAGGATTTGATCTTTTCCTATTACATTTAAGACATCAAACCTAAATCCATCTATTCCCTTATCTATCCAATAATTTACTATCTTATATAGTTCATCCCTTAGGTCAGGATTATGCCAATTTAGGTCAGCTTGTGTTTTATCAAATAGGCATAGATAATATTTTCCAGTATCTCCAAATTCATTCCAAGCAGGGCCGCCAAACTTTGATTGCCAGTTTGTTGGATATCCTCCATCCTTACCTTTTCTTATATAATAATAGTTTTGATATTTTTCATCTCCAGCCAAGGCCTTTTTAAACCATTCATGTTCTGTCGATGTATGATTTAGTACCATATCAAACATTAGTTTAATACCTGCCTTGTCCATTTCACTAATCAAATCATCAAGATCTTCGTCTGTACCAAATGCTGGATCTACATGATAATAATCAGCTATATCATATCCATTGTCATTTTGTGGCGATACAAAAAATGGATTTAGCCATACCATATCAATTCCTAATCCTCTAAGATAAGGTATTTTTTCTTTGATTCCTTTTAAATCTCCGATGCCATTTCCATTAGTGTCCTTGAAGGACCTTGGATAGGCTTGGTAGATTACTTGTTTTCCTAAGTTCATATTACTCCTAACTAAAACTTGGTGTTTTAAATTCTATCTTGTTGTGGAATAAGTTTTTCTTTTCAAATATAACTGTCAATATAACAGGAACTACTATTGCAATTACCATCGCTATAGCAAAGTTTAACCTAGATCCTCCCATGATTGAAAGAATTCCAGGAAGTCCACCTATACCTATATTGTATGCCATTGTAGATGTTGATACTGAAAATACAGCTGCAAGTGCAGAACCAATCATACCAGCTATGAATGGGAATCCATACTTGATGTTGATACCAAATAGCGCTGGCTCTGTTACTCCAAGATATGCAGAAATAGCTGCAGGAACAGATATTTGTTCTTCCTTCTTATCCCCCATATGTAGGAAGATTATAGCAACTACTGCCGATGCTTGAGCTATATTTGATAGGGCTATCATTGGCCAAAGAATAGTTCCACCAAAGTCATTTGCAAGTTGTAGGTCGATTGCATTTGTCATATGGTGAAGACCAGTTATAACAAGTGGTGCATAGAAGAAACCAAATACAGCTGCAAATAACCAGTTTAGGCCAGATGTAAGTCCACTATAAACTCCTTGTGAGATTAGGGCACCTATCTTCCAGCCTATTGGACCTAAAACTAAGTGAGCCAAAAGTACAGCAGGTATTAGTGAAAATAGTGGTACAAATATCATTGATATCGCTTGTGGGATAACTTTTTTGAAAAATCTTTCAAGATATACTAATAAGAAACCAGCTAGCATTGCTGGGATAACTTGAGCTTGGTATCCTATCCTATCTATAGTAAAGAATCCAAAATCCCACACAGGAACTTCTCCACCACCAGCAATTGAATAGGCATTTGCAAGTAAGTTTGGTGATATCAAACAAATACCTAGGACTATACCGAGGATTTGAGTTGTACCCATTTTTCTAGTGATGGACCAAGTTATTCCAACTGGTAGATAATGGAAAATAGCCTCACAGATTAACCATAGAAAATCATTGACACCGTTCCAAAAAATAGAAGTCTCTATTATTGTCTTGCCACCTAGACTATCAAAAGGCATCTCTCCTAAGATATTTCTAAATCCTAATAACAAACCACCTACTATGATTGCAGGTATCAGTGGAGCAAAAATCTCTGCAAGAACTGAAGAAATTCTTTGTAGAGCATTTTGATTTTTAACAGCATCTTTTTTAACCTCATCCTTGCTTTTTTCAGTAGCATGAGATATTTCCATAAAATCATTGTAGAACTGGTCGACATCATTACCAATAATTACTTGAAATTGCCCAGCTTGAGTAAAAGATCCCTTTACAGAAGGAAGATCTTCTATCTTTTCTACATCTGCAAGCTTTGGATCATTTAATACAAAACGCATCCTCGTAACGCAGTGGGTCACAGATGAGATATTACTATCTCCTCCAATATATTGATGCAACAATTTTGCATCTTCAGAATACTTTCCCATATTCCCTCCTTATTATTTTTGTATTAGATAGATACCCAAAATATAACATACTAAAATACTTTTTATATTTTTAACAATGTTTTTATTAAAATTAGGCGAGAAAAAACTACAAGCGTAAAACACTTGTAGTTAATCTTATTCGTTATCTTCGTTTTCTAGTATTTCTTCTACTGTTTCTTTTGATTTTTCTTTCATATCTTCATTGTCGATGTGAGATCTATTTATAAGTCTTTTAAGTTTTTTCTTATCCTCTTTGGTATAATCCATATCATCGTCAAGTTTTTTTCTCATGTAATGATTTATAGCAAACCTTCTGATGTTTTCATATTTTATAGCTGATTTTTCCTTAAAGTAGGCAAAGACTAAGACTATAAGCATGATTATTCCTGCATAACCGATAATAGGGTAAAATACAGAAACTAGCTTTTTAAATCCACCAAAGCTTAGAGCAAAGCCAATTAAGGTCAATGTTACTAAAAGTATCTTAAACTTTTTCTCATCTCCATTGGAAAATCTCCTGGCTAGGGCATAGAAAAGTGAAATAGCTGTATTAAATATCATACCAAATATGACAGCTGCCATAACCTTTCCTAAAATTGGATTTATATCTTCTATTATATATAACATTGGTATATCAAGACCCTTAACTTCATCTACTCTTATAAATAGAGTAAGGACTATTAAAATACCAAGTATACCAACTAGAAGCCCTCCCAAAAGACCTCCTAATCCAGCTTCACCTGTATTTAATTCATCTCCGCCTAGGACAAGAGCCATAGATACTGCAGTCATTAAACACATACCAAAATAATTAAGTACAGATACTCCAACAGTATCAAAGTTACTAGGCAGGTTTTGTGCAATTTCAGCTATAGCTTGCCAATCTGGTTTATAATGAGTAAAAGTGTAGATACTTCCTATCAAGGTGAAAACTATAATAAAAGGAGTGAAAGATCCTATTACCTTGCTCACCTTTTCAAAATCAAGCATACCAACACCGATAATAAGTACTGTACAAATAATAGATCCAATTACACTTGGTGTACCAAATGCTTGATTAAGATTAGAACCAGCACCAGCAATCATTACAAAGCCGATTACAAAACAAGTAAAAATCAAAGATAAATCCATAAATTTGCTTATAAATTTGTTTGTTATCTCATCAAATACCTCAGAGTGATCATTTGCAAGGTAGTGACTACCAAGCTGTAACAACAATCCTCCAATTAACATATGTAAGATAGCTACCATACTAATGCCCACTATTCCCTTTAGGCCCAAGCCTACAAAATATTGCAAGAGCTCTTGACCAGATGCAAGACCTGCTCCAGTTACAACTCCCACATAGGCGAGCATTATAGTTATTGTTTTTTTGTTCATAATTCCTCCAAATTTAATTATACTTTTTTAACAGTATTATTCAATTATAACTAAATTTATGTATACTATTATGTTTAATACATTATACTTTCATATACAATTTCTCGTTAATCTCAACTATTTTTGGGTAAATATAGATTAGGATATCTTTTGTATATTGAATATATGGGAAATGTAATTTATTAGTTGAATTATCTATATTTCCCGTATAATGTATTATGTTTGATTGTAACTTGAAAATTAAATGGAGAAATAATGAAGAAAAATTTAAGTAAGAAAAAATTGAATATGCTGGCAAAGATTGGTTTGTTTATAACAGCTATCTTGTGGGGTTCTTCCCTAACAGTTGTTAAACAATCATCAGCAACCTTTGAACCAAACTTTATATTGATGGTTAGGTTCGGACTATCTGCTATAATCCTTGCCATAATCTTTAACAAGAAGATCAGAGAAGCTAGTAAAAAAGATATAAAAGTAGGATTAATAATCGGTATTTTTCTTTTCATGGCTTATTCGTCCCAAACATTGGGTGTAACTCATGCAGATCCAGGTAGAAGCGCATTCTTGTCTGCTTCCTACTGCGTCATAGTACCATTCCTAGCTTGGGCAGTAACAAAAGAAAGACCAGATAAGTTCAATATCATTGCAGCTATAATTGCAGTTATTGGTATTTACTTCATTTCTAAATCTGGTGTTGAACCTGGAACATCAATTTTTGATGCAGACAAGGAAATGATTTTAGGTGATGGATTAGCACTATTAAGTGGTTTCTTATTTGCAGCTCACATAGTTGCTGTAAGCGTGCTAGCCAAAGGTAAAGATCCAATACTAATGACTATCTTCCAATTTGCTTCTGCATCAGTACTTGCAGGAATTGTAACATTTACCTTGGAAGATAATTCACAAATGGCTATTACATCTTATAAACCAGTTGTAGAATTATTATATCTAGCAATATTCTGTACAACAATAGCACTATTACTGCAAAACATTGGACAAAAATACACCGATGAATCATCAGCTGCTATTATTTTAGGATTTGAATCAGTATTTGGTATTCTAATTCCAGTTCTACTTGGAATTGAAAAGCTAACAACTAATTCAATCATTGGTTTCGTAATGATATTTGCAGCTATTATAATTTCAGAAACAAAATTATCCTTTATCTTTAAAAATAATGAGGACAAGGATAAAGAAGAAATAGAAGATACAAAAGATAATAAACAAAACTAAATTTAAGTAAAGAAAAACAACTCCACGATGGAGTTGTTTTTTTGCTTGCTATTTATTATCCTTTGCGTTATTTATAATGATATTTTTGATTACGTTAAATGATTTTTCCATGATATCTACTGATAAGATTTCGTATCTACCGTGGAAGTTGTAGCCACCTGTAAATAGGTTTGGTGTTGGTAGGCCCATATGAGATAGGGTTGCACCGTCTGTACCACCTCTTATTGGTTTAACAATTGGTGTTAATCCAACTTCTTCTATAGCTTTTTTAGCCAATTCTACAATTTCAATGTGAGGCTCAACTTTTTCTCTCATGTTATAATAAGAATCTGTGATTTCAAGTTTGATTCTATCCCCATATTTTTTGTTTAAAAAGTCTACTGCATCTGTAAGCAAATCTTTTTTATTTTGGAATCCATCTTTGAAGAAATCTCTGATTATATATTCCATATCAGCTTCTGCTGCTGTTCCATTTATAGATTGAAGCATGTAGAAACCTTCATAGCCTTCAGTATGCTCTGGTCTTTCGTTTGCTGGTAGCATTTCGTTAAGTTCACTTGAAATTAGAAGAGCATTTACTAGAACATTTTTAGCTGATCCTGGGTGCACTGGTTTTCCCTCGATGTGAATCTTAGCTGAAGCTGCGTTGAAGTTTTCATATTCAAGTTCTGCCACAGGTCCCCCATCAATAGTGTATGCAAAATCTGCTCCAAATTTTTCTATATCAAATAGAGAAGCTCCCCTACCTATTTCTTCATCTGGAGTGAAGCCAATCTTGATATCTCCAAATTCTAAGTCTCTGTTATTTACAAAAAATTCTGCTATTGACATTATTATAGCAAGGCCAGCCTTATCATCTGCTCCTAAAAGTGTTGTACCATCAGTTGTTACAAGCTTGTGGCCCTTTAGTTCTTTTAAGAATGGGAAGTCTTCTTCAGTTAATTTATACTTGTCATTAAGTACGATATCTCCACCTTCGTATTTTTCTACGATTTGTGGGTTAACTCCTGCACCTGTAATCTCAAGAGCAGTATCCATATGTGAAATAAGACCTACCTTTGGAGCATCCTTTACAGTTCCTTCTATAGATGCATACACATAGCCATTTTCGTCCATATGAGCATTATCTATACCCATTTCTTTTAGTTCCTCTACCAAGATTTTGGCAAGGTCTAACTGTCCAGGACTTGATGGGCAATTGGTGTTTGTGTCATCACTTTGTGTATCTACACTTATATATCTTAAAAATTTGTCTAGCATCGTTTTCCTCCTTGATATAATTGATAGCAGACTTTTTTATCGTCATATATAATATACCCAAATATTGAATATTAATCATGCTTTATTCATAAATTAAATGTATGTTGTTAATTTTTTGCACAAAAAAACAAGCCTATAAATAGGCTTGTAATTTTAAAATACTTTGTTATTTAGATTAAGCGATAACCTTTGTAACAACTCCAGATGCTACTGTTCTACCACCTTCACGTACAGCGAATCTTAGTCCTTCTTCTAGAGCGATTGGTTTTTGTAGTTTGATCTTGAATGTTGCGTTGTCTCCTGGCATTACCATTTCTACGCCTTCTTCTAGTTCAATATCTCCTGTTACGTCTGTTGTTCTGAAGAAGAATTGTGGTCTGTATCCACTGAAGAATGGTGTGTGACGTCCACCTTCTTCTTTGGTTAGTACGTATACTTGGCCTTCAAATTCTGTGTGTGGGTTTACACTTCCTGGTTTTGCTAGTACTTGTCCTCTTGAGATTTCGTTTCTTTGTACTCCTCTTAGTAGTAGTCCTACGTTATCTCCTGATTCTGCTTGTTCTAATGATTTGTGGAACATTTCTACTCCGGTTACTACTGCTTGGCTTGTTTTTTCTGTTAGGCCTACGATTTCTACAGTGTCACCTACTTTTAGTGTTCCTCTTTCTACTCTTCCTGTTGCTACTGTTCCACGTCCTGAGATTGTCATTACGTCTTCTACTGGCATTAGGAATGGTTGATCGTTGTCTCTTTCTGGAATGTCAAAGTATTCGTCTACTTGTTCCATTAGGTCTAGGATTTTGTCTGACCATGGACCTTCTCCACCTTCTTGTAGTGATTTTAATGCGCTTCCTACTACTACTGGTGCGTTGTCTCCATCGAAGTCATATTCACTTAGTAGGTCTCTGATTTCCATTTCTACTAATTCGATTAGTTCTGGATCGTCTACTTGGTCTTCTTTGTTTAGGAATACTGCGATTTTTGGAACGCCTACTTGTCTTGCTAGTAGGATGTGTTCTCTTGTTTGTGGCATTGGACCATCAGCTGCACTTACTACGATGATTGCGCCGTCCATTTGTGCTGCACCTGTGATCATGTTTTTAACGTAGTCAGCGTGGCCTGGAGCGTCGATGTGTGCGTAGTGTCTGTTTGCTGTTTCGTATTCTACTACTGATGTGTTGATTGTGATTCCACGTTCTCTTTCTTCTGGTGCTTTGTCGATGTGTTCGTAGTCTACAAATTCACCTGTACCATATTTTTTGTTTAGAGCTTGTGTGATTGCTGCTGTTGTTGTTGTTTTACCGTGGTCAACGTGTCCGATTGTACCAATATTAATATGTGGTTTGCTTCTTTCAAATGTTTGTTTGCTCATTATATTCTCCTATATTAATTAATTATCTAATACTTGTTCTTTTACAGAGTCTGGAACTTGTGCATAGTGGTCGAATTGCATAGAGTATGTTGCTCTACCTTGAGTTTTACTTCTTAGGTCTGTTGCATATCCGAACATTTCTGATAATGGAATAAATGCGTTTAGTACATGGATTCCATCTTTTGGATTCATTCCATCAATCTTTCCTCTTCTTGATGAAACGTCTCCCATTACATCTCCTAGATATTCATCTGGTGTTGTAATTTCTACTTTTTCAAGTGGTTCTAGTAGAACTGGGCCAGCTTTTTCAACTGCGTTTTTAAAGCCCATGCTTCCTGCTACGTGGAAGGCAACTTCTGATGAGTCGACTTCGTGGTATGAACCATCTACTAGGATTACATGAATATCTACCATTGGGTAGCCGCCAAGGATTCCGCTTGCTGCAGCTTCCCTAACACCTGCTTCAACTGGCTTGATGTATTCTTTTGGAACTGCACCACCGACGATTTTAGATTCGAATGTGATTCCAGCACCTTCTTCACCAGGCATAACTTGAAGAATAACATCACCGTATTGTCCTGAACCACCTGATTGTCTAACGAACTTACCTTGTGCTTCAGCTTCTTTAGTGATTGATTCTCTGTATGCTACTTGTGGGTTACCGATGTTAGCTTCTACTTTGAATTCTCTTAGAAGTCTATCTACGATAACTTCAAGGTGTAACTCACCCATTCCTGAGATGATTGTTTGACCTGTTTCTTCGTCAGATCTTGTTTGGAAAGTTGGATCTTCTTCTGCAAGTTTTTGAAGACCTACAATCATCTTATCTTGAGATGCTCTTGTTTTTGGTTCAATAGCAACTGAGATAACTGGTTCTGGGAATTCCATGTTTTCAAGGATGATTTGATTATCTTGATCACATAGAGAATCACCTGTTGTTGTATCTTTTAGTCCTAATAGTGCAACGATATCTCCTGCGAATGCTGCTTCAACTTCTTGTTGTTTGTTAGAGTGCATTTGCATGATACGTCCAACTCTTTCCCTCTTACCTTTTGTAGCGTTGTATACGTATGATCCTGATTCAAGTATACCTGAGTACACTCTAACGTAGATTAGTTTACCTACATATGGATCTGTAACAACCTTAAATGCTAGCGCAGATAATGGTTCTTCATCTCCAGGGTGTCTTTCAAGAACAACTTCTTCATCTTTAGGATCTGTACCTTCTATAGCTGGTACGTCTAGTGGGCTTGGCATAAAGTCAATTACAGCATCAAGTAGTGCTTGAACACCCTTGTTTTTGTATGCTGATCCACATAGACATGGGAATATTTTTTTATCAATAGTTCCTTTTCTAATAGCAGCGTTGATTTCTTCTACAGATACTTCTTCTCCTTCTAGGTATTTCATCATGATGTTATCATCAATTTCTGAAAGTTCTTCAAGTAGGTTTGCTCTGTATTCTTCTGCTTGATCAACAAGATCTGCTGGGATTTCACCTTTGATTGGGTGAGCACCTAAATCTTCTGTGTTATATGTTACAGATTCCATAGTTACAAGATCAACTACTCCTTCGAATTGTTGTTCTGCACCTATTGGAATTTCTATAGGAACTGCGTTTGCTTTTAATTTATCTTTGATAGTCTCGACAGCCATGAAGAAGTCAGCACCTGTAGCATCCATTTTGTTGATGAAACAAATTCTTGGGATGTCGTATTTGTCAGCTTGTCTCCATACTGTTTCTGATTGTGGTTCTACACCACTTTTTGCATCAAATAATGCTACTGCACCATCTAATACTCTTAGTGATCTTTCAACTTCTACTGTAAAGTCAACGTGTCCAGGAGTATCGATGATGTTGATTCTGTGATCATTCCAAAAGCAGGTTGTAGCTGCAGATCCGATTGTGATTCCACGTTCTTTTTCTTGATCCATGGAGTCCATTACTGCAGTACCATCATGGGTATCCCCGATTTTATAGATTTTACCGGTGTAGTATAACATTCTTTCTGTTACAGTTGTTTTACCAGCATCTATATGGGCCATGATACCTATATTTCTGGTGTCTTTTAATGAGACTTCTCTTTTCATTTGTCCCCCTATGATTAATATCTATAGTGTGCGAAAGCTTTGTTTGCTTCAGCTGCTCTGTGCATTTCTTCTTTTCTCTTAACTGCTGCACCAGCGTTGTTTGAAGCATCTAAAATTTCTTTAGAAAGTCTTTCTACCATAGTTTTCTCGCCACGAGCTCTTGAGAAGTTTACTAACCATCTTAAGGCAAGTGTTTGTCTTCTTTCTGGTCTAACTTCCATTGGAACTTGGTAGTTTGCACCACCGATTCTTCTGGCTTTTACTTCTAGTGTTGGCATTATGTTTTCCATAGCTTGATAGAATACTTCTAGTGCATCGTTGCCAGTTTGTTCTGCAACAATGTCAAAAGCATCATAAACTATTCTTGTAGCAAGGCCTTTTTTACCATCTAACATTATGTTATTGATTAGCTTAGTTACAACTCTATCGTTGTACTTAGCATCAGGCATTACCTCTCTTTTTGGTATATGTCCTTTTCTTGACACTTTTCTTCCCTCCTTTACCAATTATGTGTAATATCTTGAGTACTCGGTTAAAATTAACCGTCAGTGTGCACATATACCTTTATATATAATAGGTACATTATGCACTTATTTTACTAAGTACTAAGCTTTTTTAGCTCCGTATTTAGATCTTCCTTGTTTTCTTCCGTCTACTCCTGCTGTATCTAGAGTACCTCTGATGATGTGATATCTCACACCTGGAAGGTCCTTTACTCTTCCACCTCTAATTAATACAACACTGTGTTCTTGAAGATTGTGTCCAATTCCTGGAATGTAAGATAGTACTTCAGCTCCGTTTGTAAGTCTAACTCTGGCAATCTTTCTTAAAGCTGAGTTTGGCTTTTTAGGTGTTACAGTTCTTACAGATGTACAAACTCCACGTTTTTGTGGTGATTGGTTTGGTGTAATTCTACTTTTAAGTGTGTTGTAGTTGTAACCTAGAGCTGGTGTATCTGATTTAGATTTTTCGCTCTTTCTACCTTTTCTAACAAGTTGATTGATTGTAGGCATAATGCACCTCCTTTTCTTTTTATAATTAAATAATTGGCAATATATGCCAATCCTTAAATATTCTACATGCTTTCAATATAATTGTCAAGTAAATTGCTTATATTTCTAAGCTTTTGTATAATATTACCAACAATTATAATTAAAAGGAGTTTATATGAAAATTGCTATAGTTGGATTTGCTCTTTCAGGATTTTCTTTTTTAAAAGAAATATTAGATAAAAAGAAAAATTATAACCTTCAAATTGATATCTACGAAAAAAGAAATGAATATCCTGTTGGCCTACCCTATGAAGATGACAGCCTCGTAAAACTACTAAATGTAGATTCCACTGAAATGGTCTATCCTCTATATAAAAGGAATGATTTTCCTAAGTGGATGGATGAACACGGTAAAAAACTTGATCCAGAAGAAAAAATGGCACCTAGAGTTTACTTTGGAGAATATCTAAAAGATATGGCAAAAGCCTACTTAAAAGATCCTTATATAAATATTATAAATGCAGAAGTAACTGAAATTAACGTTAGTTTGTCAGAAGGAGAAGAAAGTTATCAAATAGTTAGCGAAAATCACAGCAATAATTATGACCTTGTTTTTCTCGCAACAGGTGCAACTTGCTACAATGACCCTTATAAGTTAAAGGGAGAGAAAAATTACATCGAAAATCCTTATCCATTAGAAGAAAAACTCAAAGATATTCCAAACGATAAAAGTATAGCAATCCTCGGCACTTCTGCCTCATCTACTGATGTCTTTAGATATCTTAATGAGAAAAAGAATCTAGATAAAACAATAAACTTTTTCACAGGAGAAAATGAATACAAAATTGTAGATATTCCTTATGAAGGAAATATTTATGATTATTACACACCAAATCAAGAGTGGATTTATGATAAACTTAGAGCTGATTCTTGTATCAAATTAGATTGTTTGCTTGATACCATTAGAGACGATTTCAAAAAAGCTGGATATGAATTGGAATACGCCTACAACACTTACAAAGATCACACTCTAGATTTATCCAGAAAGGCAATTAGAGAAAACGACCAGGCTCTTGCCTTCACGGAAGATTATTTCATCCAATCTACCTTATATATAGCTGATTTAGTCAATTATATGAACCCAGTTGATCGAAAAATATATATGGATGAGTACTACCATTACTTGGCCTTTCTTGGTGGCAAAACTCCACACAATAGTATGAAACTACTACTAGATGCTTATGATAAAGATAAAATAGATATCATAACTAATAGTGAGTCTGTATCTAAAAATAAGGACGGAAGTTTTACTTTAGTTGGGGATAAGGAAAAGACAGCTGATATTGTCATCAACTGTACTGGATTTGACCTTGATTTAGATAACCTAGCTAAGAAAATCCCCTTATATAAATACCTATATAAAAACGAAATGATAATGGCAGATGAGGATAATAAGGGAATTGCCATAACTTGGCCAAGGTGTAATCCATTAAGCAAAAAATATGGTTATTTGAAAAATCTTTTCATAAGTGGAATGATTATCACAAATACTGACTTAGATAATAATGATGCAAGATGTATCCAAAAGACCGCTATGAGAATAGCGGACATAGTTGTAGATGAATATGAATTATAAAAAGAGGACCTAGATCCTCTTTTTATTTTTTCCTTCTATATAAGATAAGTATTTTAAAATGATAAAATCAATTATCAAATAAAATTGAGAAATTGGTGATATCTTCATTTTTTGGTGAAAATCAAATACTTCGTGAGTGACGAAAGCCATGTTGTAATCAGACAAATGAGAAATTGTATTGTTTGATAGTTTGGTAATAGATGCTATGCACACATTTTTATCAATGGACTTTATAAAATTAATTAAATCCTTGTTCTCTCCACTAAACGACAAAGCAAATAGAACATCTCCAGATTCAATTATATCAACATATGAATCGTAATCGGTAGGCTCGTCTATTACATTTAAGATTTTCCCTACATTTAAAAAATTTCTCTTTAGCTCATCTGCTACATTTAGCTGGGTATAGCCATTACCTACGACAAAAATATTTTTAGCCTTGCTAATTTTTTCATATAAACCCGACAGGTCGAGGGATGTCATCATTGTCATGGTAAGGTTTATATCGTTTTTTATATATTCTATCTCATTGTCGTCAAAGCTTGTCTTAGACTCATCTTCCGACCACTTTACCAAATATCTTAGCTCGCTATAGCCCTCAAGACCTAGTTTTTTAGTAAATGTCATAATAGAACTTGTACTTAGACCTAATCTGTCAGCTAGTTCATTGATATTTAAGTCTATCACTTCATTTTTGTTTTGGACAACAAATGAATATATTCTAAGATCATTGGTGTTTAGTTTATCATAATTTTCTCTAACTAGATTTAACAAAAACATCTATAAATTCTCCAAATATCCACTAAAAAATTTCTCAAGTTCAAGGATGTAAGGACTTATTATTCTTAGCCTTTTATTTTCTTCTGGTATAAATATATTGTAATCACTCTTGGTCATGGCTTGATACTCACTACCTACTATAATTTTAAGGCAGTCAATACTAGCTATCTGAAACATAAGCTCCTTACTTCTTACATCTTTATTAAAATCGACTATTACAACTAGGCTATTTTTTAGCATATTTCTATCAAAAGCTACTATTTCATCTGCTCCAGCATAAGTTTCAGCGAGGATTCCTACATCAAACAAGAATCTTTTTATACTAGCTTTGATTATATTCTCATAGGCACCATTTCCATATATAAAGGCTTGATCTACGCTTTTTAGTTTCTCGTATACTCCAACAAGCTTTTCATCAACAGGAGAAATGGAACTTGATACTATGTCAATAGTTTCATTTAACATGTAGTATTTTAGGTCATTATAACCATTGAAACCAAGTTTTTTAGCAAATCTAAGGACAGATGTCCTTGATGTATAACAAATTTTAGCAAACTCATTGATAGTTAAGTTGTAGTTTAATCCTTCTTTTAGGATTTGGTTGGCTATGGTGTAGTCAGTTTGGGTAAATTTTTTCTCATTTTCTCTGATAAGTTTTTCTAAGCTAATTTCAATCACCTCAAATCAAAAAATCTCTACTAGCATTATACGCTAAGTAGAGATTTTTAATATTATGATGGATTTTTTTATTAGTTAAGTTCTGGCCAGTAGCCTTTGTTAGCTTCTATTAGGTCGTCTAATAGTTCTTTAGCAACTTTTGCTGATGGAACTGTTGCTGAAAGAGTTAGGGCTTGCCACATTTTTTGGTAGCTTCCTTCTACCCAAGCTTCAACTACAAGTTTTTCTACAGATACTTGTTGTTCCATTAGTCCCTTTTGGAATTGTGGAATGTAACCTTGGTTTATTCTTTCAATTCCGTTTTTACCTACTAGACATGGGATTTCTACCATAGCTGTTGGATCAAAGTTAGGGATTGCTCCGTTATTTTCTACTATTAGTAGGAATCTTTCCTTTGTATTTTCTGCAAGAGCTATAGCTAAGTCTACGATGTATGTTGCGTGAGCATCAAGTTCGATTTCCACACCTTCTGCAGTTCCCTTATCAATTATATTTTGGCAGAAACCAAATACATCTTTTTCTCTTCCTTCTCTAACTTCATCTACTCTTGTGTGTTCTGGATCAGTGTGTTCCATTACAAAGTCAGGATAGAAGTAGTATTTTAAGTAGGTGTTTGGAATTGTTTCTGGATCTAGGGCATAGACGTCTTTAGCTTTTGTAAATGTTTCAACCCATGATGGATCAAGGTGTTGGCTTGTTCCGATTCCATCTGCAAATCCGTTTACAGAAACGTGTTCTTTGATTTGTGGCATTAGGTCGTTACCTTTTTTATCAGTTATTTCTGTAAACCAACCAAAGTGGTTTAGACCATAGTAAGAGAAGTCAAGCTCTTGCCATTCTTTTAGTCCTACCATGTCTGCCATCTTATACATTAGGTCAATTGGCATATCACAGATGTTTATGATCTTTGAGTCTGGTCTTAATCTTCTTGTAGCTTCTGCAACGATAGCTGCTGGGTTTGAATAGTTTAGCATCCAAGCTTCTGGAGAATATTCTTCCATGTAGTCAAGGATTTCTAATACTCCACCTATAGAACGCATACCATAAGCTAATCCACCTGGTCCACAAGTTTCTTGACCGATACATCCGTGTTTCAATGGAACTTTCTCATCTCTATCTCTCATTTCATACTTACCAACTCTTATTTGAGCAAGTACGAAGTCTACATCTGTAAATCCTTCTTTAGGATCTGTTGTATAAACAAAGTCAATTTCTGGATATCTTTCTTTTAATAGGATTCCAAGAGCCTTACCTATTACTTCTTGTCTTTTTTCGTCATTATCATAAAGCTTGATTGATCTTAGTGGAAATCTATCAAGGTTATCTAGAAGCATGCCGATAATTCCTGGTGTAAATGTTGATCCACCACCAGCTACTACGATTGAATGTTTTTGTGTCATAATAATCTCCTTATTTTTTTGCTAAATTTATTCTTATTTCTAACTTATTATTTTCTAACTATTCTATTTTTATAACAATTCGCCAAAGGCATCTGCAACATATTGGATATCCATTCCTACGATTACATGAATGGAATTTCCGCTTCTTGCAGTACCGTATGTTCCAATTTCTCTAAAGTAAGAATCATCTGCAATCTTACTTGGGTCATTTACATTTACCCTAAGTCTTGTAACACAGTTGGTAAAGTCTTTGATGTTTTCAGCTCCACCAAGTCCATCTAGGATTTCATCTGCCATTATTTCAAACTTATCAGCAGATTTTACAATTTTACCCTCAGTTCCTTCTTCTTGTTTCTTAGCCTTGTAGTCCTTCTTTGTATAAAGCTTAGCAGAATCTTCTGCTGTAGTTCTACCTGGAGTTTTGAAATCAAATTTAGTAATTAGAAAACTAAATACGAAATACCAAACTGCAATTGCTACAAGTCCAATCACAAGCATTACTAGATAGGTCTTCCAGTGGTGAGCCGCAAGTGGTATCCAGTTTAGGGATGCCATTTCGATAACTCCACCAGAGAAAACTCCAACTACTCCTGCAAGATTCATAACCATAGCTAGGATTGATGCAAGAACTGCGTGAACTACGAATAGTTGTGGCGCTATAAAGAGGAAGGTAAACTCGATTGGTTCTGTAACTCCACTTAGGATAGCAGTAAGTACAACTGGGATCATAAGACCTGCAATTTTCTTTTTATTCTCTGGAAGTGCTGTCTTGTAGAAGGCAAGTCCCACACCCACACATCCAAAGATCTTAGACCAACCTGTCGCTGTAAGTTGAGCGTAAGGTGCGATTTCCTTTAATGATCCTGTGGCTGCTGCAATTTGTGGAAGATTTTGTGCCCAGTAAGCATATATTCCACCAGGAACAACCAAGCTATCATAAAACATTGGTGCATACAACAAGTGGTGAAGCCCAAATGGAATAAGAAGTCTTTCTAACAGTACAAATATTCCAACTCCCGCTGTTCCAGATGCTAGAATCAAATCCCTAAAGACATTCATACCAGCTTGGATCTTAGGCCAGATTAAAACTGCTAAGAAAGCCACTGGAATCATAACAATAAATCCAATACCTAAAACAAAGGCAGAACCCTTGAACACTCCCAAAGCTTCTGGAAGTCTAGTATCGAAAAATCTGTTATGTAGATAAATTGCTATTCCTGAGATCAGCAAAGCTCCCATCATACCCATATCTAGGGTTTTGATATTTGCAATCATAGCAAGTCCACTAGCGCCACCTACCTCTTGGCTAAAATCTACTCCAAAAGTAGTGCCCCAGTGTTTTAGTATTGTAGATACATAGTTTAGGAAAACTAAATAAATAACAAATGCTTCCATGCTGGCTCTAGCGTTTTGTTTCTTGGCAAGACCTATCGGTAGGGCAATCGCAAATAATAATGGCAATTGATTAAATACAACCCATGCACCGGATAAGATCATATCCCAAACGCCAAACCAAACTGTACCTTCTGTGGCTATGGGTCCCATAATTACTTCTGTAGTAAATAGGGTTCCAAATCCAATTAGTAGTGCTGACACTGCAAATAACATTACAGGTGTGAACATGGCACCACCAAATCGTTGAATTTTTTCTTTCACGGCATCCTCCTTTGTGAAAACGTATTATCTTATATTTATAAGATATTACTATTATTAAGATAAGTCAACAAAGCTTGGAATATAGGGATTTAGTGAAAGTGCATAAAAGATTTTTGGATTTTGTGAAATTTCACATAAGATCAGTTTTTTCATAGTCTCTTGTATTTAATAGGATTTATAACTTTAATTTAAGTTACTAGTTAATTATTTTAGTAATCATATTAATTTAATTCGTTCATAATATTTGTCACATTAATATCAATTATTTCTATTTATAAATTTTACCTGCTATAAAATAATAACTAATCACATAATATTTTAACAAAATTTGGGTATAATATTATTGTTAAAGATAATATTAGGAGGATATATGAATATTACATTTGCAGGAGACAAGGTAACATTACTCGGAACAGAAGTTAAGAAGGGTGACAAAGCACCAGCATTTACAGCTACAAAAAACGACCTTTCTGATTTTAATTCAGAAGATTTAAAGGGTAGCGTTGTAGTTTACTCAATAGCACCATCACTTGATACAAGCGTATGTGCCCTACAAGCTAAAAAATTTAACAAGGACGCCCTAGAGCTTTCTGATGATGTTAAAATCGTTACAATCACAGAAGATCTACCATTTGCTCAACAAAGATTCTGCGCAAATGAAGATATCAAAAATCTAGAAATGGTTTCTGACTACAAAGAAAGAGAATTTGGTGAAAAATATGGTTTCTTAATAGACGAGCTAAAACTTTTGGCTAGAGGAATAGTTGTAGTTGATAAAGAAGGCGTAATCCAATACGTTGAATACGTTCCAGAAGTTACAAACGAAGTTAACTTTGAAAAGGCATTAGAAGAAGTTAAAAATTTAATCTAAGACACTTAAAAAGGGGCTGTTGCAAAACTATGAATAATCATCGTGCCATCGTTAGAAGGTTCTCTCAGGAAATTTTACCTCTCCTGGCCGGTGGGCCAAGGAATGCCTGCTGGCTCATGGAGGCGGTTAGCCCGTCGGCTTAGTGAGACTTTTCGTGGAGGTTCTTCTAACGATAACGGTACGATTTATTCATTCTGCAACAACCCCTTATTTTTTTCTGGAAGATATTTCCAGTATTTTTTGGGCATATTTGATATCATTAGTTTTTTATTTGCTCTTTCCTTTATAGAAATTGTATCATAAAACTTAACCCACAAATCTTGAAAGAATTTTTCTTCTTCGGTTTCTTCTATATTAAGATCTATTATATCTACGATTTCTGTATTACTCTCTATAGAAATTAGTGCTTTCTTGCTCGTCCTATCATAAATTATAAACTTCTCCTTGGGAAGTCTTTTTATAAAATGTTTGGACAAATCAATAAGTATATTGTTTTCTGGTTCAATTTCTGCAAATAAAAAACCTTCTTGGATTTGTCTAAACCTCACAAGTCCCTTGTAAGTATGTAGCTCAGAGCTATAGTTTTTACAGTTTTCTCTAAAACGAATAGCATATTTGTGGGAAGAAGTAATATAATCTCTACCATAATACAAACTTAATTTTATGACTCTAGCTATCAAATCATCTTTGTTGGCATCCTTGGACTTAAAGTTTAGTAAAATCTGCCTTAAAAATTCCTCTGATATATTTTTTCTTATCTTTTTTTCTACACGTCTAGCCTTACTTTCATCTGCTTTTATAAATATTTTCTCTAAAAAGTCCAGCTGATTATTTTCAGCTTCAATTTTGATATCAAAAATCTCCCCATAAAAATCAAAAACAACCGTGAAAAGTCCAGCCAACGACCCATCATAATTTATTATTTTCATTAGAATAAAGAAAGCTGCTCATAGGATTTAGGATCACCTAAAGCCATTAAGTTCTTAAGATCTGCCTTTGATGAAAATTTGATGCCATAATATTTGCCATCAACTAAGATAAAATTTTTGGCTCTTTTTAGGGAAATTTTAAGATTTTTTAGAGAAGTTATGTCTAGTTTTCTAAATTTTCTAGCTCCTATAATCCTATTTGCATATACTCTGCCAAAGCCTGGTACTCTAACTAGTTCATTGTAACTTGCAGTATTTATCTCTAATGGGAAAATGTCAATATTATCAATTGCCCAATTGGTCTTTGGATCGATCCTTAGATCAAAGGTGGGGTTTTTATCATTTAGAAGATCATTTGATTTGAATCTATAAAACCTCAAAAGCCAATCTGCCTGGTACAACCTATGTTCACGGAGAAGTGGTGTTTTATCTATCCCTTGTGTAAACTTTGACTTAACTACAGGAACAAAGGCAGAATAATACACCCTCTTTAGGGAATAATTGTTATAGAGGTTTTCCGATTGGCTAATTATATCTAGGTCACTTTCTCTACTAGCTCCAATTATCATTTGTGTAGTCTGTCCTGCTGGCAAGAATTTTGGTGCATGTTTGTATAGAATTATTTCATTTTGTGCTTGGTTTTTTCTTTCCCTGACTTGTCCCATGGAAGATATTATAGAGTCATAATTTTTCTCTGGAGCTAGGAGGGCCAAGTCCTTTTTCTTGGCAAGCTCGATATTAATACTCATCCTATCTACCAATAAGCCCATTATTTTTATCAAATCTTCACTTGCTCCAGGGATTGCCTTCATATGTATGTAGCCATTATATTTGTATTCATATCTCAAAATTTTAGCTACTTCTATTAGTAATTCCATCGTATAGTCAGGATCTCTAATTACAGCAGATGATAGAAATAATCCTTCTATATAATTTCTTTTATAGAAATTTATAGTTAAATCAGCCAATTCTCTTGGGCTAAATGTAGATCTCTTGACATCATTACTCCTTCTATTTATACAATATTCACAATCATAAATACATTTGTTAGTAAATAACACCTTAAGCAGAGAAATACACCTGCCATCTTCTGACCAAGAATGACAAATACCTGCCATAGCACCATTTCCTAGACCATTTTTGGTATTTTTCCTAGAAGAACCTGATGATGAACAAGATACATCATATTTGGCAGCATCAGTTAGAATCTTAAGCTTATCCATAGTAGAAACTTTATTCATAGCCCCTCCTTCTGTCCTTATATTATACCACAAGTACATTAATTGTCTTGTTGCGTTTTAAATTTATCTTAACTTAGATAAATATTATTCATTATTTTAGGCATAAAAAAACTCCATCATATGATGGAGTTTCCTTATTTAATCATAAGTTCATACAAGTGTTCATAAAATGGTTTGGATTTACATATTTCTGCCACGCTATAAGCTACAAGGCTTACAATTGATATACCTAATAGATAATCAAAGGCACCACCTGTCATCTCTACTACTAGAATTATAGCCGTGATCGGAGTTCTAACTATGGCTGAGAAATGTCCACACATGGCTAATATGCTAAAGACAAATATATATGATGGGTCTAATAGTCCTCCCATAGCAAGGCTTGTCGCTACAATATTTCCTAATAAAGAACCAATTACAAGTAGCGGAACTAGGCTTCCTCCCGGTATTCCCATACCAAAAGCTAAGGCTAGTAGTAGTATTTTTGCTACATATAAAAAGATTAGCCTAAAAAGACTTGGGTTACCTGTAAGTGGCAAGAATATAAAGGGCTCGCTTGATGAGAATAAGTCTATATCTATGAGTAAAACTATGGCTGTTATCAAAAATGGAATCATATATTTTACATATGGATTTATTTTAAATTTTTTGAAAAATCCTTTTGATCCAATTATACAATAGTTAAATAAGACTCCAGATAATCCTACAAATATTCCCAACACAATAAGCATTCCTATCATAGATAGGTGCATTATTTCAAACTTAGGTACATTTAACAAAGCTGGGCGGTTACCAAAACAAACATCTGCTGTTATTACTGCAGAAAAAACTGTAATTGCAGTAGATAAGAACACCTTTCTATCTGTCTTTTTGAATATTTCTTCAACTGTAAACAATAGTCCAGAAATTGGTGCATTGAAGGCAACTGCTATTCCTGCTCCAGCTGATGAACCTATGTAGTATCTCTTATCTTCCTTTGATTTTGTGTGTTTGTGAACAATATCTCCTATAAGTCCCCCGATTTGTACGGATGGGCCTTCTCTACCAAGAGTTAGTCCAGAACCGATAGTTAAAATACTTGCTACAAATTTTCTAATAAGAGTTTTTTCTGATTTAACATCGAACTTATCTTCAAGCATACCGTATATTATAGGTATTCCCGATCCATTTATGTAGGGATCTTTCTTTGATAGAAAATAAATAAAAGTTCCTATAAGTAAAAATAAAAACAAAATAAGAATAATATAAATTGGTTTATCATGTGATAAATTAAACAAATTCATCATTTTACTAGATAGAAGATGGATTGCCTTTTTAAATAGACCTATAACTAATCCAACTATAATTCCCGATATAATGAAGGAAAGGATTGTTAGAAATCCATTTGACTTGTAAGCGTTTCTAATTTTTAATTTGTCTATCATAACTCCTCCTTACCTTTAATTATACCAAAACAAGACTAATCAGTTAAGGAGAATTTAAATCAAGCCTACTTTATAAAATAGCTTTATGATACAATTAGATATAGTAGAAATATTAAAGGAGTACATATGAAATATTTTGATTACAAGGGTGAAAAAATCTCTAGACTCGGCTTTGGTTGTATGAGATTTAAAACTTTAGATGACGATAATGGAAAGATAGACAAAGAAAGATCTAGTAAAATCATCCTAGAGGCGATTGATAAGGGACTTACATATATAGATACAGCATATCCTTATCATGATGGTATGAGCGAAAAGTTTGTTGGAGAATTCTTAGAAGAAAATAATTTAAGGGAAAAGATTAAATTAACAACCAAACTTCCATGCTGGTTAGTCAAAGAATATGATGATTTTTACAAGATTTTAAATGAGCAATTAGATAATTTAAGGACTGATCACTTAGATTTCTATCTTCTTCATTCTATAGATATCAAACGCTTTAGACAAATGGTAGACCTTAATGTATTTGATTTTCTAAATGATATAAAAGAAAGAGGACTTGTTAAAAACATCGGATTTTCCTTCCACGATGAATATCCTGCTTTCGAAGAAATAATAAAAGCTTATCCTTGGGACTTTTGCCAAATTCAATTAAACTATCTCGATATAAACTACCAAGCGGGAATGAAAGGTTACAATCTAGCTAAGGATATGGGAATTCCTATGGTTATAATGGAACCTGTAAAAGGTGGCAGACTTGCAAATCCACCAGAAGAAATCAAAAATTCAATCAAAGAATTTACAGACCTCTCCCCTGCCCAAGAAGCATTGAAATTCCCACTTAGCCTAGATAATGTAATGGTTGTTCTAAGCGGAATGAACGATATAGATCAAGTTAGGGAAAACCTTGAAATAGCAAGCGAAGTTTCTTATAATTCCCTCACTAAGGAAGACAAATCCTTCTATGAAAATGCAAGAAAAATCTACAAATCCCGTGAACAAATAGGTTGTACCGCTTGCGAATATTGTATTCCATGCACAGTAGATATCAATATCCCTAAGGTATTTGGACTATGGAATAAGGCATACTTGTATGATGAAGAAGAAAAAAGCAAGACAGACTATCAAGAATACCTAAAAGATGGAGTAAGTCCAACAGAATGTATAGAATGTGGCAAGTGCGAAGGAATCTGCCCACAAAACCTAGAAATAATAGAAGGACTAAAAAAAGCAGACGAATATTTAAGATAGAAAAAAACCTAAGCATGACTAATCTTGCTTAGGTTTTTTAGTTTGATTTTATGTCTATGTGTAGAATTTTACTGATTACTAGTTAATTCCCCATCTTTCATAAAGTAAACTTCGTCGCACAAATCTTCAATTATTTCTCTCTCGTGAGAAGATATAAGAATAGTTTTTCCATTATCTTTTTCTTCTTTTATTATTTTAATAAGACAAGCTACCCCATCCTTATCTAAAGCAATTGTGGGTTCATCAAATATCAGAACTTTAGGATTTTCCATAATAGCATTAGCAATCCCTAGCCTTTGTTTCATACCAAGAGAATATTCCTTATAGAGTTTTTCCTTAGATTTTTCTAAACCTACTTTCTGTAAAACCTCTATAATTCTATCTTTATCAATTATATTTCTGATTGAAGAAATCATAGCTAGATTATCAAACCCAGATAAATCACCAATGAAAGAAGGATTTTCTAATAAAAGTCCAATGTCTTTGTACACCTTATTACCATCTAATATTAAATCACCTATCTGAATTTGACCTTGAGTGAGAGTTATTAAGCCACAAATTGCTCTAAAAAGCATGGTCTTTCCAGAGCCATTTTCTCCTATAAAACCATATACTTTGCCACTAGCTAGGGTTAGGTTAATATCTTTCAAGACATAATTCTGACCAATTTTTTTGCTAGCATTTGTTATCTTAATCATTTTTCCTCCCATAATAGTTCATTCTTTTAGGAAAAAATCCTATCAAACCTACAATTATAATAAAGTACAATATTATAAAAAGCACATTCCTAGATAGAGTAAAATATCCCCCATAAAAGTCTTGTTTCATAAGAAGTGATCCTTGACCTAAAAATATCATCCAATTAGTAAAAATTGCTCCAAGAAGATTTATTAATAAATATATCAAAGCTAGATTGAAACTATAGAAAATGGAAATTATAATAACTAAACTTCCTAATACAATATTTTCTAAAGTATAGAATATTCCTATTCTAATTAACCCAAATATTTTATATTCTTCGTTTGATCCTTTAAGGCTTAGGGCTAATATTAGCAGTGTAAAAAACAAAATTCCAGTCAGAAAATTATAAATCACAGACGTCATAACTTTACTTATTAAGTATTTTCTTTTTGTTCCGAACTTAGGTATGGTATAAGTTCCCATTCTTAGATGATCTTTATATAATATTTCACTAATAAAAAATACTGGTACAAAATGAATTACAAGAAAAGATATAGGAAAGACAAAATTTTTATAATCTATGATATTTCCGTTATCTCTAAAAGATGTATCAAACAACATTGTTACTGGACTTTTATCGTCAATCGATTCAAAGCTTAAAATAATTAGAATCATAAGGTAAATGGACATAACCAAGCACAATTTTCTTTTATTCCTATTTATAATGGACATATCCCTATTTATACTTATCATATTATTTCTCTTTTCATATTTTTAAGAACTAATAAGATAAAAGATATTATAAGAATAATCAAAGGATATATCATAGTATAGATATTTACATCTAGAACAAATCCTTCCACCAGCTGTAACAAACTTTTAAATGAAGTTAGTATACCATACCTATGATTGATCCAATCAATAATTAAAGTTAAGGTTAAGTCAAATACAAAAACTCCTCCTATACCTGCATATTTAGAAGAAAAGATATCATTAATAAGCATGGAAAACGAAGCCATAATGCCTGCAACCAAGAATATCCTAAGAAAGGTAAATAGATAAAATAATACTGGACTTTTAACTATTAAATCTACTAAAAATATTTCATTAATTAGTCCCGTATTATAATAGGTTAAGGCAAAACTTGGTCTAATACAAAGCCATAGCAATAGATTTATTATAAGAATGAGAGCTACAAAAAATCCTCCATAAAAGAAATTTATAAAAAATCTTTTAAGCAAATATTCTTTCTTAGTAATCTTTAGCATATATGTCTTATTTATTCCACTTTCTCTGTCTTCAACCAAAGCATCAGCCATTGCAAGGCTCGCTATAATAAATGATAGCAAAGTATTAATTATACTTGCAGATTCAGTATTTCCATTTACAATCATGGTCTCAAGGTAGGCAGACTGAACAATTAGCTTATTAGTAAAAACTTTAGCACTTGATCTAGTGTATATATCAATAATATTTATTATAAGTATGGTTAGGGCAATAACAATAATTCTTTTTCTCTTAAAAACCCTATAGAAACTTTCCCTGATCATATATATCTCCCAAGTCTATTATCTCATAGTACAAAAAACCATTTTTATATTTTTCTTTTTTTATTTCTTTGTACAAGTCTGGATTTATCAGTAGAGCATTTGTATAATCTCCCTTATCGTACACTGGATAAATTAAGGTAAATTTCTTTTTCTCTCCCTTTTTTAAAGAAAAATCATTTATCTTATATAGAGGTTTAAAATTTAAAGATGCTGTCCTTCCTTCATCTAAATTTTCGGCATAAGATTCTGTAAAATTTTGGTGGAGTTTAGGTATTAAACCGGCTTTAGCAATATTAATGTTAGAAAGTCTGCTAGTATATTCTATATCTATATTAAGATATTCTCTGTTTGTAGAAAGTTTAGTTGATGTTACCTTCATATCCACATTTCCAAAGGTAATAGTATCATTAATTCCATAACTTTTTATTTCTGTTTTTCTTGGATATCCTTTATTCGCTCTCAAATAGAAAAAAATAAAGACTAACACTAGGATTAGGCACACTACCAAAACATATCGTTTCTTTTTCATTTTTTCATATCCTCAACTTCGCTAACTTCTGTCATATTGTCTATATCAGCCATATAATCGTCAAAGATTTTGTCGGGATCCTCTAGCCTATCAACGAGTACAGTTTTTGTATAACTCCCCTCGCTGTTTTCAGTTTTTTCAATTAGAATATAATCCTCATCATAAATCCTATAAGTATCATCATCAAATATTATCTTGGTATTGTCAGCTTCTTTTTCAATGGAACTTATACTATTATTTTGCAAAATCTCATATAATGTAGATAAGTCTTTGTATTTGATCTTGTTATATTCCTCGCGCCTTTCATTATGTAATCCATCTTTTTTTGAAAATTCATTACTTGATAAATCTATGTAATATCCCTTATCTTTTTCAAATAGATATATAGTTTCAACAGGATTTTCGCTATCATACAAATTTTTTCTGTAAGATATTTCTCTATCTTTCCATACCTTATTCATTGTCTTTTCTAAAAGCGAACCATCTTCAAAGTATGTTTCATAAACTAATATATCGTCTGTATCTGCCTCATATATATTTTTAATCAATTGTCTATAATTATCATCAAGGCTTTCTAACTCATGATCTATATCCTGATCTCTTTTTCTATAATCTTCATCAGAAGACTTACAAGATACCAATAATACTGAAATTATTATAAAAAATGTCAATATCTTTCTATACATAATATTTATGGCACATACAAGCTTTTATCTATACTTCCAATCAATCTATGCGCCTACTCCTTCTAACATAAGAATATATTATTTTAATATCTATGTCAATATATTATTTCGTTAAAGTAATAAAAAGTTAATTATTTACACAAAAATATCCCCTCCTTATCTTGGAGGGGATTTGTTAACTATAAATTATTTAGTTTTTAACAGTTTCTTCGTCTTCAGATTCAATCGCTTCGATATTCATAGCTATTTGTGCATCTTCTGCTTCTTTTGTTTCATAGTCGATTTCTACGTCGTTGTAGGTTTTTAGTCCTGTACCTGCAGGGATTAGTTTACCAATGATGATATTTTCTTTTAGTCCCTTGAGGTCGTCTATTTTACCCTTGATTGATGCATCTGTAAGAACTCTTGTTGTTTCTTGGAAGGATGCAGCTGATAGCCAGCTTTCTGTGGCTAGAGATGCTTTTGTTATACCTAAAAGCTCTTGAGTATATGTTGCAGCCTCTTTGCCTTCTTCAATCATTCTTTCGTTTTCTATATCGACTTCACGTCTGTCTTGAAGAGATCCTGGTAGGAATTTGGTATCTCCAGATTCATCAATTTTGACTTTCTTAAGCATTTGACGAGCAATTACTTCAATATGTCTATCGTCGATTTCTACACCTTGAAGTCTGTATACTTTTTGGACTTCTTTGGTTATATAATCTTGTACTCCGACCTTACCTAAAACATTTAATACGTCATGTGGATCTAGTGAACCTTCTGTTAGTTGGTCTCCCTTAGTCACAACGTCACCATCTTTTACAAGGATTCTTGCACCGAATGGAATGTTGTATTTCTTGGCAAAGCCATCTTCTGATAAGATTTCAACGTCTGTTTTCTTTTCATTTTGGATAAGTGTTACTGTACCTGAGTTTTCTGCAATATATGCAAGTCCCTTAGGTTTTCTAGCTTCAAATAACTCTTCTACCCTTGGAAGACCTTGTGTGATTCCAACTCCTGCGATACCACCTGAGTGGAAGGTTCTCATGGTTAGCTGAGTACCTGGCTCACCGATTGATTGAGCAGCGATAATTCCAACAGCTTCTCCTGCATTGACGTGTTTTCCTGTTGCAAGGTTTCTACCGTAGCATGCTGCGCATACACCGTGTTTTGCTTTACATTCAAGTACTGAACGAAGTTTAACTTCTTTTATACCAGCGTCTATAATCTTTTCAGCCATGTCTTCATCTATTAGCTCATCTTTGTGAACAATAATTTCTCCGTTTTCATCCTTGATTTCTTCAAAAGATGTTCTACCGGTAATTCTTGTTTGAAGATTTTCTATAAGTTCGTTTCCGTCCTTAAATTCGTGAGCTAGAACATAGCCGTCTGTATGACAATCATCTTCTGTTACGATAACGTCTTGAGAGATATCTACCATTCTTCTAGTTAGGTAACCTGAATCGGCAGTTCTAAGAGCAGTATCTGTTAGACCCTTACGAGATCCGTGGGTTGAGATAAAGTATTCTTGTACAGAAAGACCTTCTCTAAAGTTAGCCTTGATTGGAATTTCTATGATTTTACCATCGGCCTGACTCATAAGTCCACGCATACCGCCTAGCTGTCTAATTTGGTTTGTAGAACCACGGGCACCAGAGTCAGCAAATATCTTGATGTTGTTATCTGATTTTAGATCGTTAAGCAAAGCATCTGTTACAAGGTTTGTTGTCTTGCCCCAAATATCTATTACTTTTTCGTATCTTTCTTGGTCTGTTATTAGACCTCTTCTGTAAAGTTTATCGTATTTATCAACTTCATCGTCAGCTTTTCCTATTAGATCCCATTTTTCTTTTGGAATATTAACGTCTGACATTGATACAGTTAGTCCTGATAGGGTTGAGTATTTGTAGCCTGTGTGTTTGATATAGTCGAGTACTTCTGCTGTTTTTATATTGCCGTGTTTTCTGAAACATTTATCTACTATATCTTTTAATGTTCCAGAATCTGCAACCGTATCTATTTCTAGTGAATATGGATCTTCTTTTCTGTTTACATAGCCAAGATCTTGTGGGATTCCTTGGTTGTAGATAAATCTACCTACTGAAGATTCGACGATTTTTCCTGGATCTTGTGGATCTTTTTTGATTCTAACTGAAACTTTTGCTTGATATTCAACATATCCTGCTGTTAGAGCCTTCATCATCTCATCTATAGATTCAAATACCATTCCTTCGCCCTTGGCACCTTCTTTGATAGTTGTAAGGTAATATGCACCAAGAACCATATCTTGAGATGGAGTTGTGATTGGTTTTCCATCTTTTAGACCAAGAATGTTATTTGTTGACATCATCAATAGTCTTGCTTCTATTTGTGCTTCGTTTGATAGAGGTAAGTGGATAGCCATTTGGTCTCCATCGAAGTCGGCGTTAAAGGCGTTACAAGCAAGTGGATGAAGTTTAATTGCCTTACCTTCTACAAGTTTTGGTTCAAATGCTTGGATACCAAGTCTGTGTAGAGTAGGGGCACGGTTTAGTAGTACTGGGTGATCTTTTATAACTTCTTCTAGGATTTCATATACTCTTGGGTCTTTTTTCTCTACCATTTTCTTAGCAGATTTTAGGTTGTGGCTTATTCCACTATCTACTACCTTGTTCATGATAAATGGTTTAAATAACTCAAGGGCCATTTCTTGAGGAAGTCCACATTGATTAAACTTAAGGTCTGGTCCAACAACGATTACTGAACGACCTGAATAATCTACCCTCTTACCTAGAAGGTTTTGTCTAAATCTACCTGATTTACCCTTAAGTAGGTCAGATAGAGATTTCATGTTTCTGTTAGATGCACCTGTTACAGCACGTCCTCTTCTACCATTATCTATTAGAGCATCGACAGCCTCTTGGAGCATTCTTTTTTCATTGCGAACGATGATTTCAGGAGCTCCAATGTCTAGTAGTCTTTTTAGTCTGTTATTTCTGTTGATTACTCTTCTGTAAAGGTCGTTTAAGTCACTTGTTGCAAATCTTCCACCTTCAAGTTGAACCATTGGTCTTAACTCTGGTGGCATTACTGGAAGAACATCTAGGATCATCCATTCTGGTTTGTTGCCGCTTGTTAAGAAGGCATCTACAACTTCAAGTCTTCTTGAAACTCTAACCTTCTTTTGACCTGTTGACTCATCAAGTTCCTTTAGTAGAAGTTCGTATTCTCTCTTAAGGTCAATGTTTGCTAGAAGCTCTTTTACAGCTTCAGCTCCCATAGCAGCCTTAAATTCCATGTCATCTGGATAAGCTTCTAGGACATCTTGGTATTCATTTTCAGAGATTTCTTGTTTTTCCATTAGGTCTGTTGAACCTGGGTTGATTACTACATAAGATGCAAAGTATAAGATTTTCTCTAAAACTCTTGGGCTCATATCAAGAAGAAGTCCCATTTTTGAAGGAATTCCCTTGAAATACCATATGTGACTTACTGGAGCTGCAAGCTCAATATGTCCCATTCTTTCACGACGAACTTTAGATTTTGTTACTTCTACCCCACATTTTTCACAAACGACACCCTTGTATCTTATTCTCTTATATTTTCCACAAGAGCATTCGTAATCTTTTTGAGGTCCAAAGATTTTTTCGCAGAAAAGTCCATCCTTTTCTGGTTTTAGGGTTCTATAGTTGATAGTCTCAGGCTTTTTAACTTCGCCGTGAGACCATGATCTAATTTTTTCAGCGGATGCGATTTTCATCCTCATCCCATCAAATTGGTTTAATTCGCTCATTTATACCCCTATTCTTCTATCTTACTTGCTGGTTTCTCTTCGCCTTCTTTTTTAGAAGTAGCTTTTGTAGTTGTTTTTTCTTTGTTTGCATCTTTGCCTAGATTTCCTGTTATACTTTTAATCTTTGAAGCATCGATCTTATCTACTTGACTAAATCTATCTTGTTCATCAATATTTTCTTTAAGCTCGATTACTTCACCTTCATTGTCAAGAAGTTCTACATCTAGGGCAAGTGATTGAAGTTCCTTTACAAGAACCTTGAATGATTCTGGTGTACCTGGTTCAGGAATATTTTCACCCTTAACTATTGATTCATAAGTTTTAACTCTTCCTGTAACATCATCTGATTTTACAGTTAAGATTTCTTGGAGGGTATGACTTGCACCATAAGCTTCAAGTGCCCAAACCTCCATCTCACCAAATCTTTGACCACCGAATTGTGCCTTACCACCGAGTGGTTGTTGGGTTACAAGTGAGTATGGTCCAATAGATCTTGCGTGGATTTTTTCTTCAACCATGTGGTGAAGTTTAAGCATATACATTACACCTACTGTAACAGGGTTTTCGAAAGGAAGTCCTGTTCTACCATCACGAAGGGTAATTTTACCTGTTTTATTAACGAAAGGTGCTGTCTTTTTAGCTTCTTCTAATACTTCTTCTATTTCTGTATCGAGTGCTCCATCAAATACTGGAGTAGCTATCTTCCAACCCATAGTTCTTGCAGCAAGACCCATATGAACTTCTAGTACCTGACCAAGGTTCATACGGCTTGGGATACCTAGTGGGTTTAGGCAGATTTGAAGTGGAGTTCCGTCTGGCAAGAATGGCATATCTTCTCTAGGAAGAATACGAGATACGACACCCTTGTTACCGTGACGACCACACATCTTATCTCCTACCATGATCTTTCTTTTGGCAGCTACATACACTCTTATTACTTTATTTACACCTGGAGATAGTTCGTCTCCATCTTTTTTGTTGTATTCTTTTACATCAACTACTATTCCGCTCTCACCGTGTGGTACTTTTAGAGATGTATCACGAACTTCTCGAGCTTTTTCTCCAAAGATTGCACGAAGTAGTCTTTCTTCTGGTGAAAGTTCTGTCTCACCTTTTGGTGAAACTTTACCTACAAGGATATCTCCGCTCTTAACTTCTGCACCGATTCTAATGATTCCATTTTCATCTAGATCTTTTTTCATGTCATCGCCGACATTTGGAATATCTTTAGTAATCTCTTCTGCACCAAGTTTAGTTTCCCTTGCTTCACACTCATGCTCTTCTATGTGAACTGATGTTAGGACATCGTCCATTACAAGTTCTTCGTTTAGAAGCATAGCATCCTCGAAGTTGTATCCTTCCCAAGTTGTAAAGGCTATTAGGATATTTTTACCTAGGGCAAGTTCTCCATTGTCTGTTGATGGACCATCTGCAAGGATTTCATTAGCCTCAACCTTATCTCCTCTTTTGACGATTGGTCTTTGATTAATGGTTGTTCCTTGGTTGGCTCTTTCAAATTTTAGTAATTCATAATCTTCGATTTCACCATCAGAGTCTCTTTTGACCTTGATATGTTCATCTCCAACGTAAACTACTTCACCCTTAGATCTTGAAACTACACATACACCTGAGTCTTTTGCAGCTCTGTGTTCTATACCTGTAGCTACAATTGGAGCCTCAGATTTGATTAGTGGAACTGCCTGACGTTGCATGTTGGCACCCATTAGTGCACGAGTAGAGTCGTCGTTTTCCAAGAATGGTATCAAGCTTGCTCCTACAGATACGATCTGTTGAGGAGAAACGTCCATGTATTGGATTTTTTCTCTTGGATAAATATCATTTTCACCCTTTAGTCCACGACCAGAAACTCTGTCATTTATAAATCGGTTGTTTTCATCTAATGGTTCGTTGGCTTGAGCAATGATGAAATTATCTTCAATATCTGCTGTTAGATAGTCGATTTCATCTGTTACTACTCCACCTTCTTTTACAACTCTGTAAGGTGTTTCGATAAATCCGTATTTATTTACTCTAGCATAAGTTGTTAGAGATGTAATCAGACCGATGTTTGGTCCTTCTGGTGTTTCTATTGGACAGATTCTTCCGTAGTGAGAATCGTGTACGTCTCTTACTTCGACACCAGCTCTATCTCTTGACAAACCACCTGGTCCAAGAGCAGATAGTCTTCTCTTGTGAGTTAATTCACTCATTGGGTTTGTTTGGTCCATAAATTGGGATAATTGGGATGAACCAAAGAATTCTTTTATAACTGCTGTTACAGGTTTTATGTTGATTAAGCCTTGTGGAGTTGCAAGATCTGGATCTTGAGTTGTCATTCTCTCGCGAACAACTCTTTCCATTCTGGCAAGTCCTACTCTAAATTGATTTTGAAGAAGTTCACCTACTCCTCTAACACGTCTGTTTCCTAAGTGGTCGATGTCATCAACATAACCAATTCCTTCAAATAGGTTAAATTGATAATTAACTACTGCTAGGATATCAGATTTTGTAATGTGTTTTGGACAAAGCTCTTTCTTTCTTCTTTCCATAAGAGTTTTAATCTCTTCAGGAGAGCTTGCTTCATCTATTATTTCCCTCATAACAGGGAAGTAAACTTTCTCGCTAAAGTCATCAACACTTACATCTACATCTTTAAGCTCTTCGAAAGAATATAAATCTACAAAGTTATTTCCTACAACTCTAAGTACTTTATCTTCGCCGGAATATTCATCCTTTTTGATAACATCTACTGTTACTACACCTGCATTTTCAATAGCTTGAGCAGTATCCTTATCTATTACTTTTCCAGCTGCTACGAAAAACTCCCCAGTTTCTGGATCTATAATATCATCTTTTGCACGAAGACCTTCAATCCTATTAGCAAGGGCAAGTTTTAAGTTGTATTTGTATCTACCAACTCTAGCAAGGTCATATCTTCTATCATCAAACAATAGGTTGTTTATTAAATTTGTTGCAGACTCAACGCTGGCTGGATCGCCTGGTTTTAACTTTCTATATATTTCTATTAGGGCTTCTTCGCTTGTTTCAGAATTTTCTTTTTCTAGAGTGTTTCTTAGGTGTTTAGTATCACCCAAAGCGTTTATTATTTCTTCATCGCTTTCAAACAAAAGCGCACGAACTAGGGTTGTAGCTGGGAGTTTTCTAGTTCTATCTAATCTAACATTTACAGTATGACTTGCATCTGTATCAAACTCAATCCAAGCACCACGGTTAGGGATTACTGTAGAAGAATACATCATATCCCCGCTCTTATCTGTCTCTTCTGCATAATAAACCCCAGGAGATCTTACAAGCTGACTTACAATAACTCTCTCAGCACCGTTGATAACGAAGGTTGCTGAATCGGTCATCATTGGGAAATCTCCCATGAAAACTTCTTGTTCCTTAACTTCTTCTGTTTCTTTATTTATAAGTCTAGCCTTAACCTTAAGGTCTCTGGCATATGTTGCATCCTTGTATTTAGATTCTTTTACAGAATATTTTGTTTCTTCATCAAATTCATAGCCAATAAATTCTAGAATTAGGTTTCCATTGTAGTCTTCAATTGGGGAAATATCTTCTAATATTTCACCTAGACCTTCTTTTAAAAACCATTCATATGAATCTTTTTGGACTTTTAATAAATTTGGTAAATCTAATACTTGAGGAAATTTGGAGAAACTTTTTCTCTTAGTTCTTCCAAACATTTGTTCATGGAATTGGGCCATTAATCATTACTCCTTGTCTGTTTCAAGGCTTTTTAGTTTATCAAAAAGCCTTTACTGATATCTACTCAAAAAAATAAAAAAATCTCGATAATTAGATTTCTAGCAATTGTTAATTATACCATATTATAATCAACCATTCAAGTCCTTTTCGAGATTCCTTTCTTTAATCTTTTAATATTTTCTTTCTATCTTCTATTATATATTTTAATCCTTATACAATAAAATTTGTTTTGATTTCATGCTTTCTAGGAGGTATTTCACTATCCACATGACCTATAACTACGCCACTTACTGGATAAAATCCCTCATCTAAGGAAAGTTTTTCTATATATTTGCCATCTTTACCAATGGAATTGATAGCTCCTCTTATATAACAAGAGCCAAGACCCATCTCAGTAGCCTTTAGGCAAATATTTTCGATAACACAACCTGCATCTTCATATCTAGCGTTGGTATCCTTCTTTGAAGAAAACAAAATAAATAGGTTGCTATCAAACAAAGGATCCTTTGTTTTTCCTGTAAGATTTTGATATTCACTAATAATTTCAGATAAAATATCTTTATCTCTAATTACAGTGAGTCTACACTCATCATAGGCTCCATTTGCTATTGGAGATTTGCTTGCTGCATCCAAAAGTTTATTAACATCTTCATCACTAACTTTTTCGTCAGTGAATTTCCTATATGAGACCCTTTTATCTATTACTTGATCAAATAGCATAAAACCCTCCTTCTTCTGGCAAATCTTTGGATTAATTATACTCTAATAAAATTTATAAACAAATCAATATTATATGCTATAATTATAATAAATGGAGGCATTATGAAAAAGACTACAAGATTTTTAACGATAATAGGCGGGCTATTTAGGTCTGTTGTTACAATTTTATTTTTATTTGCAGGTATCTTTGCAGCCTTTGTAGATAAAAGCTTGCTAAAAGGATTTTTAGATTTACTTGGTTTTTCTAATATTTCTCTAGGTTTTGTAAAGCCAATAGCAATTGTATTTTTAGTTATTGGATTTCTAATTAACTTTAGAGTTGCTAGAAACATATTTTATGCAGGAAAAACTTGTGAGAAAAACTTATCCAATATATTCTTCTCAGTTTTATTTATAGTTATCGACCTTTTAGTTCTCTTATTTATTAGAGAAAAACTAATCTATGTTCCAATAGCTATAAATATCCTAGTGATTTTTGCATCAATTTTAGGTCTTGCTGCTAAGTCCAAAGGTCTATACGGACAAACCTTCAAAGAAAAAGGCCCTAAAAATAGAAGAGGTAAGGCAAGAAGGAAAGAAAACCTAAAGAAAACTAATATAGAAGAAGATGAAAATATTGATCACTCTGAAACAGAAAATGAGAAAATGATAGATGAAGATATTCATTATTCTCTTGATTTTGCCAGAGATGATGAAGTGTATAAGCCAATAGAAGAATCTAATGATATAACTAAAACTCAAAATCCAGATGAGCCTGTTACTATTCCAAACAAGACAAATGATGAGCTAGAAAATACAGTTGAAAAATCAAATTCTAGCATAGTTGATTTAGATAATGAAAATGAGGCTATCCAAGTTTCAAAAGATGATATCTTACCAGAAGAAGAAATTGCAGAAAATTTAGATAAAGAAGAAATTCCAACAGAAGATTTATCAGATGAAGATAAATTAATTGATTAGGAAAATCAATAAGTTATAAGGAAAAAGCTTACATTAATATAACACATGAAAAAGGATGATACAAATCATCCTTTTTTTCTTATCAAAAATGGGTATATAATATTGTAAGAAGAAAAGAGGAGAATTATGGATAAAAACTACTTAAAACTGCTTAAAGATATTTACCCAACAAAATCAAGTATCAAAGACGAACTCATTTCATTAAACTCAAAGCTTTACCTTCCAAAGGGTACAGAGTATTTTTTCTCTGATATTCACGGAGAAAGTGATGCCTTTCTTCATCTTTTAAGGTCAGCTTCTGGAAATATTAGAGATAAGATTACCAAGCTTTATGGAGACACTTTAATCAAAGAAGACCAAGATGAATTGGCCGAACTTATCTATGATCCTGCTAGGTTTTTGAAAGAATACAAAGAAAACGATTTGTTGACTGATGATTTTCTGACTATTACTATTCATAGGCTTATAAATCTCTTTAGGTTTGTATCAACCAAGTATCCAAAGGCCTACGTCAAAAGTAAATTTACAGGTTCGTACACTAATATAATAGACGAGCTTTTATATACTAATGATTCTGAGTTTAATAAAAAAGAATATTACGAATCCCTTGTGGCAAATATAGTAAAGTATAATTCTGCTGCTGAATTTATAATTGCTATTTCAAAATTAATCCAAAGAGTTTCAGTTGATAAGCTTCACATAGTTGGTGATATCTACGATAGAGGACCTTCACCTCATATTATAATGGATGAACTCCTAAACTTCCCAAATGTTGATTTCCAATGGGGTAATCACGATGTGGCATGGATGGGAGCTGCTAGCGGAAATGAAGCTCTAGTTGCAGCTTGTGTTGCCAATGCTATTTCTTATAATAATTTCGATATGCTTGAAGATGGATATGGAATTAACCTAAGACCTCTCCACGAATTTGCTCTTAGAACCTACAGGGATGATCCATGCAGGCTATTTATGCCAAGGGTTTATGATAGAAATATCTACGACAATGTCAGTGGAGAAGTTGCAGCCAAAATGTATAAGGCAATTTCAGTAATCAGATTTAAGCTAGACGGTCAACTTATAAATAGAAATCCAGAGTTTAATGTAGATGATAGAAATTGCCTAAAATATATAGATTTTGAAAAAAGAACCTACAAGGGCGAGCCTATGAAGGATACTCATTTCCCAACTATAGATCCTAAGGATCCTCTAAAACTCACCTCTGCGGAAGAATTTGTGATTAATATCCTTACAAGTGACTTCACAAAAGGAGAAAAGCTTAACCGTCACATAAGGTACCTATATAAAAAGGGTCAAATGTATAAGACAGAAAATGGATCACTCCTATTTCATGGTTGTATCCCTCTAACTGAAGATGGAAAGTTCCAAGAGATAACAATAAATGGCAAGTCTTATAAAGGTAAGAAACTAATGGATGCATTAGACAAGATTGTTAGAGATGCTTACTTTACTGATGACTTGTTCTCAAAAGATGTGATGTGGTATCTCATAAACGGAAGATATTCTCCAATCTTTGGCAAGAGTCAATATTCTTATTTTGAAAATCTCTTTGTAGATAGCAAAGACCTTAGAAAAGAAGTCTACAATCCTTACTTTAAACTAAGTGAAAAAGAAGAGATCGTAGATATGATCTTAGATGAGTTTGGTGTCAAAGATAGTAGAAGAAGGATAATAAACGGTCATGTTCCTGTCAAGGTTAAAAAGGGCGATAGTCCAATAAAAGGAAACGGCAAGTTATATGTTATAGACGGTGGAATTTCAAAACCTTACCAAGCAAAGACAGGGATCGCAGGTTACACTCTAGTCTATAACTCTCACCACGTTGCTCTTGCAGAACACAAGTCCTATAAGTCTATCACAGATGATGTTTCAAGCTACACTCCAAATATCAGAGAAGTGGAAATCCTACTTCCTAGGATGCTTAAAAAGGATACAGACGAGGGGCAATTGATAAGAGAAAAAATTGATGTCTTAGAGAAGTTTTTAGAAATATATGATGAAAAATAAGTAAGAAAAATCAGGAAGTCTCCACCCAAAGTAGAGATCTTCCTGATCTTTTTTATTCTATAATTTCTGGCTCGTCGTAATCTACGCCAAATGTTTCAACTGTTACACTTTTCATAACTTGGTCTTGTTTTGGTTTATCTTGGAAATTAGTCTTCGTTTCTGCAATCTTATCTACAAAATCCATTCCCTCGATTACCTTTCCAAATCCTGCATATTGACCATCCAAGTGTGGGCTATCCTTATGCATTACAAAAAATTGGCTACCTGCAGAATCAGGCATCATTGATCTTGCCATAGATAAAACTCCTCTTTCATGTTTAAGGTCGTTTTTAAATCCATTTGCAGAAAATTCTCCCTTGATAGCATAGCCTGGCCCACCTATGCCAATTCCTTCTGGATCTCCTCCTTGAATCATAAATCCTTTTATAACTCTGTGAAAGATAACTCCATCATAGAAATTGTGATTAACTAAGGAAATGAAATTTCTTACTGTATTTGGAGCGATTTCTGGGTAAAGCTCAGCCTTAAACACATCTCCATTTTCCATCTCAAATGTAACTATTGGGTTTTTATTTTCCATATATAATACTCCTTAATTTTTAAATGAATGTACTGGGGCAGGTATGTGTCCTCCCCTCTTAATCATTATATCCGAATTTGAATTTCCTACATCTATTATAGGAGCATAACCTAATAGTCCACCAAACTCTGCGTATTCACCAACATCTTTACCAATTACTGGTATAACTCTGACTGCTGTAGTTTTTCCATTTATCATACCTATAGCTGCCTCATCTGCTATCATTGCAGCAATAGTGGTTGAGCTTGTCTTACCAGGGATTGCAATCATATCAAGACCTACAGAACAAACAGAAGTCATTCCTTCAAGTTTGTCAAAGGTTAAGAATCCACCATCTGCAGCTTTAATCATAGCTTCATCTTCGCTTACAGGGATAAAGGCACCAGAAAGTCCACCAACAGATGCACTTGCCATTAGTCCGCCTTTTTTTACTGCATCATTTAATAGAGCAAGAGCTGCAACTGTTCCGTGTCCTCCAACATTATCTATCCCGATTTCTTCCAAGATTCTACCAACTGAATCTCCGATAGCTGGAGTTGGTGCAAGGGATAAGTCTAAGATTCCGAAGTTTTTGCCTAATCTATCAGCTACTTCTCTTCCTACAAGCTCACCCATTCTAGTGATTTTAAAGGCTGTCTTTTTAATAATCTCGCAAATTTCATTAATAGGAAGGTCTTTCTTATTTGAAATTGCTTCTTTTACAACACCTGGTCCTGACACACCCACATTTATAACTGTTTCTGCCTCGCTAACTCCGTGGAAGGCTCCTGCCATAAATGGATTATCCTCGACTGCGTTTGAGAAAATAACTAGTTTTGCACAACCTAGAGAGTCTGTATCAGCTGTTCTTTTAGCCAAGTCTTTTATCACATCTCCACAAAGTCCAACTGCATCCATATTAATCCCAGCCTTTGTAGAACCGACATTTACACTAGAGCAAACTAAGTTTGTAGTTGAGAGTGCCTTAGGGATTGATTTAATCAATATCTCATCAGCCTTAGTCATCCCCTTTTGTACTAGTGCAGAAAATCCACCTATAAAATCAATTCCTATATCTGCTGCAGCCTTATCTAAAACCTCAGCAAAGGGAGTGTAATCATCTAGGTCAGTTGCTGCTGCAATCAATGAAATAGGAGTAACTGATATTCTATTGTTGATGATTGGTACTCCATATATCCTTGAAACTTCCTCGCTTACCTTAATGAAATCCTTTGATTCTCTAATTAGCTTGTTGTAAATATTATCGCAAGCCTTCTTGTAGTCCTTGTCTATACAATCGAAAAGGGAAATCCCCATAGTTAGGGTTCTAATATCAAGATTTTCCTCATCGAGCATTTTTATTGTTTCTAAAATATTACTCTTATCCATATTAAATCCTGTGCATCACATCAAAAAGTTTTTCGTTTTGAATTCTTATCTCAAGTTTTGTTTCTTCTGCTAATTTGTCGAAGTCCTTTTTAATTTCTGAAAAATCTGCATTAGCCTTTGAAAAATCTATGTTAAACATACCTGCAAACTGATCTTCCATAATAGTTTGGCTTAAATCTAAAATATTTATATTGTATTCGTATAAAATCTTTGAAACCTTGTAAATAATTCCTTCTTGGTCATTTCCAATAACTGTTAGTATGGCTTTCATAATCTCCTCCTTAGAGCCTTTATCTACTTAAGATTTTACCCTTTTATATATTAGTGTACAGAATTATTTTATATTAACTGTAAATTTGGATTAAACAACCTATTTTTGACGAAAAAAAGCAGAAGATTAGATATCTATCTTCTGCTTTAGCTATTTATATTATTATTTTTGATTAATACCAACCATTGTTTGCCCAGAATGCTTGAGCGTTTTCCCATGATCCGTATCTTTGAGCTACGTAAGCATCAGCTGCAGCTTCTTGTTCTGCAGGGCTTGCACCGTATCCAACTAGAGATGGATTAAGTTGGTATCTACCGTAGTATCCACCTGCTGGGTTGTATGCTGTATAAGATCCACCAGATTCTCTTTGAGCTATCCATTCTTTTGCCCAGTTTGAATCTCCTTGGTAACTTACTTCTTCTTCGTAGTAAGTATCAGCTGGTTCTTCGTAATATGTTGTTTCTTCATAGTAATCATATGAAGGTTCTTCGTATGTTTGTTGGCTTTGTGTTTGAGAAGCTTGTTGAGCTGGCGCTTCTTTTTTAGCTTCTTGTTTTTCGTTAGCTTTCTTTTCTTTGAATGATTTTAGTAGGTTGTTGTAGATATAACCTTCTTCTCCTTCAAATTTTACCCTAACATATCCATTTTGTCCTTCTTCAAGAACTTCTACTTTGCTTCCTTCAGCAACAACTTTTATTACTTCTGAAGATAGGTTATCTTCTTTTCTAAAGTTAGATGGAGCAAGAACTTCTGTTTCCTTAGTTACATTAAACCAAGGTGTTCCAACGAAAGCTTCTCTTCCTTCAAAGTCAATCTTGAAGAATCCATTTGCTTTGCCAAGTATTTCATAAGCTCTATTTTCATCATTAATAACACCAATGATGTTATTTGTTTCTTCTGCTGATGATCTTACGTTAACTGCATCTGCTACTTCTTTGTTGATAACAACGCTATCTGCTTTTGCTTCCTTTGCTCCTATGCTAAATACCGAAGGTAAAACTAGAGCTGCTGCTAATGCGTACTTTGTAATATTTTTCATTTATAATCTCCTTACTTTCTTTTTGTTATTTATATATTCTAAAATTATTTTCAACTTTCTTGTTACAATAGTTACAAAATGTTAACAAGTATTTTTCACAATTGATATTGTACCTTTTAATTGTGTAGATATTATGTAGATTCTGATATTTTGATAATTTTTTGCTAAATATTGGAATTTAAACCTTATCTAGGAAAAACTAAATGATTTTTAATTGAAATAAATCAAATTTTTCTATAATTTTAAAATTCATTATAGTTTTTTGTACATTTTTAAAATGTATTTTGCTATTAATTTGTTACAAATATAATTAATTTTGTAATATATCGTTTTCATTTACTAATAATTCTTTATTATAAAAATATCTATATATATAAAAAGCTAATATTCGCCCATCTTTTCAATATGTAGTATAATCAACCTAGAATTAATATGAAAGAGAGCAACAAATGATAAACGTCTATATTTTATGTGGTGGACCTTCTAGTGAGCATGACATCGCCCTTAGAAGTGCCCTAAATATTAGCAACAATTTAAACGAGAATAAATATAATATTAAACTTGTATATATTGATAAGAAAGGAGCTTTTTCTGAACCTTTCGAAAAAATCGAAACTAATGATGAGTTTGATTTGGTAAGAGATATAAAGGAAAGTAAGACTAAATCCATTTCTAATTTCCTTGATATAATCAGCAAAGAAGACCTTACAAATACTATCATCCTTCCTGTAGTACACGGTACTTACGGTGAGGATGGTACTATCCAAGCATTTTTAGATGTGGCTGGTATTTCTTATATAGGAAACGGACTTCTTTCCTCTGCAATCTGCATGGATAAGGTTACAAGTAACGATATCTTTGAGAAAAATAAACTAAGACAAGCAAAATATCTCTACACTAATAAAGAAGGTTTAGATGATAATTTCTTAGATAAATGTATAGAAGAAATTGGACTTCCTCTTATAGTAAAACCTTCTGCTAATGGATCTTCTGTAGGAGTTAATAAGGTTACTACAAGAAAAGAGCTTTTAGATTCTGGTCTTGAGGCATTAAAATATGACAAAAAAGTTTTAGTAGAAGAGCTGATCGAAGGTCAAGAGATTGAGTTTGCAGTTGTAGGCGATATGAATCCAGATGTATCAGAACCTGGAGCTTACATTTCAGATCACACCTTCCTTGACTACGACGCCAAATATTTTTCTAAATCTACAAAGGAATCCCTTCCTTATAAGTTAGATGAAGAAAAATTAAAAGAGGCTCAAGAATTTGTTAAAAAATGCTATGTAGCTTGTGGTTGCGAGGGTTTTGCTAGAGTTGATATTTTCTATGCTAATGATGGCAATTTCTATGTAAATGAAATAAATACCTTCCCTGGCTTTACTCATTCATCATTTTTTGCAAGGCTATGTGAGTTGATGTATGACAAATCTTTCTCTGAGCTACTCGATATACTAATAGAAGATGGACTTAGAAGGGGGCAAAGATGATAGAAAGAAATTTAGGTCAAATAGCAGAAATGCTAGGTGGATCACTTTGCGATCCAAATTATAAAGATGTGAAAATATCCGGCGTTTCAACTGACTCTAGAACTATTCAGGAAAATAACTTATATATTCCTTTGGTTGGAGAAGTCTTTGATGGTAGACTCTTTGTAAAAGAGTGCGAGGATAAGGGAGCAAGTGCTTTTCTTATAGATAGAGATTATGAGATTAAAAATAATATAAGTATTCCTTATATTAGGGTTGACGATACCCTAAAGGCTCTCCAAGACTTGGCACGTTCTTATAGGAAAGAATTAGACGCCAAAGTAATTGGTATAACTGGTTCTAATGGTAAAACAACTACAAAAGACCTTTTGTATGAAGTCCTTAGTACCAAGTACAAAACCCAAAAAACTATCGGCAATCTAAATAACGAAATAGGTGTGCCAAAAACTATCCTTTCTTTAAATGAAGATACAGATGTTGCTGTTGTTGAGCTTGGTACAGATAGGTTCGGGGATATATCTTTAACATCAAATATAGCCCTTCCTGATATTGCAATTATTACAAATATCGGTGATAGCCATTTACACAACCTAAAATCAAAAGAAGGAATCCTAAAGGCTAAGATGGAGATTGTCGAAGGACTAAGTGATGATGGAATATTCATCTACAACGGTGATGATGAAACTATGAAAAAAGAAATCGCCTCTTATAAGGTGGATCAAAAAATAATTAGCTTTGGACTAGAAGATACCAACGACTTTGTTGTTAAAGAAGTCCCTAGCACACCTGCTAAAGTTTCTTTTAGCCATGACGATGAAACTTACGACATCCCACTTTTAGGTAGACACAATATCTACAATGGCGCCTGCTGTTTGCTTATAGCAAATATCCTAGGCCTTGATGCAAATGAAGTAAAAAGCGGCCTAGTAAAGGTAAGACCAGCTAATAACAGGTCTAGCATGATTGAACTTGATGGATTTGATGTTTTAGATGATTCATACAAATCAAATCCTCAGTCCCTAAGATCTGGCCTTGCAACATGTAAATTATTAGATGGCTACAATAACAAGATAGTAGTCCTTGGTGATATGTTGGAGCTTGGTGATAAGGAAGATGAGCTACACTATGAAGTAGGCCTTGATATTGATCCAAAAGATATTCACTATTGTTTATTTTTCGGAAAACTATCATATCATATGTATAAGGGTGCTTTAAATAATTTCCCAAAAGACAGAGCTTTTTATTTTACTGACAAGGACGATTTGATAGATAAATTAAAATCCTTGGTTACAAAATCTACTCTCGTTTTTGTAAAGGGAAGTCATGGCATGCACATGGAAGAAATTATAGAAAGTATTGGAAATCTGAAATTATAGAAAAAGAAAAGAAAAGAATAAGGAGTAAAAATGATTTATACCGTAACTCTTAACCCATCCATTGACCTATTTGTTGAACTTAAAAATCTCAACCTAGGCCAACAAAATGATATCTTAGCTGAAAGATCCTTACCAGGAGGAAAGGCCCTAAATGTATCAAGAATCCTTTCATCTCTTAGGATTCCAACAATAGCTACAGGTTTTGTTGGAGGATTCCAAGGGGAATTCATTACCGATTGGCTAACTAAAGAAAATATCAGCACCAACTTTGTCAAAATGTCAAACCACAATAGAACAAATATCAAAATATTTGAAAACAAGCAAGAAACTATGATAAACTTCCCAGGTCCAACTATAAAATCTGACGAAGTAGATGAATTAGTTTATTATCTATCAAGAGTTAGAGAAGGAGATACAATCATATTCGGAGGATCTGTTCCACCAATGGAAGATGGTTTAGATAATGATATTTACACAAGACTTGTATCAGTTGCAACAGCTAATGGTGCAGACTTCGTGGCAGATGTTCCTGCAAGGTACCTCCTTGATATGGTTAAGCAAAAACCTCTTCTTGTAAAGCCAAACGGTGAGGATATAGAAGAAATATTTAATGTTAGAATTGAAAATAAAGAAGACTACATTCCATATGGTAAGAAGCTAGTAGAAATGGGTGCAAAATACGTCATCATATCCTTTGGAGCTAGCGGATCAATGTTCTTTACTAAAGATGAAGTTTACCAATCAAAAACTGTAGAAGATGATAAGGAAATCATAAATACAGTTGCTTGTAGAGATGCCATGATTGCAGGATTCTTAGGAACTATAGTTCGTGATGGAGATCCTGTAGAATCTTACAGAATGTCTGTAGCAAGTGCATCTGCTACTGCAAGGGTATTAGATCTTGCAACTCGTGATGAGATAATGGATATCTTATCTTTGGTAGAAATTGAAAAACTTCAATAATATAAAACAAAACCGACTCCAAATTAGAGTCGGTTTTATTGTCCGTATTTTTCTATCAATTCACTGATATCCTCTACCCTATGATTACACACATCTACTACAGACTCTTCTGTCACATAATTTAGGGTAAATGATAAGGGTGTTTCTTTTAAAAAACTTATGTCGTTGTAGTCATCACCAATTGCTATGATATCTTTGTCATAAGCGTAGAATTTCTTTATAAAATCAATACCTGTTTGTTTGGAGATATCTTTATCTATAACATCTATTACTCCAATTGACTTGTGGAAAGAAAATAAATCTTTAAAAGGATTATCCAAAAAATCATCACTATAAATAGCTAGGGAATAGACTTTCTCATATTTTTTTAAATCATCTAAACTATCTATTTTTCTATCCAAATCTGTAAATATCTTAATTGGATAATCTTTCTTGTAGTAGGTGATGATATCTTTTAGCTTATCTTTGTCCAAAGTCTTCTTATATACTTCTCTCATCTCTTTTTTATCATTTACGAGAATGTGAGATCCGTTGTTAGCTATAACAAAATCAGGATTGATTTTTCCATCAATCAAGCTTTTTAGGGAAAAGTAGCTTCTTCCAGTTACTATTCCAAAGATACCAGAAGAAGCCTTGAAGGATCCTATAGCCTTTAGATCATTTTCCTTAAATTCTCCGTCTATATAGATAGTTCCGTCAAAATCAGATGCTATAATTTTCATCTAATCACATACCTCTACTTGTTCATAGGGTATATTGTTCTTTTCTAAAAGCTCAACTGCATAATCGTCCATCCTGTAGGCTACGTTGTAATATATTTTTTTGATACCTGCTTGGATTAAGGACTTGGTACAATTTAGGCAAGGAAAATGTGTTACATAACATATGGTATCCTTTAGAGCAATTCCCTCCTTGGCACAATATAATATTGCATTCATCTCAGCGTGTATTGTTGCTATACAGTGGCCATCTCTCATGGTGTGACCTACTTCATCACAGTGGGGATTGCCTGAAATAGATCCGTTATATCCTGTTGTTACGATTCTATTTTCCTCATTTACAATAACACAACCAACATATGCCCTATCACACGTTCCTCTCATTGCAACATTTTTTGCAAGTTTCATAAAATATTCTTGCCAACTTAGTCTATCTTTTGCCATACTTACTCCTTAAAATTTAAGTCTTATCTTAAATAGAATATCAAAGAATTTGTAACTTAGCAACATGGCTAGGGCAAATACTATTATGGAGACTACTCCAGCTGATTCAACCAACATACTTGATAGGATTGAAGTGATTATATTAGCAAGGGTCAAGCTTCCCATTATTTTAGCAAATATCCCTATTGGCTTAGATACTATCATGTATCCACTTCTTTCAGATGTTGATTTTTTATTTACTGTTAGAGCTAAAAGTAGCACAAGGATTGAAATTATTAAAAATGCTCCAACAGACATGATGTTATCTATTGCTATATTAGTTAAGCTTATTAGAGTTCTTACAAATATATTTTGCTTAACCATAAAGCCATTAAAAGCATCGTCAATTGCCATAGCTCCTTCGTTTGAAAATACTCGAACTAGCATGCTGATATCTTCCTTTATTAAAGATACGCCACCAATAGTTAGAATAAATAAACCAATATGACCGATTATGTTTCCTGCAATAAAGCCGAGTGATGTTGATAGTATTGATGTTGCCAAAAATACTAGAAGGTCTTTGCCAATATGACTAAAAGATTCTTTCATACTTACAACAGGTCCAAATCCAGATGATTTTAATAAAAATGATAGGATTATGGAATTTATCGCAAAGATCAAAATCCCAAAGATAAAGACTATCCCAATTTTCATCAAAAGATCATCGCGTTTTTTCCAAGGCATCATTCTTGTAAATTCAAATATAGGCATGGATTCTTCTATACTTGTAATTGTTATTGCAAAAAGAGCTATAATTATCATCACAGGAGCAACAAGATTATCCAAATAAGAACTTGCACTTAGCTTACCATCACTAGTTCTATTGAAGATTCTCATAAAATCATTGTAGGTATAGTGGGCATTTCGTCCATTTTCTCCTTCACCCAGCTTATCATAATAATCAGTCTGATAGTCAGAATCCATCTGCCAAAGTTTTTCATCTTCTATGATTTTATATTTTTCCTTGTACTTCATAGCATGAACATCTAATTCATCCATAGTTTTATCATCCAAGATGAAATCTTTATCGAACTTTTTACCCTCTATATCTTCCCATATTTCTATAGCATCCATCTTAAATTGCTTATAGTCATCTTGGATTAATCGTCTGCTTGTTAGTCCTATAGTCATAGTCATAAATACAGTTATTAGGGCTAACCATAGTGAAAATCTCTTTGCAGTAAACTTAAATAACTTTGTAAAATTACGCATCTTTCTCGCCTCCCTTTTCAAGATAGAAATAATCCTCTATTTTAGGGGTTAGGATATCATATTGAATGATGTCATCTCTATTTAATAAATCTTCTAATCTATCGTCGCTTGCGCTTACTAGGATAGTCGCAACTCTTCCGATCTCACTAACTACTATAACTTTTTTCCTGAAATCATTTGAAATCTCGTCTTTAAATACAACTTGAGCTTTCTTGATTTTATTAATGGTAGAATCGTTCGTATTAATAAGTTTACCATTTATAGTTAAGTAATAGATATAATCACAAATACCAGAAAGCTGATCTAGTTCGTGACTTGAGGCAAGAATTGCTCTACCATTATCCTTAGCATCTATTAGATAATTTACAATTTCTTTCTTGTTTAAAACATCCATTCCATCAAGTATTTCATCTATTAAGATAACTTTTGCCTTTGTTGCAAGGATTGTAATTAGACCTAGGATACTTTTTTGTCCCTTTGAGAAATTCCTCACATTTTTATTTGAATCTATATTTTGTTTTTTAATCTCCTCAAAAAAGAAGTCCTCATCGAAATCATCATAGATTGTCTTGTAGAAATTTGGTATGTTATTAACCTTAAAATAAGAAAAATAATCAAACCTATCTGGCAAAAATCCAATATTTTTGATTAAATCAGGATTCTTGGATATTTTTTTATCGTCTATAGTAAAACTTCCGCAGTCCATATCGTATATACCACAAAGGCATTTTAATAGGGTAGTTTTACCAGATCCATTTCTTCCGACAAGACCTGTTATCATTCCTTCTTCTAGGTCAAAGGAGATATCGTCCAAAACTTTTTTCTCGTCAAAAGCCTTGCTAACATTATTTGCCCTTATCTTCATACAAACTCCTTTCTACTTTTTCATAGATTTCACTTATTTCTTTTAAGTCAAATCCTAAAAATATAGCTTGTTTAAATTCATCCTCAAGTTTTAAGATAAACTCTTCTTTACTATTTTTTATTTTTACTTCATCAATTTTAATGAAAGTACCTATACCTGGTTTAGTTTCTATAATGCCTAACCTATCTAATTCCTTGAAGGCTTTAGACACTGTGGTTTGGTTTATTGAAAGGCTCTTGGATATTTCTCTTACAGAAGGAAATTTATCCCCGTCCTTTAATAAATCAGCCGCAAGCATTTCTTTGGTTTGCTCAACTATTTGTTGGTATAGAGGTACTTCAGAAGAATAATTTATATTAAACATATCCCCTCCATATGGTGTATGGTCATATACCATACATATCTTATTTATATTATAACACGCAAAGAAAATATTGCAAGACTTACACAAAAAAAGAACTCCTTATCGGAGTTCTAAGGCTTTTGACAAAGTGACAAAATCTAAAAGGAAGCGTTCCATTCGGAAGAAATTTTAAGAAATTCAAATCGATATAATGCGTCCGTAAATCGCACTGTTTGAGCATTGGCGAGTTTGCGATTTACAGTATTATGAGATTTAGAATTTCTAAATTTCTGTAGTTGGATAAGTGTTTTTAGATTTTGTATACGCTCTAAGAACTCCCTGTCGGAGTTCTTAGAAATCATATTCAATTCTACATCAAAACTGAAAATGGTTTAGCTATTTTTGCTAGAAGTTTCTCAGCCTTACTTATATTTTTAACATCTTCCATATTTATTTCAGTTGCAATTTCAAAGAAAATATCAAAATCATTTTTAATTTCTACCAAACTATTTGACTCATACATCAATACTCCACACTCAAAGTTTTGATAAAGTGCCCTATAGTCAAGGTTAATTGTACCAACAAATCCAATAGTGCCATCAGCAAGCCAAGTCTTTGAATGAACAAAGCCCGGTGTATATTCAAATATCCTAACTCCCGCCTCAAGCATCCCCTCGTAGTGGTCCTTAGCTAGGGCGAAAGAAATCTTCTTGTCTGGAATATGAGGCAGACAAATTCTAACATCTATGCCGGATTTAGAGGCAAGTTTTATTGCATTTCTAATCTCCTCATCTATTATTAAATATGGACTCATAAGATATACATAAGTCTTTGCCTTGTTTATTATATCAATAAGGACATTTTTAGAAATAGTTTCATTGTCCAAAGGATTGTCTGCAAAAGGAATATATAAGCCTTTACCTTCTGTTTGAGGATAAGTCTTTAGGTAAGGTGTGTAATCTTCCGCCTCTTTATCTATAGAGTTCCACATATTTAAAAACATGATTGCGAAAGATTTAACTGCACTTCCTGTTAGTCGTGCACCGCAATCTTTCCAGTGGCCAAATCTTTCATATACATTTATGTATTCATCAGAAAGATTGATTCCTCCAGTATATGCGCACTTGCCATCTATTACCATAACTTTCCTGTGGTCTCTGTTGTTTTGATAGGTTGATACTATAGGATACATCTTAGAAAACACCCTACATTCTATACCTAGACTTGCCATCTCCTCTGGAAAATTAGATTTAACCCTGGTAATCAAGTTTGAACCATCAATTAAAAGTCTTACTTCTACTCCCTCTTTGGCTTTTTTAACTAACTCTTCTAGTATAGTCCCCCACATATATCCATAGTCTATTATGAAAAACTCCATAAAGATAAAGTTCTTGGCGTTTTTTACGTCTTTTAGCATAGCCTCAAACATATCATCTCCTACCTTAAAATATGTTGAAGATGTATCTTTGTATGTAGGAAATCCACCAACATCATCTAGGTATTTGGCTATTGGATAAAATCTTTCTTCTCTATTTTTTATCATCTTTTCTAGCTTATCGTCAAGATCTGTGTAGGCTCTGGAATCATTATTTAGCTTTAAAACTTTTCTTTGCTCCCTCCTATAGCCAATAGAAAAGTGACTCATCAAAAATGCAATGATTCCAAATGTTGGAACAAGTGCAATAAGCAAAAACCAAGAAAGCTTGTTAGAATTGGAGACTTCTTCCATATTAAGAATTATGAGCATAATCAAAAGTTTGGATGCTGTATCTCCACCCACAAGATAAGTTGAATCTACCTTTAGATAATGATAAAAGTAGACCATTAGCCCCAGTTGTATAAGTATTAGAAATACAAAAAGTCCAACACGGGAGAAGATCAAACTTCCCAAACTCTTTCTGGTCTTTTTCACATACTTATTTTCATTGATTTTATTAATAATGTTTTTATTAAATTTGTACATAGGTTAATTATACCACTTTCCTTTGGATATTACACATATATAATTTGACATAAGATTTATTATTCATAAGATATAAGGTGAGGTGAAAATTGATGAAAAACATACTTATTATAAATGACTTTGTATCACTAGGTAAGATGGCCGGAAAAATGATGGACTCTGTTCTTTCTTATAAGGAATACAGGGGATTTTTCTTGCCTACTGCCTTGATTGCTAATAACTTTTCCTATGGAAAAAACGCAGTTTTAGATTGTACTGACTACTTAGATGATTGTCTAAAAAACTGGGAGGACTTAGGATTTAAATTTGACCTTATTTCTATAGGTTATATCCACAATACCAAGCAAAGAGATATAATCTATGATTATGTCAAAAACTTATCATATGAAACTACTGTTCTATTTGATCCTATAATGGGTGATGATGGTTCTTTATATGAAACTATAGATGAAACTATCCTAGACAATTACAAATCTCTTGTAGAGCTTGCTGATATCATAACTCCAAACGCTACAGAAGCTAAGTTTTTGGATATAGATTATGACACTTTCAAACAAAATGGACAAAAATATCTTATTACTTCTGTTTCAGATGGAGACAATTATTATGTAGAAGGATTCGATGGATATGAATTTAAAGTTCCTTTTAAGAAACTTCCTAAAAGACTTACAGGAACTGGAGATTTATTCGATGGACTCTTTATAATTTATTATCTTGAAGGTAAATCTGTAGAAGAAGCTTGCAAAAAAACCGTAGAGATCATCTCAAAAATATATAAGGACGTAATAGAATATTCAACTGATGAAAATATCAATATCGAAAGATATCTCTCACTTATAGACTAGAAAGAAGGAGATTTTGCAGAAAAAAGATTATTGGAAGAAATCAATCTCAATAGCATGGCCTGCCCTCTTGGAGTTTTTCTTCATATCAATAGCAGATATCATAGATACCTTCATGGTATCTGGTATGGGACCATCGGCAGTAGCAGCTATTGGTCTAACTACTCAACCTAAGTTTATTGCATTATCATTCTTCTTTGCTATAAATGCGGCTGTATCAGCCTTGGTTGCAAGAAGGCAAGGAGAAGGTGATAGGACAGAGGCCAACCGTACTCTAATAACGGCAATATACATAGTTATATTTTTTGTAATATTGGTTGATTTATTAATGATGCCATTTTTATCGCCAATTTTAAAATTTGCAGGGTCAAATCCAGAAACTCATAATCTTTCAATATCATATTTTCAAATAATAATGGGCGGTTTGATATTTAACGCCCTTGCTATGGTGATAAATTCAGCTCACAGAGGTTGTGGCAATACTCAAATAGCCTTTGTATCAAACCTAGTAAGCTCAATAGTAAATATGACCTTCAACTACCTACTTATCTACGGAAACTTAGGATTTCCTGCTTTAGGTATAAGAGGTGCTGCCATAGCAACAGTTCTTGGAACTGTCGTTGCAACCATAATGTGTCTTTTGTCCTTAACTAAAAAAGATTCATACATTAACTTCAAAGAAATTATCAAAGCGAAATATGCTTATAGCAAAACAATCGCCAAATCAATTGCAAACTTAGGTTTTAATATATTTGTTGAAAACATATCAGCAAGAATAGGATTTATGATAACTGCCATTACTGCAGCAGGTCTTGGAACAGAAATATTTGCCGCTCACAATGTAGGCATGAATCTCTTATCTTTAACATTTTCCTTTGGTAATGGTATGCAAGTTGCAGCTATCGCCCTATCTGGAAATGCACTTGGAGCAAATGATAAAGAAGGTGCCAAGATATATGGTAAGGTCTGCCAACAAATTGGATTTATCATATCAGTTGTTGTCTCAATAATATTAATAGTATTTGGAAGAAATATATTCGCTCTCTTCTTTAAAGACCAACACATAATTGAATATGGACTTATCATAGCTAGATTTCTAACATTAATCGTTTTACTACAAATATCTCAAACAATCTATGGAGGTTGTCTGAGGGCTGCTGGAGATGTCAAATACACCCTAGCTGTTGCCTTAATTTCAGTAACCTTTATAAGAAGTGCCGTAACCCTATTTACTGTTCATATCCTAGGAATGGGACTTGCAGGAATTTGGACAGGAGTGCTTGCAGATCAAACGTCACGATTTGTAACCCTAAGATACAGGTTCTACCAAGGTGATTGGGTTAACAAAAAAATATAAAGAAAAAACAAGCTAGATTTTGACATAAATCCCAAAATTCTGATTTATGGGTCTTTGTCATCTAGTTTGTTTTTTCTTTCTGTATTATCTTTTTAAATAGTCTTGTTAGCTTTTTCTAACAAACTCTCAAACTCATCTTTGCTTAGTCCAAATTCCCCAAAATGGTGTTTGTCTGGATCATGGAAGTCCGTTCCTCCTGATTCTAAGAGATCGTATTTGTTAGCTATATCCTTAGTTATCTTATAGTCAATCTCTTTCATCTTTGAGTGAGAAATCTCTATTCCTTTTAGACCAAAGCCAACGTATTTTTCTATCTCTGGATAGTTTTCATATTGGCAAGGGTGAGCTATGATGGGTATTGCACAATCAGCAAGGATTGCCTTAATCCCTTCTTCTACATCAATATATCCCATTTGTAAGTTTTTCTTCTTATCTTTCATAGATCCAAAGATTTTACTAAAAGTAATCTCTTCTTTTTTCTCTGGATACTTTTCCTTAAGTGCCTGTATTATATTTGACTTAAAAACAATTGAATAGGGAGAGAATTTCTTGCAATCAGCATAGCTTATATCGTAGCCTTTTTTATTTAAATCCTCGATCAATTTCCTGTGATTGCTATCTCTTCTTTTTAGAAAATCATTGCACAAGTTATCAATATTAGGAGTTTCTTCTGGCAAAAATAGGGCAACTATATGGACTTTCTTGTCTACTTCATAATCGTAACAGCTCATCTCCAGAGCCTTTAGGGTTTTTATCCCAATTTCTTCTGCCTTTTTCTTGATTTCTCCGAAGTGATCGCTAGTATCGTGATCTGTTATAGCAAGAACCTCCACTCCCTTGTCCTTGGCTCTTTTTAAAACATCTTCTATTTCTAATAATCCATCTGAGTGGTTGGTGTGTGAATGTAAATCTGCATATATTTTTTTCATATTAATCCTTTATGACAAAAAAAGAACTGCTGCAAGCTTTTGCAACAGTTAGTTTTTAATTAGCTACAAGTTTAACAGTTGATGTCAAGATATCTGAGTATGTATAAGATACTGTTCTTTCAACATCAAAATCATTGTTAACCTTTACCGTAAACACACTTGGGAAAGCATTGACGATCACGCCAGTTTTGGTTTTAATCCTTTTTCTTCCCATATCTGCTTTGAGAATAACTTCCTTACCCACATTACTTCTTACTTCATCTCTAATATCTTGAACTGATTTATGTGCCATTTAATCATCCTCTCATTCATTATGTGTACTATTATACTATGAATCATAAGTAATGTCAAATTAAATAATTAATTATACGCTTGTAAAAGTTCTTGTCAAATATTTTTTGAAATTTTTCATCTAGTCCAAACCTCTCTATTACAAGCTTTAATTAATTTTATAAATAAAAATATCTATAAAAAAATACAAGCGAAAGTTAAGATAAACTTACGCTCGTATTAGTTATTTATTAGCTAGATTAATTTCCAGATATTTTTAGAATATTCAACAGGATTTTCTATTTCAAGTCCTTCCATTAGTCTTGCTTGATCTAGCAAGAGATTTGTAATCATCTTAGCTTTATCGTCATCTTTTCCTACACTTTCTTTTAGGATTGTGTATGCCTTGGTGTTTTTGCTAATTTCAAGAACCTTGTCTGCCTTAATTCCCATGGCTTGAGGTTGATCTTTTAGAGTTTTTTCCATCTCTATTGATACTTCTCCCCTTTGTTTTATCATAGCTGGAATATCTACTAGTTTGTCAGTAAATCTAACATCTACAACATCATCTGGGGTATTTTCTTTTACAAAGTCAACAAGCTTAGTATCTTCTTCATCCTTTTCTTCATTTGTATCTTCTTCTTGGTTGATTGATTTAAATGGAATTTCCTTATAATCTTTTAGCATTTTAATCAAGAACTCATCAAGTTTTTCATCAAGAAGCAAGACATCTCTATCATCATCTACCATAGCTAGAGCTGGTGATGCTTTTATTTTTTCTAAGCTATCTCCAACAGCATATAGGATTTCTTCGTCGGTTGATTTCATATTATCCTTGTATTCTGCTAGAGTTATCAGTTTATCTTCATTTTTAGAATAAAACAATAATAAATCTTCTAGGTCACTCTTATTAGCGCCATATGATTCATAGATTGAAACTTTTAAGCTATTGCCAAATTCCTTGAAGAAAGATTCGTATTTATCCCTATCATTTTTAAGTAAATCTTTTAGACCTTGTCTGATTTTCTTGTTGATTTGCTTAGCTATAACCCTAACTTGCCTATCTTGTTGGAGAGTTTCCCTTGAGATATTTAAGCTAATATCATCACTATCAACAACTCCCTTTACAAAGGAAAACGCATCATCAAGTAGGTCTTCTGACCTATCCATGATTTTTACCCCGTGAGAATAAAGCTCCAAGCCTTTCTTGTAATCTTTTGAGTAGAAATCAAAAGGAGCTTTCTTTGGAATGTATAACAATGCCTTAAACTCTACCAAACCTTCAACATTAAAGTGCATCCATGATAAAGGCTCATCAAAACCATAGTGGCTTTCTCTATAGAAGTTTACATAGTCCTCATCTTTTAAATCATTTTTATTCTTTTTCCAAATTGGTTCATTTGAATTTAGGATATCATAATCTTTATAATCTTCGTATTTTGGATCATCGTCTGTAAAGTCAGCTGCTTTTCTAGTTTTTGTTACTAGCATTTTGATTGGATATCTGATGTAGTTAGAATATTTTTCTACTAGGTTCTTGATCCTAAATTGGTCTAAATATTCATCATAATTGGCATCTTCTGTATTTTCCTTTAGGAAAAGTTTTATCTCTGTTCCGTTTTCTTCCTTATTAGCTTCACTTATCTCGTAAGATTCTGCATTAACAGATTCCCACAAATATGCTTTATTATCTCCAAACTTCTTAGTTAGAACTTGGATTTCATCGCTAACCATAAATGCAGAATAAAAACCAACACCGAATTGACCGATCAAATCTTTGACATCTGAATCTTCTATACTTTTTCTAAAGGCCTCTGTACCTGATTTGGCAATTGTACCTAGATTTTCTATTAGGTCATTTTCATCCATTCCTATGCCTGTATCTAGGATTGTTAGGCTTCTTTCTTCCTTGTTTGGAATAATTTCTATATAATAATCAGACTTGTCGGTTGAATTGTCTGATTTTAAATCCTTATAATATAGTTTGTCTAGTGCGTCTGAAGCGTTTGAAATTAACTCTCTTAGGAAAATTTCCTTGTTTGTGTATATAGAATTTATCATAAGATCCATTACTTTTTTGGCTTCAGCTTTAAATTCTTGTTTCATATTTCCTCCTTAGCACTCTTAGTCGTCAACTGCTAATACTATACTAAGTAGTAGGTCTTTTTCAATAGATTATTTAGTTTAATTTTTTGCTAAGAGTAACTATTCTCTTTTGGCAAGCAATTCTTTCTTCTATGAGCTTATCTTTCTTCTTCATTAGTTTTTTCTTGTAAATCATTCCAAGAATGATAAAAATAAGTAAAAACCCTACTAGCAAAATTCCAATCTTTTTATAATCTTCAAGCCTTGTAAAGCTTAATATCAAAAGAACTAGCGCATCTATAATAAGTGACTCAAAGAATAATCTGATGAAAACTCCACCATCCCTAAAGTCCATTTGCTCTTGAATTTTTGAAAGATTTTCTCTTTCTTTTTCAATTTCTTTTATTATATTTTCTCTTTCTTCCATAAATCCTCCTCCTTTAATCATACCCTAGTAAAACACTTTGATTATGAAAATTTTTATAGTAAAATAATATCTACAAGGAGGGCTATATATGGCTTTAGAAGAAAACAAAACAACTGAAAAAACTGGTGATGCTAAGATCACTCGCGATATGATTATCGGCGAAATAATTCAAATAAAACCAGAAGCTATCAACACACTTTTGATGGCAGGAATGGGTTGTATTGCTTGTCCATCATCACTTTACGAAACTCTTGAAGAGGCTTGTATGGTTCACGGTATGGACTGCGAATACCTACTAACTGAATTAAATAAATAATAGACTATCCTTTTGGTAGTTTTTCAATAAAAAAGATTCCCCATTTTTGGGGAATCCTTTTTTTATGCTATCTTTCCTTTTTTTCTAAGTCTATTGCTGTTGATGATTGCAGCTGTTGCATCTCCTGTTATGTTTAGGGTTGTTCTACCCATATCAAATATTCTGTCGATTCCAGCTACAAGAGCTATTCCTTCTACAGGAAGGTTTACTGATTGTAAAACCATAGCAAGCATTATCATTCCAGATCCTGGAACTCCAGCCGTACCTATTGATGCAAGTGTTGCAGTTAGAACTATACTTACCATTTGTCCAAGGGTTAAATCTATGCCGTAGCAAGATGCAATGAAGATTGCGCATACACCTTGATAAATTGCAGTTCCGTCCATATTTATAGTAGCTCCCAAAGGAAGAACAAAACTTGTAACGTCCTTGTTTGCTCCCAATTCCTCACAACATTTCATATTGATTGGAAGTGTACCAACTGATGATGCAGAAGAAAATGCAAACATGATTGCAGGAAGCATTCCCTTAAAAAACTCTATTGGATTTAGGTGTCCTAAAGTTTTTATAGTAAATGAGTAAACAACAAGTCCATGCACTAGATATGCAAGGTAAGCTACAAGTAAAACTGATGCCAAAGATCCAATAATCATAGGACCATTTTCAGCTATAACTGGAATTAGTAAGCAAAATACACCTATAGGTGAAAGTCTTAAGATAAGTTCCATAGCCTTCATAAATATTTCATTTAAAATTTCAACAGCACCGATAGCCTTTTCTTGTTTTAATTTATCAATAACAAGGATTGAGAATCCAACAATTATAGCTCCCACTATAATTTGAAGCATATTTGCCTCATACATTGGTGCGAGGAAGTTTTTTGGGAAGATATTTACGATAGTATCCATAAATGATACCTTATCTTGTACTTCAAACTCTAGATTGCTTGTTCCAATAACTGGGAAAATTCCTTTGAACATATTACCAAATCCTAATCCAATTACGATAGCGAAAGCAGTTGTAAAGAAATAATAAATTATGGTAAATACACCAACTTCTCCAACTTTTTTGATATCTCTCATAGAAACGATTCCGCCAATTATAGAGAAAAATACAATTGGTGTTACTATGAACTTGATTAGGTTTAGGAAAATATCACCAATCGGTTTTATGTATTGGTTTAAAATTTCCGATTGACTCTGCAAGAGTAGTCCAAGTACAATCGCCGAAATAAGGGCAATAAAAATATTACGGGTTAACTTTGATTTTTTGACCTTTTTATTTTCTGTCATAAGCTCCTCCTTATCCTATTATTAATATATCATAAAGTTGAATAAGATTACAAATTATTTGCACAAAAGCCAACCCACACTAATCATGTAGGTTGGCTATTTTTCAGTCTTTTTTCTTTAGATTTTTGTATCCAAACATGAGAGCAACAAGAGCGTTAACTTCGGCAAGTATAGATGTTATACCAGTTTTTGGATTTTTCTTGTTAGATCTACTAGTAGCATTATTTTCGTTAATATTTTTAGCTACAATCTTGCTATTATCTCCTGTTTTGTTATTATTTTTGTTAGATTTATCCTTATTATCAGATTTATTCTTATCAATTGGTTTCGTAGTATCGTTATTATCAGCAGATGCGTCTACTTGAGGGATACTTATTTTTTCCCAAATAGCAGTAAATATCATTTCATCAGTGACCTTGACCCTACTTCCAGCTAGGTATTTGTTGCCATTAGCTAGCCAATTTATAAACTTGTAGCCTAATCTTTGAGGAAGTTCTAGGATAATTTCGTCGTTATAATATTTTTTCACTTTTATCTTAGATTCGCCTTGAATCAATCCACCATTAGCGTCAATTTCTACATCCTTAAAGTAAGATAACCAAGTTTGTCTTGCAATTTCTGTTAGCGCTAATTTTTTCTTGTATATCTCTTCTAATTTTGCTAAATCATCCTTTATTTTTTCACCATTTTCCTCTAAAGCTTTAAGTTTATTCTCTTTCTCCTCTTTATCAGCTCTGATATTTTTAAGAATATTATATTTTTCGCTTAAATCTTTATAATCTTTGAAGGTTTCAGGATTATTTAGGTCAATATTATCAAGGTCAGATAGTTTTTTATCAAGATCTTTTAAAGCTTCCTTTGTCTTTTCTAGTTTTTCTTTGTTAATATTCTTAGCATTTTCTAAGTCTTTTGCCTTATTCTCTAAGTCTTCTATTTCATTGGTTAAAGTATCAAGTTTTTCTTCCAAGTTAGATATATCTTTAAGGTCTTTATTAATAGAATCTAGTTTAGTTTGTTTTTGTGCTCTTTCTTCTTCACTTAGCTTTAGGTCGGCTTTTGCTTCTTCTAAATCACTTGCTAGAACCTTATATTCATCTGAAAGTTTACTTTCTTTAGCTTTTTCATCGTCTAAAGATTTTTCTATAGCTTCTACTTCTTCTGTCTTTGTTTCTTTTTCGTTTTTTAGATTTTCTATTTCACCTTCAAGAGCTTCTATTTGACTATTAAGCTCAGCTCTTTTTTGGTCGATATTTACAAGGTCATCTTCCTTATTTTTAATATCTTCTGTAAGTTTATTTACGCTTGCACTTTTACTTTCAATTTCTTTCTTGTTATTATCTAGATTTTCTTGTTTTTCCTCAATTTTCTTTGAAAGATCGTCATGTTTTGCTTGATAGTCCTTATTTTCTTCTTTTAAGCTATTCAACACTTCATTTATGGAAGTTAAATCTTTTTCTATAGAGTTAATAGTTTCTATATCAGAAGCTTTCTTAGCGTCTAATTGTTTTATTTTTTCTTCATTTTCTGTTATGGCAGCATTTAATTTAGCCAATGAATTTTCTTTTTCTAATAAATTATTATTAATTGTATTTAGCTTTTTTCTTTCTGTTTGTAATTCATTTTCTGCTATAGCAAGTTTTTCTTTTAGATTATCTACAAGAGCCCTAGCCTCATCTATCGCCTTTTGATCTTCTTCGGTGATTATTTCCTTGCCATTTATTATAGCTTTCAAATCATTATAATATTTATCAAATCTCTCTTTGTATTCTTCAACAGTATATACTTTTGATTTAGCGTAAGAATCATTTTTTCTTGGACTTAGAACCATAGATTGGACTATACCAAGCATTTGTGCAGGTCTTATGGCGTAACCAGCCACAGATGAATCATCTCCACTAAACCAACTACCCCACATCAAATCATCGACAATATTTGTGTAGTGTCCTACCTGTAAGTCATTGTCTGTAAAACCATACTTATCTTTAAGATCCTTAATTAAAGCTTTATCATTTGCTAGGGCATTATCCATTTCGCGTCTTGTCTTGTATCCTCTCTCTCTAAGAATATCAAACAATTCTTTCTCATCATACCAACCCTCTAGAGCTTTTCTTGCAGTTTCACTTCCCCAAGCCAAGTTCTCATAAGGTGGATTGTATTGACTAGCATGATCTATCAAATCCTGAGAATAGTTTGCATTTCCTTGGGCAACCGCCATTTCAAAATCGGATATACCTACTATTGCAAGCTTTCTGCCATCTATTCCTCCACGCTCTTGTCTTATTTTATTAAGTTCAACTATAGCCTCGATTGATTTTTTCATCATATCTAGGTCTCTGGCATCATTTTCTGTGATTACGCTATTTTTTCTAAGGTATTCAGCCGAATTCATTCCTGAATCTCTATCTTCTGGCACACTATTTTTAAAAACTCCCAAGGCATCTTTTGATCCATTATCTTCATAGAAACCCATAGATCCTCTTGCCCATTTTTTCTCAGCAGCTTCTATTTCTTCTGCTGTAGGTAGACTGTTAGCCTTATCCTCTAAAGCTTTTAATTTCTTTTGGGACTCTTCCAAGTCTTTTTTGCTTTGATCTACTAGACTTTCTTTTTCACTTACCTTTACCTCTTGGCTTGTTTTGTCATTTTTTAGAGTCTCAATTTCTTTTTCGAGGTCAGGTTTCTTATTTCTATCTGAACTTACTTTTTTGTCCAGTTCTTCCTTAGAGGTATCTATTTTCTTATTTTCTTCTTCAAGCTTAGATTTTTCTTCTGTTTTTGATTTTTCTTTACTTTCTAACTCATCTACCTTGTTTTGGTAATCTTTGTTGGATCCCTCTAAGTCAGATAGTTTTTTCTTTAGATCATTAAGACTTTCTTCTAGTTTCTTGTTTTCTTCTTCTAGAGTTTTAATCCTTTCTTCATAAGTAGCTTTTTCCTTCTTAAGGTTAGAAACCTCTTCTTCAAGCTTTTTGTAAGCAAGATCTTTATCTCCCATATTTGAAAGCTCATCTTTCTTGTCGTTTAAGGATTTCTCTTTTTCACTTATTGTGTTTGTTATATTTTCTAAGTCTTTTTTCTTTTGATCTAGTGCTTTTTTACTTTCTTCTATCTTTGCCTTAGTTTCATCTATTTCTTCAGTTTTTGCGCTAGATTTTTCTTCCAAGTCTTTGACTGACTCTTCCTTAATCTTTTTGTCAGCCTCGGCATCTTCTAGCTCTTTTTCTGCCTTTTCTTTTTCTTCTAGTAGATTTTTATTATCTTCTTTTGATTTTTCTAGGTCTTTTTCCGTTTCTTCTTTTTCTGTAGTTTTATCTTCGATATCTTTACTATTTTCTTCTACCTTGCTAGATATTTCCTTATCTTCATTAGATAAATCTTCTAGGTCTTTTTCCTTAGTAGATTTTTCTTCCAAAGCCTCATCTTTTTTAGCATCTAGGCTTTTTTCTAAATCTTCTTCCGCTCTCTTCTCTTCACTTTCAATTTCTTCTAAATTATCTTTAGCATCTTTTATTTCGCCCAGATTTTCTTCTTCCTCACTTTTTTTATCATTCAAATCATCTAGGGCTTTCTTTTCTTCTTCTTGTGCCTTTTTATAATTTTCTTCGGCATTTTCTGCATTGGTTTCTATAGTTTCACCATCTTTATTTTCCTCAACTATAGGATCTTGAGATTTTAAATCCTCTGCAAATACATATTCCATATTTCCTGCTAAAAAGCTTGTAGATAAAGCAACTGCAAGCGCCATTTTTCCAATATTTTTCTTTTTCATAACTACCCCTTGCATATTTTATTAATTTATTTTGTTAATGTAATTATACAAAAAATCTACAAAATAAGCAAAAATAAATTAGATTTAGATATTTTTTAGTTATATTTTTAAATCTCTACTATCCTATCATCTTTAGCCAAATCAAATATCAGTTTTATGAAGTTTTTCTTATATTTTACAAACTTTCCATCATCCATTAGCTTTAGGACTTGCTCTTCACTCGCCCAGCTTGCGTTTTGAACTTCATCTTCTTGGAGAACTAAGTCCTCGATGTCAATATTTTCATGAACTAGATAAAAATCATCAAAACCATACTTGAAGTTTGCAGTAAATATGGGTCTTATGTTTGTAAAATCAATTGCTAACCCAAGTTCTTCACTTACTTCTCTACCTATTGCTTCTTTTGAGCTTTCTCCAGCCTTACTTGCTCCACCACAAGATACATCCCACAGGTTTGCCATAGTTTTTGTGCTTTGTCTTTGTTGGATAAGCATCCTATTTTTATCATCAAATATGGCTAAGTGGACAATTTGCCTGTAGGTATTTTCTGGCATCTTGCTTCCTCTTATGTAAGTTTTTCCTGTTTTTATCCTGTTTTCATCATATAAGTCTAATATTTCCATGGTCTACTCCTTTATAATAAAAAATCCTAGAATTTCCCTTATTAAATTATTTAGGAAAATTCTAGGATAAATTTTACTTATCAGCCATTATTGCAGCTGTTAATTTTGGTATTACTTGTTTTTTACGGCTCAAAACTCCTGGTGCATTTATAGTTCCTCTTTCAGTTATTTCGCCAAATTCTTCTCTGATAGAGTCAAAGTGCTCACCTACTACCAAAAGCTCACTTCTTTGGTTGAAGATATCTGTTAGAACTAAAACGAAAGTAGATTCATTTTTGGCCTTTATTTTTTTATCCATAAGATCTTTTAGTTCATCCATTATAGGGATTAGTTCTTCTGGATTCATTGTCATAACTTGACCTACTCTAAAGTCTTCTCCAGCAATATTAAAAGTTTTTACATCACCTTCGACAAGGTCTGTAGCAGATTTACCCTTTAGAGATGTAGCTGCTCTAAACATCTTGTCAGCAAATTCTTCTGGGTTAAGGTCAGCAATCTTGCTCATTCTATCTAGGATTCTCTTATCTGTTTCTGTTGTTGTAGGTGATCTAAATAAAAGTGTATCTGATATAATAGCAGCGCAAAGAATTCCTGCTATTTTCTTACTTGGTCTAATGCCGCTTTCCAAATACATTTCTGAAATTATAGTAGCAGTTGATCCTACAGGTTCTGCCCTAAAGAATACTGGTCCTGTTGTTAGAATATTTGCAACCCTGTGATGGTCTATTATCTCTTGGATTTCTGCTTCTTCTATATCATCAATAGATTGGTTTCTCTCGTTGTGGTCTACTAGGATAAGTTTTTTCTTCTCAGAAGAAATAAGATGGTATCTAGAAACTGACCCTACAATTCTTTCTGTCGAATCCACAACAGGATAAGATCTAAACCTTGATTTTGCCATCGCATCTCTGACTTGGTCTAGGTTATCTTCAGTTGTAAAGTACACTAGATTGTCAGTTGTCATAACGTGGCTTATTGGAATAGTCATTGGTAAAAGTCTAGCTGTCATAAAGGAGTTGTACTCAGTTGACAAAACTGTAACATTATTTTCTTTAGCAAGATTCACCATTTCTTCATTCATGACTGCCCCATGAGTTAGAATAATTAGCCCAACCTTTTGCTTGATCAAGAACTCATAATAATCATCCCTATTTCCAGAAATAACTATATCGCCTTCAATGATTACATCTTCTAGGTTGTTTTCCTCACCCTCATTCATAGCAAAGACAGTCATCTTGCCGTTATAGGATCTAGGATTTTCTGGTAAGTTGATGATGTGAGCTGCAAGTACATCTATAATATTGTCTATTGGAGTCTTGCTTCTACCTAATATCTTGTCATCCCACACGTCCATATAAGCACGGGTTATGTTAGATAAAGATGCAATTCCTACTATCTTTCCGTCAGCATCTACAACTGATAAGGAATGAGCTTCCCCTTTTTGAAAGATATCCCAAGCATTTCTTATAGCAATTGATGGATCTATGATATTTCCTGTATCAATATCTAGATCTTTAACTTGAAGCTGCATGGATTCTTTTATCTTAGGAGATTCTACTCCAAAATAATCTAGGACAAATCTACTTTCTGGATTTAACTTCCCAAGTCTAATTGGAATTGCCCTAACTTCTCCCAGCCTATTTTTAAGGTCAGCATAGGCTATGGCACTCATAATAGAATCAGTGTCGGGATTCTTGTGACCAGTAATATAAACTACTTCTCTCATATTTCCTCCTTATATGAAATTTACTTTGAGCATCTCTATTTTGTACCTGTCAACTTGTAGAACAGAAATATTTATATTAGAAACTGTTATACTATCACCTTGTTTTGGGATTCTTGAAAGCTTGTCTATGACAAAACCACCAATTGAGTCGTTTTTAATCTCCTCTAGATCAGTATCAAAATAATCATTAAAATCATTTAGGTGGATTGAAGGATTTACCAAATATTCCTTGTCATTAATCTTATAGATAGTCTCATAAGCTGAGTCATATTCATCGTCAATTTCACCTACAAGTTCTTCGACAATATCTTCAATAGTCACAAGACCACTCGTTCCACCGTACTCATCGATAACAATAGCAAGGGACAGATTTTCAGTTCTCATAGTAGTGAACAAGTCAAATATATGCATATTATCATAGACATAAAAGGCAGGTCTAATCACATCTACAAGCTTTAATTCCTTATCTTCTACCATATGGCTAACCAAATCTTTCATATGAAGGATCCCTAATATATTGTCGATATTTTTTCCATATACCGGAATTCTTGAGTGGTTGGATTTCTTTAGGAAATCTTTTAGCTCATCTTTTGGCATATCGCAAGCTATGGCTTCCATATTGGTTCTTGCTGTCATTATGTCAGATACATCGGAGTTTCCAAACTCGAAAACATTGTTAATCATTTCGCTTTCTTCGTTATTTATAACTCCCTGCTCTTCCGATACGTCTACTATAGTTTTCAGATCTTCTTCTGTAACCAAGTCGTTGTCAACATTTTCATTTATAAAAAGTTTAGAAATAGCACCTGTAATAAGTCCCAAGACATAAGAAAGTGGTGTAAGAATAACATTAAAAAATCTTATCGGTTTACTAACTTTAAGAGCTAGACTTTCACTGCTGGCTGTCGCTATATTTTTAGGAGTAACTTCTCCAAAGATTAAAACTACGATTGTAAGTACAATAGGAGAGATAACTGCTCCCTTTGGACCGAATACATCAGTAAAGAAAATAGTCGCAATAGTTGTAGTTACAATGTTTACTATGTTATTTCCAATTAGAATTGTCGTTAGAACCTTGTTGATATTTCCAACAAGTTTTTTAAGAATGTGGGAGTTTTTCACCCCGTTTTTTTCCATTTGCCTTACCTTGAAGGTATTTAAACTAGTCAAAGCTGTTTCTGATGATGAGAAAAATGCAGAAAACAATACTCCCATTATAATCAGAATTAGTTGTATGATATTTTTAGTCGTCAAAACTTCCTCCTTACTCTATTATAATGTAGATTTCAATAAATTAAAAGCCTAAAATATAAGTTTAGCTCATACTGTTGGCAAAGTGACAAAATCCAAAAGAAAGCGTTCCATTTGGAAGAAATTTTAAGAAATTCAAATCGAAATAATGCGTCCGTAAATCGCACTGTTTGAGCATTAGCGAGTTTGCGATTTACAGTATTATGAGATTTAGAATTTCTAAATTTCTGTAGTTGGGTAAGCGTTTTTGGATTTTGTCTACGCTCTGAGCCTAAAATATAAGTTTAGAGGCTAATTATTTTCTTATATGCAAATAATTTTATTATTATAAATCTATATCTTCATGTCTAGCTTTTAGGTAGTTTAGGTATATAATGAAAATGTATCATAAAAAAGGGAGGAAAAAATGGCAGAAAATTCGTTTTTCGAAAAAGCTTTTAAATTAAAAAAGCATGGTACAGATGTTAAAACAGAGATAATGGCTGGTATTACAACCTTTATGACTATGTCATATATTCTCGCAGTAAATCCTCAAATCCTATCTGAAGCAGGCATGGATTATGGAGCTGTATTTACAGGAACAATACTTGCAAGTGTTATCGCTATGCTACTTATGGCATTTTATGCCAATCTTCCATTTGGACTATCAGCTGGTATGGGACTTAATGCATTTTTCACCTATACAGTCGTTATGCAAATGGGCAAATCTTGGCAATTCGCACTTACTGCAGTATTTTTAGAAGGTATTTTATTCTTACTTTTATCCTTTTTTGGCGTAAGGGAAGCTATATTTAACTCTATCCCAGTCAATTTGAAAAAAGCAGTTTCAGTTGGTATTGGACTTTTCATAGCAGAAATCGGACTACTAAATACAGGAATTATCACTCCTGGCGAGATTTCCCTATCCTTAGGTGAGCTAACCAATGCTAATGGTTTTATATTCTTTTTTGCACTTATTATAATGGTTGTTCTAACAGCTAGAAATGTTAAGGGAGCATTGTTGTGGGGAATATTAGTTTCAACTGTTCTTTCCCTAATCTTGGGTGTTACACATTTCCCTGATTCTCACGTTGTTTCCCTACCACCATCTATTAAACCAGTATTCTTTAAACTTGATTTTTCAAATATCTTCTCACTTGAAATGTTTTCAGTATTATTCTCATTCTTGTTTGTAGATTTATTTGATACATTAGGAACCCTAACTGGTGTTGCGACTAAGGCAAATATGCTTGATGAAGATGGAAATCTTCCAGAAGCAAGCAAGGCTCTTTTGTCAGATGCAGTCGGTACAACCTTTGGAGCTATACTTGGAACTAGTACAATTACAACCTTTGTTGAATCATCTTCTGGAGTTGCCGAAGGTGGAAGAACTGGTCTTACTGCACTTTCAACAGCAGCATGCTTTGTGATTGCAGCATTTTTCTTCCCAATATTTTCAATAATTCCAGCACCAGCAACAGCAGCTGCTCTTGTTACAGTAGGTTTATTTATGATAACAACTGTTGCGGAAATTGATTTTACAGATATATCAGAAGCTTTTCCTGCATTTATGACTATTCTAATGATGCCACTAACATATTCTATAGCTGAAGGTATTTCATTTGGAATGATTTCTTATGCAGTTACCAAACTATTTACTGGTAAGGGCAAGGAAGTTTCTCCAGTTGTATATGGCCTTGCTATCGTATTTATCATAAGATACCTATTGCCACTATTCTAATGGCAAAATAAAACTTGACAAAATACTAAAAAAGTTTTATATTTATACTAATATAGTCGCAAATAGAAGTAGTAGCAAATTATTTAGTCTACAGAAAGAAAATGGTTGATGGAAATTTTCGGCGGATAATTTGTGAATGGATCTATTAGATCAAAGGTGAATTGAAAGTAGCCTGCGGGTCTTCCCACCTTACAGGGATAGGATATGTATGTATCTAAAGATGTCTTTATGACAAGATGGATGGCACCGTGGGCTTAGGCTCGCTCCTTATATGGAGCGGGTCTTTTTTGTTTTTAGAAAAGGAGGATTTTATGAAAACTAAAAACATAACTATTTCAGCAATTTTTATGGCACTTGGCCTTGTAATGCACTTTTTGGTTCCCCCAATATTTGGTGGAGTAAAACCTGATTTTCTCTTATCTATGATGTTTATGTGTCTTATTATTACAGATGATATCAAAGAGGCAATCCTTGTTGGTCTTTGTGGAGGGGTGATGAGTGCTCTAACAACAAGCTTTCCTGGAGGACAAATACCAAATATGGTTGAGAAAATTCTAACAATTTTATTTTGCTATTATTTGTTAAAGGCTTTAGGAAAAGATCTAACTACACCTAAGATAATAGTTCTTTTTGCCCTAGGCACATTGGTTAGTGGGATTGTATTTTTACTCTTAGCCCTATTTATAACAGATCAGATGGCACTATTTTTCCCATCCTTGTCAGTTGTTCTTTTAGCTATGGTTGTCAATTCAATATTTGGAGTGGTACTTATGAATGTATACAAAAAAATAGAAAAATATATTTGAAGAGAAAAATGAGGTCTCCTAGAAAATCACTTCTATAGACCTCATTATTTTTATATTCTGATTGATTTGAAAAGTTCTTTGGTATATTCGTTTCTATCATCACTTGCTATATCTTCTGTCCTAAACAAATCTACTAGTTTTCCATTATACAAAACCCCGATCCTATCACAAAGATAGGCGATTACATTCAAATCGTGGGATATGAAAAATGTTGTAAAATGGTGAATTTCTTGAAGTTCTTTTATTAGATTTAGGATTTGAGCTTGGATACTAACATCTAGAGCACTTACTCCCTCATCTATTATTAGAAACTCAGGGTTTATGAGAAGAGCGCTTGCTATAGCTATCCTTTGCTTTTGTCCACCAGATAAACTCCCCGGATAATAATTTAGCACATCTCTTTCCATCTCGATTTCTTCTAAGATCTCATAAAGTTTTTCATTTCTTTCTTCTTCACTTCCAATATCGTGGATTTCTAAGATTTCTCTCATTGAAAAACCAATGGTCTTTTTGGGATTTAGAGCTTGGTAAGGATTTTGAAAAACTACTTGGAGATTTTTCCTGTATTCTTTTAGCTCTTCCTTGCTAAACTCAGTTATATCCTTATCCTTAAAGTAAATTTTTCCGCTAGTTTCTTTTACCAGTCTTAGGATAATATTAGAAAGAGTCGTCTTTCCTGATCCACTTTCTCCTACTAGACCAAATATCTCACCTTTTTTTACTGTTAGCGACACATCATCCAAGGCTAGATTGTCTTTTTTTCTAAAGAGTATGGATGAATCTTTGTAGATTTTTTTTATATTTTCTATTCTAAGTATATCTTCCATCTTAGTCTCCAAACAAATGACAGTTTACCGAATGATTTGCCTTAACATATTCTTCTGGGTAGGTTTTAAGACACTTATCCATTACAAAATCGCACCTATCGGCAAAAGGACATCCTTCATTTGGCCTATTTTTAAGATCTGGTACATGGCCTTTTATATTATAAAGCTTTTCTCCTCTTTTTCTAAAGTTTGGGACAGCTTTTAATAACGCCTTGGTGTAAGGATGAAGAGGATCATTTATTATTTCTTCTGTAGGACCTTTTTCTACGAGCCTTCCTGCATACATTATCATGACTTTTTTTGAAATTCTTTCTATCAAGTTAAGATCATGTGATATAAATACTATAGCTCCCTTATACATCTGGCTAATATCTTTAAATAGGTCTATTATTTGAGCCTGAACCTTGGCATCTAGGGCTGTGGTTGGCTCATCTGCTATGAGAACATTTGGGTTTGCTATAAGACTCATACAGATAACTATTCTTTGTTGCATACCACCAGATAGCTCGTGAGGATATTTGTTATATAGGCTTTCTACATTTTTTAGTCCGCACTTTTCCATTGTGTCTAGAACTAGATTTTTTCTCTTTTCTTTGTCAAAATCGTAGTGAATAGTAAGGACTTCTTCTATTTGTTTTCCTACTTTCATCAGGGGATTTAGGGCAGATGCTGGCTCTTGAAAAACTGTGGCTATATTTCTTGACCTATATTTTGACCACTCTTTATCATCTAAACCTAAGACTTCTATCCCCCTAAGCTTGACTGACCCTGACTTAATTATGGCATCTTTTGACTGGATCCCTAAGATTGTTTGGGTTGCAACTGTTTTTCCACAACCACTTTCTCCAACAAGACCTATAAAGTCATGCTCCTCCAGATCAAAAGATATATGATTTACTGCATTCTTGTCACCATTGGCAGTAGGAAAGGCTACTGTCAAATCATCTACTTCTAATAATTTCATCTTTGAGCCTTCTCCTTCAATCTTTCATTTCTAAACTTCTCACCAAAAAGTGTAAATCCTAATACCAATAGACTTAGGCAAACTCCTGTAAATATAAAATAGTATGGAGCTTGGTTAAAGTAAATCTGACTTTCCTTAAGCATCCTTCCCCAAGATGGGTTTGGTGGTCTAACACCAAGACCTAGATAAGACAGACCGCTTTCTGCAAGGATTGCTTGGGAAATGGATAGGACGATTGCCACCATTAGTTGGTTTTTAATATTTGGAATAATGTGATTTTTGGCAATGTAAAATGGCTTTGCTCCCTTGACTTGGGCAGATTTGACAAATTGTGCTCCCTTGACTTGAAGGAAACCACTTCTTACAACTCTTGCAAAATAAGGAATTGACATGATACCAATAGCAAGAATTGTATTTATAAGACCTGCTCCAAATACAGTAACAAGCATCATGGCAAATAAAATGCCAGGAAAAGCCATTAGTGAATCTATAAAACGCATCAAGATTTCATCTACTACGCCACCAAAATATCCAGCTATCCCTCCTATAATTGATCCTAAAACTAGGGCAAGACCCACAGTTCCAAAGGATAAAATAAGAGCATACTTACTACCTTCCATTAGCCTTGATAGGATATCTCTTCCCATATTATCAGTACCAAATGGATGAGAAAGACTTGGTGCCATGAGTTTATTTGCACTTTCTATGGCGTTTGGGTCGTAAGGTGTCCAAAATAAGGCCACCAAAAATACAATAAAATATAAGGCTATTATTACTTCACCAATTCTTATAGATATTTTATTATTCTTAATCATCTGCCACCTCGAATCCTTGGGTCGATTATTCCATATAGAATATCAATTACAAAGTTTATAAATATTACCAAGAAGGCAACAGCCACTACAACTGATTGGATCAGTGGGAAATCCCTAGATGAAATTGAGGCTACAATTAGTGAACCTACTCCTGGTAGGGAAAATACATTTTCCACTATCAAACTTCCTCCAACACTTGATGTTAGACTCATTCCTATAACTGTGATTACTGGAATAAGGGCGTTTTTTAGGACGTGTTTGTAAAGTATTTCTTTTAGGGTAAGGCCCTTCATCCTAGCTGTCCTAACATAATCTTTGTTAATCTCATCTAATATTGCCGCTTGCATATATCTTATGATAGTTGCTATATTTGGTATAGCTATGGCAAGGGATGGCAAGAAGAAGTTTTTTAATTTCTGTCCGAAACTTCCTGCCATGATATTATAAGATAAGGTTGGAAATATATCTAATTTCACTGCAAATACATAAATCAGCAAAAAAGCCAACCAAAAAGAAGGAATCGAAATTCCAAGTTGGGTTATGGCTGTAATTATTGATGAGTACCACTTATCTGATTTTAGTGTTATCTGAATAGATAAAGGTATGGCTATCAGTAGGGATAACACTAGGGAATAAAAGGTCAAATAAAGGGTTACAGGTAGCTTTTTTAAGAAAAGATTTGCTACAGGCATTTGATATTTAAGACTCATGCCCATATCTAACCTAAAAAGTCCTATTATCCATTCTATATATCTTTCAAATATTGGCCTATCAAGACCTAACTCTTTTTCAAGAGCTAGGACTTGGGCTGGATCTGCCTCAGTTCCCAAGATAATTTCTGCAGGGTTTCCTGGAATTATTTGGAATACAAAAAATATTAAGGCAGATACAAAAAACAAGGTCAATATAATGGACAATAGTTTTTTTACTATTGCTTTAGTCATTTTTCTTCTTTATATCCTCGAGGTTTAGTTTTTGGACTGGATAGGATTTAAGTCCTTCTAGATCCTTATTTATAGCTTGGTTATTGTCTGGGTCTGTTAGGAAAACTGATCCTGCATCTTCTGCCATAAATTCTTGGGCATCTTTTACATTTTTAGCTATATCTTCCTTAGTATCTGCACTTTGAGCAGCTTCTATAGAAGCATCATAGGCTTCTGACTTGTAGTTTATAAAGTTCTTGTCATTTGTTGATACATATCTATCTATAACTCTGATTGGGTCAACATATCCAACAAAGCCTGATACTGTCGCTTCGTAATCTTTATCTTTGTATACTTTGCTTAACCAAGTTGAAAATTCAATTGGGTCGATTGTTACATCAATACCAACTTTACCTAGTTGAGCTTGGATAAGTTCAGCTGTATCCATGTGATATTTATAATCGCTAGGTACTGTTAGTTTTACACTAAATCCATTTTCAAGACCTGCTTCTTTTAGAAGTTCTTTAGCTTTTTCTGGATCGTATGGATATTTTTCTCCCATATCGTTAAAGTATTCTTTTAGAGCTGGTGAGAAATTTGAGTAAAGTTTTGTTGCTCTTCCACCTGCAGCTGTATTTATAATTTCATCTTTATCAACTGCATAAGATATAGCTTGTCTTACTCTAACATCATCGAAAGGCGCTACATCATTGTTAAGACCTAAAACTTGAACTAGGTTTTGAGGGAAAGAGTTAATATCGCAAGCTTCTTCTATTTGGCTAAGCTCATCATTTGTTAAACCTGTAGCAAGGTCAACATCCTTGTTATTTAGAGCCATTACTAGGGTTTGCCTATCCGCAATTCTAATAATTTCTACATCGTCAAAGTTTGCTAGGTGATCTTTCCTGTGATAATTTTCAAACTTTTTAAGTTTCATTCCCTCGCCTGGAGTGTAGGAAACAAACTCGAAAGGACCTGTACCAACTGGTTTTGTTTGGTTGTCCGCATAATCTTTTTGGACAATTGGTTGAGTATTTAGAAAAATAAAGGAGTTAGATTTTTCCTTTAGTTTAATCTTAATTTCTGTAGGTGATACTACTTCCATTGACTCGATTTGGGCGAATTTGCTTGACTTAGGTTCACCACTTGTTAGTCCAGCTAGGATATCATAAGTGTAGTAGACATCATCTGCTGTAAAGTCCTTGTCATTGTGAAACTTTACACCTTCTTTTAATTTGAAATCATAAGTTAGACCATCTTCACTTATCTCGTAAGATTCGCAAAGGTCAGGCACTAGATTTCCATCCTCATCTACATCAAATAGACCATCAAAGACTTGATCCATGATAGTTTTGGTATCTCCTGCTGTAGCATTAAAAGGATCTAGGGAGTCGATTTCTGTAAACATCGCAACCTTTAGTGGTTTACTACCAGCATTTTCATTTGTTTTGTTGTCAGCCTTTCCGCATGATGTAAACATTATGCAAGATAAAGCTAGAGCTAAGAGTACATTTCTCTTTTTCATAATTCCTCCTACTTGTGTGAGTTAAATTCTACCTATTAGTTAATTTTGTAACAATATCCATTAAATAAAAAAGGCACGCCCTTACTAGGTTTACTTCTAGTAACCTTCATATTTCCTTTACGCATTGTACTTGTAATTTTGTTTTTTTCATTTTTACCAATGCCAAATTTAAATTCTTTAGTAATATCTTCCCTAGAAATCTTATTATTTACTAAAAAAATTGGGCTATTTTTGACATTTGCTATTTCTTTTTCATATCGCCTCCAAAAGATTCATTGACAATATTTTAACATATTTATAAGCTTTTAACAAGATTTTAGACAAAAAAAGAATGAACCGCTAGAGGGTTCATTCTCGATTTATAGTTTATCTTCTACTGATTTGATCTTTTGTTCCATACTAGCGTTTTTATCTCTTCTATCATCCATTTTGATGACAGAATACACCCTATCTGCCCCCTTATCAAAAACAGATTCTTGCATTTTTCTTATAACTTCTAATGCCTTGTCAGCATCTGCCTCTATTACTGTTCCCATAGGGTTTAGTTTATATTTTACACCTTCTGCCATTAGGATTTTCTCAGCTTCTGCTACGTATTTGCTTACTGATGTTTCTTTTGTTCCTATTGGTATTAGACATACTTCTACTACTGCCATTTAGTCCTCCTCGTAAAATCTCTTGTAAATCTTATAAGCGTCCATGTGATCATAGGTTCCGCCAAGCTCTCTTATAGAATGCATGGCAAGAATTGGTTCACCGACGTCTATACTTCTTATACCCAAATTTGATGAGGCTATTGGACCAATAGTAGATCCTCCTTGTTTGTCGTTTCTATTGTGGAAGGTTTGAAGCTTTAATCCTAAGTCTCTTGCAATTTTTACTATTCTTGCCTTGCTAGTAATATTTGTGCTGTAAGCACCATTTGCTGCAATCTTTATCACTAGTCCCTCATTCATCCTTACCTCGTTAGTTGGGTCAGAAAACCCTTTGAAATTTGGATGAATTGCGTGAGCTTGGTCGGCACTTATCAAAAATGAATTATCAATTGCTATTTGATAATCTTCCTCATTTCCTCCACTTAAAAGGGTAAACCTCTTTAGGCAATCTCCTAAAAATGGTGAGAAAGCCCCTGTTCTTGTTCTTGAACCAATCTCCTCGTTATCATTTAATATTAAGGCATTTGTTTTTGTAGAATCGGAATTTACAAAGGCCATAAGAGATGCATGGACAGATCCAAGGTTATCAATCCTACCTATTTGATACATGTCATTTATGACCACCCCTTTTTGTCTATCGTATAAAGACAAATCATAATCTATTATGGATTTTGGGTCAATCCCTAGCTCTTCTCCTATGATTTTTTGGATGTATCCATCCTTTTGAGCAGTATCTTTTATAGTAGTAATGATAGGATACAAATTGTCCTGTGGATTGTAAGAAAAGTCCTTGTTTACACTTCTATTCATGTGAATTGCTGCATTTGGTATTGTTAAAAGGTCTTTATCTATGTTTATTAAACTAGATAATAGCTTTCCCTCTTTTTCGTAAACGACTTTTCCCGCAAGGGATAAAGTCCTATCAAGCCATGTTGAATAAATCATTCCTCCATACACTTCAACATTTAGCTTTAGATATTCATTTTCTGCCATTTCCGGATTGGATTTTAGTTTGAAGGTTGGACTTTCTGTGTGGGAGCCAATTATATCAAAACCATCTTTGATATCTTCTCCGAGATTTATTGCAAAAAGAGCAGTACCGTCACGAACTACAAAATATTTGCCCTTTACTTTTATATCCCACTTTTCATTTTCAAAAAGTTCTGTGTAGCCATTTTCCTTTAAAATCTTGCGAGCATTTTCTACCGCATAATAGGAAACTGGACTATCATCAATAAATTTTATTAAATCTTTTATAAATTCTTTATTTTCCATACTAATATGATACCCAATTATTTATTTCCTTCATTCTCCATAATTTTCTTTTATGAAACTGTATAAGGTAAAGCCTTACTTCCTCTCCTATTAATCTCATCTTGCCAAGCATCATTATCTTTTAACCTTTCGATTAGTTTAGTCTAGTTTAGTCAAGGTTGCTCCTAACTCGTAAACTATCTTTTCTCCTAATATATCTTGCTTACTTATATTTATCTAGAAAATCTATTAACACTTTTTTAAATTCTTCTGGATTTGTTTCGCTAAATTCAAGATGGTCATATCCTTTTGTTGTATAAAGCTCTTTCTTATTATTTACTATAGACTTATAAATTTCTTCACCCATATGGTATGGCGTTACAGTATCAGCATCAGAATTTATAATAAGTATTGGACTTTGAATGTTAGAATCCTTCGCCCACTTACTTGCATCTATATCATCTAAGCTAAAGCCAAGCTTTCCTTTTAGGAAAATATTTCCTGTAAATCGCATTATCCAAGCTGGTAGTCCCTCTTTTCTTTCTATGTTTTTAAATACTTCATCTACAAACTCATTTGAGTCAGCTACTGGACAATCTAAGACTAGATAATCTATACTAGAATCATCTCTACTTGCGGCAATCAAGACTGTAGCTCCCCCGTAAGACTGACCATATAGAAGAACTTTATTTTTTTTATTTATGCTTTTTTTAGCATAGGCTAAGGCATCAAGACAATCGTAAGATTCCAATACACCAAAAGAGGAATATTCACACCTATTATCCCCCGAATTTCTCTGATCGTAAATGAGAAGGCTATATCCTAAGTCATAGAGGACTTCTCCTTGTTGATACATAGAATACTTCGTTCCTCCCATGCCGTGTACCATAAGAGCAAGGTCAGATCCTTTTGGATTTTTGATAAAAATTGCAGGTATTTCATAATCAAACTTACTAGATTTTATTTTTATTTCACTAACTTCCTTATCTTTGATAAAATCATCATATTTATTCATATAAGACTTAGCATTTTCAAGTGTTTCTTCTCTAGGAACTGTATTTGTTAGACCATTAAAGGTTTCACTTCCTATAAAGATACCAAGAGCTAAAACTGCGACAATAACCAGTATACATATTATCATGCCTATAATTTTTCCCGTCCTTCTCATAAGAATCTCCTTTATATATTGTTACTTTTATTATAGAAGATTTATGGGAAAAGTTTAACCAAATCTGCTAGATTTTACCTATCTTTAACAAATTCCTTATACAAATTTTACAAAATAAAAAAAGAAGCTTTCCCAATAGAAAACTTCTTTTTATGATTATTATGATTAGTCTTTCTTTTTGATAAATCCGTAGATTAGACCACCAACTATTGCTCCTACTAATACAGCTCCTACAAAGATTAGGGCTTGGCTTAGGCTTGACATAGCTGGTAGGACAAAGACTCCTCCGTGTGGGGCTGGAGCTGATACGTTAAAGCCTCCAACTATTGCGCCTGCTATAACTGATCCTATAACACTTGCTGGGATGACCTTAGTTGGTTCTGCCGCTGCAAATGGAATTGCTCCTTCTGTGATAAAGCTTAGTCCTAGGATATAGTTTGTGATTGTTGTTTTTCTTTGATCTTCTGTAAATTTATCTTTAAAAAATGTTGTTGCTATGGCTATTGCGATTGGTGGAACCATTCCTCCAACCATAACAGCTGCCATAAATGTGCCAATACCTGTATCTGTAAATGCTCCTATAGCAAAGGCATAAGCTGCTTTGTTGATTGGTCCGCCCATGTCTATTGCCATCATGCCTGCAAGGATTGCTCCAAGTAAGAGCATATTTGCTCCAGATAGACTCATTAGCCAGCTGTTAATTACTGTGTTTATTCCTGTAAAGATTGGATCTACTATAAAATACATCAAAGCGCCAACTAACAGTAGGCCAAATACAGGATAGATTAGCATTGGTTTTAAGCCTTCAATTGATTTTGGTAGGTTTCTAAAGGCTTTCTTTAGTAAATTAACTACATAACCTGCTAGAAATCCTCCGATTAGTCCACCGATAAATCCTGCTCCACGGCTTGCCATTAGTCCTGCAACCATACCTGGCATTAGGGCTGGTCTATCTCCAATTGACATTGCAATAAATCCTGCAAGGATTGGGATTAGGAAACTAAAGGCATCCCCTCCAAGACCATTTAGGAAAGTGAAGGCAAGGGAGCTATCTCCAGCAAATCTTTCTACCAAGAATGAAATTGCCATGAGTATTCCACCACCGATTACAAATGGTAGCATGTGGCTAATTCCGTTCATCAAATCGCCATATATCTTTTGCCATAGGCTTTGGCCTTCTTTATCCTCATCAGAATCTTGCGCTCTTTCTTCTGCATGAAATATTTTAGCATCGCCTTCTATGGCTTTTTTGACAAGTTCTTCAGATTTTCTTATCCCATCTGATACAGGTCTTTGGATAACTTTCTTGCCATCAAATCTATTTGTTTCAACCTTTTTGTCAGCTGTTATGATTATGGCATCAGCTTCTTCTATTTCCTTTGCTGTTAGCTTGTTTTTAGTTCCGTCAGATCCATTTGTTTCTACCTTGATACTTACTCCAGCCTTAGCTGCTGCTTTTTCTAGTGCCTCTTGCGCCATATATGTGTGGGCAATGCCGTTTGGACATGCAGTTACAGCTAGTAGTTTTATATCGTTTGTTGGCACTTGGCTAACAACTTCTTTTTTAGGCTCTGAATATTTTTCTATAACCTTGTAGACATCTTCTGGGTTTTCTGCTTTTTTCAAATCAGCTCTAAAACCATCTTTCATAATCATCTTTGATAGCTCTGCCAAAGTTTCTACATGGAGGTTATTTTCTCCGGCAGGAGCACCTATTGCGAAAAATATTTCTGTTGGCTCGCCGTCTAATGCTTCATAGTCAAGTCCGCCGATTTTTCTTGCAAATAATACTGCAGGCTCTTTGACAGTTTTGTTTTTAGTGTGAGGGATAGCTACAGATTCACCTAGGGCAGTTGATCCTTGGCTTTCCCTTTCTACTAGTCCCTTTTTAAATTCTTCCTTGCTTTTCACATAACCTTTATCGTGAAAATTCTTGGCAATCTCATTAATTGCCCCTATCTTATCATCTGCCTTTAGATCAAAAATCATAAGGTCAGCTTTGAGTAAATCTCTAATTTCCAATTTCCTTAACCTCTACTTTCTTACTCATTTCCTCGATTTTTTTACGACTTGCAATATCAGGACTAAAAGCTGTCGCAGTCCCGCAAGCAATAGCAAGCTTGTAGGCGTCTAGCTTATCATAAACTTCACTAATTGCATAAATGAAACCACCAACCATAGAATCTCCAGCTCCCACTGAATTGATCAAATCGCCCTTTATGGCATCTGCCTTGAAGATATTCTTATCATCTACAAATATTGATCCAGCTGCTCCCAGAGATACAATAACATTTTTAGCTCCCAAGGAGTTTAACTTCTTGGCGTATTTTATAAGATCATCTTCACTACTTATTTCAGTTTCGAAGATATTAGCTAACTCTTCTTCGTTTGGTTTTATTAGAACTGGTTTATATTTTAAATAATCCAAAACTTCCTTGTTTGCTATATCTATTGAAAATTTACAGCCTGTTTTTTCTATTACTTCTTTGTAGAAATCACTTCCTAGGCTTTTTGGCAAAGATCCTGAGATTATAAGATAGTCGTCCTTGTTGATATCATCTAGTTTCTTATAGAAATCTTCTATCTCTTCTTTTGTTATATCAGGCCCTTGGGCGTTTATTTCTGTTTCTGTATCGTATTTTAGTTTTACATTTATTCTGGTATCAGCAGCTATCTTAGTGAAATTTTCCTTTATTTCTAGTCTAGCTAGTTCCTTTTTGATAAACTCTCCAGTAAATCCACCCAAGAAACCTAGGTTTATTGGATCATCTCCCAAATTCTTTAGGATTTTTGCAACCATTATTCCCTTGCCACCTGCATATTTTTCCTCTGCAGTTGACCTAAGGGTTTTGCCATCACAAAACTCATCTAATCTCATTATATAGTCAATGGATGGATTAGTCGTAAGTGTATAAATCATTTATCCTCCCTTATTAGCTCGCACTCATCTTTTTTACATATCCTTACATGATAGACGATATTTTCCTTGCTAGAATCAGCCAAGATGTAGGCCTTCTCGCTTAATTTCGCTGCAGTTTTCTTAAGTATTGCCTCATTTATATCAGCAGTATAGTAATAATCCTTGTCGTAACCATTAGCTCCCAAAAATGCAATATCAAAACTATAATTAGAAAGCTGGTCGAGAGTTACAAGTCCAAGGTTTACCTTTGTCTTAACCTTGATATCTCCTCCCAAAAGTGTTGTAGGAATATTATTTTCCATAAGCTTTGCCATATGCATAAGGCCATGGGTTACAACTCTTATGTCCTTGCCCCTAAGATAGTCGATTACGAGGTTACAAGTAGATCCACCATCTAGGAAAATCACCATCTTATCTTCTACAAGGCTTGCTGCCTTTTTGGCAATTTCTCTCTTGCTAGTTGGATTGGTAAGCTCATTTGTATCAAAGCTAAGCTCTTCTGCCTCGATATTTAAAACCGCTCCTCCATGGACTCTTTTAATCTTGCCATCTTCTACCAAGTAGTCTAAATCTCTTCTTAGGGTCGATTCGCTAACTTCAAGTTTTTTGATCAAATCTTTGTTGGATATTTTCTTTTCTTTATTTAGTGTGTCTAAAATAACATCTAATCTTTCTTCAAATATCATGTTAATATTATAACATCATTTTCTTCCAAAATCAATCAAATTCTTTCAAAATCTTTCTCAATTATCTGAATTTGACTAATTTCTTAAAAACACTATAATTATTAAAAGCGTATAAATTCTACATAAGGAGTGAATATGAAAGAACTAGAAGAAAAAATATTAGAAGAAGGTATCGTCATTGGACCAAATATCCTAAAGGTAGATTCCTTCCTAAACCAACAAATAGATTGTCACTTGATTCAACAAATGGGCAAGGCTTTCGCTGAGCACTTCAGGGATAAGAAGATAGATAAGGTTCTAACTGTGGAATCATCTGGTATAGCACCAGCCTTGGCTACAGCATTAGAGCTTGATGTAAAATGTGTCTTTGCTAGAAAACAACAATCCCTAACTACAGGTGATGATGTATATCATTCAAGCGTTTATTCATTTACTAAACAAGTTACAAATGAATTGATCGTTTCAAAAAACTTCCTTAAAGAAGACGAGAATGTCCTAATGATAGATGACTTCTTAGCAAATGGACAAGCTGCCAAGGGCATGGTTGCACTTGTAAGACAAGCTGGAGCAAATCCTGTTGGATTTGGAATAGTTATAGAAAAATCCTTCAGCGACGGTAGAAGTGTAATAGAAAATGAAATGGGACTAGAAGTATATTCTCTAGCAAGAATAGCAAAACTAGAAGACGGAAAGATTACTTTTGTCGAAGAAGAAAATTAATATATAGACTACCTTTGAGTTACCCATACTGTTAACAAAGTTACAAAATCCAAAAGGAAGCGTTCCATTCGAAAGAAATTTTAAGAAATTCAAATCGAAATAATACGTCCGTAAATCGCACTGTTTGAGCATTGGCGAGTTTGCGATTTACAGTATTATGAGATTTAGAATTTCTAAATTTCTGTAGCTTAGTAAGCGTTTTTGGATTTTGTCTATGCTCTAATGCTACCTTTTGGTAGTCTTATTTTTTTACAATTTTACTTTTACATAAGTAAGCCTTATAAATAATATCATTAAGGCTATAAATAATTATAAATACAGCTCCTTATTTTGGAGCATTAAAAAAACCGACCATACGGTCGGTTTTATATTTTATTAGTTTTTAGCGTGTTCTGCTGCGTTTTCTCCAGCGATTCTACCAAATACTGTGATATCAGCCATAGCAACTGATCCAAGTCTGTTTGAACCGTGGATTCCACCTGTAACTTCTCCAGCTGCATACAAGCCTTCGATTGATTTACCATCTTTTGTTTGTACTTCTGCTTCTGGATTAATAGCAAGTCCACCCATTGTGTGGTGTACTGCAGGACCTGCTTTAAGCATGTAGTATGGACCTTCGTCTATTGTCCAGCCTAACATTCTTAGGTTAAATTCTGGGTCTTGTTCTTTCTTAGAATTTTCGTTGAAGTTATTTACTGTTTCAAGTAGGGCTTCTTTGTCTATACCAAAGTGATCTGCTAATTCTTCTATAGTATCAGCCTTGTATAGAAGTCCTCTTTCGTATAGGCTTTCTGCTTCTTCTGGATTTGATTTCATTGTTCCAGTTTTTTCGTTAGATTTTTCATCCCAAATTAAATAACCTACGTGGTCAGTTTGTTCTTTGATTCCCATAGAGATTGCACGTCTTGTGTCAAGCTCTTCAACAAATCTTTTACCTTCTTTGTTTACTAGTAAAGCTCCACCAACAAGTCTTGTATCTCCTACATATAGAAGCTTACCTGTTTCAACGTCACAGATTGGGTAAAGTTGGATTTTGTCCATATCAACTGTATCTGCTCCAAGAGCTTCAGCCATAACTATACCATCACCTGTTGCTCCTGGTGAGTTTGTTGATAGTACGTGTTCATCAACTTCGTTATCGTTTTCGTAGCACATTTCTGCATTAGCACCAAATCCACCAGATGCAAGTACTACTGACTTAGCGTTTATAGTTAAGTCTTTATCTTCGCTTTCTGCTCTAACACCAGAAACTTTTCCATCTTTTGTTAGGATTTCTTTAACATCTGTGTTTGTTAGAACGTCAATACCAAGCTCTTCTGCTTTTGTTTTGTATTTTGAGATAAGTTCGTTTCCTGTGTGGTTTTTAGGAATAAGTGATCTTTTAACTGAGTGACCACCAAAGAACATCAAGCTATCTAGCCATTCTACTCCGATGTCATCTCTTAGCCAGTAAGCATCTTCTGTAGCCTTGTCAGCTAGTACTTCGATAAGTTCTTTCTTTCCACCAGCTTTTTCAATATCTTGGGCATAAAGCTCTTTGCTATCTTCGATGCCTTCTTTTTCTTGAAGTTCGTTAACTGGAGCTGCGTATTCTCCACCAGAGATTAGTGTATTACCACCAACTTGACCAAGTTTTTCTACAAGAACAACATTTGCTCCAGCTTCTTTGGCAGATATAGCAGCAGCAAATCCTGCTCCACCACCACCTACAACTACTACATCATAGTCCTTAGTTTCTGTTTCCTTGTTAGCTTCGTCACTTTCCTTTTCATAAAGCTTAAGGTCACGACCACTTTCTTCAATGGCAGCCTTTACTGCTTCGATTAGAGCAGTTGATGTAACTGTAGCTCCTGAAACAGTATCTACATTTATAGATTGTTTATCTACTATTTCTTTTACGATTTTATCAGCTGCTTCGTCTCCTAGACCTTCTGTCTCATTATGTACTAAATCGATTGAAGCTATCTTATCTCCCTCGAAATTAACTGTAGCTTCTATGTCTCCGTTGTGTCCTGCTTCTGTAGCCTTAAAGCTTTCTGCCTTAGCAGTTTCTTCCTTCGCTCCATCCTTATTATCAGCTGTGTTATTGCCACATGCAGTAAAAAGCATAGCTGCTGATAAAAGAATTGGCAAAATTTTATTCTTCTTCATATATCCTCCCTTTTTAATACTGCTTATAAATGATAACAAATTATGGAAATGTTTGCAAGTCCTTCAAATAGCGGGTTAAAGTGTTTTCTATAAATATTTGATATATGTGTATATTACAGATATTAGCCTAATTTTTATTAATATATTGTAAATAATTTTACAATAAACTTTTCTCCTGTTTTACCTATAGTTAGAATACTAATAATAAAAGTTAGAAAATTTTTCCAAAGAAAATCCCCTCCATCTATTTTGTACTGGCCCCAAAAGTTGGACTTAAAACCAACTGATAGGGGTCAGTACATTTCTAGACTTTGGGGTTAGACTTTAATAATTAACTATCACATCAACCTGTTCTTCTAGGACATCTTTGTTGTGTTTTGTCTCTGATGAGTAGGCAAATATTAGACCTTCATCTTCTATATTTAGTTTTTTCTTGATTTGGTTAATATGTTTTTGGATCTGACCTTTTTTAATTTTATCAAACTTTGTAGCTATAACAAAACCTGTAAAGCCAGATTCTATTATCCAATCATACATTTGCTTATCTTGGGCTGTTGGCTCGTGTCTTATATCAACTAGGAGAAAGACTTCACGGAGATTGTCTCTTTCATAGAGGTATTCGTTGATTAACTTATCCCATTTTGCCTTTTCTTTTTTAGATACCTTGGCGTAGCCATAGCCTGGTAGGTCAACTAATCTAAAGCTATTGTTTATCCTGTAGAAGTTGATAGTCCTAGTCTTTCCTGGTTTAGATGAAGTCTTGGCTAGGTTTTTTCTTCCTAGGAAGGAGTTGATAAAAGATGATTTTCCGACATTACTCCTTCCAACAAAGGCAAGCTCTACTAGATCTTCACTTGGCCATTGGGACTTAAAACCTGCTACTTGTTCTAATTCTATTTCTTTAAACTTCATACTAGGGCCTCTTTTATAACTTCAGATACATTTTCTACTGGAATAAAGTTTATCTTATCCCTAATTTCTTTTGGTATATCTTCTGTATCTCTTTGGTTATCCTTTGGAATAATCACGTTTTTGATCCCATAAGAATATGCGGCAAGTGCTTTTTCTTTGAGTCCTCCAATTGGTAGGACATTTCCTCTGATTGTCACTTCTCCAGTCATGGCTATATCACTTCTTACTTTCTTACCTGTAAGGGCAGATACCATAGCTGTTGTCATTGTGATACCTGCTGATGGGCCGTCTTTTGGAGTTGCTCCTTCTGGAAAATGAACGTGAATATCTTTGTTATCATAGAACTTGCCACGAATACCCAAATCTTTCGCTTTGCTTCTTATATATACCATGGCAACCTGACCAGATTCTTTCATTACATCTCCAAGAGATCCTGTCATTTCGACATTGCCCTTACCTTCCATGACACTTGCCTCAACTTGCAGCATAGTTCCGCCAACGGAAGTCCAGGCAAGACCATTTACAAGTCCTATTTGATTTTCTTTTTCGATATTATCATCAAAAAATCTTTCCTTGCCTAGGTATTTGGTGTAGTTGTTTTTAGTAACTCTGACTTTTTCCTTGCCCTCGAGGATTTCTTTTACAGCTCTTCTTGAAATCTTCGCTATCAGTCTTTCAAGCTCCCTAACGCCTGCTTCTCTGGTGTAGTTTTTAATAATCAAATCTATAACAGAGTCAGATATACTTAGTTCATCATCACTAAGCCCGTTATTTTTCTTTTCTTTATCTATAAGATACTTTTTAGCTATTGCCTTTTTCTCGCTCATAGTATAGCCAGAAAGCTCTATAACTTCTAGCCTATCGTATAAGGCATCAGGAATTTCATTTGCATCATTTGCTGTAGTTATGAAAAATACATCTGATAGGTCAAAGGGAATATCTAGGTATCTATCTATAAACTTGTCATTTTGTTCAGGATCTAGGACTTCTAGGAGGGCACTTGATGGATCTCCCCTAAAGTCTGAACCTAATTTATCTATCTCGTCTAAGAGAAAGACTGGATTTTTGACATTTATTCTATTTATATTAGCAAGAACTCTACCTGCCATTGCCCCAACATAAGTTCTCCTGTGACCTCTGATTTCTGATTCGTCAGTCACTCCACCTAGCCTCATTGATACAAATTTTCTATCAAGAGCACGGGCAATGGATTTGGCTATGGAAGTCTTGCCCACTCCTGGAGGGCCTACTAGGCAGATTACAGAACCCTTGGAGTTTTTATTTTTTTGTCTAACAGCAATTGACTCTAGGATTCTTTCCTTGACATCGGTTAGGCCGTAGTGGTCCTTATCTAAAACAGTACTTGCCTTTTTAATATCTATGATATCTTTGCTCTTTTTATTCCAAGGTAGGGAAAATACAAAGTCTAGATAGGCAGAAAGCACGCCATAGTCTGGGCTCATCTCTGGTAGAGAGTCTATTCTATCTATATCTTTTTCAAGACTTTTCTTACTTTCCTTATCTAGTTTTAGTTTTGAAAGTTTCTTCCTATAATAATCAGCCTCGCTTGATCCTTCACCGTTATTATCGCTGATTTCTTTTTTTAGAACTTCCATCTTTTCTCTTAGATAGTAGTCCTTTTGAGACTTGTTTATATTTTCTTGGACTTTTTTATCGATTTCTGATGAGAGATTTTTAAGAGTAATTTCTTTTCTAATTATCTCATGTAAGATACTCATTCTCTCCTTGGTATCTAATGTGGAAAGTATCCTGTAATACTCCTTTGGAGCAAGCTCTAGGTGAAAGCAAATCACATCTACAAGTCTTTGATAGTTTTCAATCTCAACTAGTGAGTAGGTAATCTCATCTAGGTTTTGACTTATAAGACCTACATACTCCTTAAAATCATCAATTAGAATCTTCTTTAGAGCATCTAGTTCTAAGTCGTCTTTCTCACTTTCTTCATCGTATATATATTCCTCTATATCAGCCTTTAGGAAACCTTCGGATATATTTACCTTTTTAAGCCTACCTACTCCAATAGGATTTACAAATACTCTTAGGCTTCCATCAGGAAGATTAAACATTTCCTTGACTGATGCGACTATTCCATATTCATAGAGGTCGTCTTGTTTGGGATTGTCCTCGAAAACGTCCTTTTGGTTTACTAAAAACAAGTTAGTCGACCTAAGTCTTGCGTCGTTTACAGCATTAGTTGATATACTTCTCTTGCAGTCAAAACTTAGGAAGGTACTTGGCATTGGCCAGTAGCCCCTCAAGGGAATCAGAGGATATTCTTTTGTATTTATTTCATAAATATCTGTCATAATTTACCTCGTTACAAAAGGGACGTTTGCAAAACTCCTGCATACCGTCCCCTTTTCTTATTTCTTCTTATAAATTAATTTTTCCTTGTCAGCTATAGATTCTTTAGTTACAATTACCTCTTCTAAATCATCTATCGAAGGTATCTCAAACATCAAATCTAGGAGAAGATTTTCCATGATTGTCCTAAGTCCTCTTGCTCCAGTTTTTTGGTCGTAGGATTTCTTAGCTATCTCATAAAGAGCGTCATCTTCAAATGTAAGCTTTACTCCATCTAACTCAAAGAGCTTTTGGTATTGTCTTACAAAGGAGTTTTTAGGCTCTTTTAAAATTTTTACCAAGGAATCAACATCCAAGGCATCTAGGCTTACTATTATTGGAACCCTACCTATAAATTCAGGTATAAGTCCAAACTTAAGGAGGTCTTCTGTGCTTACTTCCTTAAGGCTTGCCTTTTCTTGTTTGTTGACATTTGCACCAAAACCTATAGTTTTTTCTGACAATCTCCTGCCAATTATATCTTCTATTCCATCAAAGGCACCACCTAAGATAAATAGGATGTTAGTTGTATCAACTTGGATATATTCTTGGCTTGGATGCTTTCTTCCTCCTTGAGGAGGAACATTGGCCTCTGTTCCCTCTATTAGTTTAAGTAGGGCTTGTTGGACACCTTCTCCGGATACATCACGGGTTATAGAAGGATTTTCGCTTTTTCTAGTAATTTTATCTATCTCATCTACATAGATAATCCCACGCTCAGCAACTTCTATATCATAGTCAGCTGCTTGGACTAGCTTTAGGATAATATTTTCTACATCCTCACCAACATAGCCTGCTTCTGTAAGACTTGTCGCATCTGCTATAGCAAATGGTACGTTTAGTTTACGAGCAAGGGTTTGAGCAAGCAGGGTCTTTCCAGATCCTGTTGGGCCTAGCATCAAGATATTTGATTTTTGAAGTTCTATATCAGAATCTTCTTCATTGCTATTTATTCTTTTGTAGTGGTTGTATACCGCAACTGATAGGGTCTTTTTGGCATCGTCTTGACCTATTACATAAGAATCTAGGAAGTCTTTGATCTCTTTTGGTGTTGATAAATCAATATCACCATAGGAAATGTTGTCAGTTTCTTCACTTATGATTTCCTTACATAAATCGACACACTCGTTACAGATATACGCATTAGGACCAGCAATTATTCTTTTTACTTGAGAGCTATCCTTGCCACAAAAAGAACATCTTATTTCTTTTTGTTCGTAATCAGACATTTATTCCTACTTACTTTCAATTACTTTATCGATTAGACCATACTCTAGTGCTTCAGCTGCACTCATAGCAAAGTCTCTATCTGTATCTTTTTCTATCTTCTTTAGGGATTGACCTGTATTATCAGAAAGAATCTTGTTTAGTCTTTCTTTTATCTTAATTATTTGTTCAGCTTGAATTACTATATCGCTCGCTTGTCCTTGAGCACCACCAGATGGTTGGTGGATCATGATGTTTGAACTTGGTAGAGAAAATCTCTTGCCCTTAGCTCCTGATGATAGCAAAACTGCCGCCATAGATGCAGCTTGACCTATACAGATTGTAGATACATCTGGTTTTATATAATTCATTGTGTCATAAATGGCAAGACCACTTGTCACAACTCCACCTGGAGAGTTTATATAAAATTGGATATCCTTATCTGGGTCTTCACTTTCTAGAAACAAGAGTTGAGCTATGATTATATCTGAGATTTCATCACGCACTTCTCCAGATAGAAAGATAATTCTATCTTTTAGAAGTCTTGAATATATGTCATAGGCTCTCTCACCTCTGTTAGTTTGCTCTACTACGGTTGGTACTAAATAATTTTTAGCGTTCATATAATCTCCTTATCTAAAATATGGAGCTTAGTTTTCTTCGCCTTCCTCATGGTCGTGGTCGTGATCTTCACCAACAGCCTTGTGGTATTCTTCGTGTGGAAGAACTTCAGCGTTAGCTACAAGAATTTCAACAGCTTTTCTTCTCTTGATATTTTCTTCAAGTGTTTTATCAGAGATATTTTTAGCGAAGATTTCTTTGAATTTCTCTAAGTCTTCTACTCCATAATTTTCTGCTGCTTCTTTGATTTCAGCTTCTTTTTCTTCTTCTGTAACTTCGATGCCTTCTTTTAGGGCAACTTCGTCAATTACAAGGTTAGCCTTAACTCTTGCTTCGGCTTGATCTCTATATTGGTCACGGATTTGGTTGATATCCATTTTTGTCATTTCGATATATTGAGCAAGTGTTATTCCCATTTGTTGTAGTCTTTGGTCAAGGTTTTGTAGTTCAAAATCAATTTCTGAGTTAACCATGCCATTTGGAGCACTTACTTCTGATTTGTTAACTAAAGCTTCGATAGCTTGGTTTTGGATGATGTTTTTAGCATAATCTTCTTTTTCTTTAGCGATTTTTTCTTTAAGATCAGCTTTTAGTTCATCTAATGTATCGAACTCTGAGATATCTTTTGCAAATTCGTCATCTAATTCAGGAAGTTCTTTTCTTGTGATAGAATTAATTTCTACTTCAAACTTAGCGTCTTTTCCTTGGAATTCTTGTGCTTGATAATCTTCAGGGAAAGTTACATTTACATCGAACTTATCACCAAGAGCATGTCCTGCTACTTGTTCTTCAAATCCTTTGATAAATGTGTTTGATCCAAGTTCAAGGTCGTAATTTTCTGCCTTACCACCTTCAAATCTTTCTCCATCTAGGTAGCCGTCAAAGTCGATATTTACTGTATCGCCCATTTTAGCTTCGCCTTCTTCAACTGGAGCAAGTCTTGCGTTTTCGTCTTGTTGTCTTTTAAGTTCAGCTTCGATATCTTCATCTGTTACTTCAGATGGAACTTCTTCAACGATTAGTTTTGAATAATCGCCTAGTTCTGGGTGTGGTTTTGTTTCAACTTCTACCTTGAAAGTGATGTCTTTTCCTTCTTCGATATCGTCAAGGTCTACTGATGGTTGGTCAACTGGTTCAAGATTTAATTCTTCTACTGCAGCTTCGTATGGTTTAGGGAAAACTATCTTAATTGCTTCATCATAAAAGATTTCTGGTCCGTACATTTTTTCAAGAACTTTTCTAGAAACGTGACCTGGTCTAAATCCATCTACTCTATATCTAGATTTGTTTCTTTTATATACAGTGTCTGTTGCCTTTTTAAATTCATCATAGCTTACTTCGAATTCGAATTTTGCTATATTATTTTCATGTGATTTTAATTCTGTCATTTTTTCCTCCTGGTAGTTCTTACTCATTGAAATAATATACTACTTGTTTGTTAAGCTATCAAGAGTTTTACTCATCTTCCTAACAAATGCCAATATATCGTCTCTATTGTTTTCTAATTTATCATCTATAATTTCTTCTTCTATCTTAGTTAATATATTGCCTATAATCTTTCCTTGTGGATATCCTAAAGCTATCAAATCACTGCCATTTATAGCAAGGTCAGATCTTTTCTTGGGTGTATTATCCATTAATACTTCCTCTAAGATATTTTCTCCTAGGTCTATATTTGAAGTATCCGTATGAACTGTCGCCAAAATATCTGCCCTTTGCAAGTTAAAGAGCCTTCTTAGATTATCCTCGCCTATCCTTCTTAGAAGTTTTCTGATGGATTTTTTGGTGTAGGTATTGGAACAATCCATGTGTCTTTTGACTAAGCTTGTCGCATCTTCTATGAATTTTTTAGAGAATCTTAAGTCCTTTAGTTTTTTTTCTAGAAGTTTTTCTGATAGGTTTTGGTGGCCAAAAAACCTTCCCTCGCCATTTTCATCTAGAAAAAAATTATCGACCTTGCCAACATCATGGTATAAGGCAGCTATCCTTGTAACAAGGTCAGATTCTGTCCTATCAAGAACCTTTAGGCTATGCTCATAGACATCAAGGTTGTGGTGGGATGAATGTTGGTCAAATCCCTTGGTTCTAGCTAGTTCAGGAAAGATTTTATCTAGTAAATCTAGCTCATCTAAAAGCCTAATCCCCCTTGATGGTTTATCTTCTATGAGAATTTTTGAAATCTCGTCTCTAATCCTCTCTTTTGATATAAGATTTATATTTGTAGAGTTTTTCCTGATTGCATCTTTTAGGTTATCATCAATTTCAAAGCCTAGTCTTGTGGCAAAGCGAACTGCCCTAAGGCTTCTTAGGTAGTCTTCTTCTATTCTCTCGTAGGGATTTCCAACTGCTCTAATGATCTTTTTTTCTAAATCACACCTTCCAGAAAAGGGATCTATTATCTTTCCATTGTCATAGGCCATAGCATTTATTGTAAAATCTCTTCTTTTTAAATCATCTATCAAATTATCCGAGAAAGAAATCTCATCCGGATGCCTTCCGTCAAGGTATTTCCCATCTGACCTAAAAGTTGTGATTTCAAACTCTTCGCCCTTTGATATGACCTTTATTGTGCCAAACTTTTTTCCTATATCTATTAGCTTTTCACTAGAAAAAACTTCCTTTATCTCGTCTGGTCTTGCAAGGGTTGTGAGATCTACATCTTTTATTTTCCTTCCAAGGATGCTATCTCTTACGCATCCTCCAACTGGATATGTTGGATATCCCCTATCCTCAAGCCTTTTAACGATTTTCTCATAGGAAATATCAGTATTTAGCCTATCCATTATTTTTCTTTCTTGTCTACTATAATCTTGTAGTTAATTGGATTTTGCCCATCGTAAAGCTCTATTCCTTCTGGAAGCTTTAGTCTAATTTCTCCTAGTCTATCTGACTTAAGATCGTCGATATTTACAGGATATGTGTCAATCTCTTCTATATTTTCCAAAACTTGGCCGTTTCCCTTTAGCACAACATCTTCTGGTGATATCGTATATGACTTTATCTCGTAGCCTTCGGCTATTTCTCCGTAAGTCTTTAGGTTTACCTTAAGTCTCTTAGTCTCAGTTACCTTGAAGGAGACATTGATATCAGAATTTGACTTTTCTATATTTGAAACTTCCTTATTATTTTTATCTAATACATGGATATCAAGGTTGTGGATTTTGCCATCAAGGTAAGCTGGATCGTTTATGTTAACTTCAACCCTGTCGATCTTATTTACTTCTGATACTGGACCCTTTACTGTAATTTCTTTTAGGGATTGTTCGTTAATCTCTACAGATTTGCTGTCTTTTAGACTATCTTTTATGACAAGATTTACAGGAAGTTTCTTTTCTATAATCTTTTGTACATTTATATTTATATTTTGTGGGTCTATCATGGATAAACTTACACCACTTGGAGTCTCTACCTTTACATCAGCAGTTTGGATTCCTTCACGAATATTTTCTACATCAATGCTTGCTTGGATGTCATTTTCCTTTAGGTTTACAATTTTATCCCTAGATCCTTCTACTCTGAGGTTCACATTGGTAAGTTCTTCTAGCCCTGTTATAGTGTAACCCTTCTTTTCAAGGTCATCCTTGTTTTGGACTAGGATTGGAATATTCCTAAAGGTTCTATTTACAGAAGGGTTGGTAGATGTCACAACAAAGGCCCACATCACTATTGCCAAAAGGACTGATAGGATAATTAGCTCTATATCATTTTTCTTTTTCATCTTTATTTCCCTTCTTCTCATCTATATTGACTAGGTCATTTTTAAGCCTAATCTTTAGACTTTCCTCATCAAAATATCTGTTGATCTTGCCATTTTCCGCAACTGATATATTTCCAGTTTCTTCTGATACTATAACAACTAGACAGTCGCTTTTCTCAGAAATTCCTATAGCTGCCCTATGTCTTGTGCCTAGCTCCTTGGCTATGGTGTTAGAAGATGATAAAGGCAAGTAGCAAGCTGCCGCAGCTATGGTGTTTTTCCTAATGATAACCGCTCCATCATGAAGGGGTGTGTTTGGTATAAAAATATTTATCAAAAGTTCACTAGAAATCTCAGAGTCAAGCTTGGTTCCACTTTCTATAATATCAGAAAGACCAACCTCTCTTTCGATAACTACCAAAGCACCTATCTTTTGTCTTGAAAGAGAACTCATAGCAGAAACGATCTCGTCTACACTTCTTTCATCTCTTTTGATTTTATCAGATGAAAAAATACTCCTACCTCTACCCAGTCTTTCAAGAGCTGAACGAAGCTCTGGCTGAAAGACAACGATAATAAAAACGAGGGATACTGTAAGAAATTGGTTCATGACCCAAGATACAGTATTCAGATTTAAAATATCGGCAACAGATGCAAAAATAAGAACAAAAATAAGACCCTTTAAAACTTGTTCCGCCCTAGTATTTCTAAGAAGTGAGAAAAGTTTATAAATAACAAAGGCAATAATTGCGATATCAATAATATCTGTCACACGAATTAACATCAAAGATGTTATAATATTTTCCAAAAAACTCATACTTCCTCCTTATAATAATGTACTATTCTAATAAATTATTGGTAGGAAATGTGAAAAAAAGATAAAAAAATAGCCTGAATCTTCAGACTACAAGCGTAAAGTTATCTTTTATTTTCATAAATATCTAACATAAATCCTAGACCAATACCAATAGCAAGGAAAACTCCTAGCCAAAGAGCCATATTTCCCTTGTTAGCTCCGATAGAAGTACCAACAATGATGCCAAAAGTGATGCCCATCATCATATTTTTCCCTTGATTTTTATCCTTCATATAATCTCCTTAATTTTATTTTACTCCAGATTCTATAAAGGCAAGATTATAAAATGAGCTACTTATTGTTCTTTTCAGATAAATTACCCAGTCCTGATCCAAGAGCTAGACCAAAAGCATACCAAAAATTGGCTGACCGATTAGGCTTCCTATAAAATATCCAAGAGCTACTCCAATAGCTAGTCCATTTCTCTTGTTTATAAATTTATCCTTCATAATAACCTCCTACTTACCCGACAAATATTTGAGTAAACAAAAAGACACAAGCTTTAGCTTGTGCCAGACTGTTGACAAAGTGACAAAATCCAAAAGGAAGCGTTCCATTCGAAAGAAATTTTAAGAAATTCAAGTCGAAATAATACGTCCGTAAATCGCACTGTTTGAGCATTAGCGAGTTTGCGATTTACAGTATTATGAGATTTAGAATTTCTAAATTTCTGTAGTTGGGTAAGCGTTTTTGGATTTTGTCTACTCTCTAACACAAGCTCTAACTTGTGCCTTATATATTTTATCCTAGCATTACATCTAGAATCATCATTATTACAAAGCCTGCCGCAAATCCTAGTGTTCCTATATTTGTGTGATCTTCTCCTTCTCCTGTTGCTTCTGGGATTAGCTCTTCTACTACAACATAGAACATCGCTCCAGCTGCAAAGCTTAATAGATAAGGAAGGATTGGAATCATTATTCCTGATAGGAGGATTGTTAAAACAGCTGCTATTGGTTCAACTGCTCCTGATAGGATTCCATAAATAAAGGCCTTGTGTTTATTTACTCCAACTGCCTTTAGGGGCATGGAGATGATTGCTCCTTCTGGGAAGTTTTGGATGGCAATTCCTATAGCAAGAACCATAGCTCCTGCCATTGTTACAGTCCCATGACCGTAGATTGCTCCAGCAAATGATACTCCAACTGCCATTCCTTCTGGAATATTGTGGATTACCACTGCAAGTACCATCATAGTTGTCTTTCTTAGACTTTCATTTTTTGGTCATTCTGGAGAATCTGAATCTATATGTTGGTGGGGAATGACTGAGTCTAAGAAAAGTAAGAATATTATTCCTGCTATAAAACCAACAGCTGCAGGAGTCCAAGCCATTCTACCCATTTTTTCTTCTACCATATCCATAGCTGGCATAAGTAATGACCAAATGCTTGCCGCAACCATTACTCCAGCTGCAAAACCAGATAGTCCCTTTTGTACTTTGTTGTTTAGTTCATCTCTCATTATGTAGACACAAGCTGCTCCCAAGCTTGTGCCTAAAAATGGTATTAGTAAACCTAATATACTTTGTGTATCCATTTCTCATCCTATTCTTGGTCTATCTTCCAAATGTCATTTGCATAGTCAAGGATTGTTCTATCTGATGAGAAGAATCCTGCATTTGCAATATTTTTAAGGCATTTTCTTGACCATTCTAATCTATCTCTATATTCCTTGTTAATCTTTTCGTGTGCCTTCGCATAAGACTTAAAGTCTTTTAGAAGGAAGTAGCTATCTCCTCTTTGACCGTTTTGTGGATTTATTAGTTCGTTGTAGATATCAAGGAACATGTATGTGTTATTATCCTTAAACTCTCCACTTACAAGGCTATCTACTACATCTTTGATATCGCTATCTTTTGAGTAAAATTCTACTGGATTGTAGGTATCCATTATTTCGTTTAACTCTTCGACTGTAGCACCAAATCTGTAGTTATTTTCTTCTCCAGCATGGTCAAATATTTCTATATTTGCTCCATCCAAAGTTCCAAGGGTAAGGGCACCGTTTAACATGAATTTCATATTACCTGTACCACTTGCTTCCTTGCCGGCAGTTGAGATTTGCTCAGATACATCTGCCGCTGGAAATAGCTTCTCACCATAAGTTACCCTGTAGTTTTCAACAAATACTACCTTTAGTTTTTTGTTTACATCAGGATCGCTATTTACAACTCTAGCAACTTCATTTGCAAGTTTTATCATACCTTTTGCTCTAAAGTAACCTGGCGCTGCCTTTCCTCCGAAGATAAAGGTTGTTGGTGTAAAGTCCATGTCAGGATTTTTCTTTAATTTGTGATATAGGTAGATTATGTGAAGGATATTTAGGTGTTGTCTCTTGTATTCGTGGATTCTTTTTACTTGAATATCGAATATTGATGTTGGATCAACCTTGATTCCTTCTTTTTCTAGGATATATTTTGCTAGTTGGTCTTTTTTAATTTGTTTGATGTTTAATAGCTCGTTTAGAACTTTCTCATCATCTAAATATTTTTCTAAATCCTTTAGCAAGGATAGGTCGTATTTCCATTGGTCAGTTCCTAGCTTTTGAGTAATAAAGCTTGCTAGTTCTCTATTAGCATAAACTAGCCATCTTCTAGGTGTGATACCATTTGTCTTGTTGTTAAATATTTCTGGTCTTACCTTATACCAATGACTAAAGGTATCGTCTTTTAGGATTTCCGTGTGAAGGGCAGCTACACCATTTACTGAAAATCCAACGTAAATAGCGAGATTTGCCATGTGGACTTGACCAAATCTTTCGATTCTATATGGGTCGATTTGCTCTTCTGAGTATCCTCTTTGCTTAAAATCTTCAACTAATATTTGGTTGATTTTTTCAATTATCTCGAGGCTCCTTGGGCTAACTTCAAGAACTATGTCCCTATCCCATCTTTCTAGGGCCTCTTGGAGGACTGTATGGTTGGTAAAAGCAAATACTTCTTTTGCTATAGCTAGGGCATCATCAAAGAAGATTCCATTTTCATCAACTAGAACTCTAATTAGCTCAGGAATAGCCATGATTGGGTGGGTATCGTTAAGTTGGATAACATGGTATTTGCTAAAGTTTTCAAACTTGAGGTCTTCTGGGTAGTCTTTCTTGTATTTTTCTACCATATCTTGGATAGATGCAGAACAGAAGAAATATTGTTGTTTAAGTCTTAAGACCTTGCCTGCTCTTTGCATATCGTTTGGATATAGGACTCTTGTTATATCTTCGGCACGGTTTTTCTCACTTACAGCTTGGTCGTACTCGTAGTTGTTAAACTTGCCAAAATCAAACTCTTCAAATGGTTCTGCTTGCCATAGTCTAAGAGTATTTACAACTCCATTTTCAAAACCAACTACTGGCATATCAAATGGAACTGCCTTTACTTGTTGGTCTCTAAATCTTACGATTTTGGCATCAGAGTCAACTCTAATTGACCAGCCGTCACCATTTTTAATCCAGCTATCTCCTCTTTCTACTTGGAAGCCGTCTTCTATTTTTTGTTTGAAGATTCCTTCCCTATATCTTACACCATAGCCAACAAGGTTTAGTCCTTGGGTTGCTGCTGAGTCCATAAAACAAGCCGCAAGTCTACCAAGTCCACCGTTACCCAAGGCTGCGTCGTCCTCGTAGTTTTCTATAGCTTCAAAGTCAATTCCTACTTCATCTAATAATTCTTTTACCTCATCGTAGATACCAAGGTTAATTAGGTTGTTACCTAAAGATCTTCCTATTAGAAATTCTGCAGAAAAATAGTAAGCCTTTCTTTGGTTACGAGTTTTTCTCTTACAATCTCTCCACTCTTGGTTAATAAGTCCCATTATTGTATCGCAAAGGGCATCGTACCTATCCTTATCAGATGTATCGTCGAAGGATTTTAGTGTTATTCTTTGCAGGTTTTCAGTATAAGTTTCTATAAATTTATTTTTTCTCAGTTTGTCCATTATCATATCTCCCGTATATTTTTGACATTTCTTTTATTCTTTTCGCAAGGTCTGGATCAAAATCACTATCCAGCATCCTCCACTTCCAGTTGACACCGATAGTTGAAGGACTATTTATCTTAGCCTCATTACCATAGCCTAATATATCTTGAATTTCAAACATGGCTATATCAGATACAGATGCCATCAAGGCTCTGATTATCTTCCAACGTTTGTCATCAGCCTCACTTAGGCCAAAGTATTTATCTATTAATTCAGTAAGTTCATCATCTGCCACATCTAAAAAACCTTGTAGGGTATCTGAGTCATGGGTTGAAGAATAGACTACAGAATTATTTACATAGTTATGTGGAAGGTAGTTGCTATCGAATTTTTCGCCAAAGGCAAATTGGATGACATTCATACCTGGGAAGTTGTAGTGATTCTTTAAATCATCTACTTCTTTAGTTATATATCCTAGGTCCTCTGCTATAAATAGGGCATCTGGATAGGTGTTAATAATCTTATAAAATAGTTCATAAGGTTTACCCACCTCCCAAGTTCCATATCTAGCATTGTCATCACTAGCTGGTATTGCATAGTAGGCTTCAAATCCTCTAAAATGATCTAATCTCAATATATCATACAGCCTTAGGCAAGCGCCGATTCTTTTGACCCAAAAATCATAGTCGCTTTCTTTTAACTTTTCCCAATCATAAACAGGATTTCCCCAAAGCTGTCCATCTTCAGAATAAGCATCTGGTGGAGCACCCCCAACTATTAGCGGATCAAAGGTCTTTGGATCAAGCTTTAATATATCACAATAAACCCAAGCATCACAAGAGTCCATCGCTACATATATAGGCAAATCTCCTATGATTTGAAGGTTTTTCCTGTTGGCATATTCTTTTAATTTCTTCCATTGTTTGAAAAACTCATACTGAAGGAAGATATAAAAGTCTATTAGGTCTTTGTGTTTGTCAGAAAATTCAGCCAAAGCTTCTGGATCACGTCTTTTAAGCTTATCATCCCACTCAAGCCAGCTTACATCTAGCTTGTCTTTTTTGATAGCCATAAATAGGGCATAATCTTCTAGCCACCAGCCTTCTTCCTTTCTAAAGTCTTCTATTTCATCCTTGTAACGATCTTTAGCTATATCATAAGCCTTTTCCAAAATCCTATAACGAAGGTTGTATTGGATACCATAGTCGACGTACCTTTCATTGTCACCAAAGTTTAGATTTTCTAGTTCATCTTTTTCTAGGAGTCCATCTTCTATCAATATATCAAGGTCGATGAAGTATGGGTTTCCTGCAAAGGTTGAGAATGATTGGTAGGGACTATCGCCATAAGATGTTTGACCCAAAGGCAAGATTTGCCAGTATTTAACAGCTGCATCTGACAAGAAATCCACAGCCTCGTAGGCTTTCTTGCCAAAAGTTCCTATTCCATAATTAGAAGGAAGGGAAAATATCGGCAAAATTATTCCGTTTCCTCTATCTAGTCTTTTTTGTCTAAGCATATTACCTCTCTTTAAAATATATTAATCCGCTATATGTCCTGTATTGCTTTTGATAATCTTCTAGGAAAAACCTATACATCCTTCCCCAGCTTGAAACAACAACCTCGTGCTTGTCACCTACTTTATTTAGCTCAGTGATGCACACTCCATGGTGACGCAAAACGCTCACATCTTTAGATAGCCAATTTATGATAATCGGTGGAGTATCATTTGCTAGGGCCTCTTCTATAAATTCAATCCTTCTACTTAGAGGTCTCCTATTAATAACTGTTTCAGTCAAAGTCTTAGAGTGTAGGTTTAGATTCATATCTCGCCTTACCTTATCTAGTCTCCTATCCAGACTTTTAACTGTAGGCACGCCATTTGCCCAAGGTCTTAATCTCTTAAAGAAGTAGTATTGGTATTCATTATATAAATCCATGGGAATCATATCATCCTTGTGGAACAAATAAAAATACACATTTGTAAAGGCAGTTACAACACAAGACCTATCCCTGTAAAACTTGGATACATCCTTACTTATAAGAGAATTTTGATATCCTCCATAAAGTGTTTTGTCATTTTCAATAACTGGTACAAATTCGCCAGCTTTCGACCTACTTAGTTTCATTGTTATCTATATCCTCAATCTTGTAAGTTCTGTTTTTCTTAATTTCTATTATAGTATCGGTTATATTTTTCTTTTCTAGTCTGTTGTCTATATACTCATGGAAAAGTGTGTAAATAATTGATGCAACCGGTATTGAAACAAGCATACCCCAAATACCAAACAAGGACCCACCTATAGTAATAGATGCAAGCACCCATACTGCAGGAAGCCCAATCTTTTCACCAGCTATGGCAGGATAGATAATATTTTCTTGGATCTGTTGGACTATGACATCATAGATCAAAAATATAAGTGCCTTTACTGGACTTTCCAGAAAAATAATCACTGCAGAAAGTCCCGCCCCAACTATTGGTCCAAAGATTGGAATAAGGTCTGACACTCCGATAAATATAGAAATCACCCCAGCATTTGGCATCCTCATAATGAACATACCAATAAAAGTCAAAGTTGATAGGGTAACTACTGCTATAAGTCTTGAGAAAATATAGTCCTTGAAGGTGTGATAAGATAGGGAAAATACCTTGTTTAGATAATCCGCTTTTCTCTCACTTAGTAAAGCATACATGATCTTTGTTCCATTTACCTTTAACATATCCTTATAAATAAGGACAAATATAGAAAAGACAAAGATAGTAAAGATATTTACAAGGCTTGACCCTACCGAATTTATCACATTTGTAGTTACACTTAAAATATTTGATTTATTTCCAGACAAGAAATCCAAAACCCTGTTTCTAAGCTCAAACCAACTAAAGGAATTCACATACTCGTAAAACTTGTCAGCAAAGGGCTTAGTCAAATCATACTTATTTAATGCTTCGTAGGTTTCTCTAACAAACTCAGGCCACCTATTGAAAAATGAAATAATAACTGTGATTATCCTAGGCACCAAGATGTTTAAAAATAACACAACAACGCATAAGATTATAATCCAACTTATAAACAGAGATAAACCTCTGATTTTCTTCTTGTGTTTAGCATCGGGGAAATTCTCACTTAATTTTCTATCAAAATAATTCATAGGTATGCTAACGATATAAGCAATCATAGCTCCTATTATAAAGGGTTGGAATACCAAAAGAATTTTACCTATACTCTCCTTAATTACAGGAAAATACCAAAAGGCAAAAAATAAAATAATTCCATATATAGTAATTTTAAATAAATCCTGATTTTTCTTCTCAAGTCTTGTCATAAGACCTCCATATTTTATAGTATATTATCATTTTACCACAAAAAAATTTTTTTATAGAATACAAAGAATAATTGCCTAAATTTACAATTTATAATACACTTATGATTAAGGAGTGGAAATGAAAACTTGTTATATAATTGGTGGAGGAGATTTTGATGGTCTCTTCGATGAGATAAAAAAAGATGATTTGGTGATAGCTGCCGATAGGGGTTACACTCTCGCCAAGGATAAAAATATAAAAGTGGATTATGTTATAGGCGATTTTGATTCGTCGACAAAACCAAGTGATGCTAAGGTGGTTTCCCTAAATCCTATCAAAGATTTTACAGATACAGTTGCCGCAATCGAGATGGCAAAGGATATGGGATATAAAAATATCATTATCTATGGAGGTTTGGGCGGTAGAGAAAGCCACACAATATCAAATATCAGAACAATTTATCACTATAAAAATTGTGGGATAGACATAAAACTCAAGTCAGAAAAGAAGGAAATATTTGTAGTTAGCGATCGTTTTTCCTATAAATATACTGGCAAAGATTTTTATGTGTCAGTTTTTTCCCTAAAAGACAGCTCAAAAGTTACTCTCAGGGGTCTTTACTATGAGCTTGACTCCTATCCAATGACTATTGATGACTCCCTTGGAGTATCTAACGAAACATACCAGAGGGATTTTGAGATAGAAGTTAGTGATGGAGCTGTTCTTGTGATATTTGAAGATAAATCTTGTTAATAAAAAACCAAGTCAAACAAGGCTATTTTATCTAGCTTTGTTTAAACTTGGTTTTTTTAGTTAAATACATCTCCTTCAAATATAAGTCCTTCACTATCGAGGGTTGCCTCTATTTCTGTGTCTTTGTAAGAAGGGATATCTAGGTAAATCTTGCCATTCTTCCTTTGCCAAGATCCTGTATATAAGACATTGTTATTTACGAGCCTTATATTTTGATCATCACCCATAAATAGGGTAAATTCACCAGGATAATAGTAGCCGCTTACTTCATCTTCTGGACTAAAGTTTGCTGAATATTCGATATCTTCTAACTCTAGGCTGCCATCATCTAGGTAAGCTAAGAGATCATCCATCATACTAAAGCCATCGTAGCTGATATCGTATATATTCTTATCCTTGCCATCTATAACCCTGTGGGTAAAGTTAGATGCTATTATTTGCTTATTCTTGTCAGTTTCACTTACAGCCAAAAAGTAGGAAAATGCCTTCTTTTCGCTTTCAAGATTTTCTCTAGTATTGATCCTATAGGCAAAATATTCGCCGTCACTTCTTTTTATCTTTCCTTCATAGCTTACAGATATGAGTTCTACTGTATCACCTGACTCAAAACTATCTTCTATGAAGGTCTTGTAATCTTTCGCCTTGTCTTTACTTGCCTTATCGTCAGGTTCTTTTTGTTTTGTTTCTGATTCTTTATTTTCCTTATCTTCGCTATCATTTTCTTTTATATCGCTATTATCTCCTGCAGGTTTATCTTCACTTAGTCCTTCTACCTCATAGTTTAAGCTAGTATTTCTAATGTTTACCCTAAATTTATCATAGATATTTTCTGGGTAATTTATTACAATACTAACCTTATCGCCATTTTTGAGGTTATTTTCCTTGCTTATGGCATAGGTGATGTTTTTATCTAAGCTTTCTATGAAATTTCTAGCTTTGATTGGTTTTTTGCTATCTTCTTCATATATTTGGCCCTCGTAATCAATTACAAAGGCAGTTTTATTTAGGCTTGGACTAATCTTGCCAGATCCACTTGTCCCGCTTGTTTTAACTATGACATAGTCGGATAGGTTTATGTCCACAGGTTCTTTCTTGTTTAGTCTAGGTTTTATGAAAAGTGAAAATATCCCAAACAAGATAAGAAGAGCAAAGAATATTCCTATGATAATTTTTACTATATTCTTGCTCTTTCCATTATTAAAATCCATCTTCCCTCCTAATTATTCTCTACAAAAAAGGAGGAGAAATCTCCTCCCTTATTTTAAACATCTTCCAAAGTAAGGTATGGTTTGCCGCTTGCTTTTGGAGCGTAACTTCTTCCCTTAAATATAATAAGGATAAGTAGTGTTGCGATGTATGGGATCATTGATATAAATTCTATAGGTATGCCTACAGAAGTTGAACCCAAATATGTTGCAATAGCTTGGGCTAGTCCAAAAAATAGTGATCCTAGGACAACTCCTTGAGGTTTCCAGTTACCAAAGATAACTGTAACTAGGGCAATGTAACCTTGACCTGCTATTAATGTTGGTGAAAAGCTTGATACTACCGCAAGACTCATGCTCGCTCCACCAAGACCACCCATGAAGCCAGAAAATATTACAGACAGATATCTTGTCTTTTTGACATCAATATTTAGAGTTTCTGCCGCCTTTGGATGTTCACCTACAGCTATTATCCTGAGTCCTAGCTTAGTCTTATACAAAACAACATAAAGGACAACTACCATTATTAGTGATATATAAACTGTGGCATATTGGCTAAAGATGTTGTTAAATACTTGATTTGACGATAATCCTCTAAATAATCTTGGAATCTTATCCTCTAGTGGAATAGATGGAGTTTGAGTTGCTCCCTTAAAGAATAATCTTGCCAAAAATAGGGAAAGTCCAGGAGCAAGGGTATTGATTGCGATACCTGATATTGTCTGATCTCCAGCTAAACTTACTGATACGAAGGCATGGATTAGTCCAAAAACAGCACCAGCAAGGCCCCCGCAGAGAAAAGCTATCCAAGGATTGCCTAGATAATATCCTACGACAGCTCCTGTTAGGGCGCCTATGGTCATCATTCCCTCAAGACCGATATTTACAACTCCGGATTTTTCTGAAATCATTCCGCCAAGTCCTGTCATTAGAACTGGGGCAGCATTTGAGAATGTGTTTCCTATAATTAGGGCTAGTAGTGTTGTATTAATCATTGTCCACATCCTCCTTTATTTCTATCTTTTCTTCCTTGTTTTCTTTATCTATAAGCTCTTTTTTATCTTCATTTACTTTTTTTAGATTTTTTCTTCTCTTTGCTTTTGCCTTTACTATTCTAAATACTAGTGGCACTGCAGTAAACAAGATAATTGTACCTATGATTATTGATATAATCTCACTTGGGACTCCCATGCTTCTTTGAAGGTTGTTACCTGCATATTTTAATGAACCAAAGAATAATCCTGAAAAGATTACCCCGATTGGATTGTTGCTAGCAAGAAGTGCTACTGCAAGTCCATCGAATCCAAAGTTTTGCATAGATGTTAGGATTGAAAGGTTGTAGGTAAAACCTAATACTTGAGTTACACCTGCTAGAGCACATATAGCTCCAGATATAGCCATTGATTGGACAAGTTTTTTAGATGAATTGATACCACCATACTTACTTGCCTCGTCATTTAGACCTACTGCCTTTAGTTCATAACCGAGGGTTGTTTTGTTTAGTATATACCAAACACAGATTACAGCTACTATGGCAAGGATTGTTCCCCAGTGGATTGGTGCTCTAAAAAATTTCGAAAAGAACCCATCAAATCTTTTGGCAGCATCAGTAAATAGTGTAATCTTGGCATTGTCACTTACATCGAAAGATCCCATAGAGTTTGGTTGTCTGTTTCTATATACTACAAAGTTTTGGAAATAATATGCTACCCAGTTTAACATGATAGTAGAAATTACTTCATGGATACCAAATTTTGCCTTGATAAATCCAGCTATTGCCCCATATAATGCTCCTGCTAGCATTGCAAGAACTATGGCAACTATTGGAAGGATAATTGGAGGTAGGTTAAACTTATAGCCAACTAAAAATGCAACTATAGTTCCTACTATAAATTGTCCCTCAGCTCCCATATTAAATAACCCAGTCTTAAAGGCAAAGCAAACACCGAGACCTGTCATTATGATTGGGGTTGATGTAACTATCGCCCAACCCATGTGTCTAGGTGTTTTAAACACTCCTAAAAACAAGTTCTTAAAACCTTCTAATGGGTCAAATCCTGCTATAACTAAAACTAAAGCTCCTACCAAAAATCCTAAAAGGATTGATATCAAGGTAAAAGAAATCTTTGATGCACCTCGGGTAAGTTTGCTATTTGTTTTTGTTGTCTTATTCATCCTTACCTCCTGCCATCAATCTTCCTATCTCAAACTCATCTGTAGTTTTTGGATCTTTCTCGCCTACGATTTGACCATCATATATTACAAGAATCCTATCAGATAAGTCCATTATCTCATCTAGCTCAAAACTTATTAGTAAAACTGCCTTGTTTTGATTTCTAAGCTCAACTAAATATTGGTGGATAAACTCAATCGCACCAACGTCAAGTCCTCTGGTTGGTTGAGCTGCAATTAGGACATCAGGATTGTTTGAAATCTCCCTTGCTATTATAACCTTTTGTTGGTTACCACCAGATAAGCTCTCTGCTCTCTCGTTGATATCAGTAGGTCTTATGTCAAACTTTTCTACCAAGTCTGTCGCATTGTCATCTATGTTTTTAAAGTTTAGTCTACCCTTTGTAGAAAAAGGCTCTTGGTTAACCCTTTCTAATATTAGGTTATCCTTTATTGGATAATCTAGAATTAATCCACGTTTTTGCCTATCTTCTGGGATAGAATTCATACCCTCATCTAAGATTTTTCTAGTAGAAGCGTTTGTTATATCTACTCCATTTAGGGTGACACTTCCCTTGTTGACCTTAGTCATTCCTGTTATGGCATCTATTAGCTCTGTTTGACCGTTGCCATCTACTCCAGCTATTCCTAGGATTTCTCCTGCGTGAAGGTTTAAGCTTAGTCCTCTTAGGGCATCGACTCCCCTCTTATCCTTAACCCAAAGGTCAGATATATTTAGGACAACGCCACCAGCTTCTATATCTTTCTTGTCAACCTTAAAGCTTACGTCACGACCTACCATTTTTTCTGCTAGGATATTTTCATCTACACTAGCGACATCGACTTTGTCAATGAACTTACCACGTCTAATTATGGTACAAGTATCTGCCATAGCCTTTATTTCAGATAGTTTGTGGGTGATGATTATAACTGACTTGCCAAGCTCTGTTAGTCTTTTAATAATTTCAATAAATTCTACAATCTCTTGAGGTGTCAAAACTGCTGTTGGCTCGTCAAATATCAAAATGTCTGCACCATGGTAGAGGGCCTTTAGGATTTCAACTCTTTGTTGCATACCTACAGATATGTCCTCGACCTTGGCCTTGGGATCGATGGTTAGTTTGTACTCTTCGCTTAACTTTTCTACCTCAGCGTAAGCTTTATTTCTATTGATGAAGGCTCCCTTGGTTGTTTCATAACCTAGGATGATATTTTCTGTTACAGTTAAAGGCTCAATCAACATGAAATGCTGGTGAACCATACCGATACCTGCCTCAATTGCCTTTTTAGGGGTCATTTTAGCAAAGGTCTTGCCATTTATAGTAACAGTTCCTTCACTTGGAGGAAACATTCCATAAAGAATATTCATAAGAGTAGTCTTGCCGGCACCATTTTCTCCCAAGAGGGCATGGACTTCGCATTTATGTAGGTCAAAATCTACCTTATCCAAGACCTTGTTATCTCCAAAACTCTTAGAAATATTTCTCATACTTACGACTGGGGCTTGGTCAAAATATTTTTTCATAATATCCCCTTATATAAATTTATCCTGCTAATTTGTACCAAGTTTCTTTATTCTAACAGAACATTTTTAAAAAACATGACAAAAAAATAGCAGGAAAACTTACCCCACTCGGGGTAAGTTGCCTACTACTTTAAACTCTACTTGTCATATCCCATTGATGTAAATTCTTCTTCGTTTTGAGGAACTTCAATTTTTCCATCAACGATATCTTTTCTAAGTTCTTCTACCTTTTCTTTTACTTCTTGGGCTACCAAGTCGTTTGGTGCATAGGCAATATCTACAGCTTTACCATCAGCTAGGGTAAATTGTTTAGTTGTTCCACCAGCAAATTCTCCCTTGTTTAGTTCGTCTATTACTTGCTTAACTGCATCGCCTACACCCTTGATTGTAGAAACTAGCATATGATTTGGTGCTTCCTCTGATTGGTCACGGTCAACACCTATAACCCATTTGTCGTTTTCTTTGGCAGCTTCGTTAACCCCGATACCAACTCCACCTGCAGCATGCATTACAACATCTGCTCCTGATTGGTACATTTGGTTGGCAATGTTTTTGCCGGCAGCTTGGTCTGAGTAGCTGTTAGCATATTGTACGTCAACTTTGATATCAGTATCTTTTTCTCTAGCAGCAGCCTTAACTCCAGCTCTAAATCCATATTCAAATCTATCGATTACGTCTGATTTTTGGCCACCAATAAAGCCAACGTGGTTAGCTTCTGTTTTCATACCAGCAATATATCCTGCTAAATATGAGTTTTGATGATCAGCAAATGTTATACCTAACAAGTTTTCTTGTTCATCAACATTAGCACTATCTATGATTGCATATTTTTGATCTGGGTTTTGATCAGCAGCTTCACTTGTATCGTTAAATAAAGCGTAACCTACTGTTAAGATTAAATCTGATTCACTATCAAGTGCTGATTCTAGGTTTGGTTGGTAATCAGCGTCGCTGTGACTTTCTATATAGTCAAAGTCAGCCTTGCCTTCGTCCTTGTAGCTTGTTAATCCTTCAAAAGCAGATTGGTTAAAGCTCTTATCATTAACTCCACCCTCATCAGTTACCATAGTTACTTTTACAACTTCACCTGTTGGAGTTTCACTCTTTTCGTCAGCTTTATCAGTCTTATCAGCTGCATCAGCATTTTCTGTAACTTCTGTTTCGTTTTTCGAAGTATCTTCGCTGCTATCGTTTGCCTTATCTGCTCCACATGAGCTTAAAGCAAATGAAAGTGTAAGTGCGGAAACAACAGACATAATTTTACTAATTTTCATACATTCCTCCCTAATTATGTTTACTGCTATAGTCTAATTTTATAATAAAATTCAGTATTTGTCTAGTTTAATGTATATAAATACTTAGCTAATTTTTTATCTTAAAAAATAAATAATATTTTTTAAAAAATTCCTTGCCAAATAAATAATCTCATGCTATACTAAATATGTAAATGTTTTCACAAATTAATATCTGAGGAGCCTGGCAACAAATTTATTTTATTTGTTGCTTTTTGTTTACTTTTCCAATATCTACTTCACAAAATACATATAGGAGGAAATTATGAGAGATATTATTATGGGTGAATTTTTTGGAACAATGTTACTTATCATTCTAGGTGACGGTGTTGTAGCAAATGTTTTGCTTAACAAGAGTGGACAAAAGGGAGCAGGCCCAGTCCAAATTACAACTGCTTGGGGTCTTGCAGTACTAATCCCAGCTTGTATATTTGGCAAATTGTCAGGAGCAAGCTTTAACCCTGCCCTATCTATAGCCTTAGCTTTTAAGGGCGATGTAGCTTATGGAGATTTACCTGCTTATATCATAGCTCAAATTGCTGGTGCTTTTGTTGGTGCACTTATCGTCTATATTCTCTTTAAAGACCACTACGATGCAACTAGCGATAGACCACTTGATGTAAGAGCAACTTTCTGTACAGCTCCAACTATACCAAATACTTTTAGAAACCTATGTTCAGAAATCGTAGGAACTTTTATCCTAGTTTTTGCAATATTAGGATTCTCACAAGTTGACGGTGCGGCAGCAGCTGGCGTTGACAAATTATTCGTATATGCACTAATCGTATCTGTCGGTATGAGTTTGGGTGGATTAACAGGTTATGCTATCAATCCTGCCAGAGACCTTGGCCCAAGAATCGCTTATGCTGTTCTTCCATTTAAAAACAAGGCTGATGCAAACTGGTCATACTCATGGATACCTGTAGTTGGACCAATTATAGGAGGAATTATAGCTGTACTTCTATATAACTTTATATTTATAGCTTAGAAAAATAAAACTTATAGGAAGTGATTTGATGTTTGATGTAATCATAATAGGAGCTGGAGTTTGTGGAGCATCTATTGCCCGTAGGCTATCCAGATATAAACTTGATATTCTAATATTAGAAAAGGAAAATGACGTCTCTATGGGAGCGAGCAAGGCCAACTCTGCCATAGTCCACGGTGGCTATGCCGAAAGTGGCAAGGAGCTTAGAGGAAGAATTTGCTATCCAGGTAGAAAAAGCTTTGAAAAACTCAACGAAGAGCTAAACTTTGGTTTTCTAGCCAATGGTTCTCTTGTTCTAGCCTTCGATGAAGAAGATATGAAAACTTTGGATAAGCTCTACCAAATGGGACTAGAAAATGGACTCGATGATATGGAAATTATAGACCAAGAAAAACTTAGATTTATAGAAGAAAACGTATCAGATGATGCTATAGGCGCTCTTTATTGTAAGGGTGCTGGAGTATGTTCCCCATACGAGTATGTCATAGCCCTTGTAGAAAATGCCTTAGACAATGGTGTCAAATTAGAATTAAATAGCGAAGTAGTTGATATTGAAAAATCTAACGATACTTTCAAGGTAGAAACCTCAAAAGGTGAAACATACGAATCCAAGTTTGTAATAAACGCCTCAGGGCTAAATGGTGCCAAGGTTTCTAGTATGATTACAGAAACTGACTTTGATATTCATCCAAGAAGTGGCGAATATCTAATCATGCAAAAAGGAACTGGATCTAGGATAAAACAAGTTCTCTTCCAAACTCCTAGTCCAAAATCAAAAGGAATCCTCGTAACTCGTACCTACCACAACAATATCTTGATAGGACCAGATGCCATAGACGAAGAAGAAATCGATCTTGGCACTCACGAAGAAAGACTAATGGAAATCTACAAGCTTGCCCAGATGTCTGTCAAAGACGACGTTCTAAACCTAAAAGAATTCATAAGATCCTTTACAGGACTTAGACCTGCAAGCTCAACTGGCGACTTCATCATAGAAAATAGCCAAACAAACGGCTTTATAAATGTAGTCGGCATCCAATCTCCAGGAGTCACATCCTCTCCAGAAATTGCGAGAATGGTAGAAGGAATATTAGTTGACTTGGGTATCAATCTAACAGAGGATGAAACATACAACCCTTACAGAAAGCCAATCATAGAATATAAGGACCTAGAAGACTTTAACAAAGTCAAAGACCTAGTAGACCTACCACTTGGAAATCCTGATAGGCTAGTATGTAGGTGCGAGCAAGTTAGCGAAAAAACAATAAGAGATGCCCTAAATCGTGGCATAGAGCTAGAAAGCTTTGACGCAGTCAAAAGAAGAACCCGTGCAGGCATGGGCTTTTGCCAAGGAGCTTTTTGTAAAAATAGAGTCCTAGAAGTAATGGAAGATGAATATGGCCATCCAATCGAAAACAGAAAATTCGACAGCGAAGGATCAGGCCTATCCAGAATCAACAAAAAAGACATAAATGAAATCATCAAAAAGATGAGTAAATAAAAGTAACCACCTGAGTCAAGCTTGGGTGGTTTTACATTGCCTAAATTATTTAATATTAAATTGATAATCAAGGTTCTCAGAAAGAAAATTAATAATCTTATCCCTATCACCTACCCTGTAAATTTGTTTATAAGTGGTAGAATGTGCCTTAATCTCAAGGATCAAATCACTATTTTTATCATCAAATAAAGCCATGATCTTGATATCAGCAAAAGACCTAGGATAAAACCTGAAAATCACCTATCAAATCTACTAACCTATCTAGAAAATACCTAGTATAAGTATCATTTAAATACGTATACAAATCTCTCCCTTTAGCTCATCTTTACTAGAATACTTCCTCGAAATCGCTCTTTTTGTTAACCACCCACTTGATGTATTTTTACTGCAGACATATTTTCCTGTAACAGAAATTCAGTGTATATTATCATAATAATTACATATGCAAAATATTATAATAATACTTAAGAATTTTATACTGTTCTTTCAGTTCTTCAATTTGTATATATTTTTTCATATACTCATAATCTGCCTCTCCTTGTTCATTAATTGGCAGTAATATTTTTTGTCTCTTTAATCTACCTGTTCCCATCTTATAACCATAACCATATTTTCCCTTCTGTTTTGTTATTACATGTGTTAAGAATAATGCAGTATATTTATTTCTATGTTTTGGTATCAATTTTCTTGTGTCATTTCCATATAGGGCTTTATAATCGTGATAAAATGCATATCCCACTGAACCATTACGATTAACACTTATAGCCTTATCTTCCAATGTTTTATTCTTATTATTCACATAATATCCAATACCATTATTTTGAGCAGTAGATGTTATATATGGAGTATGTCCATCAATTCTTTCTCTTTTATAAATATCTTTACCTGATTTTATATCTACAAGATCTTCAAGCCAAAACTCTTTCCATTCTTTTTCATTAATTTGAATAAATTTAGATTCGTAAGAAATAGCTAACCTATATATATATATATATTCAAGCACTTTTTCAATATTTTCTGCTTCTATTTTCTGCATAAATTTGCTCATATATTCCCAATGAGGATTTCCGTTTTTATAGGCTGGAAGTGTTAATAATTCATTTTCTAATCTATTTTGATTTCTTTTATAACCAAAATTATATTTTCCTCTAACTCTATCAGCAATTGTAGTTATAAACATCCCATTGTATTGATCAAGATTAGTATTATAACCTACAGATATATCTTGAGTTGCAATAAAATCTTCTTTTTTGTAAATTGAATATCCCATTGAGCCTTCACCATTTCTAATAAAAGCTATACAATTTCCTTCATAAGTTAACTTTTGACTAGGCTTAACAAATTCTAATACACCGTTATTTCTATTAGTTGCTCCTAAGTAAGAAATTCCACTATCAGTATCAATATCTAAGTTATTCAATCCTTTAGAAGGCTTCCTTTCAAAAGTAAACAAATCTCCTATTTTAAAGTTTTTCCATTCAACATCTTCAAGCCCAACCAGAACAAAAGAAGTTTCGAGCATTTTTTGTTCATAATAAGAGATAACTTTCTGCGCAATTTGTTTTTGTTCTTGTTTTATATAATCTTCCATAAATTGCCAGTTAGGCTCATTATTTACATTCATAGGTAATAATATCTTAGATTTTCTTATTCTTTTTGGTCTCCATTTTCTTGAGTAAGAATATGCTTCTCCAGTTTTTTCAAAGCATTTTACTAAGAACAGACCTATATTCCTCGTTATTTTTATATCTTTCCCATAAATAGGAGTTATATCATGACTGCAAGTAAACTTATGATTTTGATAGTACACTTTACCAACTGACCCATTATTTACTATCGCAATACATTTTCCATCAAAGTATCTTTTAAAATACTCACTCTTTGTTTTATTACCTACTTTATCCCATTGATTTATAACATTTTCCTCATAAAATTCCGTTATCCCATTGTTATAAGATGTTGCACCTAAAAAAGGTATGGTTTCATCTGTATAACTTCTTTGAGGTTTCTTGTTATAGTATCCATCTTTAACTTCAAAATAATCTGTAATCTTAAAAATACCCCACTCAACATCATTAAGCGATAATCTACTCTTTTTCATAATCTTCACCATCTTCAGCTGCTAAAAGGGATTCATCATATAAGGATTCTTCCTCATCATCTTCAATACCAAACAAATATCCCCTACCGTGTGTTATCATATTAACTTCAAAAGTAATATAATCTGCTATTGTATTTCTAAAATCTTCATCCGTTGGAATTTCATCATTAAAATAGTAAAAAGAATGTAACCATTCATCGCTTGCTTCTATTGTGGTCTCTACACAAAACTTTGTTTCAGCATCAATCCTATCAAACCACACATCAAGCAAGTGCTGTTTTTTATCTTTTGCAGATGGCGTTTCAACAAGACCTATATGCTTTGCCACTTCATATCCATCATCTTCAAAATTTATAAATTTACATATTTTATCCTTATGATGTGGTATACCTGCTGTAAATATAGCTATACATGGATTTGTTCCAACCCCATAGAATGTATTTTTATTTAATGTAATTACACCTTCTAAAGTATGGTGCTTTAAAATATTAGCCTTTGTTTCTTTCTCATATTTAGTCTTGCCTGTCATTGTGGATTGAGGAACAATCACTGCAACCCTAGCACCTTCTACGAGTGATTCTAATAAGTGTTCTGTGAAAGATATCTCATATAGATTTGGATTGTTTTTAGATCCTTGAGAGTACGGAGGATTCATCATCCCTACATTACATCCTTTAAGCTGGAGTTTTGCTGGGTTTTGCTTCAAGAAATCTTGGTTTTCAAGGTTACTTTTGCCATCTCCCCTGAGGATCATATTTGTTGTAGCTATAGTAAACATATATGACTGATCTTCTATTCCGAAAAGTTGGTTTTTCTTAATATCGTTCTTTTCAAAATCATCATCAGTTTTTTGTAACATATCGTGCATGGCTGCAATTAAAAATCCTGCTGTTCCACAACATGGATCCATAATCTTATCGTCTGGCTTTAAATCTAACAAATCACAAAACAATTCAGTAATGTGTCTTGGTGTCAATATAATTCCAAGAGTCTGACCATCTCCTCCTGAATAGGACATAAATTCCCCATAAAAACGACCTAGATAGTCTTCACCGCTTTGGTGGAATCTTATGGATTGAAATATGCTCTTATATAAAAATTCTGTATAATGCTTATTAGGTGTTTTCCCTAAATTAGGATCTATTTGGTTTATTTTTGTAGTATCTTTTATAACTGAAAATTGATTTAACAATTTATCTCTTTTCACATCTGGAGATACATTTGCTCTATTGAGATTATCTCTTATGGCGTCATAAATCTTTTGCCCATCTGTCTTTTTAGAGTCCCCTGTAAGCATATCAATAGAGAAATTGCCATATTCCATTTCTCTAAGTGCTAGTAAAATACCCGATACTATTAGTGGTTTGTCTTTATCTTGTATTGACCCATAATTTCTTAAATCTTCATGCAAAAGGGCTGCATCTTTTAAAATTTCTTTTGTTTCTTTTTCAAAATCTGTATTTTCTTTTAGTATCTCTTTTGTATAATACTCATAAATATTTTTTTCATTAAAAGAAATAAATGTTTCTATCTCAGGTAATTCATAGTAATCGAACCTATCGTTAACAAATAGTGGACTAATCCTATGTTTCTTTTCATTTCCCGAAACTCCAATAGCAATTACTTTAGTATAAGAGGTATTTTTAATTAAATGCTTACCATAGAACAGAGCTCCATTTACTGCATACTCACAAATAGAAGAAATATCTTCTGATAGAACATCCTCCTCTGTTCTTTTTTCATGCATAGAAACAAATCGTTTATCTTCAATAACTATGATAAAATCTTTAACTACTCCTATATACTCTGGAAATCCAACTTTACCAGTTCCTCTTTTGGATGCTGTTTTAAGCGCATCATTTATTTCTTTTATAGAAGATCCCTGTGCATCTAAATTTAATTTCGCTTCTTTTAGTAGATCATAAACCCATAAATCTGTACTCTTTTCTTTCAAATTCATATTTGATACTCCATAATATCTTCAACCTTACAATCAAGAACATAACAAATCTTTGCAATAGTTTCTAAATCAATTCTTTTAACTTTATTGTTGCAATAAGAATTAAGTTGTGTCCTTTGAAGATTTGCTTCTTTTTCTAATTTATTTTTACTTATATTTTTTTCTTTTAAAACTTTATCTATTTTAAAAATAATTTTACCAAAATCAGACATTCATTTTCCTCATATTACTTTATAATTTTTATCATAATCATTGTATCATAAATATATTACTTCTTACAGGTCTAAGATTATAAAATATGTACTCGTAGAAAAAACCGCAAGTAAAAGCTTACGGTTTTAATTATTAATATCCTTCGAAAGCCTTTCTAGTTTCTCGCTTAATTTTCCTAATTCATCTTTACTTCCTTTCGAGAATGACCCATACATCTAGCATCGGTTACACTTAATGTTTTAGAATAACCGTTAATTATAAAAATACCCTCCTTACTGGTTTGTCCAGTAAAGAGGGTACGTATCATACTAAGGCTGATTTTTTGTGATAATTTTTTAATTATTTATACACTTACCTGTTAAACTTATGTTCCATTGAGTTTGCTATTCTTACTAAGAGTAGCATTACTGGTACTTCTACTAATACTCCTACTACTGTTGCAAGGGTTGCTCCTGATGATAGGCCAAATAGTGAGATGGCTACAGCTACAGCTAGTTCGAAGAAGTTGGATGCTCCTATCATCCCACATGGAGCAGCTATCGAATAAGGGAGTTTTGCAAGGTAGGCAAAGCCAAAGGTGATGGCAAATATAAGGAAGGTTTGAAGTATAAGTGGTACTGCTATAAGAGCAATGTCTAGAGGTTGGTTGATTATTTTCATCCCTTGGAATGAGAATATGATTATTAAGGTTAGTAATAATCCTACCATAGTATACTTATCAAATGATGGGATAAATTCATTATTTAAGTAATCTTCACCCTTATTTTTTATAACACGTCTTCTTGTTATGATACTAAATATTAGAGGAACTACTATAAATAGTATGATTGATAAAAGTAGGGTCCCCCAAGGTATATTGATATTGCCCCTCTTTAGTAAAAAGCTTACTATTGGTATATAGGCAATTAATAAAATCAAGTCATTGCTCGCCACTTGAACTAGAGTATAGGCACTATCCCCTCTTGTTAGCTTACTCCAAACAAAAACCATGGCTGTACATGGAGCTGCCCCTAACAAAACTGCTCCTGCTAGGTATTCTGATGCTAGATTTTCGCTGATGATATTTTTGTAAATACCAAAGAAAAATAGTCTAGCTATTAGATACATGGTAAAGGGCTTAATAATCCAGTTGGCAATCCATGTTATAAATAGACCCTTAGGATTATTTTTGATATTTTTTATACTATTAAAATCAATCTTTAACATCATAGGATAGATCATTATCCATAAAAGTATGGTTGTTGGTATGGACACATTGTAAAACTCAAGCTCTCCCAAAGCCTCTGGAATAGCAGGTATGAAGCGTCCAATTAAAACACCTATGGCCATGCATATTAAAACCCAAAGTGTAAGATTTTTTTCAAAAAAGCTTATATCTTGTTGTTTTTTCATCTATCTACCTCCTCATCTATCTCTCGGATCAAGTCCTTTAATTTCCCTTCAATTTCTTCTATTACCTTGATAAACTCTTCATCAGACTTGCCAGTAGGATCTTCTATCCCCCAGTCATACTTTTTGTGTTTAAAGGGAAGGAATGGACATACTACATTACAACCCATAGAGATGACATAGTCTACTTCTGGTAGGTCATCTATGAGCTTGGAATACTGGCTTTCTTCCATATCTATCCCGTGTATTTCTTTCATAAGTCTTACTGCATCTTGGTTTATTTGAGGGACTAGCTCAGTTCCTGCAGAGTAAAAATCTATTCTATCTCCTTTTAATTTCTTGCCAAGGGCCTCAGCTATCTGAGACCTGCAAGAATTGTGTACGCATATAAAGGCAACTTTTGGTTTTTCTGTCATATCTACCTACTTAATTAATTTATCTAAGTTAGATCCCTTGATCTCATCACTAGACCATGGGATTATTGTGAAGTTTCCATCTGTACGATCATCGACCTTGTTTATCCATTCTAACTCACTGTTAGCCTTAGCTTGTAGGGTCTTGTTTCTAGAGCCTGTCTTAGCTATAGATGAGTTTATAATCCACCACTTGCTATAAATTCCCGCTCTTTTTAGGTCTTCTTCAAGTCTTTGAGACTCATAGAAAGGAGTAGGCTCAGCAAGTGTTACAATTATAACTTCTGTTTCATCACTATTTTTTAATCTAGGGAGAAGTTTCTTTGCTGACTCTGGAACATTGCCTTGATTTTTCTCTATCTCTGTGTTGTAGGATTCTGTAGAATCTAGAAGCAAGAGTGTATGTCCTGTTGGTGCTGTATCTATAACAACAATCTCATCATCCGCCCTATCAACTATATCTGCAAAAGCTCTAAATACTGCTATTTCTTGGGTACATGGAGATCTTAAATCTTCTTTTACATATTCCAAGTCATCTTCAGACATGGTTTTTCTAGCATTTTCTAGAACTTCTTCTTGGTATTTTCTAAGCTCTTCTTCTTCATCTATATGACTTATTGTTAACAAGTCATCTTCACGAATCATACCAGTCAAATGGTTGGCTGGATCAGTTGTAGTTAGGTGGACCTTCTCTCCCTTAGCGGTAAGTCCCTTGGCTATTGCAGATGCCATAGTAGTCTTACCTACGCCACCCTTTCCCATGGTAAAGATAACTTTTTTCTCATTTTTGTATAAGTCATCTATAATATCTTTTAGCCTAGGGGTTTCATCTATGTTAAGATCTTGATCACTAGTATAGTCCTTATCCTCAATCAGAAGGGATCTTAGGTTTTCGATACTATTTAAGTTGTATCCCCTAAGTGGGATAAAGAAAGTTTTAAGATCCTTGATAGCTTCTGGCATTCTGTCTAAAGATTCTTTTTGTTTTTTGTAGAAAGCTTCTGACACTTCATCGTCATGGGCACTTAATAGACCATTTATGATAAGAATTTGATTGTTAATACCTAGTTCTGCTAGCTCATGAGATGCTCTATTTGCTTCAAGAAGAGGAGTCTCCTCAGCTCTTGCAACTAACACTAGACTTGTAAGTTTGCCATCAGCTAGAGTATCCACAGCATATTTGTAAGTTTCCTTCTCATCTTCTAGACCTGATAATTGACCTAGGCATGACGCTCCGTGAGTGGATTCACTGATAAAGCTCGTCCAAGCAGAAGGAAGCTGAAGCATCCTTAGGGTATGTCCTGTTGGTGCTGTGTCAAATATTATATAATCATATTTGTCCTTTAGATCACCATCAGTTATAAACTTAGAAAATTCATTAAAAGCAGCTATCTCAACAGTACATGATCCGGATAATTGCTCTTCCATATTTTCTATTACACTAGCTGGCAACTTCCCTCTGTAAGGGCCAACTACACTTTCCTTATACTCATTGGCTGCTTCTATAGGATCTAGGTTTGCAACAGTAAGACCTGGCACATCTTCTATCCTAACACCCTTATTATCAAGCTCAGTTTCAAAGACATCCTGAAGGTTTGAAGCAGGATCGGTACTAATTAATAGGACTTCATTTCCCATATCAGCTAAGCTTATTGCGCTGGCACAGGCAGTAGAAGTCTTGCCTACTCCTCCCTTGCCTGTGAAAAATAAGTATTTAGTTAAATCAATTTCCTTAATATCAAATTGTTTCACTTAAACTCCCTTCCTTTATCTTTTGCTATTAACAGCAGCATCCACCACCAGAGCAGCAAGTTCCACTATCACTGTTTGTCTCTTCCTTGGCTTCATCAGATAAAAATAACATTTCATAAAACTCTTCATTGCTAGGGTACTTACCTGTCACAACAACTTCATCATCCACCATCACAATTGGTAGGATATCTTCACCCTTTTCATTTAAAAGACTATTAATAGTTTTGTTTTCTACAAACTCCTTAGTATTGTTAGTTAAGTTATATCTTTCAATGCTAGCTCCACTTTTAGTAAGCTTATCAACTAGGCTAGACACCCTCATAAGTTCCTCATCAGGGCTTGGTCCACATACACCTGTTGAACAACACATAGCACCTTCATATATATACATCTTTTTCATAAAATCCTCCTTAAATTAAAATCGTCCTGTATGTAAAAATACATATAGATACATTTAAATACTTCTATATGTTTGAGTAAAAAATATTTGCCTTGGATTTACTCCTTGCAAATACAATCATCTTGGATATGAAATATAAGCCCTAGGCTCTCCTCAATCTCATCCAAACTATCCTTATCTAAAGAGTAAAAAGTATTCTTCCCCTCTCTTCTACTAGTCACAAGACCCGCTTCTTCGAGCTTTCTCATGTCGTAAGATAAGGTAGGCTGAGTAATATCAAACTTCTCAAGTATCTCACAAGCACAAAGCTCATCACAAGATAACATATCAATAATCTTAAGCCTCTTAGGATCAGAAATCACCCTTAGCTTTTTAGATAAATTTTCATAATCAACACTCATAATCCACCTCATATAGAAATATCTCTATATGTTATAATACCGGGGGATTTGTGGGTGTCAAATATTTTTTAAATTAATGAAGATATGATTGCCCTCTCTATTTTCAATCAACCCATAGTTGGATCAAGGAGATGAGGTTTTGAAATAAGTCTAAGTGACTTTTTCTCCGTTTTGCTATTTTTTATATATAATTCAATACCATTAACGAATCAAAAAAGCCAACGCTCTATTCATACGTCAGCTTTTTGTTCTTATTCTCATTACAGGGTATTTTTGAGGAAAAATGTATGAAATATACGAAGTACAGGAAACTCCGTTATAAGGTGTACTTTAATACACCGCAATGAGTAGGTTGCGAAGCGAGTCTAGTTCGCCATCTTTACCGCAAATCACTTCCATTCTTCTTTTCCAAACGGCCGATATATCCCAAATCATTCAAAATACTAGCTTCTATTTTTTATAGTTTCACTAAATCCACCTAATTATAGGAAATTTTCAGATTTTTAGTCTCGTCCCAGTCCCAGTACCTGAGAAAATCTTTGAAGTTCTAAATAGCTTCAATATTAATGCTATCAATACCATAAAGTTTTACTTTGCTACTAGGAATTAAGATTTCTTTTGCTTTTCTTACATTAGATGCGGAATAATTAATTCTATATATGTATTTTGTATAATCTTCGTATATAGATAAAATTTCATCCTTATTATCATATGTTAATATCCAATAATAATCAGATAGATTATTAATTTTTTCTTGTAAATTTAGATGATCTTCATGCTTAAAAAAGTTAGTGTATAAGTTTTTACCTTGTTCATAATATGGTGGATCAAAAAATATAAAAATCTCATTTGGATTATATCTTAATATAATTTTTTCAATAAACTCATTAGCTTCCATATTGTATAGCTTAATTTTATCTTTATACTCACTTATTCTTACAATTTTTCTTATCAAGTCACTTTTATTAAATCGACAATCCAACTTATAATTGCCATTTTGATTTTTGCCACCTATTGGCCCACCAGTAATTATTCCTGATCTGTTGGTTCTATTTAAAAAATATGTTGCAATTGCTAACTCATAAGAATATATTTTCTCTTCAAGTAATTTATTATACTTATCTTTTTGTATTTCCCATTCCTCTATAGTTATTTCAATGTTATTAATATCATCAATAAATCTATCAGTCTCATTTAATATTGCATACCATATCGAATAAATAGCAATATCATAATCATTTATTATTACAGACTTCACTTTGTTTTTAAATAGTAATTCAAAACCAGCGCCAAATCCACCTGCAAACGGTTCAGCGTAAACAATATCATCAAGCTTATTAATTTCTAATAATTGCATTACAAATCTTGATAATTGGGTTTTACCTCCAGGATATCGTAACGGCGAATATGTTCTTGGCATGGACATCACCCCCCCTTTTTTATAATTTCGCCTTAACTTTATTTTCTATAATATCAAATACTCTCTTTACATCTTCTTTAAAAACTAAGAATTCTTCAGGATTTTTTTCGTAATAATAAGTTAACAACTGTGATTCATCTATGAATTCTTTTATTCTGTTCAAATTGTTTCCTGAAAATACTTTTTTTAGTTCATCATTTTTAATGTTATTTTCACCATCTAATTTAACTTTATCTAATATGATTTTTAAATTACGTGAAGTGTAATCTTTTCGCAAATCTAACCTTTCTAATTGTTGCCAAAAAGATTTATCATCTAAAAGCCTTGTCAAAATATAATAATAGTATGATTCTGGAGCTAAGAATGACGGTAAAGATAATACATTTTCCTTTAGTTCTCTTGGATTTAAACCTTTAACATCGTCATTCAAATATTTGTTCAGAAAATTAACATCTCCTCTTCTCTTAGCGTCACCGTCTACTAAGATTACTGTTGATTCAAAATATTTATCGAATTCTCTTAAATTTTCTAATTGAGTATGTCCTAGAGCCATTGGAAATATTTTATATTCAGGCAAAACAAAATTCTCTTCATGGTTTAATATTTTTATTAGTTGATTGAAAATAAACTCTGTTTCTATATCTTCGCAATAAACTTTTATTATCGGTTTAAAGTAAGAGTTTTCATCATACATATCCGCTTTAATATCTTCAATTGAATTGATAGTATCTTTAATTCTTGGTATCCTTGGGTCTAATATATAAACTAACTTGAAATTTTCACTATCCCTATTCTGCTTTTTAATTATTTTATTAAGCATGGTCATAGAATGTGTAGTCATAAATATTTGTAAATTAAGTTCTTCTGATAATTCTTCTAACAGTTCAAACAATCTTATTTGAGCACTTGGGTGCAATGATGCATCTACTTCATCTATACAAACAATTCCACCAATATATTCACTCTGCTGCTTTGCTCTTAAATAGAAAAAATCGACCAATGCAGAAATAATAGTTCCTAAGTTATCTTCACCTACCGATTCTGTTCTTGCATCTGAATCTACTAATTCAACATGAATTCTTCCATTAGCATTAACCACTTTTTTTATATTGCTAGTCTTATACTTATTTACGTCAATAGATAATGGTAACACTCTGTTGTACCACTCCACATACTTATCTATTACTCCATCTTTTATAATTTCATTATTGTTATTTATTAATTTTTCATCTAATTCTGTTTCACCCATTGGAAATAACCTAGATAAAGATATAAAAATCGTAGGAACAGGCACTCTACCAGAATCTCCAATATTAAAATTATTTTTAGTCTGTTTAATTACTTCAGTAGATGTTTTATCTTTTGTAAAATAATTTGTTGATCTCGGTAATACTCTAATCCCTCTCCCTTGATTAATGTCATTTTTTAAACCAAGTCTTTTTTGTACAACTCCGTCATCAGCTGAAATCTTTAAGTAAGCTTCATATTTATTACTTGTTTGTTTATTGTATTCATCTTCCGTCACTATGAAATATTCATCAAAATGAGGAAAGAAATTCCCTCCTGCAATTCTACTTCCCGTTTTTCCAAATGCCATTGCTATTAGTGACATAATATTAGATTTTCCTACCCCATTAATACCCGAAAAAACAGTTATTTTATCACCTAAGTTTATAGTTAGGTTTTCTATTTTTCTAAAATGTTTAATTTGAATTTCTTTAGCTAAAAATCTCATCTTCATCTCCTATTTTAGTATAGAATTTTCAAACTCTTCCATACTATACTCTCTATTAAAGAATGGAAGTCCTATAATCCTATACTTATTATCATCTACATAAGTTTTTGTAGGTATGCCTCGCTCCTCAATTTTTAATAAGAAATTTTCTTTCCATTTATCTTTTTCCAGTAGGTGGTTACCCTTTGGTTCAATATAAATTTGTTCTTGCAAATATCCGTCTGTACCTTTCTTTTGTAAGAACAATAAAAAGTCTGGCTCAAATCTTTCACCTGTATCAAATTCATAAATGGCCAAAGCTGGAATTCGCTCATTTCTTACCAAATAAATTACATCATATTTACTTCTTAGATCTTTAACTATCCCTTTAAAGTATTTCACAAATGCTTTTTCTTCACCTGTTCCATAATTATCATTATAGACATACCATGGCTCGTATGATAAATCCAAAACATCTTCATTTGCAATCATGGATTGAGACACTCCTACTCCATCGCCATGTGGATTAGATATATATTTTTTTTATCTTTTATAACCTCATAGATCCTCTTAGCGTAGAATTCCTTAGTCCCTTCATACTCAGTATCTATTTTTTGGATATATGTAGATATATCTTTTAAAATTTTCATAGATCCTTCATATAAGTCTTTTGCTTGCAGTTTTTCATATGGGCTTTCTATTTGCAAACTTATATTTCCTAAATAACTTTCAGATTGTAAAAATTCTTTCTTTGATTTTAAGTTAGGAAAATATGATTTAAGTGTATTGAATTTTAAAACCTCAAAATTTGACATTGCACCTTCAACAATATTTAATGGTATATTTTTAAATTCATAGTTAAAAGTATTGGTCGTCCCATTAGTCTTTACTTTTCCTTCATCAAATAATCCATATATAAAAGAACTACCTGTGGATACTTTGTGCTGGTAATACCCATTTCTTATTTTTTTATCTATTCCTGTAACCGACTTTCTTGACTTTTCAACTTTTCTATTTGAAAATACATAGGCTTCTCTGAAAAAATCTGTTTGTTTAAATTCATCTTTCAATATATAATTTATTTCCACAGGAGCATCTGCTAATAAACCCGTCTGTTTTAGAGCATATCTTAACTCACCGATATATCTTGAATCCTCCATTGAATGATATAAGAGTGTTTCTAATATCCTATTTTCATTAGATATATCATAATCATATTTACGCTTATTTCTTGGCTGATCATCTTCAATTTTAAACGGACAATACCTGGCTCCACGACCTATTAGTTGAGCTTCACTAATAGTTGTTTTTCCTGGCTTTCCATTTCTACCATCTCTTGTTTCATATAGCCTTACAATGTCAAATAAGTTTAATACATCCCAACCTTCATTTAGCATATCTACAGTAAAAATTATTCTATATGGATTATCTTCTGCTTCAAGTGAGTTTACGTAAATTTGTTTATCCTCAGATATTGTTTTTGAATCTAAAAGTATAGAATTCTCAACAGAAAATCCTAATTTGATATCTGTTACTAAAGAATTCAAACTCGGGTCTTTTTTAAGAAAATATCCTATTGCATTTGTCAAATACTCATTATCAGAATCCTTATATTTTAATATTTCATCAGCCTTAAGATTATTTAATTTTTGGTAAAATTCATCATAAAATGCTTTAGAATCTTTAATAGTTTTTGATTTTAATAAAACAACCGGCTTTATATTTTGACCAGAATTTCCAAATAAATGTCTCCTATATTCACTTATAACAAGAGCAAGAAGAGTTCTTGTCCACCTATCATAATCACCTTGCATATTATTAAAGTCTTTGGTATATCCACTCTCTCTAAATTTTGATAAGGTATAATCATAGACAATTTTATCCAAATATTTCTTCTCAACATTAGGGTCTTTCAAGCCAGCAGTTGCTGTAAATTCTAACAAGGCATTATCTCTATTTGCTCTAAATATTTTTTCAATTGTGTATTCCCAGCTTTTGGCATTTTCTTCTAGGTTTGTTTTTTCACTTTTTGTAAGACCCTTAGTAACAGTATTTATATGGTGAGATTCATCTGAGATTAAAACAATCTTATCATATTTATCCCAAACAATTTAATACGGGATTATCATGTTTATATTATATCATATAGTAAAATCTATCGACTTTTCTAAGTAGCTTTTACTTGATTATTTCATCAAGGCAAAAAGATCGCAAGTCATAGCTTGTGGTCTTTTTGCTTCTTCTTGTTTCTGTTTTTTTACTTGGCATAAAAATTCCTCCTGATTAGTCTCTCTTTATCTAATCAGGAGGTTTATATACATAAATTTTAACTTGCCTCTAACATTTTTATTTATTCTCGTTTGTGTAGATTCTTTTTCCCTTAGGAGATTTTTTAGGGTAGTCTAGAAACTTATTTAAAGCAAGAAACATTTCATCACTTGTGACATGCTCTAATAAATCTGATTGGTCATGGATAACTTCCCCATCAAGACCTAAGACATTAGCAAGGAAAAATTCCCATATTCTGTGTTTTGATAAAACTTCCTTAGCAGCCCTATCTCCTAGGTCACTTAGATATATCTTGTTTTTATCTTGGATTACTAAGCCATCTTCTACTAGTTTTTTAATCATTTCACTAACAGATGGCCTGCTTATTGAAAAATAATCAGATATGCTTTTATTATTTGTATATCCCTTATCTTTTGAAAGCCTGTATATGGCTTGGATGTAATCTTGCCTGATAGAATTCATAGTTTACCTCATAGCGCGTAATCTTTTAACAAATTTATATATAATATTCTACCCTTTTCAGTTAGTTTATAAACGTCTCCATCAACTTTTATCTTTTTTTCTGATATCAAAATTTTACTATATTTTTCTATATCTTCTTTTCGCCATGATAGATGCTTAGCGATTGTTGTAAGTCCTAACTCATCACTTGCATTTGCTCTTTCTTGGTGGTTGCCAACGTGAATCACAAATGTATCCTTTTTAAATTCCACATGATCTTTCTTACGCCTTAATATTTTCATCAAAAATCCATTTTTGTTAAATAAAAATGTAAGAAGAAAAGTAATTCCTGCCATGGTTGCTGACATTCCAGACATAGATAGGTTGAAATACATGGCTAATAAAAATCCTAAAACAGAATTTATTATTGAGTAAAGGACTGATATTATGATCATGACCCTTAGATTTTTGCTTATCAAGTATGCACTTGCGGCAGGTGCTATTAGAAATGATATTACCAAAATAGCTCCCACAGCCTCAAAGGCGACCACCGTTGTAAATGAAGTAAGTGTCATTAGGGCGTAGAATAAAAGTACTTCTGAAAATCCTGCAATTTTTGCAAATTCTGTATCAAAGGTTGTTAGTTTTAGCTCTTTAAAGAAAACTATAATAAAGGCTAAGTTTAATATCCCTATCACAGACATTTCAAAAAGGGATTTTGGAATTTCATAACCAAAGAAATTCATAGTATTTAGAGGTGCCATTATGACCTCTCCCATGAGGACGACGTCCACATCAAGGTGGACATTTCTCGCATACTTTGTTATAAGTATAACTGCCAAGGCGAAAAACATTGGAAAAACAATACCCACAGCATCATCATTTTTTACAAGTTTTGTCTTCGATAAAGATTCTACAGAAAATACTGTTATTATTCCAAAAAGTGCCGCCCCAAAAACTAGGTAAACTGAGCTAATATCCTTTACGATAAAATAAGCAATTACAATACCAAGAAGTATTGAGTGGCTTATAGCATCAGCTAACATTGATAGCCTCCTTAGTACCAAGAAAACTCCAATAAGACTGCAAGCTATAGCTGTGACTAAGAGCACTAATAAGGTTTGGTAATTCGATATAAATGAGTATTTTAGAAAATCAATCATATTTTTTCCTCACAATCATTTTTCTTATCCCCCTTGGACCAACTAGCATTGATAATAAAGATATAAAGCTCATTATCAGAATAATTGTAGATCCAGTACTCATACCGTCATAGGCTGTGGAAATATAGGTACCTATACATGCAGAAATTCCACCAGATACTCCTGCAATTATTAACATAATATGAAACCTATCTGTCCACTGTAGGGCCGTAATTGCAGGAACTATAAGCATGGATGAAATCAATATTGCTCCAACAAGTTTAAGTCCTGTTGTAATCAAAAGCATAGTCGCAATTAAAATCACAGTATTCATCAACCCTGGATTTATTCCAATTGTTTTTGCATAAACTTCATCAAATACATAGACTTTTATTTCCTTATAAAAGGCTATGAGCATTAAGATTGAAAAAATTGATACTATAAATATTATCTTTACATCGTTTTTCATAATGTAAGAAGCCTGGCCAAAAATATAGTTTTTAAGACCAGATTGGGAAACTCCAGCATAGTCAGGATTGCCTTGGATAAAACTTTTTAAAACCATGCCTAGTCCAAAAAAGCTTGATAATACGATGGCTAAAGTAGCATCAAGATCTATTTTTGAGTTGTTTGAAATAATATCAATTAAGAAAAATGATATAGCACCTGCAAAGGCAGCCCCAAACAAAAGTATGATTGGAGATTTTTCCATTGATAGCATAAAGGCAATGACAATGCCAGGATAGGTACTATGACCTATAGCATCACCTATTAAAGACTTCCCCTTTAAAACGCTTATTGAACCAATTATACCAGTAGCCATGGCTAGAATTATTGTGCCTAAAGCTACTATTATAAATGAATAATTTCTTAAAATATCCATATCCTTACCTCACAAAAGCCTTGTCAACATTTTCTTTTGTAAAAACTTCAGAGACTTTACCTTGAGCTATTACTTTTTTATTTAAAATTATGATATGATCGAAGTATTTTTCTATAGTGTTTAAATCGTGATGAACAACTATGGATGTCTTTCCTTTCATTTGAGAATCCTTCATAAAGTCAAATATAACTTTTTCTGTCACCTTATCAACACCAGCCAGTGGCTCATCCATGAAATATATATCAGCATCTTGGGCAATAGCTCTTGCTATAAACACTCTTTGCCTTTGGCCGCCTGATAATTCTGAAATTTGTCTGTCTTCAAAATCGTGCATACCAATTTTTTTAAGGGCGAATCTTGCAAGATCATAATCATTCTTACTCGGTCTTTTGAGCCAACCAAGATGGACATACCTACCCATAAGCACAACATCTAAAACTGTTGTTGGAAAATCCCAATTTACAGATGCTGTTTGAGGTATATAAGCAATTTTTTTCTTAACTTCTTCAAAAGATTTGCCCATAATAGCAACTGAACCTGATAACTTTTTTTGTAAATTTAAAATTCCCTTTATTAAGGTTGACTTTCCTGCTCCATTAGGGCCAATTATTGCTGTAATTGAATTATTAATTATTTCAATATCATTATCCCAAAGAACAGGCTTATCTGCATATGCAATTGTCATGTCCTCTACTTTAATAATTACATCTTTCATAAGCCACCTATTTCAAGTTTTCCACAATTAAATCGACGTTGTGTTTGTACATATCTATATAAGAGTCGCCTGCTTGACCTTCTGGTGCTAGAGAATCTGAAAATAATTCCTTGCCTTGGCCTGATACAACTTCAACATCAAATCCTTTAGCGTTAGCAGCTTCCTTTAACTTTTCCATCCTCATTGGATCAGTAGTTGATTCTGCAAAAATAGCTTTAATTTTATTTTTTACAATAAAGTTTACAGTATCTTCTATATCTTTGTTCGCAACTTCACTATCAGTTGAAACTCCTTGGGGTGCCTTAACTGGTATGTTATAGGCCCTAGAAAAATAATTAAAAGCATCATGTGGGGTAATTAGGTACCTACTAGATTCTGGAATTGAATTTATTTTTTCTTTATTTTCTTTATCTAGGTCATCAAGCTTAGCTAGATAGTCTTTTAAGTTTTTTTCAATGTTCTCTTTTTCCTCAGGAAGAAGTTTTTCTAAATCTTCTGCAGCATTTCTTGTTGCTTCCTTATAAAGATTTATATTAAACCAAAAATGTGGATCAACTACAACTTCTCCATCTTGCTCCATCTCCCCAACATCTTCCTTTTTAAAGCTTCTTGCTACTGCAGAGCCTCTCTTTTCTAAAACATCAACCATCTTTCCCTCAAAATGTAAACCATGATATAAAAGAAGGTCAGCCTTCTTAATCTTTTCCAAATCTTGTGGCTTTGCAGTATAAAGGTGTGGGTCCTCGCCAGCAGGAATTATAAGTTCCCTATCAACCTTATCCCCAACTAGGTTATATACCATATCATATAAAAATGAAGTTGTAACAGTAACAACTTTCTTCTCCTTTGATTGATTTCTAATATCTAAAGCATCATTATTATCATTTTTTGAACAGGAACTAGCAAAAATAAGTACCGCTAGCATAATAAGTATCTTTTTAAATTTCATATTTCCTCCAATGAATTAATATTTCCATAAAAGTTAGGCGTGCCTAACTATTTATATTGTAGCTCTTCAATTTATTTTTGTCAATTATTTTTTTGATAATAATTATCATTTGTGCATGGATAAGAAGATCAATCTATATTTTAAGGGGATTAATTTATTAAAGCAATAAAAAAGTGATGTGCAGAACAGACTTACCTATTTGCCAACACCAGAAAAGTAATTCTCCCGAATATTGTATTATTTCCGGGAGAATTTGATTTTTTATTAACTTTATTTGTTTACTTTCCAATATCCATCTTTAACGCTGCCATTATAGTCGATTGTTTTTTCAATTTTAAGAACTTTTAAATCTCTTTCAATCGTACTTACAGATACCAATAATATATGAGGTAATTCAATAGTTCTTATGTCGTCTGTCTGTTGTCTTTAACTTTTTACCGTCATTTTTACCCTCATTTTGCTTGTCATAATTTAGATTTTTTAGAATTGTAGTTAAAGAAGATTCTGCGGATTAAACTCTGTCCTTAATCCTTCTTTATAATTTTCTCCACATTCCTTTTGAACTGTCAATTTTAAGTTTACAGTTGAATTTTCTAACTAATAGTTATTAAGTATTGATTTTGCCTTAGCCGCTATTGTAAATAATTATTTCCTCAAGCCAAAAAGACCGCAAGTCTTAATTTTATCTTTCTCTTGTATTTACTTTTATTAGCCTAGTTAGTAGTCTTCTAGAGAAGGAGTTATGTTTATAGAATCTTTTCTTCATTATTTCTGCGACTGAAGCGTAGATTAGGGATATAGAAAGCATAGCGATTAATACCTTGATAGGTAATGCAATTAGGCCTAAGTATCTGTTGATAAGGCTGTAAATTATTGCAATTAAGCATATACTTACGGCTATTATGGATACTATAAGCTTCTTACTCGTCTTGCTTTTAAATACTGGTCTTGCAGTTCTTACTATTAGCATTACAACCATTGCAGAGATTACGGATTCTAACATCCAGGCGGTTTGAAAGAGTTTTTCATCGGCCTTAAAGAAAATCATCATTATAAAAAATGTTAGATAGTCAAAAAGGGAAGATGTTATTCCAAATACAATCATAAATTTTTTGATGAATTTCATATCCCATTTTACAGGACTTTTTAACCAATCATCGTCTACTGAGTCTGATGCAATTTGCAAGGATGGAAAGTCTGTAAATAAATTTGTTAGTAGAATTTGTTTTTGCAAAAGTGGCAAAAATTTTAGGAATAGACTTGCCCCAGCCATTGAAAATATATTTCCAAAGTTGGCACTCGTTGCAACGAATATATATTTCAAAGTGTTAATAAAGGTCCTTCTGCCTTCTTTTATTCCAGATAATAAAACTTCTAAACTATTTTACAAAAGAACAATGGATGCTGCATCTTTCGCCGTATCAGCCGTTGTGTCGACTGATATTCCAACATCAGCTTGTTTAATGGCTGGTGCATCATTTATACCATCACCCATATAGCCCACTATCTCGCCTGCTTCTTCGTAGGCTCTGATTATTTTTCCCTTTTGATTTGGACTTATTTCAGCAAAAATATCAATGTCTAGAACTTTTTTTTAGTTGACTTATAGAATATGAGCTTAAATCTTCGCCAAGGAGAATTTTGTCTGGATTAAGGCCAATTTGTACTCCAATATTTTTGGCAATTTCTTTATTGTCCCCCGTTATCATTTTTAAAGATACCCCTAGGGTATTCATTTGCTCAATTACATCTTTTATATCTTCTTTTAATGGATCGATAAATAGCAAGAATCCCTTAAAAATCATGCCTTCCGCCTTTTGTTTTTGGAAGTTACAATCATCACTTAATTCTATATAAGAAAGGCCCAAGACTCTGTAGCCCTTGCTTGAAAACTCATCAAATAAATCAAATATATGACTTTTAATTTCATTAATGTTTCCAATATAGCCATCGGATTTTTGATAAGAATTACTTATTTCTACAATGTTTTCGAAGGCCCCTTTTGTTACCATCAAATTTTTATTTGAAAAATCAGATCCTGCCTTTACTATTATACTTAAAAGTTTATTTTCAAAGGAGTAGGGAATTTCAAAAAGCTTTTTATAAGATGAAAAATCGACCTTATTTGAACTTAAAATCTCTTCATCAATTGGATTTTTATAGCCTTCTTGAAAATATGAATTAATAGCCGCAAATTTTTCTAAAGAATCAGATTCTTCTCCATTAAAATCTAATGCCTTATCTAGCTTGACCTTTCCTTTTGTTATCGTTCCAGTTTTATCAGAATACATAATAGTCATGGAGCCGAAATTTTCTATAGCATTTAATTTTTTTACAATTACCCCTTCTTCAGACATTCTATTAGCCCCTTGTGACAAATTCACACTTATTATAGCAGGCAACATCTGTGGGGTTAAGCCAACAGATAAAGCCAAGGCAAACATAAATGAGTCTAAGAAAGATTTATTTAAAATAATATTAAAAATAAATATTAAACCGATTAAAATAGTTATAACACGTAAAATTAAGTTTCCAAAATTCTTAATGACTTTTTCAAAATCTGTATCAGCATCCTTTTGGCTAAGAGATGAAGTGATTTTGCCAAACTCAGAATCCTTCGCTAAATTAACAACAATAGCCCTTCCTGATTCGCTAATAATATGGGTTCCCATCCAAAGGCAATTTTTCCTTTCAGAAAGAGAAGTCTCGGCAGGAACTTTCCCAACTAGCTTTTCAACAGGTAAGGTCTCGCCCGTTAGGCTTGACTCATCGTTCGTAAGTGAATTACCTTCAAGAAGCAAACAATCAGCAGGTATCATGTCGCCTGTTTTTACGCTAATGATATCACCAATGGTCAAATTTGCATTATCCAATTCTTTGAAAGAGCCATCTCTTAAAGCAGCAGATGTTACACTTACTGATGAAAGGAGCTTTTTTACAGCATCCTTTGCCTTACTTTCATGAAGATAGCTTAAAAATGAAGAAATAAAAATTATAATCAAAATGATAACACCATCAGAATAATCCTTCAAAAATATAGATAGAACTTCCGCAAATATAAGGATCATAGTTATTGGACTTTTAAATTGCGATAAAAAAATCATAAAATTAGAGCTAGATTTCTTTTACGCAAAAACGTTTTTACCATAATTTTCAATCCTATCACAAACTTCTTTGCTTGATAATCCAGCTTCACTTATATTTAACTCTTTTAAAATATCATCTTTATCATATGCCCAAAAATCTTTCATTCCCGCCTCCTATTCGTTTCAATATATATCAAAAAAATTTAAAAAACAATAAGAAATACAAAATAATAAGATAAAAAACCAGACTTAGCTTTATAGCTAGTCTGCTAATCGTCCTAGTTTACATGATTATAATCTTTACAAGATCTCTTGCTATATAATCTCAGAAACTATCAGTTACTTACCTTAGTTTTCGGACTCATATGCACTTCGTTTTAGTTGGACTTTGGAATCCTTGAAAATCACCCCGTAATATTAAGATTTTTAGTCCCGTCCCAGTCTCAGTACCGGACAAAACACTATAATAATTTTACTTAGAAAGTTTTTAAGCTTTTCCTAGATCTGTTTCATCATGCTATTTTGATACTCTTCACTATTTTTATAGCTTTCATATGAAGAAATTGCATCTTCATTATCTTTCATCCAATTTTCAGGACTCTCTATAGCATCGAGTTTTGCCTGATTTATATCCTTTAAAGTTTTCATATCAAAGGGTGAGCTCATCTTCTCAATGTATTTTATCTCTTCTTCAGTTAATTCAAACGAAGGAAGCCTATCAAGATAAGCTATATATTTGTAAAAGGAATCCTTACCGTCATTTTCTAATGGTTCGTTCAAAAATGGTTGATAGGCAGCAAATAACATTTGTCCAAAATATCCTGGAAAAGCAATTTCTAGTTTTCATATATAGTTTCTTCCACCTCAAGTATTGAAACTTTCTCATTGATTAGTCCACTGCTTTCACCTTTAACAATCATTTCTAGTATTTCCTTCCTTTTTTCATCAAGGTCCAATTGATGTTGTTTTTTCCTTAAAACAGAAGACAGGGTATCACCACCTGATGATATACACTGATAAATATCTGAGATGCTCATTCCCAATTTTCTAAATATAGATATCTTTTTCAGAGTTTCTAAATCCTTGGTACTATAGTCTCTATAACCATTCTCAGATTTCTTAGGATGGATAAGTCCTTTATCCTCATAATACTCTATTGTCTTCCTAGTTAGACCAGTTTCTTTTTGAATTTCACTTCTTAACATTGTTATCTACCTCCAATGATTAAAGGATAACACGGTCCCCAACGGACAGGTCAAGCCCATACACTATATAAAATTCCCACTTATCTATAAACTAAAACAGTGCCTTATCATTTTTGCAAAATGCTTATTTTCTTTTTGATAAATCTTATTCAAACCGACACTCAAACCGACATTTTATTGTCGTATAATTCACTTGTTTGCTATATAATCTAAATGTTCTATCAAATATTCTGTCATGGTCTTTATATTTCCAATATTTTATTCACCTTAATTAATAATCTAATTTATAATAACCTACATAATTATATAAAATCAAGATTTTTAAAATAAAAATATGTAAGCAAAAAGACCGCAGCCTAAAAGACTACGGTCTAATTTTTTGTCCAAATGTAAAGTACTTGGAACTATTATTCAATTTATTCTTTTTTACTTCCAGTACCATTTGAGTACCAGTAGACATTTTTTACAACTTTCCTCTCGAAAACCATTCTGATTTTCTCGCTTAATTGGTATGGATACAATAAATAGCACAATTTATTGTATCCATACCAGATCGCCTGACAGATGATGATGATGTCATGCTGTTGTTGAAACTCATTTTTCACAGGTAGGACACGCAGGAACTATTGAAAAACAGCTGTAACGGGAGAAGCCTGAAATCCCTTAGTTTACTAAGGGCGTAATTATACACCACCCAGAGGTTGGTGCATTGTGTTCTCCGAAGGCTCCTAATCGGAGGGCTGTGATTTGTGCGATCAATGAGCCAAACGGATATACTTGCATATTCACTCGCCGAATGCCCCAACAGCCGACAGAATGTCGGCTTCCGCAGTCATGGTCTGCTCCAAATCAAACACGGACGCTACGCTTCCCCTGCGCTGGCTGCCGCCAGCCACCCTTTGAAAGGAAAAATTTTTATAAACAGTATTTACTACGAAGTTTACCAATAAAATATTATTTTAAGAGATCTAAGCTTAAAAACAAATTAGTTGACGCATCAACTAATTTGTGATATACTTCAGTTATTCTTAAAAGTGAGGTAAGAGTAATGAAATATAAACGTTATATTTTCCCTATATTGATGGGGAGTACAATGAGTTGTATTATGTCTCAGATAAATACTGGAAAAATTGTTTTTCCGTCTATACTTGCAATGATGTTATTACAATCTATAGTTGCAAGTATAGCATCTTTGATTTTTCCGGCTGGACTTATAGGTGCAAAAGTAACAGAGAAACTATATACTGGAAAATCATATATTGTTTTTTTAGTTTTTTCATCAATAATTCCAGCGATATATTTTACTGCAATTATGTCTATAAGCGGATTGTTAAGAATGAAGGGATATGATGAGAATTTCTGGAAAATATATTTTTCCTCATTTCCTATTAATGTTGTATTTGGATATTTTTCTAGTATTTTTTGGAATGTGATATTGGACAAATTTTTAAGAAGAAAAGAGGCATAAAGTGAACAAAAGCATTGGAAAACTTATAACTTATTTATCAAGATGTATTCAGCAAGAATTAAAAAATGTAGTTGTTCCATTTGATATAAGTGTCGGAGAAGAGCCTTATTACATGGCACTTACAAAACAGGATGGATTGACTCAGGATGAATTAACAAAACTTGTGAAAGTAGATAAGGCTGCTACGACTCGAATGGTTAAATCATTAGAGCAAAAGGGATATATCACACGAGAAACAGACCCTAAAGATAAGAGAAACAAAAAAATATATCTTACAGAAAGGGGACGATTAAAATATGAACCTTTAAGTAGAGCATTAAAAGAATTTAATCAGAAGTTAACATCAGAATGGACAGATGAACAATATAAAATCGTTTATCAAAGTCTGGAAATGCTACAAAAAAAATTTGAGATTGATAATAAATAAGTTTTAATTTATTGCCCCTCTACACATCGGGTCAACTTGCCACGAACTTTCACACCTTGGATTGTCAACACTTATTTGTACAATTTAAAATCGAACGCACTAATTTAAGATTAAATGATAATTACTAGTTAATCTTGATTGTCTATATTTAACTGGGGCTGTAAATAATTTTGTGTATCAACCTAAATCCTGACATAAGGGTAAGGGTTGATACATTTTTTGCTTTTAAATATCTATACACTCCTATAGAAATAGAGCATATCGTAGTATTATAAAACTTTAATTATTGAACTAGAAGTTTAAATATTATCATAATTTCTACATTTTTTCATTCCCTCCTTAATAATAGTGAATGCACATCCCATAACTCCTTGGATATTTTCTCTATTTTTTCTCTCATATAATCTATATCTTTCTTATAAATGACTCCCGTTGTATTAGTTGCTTTTACGGTCTGGTTTATATTATTTGTTGCATTTGAAAGTGACCATTGTAAATCTCTAAATTGTTCTAGGTCTATAATATAAATTTCTTTTTCTTCATATGTTGAGTATATTTTTAGTTGATTTTTTAAATTTATTTTATACTAGATGTCGCTTTTAATTGTACAACCTATCAAATAAAAAAGACCATAACACTTAAGTTATGATCTAATTTTTTGTCCAAATGTAAACCACTTGGAACTATTATTTAGTTTATTCTTTTTAGCTTCCAGTACCATTTGAGTACCAGTAGCCATTTTCCATTCTCTTCGTTTGAGCAAGTCACTATCATACTTGAAAATTACTTAGTAATTTTCAATCCCATTCAGCGAATCAAAAAAGCCAACGCTCCTTTTCGTCGCGTCGGCTTTTCTTCCCTGCAAAAGGGCAGCCATCCATCTATCTTCGCACTTTGTGCTCGATATATGGGGCTTAAGTAAAAACATCGCTTGCGATGTTTTTATTCCCATTCAATTGTTCCAATCAACTTCTATTATTGAAATTTGCCTATCTCAAAACCCTTTTTATTGTTTTGATAGGGTTTTGATAGGGATTATACTAATTATTTTTTATTGCTTGGTTTCCATTAAATTCATAAAGTGACTTTTCAGATGTTTTAAATTTTATTACATTAGTCATTTTATTAGCCAATATTCGGTCTCTATTAGGCCACAGATGGCTATAATGTTTTAATGTTATTTCTGGACTTGAGTGACCCAACCTATTACTTACTGTTAAAATATCTGCATTAAAATGATTGATTAAATAGCTTACATGCGAATGTCGTAATCCTTTAGCCTGTATTTTTTTAACTTCAGCTAGTTTTGAATGACGATCAATTATTCGTGCTATTGTATTTCTGCCTAATGGCTTCCCACAATAACTTATCACAAAGTTATCTACGCCATGAGCTTTTTGTGTTTCGTGCCATTCTTTCAAAATATTGATTGTTGTATCATCTAATGATATAATTCTATTGCCAGATTCAGTCTTGGTTTTATTCTTTATTTTATATTGACTTGGACTTTTTAAGTCTATTGTCGAGTTAATAGTTAGGTTCTGGTCTTTAAAGTTAATTTTATCCCATGTTAAAGCCTGACCTTCTCCAACTCTTATACCTGTATTAAAGTATAACCAAAGCATTACAAAACACATATGCTCGTAAAAAACATCTATGCAAAAAGTAGATATAACTTTCTCAAACTCTTCCAAAGTCCAATAAGGTACATTTACTTTTCCTTTAGGTATAGGCTTCGTTTTCTTGCTTATATTCTCGTATACAAAATCTAGTGTGACCGCATAATCCAAAATCTGCCTAAATGTTCCATAAATCATTGCTGAGTATGATTGTGAGTATTTAGGGTTATTTAGTAATTTTGTCTTGAATATTTCACAAACTCTAACCGATATATCTTCAATTTTTGTACCTATAAAGTACTCTTTTATTATCTTTATTTGGTGAATTCGAGTTTTATAAGTCGATTCCTGAACTTTCGATTTATAGTGAGGCACATAGTACTTATTTATAAAATAATTTAGTTCAATTCCATTGGCAAATATTCCCTTAGATTCTGCATACTTATTTTTAAGTGATATTACATAATCATGACATTGTTTAAAAGTTTTGAAAGGTTTGCCCTGATCATCTTTTCGACCCATTTTCTGAATTCTCTTACCAGTATTTTTATTAACACCTAGTTCTACTTGATAGTATATATTGCCTTTTTTGTCTTTATATACACATGGATATTTACTTTTACTCATTTTGTGCTCCTTTAATATCTTCGCTTATAGGAACACCTATTATTTCTTCAACGGCATAGCTAGGGACGCACCCCAGTCTTTTATTATTATATAGCTGATATCCTTGTGTTACAAGATTAAATTTTGCACATCTTATAATAGTTCTTGCTTGGTTTTCTTTGAACCCTAAGTCCATTAATTTATCTTTATCAACCATCACTGTCATCTGTTTTGTCCTTTCTTATCCATGGCTTACTTTGATTTATATAATTTGATTTGTGTTTAATAAGCCAGTTTGTTACATCATCATTTGGTATATAGTTATGTTTAAATTCTTCGTACAAATACATAATAAAATCCTCTAGACCTTCCTCACCATATATAAATTTAATTTTATAAAAAACCGAGAATAGCCCACTATTAGTTGTTAAATAATTAATAGACCTGTCAAGTTCGTTATCTCTAGGTGAAGGTAAGTTCATTGTAAAGTTTAATTCATCTAACTCGTCTAGCATGAGTTTTGTCATCTCAGTAGGTTTATTGCTCTTTGTATAGAAAAACATATATCTGTCTAATATTGAACACAATATAATTTCTTTAAACTCTTGATCTGACTCACATACTTTGAGCATTTCCGTTAATTGATGGGCATACTTATTTGAATACTGAGCTTCCAGTCTAACCCAATCATCTACTTTCTCAGCTATATGTCTTAAATACTTCATGATAGCTGCTCTTTTTTCTTGTCATATATTCGTAGTAATGCATTAGCATTTTTCTTTTTTGAACCTACGTACAGTGTTTCACAGTTAAAGTTTTTTGATACATCTCTTATTGCAGATGTGTTCTTCCTATAAGACTTGTGCCAGTTATCTTTAACTATCTTCTCGTATAAACTTTTGTCTTGATTTCCCATACCTTATTTCACTCCTCCCAGCCTCAATTGACTTCTTTATCTTAGCCACATTAATGCCTTCATTAATGAAATCCACAAACGGATCTATTCTGCTTAACCTATACTCGTATAGGTCTGAATTAATTAATGAGAAAAATCTCCACAAGTTCATTCTCTCACCATATATTTTTTCGTAGTTTTCCATATATACTGACCAAGCATGACCGCTAAACTTTACTATTACACCCATATTAGGCATAGCTTCGTTAAAGGCTATTGAGAAGTAATATAATGAATTTTCAATCGTATAGCCTTCAGTATAACCAGATGGTAAGTTCTTATCAGCCTCAACTATATTCCCTAGTACATAGCATATTTTTGACTTATCTATAAATTCATCTATCAAATCAATGGCCACGCCATATCTCCAATCATCATATTCAAATGGGTAAGATGGTTTTATAACCATTGTAAATTGATCTACATCTACTATCAGCATAATTTATGCTCCTTTCTTGACTAAATACACATTTGTAGATTGTTATCCAACGGGTGGATATGGGGTTATTACCTAACCCCATATCATGCCCCCTCAGTGGCTTCGCCCTGAGGGGGCCCTGTCTTTAAAAACCCACAAAACGGTAGCACCATTAAAGCAGGGTTATCAATACTAGCCACACCTGGACAAGATAAGTAGCCCATACCTGGTTTTAAATTTATTTTTCCTATATTCACCGACTGGCTAAACAATGTTCGATAAGTAAGATCATCTGAATCGCCTAACACTATTCTTACTACTAATTGTTCAGTTATACTTTTGGGCAAGCTATCAGCTGAAAATCTTTGCATTACCACAAACATAAAGAACCCTAATTGTCTGCCCATAAACACTATGTTTTCGAGCATATCATTTATATGGTCTCTTGATTTTTTATCTAGAGTGTTCCATGATGCTTTCAATGCAGCAAATTCATCAATTATCAATATATGAGCTGGCAAATTTAAATCTGTATAATCTATATTCCTGTGAAGTTTAAAACTTTGTTGCATTTCATCTTGCCTTATTTTCATTTTATTATAGAACTTTTCTAATAACTCAATAGAAGTTTCTTTATCTGCCACATTTTCTATATTTAAACCACGTATTGAGAAATTATATAAGTCAGATCGCTTAGGGTCTATAATATAAAGCTCATGTTTCACTGTCTTATTTACTATTTGTATAATTAAGGTTTGGAGCAAAAAACTCTTTCCCCCACCTGTCTGTGCTGCTATACCCATATGATGAATCGGTATTGTCTCATAATCAGTTAGTTTTAATGAATAATCATCATTTATACTGTTAGCCCATGCAACATATTTATACTCCTCATCAAATAGTCTTTGATTGAAAATTTCATTTGATACAATTGAGTAAATATAATATTTACCATTCTTATCAAGAAATTGTTGTGTCACAATATAGTTAGGTATTGAAGCATTAAGCCTTAAATCTTCTAACTTTTTATCAAATTTAATTGAGTTTTCAATCTTTATTTGTCCTTTTATCATATCATCATCTAATTCTATTACTACATTGGGAATAGCTAAGTAGTTGAAACTTTTATTTTCAATATAATAACCACTATCAATTAATTGCTTTCTTACATTCTTATCTAACCTGTAATGATTAAATGCATATTCATAACCCTTACTCAAATAATTTCGAATTGACCAGGACACAAACAGTGCACCAACAATTAATACAATCACTAACGAAAAGATATGATAATTTATATATGGAAGCTTTAATCCAAATCTAACAAATTCTAATCTTAGCTTTGGATATACTACTGAGAAAAATATCATGAGTATGATGTTAATGATGAATAAAAAGAGTGCGTAAGCACCCCTTTTATATCTTTTTGTTTTCATTTCTGACCTCAAACTCAACGTCTTTAGCAACTACTGATAGTTGATTCCTATATTCGCCATATATTTTACATTCTGGTTCAATTGCATTAATAACTGCAAACTTTTTATATGGTTTCACACTATCTTCTACTTTAATTACTAAAGCTTCCCCATCGTTGCCACCTACAGTATCATCAGAGTATTTCGTTTTGTCTTGAACTATTATGCACTTATATTTAGTACCTTTTACTGTTTTGGTACTACTATCAGCACTATATTTATACCAAGGTTCATCACCAACAACTCTTATCTCTTTCCTATCAAAAAAAGTTTTGCTATCGAAGAGCAATAATTTACTAAGATTTTTCATCTTATCATCCTTTCATCACAATTAATAGCCTAAGACTATTAATTAATTTGAAACATTCGTCTTAATTTTGTAGCCCTTTAATCTTGGCTATTCGAATACTTATTGATAGCTATCTTGTACTCACCAATATAATACCATGATATTATCGACATAAAAAGTACAGAATTTTATTTAAAATCTTACAAATTAGCCATTTATTATCGACATATTATTGATTTTTTCGACAAATGAGGTAAATTGTAAATAAATATATAAAAACTTTTAATTAAAAGGAGATAATAATATGACAAGACATACACCTAATAATCAATTTAATAAAGATATTGATAAAGTATTCAACCATTATAGTAAATATGGTAAGGAACATAATAATATAGTAAAGAATACAAAAGATATGTTAAAGAAAGTTTATAATATAGGACCAGATGAATGGGATACCCTACATCAACATAAGAAAGATAAATTTATTTATGTAGATTTAGCTGATAAGTACTTGGACTCAGATTGCGATTACTTTACTGAAAGCGAAAAAAAAGATATAAAAAACAGAATCAAGCCTAAAATTGAAGATAAATTCTATCAGTTAGAAGATTTAGATAAACCTAACCAGATGGAAGATTTAAAATTTAAGAGCTATGCGGATCTGATAAGTAAGGCTAGTCAAAGACAAGTTGACAAATATTATGATGAGTTTGTCGAAGTGTTTAATTATTTCTTACCATACGACACCCCACCTAGCAAAAAACATTTCAAAAACAATAATGATATAGTATATGATTATATACAAACGGCAAGAGAAGAGTCGTATAAGCCATTAGAATATAATGAAAAATTTGGGGTCAAAAAATACTATTCAGACTTGGACTTTAATGCCAGATTAATATTTGAATATGTATTAGAGGATAAATTTAAGATTAAAATAAATTATAAGTTATTAGCTGAAGCACTGGCGTTCACAGAAGGATATCGTAATTACTACGATGTAGATGAAGATTTTGTAGACTCTTATCCAACCGAGCCGAAAAAAGAAGATTTTGATAACGAAAATGATTATAACGAGAAATTAGAGTTTTACAACGATACTTTAAAATATCTCAAATATAAAAATATGCTAATATCTAGAAAAGCTTTTATAATTGATTATAGTGGTCAATAGCAAAATTAATTAGTAATGTAAACTTTGGCATGTAATCAATTAAAATATAAATAGAAAGGAGTAGGCCCGAGAATGTGTAAAATTTTGTGTATAGAACCTCCTGATTAGGGTAAAGAAAAAACTAATCAGGAGGAATTTTTATGCCAAGAAAAAGACCCGAATCAAGAGGAAGCAAAATAGCTAAAATGTTAATCGAAGAATATAATCCTCAAAATGCACGAGACATTCAAGAAGTATTAAAAGAACTTCTAGGCGATACAATGGAAGAACTTTTAAAGCAGAATTAGATGAGCATTTAGACTATGAATATGGTGAAAAGCCATTATCACTTAATACAAGAAACGGCTCAAGTAAAAAAACTGTAAAATCATCCTATGGAAATATAGATTTAAATATTCCGAGAGATAGAGAAGGATCCTTTGAACCACAAGCATTAAAAAAGTACGAAAAAGACATATCTAACATAGAAAATCAGATAATATCAATGTACGCAAAAGGCATGACCACAAGAGATATATCAAGTCACATCAAAGATATTTATGGATTTGGAATATCTGAAACAATGGTAAGCAAAATAACTAATAAAATACTACCAACCATAGAAGAATGACAAAATAGACCCTTAGAAAAAGTCTATCCTATGGTATTTTTAGACGCTATAGATTACCATGTAAGAGAAAACAACATAGTAGTCAAAAAAGCAGTATACATTGCATTAGGGTACAATCTTGAAGGTTTTAAAGAAATTCTAGGAATGTGGGTAGGAGAGAATGAATCAAGCAAATATTGGCTCCTAGTATTAAACCAGCTAAAAGAAAGAGGCCTTGATGATATACTAATAATATCAACAGATAACCTACCTGGATTCACACAAGCTATAGAAGCAGTATATCCAAAAGCAGAAATACAAAAGTGCATAATCCATCAATTAAGAAACTCAACAAAATATGTATCATACAAAGACATAAAAGAATTAATGAAAGACTTAAAAGCAATATACAAAGCACCAACAGAAGACTTGGCCCTAACAAATCTAGGTATCTTTGAAGAAATTTTCTTTTGATTTCATACTTAATGCTGTTCTAAATCCACTATACTTACTTATATTTCCATTTGCTTTATACTTATAAAAGAAAGACAAAAGCCATCCTGCTATAGGTAATAAACTAATTACAATTTTTTCAAAATTCATACAAAACCCTCTAAAAATCCTAAAAGCTACTACTTTCAACAATATTATAACCTATAATCTTATTTTTGACATCAATACCACGCTCTCAACATGGCTTGAGAGGATAGAATGAATGTCATTTGAGTGTGTCCGTTCTCGGGAAC